>Ga0272448_1000082_pt1 | contig 130248 bp, 124 predicted proteins | sample YNPCB0191_FD_202220 | JGI IMG/M metagenome (GOLD analysis project Ga0272448, IMG submission 202220) | Hot spring sediment microbial communities from Yellowstone National Park, WY, United States - YNP-CB-019-1 | ecosystem: Environmental > Aquatic > Thermal springs > Hot (42-90C) > Sediment... | reverse complement strand
CTCCCCTCAATTGTTTCTCCTACTCTTGCTCCTATTAGATACGGAGGAAGTTTCCCCCTGATCCTAAAGAGCGCCGCTGCTGCTTGTTCGCTCTCTTCCCCCACAAAAGTGATGACAAGCCCTCCTGGATTATTAAATCTATTCAAAGCGTCAGTTAATTGTTTCTGTGTATTCTGATTTAAAATTGGGCAAACAGGATCCTTTTGTTCTAACAGCTCCGCAAATCCATTTCCTCCAACAAGAGAAACATATAATCTGTCTTTTCCCAGTAAAATAGATCTTTCTTGTTCTACCTCTGCGGTCATAATTTAAAGTGATACAACAAAAATTATATCATAAGATAAAATTAATATCATGACGGCGTCCAACCTTGTCATTCCGCAGTCATTTTGTGTTATTTTGCAAGATACCCAATTTTTAAGACAATAATTTGATAAAATCATTGTCTAATGTATGGGGTACCTGTTAGTCTGGGTCTATATCTTCTGAATTATTTTCAATTTTAGGTTAAAATACTTGTATGAGTTTATCAGTCGGTATAGTTGGCCTTCCCAATGTTGGCCCTAGCACAACTCTTACTTGCTCACAAATACTACGTGTTTGTGTCGCAAGGGCGAGTATACGGGGCTTGTCTTGTTTTATTATAGAAGGAGGTTTAATAAATGAGTCTTAGTGTAGGTATAGTAGGCCTTCCGAATGTTGGTAAATCTACACTTTTTAATGCGCTTTTGAAGCGTCAGCAGGCGTATGTTGCTAATTTTCCTTTTGCCACAATTGAACCCAATATTGGCATAGTTCCTGTGCCTGATAATCGTTTACAAAAACTGGCTGAGGTGGTCAAAAATGAGGAAAAGATGAATTCTTTGCCTCCCATTGTTCCTGCAACAGTTGAATTTGTAGATATAGCAGGATTAATTGCCGGTGCTTCAAAGGGGGAAGGATTGGGAAATAAGTTTTTAAGTCATATTAGGGAAACTTCAGCAATTTGCCATGTTTTGCGCGTCTTTTCTGATCCTACTGTAATTAAAGAAGGCTCAAGTAACCCCGAGTCTGATTTTGAAGTGGTTGAAACAGAGCTTAAACTAGCCGATCTTCAGACTCTTGAAAAACAGCCGACTTTTGCTGATGTCTCAAGGAGTAAAAAAGACCCCAATGATCCGGAGTTAGCTCGAGCAAAAGTTACTGACAAATTAAGAGAAGCCTTGGAAAAAGGCGTTCCTGCCCGCGAAGTTAACCTAAACGAGGAAGAAGAAAAAATTGCCAAAACTTTGAGTCTTTTAACCTCAAAACCAATACTAGTTGTTTTAAATGTTGATGAGGATGATTTAAGAAGAAGCGATGAAGTGGCTTCTTATTTTGCCGAGAGATTAAAAGTTAGCCCCGATTGTGTAGTTGCTATTTGTGCCAAAACTGAAAGCGAGCTTTCAAGCCTTGATGAAAATGACCAAAAAGCTTACCTTGCCGATCTTGGTATTAGCGAATCTGGTCTTGAGAGACTTATCAGAAAGGCTTTTTCTACTTTGGGGTTGATTAATTTCTTGACAGCTGGTGAAAAAGAGGTTCGTGCTTGGACGATTAAAAAAGGGACAAATGCTCAAGAAGCATCAGGCGAGATACATTCAGATTTTGCCAAAAACTTTATTCGTGCCGAGGTTGTTAGTTTCGACGATTTTGTCTTGCTTGGCGGTTGGAAAGCATCGCGCCAAGCGGGTAAAGTGAGAAGCGAAGGCAGAGATTATATTGTATCTGATGGGGATGTAATTGAATTTCTGATAGGAAAATAGCGCAAGCTAGCCGAGCTGGCCGGAAGATTGTATTTAGTATTTTGTATCATGTATTATGCAGGAAAATGCATTATCCCCATAATTCATAATTCATAATACTAAGTTCAAAACTTTTCCCTTTGTTCTATGTTCTTTGTTCTATGTTCTAATGTATAATTACCCTTATGACTTATTTTTTTGACGGAAAGGCTTTTGCAGAAAAGAAAAAAGCTGAGCTTGAAAAAAGAGTTGAAAAGCTGCGAGATAAAAAAGTTATTCCTACTCTTGCTTCAATTTTGGTTGGTCCTAATAAAAGCAGTTTGTTTTATACCAATCTTAAGAAAAAATTTGCGGAGAGCGTAGGTTGCAAATTAATAGTTTTTGAATTTGATGCAGGAGTTTCTAAAGAAAGTATTCTTCAAAAGATTGAAGAGCTAAATAAAGATAAAGATATTGATGGAGTGATGGTTCAACTGCCACTTCCACCAAATTTTTCGGCTTCGGATAGGGAAGAGATAATTAATAGCATTGTAAAGGAAAAAGATGTCGATGGTCTAAGAGAGGATTCGATCTACTTAACGCCTGTAGTTAAAGCCGTCTTGCAAGTGTTAAAGGAAGCATCTTCTTATATTGTGCGACTACCTTTAAAGGCCTGGCCTTTAAAGGTGACGGTGGTAGGATCTGAGGGTTTTGAGGGGAAAAAGATATTTAATGTTTTGTCTGAAATGGGATATGAGGTCATGGGAGTTGATAAAAAAGGGCACGCTAAATTAAAAGACATTCTCAAAGAATCATTGGTAATTATCTCGGCGACAGGCAATAAGGATATAATCAAGGCGTCTGAAATATCAGATGGCGCGGTTTTGATTGATATTGGCTATCCCTTTGGTGATGTTGAAAAGGAAGCTTATAGTAGAGCTTCTTTTGTTTCTCCTGTTCCCGGCGGAGTTGGCCCTCTTACAATATGCCTTTTGATGGAAAATCTTGTTGAATCTGCATTTTCAAGAGTTTAATATATCTCTTGATAAGTTGACTTTAAATTGATAAGATTGCGGAAGTTATGACGAAAATAAAAATTTCAGTTGAAAAACTTTTTGAATTAGGTGCTCATTTTGGCCATCAAGTGAGCCGTTCCAATCCTAAGGCTAAGGATTTTGTCTATACCCAAGAAGGTGGTGTTTTAATTTTTGACTTGCCAAAAACTAGAGAGCTTCTTTCTGAGGCGCTTCTTTTTTTGGCAAAAATTGCAAAAGAGAAGAAAGAGATTTTGTTTCTGGGAACGAAGAGGCAAATAAAAGATAAGATTAAGGAAGTAGCTCAGCTGTCGGGTAGTTATTTTGTCAATGAAAGATGGCCTGGAGGCACTTTGACTAATCTTTCTCAAATTAGAAAATCTCTTGATAAGCTTAATGATCTAAAAGAAAAGAAGGCCAAAGGCGAGTTAAATGAATATACTAAAAAAGAGCGCTTGTTGATTGATAGGGAAATAGATCGATTGGAAAATCTTTTTGGCGGCCTTTCAGGGATGAAGGAGCTGCCAGCTGTTTTGGTTGTGGTTGATATAAGAAGAGAAAAAACTGCTGTAAATGAGGCAAAAAAGACTGGTGTGCCTGTGGTTGCCATAGTTGATTCAAATTCTGATCCAAATTTAGTTGACTATCCTATTACTATGAATGATGACTCAAAAGAGGCTGTGAGCTATGTTTTGGATTTGATGGCAGAAGTGATAAAAGCAGCAAGAGATGGTAAAAAAGTTGAAATAGAATAAGATGGGTAAAATTGATATTAATTTGATTAAAAAATTAAGGGAGGAAACTGGAGTTGCAATAGTTCGCATTCGTGATATTTTGGAGGAAGTTGGTGGGGATGAAAAGAAGGCGCTTGAAATTCTAAAGAAAGAGGCGCTGGAGAAAGTTGAAAAAAGAGGCGGAAGAGAGACTTGTCAGGGGAAGATTTTTGCTTATGTTCATCATACTGGAAAGGTAGCTTCTTTAGTTGAACTTCTTTGCGAAACTGATTTTGTTGCAAGAAATGAACTTTTTGAGAGCTTAGGCCGTAATCTTGCTATGCAAGTTGCCTCAATGGGTGAGGAAAATCTTGAGACACAGGCTTTTATCAAGGATCCTTCAAAGACAGTTTCGGATTTAATTAAAGAAGTTATTGCCAAAACAGGAGAGAACATAAAATTGGGAAAAGTGGTAAGGCTTGAGATTTAAAATATTTCTAGCTTCAGTTTTCTTCTGGCTAACTAGGGTGTCTTATTAAGACAGTTGGGTTTGACACTTTTACCTTTTTCTGCTTTAATTACTTCTAGCTTATGGACGAGTCTTCTTTAAGAACCAAGATGCAGCAGGTTGTTGATTTGGTTGTTTCTGATATTGCTTCAATAAGAATCGGTAGAGCCACGCCTTCTTTGGTTGAAGATTTATCAGTTTTGGTTTATGGCGGTCAGCAGAAATTAAAGATTCAGGAGTTGGCGACTATTTCGGTTCTTGATTCCCAGACTTTAGAGATTGAGCCTTGGGATAAATCAATAATTGGCGAGATCAGGCAGGGGATAATTTCTGCTGGAATTGGCCTTAATCCTGTTATAAGCGGCGAAAAGATTAGAATTAATTTTCCTCCTTTGACAACCGAGGATAGAGAAAAGTATTTGAAACTTCTTTCAGCCAAACTTGAGTCAGGGCGGGTGATGATACGTCAAATTAGGGCGGGTTTTTTGAAAGAGATACAGAAATCTTTTGAGGAAAAGGAAATTGGCGAAGATGAGAAGTTTAGAGAGGAAAAGAGATTGCAGGAAATAACTGATGAATTTATTGCTAAGATTAACGAGCAGGGTGAAAAAAAGAAGGAGGAGCTGACTCAGCTTTAGTGTGATGGTTACTTCAATTTTAGTTTTTATCTTAGTTCTCTCAATTTTAGTTTTGGTTCATGAATTTGGCCATTTTGTGGCTGCTCGTCGTATGGGTATTTGGGTTCGGGAGTTTGGCATTGGCCTTCCACCGAGAATTTTTGGAAAGAAGATTGGCGAGACTATCTATTCTGTCAACTGGCTTCCTTTTGGTGGCTTTGTCAGAATGCATGGGGAGGATTCCTCCGAAAAAATAAGACCCAGAGAGGCATTTGTTAGTAAGAGTAAAGAGGCGCGTCTTTTTGTTGTCACGGCTGGGGTTTTGATGAATCTTCTTCTTGGTATTTTTGTGTTTTCAATTACTTACTTTTTTACTGGTATTCCAAAACAAACTGATAGAGTTAAGGTAGTTGAAGTTTTGCCTTCTTCTCCTGCTTCTGAAATTGGGCTTAAAAGTGGAGATGTAATTAAAAAGGTGGATGATACTAAAATTACGACTTCAGATGAATTCGTCAATTATGTTGATAGTAAAAAAGGAGAAAAGGTAAACTTAATGGTTGAGAGAGAGGAGAATGGGAATATCCGAGAGCTTGAGCTTAAGGCTGTTCCTCGCAAAACGCCTCCTTCTGGTGAAGGCCCTTTGGGGGTGATTATATCAACGACAGAGATTTATTATCCTCCTTATTGGCAGCGTCCTTTTTATGGAATATATTATGGAGTTAAAGAGGCTGTTTTTTGGGGTAAAAACATTGTTTCAAGTTTATTTATGATGATTGTTGGGCTTTTTAGGGGAGAGGTGCCTAAAGATATTTCAGGTCCTGTTGGAATTTTTGCCATCACTTCAGAAGCTGCCAAGCTAGGCTTTTTCTCGCTTCTTAATTTTATGGGGATTTTGTCAATCAACTTGGCTATTTTGAATATTTTTCCTTTTCCTGCACTTGACGGAGGCAGACTTCTTTTTATTGGTTTGGAGTATATTTTAGGCAAAAAGGTGCCCGAAAAATTTGAAGCAGCAGTTCATATGGCGGGAATGGTTTTTTTGATTTTTGTGCTTCTTTTAGTTACTGCCTATGATATTAAGCGTTTAATCTTAAATGGAGGAATTCCTGGGTTTTTGAATTCTTTTTCAAAATAATATGGATTACGAAAAGAAGGAGCTAAAGAAGAAGAGCCAGAACTTATCTGATTGGTATACGGATGTTGTCTTAAAAGCTGAACTTGCTGATTATGGTCCTGTGAGGGGGACGATGGTAATCAGACCTTATGGTTATGCTATTTGGGAGAATGTTCAGGCTGCTTTTAATAAGATGATGAAAAGTAGAAAAGAAGGAGCTATTAGAAATGCTTATTTTCCTCTTTTTATTCCTTATTCTTACCTTAAGCGTGAGAAGGAACATGTAGAAGGTTTTTCCCCCGAGCTTGCTTTGGTGACTGTTGGAGGTGGGGAAGAGTTGAAAGAACCGCTTGTTGTTAGACCTACTTCGGAGACTATTATGTATGAAATGTATGCCAAGTGGATTAAAAGTTGGCGAGATTTGCCGGTTCTAATTAATCAGTGGAACAATGTGGTCAGGTGGGAAAAAAGAACGTTTTTATTTCTTAGGACATTGGAATTTTTATGGCAGGAAGGTCATACTGCTCATGCAACTGAAGATGAAGCAGTTCAGATTGCTCTTGAAGTCTTGGAATGGTATCGCCAGATTTATGAGGATTATTTAGCTTTGCCTGTTTTGGTAGGAATCAAGAGCGATTCCGAGAAATTTGCGGGGGCAAAATCAACCTGGGCGGTTGAGGCTTTGATGCCTGACGGCAAAGCTTTGCAAGGCGCTACTTCGCACAATTTGGGTCAAAATTTTGCTAAGGCTTTTAATATTAATTTTCAAGATAAGGATGGAAATATAAAGTATGTTTGGCAAACTTCGTGGGGTCTGTCAACCCGAAGCCTTGGAGGCATGTTTTTGTCTCACGGAGATGATCATGGTTTGATAATTCCTCCCAAAGTTGCTCCTTTTAAAGTGGCGATTCTTCCTATTTTTGGTAGTAGGGACGAGGAGATATTGGAGTATGCAAAAAAAGTAGCAAATGAGATTAATAACATTGAAAAGAGCAATTACCCGGGTGAGGTGATTATTTTTGACAATAAAGAAATTTCTTTTGGGAGACGAGTAAATGATGCTGAAATTAAAGGTATTCCTCTTAAAATTGAGATAGGACCTAAAGAATTGGAAGGAGAGACTTTGACTCTGTCCAATCGAGTTGAGCCTTCTAGTAAAAAAGAAGTTCCATTGGCCAAAATAGCTTCCTTAGTTGAAGAGGAGCTGGGCAATGTGCAGAATTTGATCTTCGCACGCGCGAAGAAGTTTCTTGAAGAAAATATCACTGAAGTTGATTCTTATGATGAATTTAAAAGAATAATGAAGACAAAAAGAGGATTTATAAAAGCTTACTGGTGCGAAAATAGCGCTTGCGAGGCTAAAATTAAAGAGGAGACTAAGGCTACCACTCGTGTTAGATTGTTGTCGGAAAAAGAAGAATCTGGAAAGTGCATTCTTTGTGGGAAGAAAGCAAGATTCAAGTGGATCTTTGCCCAGTCTTATTAGTCTATTTTTATGGCGAGGAAAAAAGTAGTTGTTCTTGGTGGAGGTACGGGGACTTATCAAGTGCTTCAGGGTTTGAAAAAATACAATCTTGATATCTCAGCAATTATTTCAATGTGTGATTCTGGTGGTTCCACGGGTCGCTTGAGGAAAGAGCTTGGAATTTTGCCACCTGGAGATGTTAGGCGCGCAATTTTAGCGCTTTCTGATTTACCTTTTGCCCAGAAGACTTTGGAGGAACTTTTCAATTTTCGCTTCAAAGAGGGTGAAAGTCTTAAAGGTCATTCGGTTGGAAATATTCTTTTGGCTGCTTTGACTCAAATAACAGGCAGTATGGATAAGGCAATAGAAGAAGCAGCTAGGATCCTTCATGCTTCAGGATCCGTTTTCCCTGTGACTTTGGATAAAACTAATTTGGTAGCGATTCTTTCTGATGGAACACGAATATATGGCGAGGCGAATATCGATGAAAGGGAAATAAAACTAGATTTACCCATTAAGAGAATTTATCTTTCTCCTAAGGCACATATTTACCCCAAAGCAGTAAGGGAAATAGAAACTGCAAATCTAATTGTCGCTGCGCCAGGCGACCTTTATACAAGCCTGTTACCTGTCTTTTTGGTTGATGGAGTTGTGGAAGCAATCGCTAAGTCGAGGGCTAATCTTGCCTATGTTATTAATCTGATGACTAAAAGAGAGGAAACTAACGGTTTTAAGGCTTCTGATTTTGTTTCCACAGTTAAGAATTATCTTGGTCCAGCTAGTTCTAGGTTGAGATATGTTTTTGTTAATAAAAAAATAAACGGAAGTAGAGAGCAAGTTTTGAGTTGGTATAAGAGGTTTGGTAGCCAGCCAGTGGTAAATGATTTAAAAGGGAAAAATAGTTTTTGGGTAATTGAGAAGGATTTTGTTAGTAAGACGACATTTTTCCGCCACGATCCCGATAAAATCGCCAAAGCAATATATCAGGTCTTAGAATAAGAGGATTCGGACATCGGACGTCAGACGTTGGCCGTCGGATATCGGATGTCGGACGTTAGATATCAGACATCGGAAGTCGGTTGTCGAAACTAATCAAAAGCTTGTATTTAGTATTTTGTATTATGTATTATGCAGGAAATACAAGTAGGAAGTAGAAAGTAGAAAGCAAAATTGATAAATAGTTAAAAGTTCAAAGTGCAAAGTTAATTTGCTAAATTTTATTTGCGACCAAGACGAACCTTGTTACCACCCTTTTAAAGGACAGTCCTTTAAAGGGTCCAACTCTAAATTCAGTGTTTGATATCTTGTATTATGTATTATGCAGGAGAATGCATTATCCCCATAATTCATAATTCATAATACTAAGTTCAAAACTTTTCCCTTTGTTCTTTGTTCTATGTTCTAATTTCCTGTTGTCTTCTTTTTGGAGAGTTGTTATAATCAAAAGCTATGAGTAAATACGAGTTAACTTTAATTCTTGATTCCAAAGCTACTTCTGCCAAGAAGAAAAAGGTGCAGGAAACGCTTGAGAAAATTCTGTCTCAACTGAAGGGAAAAATAATTAAATCCAGTGATTGGGGGGTTAAGGAATTTACTTATGATATAAATAAGAAGAGTTCTGGAGCTTATCTTTTTTTTGAGCTTGATCTTGATTCTCATTCGGCGAAATCTCTAAATGAAAAATTGCGTGTGGAAAATGATATTATGCGCTACCTTTTCGTTAAGTCTAGTTGATTTTTTTTCTCAATTATTTAGAATTAGATTATGGCAAGAAGTTTAAATAAGGTTTTATTAATCGGCAATTTAACTCGCGATCCTGAGTTGCGTTATACCCCGCAGGGTACTGCTGTTTGTTCCTTCGGTTTGGCAACCAACAGACAGTGGGTAACAGATTCTGGCGAGAAAAAAGAAGATGTGGAATTTCATCGTCTGGTGGCTTGGAATAAGTTAGCTGAGATTTGCGCTCAGCTTTTGAAGAAGGGAAGGAAAGTCTTTGTTGAAGGTAGGCTTCAAACAAGAAATTGGACAGGCCAGGATGGATCTCAAAGAACTACAACAGAAATTGTCGTCTCGGATATGGTTCTACTTGATCAGAAAAGAGAAGGGGAAAGCCTTGAGGATTTTGATGTAGCAACTCCTGCTGAAGCTCCCGCTCAAGTGCCTGATGTTGAAGTTCCACCTGAAGAGGCGACGGCAAAAAAGGAAGAAAAAATCGAAGAGGGTAGGAAAAAAGGCAAAGAAGAAAAGAAAGAAGAAGACTCTCTAAGTGATGAAGATATACCCTTCTAATTATTAATCAGTTTAAACCCAAGATGTTGAAAAAAGCCATTTCATCAAGAAAAACAAGACCAATAAATAATGTTTGCCCTTTTTGTGATCAAAAGAAGGAGCCTGATTATAAAGACTATCAGTTTTTGGCTAATTTCTTGACCGATAGGGCAAGAATTATGCCTGCTTCTCGCACTGGGGTTTGTGCTAAACATCAAAGGAAATTAAGCCGGGAGGTTAAAAGGGCTCGTTTTCTAGCTCTTCTTCCTTATATAGAAAAAATCAGCTAATTTTAAGTTTTTATGCGTTATACTTTAAAAGTGGATACTCTTTCTTTGCGCAAATTAGTTCTTAGGGTTTTGGCTATTTCTCTTATTTTTTCTCTTGGATATGTTTTGGGATCAAGAGGCTACAAAGTTAGTCAGCCTTCCTTTTTGGAATTTAAGGTAGATAGAAGTGTTCCTGAAAATAAGAATGTTGATTTTAGTCTCTTCTGGAAAGTGTGGGACACGCTAGGAGCTTCTTATTATGATAAGAGCAAACTCAATCCTTCAAAGATGGTTGAGGGGGCAATCTCAGGAATGGTGGCGGCAATTGGTGATCCTTATACCGTTTATTTGCCTCCTGAAGAAAATAAGGTTGTAGAGGAGGATTTGCAAGGCAGTTTTGGTGGGGTAGGAATACAGATTGGGTTTAAGGGAAAGCAACTTGCTGTAATTGCGCCTCTGCCTGGTACTCCTGCTGAAAAAGCGGGGATCAAGGCTGGAGATTTTATTTTGGCGATTAAAGATGAGAAAAAGAAAATTGATAAAACCACAGGAGGTATGTCTTTGCCTGAAGCTGTGCAAATTATTCGGGGTCCGGCAGGTAGCGAGGTTACTTTAACTCTTCTTCGTGATGGGCAAAATGAACCAATAGAGGTCAAATTGGTTCGGGCGGATATCAAGGTTCCTTCTGTAGTCCTTACTTTTGAAGGCAAAAATAAGGATATAGCTTATTTAAAGCTTCTTAAGTTTGGTGGGGAGACAGAGGATGAGTGGAATAATGCAGTTTCGAAGATCATCGCGAGTAATGCTAAAGGGATTGTTCTTGATTTGCGTAATAACCCGGGTGGTTATTTGCAGGAAGCAGTCAATATTGCTGGCGATTTTTTGAAGTTGGGGACAGTGGTTGTATCTCAAGAGGTGAATGGCAAGAAAGATGATTTAAAGACTAATCGTCTGCCTCGCTTGCAAAAATATCCTTTGGTAATTTTGGTTAATGAAGGGTCTGCCTCAGCTAGTGAGATTTTAGCAGGAGCTCTAAGAGATCAAGCAGAAGTAAAATTGGTTGGAAAGACGACTTTTGGAAAGGGAACAATTCAGGAACCAAAAACTATCAATGGAGGAGCTGGTCTTCATATCACAATAGCCAGATGGTTAACTCCAAAGGGTGAGTGGGTGAATGAAAAGGGCTTGAAGCCTGATATAGAAGTTGATGATAAACCTGATACGACAGAAGATGAGCAGTTTAATAAGGCACTTGAGGTCTTGAAAATTTAGTTTGTTATTGTTATTCTAGATTCTGCCTATGAAAAGATTTGACTTCAAAAGTTTTATTGTAGGAATTTTGATTGGGCTTGTTGTTTTTTCTTTTCTTATAACCGGTGCTTTTTTGGATAGGGTAGTCAAGTTCAGTTTTCTTGATAAAATTCTTCCTCGCGAGGAGAAGAATCTTAGGGTTGGTGGAGTTGATCAGAAGATATTGAATGAAGAGTCGGTTGTTATTGATGTTGCTGAAAAAGCTTCTCCTTCGGTTGTAACTGTTTCAATTAAGACTCCGCAGCAAAAGGTGCTTGAGTTTTCTCCGTTTTTTGGTTTCAGACAGGGTGTCCAGGGTGGGGAAGAGCAAGATATTGGTACGGGATTTATAGTTTCTGAAGATGGATTAATTGTGACTAATAAACATGTGGTTTCAAACGCACAAGCGAGTTATAAAGTTATTACCAAGGATGATAAGGAATATGAAGTTAAAGAAATTAATCGTGACCCCTCCAACGACTTGGCAATTTTAAAGATTAATCCTTCGGATCATCCTGGAACAAAACTTCAAGCTTTAGAGTTGGGAGATTCTTCAAATCTTAAGGTTGGTCAATTTGTAATAGCAATTGGTACTGCTTTGGGAGAATTCCGTCATACTGTTACAACTGGGGTTATTTCTGGCCTGGGTAGGGGAATTGTAGCAGGTAGTGTTTATGAAGGGTATGTAGAGCGTCTTGATAATGTTATTCAAACCGATGCGGCTATTAATCCTGGTAATTCTGGGGGGCCTCTTTTGAACTCAGCTGGTCAGGTAATAGGTATTAATGTGGCTGTGGCTCAAGGAGCGCAAAACATAGGTTTTGCAATTCCTGTTAATGTTATAAAAGATAGCTTGAGTAAATTTAAGGAGACAGGAAAATTTCCTGCCAAGCCATTTTTGGGTGTGCGTTATCAGATGATTGGAAAACAAACTGCTATTATGAATGATGTTCCTCAGGGAGCTTATGTAGTTGAAGTTGTGAGTGGCTCACCAGCTGAGGAGGCGGGAGTTAAAGTGGATGATATTATTACCAAAATTGATGATAAGAAGCTTGATTCAGATAGCGCTTTGGCGGATATTATAGCTTCCAAGAAACCAGGAGATAAAGTTAGTCTTGATATCTGGAGAGATGGCCAGAGTTTAAATTTGAGTGCTACTTTGGGTGAGGCTGAGTAATTTATTTCAGATTTTCTTTAAGGTAAGAGATTATTTTGTCTAATTCTCCATCAAGGATCGCTTCTAGATTGCCAAAGGATTTATTTATGCGGTGATCAGTAACCCTATCTTGGGGAAAGTTGTAGGTTCTAATCTTTTCTGCTCTTTTGCCTTGGCCGATAGGGGAGCGGTAGCCTGCTATTTCTCTCATTTTTCTTTCCTCTTCGCGTTCCCAGAGCTTTGAGCGCAAGATAGAAAGAGCAATTTGGCGGTTTTGTTCTTGAAAGCGTTCTTGTGAAGCTGTAACGACAATTCCTGTAGGTTTATGAATAAGCCTTACCGCAGTTGAGACTTTGTTTACGTTCTGGCCTCCGTGCCCACCTGCTCTAAAAAATTGAATTTCGAGATCTTGGGGGTTAACTGTGATTTCATTTTCCTTAATTTCGGGCAAAACAGCAACTGTAGCAGTTGATGTATGAATTCTGCCTCTTTTTTCTGTCTTGGGAATTCTTTGTACGCGGTGAACCCCGCTTTCGTTTTTAAGATTGTCAAAAGCATTGGGCCCGCTTATGACGAGGGTATTATCGTCAACAAGACTTACCCTCCATCCCTTTTTGGTGGCATAGCGCAAATACATTCTCAAAAGCTCAGAGGCCCATATTTTAGCCTCATCTCCGCCTGCTGCACCTCGAGTTTCAAGATAGACTTTTTGATTGGGAAACATATTTTTGGCTTGGGGAATTTAGCGCAATTCGCTCAATGTTTCAGGTTTTTCTAGTTCTTGCTGTATTCTTTTTTCTCTTTTAAGCCTTCTTTTTTCAGCCTTGGAGATGACTTTTTCTTTAGCCTTGGATTGTTTGGTTAAGAATGCTTCCACTCGACCTGCTGTATCAATATACTTCATTTGACCTGTGTAAAAAGGATGGCAGGCTGAGCAAATCTCAACATTGATTTCGGGTACCGTGGCACCAGTGGTAAAAGTGTTACCGCAAGCGCAAGTTACTTTTGCTTCAGGATACCATGTTGGGTGAATTCCTTTTTTCATAGCCTGTCAATTATAACAAGTGATATTTAGGATAGCAAGACGACAGTCAGACATCAGACATCGGCCGTCGGGCATCAGACGTCGGATATCAGCTATCGGTTGTCGGAGCTAGTCGAAGCTGGTCGGAAGACTGTATTTAGTATTATGTATTATGCAGGAAATATAAGTAGAAAGTAGAACGTAGTAAGTAGAAAGCAAAATTCCTAAATCCTAAATCATAAATCCAAATTCTATAATCTAATTTTTGACTTTTGACTTTTAAGTTTTAATTTAGTTTATGATTTGGAAAATTGGAAAATTGTAATTTGTTTAGAATTTAGATATTAGAATTTAGAATTTGGATCTTGTGATTTGGAATTTGGAATTTTATTCTCTAATCTCTATTCTCTAGTCTGTAATTCTTCTCTTCTTTGTCTCAGCGATAATAACTCCGATGATGATGAAAAGCGCCCCAAGAAAGAAGGTTTTGCTAGTTTCTTCTTTAAGCCAAAGTATTGCAAGTGGGGTAGAGAATATGGGCTGTAGATAAGAGAAAAGAGAAGCTTCGCTTATTTCAATACTTTTCTGTCCCTTTACCCAAAGGGTATAAGCTAGATTTCCCGAAATTAAGGCCATAAACAAAACACCTAGATGATATTTTAGCTCAAGATGGGAAATTATGGAGATAAAATTTACATTTTGATAGATGGAAAGAGGCAAAAGACTTAAAAATCCGATAATGAATGAAAAGTTGGTTATAAAAAGCGGGGCAATATCAAGTTTGGTTAGTTTTTTGGCCAAAATAGCGGCAATTGTGTTTGCCAGAAGATACAAAACCACATAGATATTTCCTTGAAGGCGTATACTGTTTTCGTTTTCAATTAACGGCTGAATAATGGCAATTACCGTTCCTATAAATGCAAGCGCAATGCCAACTTTTTCTCTTGAGGTTATTTTGTCTTTGAAAACTAAAAATCCGGCAACGGCAATCAGGAGTGGATTGAAAGTAGTGATTAAAGCAGTGTCAAGCATCGTCGTCTTTTCAAGGCCGATAAAAAGGAAATAGAGGGAAAAAGTGGAAGTAAAAAGACTGTAGATGATGATAATAAGCCATTCTTTAGCGTTAAGTTTCCTTTTGGCTATAAAATTAAAGCTGATTAAGGCTGCTATTGAGGATAAAGCGAAGCGGTAAGTAAGAAAAGACAGGGCTGAAATTCCACCAAGAGTATATTTGATGACAGGTCCTGCCAGTCCCCAAATAAAAGCGACAAGCGTGAGATAAAGATATGCTTTGATTCTTGGTTTTGAGAACATTGTTAGATTATAGATTCTAGATTATAGATTATTGAATGAAATTACAATATAACAATTAACAGTTAACAAATTAACAAATTAACTCAAAAATTAAAACTCAAAAGTCAAAAATTAGATTACAGAATACAGATTAGAGATTAGAGAATAAAATTCCAAATTCTAAACAAATTACAAATCACAAGATCCAAATTCTAAATTCTAATACCTAAATTCTAAACAATTCTACAATTATCCAATTCTTCAAATCACAAACAGATTGGAGAATAGAGAATAGAGATTAGAAAATAGCCGCTGGCCTTTAGAGGGTTTGGTCCGTGTACTAGTACACGGATACAGTAAAAATTACAAACCCTTTCTACTTACTACGTTCTACTTTCTACTTATATTTCCTGCATAATACATAATACAAAATACTAGATACAATCTTTCGGCCGGCTCCGACTAGCTTCGACAACCGATAGCTGATGTCCGACGGCCGATGTCTGGCACCTGCTTGCTTTCTACTTACTACGTTCTACTTTCTACTCTTTTAAAACGAAGATTGTTCTTGCGGAGATGGTTTGTTCTTGAGTTTCGCCTGTTGCAATAATTTTATCTCCAGCCTCGATATCGGATACTTTGAGGTCATTATTTTCTTGGTCTAGGATGCTTGTGTCTTTGTTTATTTTGACACTGTAAGATTGGCCATTTTTTAATTCAGCGCTTATTTCTTGTTTTCCAACTTTTTTGACGTTTAGTTTGAAAGAGGCTCTCTTGGTTGGGGTAATAGGCTTAACGCTTACAATGCGTGAGGATTCCAAAATATTGCCGTTTTTTTCTGTTCCCATTGCAATTATAAAGTCTCCGATAGCAAGATCCTGAGCTTTGATTTGTTTTGCTTTTTCTCTGCTGTCAATGATTGCTGTGTCTTTGTTGTAGCTGATTTGTAAAATTTCGCCTGACTTTTCCTGACTTTCTTTATTGATTGCAAAGCGGCTAATTTGGATAGTTGATTCTGATATATCGGTTATTGTGCCGATAAAAGCTTTGGGTTTTTGGCTGATTTTAATTATTTTTTCCTGCACTTTTTTCCTAATTTCATCGGATGAGGAGGCATTATTGTCCTGAGCTTTGATAAAAACAGGGTAGAGGAATAAAAGAGTTAAAATAATAAAAGTGATTAATGTTTGTATTTTTTTCATTTTTGAAAATCTTGAGAATAGACTATTGGTAATTTAACACTGGAACTTTTATCATCGCCGAAAAACGAGGTTATTATTATCTCGTTTAGTCCGCTGACAAGAGGAACATCAACATTAAAACCGCCGTCTTTGTCAGCTTTGGTCAAGAAATCTTTTTCCTCAGTGGAAATGACAACTTGTGCTTCAGGTTCAGTTATTCCCTCAATACTAACAGTATTCTCATTAAAGACTTCGTACTCTTCAGGTTTTAGGATAGTAAGCCCACCTGCGGTTTTGGGAGTAGGGGCAACTTGGCTTTGTTGGGTTTTATTTTCTTGATTTTGCTCGGGCGCTTTCTGATTTGAATTGGCTCTCCAGACACCAAAAGCTATGACCAGTCCAAAGGTTATTCCTGCCAAAAGAGCAAAAATGATTTCTTTGCGCATATAGGTTATTGCTCGCTTAATATAAGTTTTAAAACTCCATTTGTCAAGCTAAAAAAGTACTCTTGTCAAGACATTTTAAGTTTGCTAGTATCAAGCTAATGGAAATTAATTACTTTGGCCACGCTTGTTTTAAGATCAAAAGCTCAAACACCAAGCTTTTGATTGATCCCTTTGATCCCAAGATGGTGGGTATAAAAATGCCTCATGAGGAAGTGGATGGAGTTTTGGTGACTCACAGCCATAAAGATCACAGTTTTATTGAGGCGGCGCGGGGTTATCGCAAGATTATTGACGGGCCGGGGGAGTATGAAATTGGAGGAATTTCTATCATTGGTTTTTCTACTTACCACGACAATAAAAATGGGGCAGAGAGGGGAGAGAACACTATCTATCTTCTGGAGGCAGAAGGCATTCGAGTTTTACATCTTGGAGATTTAGGTCATGTTTTATCAGAAAAGCAGGTGGAAGCGGTGGGTAATGTGAACATATTAATCTTGCCTGTTGGCAATAAATATTCTCTTGGGGTAAAAGAGGCGGTGAAAGTTGTAAATGATATTGAGCCTCAGATAATTATTCCCATGCATTACTTTTTTGAGGGAATTAACAAAGAATATTTTGATGGTCTTTTGCCGGTTGATAATTTCTTGAGTGAAATGGGCCTGCCGGTTGAAAAAATGCCCAAGCTTTCCTTAAAGTTGGCTGATTTAACTGAGGACCAAAAAGTTGTTTTACTTGAGAGAAAATAATTCTGCCCTTTCTCCTTAAAAATTAATGGCTGACCAAAATTTAAAATTACCGCCTTTTTCAGAGGAAGCCGAAGCTTCTGTCTTGGGAGCTATTTTAATAGACAAATATGCAATGGTTGCTTTGGCTGAAATTTTGACCCCCGATGATTTTTACAGCCTTCGTCATAAATTGATTTTTGAAACTTGTATGGATTTATACGAGGAAAGAGTGCCTCTTGATATTTTGACGGTCAGTGACAGGTTGAAGAAGAAGAAAGCTCTAAAGAAAGTGGGAGGATCCTCATATCTTGCTGGTCTTGCTAACCAAGTGCCAACAGCAGCTCATGTTGAACATTATGCCAAGATAGTAAAGGATTTGGCGACAAAGAGAAATTTGATTTCAGCGGCAAGCAAAATTGTTGAGATGTCTTTTGACGAAGGAATGGCAGCAGACGAGCTTCTTGATAAAGCCGAATCCGAAGTCTTTTCTATTTCTGAAAAGCAACGTTTTAAGACTTTTACTCCTGTGCGTGAGGCGCTAGCTGAGAGCTTTGATCGCTTGGATGAACTTCACAAGCAAGCTGAAGGATTGCGGGGTGTGCCAACCGGCTTTAAGGATCTTGATTCAGCTTTGGCTGGTATGCAGAAGTCAAATCTTTTGATTTTGGCAGCTCGCCCTGGAGTTGGTAAAACTACCCTTGCTTTAAATATTGCTCAGTCTTTAGCTGTAGAACACTCGCGTCCTGTGGCTATTTTTTCTCTTGAGATGAGCAAAGAGGAGTTGGTCGATAGGCTTCTTGTTGCTCAAGCTGATATTGATGCTTGGAAATTGAAAACAGGCAAGTTGTCAGAGGAAGATTTTACTGCACTCTCAAACGCGATGGGTGTTTTGGCTGAAGCTCCTCTTTACATTGATGATACACCAGCTTTATCAATCACCGAAATGAGAACAAGAGCAAGGAGACTTCAGGTTGATGTGGGTATCGACCTTTTGATTGTTGACTATCTACAGCTTGCAAGATCTCGCCATCTTGAGAATAGGGTACAGGAGGTTTCTGAAATTTCGCAAGGGTTGAAAAATCTGGCTCGTGAATTGAAGATTCCAGTTCTTGCTTTGTCTCAGCTCTCGCGCGCTGTCGAGCAAAGGGGAGAGAAAAGGCCTCAGCTTGCAGATTTGCGTGAGTCTGGTTCTATCGAGCAGGATGCTGATGTTGTTATGTTTTTATGGCGTGATGATGAGGAAAATCTTGAAAATGTCACACTTGATATAGCAAAACACAGAAACGGTCCACTGGCTTCTATAAAGCTCTATTTCAAAGGAGAGAGGATTAGGTTTTATGGAAGAGAGACGAAAAGAGAGTAAACATAGTCGAAGCCAGTTCCTCTGATTCGGAGAGTTAGTCGAAGCTAGTCGAAGCTGGCCGGAAGCTAGTATTTAGTATTTTGTATTATGTATTATGCAGGGAATACAAGTAGGAAGTAGAAAGTAGTAAGTAGAAAGCATTAATAAATAGTTAAAAGTTCAAAGTTAAAAGTTAAAAGTTGGAATTTTTTGTTTGTGATTTGGAATTTGTGATTTGGAATTTGCCTGCCCTGAATCGAATTTATTCTGGTTCAGGGTTTAGAATTTAGGATTTAGAAATTAGAAATTAGAATTTAGTTCTTGTAATTTGTAATTTGTGATTTGGAACTTGGAATTTGTATATTGTATATTGTAATTTGTAATTTTATCCCAATCCTATGTTATTTTACGAAATTTTTCTTAACCTATTGGGTTTCTTTATTTTCCTTTTTGTTTTCTGGAAGAAGCTGAAAGAGGATTACCTCTCGAGTCAGATTTTTACAACAGCTTTTTATGTTATTTTTTTGGCATCTATTTTTCTATTGGTTTCTCATTTTTTCTTGCCTAACTTTTGGTTTTGGGCTTTATTTTTGGCATTTTTGACTGGAGTTTTTTTGGGAAGGTGGCGATTTTCTCTTCGTTTTTATGAAGTTTATGAGGCAGGAATAGTCGGGCTTTTGCCTTGGTTAAGCTTCTTTTTTCTTCTTGATGCCATGAAGACAACTAGCTGGTATTCTTTTTGTGGTTTTTTGTTTAGTTGGCTTTTGGTCTTGCTTTATATTTTCCTAAATCTTCATTATAAGAGTTTCAGTTGGTATAAGTCGGGCAAAGTGGGTTTTTCAGCTTTGGTGGTGACAATAGTCTTCTTTTTGGCAAGGATGATAGTTGCTATTTTTTTTCCCTCTATGGTATCCTTAAGTGGTAGCTTTGAGGCACTTATTTCTGGTATCTTTTCTTTTTTTTCTTTTCTGTTATTATTTATTTTGTCAAGATGAAAAAAATTAAGAATAATCATAAGAAAAAACAGTCTAGGGTTGATAAACGGCCAGTTAGGTTCCCTGCCAATTTGCTTCAGCCTGTGGGAAAGTTTTTACAGGAGAGGTTGGCTAAATTGGAAAAGACGAAGAAGAATATAGAGGAAGAGGATCCATTCCGCGATCCTGATCGCTTGGTTGATAATGCCTCTCCCGATACCGACGCAGCTGAACAATTTGGTCACACTCGAGTGTCTGCTATTAAGAAGGAACTTGATAGGAAAATAATTCAAACTAGAAAAGCTCTAACGAGACTGAAGATAGGCAAATATGGTATTTGCGAGAATTGTGGCGAGATGATAGATACCGACCGTCTTCTTGTTTATCCTGAGGCCACTCTTTGTGTTAAATGTCAAAAGGAAAAGGAAAAGTAGGAAATAACCTCAAGCCTCAAGTAATTTACGAAGACGATTTTTTATTGGTTTTAGACAAGCCCTCTGGTTGGATTACGAATTCTGCTTTGACAGTAGGTGAAACTCCTGTTGTTCAGGACTTTATTTTTAATAATTTTGACTTTGAGATAGCCAAAAATCGGGATTTAAGGTCTGGAATAGTACATCGTCTGGATAAAGATACTAGCGGTCTTCTCTTGGTGGCCAAAACAGAAAGGGCTTTTAGGGCTCTCCAGAGCCAATTTAAGAGGAGGATGGTAGAAAAAAGATACTTGGCTTTAGTTCATCAAAAATTAGAGCCTGAAGAAGGTGAGATAAAAGCTCCTGTGGGCCGTCTGCCTTGGAATCGGGAAAGATTTGGTGTTTTGCCGGGTGGAAGGGAAGCGTTCACAAAGTATAAAGTCTTGAAAAATTTTAAGCATCCTGAAAATGCTGATACTTTTTCCTTGGTAGAACTAGCTCCAAAAACAGGCAGAACTCATCAGATAAGAATTCATTTTAAGTATGTTGGCCATCCTTTGGTCTCAGATGCTTTTTATGCTGGCCGGAAGACCTCGCGCCGAGATTTGGTGTGGTGCCCAAGACTTTTTTTACATGCTTTCTTTTTGTCGTTTAATCATCCACAGACGAGTAAAAGGTTAGAAATTAAGATTGACATACCAGCTGATCTTAAAAAAACTCTGGATTTTTTGGTTGAGTTAGAGTAATAATTTAAAACTTAAAAATCAAAAGTCAAAAATTAGATTACAGAATACAGATTAGAGATTAGAGAATAAAATTCCAAATTACAAGATCCAAATCCTAAATTCTAATTTCTAAATCCTAAATCCTAAACAAATTACAATTTTCCAATTTTTCAAATTACAAAACATCTTTTTCTAAACATTATTAATGTTTGTAACATTGGAACATTATTTTCTTTGATATTTTGTTTAGATATTAGATATTAGTGCTTAGAGATTGCACTCCCTTACTGCTTACTGCGTTCTACTTTCTACTTGTATCTCTTTTACCTTTTACCTCTTGCCTTTTACCTATTATCATACTTGATACGTGATTCTTGATACTTGATACTTTTTTATAACTTATTAAAATACAACTTGTATGATCCAAGCAACAGATTTAAGAGCAGGAGTGACTTTTCTTTCTGATAATAAACCCTATCGAGTTATCAAATACAACTTGATCAAGATGGGGCGAGGTGGGGCAACAGTTCGTGTGACAGCTAGGGATTTACTTAGTGGCACGGTTGAAGATAAAACTTTTAGCTCAAATGTCAAAGTTGAAGAAGTAACTACTTCAAAACGAAAGCTGAACTTTCTTTATTCAGATAAAAGTGTGGCTACTTTTATGGATTCTGAAAGTTTTGAGCAGGTTGAAATTCCTGTTGAAGTTGTTTCAGACGAGTTGCCTTATATTAAAGAGGGCGAATCAGTTGATATTTTGTTTTGGGGAGATAAACCGCTTTCAATTGATATTCCTCCTAAAGTTACTCTGAAGGTAGTTGAGACAGCCCCTGGTGTTAAGGGTAATTCTGCTACCAATGTATTTAAACCAGCAAAACTTGAGAATGGTCTTGAAGTAAAAGTGCCTCTTTTTGTCAAGGAAGGAGACTTAATCAGGGTTGATACAAGAAGTGGCGCGTATGTAGAAAGAGCCAATAAATAGGCTTATTTAAAAATCCACCATAGTGAGGTAATTATTGTGATAAGTTGAGTTGCAAGGCCAGGTGGGGGAGAGGCGTCAACTTGTAGCGACTTCTGAAATTTTATCCATTTTTCTATGAATTTTGATTTGAGATTTAGAAAGAAATAAGGAGCTTCTATTAAGTCGGGTAAGATAGAGAAAAAGCAGGCAAGAATAATTACCACAAATTGTCCGAAATTTTGGGATTTGAGGAGCGCTATGCCAAGGCCTGAAAATAAGGCCAAGGTAGAATCAGCGACTACAATGTAGGTGGATTTCTTGGTTATCTTGCCAAAGGTTTTCTTTTCTGTATTCAAGTGCGGATTCCAGTGCGGAACTTTCTCAAGCACAAGATGACTTAAGAAAGCAAGAGGGAGAGAAATGATGGGATTGGGTATCGTGGTTGCGATAGCTGCTCCTACCATAACATGCGGCGTTTCAAGCATAGGTAAAATAAATCTTAGCTTTTTTAAAAGGATAAATCAAGGATAAAGAGCAGAGATGAGGAACCGTATCGTACTCGACATACTTGCCGTCTTCGCGTCGTCCAGCTGACCGGTAATCGCATCGCACCGTTGCGACCGGCGACCAATCAGGCTGAACCACCGGCAACGGTGTACTGTAACTGGGTTTTGCTCCCATTGGACCTCCTCTTTCTAGTGTTTCTGACGTTTGATAGGACGGCTTGAGAGTTGCAAGATGGCCTCGAAATTATCGTTCTTCGCCATCTTGTTTCGTTTCTCAAGACCGCATGAGACGCAACGGTGGAGAATAATATATTCTCCACCTTTAAGTTCCACGCCCACGGGTTCCATAAGTCCTTGACATGTCGCCTGGCGATCTCCAGGGTTCACGTCAACATGCTTGCTCCACAGACACTGCGGGCAGTGGTTTGTGTAGCCGTTTCCGTGTACAAAGAAGCCGCACCTTTCGCAGGTGAAATCTTCTTTAGTACGCTGGAATTTCTTGGTCATCATGGCTTTTGCCTCCTTTCTTTTTTGGTTGTCAAAGTACACGATATCTACTTTACCGTAAAAAGCGCAAAAAATCAATAAGAATAAACAAAAGACAACCAAAAAATTAGAAGGATATTATCAGCTAATAAAATTCTCTGAGCTATCATTGATATTTTACACTATTTTTGTTATAAACATAGCAGTATTGCACCTTAACAAATCAAATCTGAAAGGAGGAGCCGAAATGAGGGCGACGTTTGTCTTCCCACCGATACCGTACAAGTTCGCCAAAACGCCTTACCCCCCTCTGGGAATAGGCTATTTGGCGGCAGTCCTGAAGGCGCAAGGCGTACAGATTAACCTTGTCGATGGTCAAATAATCGGGGAGGAGCAGTTCTGGCAAGAGGTCAATAATCTGACTACCGATGTTGTATTGATCTCTGCCACAATCCGGCAAATCAAAGGCGCTGAATTAGTTGCAAAGATTGTAAAGGAGCAAAATCCAACAACTACGGTGGTTCTTGGTGGTCCTGGCCCAAGTGCTCTTGCTACACAACATCGCGACCTCAGTAAAGACACCCGCATTGACATTACCGTTAAAGGAGAGGCGGAAGATTTATTGCCGCTAGTCCTTCAACGGTTGGGATCCGGCGAACCGATTGATGATGTTCCGAATCTCATAATCAATAAGGAGGGAAATATCATCAATACCAGAGTGGATCCGGCGCTTCCGGATGTAAGAACAATCCCTTGGCCTGATCGTTCGATTTTTGACGAGGAAGCGTATCTCTCACGGTGGCGCGACTCGGCAAAGATGACTTCAGTCCATATCATGGGGTCACGCGGCTGCCCGTTTACCTGTTCGTTCTGCGACCGGACTGTCACCGGCAGACGAGTGAGGTACCGTGATGTAGAAGATGTCGCTTCGGAGATGCTCTTTCTTGAAAAGCGTTATTCTCCGGATGACATTTTTTACTTTGATGATCTCTTCACGGTGAACAAAAAACGTGTCATCACCTTATGCCGAACGCTCCAGGAAAAGAATCTGCGGACCTCCTGGAGTGCACAGGGGCGAGTTGACACTGTTGATGGAGAAATGTTGGAGGCGATGAAAGCAGCCGGCTGTGCCGAGCTTATGTTCGGCGTAGAATCCGGCAGCAATAAAATCCTCCAGTTTCTCGTCAAGGAGTTCACGCGCGACAAGATCATTAAGGCCTTCGATCTTTGTCATCGAGTAGGTATAAAACCGGGAGCGTACCTAATCGTTGGCGTTCCCGGCGAAACAAAGCAGGACATCCTAGATACAGTATCCCTTGTAGAGCGGATAGAGCCATCACTTCTTAACTTCTCCTTTCTCACGCCGTTTCCGAACACTGCGCTCTACACCGCGACGCAACACTGGATCGGTAACTGGGATTACGAACAGTGGGACGATTTTGATGCTACGGTGTATACCTGTAAGTTCGAAATTAATCCCAGAGAAGCAAGAGACATAATCTTAAATGCCTACCTGAAAAAGATCGCTTCGGGTATGCCACACAGTGAGTACCAATTCGCGAACGATACATGAAAAAAAGGAGGTGCGCCATGTCTAAATGCAAGGCTGTCCTGGATAGTGAGAAGATTACCGAGATCCGGGTCAAGACCAAAGCACAGGAGGCCCCACAGAAGGACGAGCCAAAGTCGAAAGGCTCCGACAAGTCAGGCAAGGGCTCCCGTGCAACACAGCAGTCTAAGTGAATCACACGAAGACTGCTATCCAAGGGCGATGCTCGATGCTCATTGAGTATCGCCCTTTTTCTTTTAGCCGCGCGGAGCGCGGCTACTGGTTGGAAGCGGCTCATCCTTGCGTTAGCAAGGAAGCAAAGCCCACAAAAATTGTTTCCTTAATTGAAGAAGATTTTTGCGCGCACTCTCTAAAAATGTTCCAATTTTTGCGGGCTTTATCCGCTATCAGGTAGAGAGCTGCTGGGGTGGGGATACCGCGGCCAAAAGATGAAAGTGAAATTGTGGTGGGCAAGGAGGGAGTCGAACCCTCACGATGCTTTCGCACCACAAGTTTTTGAGACTTGCCTGTCTACCATTCCAGCACTTGCCCGTACCTATATTTTAACATATAACAGTTAACAAATTAACAAATTAACTTAGAACTTAAAACTCAAAAGTCAAAAATTAGATTATAGAATTTTGATTTATGATTTAGGAATTTTTGCTTTCTACTTACTATATTCTACTTTCTACTTGAATTTCTTTTACCTTTTACCGCTTGCCTTTTACCTACTAGATTAGAACAAAGAACATAGAACAAAGGGGAAAATTACAAATTCCAAATCACAAGATCCAAATCCTAAATTCTAATATCTAAATCCTAAATTCTAAACAAATCACAATTATCCAATTCTTCAAATTACAAACAGAATAGAGAATAGAGATTAGAGAATAGCCGCTGGCCCTCTAAAGGGTTTGGTCCGTGTACTAGTACACGGATACAGTAAAAATTACAAATCCTTTCTACTTACTACGTTCTACTTTCTACTTGTATTCTCTGCATAATACATAATACAAGATACTAGATACAATCTTCCGGTCGGCTTCGGTCAGCTTCGACTGAATTCCGATAGCCGACAACTGAAGTCTGACAGCTGACAGCTGATAACCGATGTCCGATGGCCGATGTCTGATATCCGATGTCCGATATCCGACGTCTGACATCTGACGTCCGATGTTCTGTCTCCCTATTCTTTACACTTAGTCCATTTTTAATTACAATGAGGTGATGGGTAATTTGGGTCTTTTAAATATAATATTTATTTTTCTTTTAGCCTCTTTTTTGGGAGGATTGGTGGCAAGGATCTTAAAACTTCAACCTTTTGTGGGTTACATTATCGTTGGTATCTTATTTGGCAGTTTCTTACCTAAAGATCTAATTGAAATTGATAAATTGGCTGAAATTGGTGCAATTTTGCTTCTTTTCTCTCTTGGGCTTGAACTTTCTTTGTCTAAATTACAAAGGATTCTAAAAGTAGCAGTTTGGGGAGGAATAATTCAGCTAGTTTTTTCATCAGTTCTTTTCTTTATAATTCTCTTGCTTTTTGGTTTTAGTCAAATAGTAAGTTTGATTTTAGCTATTGGCTTTTCGCTTTCTTCAACAGCTGTTGTGGTTAAGCTATTGTCTGAGAAAGGTGATTTGGAAAGTGTTCATGGGGAACTAATGGTTGGTTGGCTTCTAGTTCAAGATTTGGCAGTTTTGCCCATAATGATTTTTTTGACTAGTCTCTCAACTAGAGGAGGAAATTGGTTTTTGTCTTTGGCCTTAATGTCGGCAAAGGGATTTTTAATTATCGGGTTAGTTGTTCTTCTAGGGAGATTGATTTTGCCTTATCTTATTCATAAGGTTGCTACCTTTAATTCGCGCGAGCTTCTTCTTTTGCTCTCTGTTATTTCTGCTTTGGGAACAGCTTTTTTGGTTAATCTCTTTGGTTTTTCTTTTGCTCTAGGAGCCTTTTTGGCAGGAGTTGTTATTTCTGATTCGCAAGAAAAGCATGCTGTTTTTGCCGAGACTCGTTCTCTTCGGGATTTATTTGTAGCTTTGTTTTTTGTGACTCTTGGTTTTTCTCTTATTCCCAGCGTGTTTATAAAATCTTCCTTTTTGGTTTTAATTCTGGTTTTACTTATCTTCTTGGTTAAGTTTTTGGTCTTCCTTCTTGTTAACTTTGCTTTTGGCTATTATGGAAAAGCAGCCATTATTTCAAGTTTGGGATTGACTCAAGTGGGTGAGTTTTCTTTTATTATTTTCTCTCAGGCGAATTCTCTTGGTCTTATTAATTCTCAAGATGCGTCTCTTGGAGTAGCAGTTGCTCTTTCTTCTTTGATATTAAGCCCAATTGTGTTTAAGTATTCTTATACTTTATGGAAGAGATTGAAACTCGCGGCCGAAAATAGGCCATTTTTATTGAAATATATCCTTTCGCCTGAGAGGAACAAGAATCATAATCTGGGAGAGCTGTCAGGTCATATTGTAGTCTGCGGTTTTGGGAGAGTTGGAAAGTGGGTTTGTAAAGCACTTGAATCTTTGGGAGTTGATTTTGTGGTTGTTGATTATAACGAAAAGGCAATTAGAGAAGCAAAAGAGAAGGGTATTAAGGTTGTCTATGGCGATGCTTCAGACTCTGAAATTATTAAGCAAGCGCAAGTTGCTTCTTCAAAATGCGTGGTAATTGCAATTCCTGATAAGCTGGCTCAAGAGGAATTGATCACTCATATTCAAACTATTTCTCCTAACGTAAAAATTTTTGCTAGAGCCCATTTTGATGAAGATGCAGTGAGACTGAGATTCTTGAGGGTAGACAAAGTCGTCCAGCCGGAATTTGAGGCGGCAATTGGTATTGTAAGTTCTGTTCTTTCAGCCCTTGGAAAAAGTAATCCTGAAATAAAGTCTAAAATAAGGGATTTAAGACGGTCTCACACCATTTCGGAAGAGCCGTCTTTTTAATTTATGAAATCTGCCCAATATTTCAAAAGAAGGCCTCGTCGGTCTTTTAAAACCTTTAGTCTTCTAAAATTATTCTTGGTCTTTTTGTTATTGGTCTTGGTTTTTATTTTGTTTTTTTTAAAGAAAAATAGAAGGGTAGAAGATAAGATTTTGCTTGTTGTCCAAGGCAAAGATGTAGTTCGTATAGTTGACTTTGATTTTACCTCTTCTGAGATTGTTGAAGTTGATGTTCCGGCCAGTCTTGAAGTTGAAGCATCTCATAATTTAGGGAATTGGGAATTATCAAGTATTTGGAATCTGGGTGAAAATGAAAAGATAGGAGGAGGTAAGCTTTTAGTCGAGACTTTGAGAAATAATCTCTTTGCACCTGTCTATTATTTTTCATCAGAGAAAGGCAACTCTTTAGTTGAAGGTAGCGTTTTTTCAAGTTTAGCTTTTCCTTTTCTTGAGAATAAATCAAATTTAGGATTAATAAATAAGATAAAATTAGCCACATTTTCGGCGAGATTTAAAGATTCTAAGTTAACAAAAATAGATTTGTCTAGTACTTCTTTTCTTGAAAAAACGCGGCTAAAAAGTGGTAAAGATGGATATCGTGTTAAAGGTGAATTGCCGCAAGAATTAATCTGGGTTTTTGCTCATCCTTTGTTTTTAGAGAATAAGGTTTTTGTTTCTTTGATTAATGAAACAGGAAGCTCGCTTATAGTAGGAAAGATGAGTAAAATTTTGGAAACTATGGGGGCAAAATTGGGTTCGGTTGATAACCAAAATGAGAGTGGTGAAGATTGTGAAATAGCAGCTTTAAATCAAGATTTATTGTCTGATTTATCCTTGGTTTTTTCTTGCCATAAGGTAAAAGAGGAAAAATTAGAGAAAAATGAAATTGTCCTTAAAATCGGTAAAAAGTTTAAGGAAAGATTTTAATTTGGAATTTAAAATAGTTTAGATAGGGTAAGAAAGCCACAGTTTATTATTCTTGTTCTTCGTCTTCAGAAGGTATAAAGTCTTCCTTATTGTGAACTAGCTCTGGTGGGGTAAAAGAAATATAGTCTAATCTTTCAACAGTAAAAGAGGGTATTTCCTTTGTTTTTTTACTTTTTTTGATTTCTTTAATGAATATTTTTACTTCGTTGTTGTCGATACTCTTAATATAGGCTTGATATTCATTGCCTAAATTAATAAGCTTCTTGAGGCGGCTATTGATATCATCAGGGAGGCGCCCGATATATTCATCGTCAATAGTTGTAATATTAATTCTATGTCCGTGAAAATTTAACTTTATTTCGTCTCCGGCATCAAGTTTGGCCAAAGTTTTGGGATTGCCAGGGTAGGTAAGGGTTACAATTTTTGTTTTACCCGGCTCTTCAATAAAAAGATCTGCTTTAAGAGATGTGCTTTTATAGCTTTCTTTTGACTTGAGCTTGCGCCATTTTTCCAGGCATTTTTGAGCGATGATATTATAAGGGTCAAGTGATAACACCTTTTTGGCTGTTACCTTAGCGTTTTTTATATCTCCTATCTCTGAGTAAGCTCGAGCAAGCCGTCCTAAGGCCTCAATGTTCTCAGGATCTTCTTCGATTATCTCTTTATTTAGCCTTAAGGCATTTTCCCAATCTCCCGCGAGAGCTGCTGTTATTGCCTCTTTTGCTTTTTGGTCTATAATATCGTCTTGCATTTTTCTTATCTACAAAAGAATAAATGTATTGTATAATTAATGTCAATAGTCTATGAGTGGTCATTCACATTATGCAACCATAAAACGGCAGAAAGAGGCCAAGGATTCGGCCAAGGGGCGCATATTTTCGCGTCACGCTAAAGCCATTGCTCTTGCTATAAAAGCAGGAGGAAGCGCTGATCCTGAACTTAATTCCAAGCTTCGTTTTGCCATCGAGCAGGCAAAAGCTGACAATATGCCCAAAGCTAATATAGAAAGGATACTTCAGCGCAGTCAGGAGATGGGGGATCTCGAAGAGGTTGTTTATGAAGGTTATGGTCCTTTAGGTGTGGGGGTTGTGGTTGATGCTGTGACCAATAATCGTAACAGAACTTCCCAGGAAATAAAAAATATTTTTGAGAGGGCAGGGGGAAGACTGGCTGGCCCCGGTTCGGTTTCTTACAATTTTGAGCTTAAAGGTATGTTTACTGTCAAAAAAAAGGACGATGTTGAATCTCAGATGCTTAGTCTTATTGATCTGGGGGTAGAAGATGTTTTTGAAGCAGAAGATGGTATTGAAATTTATGTTGCTCCTGAGCAGTTTCAGGAAACAAGAAATAAGCTTTTGGAGGAAGGCTTTGAAATTATATCCTCAGAGCTTACAAAAAGACCTAAAAACTATCTGATCGTTGAAAATGAAAACGATGCCAAGAGGATAATGTCTTTTCTTGACGCTCTTGAGGAGCATGATGATGTTCAGGGTGTTTATTCCAACTTTGATTTTTCTCCCCAGAACTAATAAATGAGTAAAAGAAAACGTTTTCTTGTCACATCTTTGCTTCTAACTTTAGGTTTTGCAGGGGTGCAATTCTTAGAACAAAGTTATAAATTTTTGGGTATTGGCGGCTTATCTTTTTTAACTCTAATCTTATTTTATTGGTCTTTAAGAGAGGGTTTGGCGTTTGATCTTACTCTTTTGAGCTTAGCTTTGCCTGTCTTTTTCACTTTAGGGGTTGGTTTTTTCTGGTTTCTTCTTCCCACAAACATCTTTACACAGATTCCGATACTTGTTTTTTATGGTTTCTTTATCTATATCCTTTGTCTGACTGAGAACATTTTTACAGTTGCCGCTATTAGAACGATCGCTCTTTTGAGAGCGGCAAGAGGAGTTGGTTTTGTTTTAACTCTTTTAGTCTCTTTTTTGCTTTTTAATACGATTGTGTCTCTGCGTCAGCCTTTTTGGATTTCAAGCCCGCTTGTTTTTTTGGTGAGCTTTCTCATCTTTTTCCAAGGTTTGTGGCACGTTGATCTTTCAACAAGTTTTAATCGTGATTTATTTAACCTGTCTTTTATTTTTAGCCTTGTTTTGCTTGAAATTTCGGTTGCTCTTTTTTTCTGGCCTACTACAGTTGTGGTTGGTTCTTTGTTTTTAACAGTTTCGGTTTATGTCCTTTTGGGTTTAGGTCAAGCCAAGATTGAGGGCAGACTTTTTCCACAGACAATCAGGGAATACCTTACAGTGGGTATTTTGGTACTTCTTTCAATGTTTTTTGCCACTCATTGGGGCGAATAGAAATTTGGTTTTTTCTTAATTATTGAAAAATAAAAAAAAGACACACGGTGTGTAGGGGAGAGGGGAGTCGGGTATCCTATAATAATATCCTATAGTTTATGAAAACCGGTCATTTTTCACAGGATAATTTTTATTTTTTCACGAAAGAAAAAAAGAATTTAACTTTAGAAAAAGAACCGAAAAGGAAAAGTGAAGCTAGCTGATATAGTTTGATAGAGTATTAAGCCTCTCTTTTTATCAAAAGCGGAGTGTTTTTGCTAGTCTTGTGGATAACTGTTTTCTGATTTATTGGAAAGTGTTCTTTTTAGTTTTGTTTTCTTTATAAAGGGGATTTCTAAAAAACTCTGTCTTTTCCTTTTTATTTTATTAGTTTCAAAAAACCTGTTCTCTCTTTTTGATGTGTTTATTTCTTTCGACTAAATTCATTTAAATATAATGTCGCACAAGATAGATTTTACGACATAATTAAAGCTGTTGGAGTAGGAGGTGTCCCCCTAGGTTTTTATTTTTTTATTCTGGGATTTTTCTTTTTGAAATAAATTATTTTTTTATCTTTTCTCTTTTCAAATTGTCTTAGAATTTTTTTATTTCCAAATTAAACCCGAAAAAGCAACCGATATTATAAGAAAGTGCCAAAAGTGGTTTTAGACCGTAATCACGGACAAAAAGGAACTTGTTTTAGACGACCAGTTAATCGTCTAAATCGAGAAACCCCCTTTAAAATCGATTTGGTGAAGCCAGGTTTGAAGCAAATAAAGAGCAAATTACAAATTCCAAATTACAAATTACAAACAAATTACAATATACAAATTCTAATATCTAAAATCCTAAACAAAAATTCCAAATCACAATATAACAATTAACAGTTAACAAATTAACCAATTAACTCAAAACTCAAAAATCAAAAATCAAAAATTAGATTACAGAATACAGATTAGAGATTAGAGAATAAAATTCCAAATCACAAACCAAGGAATTTCAACTTTTAACTTTAGACTTTTGACTATACCTGATACGTGATTCTTGATACCTGATTCCTTGATACTGGCAATTACTAGCTCTGACTAGCTCCGGCGTAGGTGTAGACCAACTTTGACTAACCTCGACCATTATGTCGCACAATCTTATTGACAAGTTTGTGGTGGAGTTCTACAATGAATTTAGCTAATGCAAGATAACCTGCCTAAAAATAGCGAACTGTCGTCCAAGATTTCTGCTTTTTTGGAGTATCTTGAGGTCGAAAAGGGTTCCTCTTCCCTAACGATAAGAAACTATAGGCATTATCTAACTCGCTTTTTGTTATGGCTTGAGAAACAAGGCATTAAGCCGACTCTTCAAAGTATTAAGCCTGAAGTAATTCATAATTATCGTCTTTATCTTTCGCGTTTGGTTGATAGAGATGGCCGGACTTTGTCTCGCAAAACTCAAGGCTATCATTCAATAGCTCTTCGCAGTTTTCTAAAATGGTGTTTGAAGAATGATCTTGAAGTTATGGCTCCTGAAAAGATTGAATTGCCAAAAATTGCCGAAAGACAGGTAAAATTTTTAACAGGAAAAGAGGTTGACAGGCTTTTAAACGCGCCATCTTTGTCAACAATAGTCGGCAAGCGTGACAAGGCTATTTTGGAAGTTCTTTTTTCAACTGGTTTGCGTGTTTCTGAGCTTGTTTCTTTGAATCGCGATAATGTGGATATTAAAAGGCGCGAGTTTGGAGTTGTTGGTAAAGGCGGCCGTGCAAGAGTGGTCTTTCTTTCAAGCCGGGCGGCCTCTTATCTTGAAGAATATCTTAAAGCAAGAGATGATAATTTCAAGCCGCTTTTTATTAGACATAGCAAGAATGTATTGCCTAATTTGAAAGATAATCAGATGAGGCTAACAGCTCGTTCTGTTCAGCGAATCTTGAAAAAATATTCTCGCAAGGTTAAGCTGCCTTTTGATGCGACGCCCCATGTTTTGCGTCATTCTTTTGCGACTGATCTTTTAATGGCAGGGGCTGATATTAGATCGGTTCAGGAGATGCTGGGGCATAAAAATATCCAGACGACTCAAATTTATACTCATGTAACCCACCGTCATCTAAAGGAGATTTACGATACCTATCACGGCCGCTCTAGTTAGTTTCTTCTTCTTTTTCGTCCTCAGTTATATTTTTCTCAAGTGTGGCAACGCCTGCTACTGAGTCATCACTCTTGGTAAATCGCATTAGGATTACTCCTTGGGTAGCCCGACCCATTTGGGGTATATTTTTGAGAGGCAACTTAATTATTTGTCCCATTGATGAAGTTATAACGACCTGGTCTATTTTTTCGGTTACGGTTGTCATTGCAGCAAGATTGCCTGTTTTTGGCGTAATTACGGCAGCTTTTACGCCCTTCCCTGCCCTTTTTTGAAGAGGGAAAAGGTCAATGGGTGTTCTTTTACCAATCCCTTTTTCAGAAACAGTTAGAATGTCTCTAAAGACTTTTCTTCTTTTGTCTTTTATCTCGGGGCTTTTAGGATTGAAGACGTCCATTCCTATAACTTCATCATCATCTGCAATCTTAATTCCTCTGACTCCTGATGTTGGCCTTCCCATTGGCCGCAAATCTTTTTCGCTAAATCTAATAGACATGCCCTTTTTGGTAATAAGTAAGATATTGTCTTCTCCTGTAGTTTTGTCAACTCCAACAAGAGTGTCGTTTGGTTCAAGACGTATGGCAATGATGCCTGAGGCCCTCATATTCTTAAATGCCGATATTTCGGTCTTTTTTACAACTCCTTTTTTGGTTGCCATTACAAAGTATTTGCCAAGACCTTCCTTGACAGGCAGAATAGACATAATTCTTTCGCCCTGTTCGATATTTAAAATATTGACGATTGCCTGGCCTTTACTTATTCTGGAACTTTCGGGAATTTCCCAAACCTTGCTTCCATAAACCTTGCCACGGTCGGTAAAGAACAGGAGATTGTCGTGCGTGGTGGCAGCAATGATGTGTTCAATTTCGTCTTCTTCTTTAACTGTCATTCCGCTTATGCCTTTGCCACCTCGCCTTTGTGATTTAAAAGTGTTTCTTGGCACTCGCTTGATATAGCCTGTTTTGGTAATTGTTATTAAATTTTCTTCAAGAGGAATTAGGTCTTCTTCTTTAAATTCGCCTATATCCTGCTTGAAAATGCGGGTTCTTCTTTCGTCTTGAAACTTTTCTTTCATCTCTTGAGTTTCTTTGGTGATGATATCTATCACTTTTTGAGGGTCTTTGAGAATATTCGTCAACTCGTCAATTAATTTTTTAACTTCTTCATATTCTTTTTCTATCTTCTCTCGCTCAAGCGCGGCAAGGCGGCGAAGTTGCATATCAAGAATCGCGTTTGCCTGAATTGCTGTTAAGCCAAACTTTTGCATCAGGTTATTTTTGGCGTCTTCTTGGGTCTTTGAGTTGCGTATTGTTTTTATAACTTCATCCAAATTATCAAGAGCAATCTTTAAGCCTTCTAAAATGTGGGCTCTCTTTTTGGCTGAAGTCAATTCAAAAATGGTTCTTCTTGTTACCACTTTTTGCCTGTGTTTAATATATTCGGTCAGAATTTGTTTCAAATTGACAAGATGTGGAGTGCCGTCAATTAAAGCTACGAAATTGGCAGGGAATGTTGTTTGCAATTTTGTGTGTTTGTAAAGATTATTAAGAACTGCTTTTGGTTTGGCATCTCTTTTGAGATCAATTACTACTCGCAATCCTTCTTTATCAGACTCATCTCTTAAGTTAGCAATACCGTTTATCTTTTTATCTTTGACCAGATTTGCAATATCTTTGACCAGTTGAGATTTATTAACCTGGTATGGAATTTCGCTTATGACAATTTGAGGCTTACCCTTTTCCTCTTTGATTTCGGCAATACCGCGAACTACTATCTTGCCACGGCCTGTGGCATAGACCTCTTTTAAGCTTTGGGCGTTATAAATTGCGCCGCCTGTTGGGAAGTCAGGGCCGGGTATAATTTTGATAAGATCGTCAATGGTGATATCGCTTTCAAAGCTAAGATTCTGGGGAGTTACTTCCTCCTCAGTTAATTTTTGAGCTTCACCTGAAGCGACTAGATTTATTTTCTTGATAACAAATTCCGTTTCTTCTTTTTGTTTTTCCTGATCGAGAAGAACTACTCTTCCCTTCTTAATGGTTTCAACTATTGCGTCTGCTACTTCTTTCAAATTGTGAGGCGGAATTTTGGTAGCCATACCCACTGCAATACCTTCTGAACCCATCAAAAGAAGATTTGGCAGAAGCGCCGGCAAAAAGACTGGTTCTTTTAGGGTAGCGTCAAAATTGTCGGCAAAGTCAACAGTATCTTTATCGATATCGGCAAGCATGTATGGAGCGTATTTTGAGAGACGGACCTCGGTATAACGCATAGCAGCAGGCGGATCGCCATCAACTGAGCCAAAATTTCCCTGACCTTGGACAAGCGGATAGCGCATTGAAAAATCTTGTGCTAGCCTCACTAAAGCATCGTAGACAGCCATATCGCCGTGAGGATGGTATTTACCTAGTACTTCTCCGACCACTTTGGCTGATTTGCTGAATTGTTTTCCTGGCTCAAGCCCCATTAGATACATGGCATAAAGAATCCTGCGGTGGACTGGTTTGAAGCCATCTCTGATATCAGGCAAGGCTCTTGCCACAATAACACTCATTGCATAATCAAGGTAGCTTTTGGAGAGTTCCGAGGTTATTTCAACTGTTTTGATTTTTCCAATATCCATTTTAGGCAAAAAAATAAGGCTATGTGAGCCTATCTAATTTTATCTTGAAGCAAGTTATAAAGCAAGAGGAATTCGGACATCGGACGTCGTACATCAGATATCGGCCATCGGCTATCAGCTATCAGACTTCAGTTGTCGGCTATCGGAATTCAGTCGAAGCTGACCGAAGCCGACCGGAAGATTGTATCTAGTATCTTGTATTATGTATTATGCAGGAAATACAAGTAGAAAGTAGAACGTAGTAAGTAGAAAGGATTTGTAATTTTTACTGTATCCGTGTACTAGTACACGGACCAGACAAAAAGAATTCCATTCCAAGCCGGGGTTGGAAAAGCTATGCCAACGCTGGTGTTAAAATACTTAAAAGTTAAAAGTTTATTCCTAGATCTTAAATCATGAATCAATATTCAAAGGTGTAAGTTGGTTGTTTGATATTGACGGTTGTCTGTTGCGAAAGTGACAAGGACGGACCTTGTCAGGTACCCTTTAAAGGTCAGACCTTTAAAGGGTCAGCGGCTATTCTCTATTCTCTATTCTCTAATCTGTTTGTAATTTGGAGAATTGGAGAATTGTAATTTGTTTAGAATTTAGGATTTAGAAATTAGAATTTAGAATTTGGATCTTGTGATTTGGAATTTGTAATTTTATTCTTTGTTCTATGTTCTAACCTAGTAGGTAAAAGGCGAGAGGTAAAAGGTAAAAGGAATTCGAGTAGAAAGTAGGGCGTAGTAAGTAGAAAGCAAAATTCTATAATCTATAATCCAAAATCCATAATCTAATCATAAAAAGTTTTAACTTTTGAGTTTTAAGTTTTTAGTTAATTTGTTAATTTGTTAACTGTTAATTTGTTAATTTGTTGACTGGTTGTATACTTATTTTGATGAAAAGGTGGCTTATTTTGTTTTTTGTATTGTTTTCATCTTTAGGATTTGCCTTTTACAAATACACAAATTTTCTGTCTCGCCGAGATATTCCCAAAATTGAGGAAACAAAAACTTTGGGGGCGAAGGAAGAAAATAAAGCCTCGCAATTGATAGAAATCCCCAATGCTAGCTATTATTTTGATTATTTTGAAGCTGATCCAGATAAACTTTTCCTTTTTGGTAATTTTGAAAAGGGAGAAAAAGCAGAGGATATTAAATCAAGATTTAATTGTCAAAATTTAACAAATGGAGGCTTTTACGACGACAAGTTTAGACCAATTGGTCTTTTCATAAGCGAATATGAACAAGTCTCTCCTTGGCAGAAAAATCAGCTTTTTAATGGTGTTTTTTCAATCAATATGTTTGGAACGCCAAGGATTACTCGTGAATGTCCGCGTGATTCTTTAAGACTTGCTCTTCAAAGTGGTCCTCTTGTTTTTGAAAACGGAGGTAAAGTTGTTTTTAAAAGTAGTTCAGATCATTCTCGCCGTGTAGTGGTAGCAGTGACTGGTGAAAATAAACCCTTATTTTTGGTCTTTTACTCTATAAATAATTTCATTGAAGGTCCTACTCTTGATGAATTACCTGTTTTGATTGAAAAAATTAATGCGGATCTTAAGCTTGGTATTGCCGATGCTCTTAATTTGGATGGTGGAAATGCTAGCGCCTTTTATTCGGATAATCTATTCGTGTCTGAGACAACTAGGATTGGAAGCTTCTTTTGTGCGAAGAAATAGTGGCCATACCATGCAACTTAGATGGGTTGCCGAAGCTGGTCGGAGCTGTGGGGGCCGGTATCAAGAATCATGTATCACGAAGCAAGTATGAAGAATAGGTAAAAGGCGAGAGTTAAAAGGTGAAAGACTCCCTTTAAAGATTTAATCCTATTTCAATCTACTACAAATACATCGATGTATTTATAGTTAAAGGGTAAAAGGATTCAGATGTTAGGCATCGAACATTGGACATCGGTTATCGGTTATCGGTCATCAGTTATCAGTTGTCGGCTATCGGAATTTAGTCAAAGCTACTCGAAGCTGGCCGAAAGATTGTATCTAGTATCTTGTATTATGTATTATGCAGAGAATACTAGCAGAAAGTAGAACGTAGTAAGTAGAAAGCAAAATTCTTAAATCCTAAATCATAAATCCAAATTCTTTAACTAGTTTGTGATTTGAAAAATTGGATAATTGTAGAATTGTTTAGAATTTAGATATTAGAATTTGGAATTTGGAATTTGTATATTGTAATTTGTGATTTGATTCTCTGATCTGTAATCTAATTTTTGACTTTTGAGTTTTAATCTTTAAGTTAACTTGTAATTTTCCCTTTGTTCTATGTTCTTTTTTCTAGTTTATGGCTTTTTGATATCGCCCAAGCTAGAGTGAGGAGCATAAGTAAGCCAAATACAGTCAATTCAAATTTATTTTGATATTGAACAATAACAGGAGCAGCGATTAAGCTTATGAGGTTGACAACTTTAATCATCGGATTTAAAGCAGGGCCTGCGGTGTCTTTAAGAGGGTCTCCAACAGTATCACCTTCTACACTAGCTTTGTGAGATGGCGATCCTTTTCCTCCTAGATTACCATCCTCAATATATTTTTTGGCATTGTCGAGCGCTCCTCCTGCAACAGCCATAAACACGGCCATTAATTGCCCTACCAAGATTACTCCTGCTAAAAATGCACCTAGAGCTTCAACTTGGAATATAGATCCGACAAAAAGAGGTAATGCGACAGAGATGGCAACTAAAGTTAGTAGCTCTTTTTGTGCGGCGCTGGTAGTAATGGCTACTACTTTGTCATATTCTGGAGACACTTTGCCTTCAAGAACACCCTTTCTGGCAAATTGCTTTCTTACCTCATCTACAACTTTGTTTGCCGCTTTGGCTACTGCTTTGATTGAATAGGCAGAAAAGAGAAATGGCAAAGCTCCTCCCAAGAGAAAACCAATAATTCCTTCGAGATTTGAAACTCGGATAGATTTTATAGCCTCAACTCCCAATCTTGCTTGTACTACTCCAACATCTGTCACATATGAGAAAAACAGGCTGGTTGCAGCAATTATGGCAGATGCGATGGCAACTTGCTTGGTGATTACCTTTGTGGTATTGCCAACAGCATCAAGGTCTGCCATTATTTTCCATGCTTTTTTGTCAGCACCTGCCATCTCGCCGATTCCATTGGCATTGTCAGCAATGGGTCCGAAGGAGTCCATAGCGACATTATTGCCAGTTAAGGAGAGCATTCCAATTCCAATCATAGCTACACCATAAAGCATATAGATAGGATTATGACCGGCATAGATTACAAGGCTTGAAGCAATAGCAATTGCGATGGCTATGATGCTAAATACACTAGCTTCCATACCTACTCCAAGACCAGAAAGAATGGTAGTCGCAGTTCCTGTCTTAGTTGATTCAACTATCTCCAAAACGGGCTTCTTGTTGTAGGAAGTGAAGTAGGAAGTTAGAGGATTGAAAAATACGGCTAATAGTACTCCAATGGTATTTAATAACGCTAGTCTCCATTCGCCTGCATATAGAATTGCAAATGCGAAAGAGGAAAGAACAGTAATGATACTTGAAAGTTCGTAGGAACGAAACATTGCTTCTTCTGCATCTTTTGCTTTTATGAATTTTATTTTTACCTTTTCCCAAAAAGGCACAGCTAGAGTGCCAATGATAGAAGAAAGTACGCCGATAGCTCTAACTACAAGAGGATAGATAATCCAAAAGGTATGACCGGTTAAGTGCACGAGTACTAGTCCCAAAATAAGAGCCGAGACGATGGTCACCTCATAGGACTCAAAAATATCAGCTGCCATTCCAGCGCAATCGCCTACATTGTCGCCTACAAGGTCAGCAATTACTCCTGCATTTCTAGGGTCGTCTTCTGGGAGATCTTCCTCAACTTTTCCCACAAGATCAGCTCCTACGTCGGCGGCTTTTGTGTATATACCTCCCCCAATTCTCATAAAGAGAGCTACCAATGTTCCTCCGAAACCAAATCCTAAGAGAGCATCGGGAGCAGATTTGCCGAAGATCATAAAAATTACCGTTCCCCCTAAAAGCCCAAGGCCATCTGTCAACATACCTGTAAATGTTCCAGCGCGATAGGCGACAGTTAAGGCTTTATTATAGCTTCCTAATTTTGCTTGTTGCGAAACTCTGATATTACCTTCTATAGCAACTCTCATCCCAAGCTGGCCTACTATGGTTGAAAAAGCTGCGCCCACAATGAAGGCAATTGTTCTGCCGATAGCTACTACTAGGGTGGCATTTTTTCCAAACATCTCTATTGATTCCTTGGAAGGTGGAACTACGTAGACGCTGAAGAATAAAACAACAGTTAAGAGAACGAGAGCCAAGATGATAGTTCGGAGTTGTTTTTTAAGATAGCCTTCTGCTCCTTGCTTAATTGCACTCCATATTTTTTGCATTTTCTCACTGCCTTTTGGAAACGAGATAACATTTTTCCAAAGCCAAATAGCGTAACCTAGGCTTGTAAAGGCTACTGTGATCACTAATAAAACCATTTCTTTTTCGATGAAAGATAGTTCTTTCATTTTTTTTCAAAAAAATAAACTCGTCGGCTGCGAGTCTTGAATCATTTTAAGAATGCCTATTTTTTTTGTCAAGGAGGAAAATCAGTCAAAGCCGACCGGAAGATTGTATCTAGTATCTTGTATTATGTATTATGCAGGGAATGCAAGTAGAAAGTAGAACGTAGTAAGTAGAAAGCAAAATTCTATAATCTATAATCCAAAATCTATAATCTAATCATAAAGTTTTAACTTTTGAGTTTTAAGTTTTTAGTTAATTTGTTAATTTGTTAACTGTTAATTGTTATATTGTAATTTGGAACTTGCCTGCCCGCAATCGCTAAAGCGATAGCTTTTGCAGGCGGGGAATTTGTAATTTTCCCTTTGTTCTTTGTTCTCTGTTCTTTGTTCTAATTTCTAGATGTCAAGAGTTGCCAGTTTGGCGTGAGTTTGAATGTATTTTTTCCTTGGTGGTACTTCTTCTCCCATAAGCATAGTAAACATTTTGTCTGCTTCTTCAGCGTTTTCAATAGTTACTTTTTTAAGAGTTCTATTTTTGGGATCCATTGTCGTTTCCCAAAGCTGCAAAGGATTCATTTCTCCAAGACCTTTATATCTTTGAATTGTGAATTTTTGGTCTTTAATATTAGCAACAATAGCGTCTTTTTCTTCATCAGAATAAACATAGTGCGATTCTTTGCCTATTGTGATTTTATAAAGAGGCGGTTGGGCTATATAAAGATAACCTTTTTCAATGATATCTCTCATATGTCGGTAAAAGAATGTTAGAAGAAGAGTGGTTATATGCTGACCGTCAACATCGGCATCACACATAATGATAATGCGGTGATACCTAGCTTTATCGTAGTTGATATTCTCCCCTATTCCAGTTCCTAGTGCGATGATTAAGTCTTTTATTTCCTCAAATTTAACAATTTTATCAAGGTGAGCTCGCTCTGTATTTAAGATTTTTCCTCCCAAAGGTAAGACAGCTTGAAAGCGACGATCTCTTCCCTGCTTGGCGCTGCCTCCTGCTGAATCTCCTTCTACAATATAAAGCTCACTAATCGATGGATCTCTTGATTGGCAATCTGCTAGCTTTCCGGGCAGCGAGGCTCCATCAAGCGCGCCTTTTCTTAAAACTGCTTCCTTGGCAGCTCTTGCTGCAAGTCTTGCTTTAGCAGCAAGTAGTATCTTTTCGATTATTCTTCTTGCATCTTGTGGATGCTCCTCAAAGTAAGTATCAAGACCTTCCTTGACTACTGAGCTGACAAAACCTTGAACTTCGGGGTTATTGAGCCTTGCTTTGGTTTGGCTTTCGAATTGGAGAGCTTCAGAAGGCATTTTGATGTAAACAACTGCAGTTAAGCCTTCTTTTGTATCATCTCCCGTTAAAACTAAAGCGTTTTTGCCGTTTTCTCCATTTTGTTTTTTAATATAGTCTAGGATTGAGCGAGTCAAAGCAATTCTAAATCCTGTGATGTGGGTTCCCCCATCGGTTGTTAGAATTCCGTTTACATAGCCTTTGACTATTTCATTGATGCCATCGTTGTATTGGATTGCTACTTCACAGGAGGTATTCCCATCAGATTTGTTGATATAAATTACATCCGATAAAGTGTTTTTGTTGCGATTTAGGTGTGCTACTAAAGATTTTATTCCTCCTTCGAAATAGAAGTGAGTGATTTCTTTTGTCCTCTCATCTTTAAAGTGAAAAGAAAGTCCCCCTACCAGATAAGCTCTGTCTTTGAGTAGAGCTTTGATTTTGTTTGTCTCGAATTCTGCATTTTTGAAGATTTCTGGGTCTGGGGTAAATTGGGTAATGGTGCCTGTTAAATTTTGACCTATTTTAATTCCCCATTCTTTAGGTAACCATTCATCCAATTTTTCTTGGCTAATTTCTTTAACAGGGTTTAAGGGTTTTCCAGTCTTGTATTCTTGATAGTAGGCTTTGTTGTTTCGTAGAACGATTACTCTAAAGTGTTTTGAAAGCGCATTAACTACCGAAGCCCCCACTCCGTGTAATCCTCCTGAGACTTTATAAGCGCCGCCACCGAATTTTCCACCAGCATGAAGCTTGGTCATTGTTAATTCAAGCGCAGATATACCTGATTTATGTTTTTCAACAGGAATGCCGCGGCCGTTGTCTCTTACCAGGGCAGATCCGTCTTCTTTTATGACTACCCAAACATCTTTGGCTACCCCGGCAAAGGATTCGTCAACAGAATTGTCAACTATTTCTCTTAGGCATTCGTGTAATCCTCTTGAATCGGTCGAACCGATATACATTCCCGGTCTTTTTCTTACAGGTTCCAAGCCTTCAAGGACTTGTATCTGTTCGGCTGTATATTCGTTTGTGTTGGAAGTGTTCATATACTAATTATAGCTTTAAATCGATCTTAAGTTAAGAGCAGGTTTATCCTAAAGGTTGATAACCATTCTTGTCAACTGGAGTTTGACATTTGCGTTTGATTTTATGGCCAAAAGAGCTTGATTTGCGTGTATAAGACAACGTGATATCTTAGTATCCCTTTCTTTTTGATAAATGGATTTTTCGCAAAATTGAATTAATCCTTCTAGAAATTCTAACGCTTCTTCCCTCTTTTTAATTTTATCAACATAAAGAAGTTGCAGACCCTTTTTTTTGTTAAGGAAAGCTAAATATTCAGGATTAATATCTTTATTTTCTTCTCTTTTTGAAGTAAGTTTTATTATCTGGCATCTTGAGATAACAGTGGGTATAACACTTTTTATATTTCTTGTTGTTAGAATAAAAATTATATTTGGCCCTGGTTCTTCAATATTTTTTAGAATAGCGTTTAAGGCTGGGAGAGAGGCTTTTTCTACTTCTTTGATTATTACTGCCAGTTTTTGCTGATGTGAGAGTTTGGTTAATTCTTTTAATTCTCGAGCATCCTCGATTGTCTTAAGTCTGAATTCAGAAACAATTGCCCGATTCTTTTTGACTATCTCATTTATTTTTTCCTCAATTCTTTTTTTATCAGTAGAGGCAACGATAAACGAGTTCATAAGTGGAATATACAACATACAAATTACAAATTACAAATTTCAAATCACAAACAAATCACAAATTACAATATACAAATTCTAAATTCTAATATCTAAATTCTAAACAAATTCCAAATCACAAACGGATTAGAGATTAGGGAATAGAGAATAGAGATTAGAGAATAGCCGTTGGCCCTCTAAAGGTTTTGGTCCGTGTACTAGTACACGGATACAGTAAAAATTACAAATCCTTTCTACTTACTACGTTCTACTTTCTACTTATATTTCCTGCATAATACATAATACAAAATACTAAATACAATCTCTCGGCCAGCTTCGACTGAATTCCGATAGCCGACAACTGAAGTCTGATATCTGATGTCCGATATCTGGTGTCCGATGTCCGGTGTCCGAATTCCTCTTGCCACTTTTGGAAAAATGGGTTAAATTATTATTGATGACAACTTCTGCCCAAACATCAACTAAAGCTAATCAGATTAATAATCAGGATGCTACTCTATCGCTTACTTTGGCTGATATCTTAGTGAAGCAAGGGTCAATAACCGAGGATAAGGCTAAAGAGATTAAGTTAGCTGAAATTCAGACAGGTAAAAGCCAAGAAACTATCGTTAGATCTTTGGGAATAGTTTCTCTTGCGGATCTAGCTAAAGCAAAAGCTGCCTTGTTTAATATTCCTTTTATAGATTTAACCAATGCTCCTGTTTCTCCTGAAGCTATGGCAATTTTGCCCAAGGAAATTGCTGAAAGATTTAAGGTCTTTCCTCTTTCTATTGATAAAGTCTCCAAGACATTGGATTTAGCGATGGCTGATCCTCTTGATCTTTTTGCTATTGAATTTGTTGAGCAGAAAACTAATCTTCGGGTTAGACCATATGCTTGTGATGAGGCTAAACTTGAGGAATTTATCACTGTTCGTTATGCCACTTCTCTTTCAAAAGAAGTAACGGAAGCCTTGAAAGATGTAGCTCCTGAAGTCAAGGAGGGTGCAAATGGAATAGCGGGGACTAAAGTCGGTTTTATTAAGGATGAAAAGATAGCAGAGATTGTAACCCAAATTCTTGATTTTGCTGTTCGAGCTAGAGCTTCTGATATTCATATAGAACCTCAAGAAAAATCAACTAGGGTTCGTTACAGAATTGATGGAATACTACAGGAGAAATTGACGATACCTAAGGCTTTGCACGAAGCTCTTGTCTCAAGGATTAAGATCCTTTCTGGATTGAAGATAGACGAGAAAAGGGTGCCTCAGGATGGTAGGTTTAATTTTATGGGGGCTTCTGAAGATGTTGATTTGCGTATCTCTACTTTGCCTACAGCTTGGGGAGAAAAGGTGGTTATGAGGCTTCTTAAAAAAACTGGTGGGGTACCAGAACTACCAGAACTTGGTTTAAGGGGTCTTGCTCTTAAAAATTTGGAAACGGCAATACTTAGGCCTCATGGCATTATTATTATTTGTGGTCCTACTGGTTCTGGTAAAACTACCACTCTTTACTCTATTATTTCAAAAATTAATACCCCCAAGGTTAATATTGTTACTTTGGAGGACCCGATTGAGTATAAGATTCCTGGAGTTAATCAGGTGCAGGTTAATCCAGCTGCTGGTTTAACTTTTGCTTCTGGTTTGAGAGCTTTTTTGAGGCAGGACCCGAATATTATTCTAGTTGGTGAGATTCGTGACCGCGAGACTGCTGATTTGGCTATTCAAGCGTCTTTAACAGGTCATCTCGTCTTTTCTACCTTGCATACTAATGATGCGTCAGGCGCTCTTCCTCGTCTTTTGGATATGGGTGCCGAGCCTTATCTTTTGGCTTCTTCTATGACGGCTATTTTAGCCCAGAGGGTGGTCAGGAAAATTCACGAGGATTGTAAAGAAGAATATACCCCCGACCCAAAGGTGATTGAGGACATGAAAAATGTTTTAGGTCCTCTTTGGAATAAAGGTGAAGAAGAAGTAAAACTTTACCATGGTACTGGTGATCCTGAATGCGGGGGATCAGGGTACTATGGCAGAATTGGTATTTTTGAAGTAATGCCTGTTTCTGAAAGAATCAGCCGGCTTATATTGGAACGCAAGTCGGCTGGTGATATTGAAAAGGTGGCACGCGAGGAAGGGATGATAACCATGAAGCAGGATGGTTACTTAAAGGTTCTTGAGGGAATTACCACTATAGAGGAAGTCTTGAGAGTAGCTCAGGATTAGTTGTTTTTTTCTTTTGTATAGTGTAGTCTAAATTATAATTACTGCCCTATGCTTGATGTAATACAACTTTTAAATTTAGCAGTTGAGAAGAAAGCTTCTGATTTGCATCTGATTGTGGGTGTTCCGCCTCATTTGCGTGTCGATGGCCAACTTTTGCCTGTGAATGAGGAACCTGTTGTTACCAGTGAGTTTATTGAAAAAGTAGCTACTACCGTTTTGAAACCCGAGCAATATGAGCGTTTTAAAGTTAATCGTGATCTTGATTTCTCTTTTTTTCTTTCTGATGCTGCTCGTTTTAGGGTTAATGCCTATTTTCAAAAAGGCAATTATTCTTTTTCTTTTCGTGTTATTCCTTCTCAGATTTTGACTATAGAAGAATTGGGGTTGCCTGAAGTTCTTCATTCCTTTACTCATCTAAGACAGGGATTTGTTTTGATAACCGGCCCTACAGGCCATGGAAAGTCTACAACTTTAGCATCAATGCTCAACGAGATTAATAAAAACAGGAGCGAGCATATAGTGACTATTGAAGATCCAATTGAGTTTGTTATTCCACCTGCTAAATCTATCATCTCTCAAAGAGAAGTTGGTTTTGATACTCATTCTTGGCAGATAGCTCTTCGCTCTGTTTTGAGGGAAGATCCCAATGTGGTGATGATTGGTGAGATGCGCGACTTGGAAACAATTTCTGCTGCCTTGACTGTTGCCGAGACAGGGCATTTAGTTTTTGCTACTCTTCATACCAATTCAGCTTCCCAAACTATTGATAGAATAGTTGATGTTTTTCCTGAAAACCAGCAGGGACAAATTAGGCTTCAACTCTCAAATACTCTGGAAGGAGTTTTCTCTATGCGTTTGGTTCCTGCTCTAGGAGGAGGACGAGTTGTTGCCTATGAGCTTATGCTTGGAACACCAGCGGTTAAGTCTGTAGTTCGTGATGGTAAAACTCATCTTCTAGATAACATTATCCAGACTTCGCAGGAGTTTGGTATGTCAACTTTAGAGATGTCTTTAGCTGAATTGGTAAAAACAGGAAGGATTTCTTTTGAGGTGGCTCAATCTTATTCCCTTAGAGTTGAAGAATTATCTCGTCTTGTCAAAGGTGAAAGTTAAAAAGCAATGATGAGGTTTAACTTCAAAGCTAAGGATAAAAAAGGAAGATTAGTTGCAGGTTTGGTTGAAGCTAGTGATGAAAAACATGCGGCATCTTTGGTTCGGGAAAAGGAATTGATTTTGCTTTCTCTATCCCCTCAAAGGAAAGACAACCTAAGCGTTATTATCAACAAATTTAAAAATAGGATTAAAGAGGATGATGTTTCTACTTTTACTCGTCAGCTGGCGACGATGGTTAATGCAGGGTTGCCAATTACTGAATCTTTGTTGATCTTAAAAAATCAGGCGCGAGGGGCCGCACTTAAAGAGATGCTAAGCCGAATCTTGGCAGATGTCCAAGAAGGTCAATCACTTTCTAGCGCAATAGGTAAATATCCAAATGTCTTTTCCCCGACTTATATTGCCTTATTGAGAGCGGGTGAAGCGGGAGGAGTTTTGGATAATGTTTTGGCTCGTCTTTCTGATAATATGGAAAAGCAGGTTGAATTTAAAGGTAAGGTCAAGGGTGCGCTTATTTATCCTGTGATAGTTGTTATTGGAATGGTTTTGGTGGCGGCCATAATGATGATTTTTGTCATTCCCAAGATGCTGAGCCTTTATTCTGAGTTTGGAGCCCAGCTTCCTGGGCCAACGAGAATTTTAATGGCAGTCTCCGGCTTTTTTGCTAAGTTTTGGTGGCTGATATTAGTAATTACTGCTTTTGGAGTCAACTTCTTAATTACTTACCGCAAGACGAAAACCGGTAGAAGAAGGATTGATGAGTTGATTTTGAAAATTCCAATTTTTGGCGATTTGCAAAGACAGGTGGCATTGACAGAACTGACAAGAACTTTGAGTCTTTTGGTTGGCGCTGGTGTTTCTATTCTTGAGGCTTTAGGGATTTTGTCACAAATCTCAGGGAATGCTGTAATTGGTGATGCTCTTGAAGATAGTGCTAGCCAGGTTGAAAAAGGCTTCCCTTTAGCCTACGCTTTTTCAAAACATCCCGAAGCTTTTCCCTATATTCTTTCTCAGATGGTGGCGGTAGGAGAAGAAACTGGGAAAATGAGTGAGGTTTTAGCTAAAGTGAGCCATATCTTTGAAGTTGAGTCGGATCAGAAAGTCAAGGCTTTGACTTCTGCCATTGAACCAATTGTAATGGTAATTTTGGGTGTCGGTGTTGGTTTCTTGGTCATTGCTGTTATTTTGCCGATTTATAATTTGACTAGCCAATTTTAGTTTAGAATTGGGTCTTGACAAAATTTTTCTAATTGTTTAAATTGAAACTAGTATGAAATTATCTGCCAAAGGCTTCACTTTAATAGAGCTTCTTATAGTCATCGCAGTATTGGGTATTCTAGCAGTAGCTGTTCTTGCTGCTATTAATCCAATAGAACAAATTAATAGATCTCGCGACACTGGCTCACGGTCTGACGCAGAGCAATTGATTGGAGCTATTGATAGATTTTATGCCTCAAGGGGTTATTATCCGTGGCAAACAGTTGCTGGTACCGCTGGCGCTGCTGTTGCCTGGACGCAGATCACTACAGCATGGTCGGGAGCTGGCACCACTTCCGTTTTGAGTCAATTATCTGCAGCAGGTACTGAGGAAATTAAACAATCTTTCGTTACGAGAATTACTGCGCCAAATTATAATCCTTTGTGGATTTATAACAGAGGTCAGCAGGGTGATAGTTATTATGTTTGCTTTGCCCCTCAATCTGGTTCATTTAGAACAGAGGCTAACACGAGATGTGCTGATACTGATGGATCTGGTTTGCCAGCTGATTTGAAAACTATAGCAGGTACTGTATGCGGTAACACAACATCTCCATACTCTTGTCTTCCATAATCTGTCATTTTCTATGAGCTTGCTTAAGCGAAAAGCAAGTTTTTTGATTTCAAAGCTTGGTAGTAGTTTTTTTTTGCTTTCTCTGGTTTTGATCTTGTCCTTTGTTTTTTACAGAATCTCGATTAGATTTGAGTATGTAAATCTAGATGATACTCTTTTGGTAAAGTATCGCCTTCCTTATATATTTAACCCTGCTAATATAATTAATTCTTTTAAAAGTAATGTTATGTATCTTTCTGACAGTACCGCTTTTTATTATCGTCCGGTTCTTACAATATCTTTTATTTTGGATGCTTTAATTTTTAAAGATAATTTTTGGGGTTACCATCTAACTAACATATTGCTTCATCTTGTCTCTGTTGTTTTGTTCTATAGACTTATGCTTCGTCTTCGAGTAGAAAAATATGTTTGTTTTTTTCTCACACTAGTTTTTGCTCTTCATCCTGTTTTAATGCAGACCGTAGTTTGGGTTCCGGGAAGAAATGACAGTCTTCTTTTTATTTTTTTGATTTCGGCTCTCTTTTATTTTTTGGGTTATCTTGAATCATCTAGTTTGAAGGATTTTATCTTTTTTGTCTTTTTTACCTTTCTTGCGGTCTTTGTGAAAGAAACGGCAATAATGTTTTTGCCTGTCTTATTTCTTTTTATTTTTTTGGTTAGAAGAGATAAAAAAGCTTTTAAGAGATCTTTGCCTCTTTTGGGCGTGTTTTTTTTAATGTTTGCCTTGTGGTACCTAATGGCTACTTCTTTTAGTGATAAGCAAGGTAGTTACTGGAGTTATCTGACAAGTACTAACTGGGTTGATGCTATACCAAAAACTATAATACCGGGTTATCTGATCTATTTAGGCAAGATCTTTTATCCTTTTGATCTCTCCGTCTTTCCGATAGTCGATCTTCGAGATGCTAATATCTTTCCTGGTATTGTAGCTTTTATCTTTCTTATTTTTTCCTTTTTGTTTTTTGTTAGAGAGGATAAAAAAAAGGTTTTTATTTTTGGTTTACTGTGGTTTTTTATACTTCTTTTTCCAACCTTTATCAATCTTATGCCTGGAGAGCCGAATATAATTTACGAGCACAGACTTTATTTGCCCATTGTGGGTCTTCTAATTTCTTTTTCCCAGATCGAGTTTGTTAAAAAATTTATCTCTAATAGTAAGGTGGCGTTTTTTTTATCTTTGATTATTGCCCTTGTTTTTTTCTATGGTAATAGAAGGCATATATTTAATTTCAGAGATAGCCTCTCTTTTTGGGAAAGTGCTTATTCTACCTCTTCTAAACATTTTGTAACGGAAGTGGGCCTTTCGGGTGTTTATCTGTCTCAAGGTGACGTTGATAAGGCAGAGCCGGTCTTTAAGAAATTGGATGAGATAAAGCCGAATACGATAATATCACATTTGGGTTATGCTTCTTTGTTTTATCATAAAGGGGAATATGAGAAGTCTTTGCAAGAGTTAGATGAGGTTTTAAAGATTAATCCGAAATTACCAAGAGCAATGCAATATATAGCATCAATCAAAGAACATCAGGGTAAATATGATGAGGCTGAGAAATATTATCTTGAGGCTGTTGAAATTGATGACAAAAATGTAGATCTTTTAATGTCTTTGGTTTCCTTTTATGTTAAAAGGGGTAAAATTGATAAAGCTAAAGAAGTGTATAAAAAAGTTCAGGATATGGGAATTTCCTTTTGAGAGAAATGATTTTACTTACTATTTTTATTCTTGGTTTAATTTTTGGTTCTTTTGTTTCAGCTGTTACCTATCGCCTTCCCAAAGGGATTTCTTTTACTTCAGGGCGGTCTTTTTGCCCTAAGTGTAAACACAAAATCTCTTGGTATGATAATATTCCTCTTATTTCTTTTTTGCTTCTTCGCGGCCGTTGCCGGTATTGTGGCAAGAAAATTTCTTGGCGCTATCCCCTGCTTGAGCTTGCAACAGGAATAGGGTTTGTTTTGATTTACTTGTCTTATCTCTCCTGCTTGGGACAGGGTCCGACCCTGTCCAGTAATTTTTTTTGCAGTCAGGCTGGAAGAATGGGATTTTTTACCCTTCCCTATTGGTTCTTCACTTTTATCTTGCTTCTTGTTGTTTTTGCCATAGATTTTGAACATAAAGTTGTCTTTGACAGCTTGGTCTTTATTCTTTTTATTTTTTTTCTTGCCACTTTCCTTTTCTTTTCGGATAGCACTTTGTATCTCAACTTGTTGGTAGCTTTTTCTATTTCATTATTTTTCCTATTTTTGCATCTTTTTACCTCTGGTCGGGGTATGGGGCTTGGGGATGTTAAATTAGCCTTGCCTCTTGGGTTTTATCTTGGATTTCCTCTTAGTTTGGTTTGGCTTTTTCTTTCTTTCTTGACTGGAGCAATAGTTGGAATTATATTGATATTATTAGGCAGGGCTAAATTTGGAAAGCCGGTTCCATTTGGTCCTTTTATGATTTTTTCTTTTTGGGTGGTGTTATTTTTAGGCAAAAGAATATTTTTTTCTTAAGATGAAAAGAAGAAGTGCTTTTACTTTAATTGAACTTTTGATTGTGATTGCTTTTTTGTCTTTGATGGTTTTGGTGGCTATTTTTGCTTTTAAAGGACAACTTTCTAAAGGTTATGATGCGAGGAGAAAGTCAGATCTTAATAGGATAAAGATAGCTATCGAAGAATATGAGAAAGATCATAATTGTTACCCTCCTTATTTGCCTTCTTGCAAGGGTTCAGATGCTGGTATTTTAAAAACATATATACCCATTATCCCTTGTGACCCTCATACTAAAACTGATTATCTTTATTATCCTGATCCTACGTCAACTTGTGCTAAATGGGCTTGGCTTTTTACCAATCTAGAATATACTGGTGATCCGAAAATTACAGAAATCGGTTGTCAAAACGGCTGTGGGCCAACTCAAGCTTATGGTTTTAATTATTACGAGTCGACCCCTGGCGCTCCCGACCCTTTCAAGTCTAGTAGTTCTAGTGTTCCATCTGGTGTTACTGGCGATTATTATGGTTGTTTTTCTGGGGTTTGCACACTAATAGGAGTTAACCCAGATACTCATCTACCAGTCTGTCAACCTAATTTTACTAGTTCTGATTGTCGTAACTTGTGTCAAGACGAATCTGGTCCTATAAACGAATGCAACTCTTACTAAGCTTAAAAAAAGATTTTTGGAAGTTGTTTTTTTTGTTTTTCTTGGTTTCTCTAGCTTCTGCTTTAGGCTTTAACGAATCTGCCAAAAGAGAAAGAGATGTCAGAAGGAATGAGGATATTAGTAATATTGCCAAGGCAATAGAAACTTACAAGCAAGCTTTTGGTTATTATCCTGAATCGAAAGATGGAAAAATTGTTGCTTGTCAAGGGCCTGATACCAAAGTCTTAAGGGATAAAAATGGCTTTGGAATAAGAGAAAAAGGAGCTAGTCGAGATAAATTAGTTGGTCTTGTCCCTTGCGAATGGGGTCAGGATCCTCTGCGAGATGCTTCAGATGGTAATTACCCTGCCTTTTTAGATAAACTTCCTCAAGATCCAGAGTCTAGTCGTGGCTTTAGCTATCGCTACGACTTTGAAAATGGTCGTTACTTTGTTTATGTAGCTTACGAGACAAAAAGAATGCCTGACTATAGCAAAAATGTATTAAATAAGAGAATTGCCTGTGGAGACAAATTTTGTAATGGAGCTCGAACTAATGGCGTTGAAATAGTCAAATAATGATGTTAATATGAATTAGATTATGCATAGCCTGCCTTATCAAGAAAGAAAATCTTCAGCTTTTACTTTAATTGAGCTTCTTGTGGCTGTGACTATATTGGGGATACTGGCTATAATTGTTCTGGGTGGCTTTAGATCCTCGCAGATGAGGTCTCGGGACGCGAAAAGGAAATCGGACCTGAAACAAATTGCTAATGCCTTGGAGATGTTTTATTCAGATAAAGGATTTTACCCACCTTCAAGTGTGGGTAAAATACAAGCTTGTCCTTATGGTGCCGCTCCTGGTACCTGTCAATGGGGAAGCAATGGTTCAACCAGTGAGTTTAAAGATGGATCTAGTGGGGTGATTTACTTTAAATCACTTCCAAAAGACCCGTCAGGTTTTTCTTATTATTATATAGCTAGTTCGTCTGGCCAGTCTTTTCAGATTTATGCTCATTTGGAAAATGATCAAGATCAAAATTGCATCAACTCGGATTGTTCTTCAACAGGCATTCCGGCTGGTAATAATTGTGGTGGTTCTTGTAATTTTGCTATCACTAGTACAAATGTTACGCCAAAGGATTCTATATAATTTGTTTATAAATTGTTTATAATGAATTATGTCTGGTTATTTTGATTATAACAATCATAATAGAAAAATAGTAAGCACATTGTTGGGCTTTACTTTGATTGAGCTTCTTGTAGTTATTTCTATTATTGGAATTTTGGCAACATTGCTTCTAGCAAATTACAGCTCAGCTCGTGAAAGAGCCAGAGATGCACAAAGAAAGTCTGACTTAAGAAATATCCAGACAGCTTTGAGAATGTTTTATAATGATTTTAATAAATATCCTGGCTCTGATAGTAGTGGGCAGGTAATAGGTTGCGGCCTCGGTGGTAATACTGCTTGTAGTTGGGGTGGAACTTTTTCGGCAGGTTCAACCAATGTTGTCTATATGAATATTCTTCCTAAAGACCCACAGAGCGATAGGAGGTATTATTATTCTTATGATAGCGTGACTGGAGATTATACCCTTTTGGCATGCTTGGAAAATAAAGGTGATGATAAGTGCAAGAAAAGCGGTACTAGCATAGTAGGATGCGATCCTGCTAGGTTTTTAACAGACAAGGGTTGTGTTTATGAGGTCAAGCCATGAAGCATTATAGTACCGTGTATCACGAAGCAAGTATCAGGAATAAGTAAAATAGGTAAGAGGTAAAAGAAATACAAGTAGAAAGTAGAACGTAGTAAGTAGTAAGGGAAATTCATAAATCCTAAATCATAAATCTGATTAAAGTTTTAATTTTTAAGTTTTGACTTTTGAGTTTTAAGTTTTAATTTAATTTGTAATTTGAAAAATTGGATAATTGTAGAATTGTTTAGAATTTAGAATTTAGGATTTAGGATTTAGAAATTAGAATTTGGAATTTGTATATTGGAATTTGGAACTTGTAATTTTATTTGTTGGTTCTTGAATGTGGTAAGTAGCAAGCATTGTGTTTTTTAGAAGTTTTGGCTAGACTTAGTTTAAGTTGGTTGTTGGAGTTGGTAGTTGTTAGTTGTGTTGACAATGAGAATTAATAACTGGAAAAATTACAGAATGATTGGTTTTACCTTAATTGAACTTTTGGTGGTCATTGCTATTATTGGTATTCTTGCTTCCTTGGCTATGGTTTCCTATACCCGCTCGCAAAAACAAGCAAGAGATACAAGAAGGAAGTCGGATTTGAGGCAATATCAAGTTGCTTTGGAAAATTATGCTAATCAGAATAATGGTATATATCCTGTTAAAACGACTACTTTTCAAGCTGTTGGTTTTTGCAATTCTGGCCAAGCGCTTTACGGACTCTCTTGTCCAGACGATCCTGATACTACTAAGTATTATTATTATCTAAGTCTGAGCGACGGCTCTGAGTATGCGCTTTGGGCTCAACTTGAGGCTTATCAAACTGGACAGTATTGGGTTGTTTGTTCGAGGGGTAAAAGTGGAGAAAGCACTACTCAGCCTTCAACTAGTAGTATTTGTCCGGTTCCTTGAGTATGATCTTATATAATAGCAAACGTAAATGTTTTAAGGGTTTCACTTTAATCGAACTTTTGGTAGTTATTTCTATTATTGGGATCTTAATTTCCCTTTCGCTTTTTGGAATTCAAAATTCGCGAAAGAGCGCAAGAGATGCTAAGCGCAAATCAGATCTTGAATCAATTCGTTCTGCTCTTGAAATGTATAAGGCGGATAATGGCAGATATCCGTCTACCAGTACGGGTATGAACGCTTCTTCCTTGTCTATTTCAAATTATATTTCTTCTATTCCCACGGATCCTATTAGTGGAAGAATTTATGTATATCGTTGCACTAATGTTAGTGGGTCCAATTGTCTTGCTTATGATTTGTGTGCGGCTCTTGAGACAGGGAGTGGTTCTATATCGTGTGGCACAAGTTGTGGAACTTCTTCTTGTAATTATAAGACGACAAATCCTTAAAAGTATGTTTTTATGGAATTAAAAACTGCCCTTAAAAATCAAGGTTTCACTTTAATCGAACTTCTTGTTTCCCTTCTTGTTATCTCTATTTTGGTTAGTCTTGGTTATGCTAACTTTCGCAACTATGCTCAGAAACAAGCTCTATGGGCTGTGGCAAGGCAAATAGAAGGCGACCTCCGCCTTGCTCAAAGCTATGCAATGTCTGGTAAGGACGCCTCTTGTTCTTCAGGGTATCTTTATGGGTATCAGCTTGTCAAGGTTGATAATAGTTCTTATAAAATTCAGCGTGTTTGTCGTAACCCGGATGGTAGTTTTACTTTTAATGATGTACCTCCTGTTCGTTATATATCGGCGGGATTTGAGATCTATAATAGCTTCTCTCCAGTGTTGTTTCGATCAGTTGTGGGTGGAGTTGATAGTGCAACGTCTATTGGTGTTAGGCGTATTTCGACAACAAGTCCTTATATTGTTATAGATGTTTCATCGACAGGGACGATTTCTTTATCTTATAGTGATAGAGTATCTGCTATATTTCCTACACCCCCACCACCCGGATATACACCACCACCTCGTCGTACACCCAGCGTGTATTAATTTCTTTATTTTATAATGAGTGAGTTATGAAAAAAAATCTCTTAAATTCAGGACAATCTCTAATCGAGCTTTTGGTGGCTTTGACTTTGATAGTGCTTGTAGTTGTGGCGGTTGTCGGTTTGGCGGCCGTTTCTATCAAAACTTCCTATTTTGCCAAAAGAGAAACAACTGCCAAAAGATATGCTGAGGAGACAATGGAATGGTTGAGGGAACAAAAGAAAAACGATTGGACTACCTTCTTATTTACTAAGTCAACCACCACGGGTCAGACGTATTGTTTTAACTCGTCGCCTGTTACTAGCTGGCCAGTGGTTGGTTCTTGTAGCGGCGCGACTTTGGGTGGAATTTATAAGCGGGAGGCGACTTTATTAAGGTCATCTGATAAGAAGAATGTGACAGTGACGGTGGTTGTTTCTTGGACTGACTCGTCGGGTGGGCATAAAACAACGTTAGTTTCTGTCTTTACTGCGCCTAATTGATATGCTTAAGAATGATTTTAAAGCAAAAGGATTTACTTTAGTTGAGATGCTTGTTGTTATTGCTCTTTTTGCGGGTCTTGCTGTTTTGGTGGGTAGTATGGTGGGCTCATCCATGAAGGGAACGAAGAAAAGTGAATCGGCAATGAAAGTTAGAGCGGAGCTTGAAAATGCTGTTTCTATTTTTGAAAGGTCTCTAAGAGGAGCTAAAAAGGGTTCGGTTAATTGTAGTAGCAATACAGCAATATCTTTCATAGATCAGGATGAGTTGAACACTACATTTGTCTGCATTGGCTCTCCCCCTGTTCTTAAGAAGAATTCTATTGATCTTGTTGGCCCAGATCTAAGTTTGACTAAGTGCGAGATTAATTGTGATGACCTTTTAAATGGTACTGTGGTTATTAATCTTGAAGGGACAAGTAAGAATTCATCAATTGGAGTTGAAGCTGACATTGCTACTGTCTCAGCAAAGGTCATTTTGAGAAATTATTGATTTTCTTTATTTGATATCTTTTGCTTGTTTTTGGTATTTTTTGAGCTGTTTTACCTCTTGACTTTATTCTTCTTTGTTTTTAAACTGAATTGATCTATATGTTATACCCTGCCAAGCTTTTATCTTTAAGAAAATCTTCAGGTCAGGCTGTGCTCCTTGTCATTTTGGGGATGGCAGCAGTCTTAACAATTGTTCTTTCTGTTGTCTCAAGAAGTGTAACTGATGTTTCGGTAACTAATGTTGAAGAAGGTTCTTCGAAGGCATTTTCAGCAGCTGAGGCGGGTATAGAAAAACTTTTAGTTGGAGACACTTCTTCTATATCTAATCTTGATCTGGGTAATAATGCGTCTATTCAATCGGCTCAATCATTGGTTTTGGGAGAGGGGGAAAATTCTTTTGATTTTCCTGATACCTATAATTCTGGTGATTTGGCTACTGTATGGTTTGTTTCACACGATGAAACCAATATCCAAAAGTTGACCTGCACCGGCAAGCCTTGTTTTAATGGCACTAGTTTTTCTATTCACTGGAATGGCGATGTAGCCGTTGAGGTTTCTGTCTATTATGATACTAATGGAAATTCTGGAGTAATTGCGTCAACTCCCAATTTTAGCGGTGTAAAAGTAAAGCGCTTTGCTTTTGACCCTAATGCTACGAGGAATAATAATAAGTTTAGTGCTACAATAGCATCTTCACAGCAAGGCTATTCTTATTCCAGTGGTGATATAAGTTTATCTGGCTTGAATAGGCCTCTTTTTGCTCGTGTTAAGTTTCTTTATGGGTCAGCTTCTGGTTTTAGGGTAACTACTGTTGGAGGTACTCTGCCTTCACAAGGGAGATTGTTGGTCTCAAAGGGCGCGGCAAGTAATGCTACAAGACAGATAGAAGTGCGTGATTATTATCGTGCTCCCATTGAGGTCTTCGAGGCTGGAATTTTCAGCCAAGGTGATCTTACTAAATAAATTAACTTAAAATGAGTGTTGGCATTGATATTGGTTCCAAATCTATTAAAGTAGTTGAGCTTGAGAAAAAAGGTAATAGCTGGTCTTTAAAAGGATCTGGCATTGTTGGCTATTCGGGAATACTGGTTGAAAATGCTAAGGAAGAAAAGGATCTCGTTCCTTTAGCTGAGATTATCAAAAAGCTCTTTAATGAAGCTAAAATCTCAAGTCGTGAAGTTTTTCTTTCCCTGCCTGAGCGATTTGCCTTTGTCAAGGTTATTACCTTTCCACTTTTGACTAATCAAGAAATAGATGCGGCTTTAAAGTGGGAGGCTGATCAATATGTTCCCATTCCTCTTGAAGAAGCGATAATGCAATATCAGGTAATTTTAAGAGACGAGAAATCTAACCCACCTCAGGTAAAAGTGCTTTTGGTAGCAACTCGTCGTTCCTTGGTTGAGAAATATGTTCTCTTAGCTCAACTAGCAGGCCTTCAGGTTTTAGCTGTAGAAAATGAGCTTTTATCACTATCACGAGTGTTGGTTCCGCAGGAAGATTTGTCTACGATTGTCAATTTTGGGGCGCTATCAACTGATATTGGAGTTAGTAAGTCGGGAAAATTATGGTTTTCGCGTTCTATTCCGACAGGAGGCGATGCACTAACAAGAGCTATAGTTCAAGGATTAAGAATCGAGCCGGCACAGGCTGAAGAATATAAAAAGGCTTACGGTTTATCTTCTACTTTGCTTGAAGGTAAGGTTAGGTTAGCAATGGAGCCTGTAATGCAATCTTTGGTGGGTGAAATAAAAAAGGCTGTCCAATATTTTATTTCTGAGAATCCACAATTTGGTAAGCCTAAGCAGATAATTGTTTCGGGAGGATTAACAAGTTTGCCTGGTTTGATGGCATATCTTACTAAGGAGTTTGATATGGAGGTTTTGGTAGCTAACCCTTTTTTACAGGTCCAAATTTCTGCAGAATTTCAGAAGGCGATAGTTGATTATGCGCCCTTTTATAGTGTAGCTGTGGGTGCAGCTTTAAGAGAAAGTATATAAAAATGGCAGAGATAAATTTATATCCCGCTGGTCAGAGGCAGAAAATAAATTGGCATAGGTTTGTTGGGGCTTTTAAGACTTTAAATCTTGTTGTCACTGTTGTCTTTTTTGTAACAGTCTTTGTTGTAGTCTCTTTTATTATTTTGAACCAAAATGCTATTAATCGAGCTAAGGCGGAAGAAGAAAGTTATAGAAATAAGTTAAAAGCTCTTTCGGGTGTTGAATTTCAATATATGTTTCTTAAAGACAGAGCAGCGAAAGCTGAAAAAGTTTTAAAAACTAGAAACGTGGTTAAGAATCTGGAAGATATAAATTCGATTATGCAAAAAGTGGGCGATGTTAATTTAAATGAAGTGGAGCTAGAAAAGAACAAACTGTCTATTAGTGCCTCGGTACCAACATTTTCCAGTCTCAAGACTTTTATTACGGAAATTAAGTCCCTTCAATCTTATCAGAAAGGAATGATTGATTCTTTAAGTTTTAGTCCAGATAAAGGGTATGTTTTACAAATAAATTTCCAATAACTTATAGCTTATGTTGACTATTAAGAAAAACGATTTGGAAACAAACTTGTTAAATTTAAAGTCAAGCTCTTCTTTTATCCCATCATTGTACTTTTTGATGATAATAGTTCTCTTAGGTATTGTTCTTAAAGTTGGTCTTTCCAAAATTAGCGAACAAAAAAAGACTCTGGCTGATATCAAGAGCAAACAGGCTATTTTGGCTGATAAAGAAAAAACTCTTTCTCAAGCTAAAGATAATATCATAGGAATTTTCTATAATCCAGCAAGCATCGCTTTGCCTACCGAAAATCCGGTTCTAGTTTCTTTTTCTGAGGTAAAGTCTCTTTTAGATCTTTATCTTTTACCTATTGATGGATACAGTATAAATATAGGAGGCGAAGTCCAAGATCAAACGGTAGTGGGAACTACGGCATTGCAAGTTACCGTATTTGGGAAAATGGATCAGGTCTTGGGATTTCTTAAAGATCTAGAAAAGGAATCTCCTTTGGTGGTAGTTAACAAATTAAATTTTTCGAATCAGAAAGATCTTTTGAGTGTTGAGATTACTGTTAATTCTTTCTATAGTCCTTTTGTCGCCAGTAAGTCAACGGTTGATCTTCCTCTTCAAAAGATTACCGACTCTGAAAAAAATGTTTTGATAGAGTTGGGAAATTTGAAGCAACCTAATTTTTCTAATCCTTCCCCCAATGGTCCTTTCAGTAGAGAGAATCCTTTTTCGAGCCTTTAGTTAATTTTCTTGATTTTCAGAAACAACTTTAAGTATAACTCTCTTTTTCATTAAAGTTGCTTTTATCTTTAAAATTTGAGAAATAGCTTTTATTACTTTTCCTCCCTTCCCAATTAAAATTCCAGCATCTTCAGGATTCGGCTTAATATAAAACGTGATAAGGCCATCTTCTGTTTCTTCTTTACTTATGGCCACGTTTTTCTCAGGGAGGATTGAAGAGATTATAAACTTGAGTAGTTCTTCCATATTATTATTTTCCAAGTAGGTTTTTTACTGACTGATTAAGAACAGCTCCTTTTTTAAGCCAATCTTCAAGTTTCTCTTGGTTAATTTTGAATTCTTTCTTGACCGGATTCCAAAAACCCAAAACATCTCTTGGCTTCCCTTCCCTTTTTTTAGATTCATCAATAGCAACAATACGATAGAATGGCTTGTTTCTTTTTCCCAGTCTTGATAACCTAATTTTGATCATAGAGTCTTATTCTAGCTTATTTAGCTTGAGATTACAATAGTTTTAGCGCCTTTTGAGCCGCTTTCTGTTCAGCTTCAGATTTGCTTTTTCCTGATCCTTCGGCTATATATTTGCCGTTAACCACTACTCTTACTACAAATGTTTTTTGATGATCGGGACCTGATTCTTTGACTACATTGTATTTTGGTGCTGGCAGTCCTTTTGATTGGACTTTTTCCTGAAGCCTGCTTTTGGCGTCTTTCAACGGCTGCCTGATCATGTCCTGGGTCTTGGAAAGTATATTTGTTTTGATAAATTCTTCAGCTTTTTCTAGGCCTTGGTCGATAAACAAAGCTCCTATAATTGCTTCAACGGTGTCTGCCAAAAGCGAGGGGTTTTCCCTACCCCCTGTTTCTTCCTCGCCTTTTGAAAGGAAAAGCTCTTTTCCAAGTTCCAGGTTTTTTGCTGTTTCAGAGAGACTTACGGTATTGACCAAATTGGCGCGAAGAGTGGTAAGAAAACCCTCTTTTTTTGAAGGAAATTTGAGAAAAAGTTCTTTTGAAACTATGAATTCTAAAATTGCGTCTCCTAGAAATTCCAATCTTTCGTTGTTATCTCTTATTCCAGGATGTTCGTTAACCCAGGAGCGATGAGTAAGGGCCTCTTCAATAATTTTGGGATTGTTGAAGCTTCTTTTTAAATTTTGAAAATCTTGGGAATTATTCATTGTCAACTAAATATTCTACTAATTCTCCAACAGTTTCCACCTCTTCATTAAAGGTGTTTTCATCAATATTAAAGCCTTTTTCATTCATAAGTTGGATAAAATCTGCTATTTCAGCAGGTCCCATATGCAAGTCTTCGATGAAAGAATCTTCAACTTGGATATCCGTATAATCAGTTCCCAGAACCTGAGAAAGCAAAACACGGATTATATCAAAATATTTTTTATTCTTTTTTTCGTCTCTCATTTTATTTTTCTTTGTTTGATTTTTGGTAAATAAAACCCAAGACTCCATTTATAAAGGAAGCTGAGTTTTCACTACCAAATTCTTTGGCCAGTTCTACCGCTTCGTCAATGATAACTTTTGGCGGAGCATCTTCTGTAAGCATCTCGTAGACCGCTAGTCTTAAGATTGCCAAATCGATTTTATTTAGCTTGTCAATTGGCCAAAGTGGTGCACTTTCGCTAATCAATTTATCAATTTCTTCGCTTTTGTCAAGAATATCTTTTACAGCTTTATCAAGATTTGGCTGGTGGGCAAATTCTTCAGCAAAAAGAAGCTTTACTATTTCTCTTCTTTTTTGGTGCCTTGGATCACGGTAGGATTTCATTCCTAACTATACATTTGACAATTTTCGCAAAGCTTGTGTGGCAGTTTGAGCTTTTTGCAATTAGGGCAAACAACCAAGTTAGGCAAAAGAATCTTGTTTGATGAACTATTTAATCTCTTGCCACTTCGGCTTCTTGTATGTTTTCTTTTAGGTAAAGGTGTCATACAGGGTATTTTATCCCTTTTAGTGCTTCTAATGCAACTAGCAAATGAGGCAGAGGTATCAAGAATAGGTAAAAGGCAAAAGAAACTCAAGTAGAAAGTAGAACGTAGTAAGTAGAAAGGAGCAGACGTCAGACATCAGACGTCGGATATCAGCTATCGGCCGTCAGATATTGGGTATCAGCCATCAGCTGTCGGATGTCGGAATTTAGTCAAAGCTAGTCGAAGCCGGACGAAAGATTGTATCTAGTATTTTGTATTATGTATTATGCAGGAAATACAAGTAGAAGGTAGAAAGGGTTTATAATCTCTACCGTATCCGTGTACTAGTACACGGACTAAACCCTTTAGAGGGCTAGCGGCTATTCTCTAATCTCTATTCTCTAATCTCTAATCTGTTTGTAATTTGAAGAATTGGATAATTGTAAAATTGTTTAGAATTTAGAAATTAGAATTTTCAATTCCAATTCAATTCCAAGCCGGGGTTGGAATCCTATTGCCAACGCGGGTCTGAATAGCTCAACTCCTAAATCTTAAATCATAAATCTAGATTCTATAATCTGTTTGTAATTTGCTTATTGGTATTTGTATATTGTTTGTATATTGGAATTTGGAATTTGTGATTTTTAATTTGTTTAGAATTTAGGATTTAGAAATTAGAATTTAGTTCTTGTGATTTGTGATTTGTAATTTGGATTTTGTAGTTTGTAATTTACACTATTCCTTCTTCTATTTCTTCAATTATCTTTTTATACTTTTTTCTATTTTTAAAGATATCCTCGGCAACTTCTCTTGCCTTTTTGATTATCTCAAAATCAGACCAGCTGCCAGCTCTAAGCTCAGGAAAACCGTGTTGCCTTATTCCCCATACTTCTCCTGGGCCTCTTAATTTTAAGTCAATCTCTGCTAATTTAAATCCGGACGACTCTTTTCTCAATGCTTCTAAGCGTCTGTAGACCCTTTGGGAAGGGTTTTCACTAAAAAGTAGACAGTATCCTTTCTTTTCGCCTCTTCCCACCCTGCCCCTTAGTTGGTGAAGCTGGGCAAGACCAAATCTCTCAGCAGCTTCAATAATCATAATATTTGCACTTGGAATATCAATTCCTACTTCAACAACGGGGGTTGATACCAAAATATTAATTTTGCCCTCTTTGTAACTTTTAATTATTTCGTCTTTTTCTTTGTTTTTTAATCTGCCGTGAAGAAGACCTACTTTAAAATCTTTAAATATTTTTTTAAGTTTCAAAAATTCTGATTCGGCAGCCTTTATTTGCTGCATTGATTCTTTTTCTGACTCTTCAATAAGAGGACAGATAATAAAAATCTGGTCTTTGTCTTTTTCTATTTTTTCTTTTATCCAGTTGTAAGCCCCTGCTCTTTTTTCCTCGGGGACTATCCAGGTAACAACATCTCTTTTCCCTTTGGGCATCTCTTCAAGTAAAGAAAGATCTAAATTGCCGTAGGCGGTTAAGGCGATTGTTCTTGGTATGGGGGTAGCTGTCATTGTTAAAATATGTGGCTGATATTTTTCTTTTTTTGTTTTTTCTACAAGTTTTGCTCTTTGTTTAACTCCAAATTTGTGCTGCTCATCAATTACGACAAGAGCGACATTTTCAAAATCTACACTTTTATGAATTAAAGAATGTGTTCCAACGATAACGTCTGCATTTTCTGGGTCAATTTTTTCAGAAGCGGTAGCAAGACCTATTTTCATTCCTGTCTTTTCAAAAATTTCCTTGAAAGTTTTGTAATGTTGTTTGGCTAGAATTTCTGTTGGGGTCATCAAAACAGCTTTCTTTTGGTTTTTAAAAGCAACAAAAGAAGCAAAGGCGGCAACTACTGTTTTTCCACTACCAACATCTCCTTCAAGAAGTCTATTCATTGGATAATTTCTTTTTAGGTCGCTGGCTATTTCTTTGATGCTTCTTTCCTGGCTGGGAGTAAGATTGAAAGTAAGTAAGGATTTAAATAAATTGTAAGTTTGCCCATCACTTTTTAGAGGGTATGACAAGTTATTTTTTTGCCAGTTGATCTTTTTTGCAAGACTTGTGATTTGAAGTCTAAGGAACTCTTCAAAAGCCAGTCTTTCTCTTCCTAACTTTGCTTCTTCTTCGTTTTTTGGAAAGTGGACAAAGTGATAGGCTTTGCCAATTTTGGGATAACCAAGTTTTTTTAAAGTAGAGCTTGGAAATTTTTCTTCTATTTGGTCTTGATAAATTTCAAGAGCTAGTTTAATTTTGCTTCTGAACCATTTTGAGCTCAAGCCTTTGGTTGAACTATAAAGCGGAACTAGTCTTCCTGTATGAATTTTGCCTTTAGTTTGGCTCCTTTCGTATTCAGGAGAAATAAGAGTTTTTTTACCTCTAAAAAGGCTGACTTTTCCGGCAAAGGAATACTTTTGGTTTTTCTTGATGTTTTGAATCAGAAAAGGTTGATTAAACCAGACGATGTTTATTCTACCTGTATTGTCCTCAATTAGTGCATTTTGCATAGTGAGACCTCTTCTTGTGTAGATATTTTTGATTTCTAAAACTTTGCCTGAAATGGTTACAATTTCATCTACATTGGCTTTTGCAATTTCGACTTGTTTGGTGAAGTCAAGATAGCGGTAAGGAATGTAGGAGAGAAGGTCAGATATTGTTTTGATGCCTATTTTTTCAAGTAATAGGGCATAATGATAACCTATTGAAGGCAATTTGGTTACAGAATCTTCTAAATCCATTCTTTAAAATTTTAAGCCATAAACCAAAAGCGGTAGTATGGAAGAGAGAATGAGACCAAGAGTGGCGATAATAACTAGAATTATGACAAGTTTGCGGTTTTTATTCTTTTTCATAATTACTTGACTGTAGCAAAGATCTTCTTGCCTATTTTTATTTTATCTCCTGCCTTTATCTTTGCCAAATAATTTTTAACTGTTTTTCCATTGATGTCAACTGAGCCGCTACTTATGAGTCTTTTTGCTTCTGATTTACTAGTAAGAAGTGGATAAATAGTCTCGAGCAAATTTTCGTTTAGCTCTATTTTAAGATCGTATGTCGGATTTTTTTGCTGAAAGTCTTTTTCAAATTTTTCTTGAGCTTGCCTTGCTTTTTCTTCGCCGTAGATTATTTTTACTATCTCAAAAGCTAATTTTTTCTTCTGATCCATAGGATTCTTTTCAATTTCTGTTTTTAGCTTGGTAAGTTCAAATTCGGTGAAAAGCTCGAATGCAGTGATTAGCATTTGGTCAGGAAAAGCCATTACTCCTCCAAATATTTTTTCTGGAGTTTCATCAAGGAAAATAGCATTGCCTTCCGTCTTTCCAACTTTTTTACCTTCTTTATCTTCAAGAAGCTTGGTAGTAAGAACATATTTTTCTTTTCCAGTTAAAGCTTTCACCAGCTGGCGCCCGGCCATCATGTTAAACAATTGGTCAGAGCCTCCTATTTCAAGATCAACCCCTAATTTTACGCTGTCAATTGCCTGGGCGACAGGATAAAGAAACTCATGAAGGTAAATTGGGTTTTCTCTCTTGATTCTTTCCTGAAACATATCCCGTTCTATCATTTGTTGAACTGTAAAATTGCTTGTAATTTCGATCAAGTCAGAGAAAGTTATTTTTTCATTCCATTCGGAGTTATATTTGATTTCAGCTTTGTTTTCTCCTTTGAAATCTATGATCTGACTAATGGTCTTAAGCCAACCTTTTAGATTCTCTTCAACTTCCTTCTTACTAAGCTGTTTTCGTGCTGATATTTTGCCTGTAGGATCGCCAATTCTGCCTGTAAAATCGCCAATTAGAAAGATTACCTTATGCCCTAATCTTTGGAATTGTTTTAGTTTTATGATTCCAGCTAAGTGTCCAAGGTGGAGTGATTTGGCAGTAGGGTCAAAACCTTGATAGAGGGTTATTTTTCTTTGGCTCATTAACTTCTCTAGACCCTCTTTTGAAGGTAAGACTTCTTCTACTCCTCTTTCAAGCACCTCTTTTATTTCCATCAATTTATTTTAACTCAAATTATCAGGAGAGTAAATGAGACTAGGACAAAGAACAAAGGGGAAAATTACAAATTCCAAGTTCCAAATTACAAATCACAAGATCCAAATACTAAATTCTAATATCTAAATTCTAAACAATTTACAATTATCCAATTCTTCAAATCACAAACAGATTATAGAATCTAGATTTATGATTTAAGATTTAGGAGTTGAGCTATCCAGACCCGCGTTGGCAATAGAATTCCAACCCCGGCTTGGAATTGAACTCTCTTTGTTTGGTCCGTGTACTAGTACACGGATACAGTAAAAATTACAAATCCTTTCTACTTACTACGTTCTACTTTCTACTCGAGTTTCTTTTAACTTTGAACTTACTCCCGTCTTGTATGGTAAAATATTTTAATGGCAAATTGGAAAAGAGTCTTAAAAAGAAAAAAGCTTTCAAGGTATATGTTAGTTGTTCCTAAGAGGCTTGAGAAAAGTCAAAAGATTCTTTTTTTAGCTAAGATTAGTTTTTTGTCTCTTTTAGCTTTGTTTATTATTTTAATTGTGTCTATTCCTCTTCTTGCATTTAATCTTCCCTCTCCTGATAAAGTCGTTCGTCGCGAAGGCTTTTCCACCAAGATTTTAGATCGCAATGGCGAGGTTTTGTATGATATTTATGAAAACCAAAGGAGAACGCCAGTTTCTTTGAATGATATTCCACTTTATTTGCGTCAGGCAACTGTTGCGGTTGAAGATAAGAATTTTTACAAGCATCAGGGCTTTGATGTAACAGGGTATCTGCGGGCTATTTTTAACATTATTGTTCGTCACAAGCTGCAGGGTGGATCTACCTTAACTCAGCAACTTGTTAAAAATACTCTTTTGACATCAGAAAGAACTCTTTTTCGCAAGGTTAGGGAGTTTATTTTGGCAATTCAGATAGAGAGGAAGTATACCAAGGATGAAATTTTGCAGATGTATTTAAATGAAGCGCCCTATGGAGGTACTGCTTGGGGAGTTGAGGCTGCATCTGAGCTTTATTTTGGCAAAAGTGTTAAAGATCTAAATCTAGTGGAGTCGGCTATCTTAGCGGGTCTTCCTCAACGGCCTTCAGTTTATTCGCCTTATTCTTCAACTCCCAAAGCTTATGTTGATAGAACAAAATCAGTTTTGCGCAGAATGAGAGAGGATGGTTATATTACAAAAGAGCAGGAAGACGAGGCTGTTAAGCAGCTTGAGAATGTGCAATTTAAGCCTAAAGAAACAGGTTTTAAGGCGCCGCATTTCGTCCAATATGTTCAAAAGGTTTTGGAAGAAAAATATGGTGAGGACGTAGTTACAAGAGGAGGTCTGAAGGTGACAACCACTCTTGATTTGAAGCTTCAGGAAAAAGCTCAGGATATTGTTAAAGAAGAGATTGCTAAGGTTGAGAAATTAAATATCACCAATGGTGCTGCTGTTGTTTTAGATCCTGAAACAGGTGAAATTTTGGCAATGGTTGGTTCTAAGAATTTTTCAGACCCAAATTATGATGGTCAAGTAAATGTTACCTTATCTTTGCGTCAACCAGGTTCTGCCATAAAGCCAATAACTTATGCTGCTGCTTTTAAGAAGGGTTATACTCCTTCTACTCTTTTGATGGACGTTCCAACCGAGTTTGGAACAGGCCCAGGTGGAAAGCCTTATAAACCGGTCAATTATGATGGAAAATATCGAGGGCCGGTTCAGGTGAGATATGCTTTGGGAAATTCTCTCAATATTCCAGCAGTTAAGATGTTAGCTTTGGTAGGAGTAGAAAATACTTTGAAGCTTGCTTATGACCTTGGTGTTAATTCACTTGAGCCAACGCAAGATACTTTAAGCAAAGTTGGGCTTTCTTTAACTTTAGGTGGTGGTGAAGTTAGGCTTTTGGAGTTGGCAAGTGCTTACTGTGCTTTTGTCAATCAGGGGTATCGAGTTGACCCTGTAGCTATTTTGAAAGTAGAAGATCTAAATGGTAAAGTTTTGGAAGAGGTTAAGCCACAAAAGACAGAATCTGTTCTTACCCCTCAGGTAGCTTATCTTATTGCCAATATTCTTTCTGACAATGATGCAAGGAAAGATGTTTTTGGTCCAAATTCTCTTTTGAATATTCCAGGGAGAACTGTAATGGTTAAAACTGGGACAACTAATGATAAAAGGGATAACTGGGCGATTGGTGGCAACACTCAAGTAATGGTTGGTGTTTGGGTTGGTAACAATGATAATTCAGAAATGAAGCAGGTTGCGTCAGGTGTTTCAGGAGCCTCTCCTATTTGGCGTAGGATTTTACTTGAGGCCCTCTCGGGTAAACCCAATATTGGTTTTGAAAGACCAGATGGTATTGAAACTGTTGATGTTGATGTTGTTTCAGGATATCGTGCCCACGATGGTTTTCCTTCAAGACCTGAGATTTTTATTAAGGGCACAGAACCTGGCGATGATCCTGTTCATGTTAAGCTTAAGGTTTGCAAAAATGATGGAAAGATAGCAACACCAGCCGATATTGCAAGTGGTAATTATGAAGAGAAAGAATATTTTATCTTTAAGGAAGAGGATCCGACTTCAGGTGGCGGTCCTAATAAATGGCAAGAAGGAATTTTAAATTGGCTTTCAACTCAAAGCGATCCTCGCTATCATCCACCGACAGAATATTGTGGAGCAACTAATCCCTTAAGTATCGATTTTGATACTCCTCACGATAAAGATTCTAACCTTTCTTCTAGCTTTGAGGTTAGGCTAAGGGCTGATTCTACTTCTGATATTAAAGAGGTATCTCTTGATGTTGATGGTAGCCTTTTTCGCACTTTTACCAAGCCTCCTTATACCGCGAACTTGAGTCTTGATAAAGGTGTCCATAAGCTTAAGGCAAGAGCAAAAGATCAAGATGGACACCAGTCAGAAAGAGAAATTACTATTGGAGTAGGAGTAGCTTGGGATTATGTTCCCCCTACACCAACTCCGAGTCTGATTCCAACTCCTACTGCTACCCCATCGCTTTAGATTTGACTTATTGTTTATAATATAATGCAAAGCCTGTCTTTTTAAATGACAAGGGAAATAGTAAGACATTTAGGTTGCCAAGATGAAGAAGAAGCAAGGTTGTTTGGTGGTCCTTTTTGGAATGATTGGAAATATTCTCTCCTAAGCTATCTGAAGATAGAACAGTTTCCGGATGAGAATACAGAAAAATTGCTCCATGATTGGTGGTGTTTAAGAATGAGGTTTAAGAATGGTCTTATCTCTCGTGAGGAGTTTGACGATGAGAAAAATAAGATTTTTCCTCCAGATAGCGATGAACTTGAGAATAATGATATCCTAGCCCAGGGCGTTCGTTATATAACCAATAGAGTATCAAGGACAGATGAAGGCCAGACCAAAATTAAAATGGTCTAATTTTCTATTATTAAAGCTTTTTTGAGCATCTGAAACTGGCTTTAGATAACTTATTTTATTTTTCCTCCGTATCTATTTTCGATATTCTTGACTATTTTTTCTCTTACTTTAGTAATTTCTTTGTCAGTTAAAGTCTTTTGATTGCTTTGGTAGACGATCTTGAAGGTAAACGCATTTTCGTAGATATCTTTAAGCTCTACATTTTTGATTGTTTCGTCAAGTTTTTTGATTGTAATTATGATTTCTCCGATTCTGGTTTTAGGAGGAAAAACAAAGGTTAGGTCTTCGATTTGGGGTGGATAACTGCTTACCGGGACAAAAGTTTTAATCTTTGAACCATCTTTTAAAGCATCAAGGTCAAGCTCAAATGCCCAGAGGATTTCTTTAACGGCAAAATTTTCTCTTACTTGTGGATTTATTTCTCCAAAATAGCCGATGTTTGACTCTTTTACTTTTATTGTTCCGCTTTTTGCTGGATGAAAGATTGGTTCTTCTACCTCAAAGATAATTTCATAATTTTCTATTCCTAGTCTTTCTAAGATTAAATCGATTGCCCCTTTAAACTCTCTAAATTCTATTCCCTTGCCTATAGCTGAAACCTTGTATTTTTCTTCGGGAAAAACTTTATCTATCTCAAAAAGTTTTACGGCTTTATCGGTATTTAATTTAGCGGCAAGAATAAGGCTTGGAATAAGAGAAGACCTTAAATATTGATAATCCAAACTAACGGGATTTTTGATTTTTATGTGTTTTTCAGGATCAGAAAGAGAATCTTTAATTATTTTTTCTGAGATAAGAGAGTAATTCATAGTTTCGCTATAGCCTGAGGCGATCATTATTTCTCTTAGTCTTTTTTCAATTTTGTCATCTTTGAAGTAAGCTATTTTTTCTTCTTTTACTTTTCCTTCAGGTAGAGTTAAGGGAAAGTTATTGTAGCCATAGATCCTGGCGACTTCTTCTATTAAATCCTCTTCAATTTTAAGATCAGCTCTTTTAGTTGGTATAATGCAGGTTATTTTTTCGCCTTTAGCTTTGGGATTTAAATTTAAGCTTGAGAAGATTTTTACCACTTTATCCTTTTTGATTTCTATTCCCACTACTTCATTTAATCTCTTGAGATTAAGGTCAAGAGAATAAGGCTTAAATTCTTTTTGCTTTAAATCTATTAGATTTGATGTCACTTCCCCACCGGCTGTTTCGAGTATTAAATTAGCTGCTCTTTTGATAGCTTTAACAGTACCCCCTTTATCAGGACCACGTTCGTAAATTGCTGAAGCTTCGCTTCTTAATCCTAGAGCAATTGAGGTTTTTCTTATTAATGCAGGATTATTGATGGTTGAATGTAGAAGTATGTTTTTAGTGTTTGCCTTAATTCCAGAGTTTAATCCTCCCTTAATTCCAGCCAAGTCTATGATTCTTTCTTTGTCTTTGATGATAATAGCGTCTTTTGGCAGTTTATAGGAAAGTTCATCAACGCTTGTAAACTCTTCCCCGCCTTGAGAAAGCATAACTGTCATCTCATGACCTTTAATTTCGTCATAGTCAAAAGCATGCATTGGCATTCCCATCTCAAACATCACAAAGTTAGTAATGTCAACAACATTGTTGATTGGCCTTAAGCCAACAGAAAGAATCCTTTTTTGAAGCCACTCTGGAGAGGGTTTAATTTCTATTCCTGAAATGATAATTGCGCTCCACCTCTCAATTGCTTGGAAATTATTGTTTAATTTTATTTCAAGGGTTTTTGGGGGTTTTACTAACTCTTTTATTTGTGGTTCTTTAACTTTATTGCCTTGGATTGCTGCTATTTCATAAGCTACACCAAGGATACTCATCCAGTCAGGACGGTTAGCTGTGACTTCGATATCTAAGACTTCCTCTCCGTTTATTTTTTCTAGCTTCTCTGATGTCAGGCCTATTTCAGTCAAACGCCACATTAAGTCTTTGATGGGCAATTTTATTTCAATGTAGTCTTTGAGCCAAGGGATTGGTACTAACATATTAGAATTGGGACAGAATTCTTAGATCAGGTGTTGTTAAAATTCTCAAGTCGTTTATGCCGTAACGCAGGTTGACGATTCTTGAAAGACCAATCGCAAAAGCAAAACCCTGCCATTTTTTAGGGTCAATTTTGCCTCTTTTTAAAACATCAGGATGTACCATTCCAGCAGGCATTATTTCGCTCCAGCCGGTGTTTTTGCAGAAAGCGCAGCCTTTGCCATGGCAAATGGTGCATTGAAGGTAAGTATCAACTCCCGGTTCCACGAATGGAAAGTTGGTGGTTGCAAATCTTAGTTTTGTTTCTTTACCAAAAAGGCTTTTCAGGACAAAGCTGATTGTTCCCAAAAGGTCAGTAAAGCGAATGTTTTTGTCAACAGCAAACCCTTCCACCTGCCAGAATTCAAAGCCGTGCGATGCATCTACCTGCTCAAAGCGAAAGTTTCTTCCCGGAACCAAGACTCTAAAAGGTGGTTTTGTTTTTTCCATTACTCTTACTTGCATTGCTGAGGTTTGGGTTCTTAAGATTTTTCCGTTTTCAAGGTAAAAAGTCATTTGGGTATCTCTTGCCGGGTGATCTTTAGGTATATTTAGTGCCTCAAAATTGTAATAATCAGATTCAATTTCAGGTCCTTCTGCAACCTGGTAGCCCAGATATTTGAAGATATCTTTTACTTCTTCCAAGACTTCTTTTAACGGATGTTTATGCCCCATTTCAGGTTTTGTGCCGGGTAAGGTTAAGTCAAACCATTCCCTTTTCTCAGTTAAGCTCTTGATAAGATTTTGTTTTTTGTCGTTAAGCAGATTTTCTATATTTTTCTTGGTTTCATTAATCAAAAGGCCTGTTTGGGATCTTTTTTCAAGAGGCAAATCTTTGATTTTTTTGATTAGATTGGTTAATTTTCCGTTTCTACCAAGGTAAGCAATGCGAATTTCTTCAAGCTCGTCTATGCTTTTTGCCGTGTTTATTTGTGCAAAAGCCTCGTTTTTTAGGTTTATTATGTCTTCGTTCATAAATAAAAAACCTCCGGCATCGGCGGAGGTAATTAAGACACTTTACCCCAGCCTTACTTTATATTCTAAAGCAAAAGCTGGTGTAAATAAAAGATATCATTTTAGGCTGGCAACAATTTTTTTGAAAACTTCAGGCGATTTGACAGCAATGTTGCTTAATATTTTTCTGTCGATTTCTATTTTATTGTCTTTCAAGAGTTTTATGAATCTAGAGTAAGAGAGATTTTCTTTCCGAACTGCAATGTTAAGCCTTGTTATCCAGAGGCGCCTTAGGTCTCTCTTTTTGTTTTTTCTGCCAATATAAGCATACTGACCTGCATGAAGAACTGCTTCTTTCGCAACCTTTAGCCTTTGACTTCTTGCCTGCTTGAAGCCTTTGGCTTTCTTTAGAATCTTACGATGTTTTCTTGATGCTACTGATTTTGCTCTTGCCATTTTAGTTTATTTGCCAAGTGCTCTTTTTATTTTCTTGGCCCAAGTTTTGTGGGTTTTTACTACACGACTTAAAGATCTCTTTTTATTGGCTGATTTTTTGGTATTCAAATGGCGTTTAAAGCCCTGCTTTCGCAAAAGCTTACCCTTTTTAGTAAGCCTGAATCTCTTGGTAATTATTTTTTTAGTTTTGATTTTCGGCATTTTTGTTTTCTCCTTCTTTTTTAACCTTGTTTAAGGGTGAAATCACGCTAGCTAGGTACCTTCCCAAAAACTTTGGCTCCATATCTACATTGATTTCCATTCCTACTTCAGCTATTACTCTTTTGATTATGTCGTAGCCAAAGTTTTTGCTACCCATTTGTCTACCTTTGAACTTAACTACGATTCTCACCTTGTTGCCGTCTTTTAAAAACTCTCTAATTCGCCCCAACCTGTTTTGAAAATCAGATTCAGCTATAAAAGGTGAAAATCTTATTTCTTTTGTCTCTCCACCTTTTGTGCCTTTTTTTTCTTTTTTAAGGCGTTTCTCTTGCTCGTATTTAAATTTACCGAGCTCAATCATTCTGACAACCGGAGGATTGGCTTTAGGCGCAATCTCAACCAAGTCAAGTCCTTGTTCCTGACACTTTTCAAGAGCCTCTTTTAAAGTCATTATGCCAACTAGTTTTTTGTTGGCATCAAGGACTCGCACTTTATCTGCTTTTATCTGTTGGTTTATTTTCCAGTTGTCTAAGATGTCTTTCAATTTAGCCTTAAAAATTACTGATTCATTTTACTAGAAAAAATTTTTTAAATCAATACTAATTTCCATACACCTCGGGGATGTGATTCTTTTTAGAGGTTTTTAGAAATTTTTTTTTGTAAATCTTTAATAAAGGAGTCGAGGGTAAGTGCACCATAGTCCTTTCCATCTCTACCTCGGACGCTGATTTTTTTCTCTTTTTCTTCCCTATCACCAACTATGGCCATAAAATAGGCTTTTTCTATCTGAGCGTCTCTTATTTTTGCTCCAAGTGTTTCATTTCTCAAGTCAAGTTCTACTCTTATATTCTCCTCTCTTAGTTTTGTGGCAACTTCTTCTGCGTATTTTAGATTTCTTTCAGTTATGGGTAGGACTTTTACTTGAATTGGCGTGAGCCATAATGGAAAATTGCCAGCGTAGTTTTCGATTAAGATTGCCATAAATCTTTCCATTGAACCAAGAGGAGCTCTATGGATTAGAACAGGTCTTTCAATTTTGCCTTCTTCGTTTACATACTCAAGCTCAAAACGCTCAGGAAGCATAAAGTCAACCTGAATCGTGCCACATTGCCACTCTCTTCCAAGAGAATCTTTAACAATGACATCAAGCTTTGGGCCATAAAAAGCCGCATCTCCCTCGCTTTTGATAAATTCTAGCCCCTTTTTCTTGACTGCTTTGACGATTTCCTCTTCGGCTTTTTGCCACATCTTGTCGTTTCCTAGATATTTTTCTTTTTTAGATCTAAGACCTAACCTTAGGTAATAATTTTTGAGTCCAAAGGTCTCAAGAAGATATGACATATAGTCAAAAACACCTATAAACTCGTTAACAACTTGGCTTTCACGGCAGAAGATGTGAGCGTCGTCTTGGGTGATATGTCTTACTCTTAGCATTCCTGAAAGCTCACCCGGCTTTTCGTAGCGGTAGACGGTCGCGATTTCAGCTATTCTTAAAGGCAGCTCGCGATAGCTTCTTTTTTCTGATTTATAAATCATCATATGGAAGGGGCAATTCATTGGCTTGACCAGATACTCATCTTTATCAATTTTCATAGGCGAATACATCTTGTCGCGATATAAATCCCAGTGACCAGACGTCTTCCAAAGCTGTTTTTTACCGATATGGGGGGTATATACATGCTGATAGCCTCTCTTTGTTTGCTCTTTTAAGATAAAGTTTTCGATTTCTCGTCTTATAATTGCTCCTTTGGGTTTAAGTAAAAGAAGCCCTTGGCCCACTTCATCACTTAGCAAGAATAAGTCAAGGTCTTTGCCTATTTTTCTGTGATCTCTTTTTTTTGCTTCCTCAAGGTTTTTGAGAAAAGTGTCAAGTTCTTCTTGCGTCTCAAAGGAAGTTCCATAAATACGAGTTAACATTTTGTTTTTTTCATCTCCGTGCCAATAAGCGCCTGCTATTGAGAGCAACTTAAAAGCGCCAACTTCCCCAGTTGAGGCAACGTGCGGTCCAGCGCAAAGGTCAACAAACTCGTTTCCTGTTCTATATATTGTTGGTTTTTCTCCTCTTTTTTGTATTTCATCTAACCACTCAAGTTTGAAAGGATTGTCGGAAAAAAGCTTTTTTCCTTCGTCAATAGTGATTTCTTCTTTAATAAGAGGTAGATTGTTCTTGATGATTTTTTTCATCTCAGCTTCAATTTTGGGAAAATCTTTTTCGCTAATCTCTTCCCCATTTGGGTCAAAATCAAAATAGAAACCGTCATCGGTTGCAGGCCCCATTGCCATTTTTACTTTTGGGAAGAGTTTGAGAACAGCTTGGGTCAGAATGTGTTCGGTTGTATGTCTTATAGCCTTTAGCTTTTCGTTTTTGTTCATAAGATAAGCTTATATTAAAACTTTTGCGAGGAAAAATCTATAAGGAGCAAGTTTTAGTGGACCCGAGGGGGATCGAACCCCTGACCTCTTGACTGCCAGCCAAGCGCTCTAGCCAGCTGAGCTACGGGCCCTTAGAATTTTATTTTAGCATACTGCGTTATTTTAACAAAGTGCTTTTTCTTGAGGCTAAATCCCGATCTGGTAGGCTAAACCACTTCCGAAGTGGGCTGAGTTGCCATATGGGGATACTTAAGCCCACTACCTTTTCAAGTTAAAAATTATAGAAAGAATAATTGTTAAGATGATGCTTATGATTATTGAAGTTGTAATGGGTGCGTAGAAGATAAAATTTTCTTTTTTAATGAATATGTCGCCAGGTAATTTCCCGAAATATGGTATTTTGCTAGAAAATAGAATAAGAATACCGAAGGCGACTATTATTAGACCTAGAATTATAATTAATTTACCCAAATCTTGCATACCCATATTTATTATATTTAAGTGAGTCAAAATTATATTTGTGCTCTTTTTAGTCGCAGTGAATTACCTACGACAGAAATTGAGCTTGCCGCCATCGCAAAGGCGGCCAGAGCAGGATTAAGAAGAAGGTAAAAAGAAGGATAAAGGACTCCCATTGCAACAGGAATTAGAGAAACATTATAACCAAATGCCCAAAAGAGATTTTGTTTTATAACAGAAAGAGTTTTTCGACTTAGATTGTAAGCTGTCAAGATAGATTTAATATCTTTGTTAAGTAAAGTGATTCCTGCTGATTCAATTGCAACATCAGTTCCTGATCCAATAGCAATTCCGATATCTGCTGTTGCTAAAGAAGGAGCATCATTTACTCCATCTCCGACAAAGGTCACCACTCGTGATTTTTCTTTTTTCAGCTCTTTTACTTTGTTTGCTTTTTCTTCCGGCAAAACATCAGCTAGTACATTCTCTATGCCCGATAACTTTGCTATTGCCTTTGCGGTTCTTTCGTTGTCGCCTGTTATCATCCAAACCTCAATACCCTCTCTCTTCAAGTTTTGCACAGTTTCTTTTACCCCACCTTTAAGAGTGTCAGAAATTGTAATCATACCCAGAAGATTTTTGCTTTGGGATAGAAACACTACAGTTTTTCCTTCATATTCCAACTTTTTAATACTTTCTTCCCATTTATCAAAATTGACTCTATTTGTTCTCATCAAAGCTCTGTTGCCAAGGAAATAAGTCTTTCTCTTTATTTCTCCTTCAATTCCCTTCCCGGCGTGAGAGGTAAAGTTTTTTACTGTGACAAGTTTGAGTCTTTGACTTTTTGCTTTTTCAAGTATTGCTTCAGCAAGCGAATGTTCGGATCCTTTTTCAAGAGAGGCTGCGATTTTAAGTACCTCCTCCTTGCTTATTTTTTGATTCTTGTTTTCGATGATATCAACCACTTTGGGTCTGCCTTGGGTCAGAGTTCCGGTTTTATCAAAAATAAAAATCTTTGCTTTACTTAAAGTCTCAAGACTCTGAGCGTCTTTAATTAAAATGCCTGATTCTGCTCCCTTGCCAACACCCACCATAATAGCGGTTGGTGTGGCAAGGCCCATTGCGCAAGGGCAGGCGATGATAAGAACAGCTATCATGTTACTCAAGGCTAAGTTAAAATTGCCAAAGTCGTACCACACAACAAAGGTTAAAACCGCAAGGACAAGGACAATGGGCACAAAGTATGAAGACACAATATCCGCAATTCTTTGAATAGGCGCTCTTGTTGCCTGAGCCTCTGAAACGAGTCTTATGATGTTTGAAAGCATTGTTTCTTTACCAACTTTTTCCGCTTTAAAGATAAAGGTCCCTGATTTATTGATGGTTCCACCAATTACTTTGTCTTTTACTTTTTTGTCAACAGGTATTGACTCCCCTGTTATCATTGATTCATCAACACTGCTTGCTCCTTCAACAATCTCACCGTCTACAGGGATTTTTTCACCCGGTCTGACGCGGATAAAATCGCCAATTCTTACTTTGTCAATTGGGATGTCAAACTCCTTGAAATTACCTCTTTTGATATCTGATATGGTTAGCTTGTCCCCCGTTCTTACAGTTTGCAACACTCTTGCAGTTTTTGCTTTGAGTCCTAGTAGTTTTTTAATAGCATCGGAAGTGTGAGCTTTGGCCTTTGCTTCAAGAAATCGGCCCAACAAGACAAGAGCAATGATAACAGTTGCCGTGTCAAAGTATAAATGCCCCCCTTTAAAAATTGAAATTAAAGAATAAGCCCAGGCGCTAGATGTGCCAATTGCAATTAAGGTATCCATACTTGCAGTTCTATTTTTGAGTCCTGACAATGTAGCCTGATAAAAACTTTTCCCTGCCCAAGACTGTACGGGGGTGGAAATCAATAAAAGAGTAAAAGGATTACTCAAAAATTGAGGAACAAAATTGAACCATTCTGGAAAACTCCCAAGTACTACAAAAATTGATACAACTATGGAGAAAATGGTCTTTATTTTGAGATTTTCAAGCTCCCTTTTCTTTTCTTCTTCTTTAATCTTGTTGATATCTTTTTCTTCGTCTGTTTTGATTATGGCTTTGTACCCCGCCTCTTCTACAGCATTTGCTAAATCTTGATCTTTAACATTCAGACTGCATTCAACCACAGCCTCTTCGCTTCCGTAGTTCACGGAAGCGGTTTTGACACCTTCTATTTTTTGCAATTTTCTTTCAATTAGCTTGGCGCAGGAGGCACAGTGCATTCCAATAATTGGGAAAGAAGTCCTTTTTATTTGCATCTTATTTTCAAATTTTTTCTTTCTCGCCAAAGAAAAACCATATTACAAAGATAATAGCAATAGTGCCCAAGAGCGTAACCAATATTTTGTCTGAAGTAATCATCTGGTTGATTTTCTAAAGACTGCTTTTATCTCTTTTATTAATTTGTTTTCGTCTATCTTTCCCTTTTTGGCAGGATCAATTACACAGCTTTTAAGATGATTTTCAAGTATTATCTCGTCTACTTTTTTAAGTGCAGATTGTATGGCTTGAGATTGGTTAATAACGTCAATGCAATAAGCGTCTTCTTCAACCATTTTTATAACTTTTTCAATGTGACCGCGAGTTATTTTTAGACGGTGAATTATTTTGCTTTTGGTTGGTTCTTTGCTGTAAAGGCGTGTGTTCATACTAAAATTACCTGTTGACATCCCCTGTATGGGGATGTATAAATTAAAATACTTAGATTGTTTATTGTCAAGTGCTTTTATCTTTTAATATACTCTAATTATGAACACAGTCTTTCTCGCCTTCTTTACTGGTTTAACTACAGGTGGCGTTTCTTGCTTTGCTGTCCAGGGTGGGCTTTTAGCGAGTTCAATTGCCAATCAAAAAGAAGGCGAAAGAAGTAAAGCAGTTTTTCTTTTCCTTTTCTCGCGACTTTTTGCTTACTTTGTTTTAGGAGCTCTTCTTGGGTTTTTAGGTTCATCGATTGCCATTTCTCCTAAAGTTCAGGGGTTAATGCAAATTTTTGCCGGCGTTATAATGCTTTTGACCGCTTTTCGTCTTTTGGATTTACATCCTGTTTTCAGGCGTTTTGTTATTACCCCTCCGAAGAGTGTTTTTAAGGCCTTGAGGATAAAAAGCCGTGAAGAAGGACTTTTTTCAGCTTTGTTTTTGGGATTATTAACTGTTTTAATACCTTGCGGTGTCACTCAGGCAATGATGCTTCTTTCGGTTGCTTCTGGTTCTTTAATCTACGGCGGATTAATTCTTTTCTCTTTTATCTTAGGGACTACTCCCTTGTTTTTGGTTTTGGGTAGTGTATCAGGAAAGCTTTTTGAGATTAAAGCTTTTAAATTCATAGCTGCATCTGTTATTTTGGTTTTGGGAGTTTTGTCGATTAACACTGGGCAGATGCTTCGCGGTTCGGTCCATACGCTTCAAAATTATTGGTTAGCAGCAACTGGGCAATTTGAGACAAAATATAAAGGTGAAGTCGCAGGTATAAATAAAGGTGGAATTCAGGAGGTGGAAGTAAAAGTGACAAGTTCAGGCTATTATCCCAGTGCCACTTCTCTTAAGGCGGGTGTGCCGGTTCGTCTTAAATTAAACTCTCAAAATGCGCAGGGTTGTATCAGAGCTTTTACCATTCCTGAATATGGTATCTCTCAAGTTTTGCCTGCTAGTGGCGAGACAGTTATTGAATTTACTCCTACTAAAAAGGGCAAGCTCGCTTTTACCTGCAGTATGGGGATGTATGGTGGTTATTTTGATGTTTTCTAATTTATGGCAAAAAAGATTTACAAAGTAGAAGGAATGAATTGTGATGCCTGCGCCAAGATGATTGAGCTCGATTTGGAGGATGAAGGTATTGTGGCAAAGTGCGATTATGCTAAATCTTCTTTGGAAATTGAGATTGAAGATGAGAAGACTGAGGATAAGGTAAAAGAAGTTCTTAAAAAGGGTGGATACTTGTTGGTAAACAAAGTCAATCCCGATCTGACAAGCTAAACCACTTCCGAAGTGGATTAAATTACCATTTGAAGAGCTTGTGGACGGTAAGGGACTCGAACCCCTGACCTTTCGCACGTCATCTCGATTTTAACTTGGTGTGGATCCAGTAGGACTCGAACCTACGACCTCTTACACGTCAAGTAAGCGCTCTAGCCAGCTGAGCTATGGATCCATCACTTATTAACTTTTTGAGGTGTTTAGGATTTTTATATTTTTTCAGTCTCTTTTCAAGCACTATTGCCTCTTTTTTAGTTTCTACACCTATGTTACATATCATTTTCCAAGGAACACCTCTTCTTGTCCATCTTTGTTTGCCTCTGTTGTGGTTCAACAGTCTTTTAACCAAATCCTTAGTATAACCTATATATAGTTTGTTTAATTTGATACTTTCTAAAATATAGACAAAATACATTTTATTATTAATCGGGACTAACCAACTGAGCTAACCGTCCCCATTTGATAGCAAAAGTGCTTTTGTTTAGGTATTTTAGATTAAATTTGTATCAACTTCAATATTTAACCTGCAGATCTAGTCAGATAGTGGTCGGCAGAGAGGAGGAAGCTTGAACCGTGTTTTTTGTATCTATTCCAGTATTTCATCCTTGCTCTTTTGCTTGTTGCCTCAAGCCAAATTGAAGCCTTTTCTATTTCAAGTCTTGCGGTTCTCACGATTTTAAGTAGTTGTTCAAAGAAGAATAGATGATAAGTGCCGGGGTTTTGTGGCGCTTGTTCTGGCATAGCCTTTATTTCTTCTTTTATGTTTTGGGTGGATTTTGATAGAAGTTTTACCTCTTTTATGATTGCATCAAGTTCAGCTCTTAATTCTTTTATCTTTTTTTCAGCTTCTCTTTTTTCTTCTGTAAACACGGAAAGTTCGTGCCATCGGCTTGTTACTTCTACCCTCTTGGTCTCTGGTTTTATTCTTGATTTGGATATTTCTATTGATTCTCCGGGCCTAAATTCTTGTTTTTTAGGATATTCGCTTTTAATACCAATAATTTCTTGGAGAATGTGTAAAGGATCAATATTACTCGCCAAAGAAGGCATTAGTCCTCCCTGCTCATTTAGGTTTTCTATTTGCTTTGCTCTCTGGCTTTTTTTAATAGAATTTGCCATTGGTTTTGGCAGGCTTTTTTAATTTTATAACAAAGAAGTCAAAAATTCCAATGCTTTCCTTCTTAAGAGTATGTTTCTGATGGCTTCTCTTTGCTCTTGACTATTTTCTTGACCATCTTGACTATTTAATGAAGCTGACATCTTCAAGACTTCATCTAATTCTTTTTCGTCTACCTCTAGCTTCTCGTCAAGAGCTATTTTGTTGAGTATAAGCTCTAAAGCCAGAGATTGTTTTGTTTGGTTTTCGTATTCTTCTCTTAAGCTTTCTGCTGTCTTTCCGGTTGATTCGAGATATTTTTCAAGGCTTAATCCTAATTTTTCTATTCTTTCCAAAAGTTGCGAAAGTCTATGATTTACTTCCTCTTCTACCAAAAGAGTTGGGACATCTACTTTAATAATTTTCATTAGAACCTCAATGACTTTTTGCTCTTTTTCCTCTTGTGTCGGTTTTTGGCCGTCTTTTTCCTTTTTATCAGGTGTCCAAATTTCGGTGGTCTTTAGTTCTTTTCTAATTTCTTCTTTATAGTTGCCTAACTCAACTTCAGGCATCTCGCAGGTAGTTACTCTTACTTGCCAATCTTCTCCATCTTTGGCTGACAAGAGCTCAAATCTTGGATATATAATAGGCTTAATCTTTTCTTCACTTAATGCATCTCGCAAAGCTGGCAAGACAACACGAGTGAGAATTTCTTCGATTATTTTTTCTGGTTTGACATTTTCTTTTACCTTTGCAATTGGGGCTTTGCCTTTCCTAAAACCTGGTACTTCCAGATTTTGGCCCAATTCTTTTAAGATATGCTCTTCGTTTTGAGCAATAATTTGGGTGGGTATGGTAAAGGTTATTTGGACCGTTTTGTCTTCTGTTCTCGCGACAGTTCTTGTGATTTTTTCTTCTTTATTCTCTTTCTTTTTGGCCATAGTGGTTATTATATCCTAAATTGTTGAAAATAGATAGGGGAACAAGGTTAATTCAAAAATTAAAAGGCAAAAGTCAAAACTTAGATTAGAACAAAGAACATAGAACAAAGGGAAAAAATCTGAACTTAGTATTATGAATTATGTATTATGGGGATAATGCATTTCTCTGCATAATACATAATACAAAATACTAAATACAATCTTCCGATTAGCTTCGACTAAATTCCGATAGCAAAGCTGATGGCTGATGACCGATAACCAATTTCCGATGTCCGATGGCCGACGTCTGACGTCTGATCTCCAAATGTCTCCGTGTTATCCCTTATGCTGAGTTTTAAAGGTTGAGGGGTTAAATTTGATGCCAAATGAAGATTTGGGGCTAAAAGTTTTAGCTTTGAAAAAATCTGGAGTTCTATATTTTGGCCCTACTTGATTGGGTCCTTCCTTTTTCTTGATAAAGCTTTTTGCCATATTTATTCTTTGGCAAGGCGAGACAAAAACCAAGAAACAAAAGAAAGGACTACCGAGGCAATAATAGCAGTTGTAAAGTTGGCGATTTCAAAACCTGGAACAATAAGGCTTGCAACATAAAGAAGAGCTACATTTATAAGAAGCGCAAAAATTCCAAAAGTGGCAATGGATATTGGTAGAGTAATTATTTGCAATATTGGTCTTATGAATGTGTTAACAATGCCAATTACAACGGCGGCGACAGTTGCTGCCCAGATATTGTCTAACCTAAATCCTGGGACAAGATATTCAACAATATAAAGAGCAAAGACATTGATAGCAAGACGCATTATTAATCTCATACTTTAAATATAAACTTATCTTTAGTCTTTTGTCAAATTTTTAACAAAGAATTCTAGAGTACTCTCTGCTGCTTCATTCCATCTTGGCCTTAGATTGTGATCTGCTCCGGTGTAGGTTTGATATTTTACCTTTTTGCCTAGTTCTTCAAGTTTTTGAGATAGTTCTTTTGACCACCTTTCAGGAACAGCGTCATCACTGGCCCCCTGAATTATGAGAAGAGATGAATTTATTCTATTAAAGTAGTTGGTTACAGAGTATTTATCGACATCATATAACTCCTCAAATTTTGCAAGCTCTTTCCTCACAAATTTACCTTTATCTTCTGCCTCATCTGTATAATACAGAATTGAGTATGGAAATGGTTTTGAAACCGGGGCCCAAAGAACAGTGGGTATATTTTTCTCTAATACTTCAAGAGTATAAAGTGCTATCTGCCCTCCGTTTGAATGTCCCCAGATGAAGATATTTTTCTTGTCCCATTTTTCGATATCCTCGACTGATTTGATTAAAGAAAGTATGGTAGTATAAGTTTGAAAACGGGATTCAAAAATATTTTCTGCTTCCCTGTCGGAATCTGCATACCCTAAAAAATCAGGAGCGATTGTTATAAAGCCTTTTTCGGCCAAAAAATAGCTCATATTTTTAGAGCCGGTTCCTGTTTTATAAATTTTTGGGTCAACATAACCTCTAATCATAATGACCAGAGGAAAAGTTGATTTTCCTTTTGGTATGTTTATTAAACCCGATGTCTTTTTTATCGTCTTTTGGTCAAGGTTTGGGTTAAATTGAAATTCAAAAATGTAGGAGTCAAAAGTTTCTTTTTCTTCAAGTTTTTCTTTTATAGTTATTTTTCCTCTGGATATATCGGTTTTGGCTAAGTTTTCAATAGAATATCTTTCAAGAGGTCTTTCTATTTCTCCACTTTTATTGATTGAAGAGACTTTTGGGTGATTTTTGTTTCTGTTAATGAAGTAGAAAACAGATGCGATTAAAAGAAGTATGACAAGGATTATCACTAAAGTCTTTTTCATTTTTTTATATATCTGAGATTGAGACTGATATTTTTTTCAAAGTATTTTGGTTTTGCTTTCTAAAGTTTAGTCTATAATATAATTTAAGGCAAGATTATGAAAAAGCGAGTCTTTATTGGCATTCCTATTTCTATTCAGCTTTCTTCTTTTATTTACGACTTTATAAAAAGAAATGAGGATTTTTTACCATCTGACGCAAGAATAATTAAACCAAAAAACTTACACCTGACGCTAGTTCCACCTTGGTATGAAGAAAATCTTGACAGTTTTTTCTTGGATTTTGAGAGGAAACTAAAAAGTATGCAAACCCAACCTTTTAAAATTCAATTTACAAAAATCTCTCCCGGACCCGCCAAAACAAATCCTCGATTAATCTGGATAGAAGGAAAGCCAACGCCTGAATTGTTAAACTTAAAGTCTTTTGTTGAAGGTATTATTGAAAAAAGAGATGTTGAGAAAAGAGAATTTATTCCCCATATTACAGTCGCTCGTTTTGAAGGCAAAAATAGCTGTCGGTTTAAAGAAGAAAAGATAAAATTTGAAGAAACCATAAACTCCTTTTGTATTTTTGAATCTAGACTTTCTCCCAAGGGCGCTAATTATAAAGTCCTAAAAAAGTTTACTATTTCTAATTATAAGGCCACGCGCTAAAGCGTATGGTTGTAGGATAGTTTAGACCAAGTAAGACACTGCCTAAAAGGATATTAATCTTACTACATCTAATCATAAAGCCACGCGCTTTAGCGCGTGGATGTAGAATAGTTTAGATGGAGCCAAGAAAGCCACGGCCTTTAGGCCGTGGATTTTTTACTCTTGAAAGTTGATTAGTTTTACTTTATCTCCTACTTTTATATTGTTTTTATCAGCAAAGCCAGAATTTACTTCAAGGACATAGTCAATTGGTTCTTCTGAATGGTATAGTGTGAGCTTATTATCCGGCGTTCCTGCTTTTGGAGCTTTGGCCTTTTTATCAATTTTGACTATTTTTAAGTTTCTTATCCAAATGATATCAAGATCAAATCTCATATCTTTCATCCAAAAAGTAGCCGTTGATTCTTTTGGAAAGACAAAAAGCATACCTTTATTCTGATCAAGAGAGTCACGACCTGAAAGTCCTTTGGTTCTTTTTTCGGGAGTATCGGCTATCTCTACTTCAATTTCTGTATTATTGATTTTGACCTTTGGTTTTTGTTCCTCTACTCGGTTTTTGGTTGTTGGAGTAGGTGTAGTAGGCTGATATCTTTTTACTATCAGTCCAAGAAAAGCGATTATTAATGCAGTGATAGCTATTGGAAAAAGAATATGTTTTGTCATAGGTTGGACTTTATTAGGAAATAGGCTAATAGTAAGGTTATAAAAAATACTATTATGGGAATTAGAGCAAGGTATATATCTTCTCTAATTTTTTCATTTTTTATGATCTGGATAACTTGTTTTTGCATTTTTAGTACCCCGAAGAGGATTTGAACCTCTACGCCTTGCGGCACACGCTCCTAAAGCGTGCCTGTCTGCCAATTCCAGCATCGGGGCATAGTTTATTTTACCACTTTATATAGGAGATTTTAATCAATGGCAAAAGCTAGCCCCGAAGGATCTATCTGGTTAACAAAATAGATCACCTTATTTGCCCAAGTTGAGCTTGGAGGAGCATATCTTTTAGCAATACTGGTTATTTTCCTTGCACCTCTTTTAACATATTTATTGTTTAAAGTATCAGACACTATCTCAATAGAATTATCCCAAGAATTAAAACTATAGTTGCCATTAGCCCAACCATAAGCGTTGTAAGAATTATAAGGAATTCTTTTGCCAAAGCTTGATTCAACGCCAGTTATTGCCGGAATTAGTCTCCAGTCCAAGTTATTTTTATCCGATTCTTGGATTATTTTTTCTGTGTAATTGGTAAGAGGAGACTGCTTTTTGTCTAAGAAAGATTTTAAGATCAATTTTCTGGTATCTGTTTTGGTATCTTCCCCTTTTTTAATCTGAGCCGAATTTTCGGCCACGTAAGCCTGAACCGGTCTTTGAGCGGTTATAAATAAGAAAAGGACTAAATAAATAATTTTTCTCATATTTTCTTTCCAACTAAAAAAGGACTCTTATATAAAGAGTCCTTTTTAGGGAGCTCCCGTTAAGGAAGCTCCGGGGAAATTCCGACGCCAAGATCCTGGTAAACCAGGTTAGCCTCAGAATCTAGTTTGTACTATAGCATATTACTACAGGATTGTCAAGTTTTTTGTCAATAGGCCTTTAGTTAATTAAGACTTGGCATTTTGGGGATAGACCTTTAAGAAATCTATGGTCTTTAGACTTCTAGATTTTCTATTCAATTTTTCTTGCAAGAATAAAGATAGAAGGACCAAAGTTTATTTTTTCAAGGATATTCTGAAACTTCTTTTCAAGCGAAAGTAAAAGATCTGGTGGAAGGATATCTTTCAAGAAACTGTTCCTAAAATTTGATACCGAGCGTCTTTCTATAATCTCAAAACCATTATCTTTTAATATTTTATTAATATCGTCAGGATGATAGTTTATGAAAGGAATAGTCTTCTTCTTGATATTTTTGGGACATCTCACATCTCTTGGAAAGATATCAAGAGGAAAAGTAAAATTTCCTTTCAAAATTTCAGACATAGTAGCTTTGAAATGTCTTTTATTAGCATGTTCTATTATCAAGTAGCCTCTTTTTTTTAGGATTTTGGCTATAATTTTGATTGCTTTATCAGGATCTTCTATGTGGTGAATAACTCGAACCATGATTGCTGCGTTGAAAGAAGCTCCTCTAAAATGTCTTCCCAAATTTTCGATTTTAGATTGAACGAATTCAATGTTTTTACTTTTGCCAAAATTTTCCCTCGCGATTTTTAAAAGTCTTGCTGAAGGATCACAGAGGACGATTTTCTTAACTCGATATGAGTATTCAGGTGTTAATCTCCCGTAGCCTGCACCAATATCAATTAATGATTTAATCTTTGGGATTTTGGCAAGCATTTCCCTTAAGGCAATTACTTCTGCATTGTGTTCATATTCTCTATCCTGCCAGTAGGAAGGATAGTCGTAATAATCGTAGTGCGCTGGCATAGTTCAGAAGCAGTTAGTAAAGAGGCAAGGTCATATCCTCCATAAATTTGTTAACCCCAAAAGCCCAACTGCCATCAGAGCGTGGGGTATATTTTTTCATAATCTCTTCTATAGTATTATAGCCTTTCTCTATGTAGTTTTTTCTTAATCCCATTGCAATAACGCGAATTGCCTGCTCGTATGAATCAAATCTGAGGGTTCCTTCGGTATGTATTCCCCACCCCCAACAGTTGTAGCTATTTTCAGGTATAACTTTGCAAAGATTGGACTCTTGTTGGGCAATAGCCACCAAGAGCCTCCAGTCTAGATTGTTTTTATCTGATTCGGCGACAATAAGTTGGGCATAAGGTTCGAGTGGGGATTTATAGAATCTGAGGTAATTTTTAATTATTTCTGCTCTTGCATCAGCAGTAGAGATATCACTTGTTATTTCAGGTTCTGAGGTTGTACTAGCTGCCAGAACTTCGGGTTTAAAAAGATGATTTTGGGGCAAGACAGCTTGTATTTTATTAACTTTTTCTTTTCCTGTATTTTCGAAGGAATAGAGTGCAAAAACAGATGTAATGATAACAAGAGGAGTTGCAAGTAAGAAGAAGAATATAAAAACTATTTGTTTCCATAACCCCAGATTATTTTCTAGTTTTTCAAGAGATATCATAAAAATCAAAAAATTTGCCACCTCTTTCTAAAGGATGCCATATAAGAGCTTTAATGTCAACCCCGCCAAACTTCAGCTATTGGATGTCAGCTATCAGCCTTCAGACTTCAGTTGTTGGCTATCAGATGTCGGACGTCAGAATCTGGTCGAAGTTGGTCCCTCCGAGTCGGAGGGTTAGTCGAAGTTAGTCTTAGCCTACGGCGGAGTTAGTCGGAAGCTTGTATCTAGTATCTTGTATTATATATTATGCAGGGAATACAAGTAGAAAGGAGTTTTTCGTTGTATCCGATTTTCAAGCCGGGCCTGGAACGGTGAGAATAAATCTTCAATAAACTTTGCTAAGCCTTTTTAGTTTTAACTTTGAAAAAATTGATAACTAACTATTGATCTTTATTTAAATTTATTTTACCCATGCTATTCATATCTTAAAGCATCAAGAGCGGAAATCTTAGTAGCTCGCTTGGCAGGATAAATACCTGTGGCAATTCCTACCAAAAGCGAGAGAAAGATAATTACAAGGATAAAAGAAATAGGAACATAAGAAATATCAACAAATCCTATACCTTTGAAAATGGCAAAAAAAGACAAAACCAATCCTGCTATTTTACCCAAGGTTATACCAAGTATGATTCCTAAAACCCCGCCAAAAAATCCCATGATCATCGATTCCGTCAGAAAGAGCTCCTGCACTTCAGACGATTTCATGCCCATTGCCTTCATCAAACCGACTTCCCTTGTTCGTTCCAGAAGTGACACTGTCAGAGTATTGAACATCCCGAGAGCGGCAACAGACAAAGCAACCATACCTAATAGCATCAAAACAGTTCTCAATGTGGAAAAAAGTGAGTTTATCTGCTCCACGGTATCGGCAACGGATCTTGTCACATACCCCATCGCTTCAACCTGGTGTCTTGTTTTGGCAAGTTCCGCCTGATCTTTAACCACCAGTTTTACCTGTGAGTAGTTAGTAATTCCCAACGACCGAAGATCAATAAAGGGTACATAGAAGAGAGGTGTTTTCTCATCTGGAGTAACCCCTACAATTGTGTATTCAGTTGAGGCAGATTCAACCTTTTCCTTTTCATCCGCCAAAAGATCACCGACGACCACGAACGAAACATTAAACTTCTTACCGACGGCTTCACTTTCATTGATTCCCAAGACTTTAAGCATTGCCCGATTAACCACTGCTTGTCTCTTAGCATTCCCTGCCAGTTCTATGGTTTTAGTTTCTGGAGGAGCGATAATTCCTGCTTCCGAGGCAATTTCAACCCAATCGACCCCAAGTTCTGTGGTAGTTTTGGCGCTCCCAGTGGCGCTCGAAGTCACCCCCAAGGTTTGTGGTTGTTTAACATTAACACCAGCTAAACTCAAGTTGATCTCGGCAAAATACCCCTCCTTTTGTACCTGTTTATTGTCCTCATCCCGCATAACCATATATCTGCCGCCCTCGCAATCACCTTGTGTTTTTTGATCACATGCCTCTTCTTTCCAAAGAAGCACTGGCGCTTTTATCCACTTGCCCAGAGTCTTACCGTCTTCTGATTTGCCAGCTTTACCAGCATCGTTATCAGACTCGTAAGCTCCACCCCAAACCTCAACGCCACTGGAATTACCTTCTACCCGCTTGGTATAACCCAGGATTTTAGCGTTAGTTGCAGGGCTTTCACGAACTCTGATCCAGGCAGAAGGATTGATAGTAAAGTCCACATTCTGGATTTTCTCGCCAGAAACAGCTTTTTCAGTGGAAGCACCAGCCACTTCGCCTGTGGTTTGGGGAACTTCCGATACCAGTTCATTGCTGTCAAAAATTTTCCCTTGGACCGGTTTTATTGCTGATTGTTTCAGATAATCAGTAGTAACACCGTAAGCAGCCATGTCTGAAGCAGAATTTTGGTAATTGACTCTACCGACCACGGCAATCAAAGGCAAAGCCGTTTCAACCGCCGGAATATCTTTGAAATCGGAGAGAGTTTTGTCGGTTATTTTTACTTTACCTCCTGCCTGCGGTGTAACATCCGCCTGCTTCATCTCTTCAAGCCGAGCTACCCTGGTTATCACCAACTGCTGCAAGCCGTAACCAATAGAAACCAGAAACACAATTACACCGATACCAATCATCATACCGCCGATAGTAACAATAGTTCTAGTCTTTTTCGCTTTCATATTCCTTAAAGAAAGATCAATCAATTCTATCCGCGAAATCGTGTTTTGTCTTGGGCCCTCAAGAAATTTGATTAGTTTTTTATAATAAGCGTTTAGAACCTGGAATTTAGAACCTGGTGCATGGAATTTGGAAGCTAGGAAAGACAATTTTCTCAAGTTCTTTGTTCTTTGTTCTATATTCTTTCCTAATAAACCGATTAAATAAAGCATTATTAATAATGCAAAACTTATAGTCTGCCAAACATTTTTCATCAGATTCTGTATTATGAATTTTATTTTTTGTATTATGTGTCTTTTCATACTTAATACTAAATACTTGACACCATTTTGCCATTCCCTCTTTTACTTTTAATCTCAGCCATCAGCTTATCTTTATCCCTCTCGCCATAAACACCTACCACTTCGCCATTAAACATCCTCACCGCTGTTTTAGCGAAGTTAAGATACTCTAAATCGTGAGTCACCATAACAATGGTATTATTTCTATTTTTATTAAGTGCTGTTAAAAGCTGCATCAGTTCTTGTCCTGACTCGTAGTCTAGATTGCCAGTTGGCTCATCGGCAATAATCACCTCTGGGTTAGTAATAAGTGCCCGTGCCAAAGCCACCCGCTGTTGCTGGCCACTTGATAACTCTGTCGGAACATAACCCTGCCACTCAAGCATTCCAACTGTTTTCAACGTTTGTCGGGCTTTTTCCAAACTCTCCTTCTTATCTTGACCAAGCAAAAGAAGTGGAAAGGCGACATTTTCAACGACAGTGAGCGAGCGAATCCAGTTTGGCTGCTGATAAACCATACCCGCATGAACTTTACGGAAGTCTGCGCGATCGTCTTCGGTGATACCGTCATACAGGTTTTTACCAAGAAAGTAAACATTCCCTGACGAAGGTTCTTCTAGCCCCAAAATTGTATGGAGAAGGGTTGATTTGCCACAGCCCGAAGGTCCGAAAATGATTAAGAAATCAAGCGGCTTTACCTCAAACGAAATATCTTTCAGAACTGGCACATCCTGCCTTCCTACATGGAAGGATTTAGAAACATGTTGGACGGAAATAATTGTATTTTGTATCATGTATTAAGTATTAAATATAATCTTGAGAACTTTCTATAAGCCTGTTGAATAACTTACTTACTTTTACAGTTTGTTCTGCAATCTCTGAAAATTCTTCTTTGCAGCGTCTCATTTGAGAAGCAAGAACAAAAATCTTCTCTTTAAGAAATTGTTTAGTAATTTTATAGACCCAGAGGGCTAAAGCATAAGCTTCCTTCCAAGCGTTAAGATTGGTAAAAGATTTTATTTTTGCTTTTTCCATACCAGATACTTGATACTAGGTACTAGATACATGATACTATTTCTTCAGTCCTCCTAAGAACCCAAAGGCTTCCTGTAAATTGGTAATCACCAAATTAAGCGCATTTTCGGTCGCTTTGGGTGTGATTGTCACTGTGTCAATCGAATTGCCGACATTACCCGCCTTATCTTTGGAAATTGCCCGCAGGTGATAAACCTTGGACGGCGTCAGGCCAGAAATGATTACTAGGTGATTAAAGGTTAAATTGCTGTCCTCTTGAGTCTTTGAAGAATATGTTGTTCCTGTCCCCTCGCCAAATTCGACTTGCGAAGTGCCAGGTTCATCTGTATTCCAGGAAACGATGAGCTGAGCAGTTGATTCTTGAGCAGTAGTGGTAGTTGGCGGGATAGCTGCTCCTTCAACATGAAGCCCGGAAATCTGCGGCGGTCGAGTGTCTGTGGCAGTAGTAAATCGTTGCGAGTCGCTTACCGCTTCATTGCCTATTTTATCTCTGCCTTTAACCACTAGGATATAATCTGTTTGCGGCATAAGTCCGCGGACAATCATTCGATGCTCACCTTTTGTTAGCGCCACATTTACCTCATCCCGCGCGTCTGACGGGCTACCAGCGGGATAATAAGTCATAATCGAGGAAACATCGGTGTTAGTCGTCCAGGTAACCAGAATGGTTGGTTGGGCAGTATTGGCTACTTGCTGAATCCGAACATTACTGATCTTTGGTCGAGGCAGGGTGGTAAAATCCAAAATTGTGCCTTCGTATTCACTGTCTTCTGTATCAAAGCTGTTGATTTTGTAATAATACTTTGTTCCGTCATTTAAACTGGAAAGTTCAGCAGTATAGGTCGTTTCTGATGTTGATGTAGAGATTTCTTTTATTCCTCCAAAAGAAGTACTGGTGCCATAATAAATCTTTACCTTTGAGGCATCTTTGGATGTAAATTGGATAATGGCTGAAGTTAACCCGATATTTTTGGCCGAAACATCCTTCACTGTCGGAGCTGAGGCGGTTGTAAAACTTTTTTCCTCAGAAGTGCCTGTATTGCCGTCTTCATCGGTCCATTTGGCCTTGTAATAGTAAGTCGTGCCGGGATTAAGACCAGTTAGCTGAATCGAGTGGCTGGTAACCTGCGAAGAATTGCTTGGTTCAACAGTGTTATAACTGCCACTATTTGTGCCATATTGCACTTTAGAATCACAAGTTCTTGAAGTAGACCAGGTAATCGTTGCTTTCTTGGTGGTAATACCACTGACCGTTGGTCCTGATTCCAAAGAAGGCGCGCTTGTCCACTTGCCGGTTGGTGTAATTGAAACGGCGTTGGTACCGGAAGAAGTAGCATTGGCACCATCTTTGGTGTAGACTTTGTAATAGTAAAGCCTTGAGCTTGGGGTGTTGTCAACATAGGAAAGCCCTGAGGTTGATCCCACTTGAGAAAAGGTGGTGCCGTCAGTTGAACGGTAAATCAAATAAGTTAGGTTTCCCGCTCCCTGATAAGTCGGCTCTGTCCAGGTTAAAGTTACATTCCACTGTGATTGGGATTTGATCGAGGAATCAGAAGCCACTAAATTGCCCACATTATCAGGATCGGTGGAATTAAGGGTAAATGTTCCTGTAATATAATTGGAGGGCGAGTAATTAGGAGTCGAAGCATCATCAATTGCCACGACATAAACGGTATTTGAACCTTTGTTGACGCCAGGTAGGGCTGTGGCGGCAACAGTTAAAGATGTCCCATTATCGATGTAGGTCGCGGCGTTTCCTTGTAAGGTTGCCAGAGTTGATGGCGGAGCTGTGTTGACCATGTAGTAGTAATGGGTGACAGTTTGACCATTGGCGGGAGTTGCCGCAGGCCAGGACAAAGCATAGGAATTGGAGGTTGAAGTGGATGGAGTTACCGTTACCGTATCTGTTGCCCCAAAAGTAGGTGCTGCCCCTCCGTAAGACAGATTGCAGGTTCTTATCGTACCGTCTGACGAGGTGTTTCCTGCCGCATCAACAGTTCGGAAATAGACAATGTTATTGCCTGAGACAATTGACAAACCGTCTTGAGCTTGGGTAAGAGTCCGTGATGATTCGTTTGTGGGAATGTAGTTTCCCACTCCCAAAGTTGATTCGCTGGTCGTTCCCAGCCATGTGCCAGAAGTTGAATTGATCTGATACTGCCAACCTAAAAGTCCTGCGTTCGAATCGGAAGAAGCAACTGAACCTGAAGTAGGCCAAGAAAAGTTCATATCGGCCACATTGCTGAAACTCCCTGAAGCGCAAGAGATATAACTGGTGTTTGTTGGCGGGATATTGTCAAAGCGAAATTGGAACTGGGCAGAGGAGCCGGTAAAGACATTGCCAGCATTATCAACCGCTTTAATGTTGAGATAATAAGGATCATTTGAAGTCGAAAGCCAGGTCGAGCCTTTATACGAAGAGGTGGCAAAATCAATAGAAGTTCCTGAGACAATAAACTGGCAAGTTGTTCCGTTGGTTGAAACAGGGCTTGTCCCAAGTAATCCCTTGCTTGTCGCCGGATTGCCGTTTGGATCAGTCCCCAAATAAAGGCAGTACCCTTTCAATCCCGATTGTGAGTCACTACCTGAAGACCATGAAAAATAAGGGGATGAATTATTTGTCCACCCATTTGATGGATTTGGACTTCCACCAAATGACCTATACATAACAATATTGTTTGCGTTGGCTTCAGGATTTGCATTATCACCTAAGAAATATATGGTAAAACCATCAAGCGACGGTGACACACCAGAAGTTTGTGTGAAAGATGCCTTAACCTGGATATAACGCGCGGTACCTGTGGGCAAGCCCAAAGCATCGAGCTCTGATTTTGTCTTAACAAAATTTGTTCCAGAATTAGCCACACCAAGCTCAATCCAAGATGAAGAACTTAAAGCAGATAAAGAACTGGCGGCTCGCATGTAGAAAGTTATATAATTAGTAGAGGCTAGATTAGCAACTGTTGCAGAGAAAGCGGTAGAATTACTCGAACCATCTCCCCAACCACCATTCCAAACAAGGTCAATAACATTACTATCGCTTGAGCTTTCCCAATAACCAGAGCTATAAATAGCACCAGACTCAGAACCAACGTTTACAGATGGTTCTGGTGATGAATATTTCCTAACAATAATCCAGTCATAAGAAATATCATGGATATTATAAGTAGAATTCCTTTGAAGGGAGCCTAGTTTAACATATCTCATATTTTTGTACCAAGTGATATTGCTAATAGTGTTTCCGATAATTCGATCTCTCCAGAGATCAACCCTGCCACCCAAAACACTAATACCACCAATATACCAACTACCTGTACTGGGAGACCAAGAAGTCCCTACCGTATCAGCCACGTTGTAACTACCACTAGATCCATTTGCTATCCAGTAATAAACTGTGGTTGTGCCGCCAGCGTTCCTCAAATATAAAACAGTAGCATCTGAATTGGAGTTGCCAAATGGAGTATAAGAAGATGAGCCTATAGAAGGAATAGTTCCACCATATTGAGACTCTGTGCTTTCATATCTAAATCTGGTCTCTGCCAGATAACCATCTTGTAAATTAAACGAGAGGGGAGAAACTAATTCTATTCCTCCCACATTAATCCTTAAATAACCACCAGAGACAAAATAATCGCTTGAATATGCTACCCATTTGTTTGTATTAAGGCTGTTTCCAACAAAATCATCGAAAAAATTAAAAGTCTTTTCTCCATCACTTACACTACTTGCTGTTAAATTACCATAATAAAGATAAATATTTTTCTGGCTAGAAGCAGGTAAGGTTGGTACTTTAACCCAGATCCTCGATGAAGAATTATTACAAGGTCCCTCCAACCAGAAATTCAAGGCCGTAGAATTATCGTTATCTAAAATTCTTATATCGCCACAATCGCTTCTCATTTTTCCATTACTTATTAAAGAGGCTGTGTCGAGAGTAAAAGAGACTTGATAGTTGTAAAGATTGTTACCACCAGTATTATTTATTACAACCTCTCTTTTATACCTGGTTCCATCTGGCCCACCCCCAACATCAAGACGAACTACAGCACTACTTCCTGTACCTACAACTACAGTAGAATCAAAAATGCCTTGGGAAAATTCAGAATCAGAATCCTTTGTGATAGATAAATACGACTCAGCAAAAATTACTGGCAATATCTTGGACAAAGTAAAATAAGACCCACCTACCAATCCTAATGAGATGAAAAATAAAGCAACTAAATTAAATTGAAAACGATTGAGGTGAAATCGTGGATAAAACAAGTAGCGAACAATTTTCAATTTTAAATTTGAAATTTTCATTGAATTTTCAATTTATTAATTTTCATTTTTCAATATCAGTCTTGTTTACTTTCTTTTTTGAAACAATTTTAGAAAAGATTAGGTTAAATTCTTGGGCTTCTTGCCAAAGATTTCGACATTCTTCTTTGAGTTTTTTATCCTCTAAGGCTCCCGTAAAGAGCCTTAACCAATATTTAGTTTCCTTTGATTCTTTTTTACAAATAAATATCTTGTTGTTAAAATCTCTCTTGCTTGAAGCGCCGTTTGCTTCCCAGTAGTTGGCTCCAATGCTTGTTCCGCATCTTATTAGCTGATTAATTATTGGAATCGTCATAATATTTTTTGGGCATTTTTTACATAATATGATAAGGTTTTCTGAAAATAATGCGGTTCTTTCCTCTAAATCGTATTTATTTGAAAATTGTGTCATTTGTTAAATGTAAATTGATTGAAAATTGAGAAATGAAAATTGAAAATTAAAAATTTCCATTTACACCTAATAATAATATATCAAATCCGCTGTCAAAATTAAATGTAATTCTCGATCATAAACAAGTTTGTTTCTCGCTCTGCTCGGAATAAAAGAATACAAGTGGTGGGCATTAGCGTGCTTGAGATGGCGGCGTATTGAGCTGTGTGTTTGAGACAGCTCATAGGGGAAAATTAACCCCTTTTGAAAAGTTTTATTCTTTTGCGATATTTCTTTTGTATACGCCGAAAGGTTGAACACGAGCCAGAGCATATGGCTTTTGGGGATGTGATTGATAATCGGATAAAGCTAAAGAAGGAAGCCATAAGTTTTTTGAAAAAGGATAAATTTTTCTTCCATACACTTATTTTATTTATTTTAGTAAAAATTTCATTGTTAGTTTATTATTGTCTTAGACTTTGAAGTTTTGTATATTGAAAGTGGGCTCATCTTTTTGAAAACTTTTGCGTTTTTTCTTTTGTTTAAGAGACAAATTTGAGCCGACTTTTTTGGAGGCTTCGTGAGGCAGAGCCGGAGCAAATAGTGAGGAGCAACTCCACTGTTTCCCGAATATTGAGACGGCGGGGGGTGGTAAGCTAACGCATCAACAATTTTCTTTGAAATAAGTTCGAATCTTTTCCAAAATGGTGAGCCTGGGAGGACTCGAACCTCCAACCGTTACCTTAAGAGGGTACTGCTCTGCCAATTGAGCTACAGGCCCTAGATGTGTCCCCGGAGAGAATCGAACTCTCATCCCACCCTTAGAAGGGGCGTGCTCTATCCGTTGAGCTACGGGGACAAACTTTGTGTAATTATAACAATTTTGGAAATCTATTGCATCTTCTTTTAAGACCTTGACTTTTTGAATAAATAATTCAATATAAGATTAATTTTTGAAAGCAAAAGGTAAAGGGCGAAAGGAGTCAAGTTGGATTGTCTGAAGCTGTTCAAAGCTTGTCGAAGTTAATTTAAATTATTTTAAATTAGTTGAATCTGGTCAGTAAGCCAATACCTAGTATATTGACTATATGTATTATGCAGAAAGGCAGTAGAAAATAGTAAGCAGAGTGAAAGATAAGCCTAGAAATAATAATGGGTATGAGCTGCCAAAAACGGTAGCTATCCTTTACAGTGAAGTTAGGAGAAAATATTTTCCGACAAAAGAGCAATATCTAACGGAAAAAGATGCTAGAAAAGACGCTCTTTTGGTAGCTAAATATTTGAAGAAGCTGGGAGTTAAGGTTTTTCTTTATCCTGGTAGTGCTTCTGTTTTTGAGAAATTAAGAGTTAAGAGACCTGAAGTTGTTATAAATTTGGTTGATTCGGTTAAAGGGGTGGAAAGTCTATCAGCTTCAGTTCCTGGGGCTTTGGAACTTTTGGATCTGGCTTATACAGGAGCTACCATCTTAGGCAAATCTCTTGATACCAATAAATTTTTGGTTAAGAAACTTCTCCAGCAAGCTGGGGTTCCTGTTCCCCATTATCAATTGGTTGACTCAGTTAGTTACAACCTTGACCCCACTTTGCGCTTTCCTTTGATTTCCAAATTGAATGAGATACATGGAGGAGTTGAAATTAATCAGGATAGTGTTTCTGAGGATCCAAAGCATCTAAGCCAGCGTATAAAATATCTTATCAAGACTTATAAGCAGCCAGTTTTGATTGAGGAGTTTATTGTTGGTCGCGAAATTACGGCTATCTTGCTTGAAGGCTTGAATAAAAAAGTCTATTTAGCTGAAAAAATCTTCAAGAAGAAGAATCAGAAGTATATTTTTTCTACTTTTGAGGACCAATGGCTGAAACATGGTGAGGAAAGTTTTAGTTATACAAAATATCATGATCCTCTTTTAAGAGAGTATGTTAAAAAAGCTTTTGATGTTGTCCAGATGTACGATTACGGCAAGTTCGATATCAGAATGGATCAATCAGGAAGATATTTCTTTATTGATGCCAATTGTAATCCCGCTTTTGGTCCCAAAGAAGCGGAAGTGGCTCTTGCCTCGATACTTGATATGTATGGTGTTTCTTTTCTTGAGATCTTAAAAAGACTTCTTCTTAATACAGTCCGCGATTTTCAGGGTAAGGAAAGACTTCCCGTTCCTTTCTAATACTAGACTTTTTTGCTAAAATATAGGTGCTATTTTGCTAGAGATGTTGAGATTAATACCTTTCTGTTCTTTGCAAAGTGCAGAGTAAGTAAGCAGGTGTGGCGGAATTGGCAGACGCGTACGGTTCAGGGCCGTATGAACTTTTAGTTCATAGAGGTTCAAGTCCTCTCACCTGCACATTAATATACTTTGTTTTATGCGCGGGTGGTGAAATTGGTATACACGCAGTCTTGAGGAGGCTGTGCCTTCGGGCGTGCAGGTTCAAGTCCTGTCCCGCGCACTTTTTTGGGCTTGTAGCTCAGTTGGTTAGAGCGTACGGCTTACATCCGTAAGGTCTCAGGTTCGAGTCCTGACAAGCCCACAAGTCTAAAGATTAAGATTAGTTGCTAGCTATTTATGACACTTGAAGAAAAGTATCAAAAAGCGTCTATTGATTATTGGTTGGCTTTGATTTCGAGGAAATTTTACAACACTCTTTCAGCTTATCCGGAATTTGTTTTTATGATTAAGATAATAATAGGTATATTTGTTGCTTTCTTTGTGTTTTTTGTCTTAAAAAGGTTTATTGGTAGCTAGATTTTTGTTATAATATCTTTTGGCAGGGTTTGCCGAGGTAGCCAAGGTGGTCACGGCGGGCGCCTGAAGAGCGTCAGATGCGTGTTCGACTCACGCCCTCGGCACAAATTAAATTTAGGTAAGTGCGGGAGTAGTACAGTGGTAGTACGCTTCCTTGCCAAGGAAGAGGTCGCGGGTTCAAGTCCCGTCTCCCGCTCATAGCTCGAGGTGCCTGATTATGACTTAGGAGTGTAGATTTCTCGTTATCTGCTATCGTTTCTTGGGCTTATTATATCTGTTTGTCCTCTCCGGACTCTTGGCAGATTTTTTCTTTAGTCGTAATTTTTGATATCAGCTTTGATAGAATTATTATATCAACTTTATGTTTGGAAAAATGTTTAATCTCTTGAACAAAGCGAAAATTTTGTTTATTGTTGTTTTTCTTTTTCTTTTGACTTCCAGTAATTCTTATGCTGTTAATAACAAATTTGGAATTCATATTTTGGAGCCTTCTGATCTTGATAAGGCAGCTTCTTTGGTTAACTCCTCAGGTGGTGATTGGGGTTATGTGACAGTGGTCATAAGGGATGATGATCTTGATTTTGCCAAGTGGCAGGATTTTATGGATCAATGTAGGGAAAAACATCTCGTACCTTTAGTTCGAATTGCTACTCATCAGGAAAAAGAAAACTGGGCAAAGCCAGTTCCTGCTGATAGTCTGAAGTGGGCTGAATTTTTAAATAACCTTAACTGGCCGGTAAAAGACAGATATGTGATTATCTTTAATGAACCAAACCAGGCTAAAGAGTGGGGTGGTGAGATTAAACCCGATGAATACGCGCGGGTTTTAAGCGCATTTGCCGATGAATTCAAAAGAAAAAATTCTGATTTTAAAATATTAAATGCTGGTTTTGATCTTTCAGCCAGTAACACCAGGTCAACAATGGATGTTTTTCGCTTTTGGCAGAAAATGGAAAAAGAAGTGCCTGGAATCTTTGATAAATTAGACGCTTGGGCTTCTCATTCATACCCTCTTCAAGAGAAAAAATTTACAAGTTCTGGGAGGTTTTCTATTCGCGGCTACGAATGGGAGCTTGCTACCCTTAAAAAAAACTTTGGATTAAAACACGATCTGCCTGTTTTTATAACAGAGACAGGTTTTAAAGGTTCTCAATCTTCTGAGCAAATAAAATTGGCCTTTGAGAATTTTTGGTTAAAAGATAGCCGTGTAATTGCTGTTACCCCATTTGTTCTAAATTATCCCTATCCTCCTTTTTCTGAGTTCTCGTGGCTTGATAAAGATGGCAATCCTTACTCTCAATATGAATTAATTAGAAATGTTCCCAAAATAAGTTGGTGGCCAAAGCAGGAGGAAAAATATATTTTAGAAGAACCTATACTCCCTCCTTTTATGTTAACAGAAAGTAGTTTTAAAGGGAAAATCCCAGTTAAAAATATTGGCCAGTCTATTTTGGGAGAAAGAGAGAAATTTGTTTTGAACCCAAGAGGAATAGATAACGGGATTGAGGTCACACAAGCAATTCTTTCTGGCTTATTGAAACCTGAAGAAGAAGGTTTTCTAGATTTTGAAATTAAGACCTCTACTTATTCTGGAGAATTTTCCCTTGGTTGGGATAAAACTAGTAATTTTAAAGTTAAAGTTTTTGCTTCGTCTTTAGTTAAAAAGGTTGAACTTTCAATCTGGGAGAAGATTATTTTGAAGTTAAAGTATTATCTTCGCAGTTCTTTTAACTTTGCAAAAAGGGTTTTTAAATAAATCTGATCTGCATTCCCTCTTCTACTTTTGTCTCAAGTGAAACTTTTTGTCCCGGAAATTTTGCACCATTTCCCCAAATAATTGCGGCAGTTATATTTTTGGCAAATTCTTCGCTTATTTTGTAAGCTACATCAAGAAGTGAGATTCCTCTTTTTACCACCATAGGATTATCGTTTGAAGGTTTTGCGTCTGGTTTTACAAGGTAAATATTAATAAGCTCAAGTTTTTCCCATATTTTCTCAAGTAACCTCTCAAGCCCCATTTTCTCTTTAGCGCTTATCAAAATAGGATTTTCTTCACTTCCCTCTTGTTTCTCATAGCTCATATTTTGCATAAGATCTGCTTTATTGATAACAAAGATAGCAGGTAAATAGACTCTATTTCGCGAGAGGCTGTCAATTAAATCTTCCACTTTTATCTTTTGTTTAATTTTAACTTCAGCGTTTTTGATACCCATTTCCTGAATAATACTTTTGATGGTTTCTTTGTCTAGATCTTGCCTAATATTTGAGAAGATCTTTATTCCGCCATCTAATTTCTTTTCTATTTTAATTTCAGGTTTTTCTTTATTGATTCTTATCCCGTTTTTTTCAAGAGCTTTGGCTATTCTTGGAAGAGCGTCAATTTTGTCAGGTTCTGTAATAATAAGTAGAAGATCGCAACCACGAATGACAGAAAGAACTTCTTTTCCTCTTCCCTTTCCTTCTTCAGCGCCTTCAATTAGCCCAGGAACATCCAAAATCTGAATTCTAGCGTTTTTATATTCCATCATTCCGGGAATAACAGAAACAGTGGTGAAAGCGTAAGGAGCGATCTTTGAATTGGCGTTAGTTAACTGATTAATTAAGGTTGATTTACCAACGGAAGGAGGGCCCACTAGAACTATAGTAGCATCACCTTGTTTTTTGACAGCGTAGCCCGTTCCACCTCCTGATTTTCTGCTTTCAACTTCAAGCATCTTGTCTTTGAGCCTAGCTATTCTTGCTCTTAAAAGACCTATGTGGTGCTCGGTGCCTTTATGATAAGGGGTTTCTCTGATTTCTTTTTCTATTGCTTCTATTTGTTCGCTTAAATCAGCCATTTAAGGTATAATTATAAGCTAATAAGGGTTTAATTTAAAACTCAAGCGTCCATAGCTCAACGGATAGAGCATCTGTCTTCGGAACAGAGGATGGGGGTTCGATTCCCTCTGGACGCACTTTTTCTTGTCTATTTTCTTCTTGACAATATCTCTTTCTTGTTTTAATTTAGGCCAAGAGAACAAATGAAGTTTATTGTTGTTTCAGGTGGAGTTTTGTCAGGATTGGGGAAAGGAGTTACTTCAGCCTCAATAGGGCTTCTTCTCAAAGCTTCAGGATATAAAGTTACAATTATGAAGTGTGATATGTACTTAAATATTGATGCGGGGACGATGAATCCTATTGAGCATGGTGAAGTTTTTGTAACTCACGATGGATTGGAAACAGACCAGGATTTGGGGCATTATGAACGCTTTTTGGATGAAACGCTTTTTTCGGAAAATTACTTAACTAGCGGTCAAGTTTATAAATTAGTTTTGGATAAGGAGCGAGCCCTTTTTTATGATGGCGCTTGTGTCCAACCTTATCACCATATCCCACCTGAAATAATAAAACGCTTTTTTGAGGCAGGGAAAAAGCATAATGCTGATATTGTGATTATTGAGCTTGGTGGAACGGTGGGTGAATATGAAGGACTTTTGTTTTTTGAGGCCTCTCGTAGGCTTAGATTAAAATATCCAAAAGATGTTTGTTTTGTCCATGTTGGCTATCTTCCTACTCCTCCATCAATTGGTGAGCTTAAGTCAAAGCCGATCCAGCAATCAATTTCTCAGTTGCATTCCCTTGGTATCCAACCTGATTTTGTGGTTTGCCGGGCAGAAAAGGATGTTGATTTAAAAAGGAAAGAGAAAATTGCTCTTTCATCAGGTGTGCCTCTTGAGAATATAATTTCCAATCCTGATGTTAAAAATATATATGAGATTCCACTTTTATTTCATAAGCAAAAATTAGATAAAAAGATTACCAAACAATTGGGATTAAAGAAGAAAACTCTAGCGTCTCAAATTCTCAAAAATTGGAAAAATGTAGTTACCAAGAAGGCTAAAAAAGAAGTAGAAATAGGTATAGTCGGAAAATATCAGAAAACTGGAGATTATCTTTTGTCTGACTCTTATGTTTGCGTTGTTGAATCTTTAAAGCATGCGGGGTTTAAATTAGGACTTAAGCCTAATATAAAGTGGATTGATTCTTCATCTTTGGAAAAAATGGATAAAGAAGAGTTTGCAAGGAGTTTATCTTCACTTGATGGAATGATAGTTCCTCAAGGTTGGGGTTCTCGCGGAGTTGAGGGCAAAATAAAAGCGGCTTCTTTTGCAAGAGAAAACAAGCTTCCCTATTTAGGCCTTTGTTTTGGGATGCAGATGGCTGTTATTGAATTTGCTAGAAATGTTTTAAATTTTAAAGATGCAAATAGTGAGGAGGTAAATCCTAACACTTCTTATCCTGTGATACACATTATGCCTAATCAGAAAAAATATCTTGCTGAAAAGCAATATGGCGGGACAATTAGGCTTGGAGCTTGGCCTTGTTTGATAAACTCAAGGACTAAACTTGAACAGTCTTATCAAAAATATGGCAGTGATAGGAAAAGTCCTTGGTTTTACCCCAATCCTTTGCAGAAAAAACTTAGTATGATAAGTAACAATAGACTTTTGATTTATGAGAGACACCGCCATCGTTATGAGTTTAATTTGAATTATAGAAAGAAGTTTGAGAAAGCAGGTCTTGTTGTTTCGGGTATCTCGCCTGATGGTAAATTGGTTGAGGCAATAGAAATCAAGGACCATCCATTTTTTGTAGGGGTTCAGTTTCATCCTGAATATTTGAGCCGACCTTTATATCCTCATCCCCTTTTTGTTTCTTTTCTTGAAGCAGCAAGTAGGAAAGATTGAGTATAATAAATATTCTTTGGTATAATTATACCAAGCGGGCATAGTTGAAAGGCTCAACAACTCCCTTCCAAGGAGTAGATCGGAGTTCGATTCTCCGTGCCCGCTCAAATTATTTTTTAAGATCTCCTAGATAAAAATTTTCAAGCAAATTTCTGGCGTAAGTTGAGTGAGGTTTAGGCCTTGGCATATCCTTCGTCTCAAATGCCCTTGTGGCATCTTGACCGCAGTAAGGAATTATTGTCTCAGAACCACCAGGGTGAGAAGAAAGATATTGAGTAACTTCATAGACTTTATCGTTGATTATTATCCAGCAATTATTACTTGAATTGTGAGCTGCTACTTCGGAGCTAGAAAATGTTTTAGTAGACTTTGGCAAAGAAATGTTCTCTTCTACCGTGGCCTTTTGGTTTGTTGTTTTGTTTTGAGTAATTCCCCTATAGAATATTACCGCTATTGTAGCGAAGAAAACTAAGAGAGAAATAGCAACCAATTTTTTCATATACATTTTTATAATTTTTAAAACTGGAATTTTTCTGAAAAGATTTGCTCTTTTCTAACCCCAATCTTTAGAAAACTATTCTCAAAATCTTCTATCATTTTTACAGGACCGCAAATGAAGATATTTTTATCATTTAAATCTTTAACAAAATCTTTAACAAGTTGCGCTGTTAAACGTCCATTTTCTTTGGAAAAATGTATTTTTGATTCGAAGTTTTTGTTTAGATATCCGGCTTTTTTAATCTCATCCTCAAAAACTAAATCATCTTTGTCCTTTACACTGTAGAAGAGGATAATTTTGTTCTCACTGGAACCTTTAAATGATCTCATTTTGCTTACAAAAGGAGCAATACCTATACCTCCTGCTATCCAAATTTCATCTTTTTTCTGGTTTGAGTAAAAATGTCCATAAGGACCTTCTATTTCTGCTTTATCGCCTATTTTTAGGTATCCTAGTTTGGAAGTATAATCTCCTGTTTTTTTCACTGCTATTTTAAGCGTTTTTTCAGAATCACCTGATGTAATAGAAAAAGGATGTTCTTCAAAACCAGTATCTTTGTTTTTAAAGGAGATAAAAATGAACTGACCAGGAATAAAATTAAAATGATTTTCTTGGCAAAAAAGTTCTATTTCCAAGACGTTTTCTTTAAGCCACCTTAGGGACGCAATATGGCAGATTGTTTTTTTGATTAACCATTTTTTAAAGACGCTACCATAAAGATAAGAGAAGATACCTAAAGAACCAATCACCAAAATATAAATTTTTAGTGGAATGATTTTCTCCGTGTTGGGGATAGCTGTAATTGAGTGGAAAAAACCTAGTAGAAAAATTACCCCTAGCAATTTGTGGCTTAATTTCCAATTTTGGTAAGCAATTTTTTCCTTGAGGAAAAAGGTTAAAACAAGTATGATAATCATTGTTGAAAGCGATATTATCCCCATATTTATAGACAGATCTTTACTTATTAAAAATAGGGAAAGTGCTAACTTAGTGTCTGTAAAGGAGTAATTCAGAGCAAGAAGTAATGGGTGAAAAAGTAAGAGGATAAAAGAAATTCCTCCTATTAGATGGTGATATCTGTATATTTTGTCTAATCCTTTAAGATATCTCTCTAGAAATTTGAATCTTGCACTTAATATAAGATCTGTAGAAAAAAGGGTTATTCCTAAAATTCCGCTAATTTGCCCCAAACTTTTAAGGCTAATGGCTAGATTTGCAAACCCAGCTTTAGTGGAAGTTGAAAAAGACCAAACTGTTATGCCAATAAGAGGAAGTAAAAGAAATACTTTCCAGTTAAGATTTATTTTCATTTTTTATTTTAAATATCTTTATTTATTTTACTGAAGGAAAGCTGAATAGTTATTGTTAGTTTTGTGATAGCAAATAATGTTTGACTGTAGGATTTATAAAAGATAAATATCGGTAGTCTTTAAAGATTGAGTTTTAGCAAACTGTGATAAAGAGTTGAAAATCGCTAATATCAAGCCTGAGAGAAATTCACAGCAAGCATATTCTACTAATAATTTAATTTAATTGTTTTGATATCTACACTAACTGGCTTGTTGCATTTGAGGCAAGTAGCAACAACAGGAATTCCTCTATTATCAATTTCTATGACTTTTCCTTCTTCCCCAAGACTTCCCTTTTTACATTGATGCTGTAAAATTGGCACAATGTCTCCTATCTTAAATTCTTCTAATCTCCTTGGATTTTTTTCTGGCATAGTATTCTAGAATTACAGAGATAACCAAGTCGGGGTGGACGGACTCGAACCGTCGACCTCACGCTCCCAAAGCGCGCACTCTAGCCAACTGAGCTACACCCCGGGTGCCGAGAGAGGGACTCGAACCCTCACGGTCCTTCGGACCACAGGATTTTAAGTCCTGCGTGTATACCATTCCACCATCTCGGCCTGAAATCTAACTTATTTTAAAACAGCTTTATTCCTGCTTCGCAGGAAAGGATTTGTCGCTTCGCTCTTGCTCACTTTCACTTACGTTCGCACAAGTCCTGCGTGTATACCATTCCACCATCTCGGCCTGAAATCTAACTTATTTTAAAACAGCTTTATTCCTGCTTCGCAGGAAAGGATTTGTCGCTTTGCTTCTATTTACTACTCTTACCTAGTTTGGTACTTAACTTTTTCAACGCAACTTTTTTCCAAACAATTAGCACAACTATTTTATCAAAATATGATTACAACTGCCAACTTTTGGAGAAATCTATTTCTTAGTTTTTCCTACTATGATTTTAATATCGTAAGCAGAGTTCTTTTCAAGGCTTTCCTTTTTAAGACTATAACTTGCAAGACTTTGGCTTATTTTTTCATAAACAGAATCAGGCAGACCTTCTTTCAAGAAAACTGAGGTATCTTGATAATTGTATGAATCAGCGTTGCCAGTTTCTGTCTTCTCAAATCCTGCTTTTTTGACTAATTCTTCCACTTTTCCCGCTTCCCCTTTAATGCCTGAGCCGTTGAGTATTAAAACCTTGAGATCAGAGAATTTAACTTCTTCAGGTTGAGGAGTTGGGGTTTCTTTTAGTTCAGGCGAAGGTTGTGGCGTCTCTTTAGTTGTCCTAAGAGATATTTTTTCAACTTTAAGCTTGTAATAAAAAATTCCCCCTATTAAACCAGCCCCCAAGGTTAAACCTAAAAGGAAAACTAAAAAAAGAACCCAGAATGGAGTTTTTTGCCGATAGGTTTTTTCTTTAACTTCTTGCTTGGGAGAATTTTGATCCGGTTTAGCTTCGCTTGTTGTTGAATTTTCTTCAAGATTTTTCTCTTCAGATGATTTTTGCTCTTCTTCCTTAACAACTTCGACTTTGATCTTCTTTTCAACTTTGGCAGGATCTTCCATAACTATTTTATTGTGCAACAAATAGGGTGCAAATGTCAACAGTTGGATTTAGTTTTCCCTATTTGCTAAAATTAAACTACTTGGTGGCTGTAGCTCAACGGTTAGAGCACTTGCCTGTGGAGCAAGGGGTTGGCGGTTCAAATCCGCTCAGCCACCCCAGTATTTCTTTTTAACAATTTTTTCTCATTACTACTGAGGATAATCTTCTTCCAATCAGGAAAAGTGAATCCCTGCAATATGCTTCCTGTAAGAAGACCCTTAAAGATGGGTGAAGTAAAGAAACTGTTGTTGCTATAAAAAGAGAAAACTAGAAGGAAAGACATATAGATCCAATGGTGAAGATGAACTATTTTGCCTCTGACATAGATTTTTAAATTAGGCAAAAGTTGGATGAATTTTATTTTAACAACAGGAAGCTTGCGATATATTTTAGAACTTGGGTGTGATGATTTTTTAGCTACCTCGTAGCCTAGAAAAAGGGAAACAAGAAATTCAATCATTGTTAAATATTAGCAAAATCAATCTAAAAAATGAATTATCTTTTTCTTGATATGGTATAGATATCGGGATGATATAAAAAGGCAGCTGGGGCGTCTTCAAGCAAAAATCTTTGGAAATCAAGATAAATTTTCCTTCTTTCCTCAAGATCTAATTTACTTCTCCCCTCTTCAAGAAGGGCATCTATCCTAGGATTTTTATATTTTGAATAATTAATTGCTGTTTGAGTAGCATGCCAAATTGAATATTGATCAGGATCAACTGGAGATTCAAAAATAACAAGCAGAGCTTGATAATCATCAGGTATTATAGGCAAAGCCTGCACTTGAGCTTTAATACCTATTGCCTGCCACATTTTGACTATTTCTTCAGCTACGGTAAGCATGGCTGGTGTTGTCGTAAGCTTTATTTCCATTCCTTCTTTGCTTTGTTCTGGCAGAGATTTAATCAGATTTTTAGCTTTTTCTGGATCGTAGTCATAAGGTTTAACAAGAGGATTATAAGCCCAAGATTCGGGATAAATAGGCGAGATAGCTGTATTTGGACTAAGTTTATTCCTATCAATCGCGTAATACAAGGCTTGCCTTATTGTCTTTTCTGAAAGATACTTGTCGGTTGTATTAAAAAATATTGTGACTATCTCTCTCGTATTAACTTTTTTCTCTATATTTAGAAAGCCCCATTTATCAAAGGGGCTAGGATCAAAGATATTCTCCAAGATGTCCACCTGCCCGAGTTTGAAAGCTAATTTGAGTCTGTCTTCTGTCGGATAAAATTTATAAGTTTTTTGATTTTTATTTTTATCAGCTATAACTATTTCCTCTACGTAATTTCCTGAAAGAGAGACTTTCTTGACTTTCCACTCACCAAGACCCAAAAGCCCCTTTTTAAATATTGGCTTTGATACAACACCAGGAAAAGGAGAAAAAGGGTTTTTTAGTTTGAAAATGATTGTCTTTTCATCAGGTTTCTCTATCTCAACGTCTGAAAAATTGTAAGAAATGTCACTGGACTTGATTTTACTTCCGTCTTGCCAAGTAAAGTTATCATCAATATGGAATATCCAAGTTTTGCCTTTATCTGGAGTTTCCCAGGACTTGGCAAGCATAGGTTCAAAAGAACCGTCAGGCGCTACTTTGGTCAGACCAAAACTAATTAAAGAAAGAACTTCTCCTGGCAGAGAATCCAGTCTATATTTACCAACAAGACCTATCCTTTCATTTTCTTTAGCGGTAAAAAATGGCAGAAGAACAAATTTTAAAGCCAAAAAGAAACAAAAACCTAACAAGATTCCAATTAAAATGAGAGCTTTAAAGCGCGAGATGAAAGCTTGAATCAACTTTAGCGAATATCTTAAAGAGAAAGACATAAATGTCTAAATTAAAATTCGCAGGATTGAGGCTAAAAGAAAAAGCCCGGAAAATAAAAAGGTTGACTTAAAGATTAGCTTTTCTATTCCTCTTCTCTTAAAGGAGATAGATCCACTTTGACCAAAGCTTCTCCCAAGCCCTGTTCCTTTTGTTTGGATAGTTACAAGAAAAATTACAACTAAGGCTGTGACAATTTGAGTAATTAAAAGAAAATCTTTCATTGTCTTATTATACCTCAAAATCTTTTGCTATTTGAAGATCCAATTTAGGATTGAGGTTAAAATGGAAAGAGTAAAAGAAAAAAGGATGATAGCCAAAAATCCTCTTACTTCGATTCTGGGAATAGAAAACCAGATATTCTCATAACCAGGAAAGAAAAATCGCTCGATTTTAAATTGATTAACAACAAGAGTAACAAGATATAAAGCAACTGCCGACGAAAGCCAACGGAAAAGACCAAAAGTAATGAGATTAATAGGTAAAATCAAAAGGTTTACGATTGGTCTAACTAGGTATGCAGCAACTCCTAAGGCAAAAGACGCAATAAGAAATGTTTTTATTCCTTCCCCAAAGAAAAGGCCTGAAATAAATTGATTGACAATATACAAAGCCAGAACCTCAGTAGCAAAGATTTTAATTATTTTCTTTATCATTTAATTAAGTATATGTTGAAACTTGCAAAAAAGTCAAAGCTTAAGCGTGGAAAGGAATAACTTATGATGATATCTTTGAGCGAAACGATGTGATTCATCCCTAATTCTGATAATCAAATTACCAAATTTTTCATTTTTTATTCGATGTTTTAGGTAGGTTGTTTGATTATTCTCTAAAATCGGCACAACTAATTCCTCAAATCTTTTGGCAATACCAATTAGCGGGATTTTATTTCTTTTTAAAATTGGATAAACTGCTGAAATTTGAGGCTTGCCGCCATCAACTATAATTAAATCAGGTTTACCCCAATCTTTTAAGTGTTTTAATCTACGATTTATCACCTCGATTAAAGATTCTCTATCGTTATTGATGCTTCTCTTTAATCTGAACTGCTTGTAATCTCTTGAGCTTTTATTGCCATCCATAAAAACCACCATCGAGGCAGTAGCATAAGCCCCTGAAGTGTGAGAAACATCATAGCACTCGATGCGTCTAAGTTTTTTAATCCTAAAAAACTTGCTTAGGAAACTAATGAAAGATTCTACTTCCTCCTCCCTTTGGTCTTCAATTAAGTTTGGATTCTCAAGATATTCATCGGGATTTCTTATTGGCGAGGTTAGGTATTTAAAAGTTTCAAGTTTATTTTTAGCTTCCAAAGCTTTTTCAAATTCTTGCTTCTGGGCGAGGTTTTTTATTTCAATTGTTAACTCTTTTTCTACTTTTTTAATATTTCCACTCAAAAAATATTTAACTTTTCTAATGTTTCTTAAATAATCTTTTTTAAGCTCTTTTCTTTTTGACTCTTCTTTAGTATTCTCTATCAAGTTTGGACAAGGATTGCAAAGGCCAATTTGGCTATAAATACAAGGCTTTTTCCCCAATTTGTGATCAGAAAATGGAATGAATCTTCTTATGTTTCTAAGTAGATTTCGAGCAATCCTTGTTGAGAGGAATGGTCCGTAAAATCTATCAACATTTTTGCCTTTAATTTCACTTTTTCTTCCCAAAATAAGACGAGGGTATTTTTCCTTTGTTATTATTATGTAAAGAGGGCTTTTGTCGTCCTTTTGGATAACGTTATACTTAGGCTGATATTTTTTTATCAAATTTGCCTCCAAAATCAAAGCTTCAATTTCACTTTCGGTCTTAATAAAGCTTAAAAACTTTGCTTCTTTTACCATCTCTTTTGTTTTTCTTATCAAGACACCCAAAAAGTAACTTGAAAGCCTGTTTTTAAGATTTTTAGCTTTACCTACATAAAGCGGTTTTTTATCTTGCGCAAGAAAAAGATAAACACCTGGGAGTGTTGGAATTTCTAGAAATAATTCTTTCTTAGGGGTAGTATGAAGCTCAAGAACAACTTTTTTGTTCATATGTTACTCTCGTCTTTTCTGTGATTAAAAAAATTACTCAATACCAATTTTAGCTTCAAACGATTAAAGCTGAATATTATAAAAGAGACTAAAATTATGGCTAAAATAAAAATAATCAATATGTTTGATAGTAGAACCTGATCTTTTACCCCTTTAATTTCCTTTGTTGAATTAACAAATTCTACTGAAATTTTAGCAGGAGTTTTTTGCGCTAAAAAAGAAAAAGGGATGTCAAGATAAAACTCATGAGAATTAAAAGGTAAAAGAGTTGTAATTTTTTCTTCTTTTACCAGTTTGTTGTCAAAATAAACAAGAGCTTTTTGATCGTATAAGGCTGATTGTCCGCTATTTGTGATAATAAATTTAGCTTGATAAAAAGTAAGAGGTATTTTTGTTATAAGTTGAATATCAGCTGATAACTTATTGTTTATTAAATCAGGTTTCCCTCCAAGAGTTACAAAGACATCTTTTGTGGGTTCAGAACCCAACTTATAAGAACCTGCGCTTGGAGGGTAAGTTGAGTTTTCGCCATGAATCACAAAAGCAAAGTGTCTCAAGTCCTGTTTTTCAAAGAAATCAGCTCCATGACTCGTTTTTTGCCAAGTTGGATCAACCGGTATCCAAATCTTTTGTCTTTCGTCCCAGTATTCAGGCCAAGAGTGAAGAACATCACTAACCAAAGAAAGCGGCATCAATTTAGGATCATCACTGTAAGCAAATCCGTTTATTTCTCTTGCAGGTATTCCCTTTGCTCTTAGGATAGCAATGAAAAGATCAGTAAATTCCATACAAATTGCAGAATTTGGGTTTTCAAGAACTTTTTTTGCCCCCAATCTTTGGACATTAGGTTTTGCTCTTTCATAATCGTAGTTGAGAGTGTTGACGATATAGTTATAGACATCTTTTACGCTTCTTAGATTCTGAGCTAAATTTTTTATTTGTGGGTCGTCTGATTCCCAATAAGGTTGAGGAAGAGTGTTTTTGTACAGGGACTCTTCGCTTACAAAATTAATGCGTTGAAAAGATGGAAAGACTTGAGCATAACCTGTGGCTTTTATGTTCAGATTCTCGCGGGCAGAAAGATAATATTCGGCCAACCAATTACCATCGTTATCAACAACTATACTTTTGGGTCTTGGATCAATATCTTCATAGAAAACTCGCTGAAAAGAGGTATCAGGAGGAAGAGCTATTTTGGTTTTAGCCTCTTTGTTTAGAGGGTTCTCAAGATGATAATTGAGAGTAAAGGAAAAAACTTGAAAATTGCCAAATCCCAAAGTTACTCCAGTTTTTTCAAGTAGAGTCTCTTTATCAAATTCAAGGCCAATTTTGTCGTCTTTTCTGAATTTTGATTTTGCTTCAGGAGACGCGTAAGCAAGGTTACCAAAGTTTATAGGAACAAGAACTTTAAGTTGATAGGAATTAAATTTCTCAATATCTCCCTGACGAGGCAAATAAATTTCCCAAACTTCTCCTGTTTTCTGGGCAAAATTTGTTATTTCGTAGCTTACAGTGAAAAGTCTCGTGGCTCCTTTACCAACCCTTGCATCTGGAAAATCAATTCTTAGCGTGATTTTATTGTCCTTTTGTTCTTTATTAACAGTAAGGCTATTTCCTTCGCTTTCCGCTTTGACATTTTCAGGTTTAAAACCAATAAGATCAATAGCGTAACTTTGTGCATAAACTTCAGGCACTTCGTTTTTTAAAGTAATATCTTGCCTGACAAAAGCCTTTCCTTCCTGGTTAATATCGTAAGTAACGGAGGAATCTAAGCTAAAAGAAGATTGAGACCAAGCTTGTTTTGTAAAGCTAAAAAATAAGATAAGTAATATAAAAGGAGTTAAAAAAGCACGTTGTCTCCATTTAATTCTTGCCTGACAATTAATACCCAAGAGTTTTGAAAAGAGGGAAAAAAATCTTTTTTTCATCACTAATTAGTATATCCTAAAGATATCTTGCAGTATATGAATTTTTGCTCTTTCTTACTTCATCAACATTACCTGAAGCTATAACATAACCACCCTTTTCGCCGCCTTCAGGACCAAGGTCAATGATAAAATCAGCGTTTTTGATAACATCAAGATTGTGCTCTATCATAAAGACGCTATTTCCTCTTTCAACCAAAAGCTTTAAAACTCTAAGAAGTTTCTCTACATCAGCAAAATGAAGGCCAGTGGTTGGTTCATCTAAAATATAAACAGTGCTTCCCGTTGCTTTTTTCGAAAGTTCTGCAGCTAATTTAACTCTTTGCGCCTCTCCTCCTGAAAGAGTTGGTGCTGGTTGCCCAAGCTTAATATAACCTAAACCCACCTCTTTTAAGGTTTCAAGTTTGTGAATTATTTGGCTGTAGGAATGAAAATGCTCTAAAGCTTCATCAACTGACATATCAAGAACCTCAGCAATATTTTTACCTCTAAAGTTAATTTCTAAAGTGGAGCTGTTGTAACGTTTACCGTGACAAACATCGCAGGTAATCCAGATGTCACTCATAAACTGCATTTCTATTTTTATTTGACCTTGGCCTTCACAAACTTCGCATCTTCCGCCTTTAACATTAAAGGAAAACCGACCTTTTTTAAAACCCATTGCTTTGGCTTCACGAGTGTTGGCAAAAACATCTCTTATCAAATCAAAAACTTTGGTATAAGTTGCAGGATTACTACGTGGGGTCCTGCCTATTGGAGATTGGTCTATCAAGATAACCTTATCTACTTTACCTGTGATTTGAATATCTTTAAGACTTAGATCTTTGTCTAGATAATCTGAATTAAGATGACTATTTAAAGCAGGATAAAGACTATCAACCAAGAGAGTTGATTTTCCACTTCCCGAAACGCCGGTTATTACTACCATCTTACCCAAGGGAAAATTGACGTTAATATTTTTTAAATTGTAACGCGAAGCTCCTATCAATTTAATCTCGCCTTTTGGTGCAAGACCGTGAGACTTTGGTAAACTGATTGTCTTTTTGTTAGCAAGGTAAAGTCCAGTTTGCGATTTTGTACTTTTTCTTAAATCACTGGGTGTGCCTTCAAAGACCACTTCCCCTCCTTTTTCTCCCGCCTCAGGTCCAAAATCAACAACCCAATCAGCATTCTCAATCATCTCCCTATCATGTTCTACAACAATAACGGTATTATCCAAATCTCTTAGTTTTTTAAGAGTAGCTATCAACTTTTGATTGTCTCTTGGGTGAAGACCAATTGTAGGCTCATCTAAGACATAAAGGACGCCGGTTAGTCCAGAGCCAATTTGCGAAGCAAGTCTTATCCTTTGCGCCTCGCCTCCTGAAAGAGATGATGAACTTCGCGAAAGTGATAAATACTCAATGCCAACCGAATTCAAAAAGCTAAGGCGTTGGTCTATTTCTTTAATAATGAGTTGAGAAATAGCCTGTTCCCTTTGGGAAATTATGCTTGGCAACTTTCTAATCCATTCAAGAAGCGAGGTTATAGAGAGCGCCGAGACTTCAGCAATTGATTTTTCGTCAATAGTTATTGACAATGCTTCCTTTTTAAGTCTTGTACCATTACAAGTTTTACAGATTTCTTCTTTCATATATTTTCCTATTTCTTGTTTGACGTATTCGGAACTTGTCTCCTGATATTTTTCCTCAAGATCAGAGATTAAGCCTTTAAACTTCTCTAAAATACTTGTTTTATTACCCCAACGATTAAGGCCATAAACTTGATATAATTTATCTCCTGTCCCATAAAGAAGAATATCAAGCTTTTCTTTGGGATATGTTTTTATTGGTTGTCTTGGGTCAATTCCATTTTCCTCACATACCTTAAGGATTATTCTTGAATACCAAGTATCTTTTTCAAAAAGACGAGAAAAAGGTAAAATTCCACCCTCGGTTATGGAAAGATCAAAAGCAAAAATTTTTTGAGGATCTATTTTCAAAACTTTCCCCAAACCAGAGCAGTCAGGGCAAGCGCCAAAAGGAGAGTTAAAAGAGAAAGTTCTTGGCTCAATTTCAGGAATTTGGATATTGTCAACAGGACAGGCAAAAAGCTCCGAAAAAAGATGATCTCTAAATTCCTTTGGCGTTTTTGACATTTCAAAATCAGAATCTAAAATTTCAGACAAAACAACACTCCCTTCAGATAGATTTAAGGCTTGGGAAAGAGAGTCAACTAGTCTTGTTTTGAAACTATTTAAAAAGATTTTGTCTCTGAAATCTTTTTCGCTTAAGCTAAATTTATCAACTACTGCCTCAATAGAATGTTTATTGGTTTTAATCAAAAAAAGCTCTTCATCAAGGGATTTGATAACACCGTCTATTCTTGCTTCTCTATAGCCTTTTGCCTTGATATTACTAAAAAGAGAAGTAAATTCGCCTTTTCTTTCTCTCACAAGAGGTGAAAGAACTAGAAATCTCATTATTTTTTTCTCTTTGAGCTTCTCTTGAATTAATTTCATAACACTTTCTGTAATTTCATCAATGCTCTGGTGAGAAATTTCCCGTCCGCAGACAGGACAATGAGGATGGCCAATTCTAGCAAAAAGAAGCCGCAAGTAATCATATATCTCAGTAATTGTTCCCACTGTTGAGCGAGGGTTATGGGAAGTGGTTTTTTGGTCAATTGAGATAGCAGGAGATAAGCCTTCAATAAAATCCACATCAGGTTTATCCATTACTCCCAAGAACTGGCGAGCATAAGTTGAAAGAGATTCAACATATCTCCTTTGGCCTTCAGCATAAATAGTGTCAAAAGCAAGCGATGTCTTGCCGCTGCCTGAAACTCCCGTAAAAACTACCAGTTTGTTTTTGGGAATATCAAGATTAACATTTTTAAGATTATGCTGTCTTGCGCCTCTGATTTTGATAAAATTTTGCATAGTTTAACTTGCCGCCTCAAGCTCTTTGATTTTATCCCTGATTTTGATTGCTAGTTCAAAATCAAGGTTAACTGCTGCTAAATTCATCTCTCGTTTTAATTTATTAATTAATTTTTTTCTGTCAAGAGGTGTTAAACTTTCAACATCAAAATTTTCAAGATTACCAAAGACTGATTCTTTTTGAGTCAATTGCTCGATAAGACCAAGCTCTTCCTTTTCAATCACCCTCTTGCGGATGGGTTTAACTATATTTTGCGGCACAATTCCATATTTTTTATTGACCTTGAGTTGGTATTCCCTCCTTCTTTTTACTTCATCTAAGGCACTTTTTATTGAATCGGTAATCGTGTCGGCGTATAAAATTACTCTGCCTTCAATATGTCTTGCAGCTCTACCCATTGTTTGAATTAAGGTCGTTTTTGAACGCAAAAAGCCTTCTTTATCAGCATCAAGAATGGCAACAAGCGAGACCTCAGGTAAATCAAGTCCTTCTCTTAAGAGATTGACTCCAATTAAAACATCGTAATCTCCCCTCCTCAAGCTGTCTAAAATATCAGATCTTTCAAGAGTTTTAATTTCAGAATGCAAATAGTGGACTTTTAACCCCTGTTCTTTAAGGTAAGAGGCTAAATCTTCAGCCATAGTTTTAGTTAGGGTTGTAACTAAAGTTCGTTGCTTTTTATTTATCTGCTTTTTGATTTCTGAAATTACATCAGCAACTTGATTTTTGGTTGGTTTAATTTCAACTTCTGGATCAGGAATTCCAGTTGGGCGAGCTAAAAGCTCCACTACTTTACCTTGGGAAAACTTGATTTCCCAATCATCAGGAGTGGCTGAGGTAGCAAGAAAACTAGGAACCTTGCTTAAAAATTCGTTAAACTTCAAAGGCCGATTATCAAGAGCAGAAGGAAGCCTAAAGCCATAGTCAATTAAAGTCTGTTTGCGCGCGCGATCACCATTAAACATTCCTCTTATTTGAGGAAATGTAATATGAGATTCATCTACAATAACAAGCCAATCTTTGCCGTATGAATTCTGAAAATAATCAAGAAGAGAAAAAGGAGGTTCTCCCTTTTTCCTGCCATCAAAATAGCGTGAGTAATTCTCAATTCCCTTAACATATCCAAACTCACGAATCATCTCTAGATCATAAGTTACCTTTTGTCTAATTCTTTGTGCCGAGATTAAATCATTCTTTTTCTCAAAAAACCTAACTCTCTCTTCCATATCTTTTCTAATCTCATCAATTATTTGATCTTCATTTCTATCAGCCAAAAAATGCTTAGCAGGAAAGATGGTGACATTCTCTTCGTCTTTCCCTTCTTTTTCTCCTGTCAGTGGGTCAAAGTAAAAAATAGTTTCAACTATCCCTCTATCTATAACTACTCGAAGAGCTCTATCTTGATAAGCAGGAAAAACGTCAATAGAATCCCCACGCAGACGAAACATAGCCCTTTTGAATTCGAATTCTCCTCTTTCGTATTGAAGGTCAACCAATTTCTCTGTTATCTCTTTTAAATTAATCCTGTCTCCCCTTTTTAATTGGATAGCAAATTTGCCATAATTTTGAGGAGAACCTAAATTATAAATGCAGGAAACCGAAGCAACTACAACAACATCACGACGACTTAAAAGATTGCTGGTTGTTTCAAGTCTTAATTTATCAATTAGTTCATTGATGGCAGAATCTTTTTCGATATAGGTATCAGTTGAAGGAATATAAGCTTCTGGTTGATAATAGTCATAATAGGAAATAAAAAAGGAGACTGCATTATTGGGGAAAAACTCTCTCATCTCCTGATAAAGCTGTCCTGCAAGAGTTTTATTATGGGAGATTATCAAAGTTGGAATTTGCAATTTCTCAATTAAGTTTGCCATAACAAAAGTCTTGCCAGAGCCTGTTACACCCAAAAGGACCTGGTAATGATTGCCTGACTTAAAACCACTAACCAGTTCTTCAACAGCTCTCCTTTGCTCTATTGTTGGTTTGTAAGGTAAATTTAAATTAAATATTTTCATTTTGGCTATTGACAAATTCGGTTTATTTTTGGTAATACTTACTATTATGACACCTGTTCTTTATAAGAGGCAAGCTATTATACTAGATTTTTTGAAGCAATACATCCAAAAGTATGGCATTGCCCCAAATTTGAAACAGATAGCTGAAGCTACTAACCTTAGAGCTGTATCAACTGTTCACGAACATCTTTGCAATTTGGAAAAGCTAGGATTTATCAAAAGAAGCAATAGAGGTAAAGAGATAGAGATACTTAATGAAAATATTACTTTTTCACCCAAGGGGATAGAAGTGCCCATCCTGGGTTTTGTTGCTGCAGGTCTACCAATAGAACCATATACCGATCCTAATGCTCAAATTGGTATTCCACCCTCTTTTGCTAAAAGCAATAAAAGAGTTTTTGTTCTTCAGGTACGTGGTGAATCAATGATTGAAGAACAAATAAGAGACGGGGATTACGTGGTTTGCGAACAAACAGAGACAGCTAAAAATGGCGATATCGTTATAGCCCTTCTTGATAATGGAACAGCAACTCTAAAGAAGTTTTTTAAGGAGGCTACAAGAATTAGGCTAGAACCTGCTAATGCCAAGATGGAACCTATTTTTGTCAAAAATGTCAGAGTGCAAGGCAAAGTAATCGGTTTAATCAGAAAATATGTTAACTAGATAAGCCTGTCAGAAGGTTTCTCCCCGTCATTTGTGAAGGAATTGGTAATTCAAGAAGAGAAAGAACTGTAGGGGCAACATCAGCCAAAATTCCAGAAATCAGAGTTTGTGATTTTCCTATAAAATTTCTTGAAACAGCAATAAAAGGAACTGGAGAACTGTCGTGTTCCGTCTCAATTTGCCCCGTTGCAGGATCGATCATAACTTCAACATTGCCATGATCAGCAGTTATCAAAAGATATCCTCCAAAAGCAAGGATAAAATTGGCAATCTTACCCACACACTGGTCTACTGCTTCGCAAGCCTTAACGGCAGCGCCAATATTGCCAGTGTGCCCCACCATATCGGGATTGGCAAAATTAACAAGAACAAATTGGTAACCATCTTGCTTCAAGGCAGAAATTAGTTTGTCTGTTAATTCATAAACAGACATCTCTGGCTTAAGATCATAGGTTGGCACATTTGGTGAAGGGACAATTATCCTTTCTTCTCCAGGAAATGGATTTTCTCTCTGACCATTAAAATAAAAGGTTATAAATCTTTCTTTTTCTGATTCACTCATTCTTAATTGTCTTAGGGAGTTTTCAGCAATCACTCTCCCTAAAGGCATTTCTACTATCTCAGGTGGAAAAAGAGCGTGTGCTCCGCTTTCTGAAAGAGATTTACTATATTCTGTCATAGTACAGAAAAATAAATTATTAAGTTTCACTTTCCTTTCAAATACCTTCTGATAAAACGCAACTCTACCTATCAAGTGCGTCTTTTTATATTTTTCAAGGTAAGGGTCAAAATCCAAAGCCAGACTGGTATTACTAAAATCTTCTACAATAAAAGCCGATGTTAATTGCCTAGGCCTATCTATTCTGAAATTAAAGAAGATAACAACATCATTATCGGAGACCAAAGACACGGGTTTGCCCTCTTGATTTGTTATCAATGCAGGTTCTATAAATTCATCTGTCTTGCCTTCGGAATATGAAAATTGAATAGCTTCTTCCGGAGTCTTAACCAGATCGCCCTTTCCTTCAGTCAATGCTTCGTACGCTTTCTGCGTTCTATCCCAACGACGATCTCGGTCCATAGCCCAGTATCTACCCATTAAAGAGGCGATAACTCCCACTCCTTCTCTTTCAATCACTTTCCTTAGCGAGTTTATGTATGAAATAGAAGCTGTGGGAGGTGAATCTCTACCATCGGTAATAATATGCAAAAACAGCCGATCAAACTTATTTTGACTAAAAAACTTAATCAAGGCATACAGATGTTCAGCATTTGAATGAACACCACCTGCTCCAAGAAGTCCTAAAAGATGAACCTTAGAATTAAATTTAATAGCGTGATCCAAGGCTTGTTTTAGAACTGGATTTTCAAGAAAAGAACCATCAGCAACTGCCATATTTATTCTTTCCAAGTCTTGGTAAACAATTCTTCCAGCCCCTAAATTTAAATGGCCTGTTTCGGTATTGCCGACCTCACCTCGAGGTAAGCCAACAGCATCACCAGAAGCTAAAAGCTGTGTGCGAGGAAAGGAAGCCCAAAACTGATTCATATTGGGAGTTTCTGCCAAACTAATAGCATTTCCAGGACCAGGAGGAGCCAATCCCCATCCATCAAGAACCAAGAGAACTACTAGCTTTTTATCCTCAAGAGGCATTTTGTTTAAGATAAGCGGAAATTTCCGATTCAATTGTTAATAATCTATTATATTTGGCTACTCGCTCGCCTCTTGCCGGAGCTCCAAACTTAACATAATCAGCTCCTACACCAACAGCAAAGTCGGCAATAAACCAGTCATTGGTTTCACCTGAGCGATGAGAGACAACTATTTTAAGACCATTCTCTCTTGCCAGTTTTATAACCTTTAAGGTCTCGCTAATTGTACCAACCTGGTTAGGTTTGACCAAAACTGCAGTGCAAGCTTTTTCTGTAATTGCTTTTTGCACTTTTTCAGGATTTGTTACCAAAAGATCATCGCCAACAATAATTGTCTCGGAGGCAAGCATCTCAGTTATTTTTTTCCAACCTTCCCAGTCATCTTCTTCTAGAGGGTCTTCCAAAATAGCCAAGTGATATTGATCGTTCAATACTTTGTAGTACTCAAGCATTGCAGGCTTATCAAGAGGCGAGGTTTTATCTTTTATCTGATAACTACCGTTCTTGTAAAAAACAGAGGCAGCGGCATCAAGCCCTAGAAAGACATCCCTCCCCAACCCGTATCTTGTTTGTTTTATACTTTCAACCAAAAGCTCGAGAGCATCCATATTGGTAAAAAGATTAGGAGCAAATCCTCCTTCATCTCCAACTGAGTGGATAGCTCCTTTTTGCCGCAATTTGTCACCTGCTACCATATAAATTTCAGCAGCCATTCTTAATCCTTCAGAATAAGATTTAGAAGAAACGGGAATGATATGAAACTCTTGAAAATCAAGGTTACTAGCTCCATGCAAGCCGCCGTTAACAATATTGAAAATTGGGGTGGGAATTTTAGTATAAACAGTTATTCCCATTTTTTTCATCAAAGAAAGAACCCAACTGTAAAGAGTAAGATTGTTGGCAATAGCTCCTAATCTCAAAGCCAGTCCTGAGACGGCTAAAATAGCGTTTGCCCCAAGCTTTGATTTATTTGGCGTTCCATCAAGATTAATTAGAATATTGTCTATTTCTTCTTGGTTTGATGGGTCTTTTCCTAAAACCGCCTGTCTTAAGGTGGTATTAACATTATTTACTGCTTTTAAGACTCCTTTGCCATAAAATCTGTCTTCGTCTTGATCTCTTAGTTCGATTGCCTCATGGCTTCCAGTTGAAGCTCCTGCTGGAACAGAAAAAACAGCTATCTGATCGCTATCAAGTTGGCCAGCCGCTTCAATTGTAGGCATGCCTCTTGAATCCAAAATCTCTCTTGCCCAAATTTGCTTTATAGTAGCCATAAAAACAAAAATTAAACTTCTTTCTTAGAAAGTTCCTTTTCTGCTTGATAAATATTCTCGCGAGTACGAGCTATCGCATCTGGATTAACAGAGATACTGGTTATTCCCCATTTAACCAAATTAAAGGCATAATCATCATAAATAGACGGCGCCTGTCCACAAATTGATGAAGTGACTCCATACTTATTACAAGTTTTTATTGTTTTTCTTATTGCCCAAAGAACAGCGGGGGATCTCTCATCAAAGGCAGAAGCTACTTCTGCGTTATCACGATCGGTACCAGTCAAAAGCATAGTTAAATCATTAGAACCTATAGAAACTCCGTCAATTCCTACTTTAATAAAATCTTCAAGTTGAATTACGTTGACAGGTAGTTCAACCATCATCCAGAACTTAAAGCTAGAAAAATCAAATAACCCTTCCGAGGCAACTATCTTCCTGACTTTTGCAAGCTCTAAAGGAGAACGTACAAAAGGAATCATAATCCTTAAGTTATTGTAGCTCGAGAGTACTTTTTTGAGAGCCTTTAACTCCAATGTAAATACTTCCTGATTTAAGATATAACGCAAAGCGCCTCTAAAACCAAGAAGCGGATTTGCCTCTTGAGGCTCCCAGTGAGCCCCGCCTTCAAGCACGCGGTACTCGTTAGTTTTGAAATCGGTAGTCCGGTAAACGACAGGCCTTGGATAAAATGCTTTGCAAAAAGTCTCAACACCTTTAGCCAAATCATCTATATATTTAATTTGCTTCTTATTCTTAATAGCCTCTTTAGGATGAATTTTCATATTGGCCATCATAAATTCAGCTCTTAAAAGTCCAACTCCATCAACATCCAGTTTTGCCACTTTCTTTGCCATTTCAGGCTCAGCTAAGTTCACATAAAGCTTGGTTGCTGTCTTTCGGGGACGATAAACTTCTTTAAGACTTTCTTTCTTCAATTGTTTATTCTTAGTACCCTTGTAAATTACACCATTCTCACCATCTACAGTAACTACTAATCCTTCTTTCAATACTTTTGTCGCATTTTTAGTACCAACTACGCAAGGGACACCCAACTCCCGAGAGACTATGGCAGCATGAGAAGTCATACCACCTTCATCGGTAATAATTGCTGACGCTTTTTTCATCGCCGGCACAAAATCAGGCGAGGTCATTGTTGATACCAAAACATCACCTTCCTTGACTTTACCAATTTCCTTAGCGCTTTTAACTAGCTTAACTTCCCCACTACCTATACCAGGACTTGCTGGTTTACCAGAAAGGACTACAGGCAAATCTGAGAATTCACTCTCTTTCTGGGAAAGCTTGGTTTCGGAACCTAAAGTCGTGATTGGTCTTGTCTGGACAATATAAAGGCTGTTTTTCTCCTTAGCCCACTCTATATCCTGAGGAAAAAAGTAGTGCTCCTGTAGTTTTTGAGCAATTTTTGCCAAGAATTTGATCTCAGAATCATTTAACTTTGGCAAATTTCGCTTACTCTTTGGCACACTAAATTCTTTAGTTTCTTTTCCTCTTCTAACAAGCTCTATATTTTGCTCCGAGATCTCTTTTGAAAGAATATCGAAGGTATCTTTTTGAACAACATAACGGTCTGGGATAACCGAGCCTTGAACTATCATCTCACCCAATCCCCAAACAGCCTCAATAACAATCCTGTCCTTTTCTTGCGTCACAGGATCTACTGTAAAAATTACTCCCGAAGCCTCAGATTGCACCATCTTTTGGACAATCACAGCAATCTTAACTTTCTCATGAGGAATTTTATTTTGAACCCGATAGAAAATAGATCTGGCAGTAAAAAGCGAGGCCCAACATTCTTTTAACGCCTGAAGTAAATTGTTCTCTCCTTGCACGTTTAAAATTGTTGTCTGTTGGCCGGCAAAAGAAGTAGAAGGCATATCTTCGGCTGTAGCTGATGACCTTACTGCAACTAAAGCTTTCTTAAGTATTCCTGAAAGCTTTGTATAACCCTTGACTACTTCGCGAATAACTTCTTGAGGTATATCAGAACCTAATATCATTTTTTGGATCGTGGCTGAAGCTTCTTGAAGCTGGGCTGGATCTGAAACATCAAGTGATGACAAAAGCGAATAGATTTTACTCTCAAGATTATTCTCTTTCAGAAAAAGATCATAAGAATTAGCAGTTATAGCAAAACCGGGTGGCACAGGCATCCCTATTTTTGCCATCTCTCCCAGGTTTGCTCCCTTGCCTCCAACCAAATTTACATCGCTTTTGTCTAAATCCTTGAAGTAAACAACCAACTTTTGGGCAGTCATAACAATAGTCATTATAAAGAGACAAAAGATTAGTATCAAGTATCAAGAATAGGTAAAAGGCGAGAGGTAAAAGGTAAAAGAAACGCAAGTAGAAAGTAGAACGTAGTAAGTAGAAAGCAAGAGATTGTATCTAGTATCTAGTATTTTGTATTATGTATTAAGCAGGAAATGCAAGTAGGAAGTAGAATGTAGTAAGCAGTAAGGGTCTATAATGCCTATCGTATCCGTGTACTAGTACACGGACCAAACCCTCTAAGGGCCAACAGCTAATCTCTATTCTCTAATCTGTTTGTGGTTTAAAGAATTGGATAATTGTAAAATTGTTTAGAATTTAGGATTTAGAATTTGTAATTTGGGATTGGTTTAGAATTTGGATGTTAGAAATTCGGAGCTTGTATATCCTAATTCGGTAATCTAAATCAATCTGCTAGTTTCGTCCTGAATATTGAACTTCTATTACCAATCAAAGGACTCGTCAGTACAGCTTTAAGCTATAGACTAGCAGGGAGAAAAAAGAAAGAGTTTGATAATTAAAAAATCTAATTGCAACCGCAATCAAAAATTAAAACAAACCAATCTTCTTTCTCCCTTTCCCTTTTCTTCTGACAACTCCCAGATAAGCTTGCAGCGATTGCAAGCCTCTGAGAGAAGAGAGAAAAAGGGTGTTGCATCCCTCCTGCCCAATCCTCCCAAGGGAAGAAGGGATGCAACTATTAAAATTACCGACGGCATGGGTTCCCGGGACTGCCACAACCTGGCCCCTCATCGTTCGAGGGCTGGTTATGATTGGAGCGGCCGGGATCACACCCCTCTGGCCCGTTTCCTACCCCTTGATTGCAGGGTGGGCGTGGGGTAGGAGAGGGCTCAACCGTTGGGGGTGCCATCGTCGGGGTTAGCCCCTGAGTTGGGAGTGCCACCGTCGAGGTTGGCCCCTGAGTTGGGAGTGCCACCGTTATGGGCGTCGCAGTCGGTGGCGTCGTAGCAACCGCGCAGCTGCCACCGCCACAGGGGCAGTAAACAGCTACTCCCCCCTCAGAAACAACGATGCGAGCGCCATAGTCCAGGTCCTCGTAGACCCGGACCTGGCTGTCCTCAAAAACAAGGGTAATGTTTGCCCTGGGGTTCTGCTGGGCCCGCACCACAGCAGGGGCCCTTACCGCCACCACCAAGACAACTACCAAAGCAGCCAAAACTAAAAAAAATAGAGTTTTTCTGTTCATACAAACCTCCTTGAAAAAAAGAAAGAATTGGTTACTTCTCCTTCTTGATGAAGGGGAAAGGAGCGGGAAAAATTCCTGTCCCTTTCCCCTTCATCAAGAGATCTTAGGAGGTCATCATTAATCACCCTTTTGCCGGGCACCCTAGCCGTCTGTTAAAGAGCCTTAGTTTTTGATTTTCCAGATTATGTAACTTTTTCTCTCTCCAACCAAGGATAAATTATCCAAAATATCCTAGAGTATGATAATACTAACACAAAAAATTGTAATTTTCAAGTCTCTGGAGAATTGATATAGGATTACTCAATCCCAATTCCAAGCCGGGCTTGGAATCCTATTGACACCCCGGGTCTGAGTGGTCGAATTCCTAAATCTATATTCAAATAGGTAAAAGGCGAGACCTGCCCGCAATGCTTTCAGCATAGCTGATGCAGGCGGGGTTAAAAGGTAAAAGAATTCAGACGTCGGATGTCAGCTATCGGCTGTCGGCTATCGGAATTCAGTCTGAGTTGGTCGGAAGACAGTATTTAGTATTTTGTATTATGCAGGAAATACAAGTAGAAAGTAGTAAGTAGAAAGCAAAATTAATAAATAGTTAAAAGTTTAAAGTGCAAAGTTAAAAGTTGTAATTTTTTTGTTTGTAATTTGGAATTTGTGATTTGGAATTTGTTTAGTATTTACCTGCCCGCAGATACTACGAATCAAGCGTTGCAGGCGGGGATATTAGAATTTAGAATTTGTAATTTTATTCTCTAATCCCTAATCTGTATTCTGTAATCTAATTTTTGACTTTTGAGTTTTAATTTTTGAGTTATTAATACTAATCCTGCAATCTGCTCTTGAAGTAATCTACCCAAGGAATGCTCGCAGGGTCCTCTTGATAAAGAAAAGCCAGATAATAAGCAACAAAATAAGAAAGGATGATCAACTCAAAAACTTGCAGCAAGCGGTTTTTCCCCAGAGCCTCATAAGTAATCACAGGATAACCATTTTTAATAATTACTTCTTTGGTAACAGGATATCTTTTACTTACCTCTGGTGTAAAAAGCTTTGATTCAACTATCAAAAATTTAACCAATTCTCGCAGGCGCATTGGGTTTTTCAAGCCTTCCAAAAGATGATGATTCAATTCCGGAATATCAAAAAGAACAGAAAAAGTCTTGGCTGTTTCATTTAATTGATTTTTGAAAGCATGGCAAGAACCAATCAAATGCTCACTTGTAACGATAACTGGCAAGTAACCTCTTAAATCTTTAGCAATCTTTTTGGCTAAATTACTCGCTTCGGGATTTTCTCTTTTATAGTCGAGGATTAAGGATTTAACAAAAGAGACGACTTCTTTAATCTCAGAATTAGTAAGATTAATATACTCGCATTTTCCAAGAAGAGCAAGAATTGCAGTTACTGAGTAACCCAAAGCCAAACGAGGCTGAGAAGAAGGATTATTTTCGGGATTAAAAATATAAGCTGGAACACCTTCCTTATGAGCAAATTCTTCAAGCTTGCCGCCAGTTGTAATTACAAAAATCTTAGCTTTCTTTCTAAGAGCTTCATACGCATCTCTTAAAGTTTCCTGTGTAGTACCAGAATAGGAAGACAAAATAACCAAAGAGTTTTGATTAACATAGTTCGGAATATAAAATTCAGTAAAAACCTCAATAGGCACTCTCACTCTTTGAGGAATCAAAGAATCAACAACACGTCCTCCAAGAGCTGATCCACCCATTCCTGCAATAACAATATTCGAAGCTTGATAATACTCCTTAGGAATATCAAGCTTACCAATTTCATTGTAGGCTTGCTCTATTTGTTCGCCAAAAAGAGTTATTGATTCATAAACTCTCTTTTTATCAAAAGCTAAAAGATCTTCAATTTTATCTAAGTTATTCATTTTGCTTAACAATTACATCTTTGACCAAATTAATTCCCTCAAGAAGCAAACTACGAGCTTTTGATTTTGAATTTGATTCAGCAAAGACTCTAAATTCAGGAGCATTTTGGGAACTCCTAAATAAAATCCAAGTCTCACCATCAAGCCAAATCTTAAGGCCATCTGTTTCATCTACTCTTATACCCTTGAATTTATTCCTTGCCTCATCAATTATCTTTTCTTTAAGCTCCCACTTATATTCAACCTTATCACGAGCCAAAAAATATTGAGGAAGTTCTGAGATCAAGGCTGAAAGAGATTTTCTGGGTTTAGCAAGAATATTTAACACCTCAATAGTAGATCTGCCGCCATCGCGGCTATGCATTTCTGAAAAAATTCCACCTCCATTGGCTTCAAACCCAAAGTTGCTACCTGTTTCTTTCATTTTAGAAACAACATAAGGAGAACCCACTTTAGTCCGATAAACTTTCTTGCAAACTTTCTCAACCACCTGGGAAGTGTTAATCGGTGTAACCACCGAATCCTTGGCAATTCTACTGGCAATTAGAGCTCCAGTATAATCACCCGGGATAAAATTGCCCTTCTCATCTATAAAAACACATCTGTCCCCATCAGAGTCGTAACCAATGCCAAAATCAGCTTTAGTTTCTTTTACTTTCTCCTGCAAATCAAGAAAATCACCTTCAACTTCAGTGTCACGAGAGAGAAAATTTTCCTGAATTGACGTATTTAACTCCACAACATCAAGACCCAAGTATTTCAAAACATAAGGAGCAACATCAGATTGGGCACCGTTGCCAGCATCAACTACCACTTTCCATTTGGGATAAGGCCTTTTTGCTTTCCCTATAAGATAATTTACATATTCTTCTTTTGCCCTTTCTTCATAAATAACCAATTTTAAGTCTATATCTTGATAAGCTTCCTTTTCCTTAAGCGAAAAATAGATTTCTTCTATCTCGCTCTCATGTTCTTTTAAAATTTCCTCTTCAAAAGCAAAAAATTTAACCCCATTAAGATGAGGTTTTATATGGCTGCCAGAAACCATTATGCTACCAGCATAATCAGAAGACGCTTTTAAAATATAGTTTAACGAAGGAATTGGAACAACACCCTGGTCAGCAACTTCCCTTTTTTCAAAAATAAGGCCTGAAATAATGGCTTTTTTAATCCTAGGACTTGATTCACGAGGATCCATTCCTATTGCCACCAAACCCTTTTTTTTATGATTATCTAGAAACTTGGCAAAAGTACGGCCTAAATCAAAGGAGAATTGATTTGTAAAGAGGCTTTCAGCATCGCCCCTGATACCACTTGTTCCAAAAAGAGACATTTTTTCCACAACTCATTTTAAATACTTAACTAGTAAAAGGTCAAGATAATAAACAAGACCAAGAGAGGATCTTTTGGCCTCAATATCCAAAAGAGCCAGTTCTTCAATAAGCTGCCTTAGATTATCTCGAGTAAATCTAGAAGCTTGCCTTTCCAATTTTTCAACCTGCCAAGAAGGATATGGTAGAGTTGAAGGATCAATTTTTACCCAATACAAATCTTTTAACCGAGAAGAGATTAAATGAAAGATAAGTTCTTCAGGCTCTCTTTCAAGCATCTGGTGAAATAGCAAAATAGCGTTTTTACTATTTGAGGGATAAAGGCTATCTAGAAATTGAAAAACTATCTTGGGATAATCAAAATTTTCAATTTTCTTTATTTTAGGAAAATTTTTTAAAATTGAAGAAGGAATAGCTCCTCCTTGAGAACAAATAACCAAAACTCCATCAATTTTTGCCACTTTCTCTTTAAGATACTTCAAGTCAGATTTGGAAATTGATTTATAATCTTCAACTATAAATAAATTCCCCTTATCATAAAGACTGGACAGTAAAATCTTATCCAAAACTCTTTCCTCTTTTTCTATTCTGATAATAGACCAATTTCTTTTTTTGGCCTCATTAACAAATTTAGACAATCTTTCTTTTAAGGCTAAATTATTTTCTCCCTGAAGAATAATTATTTCCATCCTGCCTATGATACCTTAGTTTTAAAGTCTTGACTAGATCTTGGAATTTACGCTTTCCACGACGATAATGAGGAACTAAAGAACCAGAAAAGTTTCTAGGAATGTGAGCAAGTTCATGCAAAAGAACATCATCTTTCTCTAAATCTTTAAGTCGATCGTACCTTTCTGATATAACCTCTATAACATAATGAGGTTTAATATTCAAAACTTTCTGCCATAAACTAGGCAATCCCCAAATTCGGGCAATAGCTCTTGACTTTGATCCTTTCGACCTTAAGCAAAAAACAGCTTCAAGATCAAGCCATGAAAAGCCTCCCTCTTTCTTTAAAATAACTATTCTTTCTTTTATGTCAGGAGCGTCTTCCCACAAAATCCTACTTCCTGTATTTTTTCTTCTCACTAAAACAAGGCAGGGTAAAAAAACTAAAGCTTAAAAATTTCTGTTCCTTCTTTAACTGGTTGATCAACCTTTAAACCTATCGTATCACCCTTTTTTGCTGAATCAATCTTGTTATGCTCTACCTGTATTGATTCAACCGTTTGTTCAAACATATCTTCTCCACCTCTAGTAAATTTTATCCTATCACCAACTGCAAGATCAGCCGTTAATTCAACCACTGCCACACCTATCTTGTCATAATAATGGGTAACTTTCCCTACCTTAAACATCTTTTTCACCCCCTTTCTCCTTTGAGACCAGAATATGACACAAAGCAACAGCCAAAGCGTCGGCAGAATCATCAAAATGGCTTTTCTTTTTCTTAGCGCTTCTTATTTTAACACCAAAAATCTTGCGTAAAGACTTCTGAATATCCTTTTTCTTGGCCTTTCCACCTCCTGCAACCATTTTCTTGATGGTACCAGGAGCATATTCAAAAACATCAATATTAGATTTAGCAAAACAATAAATCATCACTCCTTGAGCTTGGCCAACACTGATTGCAGTTTTGGCATTTGAAGCAAAAAATATCTTTTCTATAGCAACAACATCTGGGTTAAATCTCTTAATCAAGCTTGAGACTTGAGTATAAATATGAATAAATCTTTTACCAAGAAGAAGTTCTTTATTTGTTTCAATTAATCCCCAACTGACGGCTTCTAATTCACCATTATTTTCCCTTATTAAACCATACCCTGTGGTTGCAGTACCTGGATCTATACCTAAAACAAGCATAAACTATTATAATATAAAACCTTCTGTTTCGTTAATAGAGAGAAATTAGAGGCTTAAAAATTAAAGAAACGTTTAACTTTAGCTTTTGATTCCAAATCCTGAATCAAAGTTTGATAATTAAAAGAAAGCTTCTGATCAGAAAGAACTTGCTTAATAGTTTCCTTCACCGCGTCTAAAGTCTGATCTTTTCCAAACTGGCTCTTATTTTTGTCATAATATTCTTTTATTTCATCATCAGACACTGCTATTTTATCTCCCAAAAGTTTACGAATCGTAAGTTCATATTTTAGATCTTCTTTATAACTATCTTCTGTTATACCCTGGAGAGACAAGGCATCTTTAAGCGAGGTTCCTTGAGTCTTAAACTGTTCATCATATTTATTAAAAAGATCTTTAATCTCACTTTCTGAAACATTAATACCCTTATTTTTTGCTTCCTGGTAGACAAGCGCTTTACTTAACAAAAAGGAAGCAGTTTGCTTACCGTTCCTCTTTTCTAGCTCCTTTATTAATTCAGTCCTCCAAATAGGCTTACCATTGACAGTAGCAACTAGAAACCAATCAAGATGCGAGTAAATCCAAAGGCCTAAAGCGGTTAAAAGAAGAAGAATAAAGACCAGTAGAACAAACTTTTTAGAAGAAGCCTTTTTAGCTTTAACTTCTTTTTTATCTTTATCTTCTAGATTGATAGCGGCTTTCTTTTCCGTTATTTCTTTTTTGCCAACTACTTTTGCCATAGATCAATAATAAATACTAGAAAAAAAATAAGCAAGAGGCAATTTTAGATCACTTTAATAATCTTACCCAAAAATTTACCATCAGAAAACTTAAGAGAAACAACATCTATCCTAATTTTCTTAATATGAGGAAAATTCTTCTTCCAAAATTCAAAACCAACTTTCTTAATTTTCTCTATTTTAGTTCTGCCAACAGCTTCTTCAGGCAAACCAAAACGAAGGCTGGTGCGTAATTTTACCTCAACAAAAACCAGCGTGTCATCATCTAAAGCAATAATATCAATTTCCCCAAAACGATTGCGATAATTACGTGCCACAATCTTGTAATTATGCCTTTGTAAAATTAATGAAGCTGCTTTTTCCCCAAGATCTCCTAATTTCTTATTTTGGATCACTTTTTCTCTTTTGCGGCTGCCTTTTGATAAATATGGCTAATCTCTCTTCTTGATTTCTTTCTAATATAATAAAGCTTGGCTTTTCTCACACCAGCAGTTCCTTTTTTAATTATCTTTACTTCCTTCAAAGAAGGGCTATCAACCGGAAAAATCTTCTCTATACCTATTTGCTGGGCCCCAATTTTCCTGACAATGAAATTTTTTCCCATTCCTTTTCCTCTAATAGCAATAACTATTCCATCAAAATATTGGTTTCTTTCTTTGTCGCCCTCCTTCAGCCTCTGGGTAACCCGAACTTTATCTCCTACCCCAAATTCTGTATCTTTGAATTTTAGCTTTATAGCCATATTTTTAATTCACAAACGAAAGTATTTTATATCAATAACTAAAGTTTAGCAATCATCAATGATAATCTTTACTTACTGACAAAATTTCTGATATTTTTCTAGCAATATTTTCATCCCAACTAATTTTAAAAGGAACTTCAAGCTTTTGATCACTTCCAGGAAATACCAGAAAAACCTTTTTATTGCCAGGTATTTCAAGAAAGAACTGTTTCAATTTAATTAGCTGCCTTTCCTCCACCCCCTCGGGAATTTCAATAGAAACTTCCCCTTGATCAAGCTTATTAGTATCAGTAACTATCGATCTCACGATCACAGCAATAGAATCCTCACGCCTATCAACAGTGCCCGCCACAACTAGAGGCTTGCCCTCTTCAAGCAAACTCTTAATACTCTCATAAATCTTGGGGAAAATAACCAAATCCATAGTTCCTGTTTCGTCTTCAATTTTTACGAAAGCCATCTCCTGAAGATCCTTTTTGGTAAAAATAACTCGCACCTCTCTTATCACTCCCGCTAAAGTTACATCTTTAATATCCAAATTTTCATCCCATACCTCATCTATCTTGTGGGTAGCTAGATCCTCAAAGCCCCCCAAAATTTCAGAAATTGGTTTTGACGATAAAGAAAAACCTAAAAGTTGCTTTTCAAAATTTTCAATCTCTTCAAGATCGAAATCTTCTTTAAAAGCTTCTTCTCCAAAGACAAAAGATGAGGATGAAGCTTTAACCTCGCTATCTGAAAAAAGACCTGGTTGTGAATCAGAAATATTAGTTTTTCTTACTACCTTTTCCTTGAGGCTATCCATATTATTGAGCAGGAATGTTCTACTTCCAAAAGAGGACATTGCTCCGGCTTTAATTAAACTCTCCAAGACCTTCTTATTGACTTTTCTTGAGTCAACCCGTGACAAAAAATCAGCAAAAGAGGCAAACGTCCCATTTTTTTCTCTTTCGCCCACAATAGCACCTATGGCAGCATCGCCAACATTTTTTATAGCCCCAAGGCCAAATCTAATTGCTTTACCACTAAGCGAATCTTTATCTTGAACAATGGTAAAAT
>Ga0272448_1000081_pt1 | contig 130575 bp, 116 predicted proteins | sample YNPCB0191_FD_202220 | JGI IMG/M metagenome (GOLD analysis project Ga0272448, IMG submission 202220) | Hot spring sediment microbial communities from Yellowstone National Park, WY, United States - YNP-CB-019-1 | ecosystem: Environmental > Aquatic > Thermal springs > Hot (42-90C) > Sediment... | reverse complement strand
CGAAAAACGCGCCGGCAAGGTCTGCGCCGAGTTCGCCGACGACAAACGCGCCGCCTGACCGGCGCCCCAAGGAGGACTAACGCCTGTGTCCCTTCGACGAATTTACACACGAAACTTGACACTACCATCGCAACCTCTCGCTTGCATCTGCGGCGGCGGGGCCATAGAATAGAGGCGGGTTGAGGCGGCGGAGGACGGGCGATGTACGTGGGCAGGATCGTTGCCGTCGGGCGTAATCCGGAGGGTCGGGCGGCAGTACTCTATCGGGTGTCATCGCGCTCATTCCCCAATCGGATGGCGAGGGTGGCGGATAACCACGCGGTCATTGTTCCTCTCCCTGGTCATGAGGGCGACATGGAGCGCAATCCCTACATTGCGTATCGGTGCCTGCGTGTGGTCAACGGGCCAGGTGGTGCGTGTGTGGCGGTGGCCACCAATGGGTCACATACCGACCCCATTGCAGAAAAGGTGGCGGTGGGGGTACCGATCCGCGACGCGCTCGCGGCTGTGTTGCTGGCGCTGGATTATGAGAAGGATGAGTATCATACGCCCCGGATTGCCGCCGTCGTGGAGGCTGGTGCCGAGAGTGGTTTCCTTGGCGTTATCCGCGACGACGGCCTGGAGGTGCGTGAGATGCCCATCCCGCCAGGTCGCGTATTCTACCTGGCAACCTACGAAATCAGCACCATTGACCCGGCCCGCGGCGATGCCTTTCCCGCAACGACGGCCGCGGAAGGCGCACGCTACGCGCTTAATGGTGGCGCGTTTGCCGGCCTGACCATGCCGGTTACTGCCGTCTGTGCCCTTGCAGCCGAGGGCGGTTTTGAACTGGCCGCCTGCGCGGCGCCCTGAAGGCGAGGAAAAATCCGCCATGACCACCTCCACCTACCTGCTTGTCTTCGGCTTGTCCAACCTCCTGCTCTTCGGCGTCCTCGCCTTCTTTCTGATTGCCACCCATCGCCAGCAGCGTCGCCTGCAGGAGTTAGGCAAGCATCTTGAAGGACTCCTGACTGAGCTCCACCATGACTTGCCGCACCACCGAGCGGAGACGGCTGCCGGTGGGCCTATGGTCGAGCCGGAGGGTGGCAGCGGGATGGAGCAGGAGGGGAGGGGCAAGTGATTGTCGGCGTGGGCGTAGATATAATTGAGGTGGAGCGCATTGAGGGGGCGATCGCGCGACACGGAGAACGCTTCTTGACGAAAATCTTCACGCCGGCGGAGATCGCTTATTGTCGCGCGCGTGGGCGAAGTGCGGAGCATTTTGCCGGTCGTTTCGCTGCTAAAGAGGCGGTGCTCAAGGCACTAGGCGTGGGCATCCGCTGGGGCGCGGCCCTCAAGGAAATTGAGGTGTTGCGCGGGGCCGCAGGCAATCCTTCAGTTGTCCTGCGTGGCCGAGTCGCCCAACGCGCCCGCGAACTTGGCGCCAGCCGCATCCACGTTTCGCTCAGCCACAGCGAGCGCCACGCCGTCGCCCAGGCGGTAGCGGAGGCCGCCTGAACGGGTGCGTTCCGCCGCCTGTCGCCCGACAAGCGCAAAATCCGCGCCCTACAACCAAGCGTCCTCAGCGCGGATTCATCAACCGACCGAGGAAGAGCACGCTGCCCGTACGCAGGTCGCGGATGAGGAAGATAAAGGGGTGGTCGGCGCGGAAGACCTCCGGCGGCCTGGGCATGATGGTGGTCACCCTCGCCACAACTCCCGTGGCTGCCGCCGCTTCGGTGCCCTCCTCGTTGACCTCTACGAACGCCTTGTGGAGGACGGCGGAGATGAAGAGATCGCGCTGCCCGTTCATCCCGGAGAAGTCCGCAGCACCCGGAGTGAAGGCGTCGGCCATGCCGAGCGCCTTGAGTGTGTCCGCCAGTCCGAACTCGCAGGTCATCTTGAAGCGCGGCATGGCGACAATGACCTCGCGCTGGCGCAACTGGCCGAACCACCGGGCGAGGTTGTCGGCAGTGAGGGAGTTCTCCAAGGCGGAGAATGCTGCCGCGCTCGCATCGCGCGGTAAGAGCACGACCATTGAGAGATCTCGCCCCTGATAGGGCATTTCAAGCGCTTGGAATCCGGCTTCCTCCATGTAGCCGAAGTTCCCGGTCTGGTGCATCATCGGCACATCAACCTTACCGGTGAAAGTGAAGAAGGGTTCGGAGCGTGTGGCGGCCTTGTCAAATTGCCGTTCCCACTTGCCCTTGAAATAGATGGCATTGGTGAGCACTAGCCGCGTCAACGGTGAGAGGCCGTCCGGTCGGATGAGGTTCTGAATCTTCCCGCGCGTTTGTTCCTCAACCCAGGCGTTGATCGTACCGCAGGCGCCATCGCGGTCACCCGCGAAATCCACCTGGTGCAGTCCGGCGCCGTAATGCGTGCGTGTCAAGGAGAGGAACTCCTCCAGAAATTCGTAGCCCTTCTGGCCCCAGAGCGCGTTGGCGATGGTCAACTCATAGTGAGCTGGTTTACCTTGTGCGGCGAGTAGTTGGCGGTTGAGTTCCGCTATGGCCCGGTGGAGGCGGATGGCGTCCTGTTCCGTGTAGCCGGCGGGTAGGAGCACCTCGAAATGGAGGGTGCGGACCATCTGCGCGGCTGTTTGGCCCCGCGCCCCCGCCAGCGTCATCGCCAGCGCTGACGAGATGCTGAAGGGCGAGAAGAAGAGATTGCCCTCCTGCGTGCTGAGACGGGCGTACAGGTCAAGGGCAAACTGGTCGTTGCCCCGTGCCGCCACCTGCACGTCCGGCGGCGTTGCCGCCTGCGCCCCGGTTGCCAGAGTCGTTGCCAGTAGCGTCATTGCCCAGGCGAGGCCTGTGTTCATGCTTAGTCCTCCTTTAGCCTTTTCCGGCACCGCGGAGCGTCCAGCCCCGCTTTTGTGGCGGCTATCTGCCGGTGATCGTCCGGATACATTTTTCATAGAACTCCTGCTCCGCCGCAAGACCGTGTTCGGCAGCGAAGTCGGCCAGTTGGCGGTAGCGCTCAAGCGGGTCGGCGCCGGTAGCCCAGTATACCTTATCGATACATTCAGCGCAAAGCCATAGCGGCCGCCGGTCGGCTTCGGCGCGGTGATTGCTGCCGCACATGCCGCACTCATAGAGGATACAGTGCTGCATGGAGAACATGTGCCCGGTCTCGTGTGCAGCAGGCAGAGGCGAAAGGCCTCCGGCCCGGCTTCGGGGTCGCCGTTGCGATAGATGGACTAAACACCGACACGGTCGAACAGCGAGGCTTGGCCGAAGGCGAAGTTCTGGCCCTCACCGGGCCACAGGTCCACGGTGGTGAGTGCCAGTCAGGCGACGGCGTCTGCATGCAGGCGCGGCTTGAGGACCTCGTCGAGGATGTAGCCGGTGAGCACCTGTTTGACGTCCCAGGCCGGATGTGCCCGCTGTGCCCGCGGCGGCACGATTGAAAGCAGCAGGACATCCTCAAGGCGCGTAGGCAGGCAGAAGGAGCGGGCGAGGAAATCCGCGGTAGGAGCGACAATCCGCCGCTGCGCTGGAGTGAACTCGCCCAAGGGCTGAATGTAGATGACCCGGCGCTTGCCCTGCGGGAGAACTGGGCAGCAGGCGAGGTATTCGGCAAAAGTCTGTCCCGGTTCATGGTAATGGTAGAGCCAATCGCCCGGCTGCGGTTTGGCCAGAGGCCGTTGCAATGGGCGGAGGCGCGAAATCGCCTCCATTAACTGTTGCTCACGAGATTGGTGTTTTGGCATCTCCGGCATGGCCCCCGCATCCACATGCGCAACGTGCAGCAGGAGCCACGATCAGCGGCAGAGCGCTTTTCACTTGCCGCCTCCCCGCGCGGATACGAGAAACCACCTGCGTGCGCCGGCGCGGTGTCGGTAAAGTTGCTATTTGGCATCCGTCAGGCGAAAGGTGAAGGCGATGTGCAGCTGGGAGGCCACCGGCCGGCCCGCCCTGGTGGCAGGGATGTAGGTGGCTTCCTTCGTGGCGTGGAGGGCAGCCTCGTCCAGACGCGAGTAGCCGCTTGATTCCACGATACTCACGGCGTGCGGTTTGCCATCAGCGCCCACATCCACCAACACCACCACCGTCCCTTGCTCGCCAAGCCGGCGTGATTCAAGCGGATATTGCGGTTTGGTGAGGCCACGGATGTCCGCCGGTTGCTCAATGTCCTTGCGCGGGTGGTCCCCATCGGTTTTTGTGGCTTTTGGGGACCCGGTGAAAGCGTAATCTCCGGGCCTGGGCAAGAACTGGCCACTCTCGGGCACTTCAACCATGAACGCGTGCGTGACCGGTGTCTGTGAACGTGGCAGAGGTGCCTCGCTTGGAGTGAGCGGCTCCGAGCGCGGCATCGGACGGGCAGGTTGTGCGACACTCGGCGCGCTGCGGGTTACCTGAACCGGCTTCGCCTCCTGGGGCGCGGCGGGGGTTGCCGCGCGGGATGCAACTGAAGGAATCACATGCACTGTCAACCCAGAACTGCCGCGCTCAAAACCAACCCGCGGGCGACGGCCCACGAGGCTCGCTCCGAAGATGACTAGGTGCACTGCCAAAGATGCGGCGAAGGCGAGACCGAGCGGTGATTGCGCGGCGAACCTTGTCCTCATACGCGCACCTCGTCTTCGTTTCAGCGAAGTGCCGGATGGCGCGGGGTTGCCCAAACCTCCAGTCCCGCTGCCGGCTGTTTGCTGCGGGACCGGTCTCAGCCACCCAACCTCGCGAGCGGCTTCGCTGTCAGAGCGAGAACGGCAACCATCTCGGCAATCTCGCAGGTAGCGCCGAGCGTGTCACCGGTGGCACCACCAATCTTGCGATAGGCCCATGCGGCGAAGGCCAGCGTCGCGGCCAGAACGATAGCGGCTGCTGCCAGTCCGGCCCAGGACGCGGCCACCCATCCGCCGCCAAGTAGGACCACCAACGCCCAGACCAGAACCGCGGTGGAACATTTGCCGCAGAACCGGCTCCCCAGTCCATCGGCCCGCGCGGCGGGCAGGATCGCCAGGGCGAAAACCAAGCCGCACCGTCCTGCGAGCGGCATCAGGAATGCGGCTTGCGGGAAGGTCGCTTCACCCAGGCTGCGAAGGGCCGTTATCTTGGTAGCAAGCGTGCCAGCAATGGCGATGACGCCCATCGCACCCACGTGGCTGTCCTTCATGATCCTCAGGACTTCCTCCCGCGGACGGGCACTCAGGAAACCGTCTGCAGTGTCCGAAAGGCCGTCCAGATGGAGACCACCGGATATTGCCACCAGCGTTAACGCGACCAGTGCGGATGAGACTGGTGCGGGAAAAATTAACTGAAGCCCCGATGCCAAGGCCCACATGAATGCCCCGGCGAGCAGTCCAACTACCGGGAAGAAGGGCACGCTGGCGGCGAGATCTGTCTCTTCCCTCTCACCTCGTCGGGCGACGGGCAGGACAGTCAGAAAAGCCACGGCCGTTCGCAAGCGTCTCACCGTTTAGCCTCGGAAACCTGAGCCTCGGCGAAAGTGGCCACATCCGTCAGAAGTCTTGCTGCTGATTCAACCAAAGGCATCGCCAGCGCGGCGCCAGTGCCCTCCCCGAGTCGTAAGTTCAGGTCAAGGAGTGGTTTCAGGCCGAGGTATTCAAGCATGATCCCGTGTCCTGATTCAGCGCTGCGGTGCGCGGCGATCATATAGTCCTTCGCCACTGGACAGAGTTGGTGCGCGATCATGGCGGCAGCGGTGGAGATGAAACCATCCAGGAGCACCGGTTTACGCCTGGCGGCAGCTCCGAGTATGACGCCGGCAATGCCGCCGATCTCAAAGCCTCCCACCTTGGCCAGGACGTCAAGCGGGTCGTGAGCATCCGGGCGGTTGATCTCCAACGCGCGTGCCACGACCGCGACTTTAGCGCGCCACTGCTTGTCGTCAATACCGGTGCCACGTCCGGTTATCGCCGCTGCCGACGCACCGGTGAAGGCGACGGCAATGGCCGCGCTGGGGGTCGTGTTGCCTATCCCCATGTCGCCAATGCCGAACACGTCGGTTTCTTCCGCAAGGCCGACAGCGACCTCAATGCCTGCCTCAATGGCGCGTATGGCTTGGAGGCGAGTCATGGCCGGCCCGTGGCCGATGTTGCCGGTACCCGGCCCTAACCGCTTACTGATGATATTACCCGTTGCTGCCAAGTCATGCAAATCCCCTGCCACGCCCATATCCACCACCACAACACGGGCGCCAACGGCGCGCGCCAGCGCATTGATGCCCGCACTGCCGCGCATGAAGTTGCGGACCATCTGCGCGGTAACTTCCTGCGGATATCTGCTCACGCCTTCGGCGGTTACTCCGTGGTCGCCAGCCATGATGACAACGACCTTGCGCGCGACCGCGGGACGCGGGGTGCGGGTGATGCCGGCGAGGTCCACGGCCAGGTCCATCAGCCGCCCCAGCGCCCAGTGCGGCATGGTCAGTTGCCCCAGCCGCTTCTCTGCTGCGATACGGGCAGCGTAATCCTGGGGAGTGATAGACCTGATGATTGATTCCAGTAGATTCACGCCGAAATCCTCTTAAGCGTCAGGGGAAGGCCGCAAACCATAAAAATCACCTCGCCGGCGCCATCAGCCATGACCTGATTGCACCTGCCGGCGAGGTCACGGAATCGCCTGGCCAAGGCGTTGTCGGGAACAATGCCTGCGCCGACCTCGTTGGTGACGAAGATTACGGTGCCGCGGCGCTGGCGGCAGGCTGCGAGCAGCGCGCGGCAACGGCGTGTGATTGCCGCTTCGTCCAGATACCTGCCGGCCTGCTCCGCCTGGCGCATGAGATTGCTCACCCAGAGCGTGAGACAATCCACGATGACGACCTCGTACTCACGGTTACCGCGCAAGACGCTCGCGAGGTCCAGTTCCTCTTCAATCGTCTTCCAGTTACGACGCTGGCGGCGATGATTGGCGATGCGCTTGCGCATCTCGTCGTCAACCACGGGACAGGTGGCGACATAGGCGCGTTGTCCATCAAGCGCCTGCGCCAGCCTGAGTGCGTGGACGCTCTTGCCACTGCGACAGCCGCCCGTAACGAGAATGATCCTTGCCATGGGTCTCGTCCAGTGTCGTGCCGGCCCCGTGGTGCAGCCGCAGAACTCATGGCCACACCGCGCGCGCCGTGTGAATCACTTGGTTTCTTTGTCGGCCTGTGCCTGTACGGGGTGCAGGCGTGCGGCGAGTTCTTCCAGTCCCCGGATAAGACGCGGCCCTGGACGCACGAGGTGGTCGGGATGAATATCACAGATGATGTTTCCCTCCCGCACGGCCCGGATGTTCGTCCAACCGAGACGTTTGCTGACGCTTTTGCGGATCTCCTCCTCGCTTCCCGGATAAGCATGGGCGATAAGAATGAAGTCCGGGTTGCTCTCAATGACAAACTCGGAACTGACCTCCGCGTAGGGCTGGCTCAGGCCGCTGGCAACGTTCCGCCCGCCGGCCTTCTCAACTAGGTCGTGGAGGAAACTGGCCGGCCCGGCAGTGTAGAGCGGTTTCCCCTGAATCTCAATGAAGACGCGGGGACGTTGCTCTGGCGGTATTTTTCCAGTGCGTTCCGTGACTGCCTGCTCACGTTGCTGCAACTCGGCCACTACCTGCCGTGCTTTCTCCGCGGCGCCAGTTACCTCCCCGATGTTCAGAATGCTCGTGTATACGTCGTTCATGTCCCGCTGGGGCAGGAGGAGTAGGTTCAGCCCCTGGTTGCGAATAAGCCTCTCCACGCCCGGCGGGTAGAGTTCCGTGGCCAGGATAAGGTCGGGCCGCAGCGAGAGGAGCGTTTCCACGCTAGGGCTGTTGAGCGTGCCCGCCTTGGGGAGGTGCTTGACTGCGGGGGGGTAGTCGTCAGCGGTGCTGACCGCAACTAGGCGGTCGCCCAAACCAAGGAGGAATATGGTCTCAGTCAGGCTGGGCGAGAGCGAGACAATGCGGCGCACCTCCCCCGGCGTGTCGTGGGCAGGGACGGGCGAATTCCGGGAACAGCCAGCAGCGGCGGCAAGCAGCCCGATGGCCACCAGCCAAGAACTACGCCGCAGACGCTTCTGTGGTTGCATCTTAGTCGGGCCTCATGCAACTCAGAGTGAGACCTTCACGCCGGCGTAGGCGCAGCGCCCGAGGGTGCCATAGCCGAAGACCTCCTCGTATTCCTCTGCGAGGATATTCTCCAGGCGCGCGAATACCTGCACATTTTTGGTGATGTCGTAGGAAGCGGCAGCGTTGAGCAGGGTATAGGACCCCAGGCGGGTGCGTTGCGCGGGCCAGTCGGTGAAGTCCATGTCCTCTCGCCCGCCGATGTAAAGCACACTGACACTGACATTACCGTGTTGGGCGAAGCGGTAGTTCACACGCGCGCTCACTTTGGTCTTCGGCCGGCGTAGCAGCGCCTCGCCGGTGGAGCGGTCCTCGGTCTCCTGACGGGTGTAACTGGCCTGGAACGTGAGGTTGTCCGTAGGGCGCAGGGCCGCTGTGGCCTCCACACCGTATGTCATGGCCTCCTTGACATTGATGTATTTGGAGGTGGCATAGTCGTAATCAATCATGTTGTGGAAGTCGTTGCGGAAGTAAGTGGCGCCAAGCGTCAGCCGCTTACCCCAGAAGTCCTGTTCCAGGCCGACGTCCCAACCGCGGCTGTTTTCAGGCTGGAGGTCGGGATTGCCGTAGGAGGAAAAAAGTTGGAACAATGTAGGTGACTTGAAGCCGGTGCCAAGGGAGCCTTTTAGGCGTGTGGTAGTCGTTACGTGCATGACGGGCGCGATGCGATACGTCGTTTTGCTGCCGAAGGCCTCGTGGTCGTCGGTGCGCATGCCCAAGGTTGCGAAGAACCTGTCCCCCAACCGGACCTGATCCTGGAGGAAAACCGAGCGCGTCGCGGCACTTTCCTCGCGCATGACATCCGTGAACGGTCCCCATAACCCCTCAGAGGCGTACCGGGAACGGCCACGTTCCTCTTCGTATTCAAGGCCGAAGGTGAGATCGTTGCTCGGATGGAGGTTCAGGGTGTGCTGCCAGTCCACCTTGTAGAGTTCGCCGTGGTAATGGGCACGCTCGCGGTCGAGGGGATGGTCATTATCTGGGTCGTTGCGGTTGGTGCGTCGGTGTTGGGCGTAGGAGAGCCCCAACTGCTGCCGCCAGAAATCGTCCAAGAGTCGCAGTGTGCCTTGCGCCCGGAAGAAGCCCTCCTCGGTGCGCTGGCGGTTGTTAGGATCGTCCCCGCCGGGACCGCCGAAATTATCTAGGTCGGCCTGCGCGTCAATGAAGCGGGCAAAGAAATCCAGGTCCAGTTCCTTGAGCGGCATCAGGCCGAAGCGCGCGGCGAAGGAGGTATTCTCGTAACGGTCCTTCTCGGTGTTGCCATCCCGCTGGCTGGCGGCGGAGATGCCGCGCGAAGTCAGGCGCGACAACGCCGCCGCGTAGTTGAACAGATCGGTGCCGCCAAGGACGGTAAGCGTCTTGTGACAGGTATAGTGCGAACCGGCCTCGGCGGCAAACGAAACTTTGGGCGGGCCTTTGCCTTTCTTGGTAACGATGTTGATGACGCCCCCCATGGCATCGGAACCATAGAGGGTGCTCTGCGGTCCGCGCAGGATTTCAATGCGTTCCACATTGTCCAGCGTCAGGTGCGCGAAGTCATAATCTCGCCCCGGTGAGATCGGGTCGTTTGCCTCCACCCCGTCAATGAGGACCAGCGTGTGTTCCGATTTGGCGCCGCGAATGAAGACCGAGGCTATCTGCCCCGGGCCGCCTACTACGTCCACACCCGGGACCTCGCGGAGCACGTCAAGCACCATCTTTTTGCCGCTCTCTGCGAGTTGTTCAGCGGTGATCACCGTTACTGAACTGCCCACCTCCTGTGTAGGCGTAGGCAGGCGGTGGGCGACAATCACGTACTCCTTGTCCTTGCGCGGCGGGGATTCTTCATCGGCGCTCCAGACCGCTCCTGCGAATCCTAAAATGGTGAGGCCCAATAAACCACCAACTACGACCTGCGTCCTGTGAGTGCGCCACATAGCCGAATACCTCCTGATTCTCACCCACGGAGAAATCACCCCTCCCCTGGTCTCGCGGTCAGGTCTCCTGGCTCTCGTTCATCCTACTTGCCCGCCTACACGGTTGCTTCCCCCGGTGGCGGGCTCGCTCGCCTTCCCATCCCGCCCTGGCAGAGCTGGACAGTGGCTTCCTGAGCTTTCGTCCCGATTACAGTCGCGGGGCGGCGGAAGATTCACACTTCCTTCCCTTGGGCCGCGAGTTTTGCACAGACGTCTCGGAAACCGTAACCACCTCCTTTCCACACAGAGCCAACGCCCGGAGAAAAATATCCCCGCGCCCGCAAGCGGGCACGGGGATGCCGTTTTCCATCCGCATCTAATTCCGACTGGCCCCAGACCGCGAGGGCCTTGACCGGACCACGCTGCGGCAGGTCTCCTGGCTCCCGGATCATCCGACTGAACGCCCATCTTATGTGGGCGCGCCGCGCCTTCCCGTCGTGCACCTGCGAGACGGTGGCTTGTTGCGGCGGTCGTCCCCGGCTACAGTGGCGGGTCCGCGACGGCTTTTGACCGTCTTCCCTGGCGCACTAGGTGTGCCCTTCCGCAGCGTTTGATAATATAACAGGTAAGTGGTGGATTGTCAAGGCGTATTTGTCTTCCTCGTGGCTCCGGGGCTAGGGCTAGTGCTCCGGCGCCAAGCGGGGACCGCATGCGGGAAGACCTCCTGTCAGAATTTCGCGCGCGCTTCGGGGCGGGCGGGCCGGCGTACGCGGCGAGCGCGCCCGGCCGCGTCAATCTCATTGGTGAGCACACCGACTACAACGGCGGCTATGTCTTGCCTATGGCGTTGAACCGCCGCACAACGATTATTTTCCGCCCCCGCCGGGATGCTACCGTGTGCCTATACTCCCGGGAGTTCGGTGAGGCGGTAACCTTTGCCGCCGACCGACCCGTGCGCGAAGAACACCCATTTTGGGCGAATTATCCCCGCGGGGTGGCCGCGATCCTGGCTCAGGAAGGTTTTCTTCTGCGCGGGCTTGATGGAGTAATCGCCAGTGACGTACCCATCGGTGGTGGCCTGAGCTCTTCAGCCGCGCTGGAGTTGGCCGCGGCCATGGCCTTCTGCACGGCGGGCGGCTTTGAGGTCGAGAAAATGCGCCTGGTGTGCCTGTGTCAGCGCGCTGAAAACGAGTTCGTCGGCATGCGCTGCGGCATAATGGATCAGTTTATCGCCGTGTTTGGCCAGGATGGCCATGCCGTGTTCCTCGACTGCCAGACGATGGCGCACGAAGCCGTGCCGCTGGACCACAACCGGGCACGCGTCGTCGTCTGCAACACGGGTGTGAAACACGAACTGGCTGCCTCGGCCTACAACGAACGCCGGGCGACATGCGAGGCAGCGCTTGCGCGCATTCGCCGCCACTGGCCCCACGTGCATAGTTTTCGTGACCTCACCCAGCAGCAATTGGCACAGGCGCAGGATTGGCTAGATGAAACCATGCGCCGACGCGCCCGGCACGTGGTTTCGGAAAACGAGCGTGTGCTCCGTGCGGTAGCGGCGCTTAAGATGGGCGACCTGAGGGAGTTCGGCCGCCTGATGAACGCCTCGCACGAAAGTCTGCGTAACGATTACGAGGTCAGTTGCGACGAACTGGACCTGATGGTAGAGTTAGCGCGCGAAGCGCCGGGGACGCTCGGTGCGCGGCTGACTGGCGCTGGTTTCGGCGGCTGTACCGTCAACCTGGTGCTCGCCGAAGCAGTGCTGGCCTTCTGCGCTTTGGTGAGTGAGCGTTACCGACAGCGCACGGGCATCGTGCCTGCTGTGCATGTGGTGGAGGCCGGTGGGGGGGCGGAGGTGGTGCGCCTGGAGTGAGGGCCGCAGTTGTCACTGCTTTCCGGCAGGAGAGGCACAGAACGCAGTGATTACGGAAGCGATTCGCAAACTTGTCCAGCGGGAAGACCTTGCCCGGGAGGAGGCGTGTGCCGCCATGCGAGCCATTATGGAAGGCGCGGCCTCTCCCGCCCAGATTGCTGCCTTCATTACCGCGTTGCGGATGAAGGGCGAGACCGTGGCGGAGATCACCGGCTGCGCCCTTGCTATGCGCGAGAAGGCGGCGCGCGTCAATCCCGGTCTCAGCCGTTATGAGGTCGTGGATACCTGCGGCACTGGTGGCGACTTGCGCCACACGTTCAACATCTCCACCGCAGCTGCTTTCGTTGTTGCCGCGGCCGGAGTTAAGGTGGCAAAGCATGGCAATCGCTCGGTGAGCAGTCAAAGCGGCTCGGCGGACGTCCTCAAGGTTTTGGGTGTGAACGTTGAGGCGGACATCCCTGTCGTTGAGCGCTGCCTGAGGGAGGCTAACATCGGCTTCCTATTTGCCCCGCTCCTGCATCCGGCGATGAGGCACGCCATCGGCCCGCGCCGCGAGATTGGCATTCGCACGGTCTTCAACATCCTCGGTCCTTTGACCAATCCCGCCGGCGCGCCTTGCCAGGTAGTGGGCGTATATGATCTGGCACTGACGACGGTTGTCGCAGAGGTGCTGGCCGCCCTCGGCAGTAAGCGGTGCTTCGTGGTGCACGGCTTGGACGGGCTGGACGAGTTCACACTCACCGATCGGACGCGCGTCGCGGAACTGGTTGATGGCCGCATCTCCACCTACGATGTGGCGCCGGAGGACTTCGGTCTGCGCCGGTGTCGTGTAGAGGATCTCACGGTGGACTCGCCGGAGGCCAGTGCTGCCGTCATCATCGGGGTCCTGGAGGGCAAGCCAGGACCGCAACGAGACATCGTGCGATTGAACGCTGCCGCAGCGCTGGTGGCGGCCGGCGCTGTTCCGGACATCCCGCGTGGGCTTTCGGTGGCTGCAGCTGCCATTGACGATGGTCGGGCGCGCGACACCCTGCGTCGCCTTATTGAACTCTCCCGCGGGTGAGGGTGGCACCTTTGGCAGAATTAGAGAACCTCAAGACAGTGGCGGTCATCGGCCCTGGCGTCGTCGGTTGTGCACTGGGCAGACTTCTTTCGCGGCGTGGTTACGTCGTTGAGGCAGTGGCGGGCCGTAGCTTGGCCCAGGCGCAGCACGCTGTGGAGATTATGGGGGCCGGTTGTCCTGTGGCTACCCCGACGGAGGCCGCCCGCCGGGCGGACATTGTCTTCATCACCACCCCTGACCATGCCATCCAGGAGGTTTGCGCTACCGTCGCCGCCGAGCGGGGCTTTCGTGCAGGTGCCGTTGTAATTCACTGCAGCGGTGCGTTGCCTGCGGCGGTTCTGGCCGTAGCCCGCAACTGTAGCGCGGCCGTAGCTGCCCTGCATCCGCTCCAGTCCTTTGCCTCGGTTGACGAGGCGATTGAACTACTGCCCGGCACCTGGTTCGCATTTGAGGGTGACGCTGCCGCTGAATCCGTATGCGATGCTTTGGTGCGCGCACTGGGCGGGCGTTTGTTTCGTCTCTCACCGGAGAGCAAGCCCCTGTATCACGCTGCCTCGTGCATGGCCTCTAACTACCTAGTTGTCCTCGTGCATCTGGCGGCATCGCTCATGGAGCGGAGCGGGATGAGCCGTGGAGAGGCCATATGTGCTCTGCTGCCGCTGTTGCGCGGCACCTTGCGCAACATTGGGGCCGTCGGCACGCCACGGGCACTCACCGGCCCCATCGCGCGGGGGGACGTGGAGACGGTAACCATGCATCTGCGCGCGCTGCGTGAATACCCCAGCGAATTTGGCGAACTCTATCGCTTCCTTGGGGTAGAGACGGTGCGCCTTGCCCAAGCCAAGGGCACGCTGGACGCCGCGCGAGCGGCGCGCCTCCTGAAGGTCCTCCGCACTCCCGCCGTATAGGCGCGCAGCCTGCAACCCTGGCACTGTGCTGAATTCCGTCCTCCGCCCGCGGAAGCTGGGTCGCCCATCCTCTTACCAGTTCTCTGCCAGGAGCTCAAAATATGCCTGGGGGTGGGCGCAGGCCGGGCAGGTCTTCGGTGCTTCCACTCCGACATGCGTGTAGCCGCAGTTGCGGCAACGCCATTTCACCTCTATATCTTTCCGGAAGACTTTACCTGCTTCCACGTTAGCGAGAAGGCCGCGGTAGCGCCGCTCGTGCTGTTTCTCCGCCACGGCGATGGCCTGAAAGATGGCGGCAATTTCCTTAAATCCCTCGTCGCGGGCAACGCTGGCGAAATCCGGGTAGAGGACGCCCCACTCGTGTTGTTCGCCGTCAGCTGCAGCCTTGAGGTTTTCCGCCGTCGTCCCAATCCGTCCAGCGGGGAATGTACCGTGGATTTCCACGTCGCCGCCTTGGAGTTGGCTGAAGAAGCGCTTGGCGTGTTCCTTTTCCTGATTGGCGGTCTCCTCAAAGACGTCGGCAATCTGCATAAACCCTTCCTTGCGTGCCTGGCTAGCGAAGAACGTATAGCGGTTGCGCGCCTGTGACTCACCGGCGAACGCCGTCAGGAGATTTTTCTCCGTCCGCGATCCTTTCAGGCTCATGCTCCTGTCCTCCTTCCTGGTTTAGTGATCGGCCCGCCCGCGGCGTCTCCTATGACGGCAGCGCGGGCAGAGGCCGAGAAACTCGAGTTGCATCCCAGTGACTTCGTACTGCTTGGCCGCCTTGGCAGCACGCAACAGCGGAGCGGCGTCCAGACCCGGCACATCTTCCAGCCGCCCACAGCGCAGGCAACGCACGTGGGCGTGTGGTTCTGGGGTTCCATCGTAACGGCAGGGTCTGCCGGACCACTCCAGGCGCTGGATGATGCTGGCGTGGGCGAGTCTTTCCAGGTTGCGATACACCGTCGCCAGCCCGAGCCGTGGCAGATGCCGGCGCAGACGGCGGCAGAGTTCTGCCGCCGTGGGATGTGTTCCCTCGGCCCGGAGCAGCTCTTCCAACACAGCCCGCCGTTGTCTCGTACTTCGCGTCTTGGCCATCCAGCACCTCATAGTGATAATGATTATTCTTATCATTTTGGCTTGCGCGTGTCAAGGTTGGCGAGCACGCCCGGAGATGTTGCGGAAGTTTTCAATGGGGGAGGGGCGACGGTATTCCTCGGCGGATTTCCAGACTGACTCGTGACCCTGGCGGTGTGAGGTATGTTGGTGGACGGGCGCACTCGGCATGGCCGGGAAAGGGGGCGGGGCACGGGGCAGCGGTGGACGGCATCCAGCACCTGGCTATTGCCCCAAACAGTTTCCGGGGTCACGCAGGCTTGGTGGGTTCGGCTACGAGGAATAAGCATTCGGTTGCGGTAAGGCGGTTCGTGCAGGACAATCGGAATCTCCGGATATCTCCGTGCAAACGCGGCAGCCTCCAGGATAGCGCTCAGCGACTGCTAGTGCCAGGGGACTTTTTCTCGTCGGCCACAAGGAGAGCCTGCCTCAGATCTACTGTGCCCGCGTACAGGGCGCGGCCAATGACAAGGCCCTCCACAGGCAAGGCAGCAACGGCGCGCACATGTTCAATTGCGCCAATGCCACCAGCGGCAATAACGGGGGCTTCGCTGGCAGCGCAGACTGCGCGTATTGCCTCAATGTCAGGACCGGCGAGGGTGCCATCGCTGGTGATGTCGGTGAAGAGGATAGCCCGCAGGCCGATGCCATTGAGACGGCTGGCAATGAAGTCAAGCAGCTCGGAGGTGGTTTCCGCCTCCCAGCCATGCACTGCGATTTTGCCGCGGCGCGCGTCCACGGCGCAGACGATGCGGCCAGGAAAGGCCGCGCACATTTCAGCGAGCCAATCGGGGTCTTCCAGCGCGCGGGTACCGACGATAACACGCTCAACGCCGCTGGCGAGGAAGGCGGCGATGGCCTCGCGCTTGCGGAGGCCGCCTCCCACTTCAATGGGCACGCCCGCTGTCTGCGCGATGCGTGCGATGATGTCGGCATGTACAGGTTGCCCCGCGCGGGCACCGTCAAGGTCCACTACGTGGAGAAAGCGCGCACCGAGTGTTACCCAGTGCTGCGCCATCGCCACCGGATCATCGCCATAGACGGTTTCGCGCGCGTAGTCGCCGCGGAAAAGACGCACGCACCGCCCGCCGCGGATGTCAATTGCCGGTAAAATAATCATGCACAATGTCTCGACTTTGCCAAATAAACGCACACTCCCGATGAAACGATACCGCAAAGGTGCCGGTGCGGGCAAGGACCTCGCCCGCAGGCCGACGCACCTTGTGTTAAGGGTGGTGAAAACGAAGATGGCAGCGGAGAGAGCAGACAAGCAAAGCGACGATGACGTCGCTGGCGTATCTTGTGTTCCTAAGGTTTTTTCTCTGGATATCTGGCCATCTTGGCAAGGTGTATTTCTTCTTTCGCCAAGGGTAACGCTGGCAATGTCTTGACAGCAGGGGTGTGTTTGGTCACCATCTTTGCAACGGGATCTGTTCCGGGAAACATCGCATTTGGCGGAGGTTGCAGTTTGTCCGGGGAGAGCGCTGGCGTTGCCACATCAGGAAAACCTTCGGCCTGGCGATGGGGCAGGGCGGCGCTGGGTTTACTTATCGGGGTCGCCGGGTCCAGTTTTCTCGCCTTCTATGCCTACTGGTACGAGATCAACGTTCATCATGCGGGCTTCATGCCTCAAGTCGTTATCTTTGCCCTGACGCCAATGGTGTTCTTTCTTTTCCTCCTCTTGGCGGGAGTCGTCAACCCGTTGTTGCGGTGGGCGCTGCCGCGCCTGGCTCTTGGACGACATGCACTTCTTCTCATCCTGGGCCTGTGGCTGCTGACTGGGGCGACTTGCTTCCGGAATCTTATAGTGCCGGTGCTGGCTACTGCCGGCACAGCGCCGTTCCTGGAATCGCTGCGGCCGGTTCTCAAGCAGGCAGGGATATCGGCCTATCTCCGGCCCGAACTTTTTCTGCCCGAAGCGGAATACAGACTTTTTTATTACGGTGTCGGAGATGCCACAGAGTGGATACCGCCGGCAGCAGTGCCGTGGGTGGCGTGGCTCGGGCCGATGACGTTCTGGCTGCCCTTGATGGTGGTGGCCGTGGTTCTTGCGGTGGCACTGGTGCGGATGATGCACCGGCAGTGGTCGCGGCATGAGTTGCTGACGTATCCGTTGGCGGGCGTGGCAGAGTCGCTGTTGACGAGCAGGTCTGACCGCACCTTGCCTGACATCTTCTACAGCAGGGCTTTCTGGGTAGGTTTCGGGATGACGGCTTTCATCTACCTGGTGAATGGCCTGCACATGTGGTTCCCGCAGGTAGTGCAGATTCCGTTGGAGTTTGAGCAGCGCGATCTTCTTCGAGAATTTCCCTTTCTCTACCACTATTGTGGGACGGAGGCTTATTCGCTTTTCCGTGGTTGGATCTGGCCCTTTATGGTGGGCATAGCAGTTCTGGTACCAACCGAGATTTCGCTTACGTCGTGGCTGGGATACGTACTGCTGATCTTCGCGGGTGGCCTCTATTTCATGTTCACCGGCGACGGTATCAAGGGCCTGAATCAGCAATATTACCACGCTGGCGCCTATGTTGGCGCGGGTCTGGTGATTCTCTATCTGGGGCGCAGGGAGTATGTAAATATTTTGCGCGTTGCGTTCACGCGACGCTGGCCGAAGGGCCACCCACTGGAGGCGGGAGCCTGGGCCTGCCGGGTGTATCTCCTCGCCTGCGCCGTTCTTGTCGCCTTGCTCGTTTATGCAGGTATGGATTGGCTTGTGGCGCTGCTGGTAGTGACGGCGTTTTCGCTGATGGTGGTTCTGATTGCGCGCCTGACGGCCGAGATAGGTATTCCATGGTTGGCGAATATGGGACACACGGCGCAGAGATTGCCTTATTTCTTTCTCGGGCCGGCGGCAATTGGGCCGCAAAGCCTGACAGTGATGGCGGTGGTGGCAGCAGTGCTGGACTTTGATACTTCAAATACAGTAGCGGCGCAGGCAACCACGTTTGAGAAATTGGCAGAGGGGTCCGAGCCACTGGTTCATAGAATGCGGAGCGGGCTGGGGAGTACTGCGCTGCTTATCGCAGGCCTGTTAATTGCATTGGGTTGCGCAATTTTCTTTATTCTGTGGAACGCTCACAGTTTCGGGGCACAGCAGGATGGCGGCACACGTGGGGCCGTGCTGGGGAATATGATGCGCGCCAGTGAGGACATCAACCGGATGCGGCTTGAAGGCCAATTGGAGAAATTAAGCGCCGTGGGCGGGCTGGGTAAGATAGCCTACGCACGGCCTGAACGGCGGTTCTGGGGCTTTTTCGGGTTCGGGCTGGCGCTCGTTGTCGTCTGTGCCACATTGCGGCTGCGCTTTGCCTGGTGGCCGTTCCATCCCCTGCCGCTACTCCTGGCGAACACCTGGTGCCTGTCGCGGCTTTACCATTCCTTCCTGCTGGGATGGGCAATCAAAGTGGCCATTGTAAAGATTGGTGGGGGCAGGTTCTACAGCCGTTCGCGGCCCTTCTTCATCGGGCTCATTTTCGGTCAGATCGGCATGTGCGGGCTGTGGATGTTGGTGGACGGGCTCTACTACACGCTCAGAGGGCTCCATCCGCCCTTCTATCGATATTTCGCCTGAAACCTGCAGGGTGGGCATCGCCCTCTGCCGAGTGCAGCGTCAACGCTACTCGTTCAGGTTCAGGTTCTGTAGGAACTCGGCATTGGTCTTGGTGCGCTTGAGGCGGCTGCGCAGCAATTCCATGGCCTCAACTGGATTGTTCATTTCGGTGAGGACGCGGCGCAGCACCCAAACCCGCTTGAGTTCCTCCTCGCTCAAGAGGAGTTCTTCCTTGCGTGTGCCCGACTTTTCAATATCAATCGCCGGCCAGACGCGCCGCTCAACTAGGCGGCGGTCAAGGTGGAGATCCATGTTGCCTGTGGCCTTGAACTCTTCAAATATGACCTCATCCATCCGGCTGCCGGTATCTATCAGACAGGTAGCGAGGATGGTTAGCGAGCCGCCCTCCTCTGTGTTACGCGCCGAGCCGAAGAACCAGCGCGGCTTCTGGAGGGCGTTAGAATCAACCCCGCCCGAAAGAATCTTGCCCGAATGCGGCACCTCGGCATTGTAGGCGCGTCCGAGGCGGGTGAGCGAATCAAGAAGAATAACCACGTCGTGGCCGTATTCGACCAGGCGTCGTGCCTTCTCAATGACGATCTCCGCGACCTGGCAGTGGCGCGAAGAGGGCTCGTCAAAGGTACTGCTGACTACCTCGCCCTTGACCGAGCGCTGCATGTCGGTTACTTCCTCTGGACGCTCGGCGATAAGGAGGACGATAAGTTTGACCTCGGGGTGGTTCTGAGCAATGGCGTGTGCAATCTTCTGCAGGAGCACGGTCTTGCCTGCGCGTGGTGGTGAGACAATTAGACCGCGCTGGCCTTTGCCGACTGGGGTAATAAGGTCCATGATGCGCATATCGAGGTCGTCGGGGACTTCTAATTTCAGTCGCTCCTGGACGTAGAGTGGCGTGAGGTCGTCAAAGACAGACTTCTCGGCGAGCAGTTCGGGGGGTTCATAGTTGATGCCGTCAACTCGCAAGAGGGCGAAGTAGCGCTCCGACTCCTTGGGCGGGCGGATCTGCCCGGAGACGATGCAGCCTGTACGCATGCCGAAGCGGCGAATCTGGGAAGGGCTGACGTAAATGTCGTCCGGGGAGGGGAGGTAGTTGTAGTCTGGCGAGCGTAGGAAGCCAAAGCCGTCCGGGAGCACCTCAAGCACGCCTTCGCCGTACATGAAGCCATCCTGCTTGACGCGCTCCTTGAGGAGTTTGAAGATGAGTTCCTGCTTCTTGAGGCCGCTGTACTCGGCGATCTTGGCCTGGCGTGCGGCCTCGCGCAATTCGCGCACTGTCATTTTCTGCAACTGATCTAGGTGCAGGTCAGCACGCTTGAGTTGCTCGTTCGCGTCGGTGGTCACGCTGATGGCGGGCTGGCTCTGGCCGCCGTCTGGACGTGGGGAACCATTGGCGGGCTGGTTTGGGCCACGCGTTTCATGACTTGGGCCCCGATTGCCAGGCCGGGGCGGGTTACGTCCGTCCCGGTTCCGTTCGCCCCGATCCCGCATCGCATTCGTGTTCCGGTTCACCTTGTCAGTCACGTTCTTTCCCTTTCTAATACTCGGCGCTGAAGTGCCTACGCCCGTTCGGACGGACGCGACTTCGGACCACCATGGCCTGCCTCACTTGGGCGCGCTAAGCGCTGGGCGGGCAGGGGACACCAATTTCCGAAACAGACACCGCACCTGCGCGGTGGTTCTTGCCAGGGAGCCGGCGTTGACAATCACGTGATGGCAATGTGCTCGTTTCACGGCCGCAGGCCATTGCTGCGCCTCACGCCGGGCCAACTCGTCTGCCGACCAGCCGTGCCGTGCACGGACGCGCTGGGCACGCGTTGCAGCAGGCGCAGCAACATAGGCGAGAACATCGCAACTCGCCGCCAGGCCGGACTCCAGCAGCAGAGGCGCATCCACCACAATCAGAGGAGTGCCAGGCCGTGCACGTGCTGCCGCCATCTGTCGTGCTATCTCCTTCCGAATCAACGGATGTGTCAGCGCGTTCAGGGCCCGGATCTCTGCAGGGTCAGCAAACACGACACGGCCGAGAGCGGCGCGGTCCACCTCGCCGTCCGGGCGAAAAACATCGCGGCCCCACCGACGCGCGATGGCTGCCTTCACTGTCTTGCGCCGAAGCACGTCATGGGCAATGCGGTCTGCGTCCACGACTACAGCGCCGCACTCTGCAAACATCCGCGCCACAGTGCTCTTGCCGCTTCCTATCGCGCCACACAATCCGAGTACCAGCGGCGGGCTTGGCGGGGACGCCTTCGGGGGGACTTTTCGCCTTGTAGTTGGTGTTTCGGTTACCACGTGGACCACCTCAAAACGTTCAACTTCCCCGCATCGTTCACCCGCGGCCTTTGCGTTGCCGTGCCGCCGCTACTTGGCCTCCAGCCAGTTTGGACCGACGGCAGTATTGACTTTGATGGGCACACGCAGGGATGCGGCGCCGCTCATCTCCCTCGTTGCTAACTCGCGCAAGGTCTCCACTTCCTCTGGGGGTGCTTCAAAGACCAGTTCATCGTGTATCTGCAAGAGCATGCGACTGCGCATTCCGCTGGCGCGCATCTGGCGTGCCACGCGCACCATGGCGATCTTGATGAGGTCAGCAGCAGAGCCCTGCACGACGGTATTCACGGCCGCGCGCTCTGCGAAGGAGCGATCGCGGGGGTTATCCGAATTGATGTCAGCCAGCGGTCGTCGCCTCCCCCAGAGGGTTGTGACATATTTCCGGGCACGCGCCTCACCGAGGGTGTGGTCAATGAACTCGCGCACACGAGGATAGCGCTGAAAATAGGCACTTATGAAGGCCTCCGCCTCCTCAACAGCGATACCCAGGCTGCGCGCCAGACCGAAGGACGTCTGGCCGTAGATAATGCCGAAGTTCACGGCCTTGGCCGTGCGACGCATCGCAGGCGTTACTGCCTCGGGCGAGATACCGTAGATATGCGCAGCTACGAAGGCATGGATATCTTCATCGCGGCTGAAGGCAGCCATAAGCGTCTCATCCTGCGACAGGTGTGCGACCAGGCGCAGTTCTATTTGTGAGTAGTCGGCACTGAGGAGGAGCCAACCCGGCTCGCCAGGTACGAAGGCCTGGCGGATCTTGCTCCCGAGCTCGCCGCGCACGGGGATGTTCTGCAGGTTAGGCTCGCTGCTGCTCAGGCGGCCGGTGGCGGTCATGGTCTGGTTAAAGGAGGCGTGGATGCGCCCGGTGGCCGGGTTGACCATGCGTGGGAGTGCATCCGTATAAGTATTTTTGAGTTTCGCCAACTGCCGGTATTCCATAACGAGCGCGGGCACGGGGTGGTCACTGGCCAGTTCGGCGAGGACATCGGCGTCGGTGGAAGGACCGCTACGGGTGCGCCGCCGCGATCGCAGGCCGAGTTTGCCAAAGAGAACCTCGCGGAGTTGCTTGGGTGAGGCCAAGTTGAACTCTATACCGGCCTCGGTGTAGATCTTTTTCTCAAGTGCCGCCATGGCCTCGGCCAGCTCATTGGACAACGCCTCCAGGACGGCAACGTCCAGTTTGATGCCGTGGAACTCCATTGCCGCAAGGACCGGTATGAGTGGCAGTTCAACCTCGCGGTAGAGCGTGGCCAGCCCCGCTGACTCAAGTTCGGGCGCGAGACGCTCGCTCAGGCGCCAAGCCAAATCTGCATCCTCGCCGGCGTACTGGCAAACGCGGGTGATGGGCACCTCCGCCATGGTTACCTGGTGTTTTCCCTTGCCGATGAGAGACTCAATGGGGATACCTGCATGTCCGAGCTGCTCAAAGGCCAGTGTGTCCAGGCTATAACTTCCCCGTGTCGGGTCCAGGAGATATGCGGCCACCATGGTGTCAAAAGCTACGCCGCGCAGCGCCACGCCGTGCCGGGCCATGACATTTATGTCAAACTTGAGGTTGTGGCCAACCTTTCCCACTTCCTCCGCGCCCAGAATTGGCGCCAGCGCTCGCAGAGTGGCATCACGGTCAAGCGTACGGTCACCGACCGGCCCGCGTACGGGCAGATACCAAGCCTCTCCGGCTCTCCAGGAAAAGGACATGCCTACCAATTCGCTGCGCAGTGGGTCAACACCGGTTGTCTCGGTGTCAAATGCAAACCGTTTCTGCTGACGGAGTTGGCCGAGGAAATCTGCTAGGGCCGCATCATCATTGACGAGCCGGTAATCACCTGCTGCCACAACCGGGGCCGGGTTGAGGTCGGCGAGAAAGCGCTTAAAACCCAACTCCTGGAAGAGCGCGCGAAGGCGGGATTCATCGGCAGCCTTCACGCGGCAACGCTCTGGCTCCAGGCGAATAGGCGCGTCAGTGCGGATGGTCACCAAGTTGCGGCTGAGACGAGCTGCCTCGGCGTGTTCAACGAGTTTGCGGCGCAAGCGCGGTTCTTTGACCTCGTCAGCGTGGGCGAGGAGGTTGTCTAGCGAACCCCATTCCGCGATTAGCCGGCGCGCCGTCTTCGGGCCAATGCCAGGAATGCCGGGCACGTTGTCGCTGCTGTCACCAGCCAGTGCCATGACGTCCACCACTTGCTCTGGGCGGATGCCCTCCTCCCGAAAGAGGGATTCAGCCGTTATCTCCGCGCCGGTGCGGGTATCCAGCATGCGTACATGCGAACTGAGCAACTGTTTAGCGTCCTTGTCGTTGGTGAGAAGATAGGTCTCCAGCCCCATACCCTCGGCCTGCCGAGCCAGCGTGCCCATGATGTCATCCGCCTCAAATCCGGCAACGGCGTAAACCGGAACTCCATAAGCCTCCAGTGCACGCTGCACCAGTGGCAATTGCCGGGTGAAATCTTCAGGCGGCGATGGTCGCATGGCCTTGTAACCGGCAAAAAGATTATGTCTGAATGTTGGCCCCGGCGAGTCAAAGGCAACCGCCACATACTCGGGTGCGTATTCCTTGAGAACTTTGCGGAGGACGTTGAGAAATCCGTAAACGACATTCACTGGCCTGCCGTCAGGTGCCGTGAGTCGTTCAATGGCGTAGAAAGCCTGGTAGCAGTGCGAGTGTCCATCAACGAGAAACAGTTTTTCGGCCAATGTAGTTGCCGGGCTGTGTCGGTTGCCGGCCTCCCAGTGATGGAAGCCTTTTCCAGACTTCTCGTCCGCTCAGAGACTCTTCCTGTCGTGAATGCTCAGGCCGAAACGGCACCTGAGGAAGATGTGCCTGTCACTTCAGGAGATGCAGGCGACATACTGCTCTCGCCCCCCATCTGTTGCCTTTTGACCAGCAGCGTCCTTCTGCACACTGCCCCCGCCCCACACGCTTACACTTCCGCCTTCCGAGGGCGCGCCTGCGCCGCCTCATGCCCGCGCATGGTCCCGCCTGCGTCTGTTCTGCACATCGGCTGCGCCTCTTCCCGGGCGCCCGCCAATGTGTCGTTCCACTTGCTGGACAGGACCGGATTTGTCAAGTGACCTTGTGCGCAGATTTAGGGCAGGCAAACATGAAAGACCTGGAATGACGTAGAGACGCTTTGATTGATGTGCACTGATCTACCTATATCATATCACGTGGTTACCTGCTGTCAAGAGGATTTTTCAGTAATCCCGCCTCCGGGAAACCGCCGGTGGTGCTGCCGCCTGCGCTGTTCCACGGCATAATCCCCGCACGCCCCTACCGCACAAATCTAGCATCCTCTATACTGTCCTATGGTTTACCGTGTGCTTCTGCCCGGACGAAGGAGGCTGTCGTGCCAGCGCCGCGGAGGATTTTCTACCTCGTAACCGAACTTGACCCTGGTGGGGCGGAGCGCGCACTATACCGGCTGGTGACCGCGCTGGACCGAAGACGTTTTCATCCGGTGGTTGGCTGTCTACGCGGGCGTGGGATCGTCGGACGATGGCTCACCGCGCGCGGGGTGGAAGTCGTCTATTTCGATATGTTCGGGGTGGTGGATGTCGGGGCCCTCGCGCGCGTTGGCCACGAAATTCGGCGGCGGCGGCCACACCTCGTGCACACCTTCCTGTTTCACGCGAACCTGGTGGGCAGGTTGGCGGCCCCCTTCGCCAAAGTGCCTCACGTCATCTGCTCGGTGCGCGTTGAGGAGCCGCGACGGCTGCATCTTTGGCTCGACCGGCTCACGCAGCAGTTTGTGACCGTTGAGGTCTGTGTCAGCGAGTCGGCGCGGCGGTTCACCGCGGAGCGCGCTGGCATCCCGCCGGCGAAACTGCGCGTTATTCCCAATGGCGTGGTCCTGAGCGATTTCGACGACATCCCGCCGGCCACGGGGGCCTGGGTGCTGGATGTCGGTCATCCCTTGGTGGCCACGGTGGGGCGGCTCGACGAGCAGAAAGACCCCATGACCTTTCTCCACGCTGCGGCGTTGGTGCACGCGCGGCAGCCCCAGGCCTGTTTCGCTTGGGCCGGGCGCGGCCCGCTGCGGCACCGGGCCGAGCGCGAGGCGCATCGCCTCGGCCTCGCGGGAGCAGTGCGGTTCATCGGTTACCTGGCGGATGTCCGCCCGCTCCTGGCGCAGTGCGCCGTGTTCGTCCTCTCCTCGCGCTGGGAGGGCATGCCCAATGTCGTCCTCGAAGCAATGGCCTGCCGCAAGCCGGTCGTCGCCACCAGCGTCGGCGGCTGTCCCGAGGTGGTGCGCGAGGGCGAGACCGGCTACTTGGTGCCGCCGGGCAATCCGGAAGCGCTGGCCGAGCGGATAGGCACGCTATTGGCTGACCCGGCGCGACGCCGCGCCATGGGCGAGGCCGGCCGCCGCCGCATTGAAGCAGATTTCACCCACGAGCACACGGTGCGTCTGTGGGAGGAACTCTACGAGCGTGTCCTGAGCGACGAGATTTCAGCGGGAGGGAGCGGGGCCGAATGAGGCAACACGAAGGGCGCAGGGGCGAGGATGGCGCGCACTTGCGTCCTTGATGCCAATGCCCGCGGCTTCGTGCGCTGGCGGTGAGTCGCCGGGCAGATTGACCGCCCTTGTTGTCACCGGCCCGGCAACTGCTCGGCGCAGCCCTGGTGAAACTGCCAGGCGGTCGGCTCGGGTAGGTCGTCTGGGAGAGAAGTAATCCAGGCGCGGTCCACGGCCAGATAATTGGCGTGGTGCTTGATACGCAGCGTCGGCAGTGGCTTCTTGACCTCGAAGACCATCGGCCCCCCCTCACCACCCCGCGCCAGGTTGGCCGACACCACGCGCCGCCACGTCCAGGGGGAGTCCTTGACAAAGCCCGGCAGCGTGAAGTTGGTGAAGTATTCCGTGTCACCGAGGTGGACGCTGGCGAACGAAGTTGGCTTCTCCGGATGGTTCTTGATGCGCAGCCAGACGAAGTATCTGCCGGGGCGCAGTTGCAGCGTGACGGCGATCTCGCCCCCGCCGATGATGGGCTGGCTAGGCTCGCCGAAGGCCACACACTGGCCGCCTTCAGCCTGCGGGGCGTCCACTAGGCGGGCCTTGCCAGCAAGTGTCGCAGTGGTGAGGGACAGTCCGACCCGGAGCGGCGGCTCCGTCGCCAGTGGCGGGAGCGAAGTCGCGACGCTTGGTGCCGAGGCATTGCCCCAGGTGTCCACCGCGGCAACGCGGTAGAAGAGCTCCACGGTGGCTGGCGGGTCGGTATCAATGAATGCCGACAGGGTCGGCGAGCCAATCAGGTGCGTGGCGTCGGGTGTGAAGTCCGCTCGTGTGCCACGGTAGACCTGGTAGTGGTGGAACATCGTGGCCTCGGTTGGCGTCCAGTTGAGGAGCACGAAGCGGCCGCCGGGATGGCGTCGGGCACGGAGGCCGGTCGGGGCTTCTGGCGGCGTTGAGGGCGTGTCGCCGAGGTCTGAGGGCTGGAAGCCATCGTCGCTGGTCAGCAGGAGTTTGTCCAGCTCCAGGCCGGAGGCCGCCAGGGTGGCCCTGATGGTCACGGAGCCGGCCGGTAGTGTCCAGGGCTGGCCGGCCATCCTCACCCACTCCCAGGCGCGGTTGGAGATCAGCAGGTCCGCTGCTGTGCCATCTGCTGGCGCCACCGTCAGTCGTAGGATCTCGCCGGCGCGTGACCGCGCCCGCACCCACAGCCAGTAGCGGCCCGCGCGCGGCAGGCGAACACTCCATTCTGCCTGCCCTTCTCCCGTCGCTGGTTCCCATAGCGGTGTGCGCACCGCGCGGCCAATGGCGCGCGCGGCACTGCATTCGTTGGGGAGGAAGAGTTCCCGCATCGGAAAGGTCAGGCGGCCGGCCTCCGCCTCCCAGTAGCGGCAGACACGTTCCGGCCACTCCGTCGCCGCCTCCTCGGAAAAGGCGCGGCTTTCCAGGCCACAATGTTCCACCGACGTCAGGACATAGAAGGCGCCCCGTGGCGGCGCAGGATCGCTCCAGGTGTGTGACCGCAGGAGTTCCCGGTTGATGCGCACATAAGGTCCGCCGCTCTGCCTGGCGCGATAAACGTTGTAGCCCGCGATCTCCGCGTGGCGCAGTGGGGCCTCCCACTCCAGCAAGTTGCTCTCTCCCTCCCGGCGGACCCGGACATTGACCGGCGGCTCCGGATACCGGGTGATCGCCAGGTAGAGGTCGGGATTGCCGAGCATGGCGGAGGTGTAGAGCAGTTTTGTGCCGTCTGGACTGGCTCCGTGGTAGGGGATTGTGCTGTAGGCATGGGGGCAACTGTTGGTGACGACAATTCTCTCGGCCGTGCCGCTGTCCGTGCAGACCCGGTAGATGGGTAGGCCTTTCTGCCGTGCCCAGACGAAGAACCAGCCGTCGTCCACCGTGTAGTCCATGTGGTCGCCACCGGGCAGGCGGACGAGGTCACGCTTTGCCCACGTGGCGAGGTCCCGCACCCACTTGACGCCGGACGAGCTGTGGTGATGGATGTAATACTTGCGTGAGGGCGAGTAGCCGCCGTGGCCAGCCACGACGAAGGTCCCCGCCGGAATCAGTTGCACCGGCTCACCTTCAAGGGCTTCATTTTGTGAGTTGAGCGGCCGCCACGTCCGGCCCTCTAGGTCCACCAGGTAGTTCTGGTAGGGATTCGGTCCATCGGCCGGATGGCCCTTGTTCAGTGAATAGCGGATGTGCAGGACCCCGTGCTGGTTGCGCACAAATGCTGCCGTGCCCATGCGGTCATCTTCTGGCTTCGCCGATGTGCTCCGGACCGGCAAGTGCCGCAGGATTCTGCCCTGGCCGTCACCCAGAATCAGGCGCAGGGGCGGCCGGCTGTCCTGACGTGAGGCGAACAGGCAGTACTGTCGGTCATCGCTCAGCTGGACCTCTGTCCGTTCGGGCATGTCTGGCGGCGGGATGAGGATATCGTGTCGTTCCTGTCGGGCGAGGTCGTACTCAAAGAGGGCACCGCGGGTGGTCTGGCAGAAGACGATGTTCGGGTCGGTGCGGCTCCACTCTGGCAAGCCGAAGAACTCGTGTGGGATGAGAGCACGGAATGGTTTGCACCCGCCGCCGTCGCTTCTCACACAAGCATTCACACCCGAGACGCGGATGAGCGAACCTTTGCTGTTGAAGGGGTAGTAGTTGGTGTACTGGACGCGCTCGTCGGCAGGGGTACGCAGGAGGAGCCAGACCTCCGCGCCAGTTACGGAGTCGCGGAAGATGACCCGTTGCGCGGGGGACTCGCCGAAGTATTCCTGGGTCAGATTGGCCGGAAATCCGGCCCACACCGTATTTCGTAAGGCGCGGAGGCGGTGAACTGCATCGGGCTGCGTTGCGTCCGGAAAAAGGCCGGGAAGCGGGAGGTAGGGGTCATCGGTGGGAACCTTGGGGGCGGCAGCACGGACACGGTTGGGCCCAGCTAAACTCGCTGCCGCCAGCGCCACGAATAATACTAATGGCCGCCGCAATCCGGACATCGTGTCCTCTCCCGCGTGTCGAACGTACTCCTGTCTCTAGCCCTTGACCGCCCCAGCGGTCAGGCCACGGATTATGTGCTTCTGCGCGAAGAAGTAAACCAGGAGGAGCGGCACCACGCTAAGCGTAATGGCCGCGGATGTCTTGGAGACAAACATTCCGGCCTCGTCCGAGAACTGGTAGAGCGCCAGCGGCAGTGTTCGCAGGTGCGTGCCCTTGAGGAAGGTGAGGGCGAATGCGAACTCGTTCCACATGGTGACGAAGTTGAAGATGACCACGGTCGCCAGGGCCGGGCGGGCGGTGGGCAGGGCGACATGCCAGAAAACACCGAACGCCGAGCAGCCATCAAGGCGGGCTGCCTCCTCCAATTCGCGCGGCATTTGCTCAAAGAACCCACGCAGAATATATATGCTCACCGGCAGGGCGAAGCCGACGTACGGCCCGATGAGCGCCAGATACGTGCCGCGCAGCCCCAAGCCCTCAAGGAGGCGGTTGAGCGGGACGAGGGTGGCGTGAACGGGGATCATCATCCCCAGGAGAAAGAGGTAGAAGAGCACCTGGCGGCCGCGGAAGCACAGGCGGGCGAAAACGTAGCCCGCCGCCGCAGCGATGAGCACCGCCACCGCCCCGGAAACAACACCGACCACTAGGCTGTTGAGGTAGGCGCGCCCCAACTGCCCGCTTACCCAGCACTCCGCGAGGTTAGCCCAGCGCGGCTGCGCGGGCAGCGACCAGATATTCGCTAGGATTTCCTGCTCAGTCTTGAGTCCTGTGTACACCATCCAGACCAGAGGATAAGTGGCGAGGACAAGGGCGAACGCCAGCACTGCGCCACGAAGCATGCGTCCGGTCATGCCTTGCCCTCCGCTGTGAGCCGCGCCCAAGCGCGCAGGAGCGCGTGCGTGACCAGCGTCGCCGTGAACACGATGGCCAAGAGTGCCACGGCCAGTGCGCTGCCGCGCCCGAATTCCTGGGCCTCAATTCCGGTTTTGTAGACGTAAGTGGCGACCAGTTCGCTGGCGTGCGCCGGTCCGCCGCGCGTCATCACCCAGATGAGGTCAAAATACTTCAGCGAACCCACGATGCTCAATACCGCGGAGACGCGCGTTACCGGCAGTAGCATCGGCAGGGTGATGCGGCGAAAGACCTGCCACTCGCTGGCCCCATCCAGGCGCGCCGCCTCGTAGAGTTCCTCGGGGATGGACTCGATGCCGGCGATGAAGAGAACCATGTGAAATCCGGTATGCCGCCAGCAGATCGCAGCAATGACCGCTGGGAGCACCATGTCTGACCGTCCTAGCCAGCCGAAGGCGACGTGGTTGCTGAAGAGCGCCAGGAAGCGGTCAAGCAGCCCATCGCCGGGCAGATAGATGAAACTCCACAGCAATCCCACCGCCACCGCCGGCAGCATCATCGGGGCAAACAAGATGGTACGGAAAAGGCTGCGCGTCCGCCGCAGATACGACAGGAGGACTGCCAGCCCCATCGCGGCAGGGAGTTGTATGACGAGCGAGAGCAGCACCAGGAGGAAGTTGTTCCGCAGCGCGCGCCAGAAGACCGGGTCGCGGCACAGCCAGGCATAGTTCTCCAGGCTGATAAACATCTTCTCGGCCCCCACGCCTGACCAGTCAAAGAGGCTGTAAGCCGCCGACTGGGCGATGGGAAGGAGCACAAACAGGCCGTAGAAGATGATGGCCGGGGCGAGCAAGGCCCAGGAAATCAAGCACTCCCTGCTGGCCGGGGCCTTCATCACGCGACTCATGCTCCTGCGCATGTTCTGGTGGCCCGGCCCCCCAGGCTCGCGCCGTAAAGCGTCAGCGCGGAGGTTAGTCTAACGGTTCTCTCGGGCCACCTGCTCCATTCTCTCCGCCGCGGCTTCCGGCGTCATAATGCCGGCAAAGAGCGCCTGGGTAGTCTCCTTGTGCGCCAGGGCCAGGGCCGGCGACAGGTATTGGTCGTAATAGAGTTGGATGGCCGGCGCCGCCCGGAGCAATTCGAGCGCGCGGCGTGCCGGTTGCGGCAGGGCTTGCTCGGTGACCTCCGTGCCGATCGCCGGCAGGCGGCCAATCGCCACCCACTCTTTTGCCACGCGCGCCGAGGTCAGTTCGCGCAACAGGGCCACCGCTACTTCTGGGTGTTTGCAGGATGAGGAGACGGCGAAGGCGGCATTGGTGCCGCCGACGACGGCGCCAGCATCGCCTGCTCCTTCGCTCGCCGCGGGAAAGGTGAAGCAGTCCAGGCGTTCGAGGAACGCGGGCGCTTCCGTCCGGCAGCGCGCCACGAGCCAGTTGCCCATGACGTACATCGCCGCCCGCCCGGTGAAAAAGAGCCGCCGCGCCTGGTCGTCAGTGAGGCCGTTGAATCCCTCGGGGAAGGCCCGGAGGGCTACGAGTTCCTGAATCTGTCTGCCGGCCCAGACGAAAGCTTCATGTGAGAAGGAGGCACCGGGCCGGCGCGCCGCGGCGGCCTCGAGCGTGCGCATCCCGCCTCGGCGCGTGGCGAAATAGATGAGGTAGAAGCAACCCGGCCACTGCTCCTTGTTGCCAAGGGCGAAGGGGGTGATGCCCGCCGCGCGCAATTTGATGCAGAGGGCCTTCAGGTCCGTTTCATGGCGGGGCGGGTCGAGTTCCTGGGCGCGGAAAATCTCACGGTTGTACCAGACCGGCACGATGGAGATGTCAAGGGGTACGGCCCAGACCTTGCCCTCGGCGGTGCAGAAGTTCAGGGCGGCGCGGTGGAAGGATTCGCGCCAGTTGTCCTGCTCCAGAGCTGCCGAGAGGTCGAGCACCCGTCCGGCGCGGGCATAGGCTGCCAGAAGGCCGCCACCCCACGTGTGAAAGACATCCGGCGGTGACCCGCTAGCTATCTCCGTGGCCAACTTCTGCTTGAAGAGGTCGTTCTTGATGGGCACGACCTCCACCACGACGCCCGGATGGGCCTGCTCAAACCGCTGCACAGCTGTCGCGAGCACCTCGCGTGGGCCCTCGTAGTCCATGATGTGCCAGAAGGTCAGGCGCACGGTTTGCCCCGCGGACTTCGTCGTCGCGGTTTTGCGCGGAGTGCCGGCGGCCCCAGACGGCTTCTTCTCGCATCCCGCCGTGAAGAGGAAGGCGGCGAGGGCCACCATTGTGGCCGCCAGAGAACTTTGTCGCATTCGCCTGCTTTCCTTAGCCGGAGCCGCTATCACGACCAGACGAGAGGAAACGGTAAAAAGTATAGGAGGCTATCGGTGCTCTGTCAAATAAAGGCAACACAAGAAGAGTGGCGATGTCCAGGAGCCGGGGTTCCTTGACCTGACCCCGCTGCCTGCATAAAATCCGGCCGAAAATCCATGTGCCATGACGGCGTGGAGCAGCCGCCCGAGGTGGCGCGGGCATGACGCGGACGATGACCACTACAGCAAGAAGTGAACTGGACCGGCTCATCACAGAGGTAGGGTTGGCGGCAGCCGCAGCGCAGCGCCGTGTTGCCGGCGTCCTCTTCACCTACCGCTGCACCATCAGTTGTCGCCATTGTCTCTTCGGCTGTGGAGGCGACCGCCCCGACGTGGTCATGAGCCCGCGGCAGTTGGCGGATGCGCTTGCCATGCTCCACGAGACCGGCCGCGTCGTGCACGTGGCCGGGGGCGAGCCGATGATGTATTGGGAGGCGCTTTCCGAGGGGATTCGCCTCGCCTACCGTGAGGACAACGCACCGCACTTCATTGAGACAAATTGCTCTTTTGCCGTGGACGAGGCCGTGGTTGCCGAGCGTCTGGAGTTTCTTGCTGCCCATGGCGTACGAGGCCTCCTGGCTTCTGCGGACCCCTTCCATCAGGAGTGGGTGCCCCCCGAACGCTTCCTGATGGTCCGCCGCTATGCGCGGGTGCTTTTCGGTGAGAAAAACTACTGGGGCTCGCGGGCAGACGATGAAGCCATCTTCAAGTTGCGTGAAATCGCCGGCGATCCTGAACGGCTGCGCGAGTACACACGCGCCCATCCGCCGGTCATGGTCGGCACCGCGCAGCGGGAGCTGGCGCGATACCTCGACTCGTTCGCGCCCGATGACCCCAGCCTGCCCAGGATTGGCTGGCGGAGGGCAGTGCAGAGTTCAAACTGCCTGGAACAGTTCCGCGCCGATACCATGTGGGAACTGCACGTTGACCCTTATGGCAACATCCAGACGAATTGCGGCATGGTCCTAGGCCAGATTGACAGGACGCGGCCAGTCGAGGTCCTGGCGCGCGGTCCCGAACACGCCAATCGCTTCGTGGCGGTCGTCTGTCGGGAAGGGCCGCTGGGCTTGGCGCAACTGGCCCGAAGCGAATACGGATTCGAATGGCCGCCGCGAGTGTCGCAGGGCTGCGAACTCTGCTATCTGGCGCGGCGACATCTGCGCCGGTTTCACCCGGAGGTATTCGGGCCGGCAGAGGTGTACAATTAACTTGGTTTTGGCTCCGAGGGGATTGAAGAGCACCTGCACGCCGGCCATGTCTCTGGATTTTGTGGCACGTGGTGCGGTAGAATTTGAACCTTTACGCAGGAGCCAGTGAACAGGATGGAGATTATTGACGCACATATCCACTTGTGGCGGCGTGTACCAGCCTGGAACGGATATCACCAGACACCGCGCCGGGCATATGGTCGTGTGGTTATAAACGGCCGTGCCATGGATATGTTGCCACCGTCGTTTGTGAACTCCACAAGCACGGCAGAGATGGCAATCGCGCATATGGATCGCCACGGTGTGCGCCGCGCCATTGTCGTGCAGGAGTTGCTGGACGGATTTCTTGACGCGGTGGTCATTGATGCGGTGCGGCGGTTTCCGGAACGGTTTGTTGGTGAATCCCTGCCTGACCCGGCAGCCGGAGCGGCCTCTACTCGGCGCTTGGAGCGTCGCCTGCGCGCCGGGCAACTGCGCGGCATCAAGATTCCACTCGCTGGCATGAAAGAGCGTGCTCCAGGTTTTGACCTTGACTGCCCGCTAGCCTTTGATTGGTTTGAGGTATGTCGGCGCCACCGTGCCTTTGTTACCATCCACCCGACACCGCCAGCGGAGTTTGTACGGCCGATGCGCTTTGCAGCCGAGCGGTTTCCGGACGTGCCTTTTCTCATCGCCCATGGCGGCCTTCCCAACTTGCCGGGTTGGGAAGCGGTGCTGGGGCTGGCGCGGCAGCCGAACGTCTTTATTGAACTCGCGGCGCTGCCTTATGTTTTTCGCGAAGCCTATCCTTGCCCGCGATCGGTCGCGGCCATTGAAAGAATGGCGGCAGAGGTAGGGCCACACAAACTCCTTTGGGGCAGTGACTACCCGCGCACGTTGACGACGTTGACTTATGCACAGCAGATTGAAGTAGTCTCGCAGGGATGCAAAGCGTTAGCTGAGGCCGATCGCGCCCTGATCCTCGGTGGCACGGCTGAGCGGCTTCTGGCCAGAAAATAAGACGTATATCTCCAGCATAAGGGAAGGAGAACCACGAGCCCATGAAATGCGGTATCACCGGCAAGAAGATTCTTATCACTGGTGCTTCCGGCCAGTGTGGCCGGGGCCTTGCGTTTGTGCTGGCGGCGAAGAATGAAGTGCATGCGCTCGCCCGTTTCAGCAAGCCCGAGGTCAAGGAGGAACTTCAGCGCAATGGCTGTGTTATCTGGCAGATGGATATGGCCACGGAGCGCCCCACGCGCTTGCCGAAGGACTTTGACATAGTCATTCACGAGGCGGTGAACTGGGGTGGCGATGATTCTCTTGCCGAGCAGAATCGCTCATTTCACCTGAGTTGCCAGTTCGTCGGCGACCTGATGTATGCCAACGAGCAAGCGCGGTTTGCGCTGGTCTCCACGGGCAGCGTCTACAAGGCGGTAGAAGGCACCTGCAAGGAAGACGAGACACCGGTCATGCCGCAAGGCACTTACTGCCTGGCCAAGGTGTGCATGACGCAGGTGGCGCGCTGGATTGGACACACCTTCCAACGGCCGTGGGTGGTGCTGCGCTACTATTTTCCCTTTGCCCCCTACGTGCCGCATCCAAAGGTTGACCGTGCGCTTACTGGTCAGATGGCGGGTGACAATCCAGCAGCCCCCGCCCAGCGGACCTACATTCAGAACCACATTTTCAACACGCTGCGGGCACTCCAGTACGCGAAGCCCGAGGGTGAGATATTCAACAGCGCCACGACCGAGAAAATCACTGCAGGTGACATGGCAAGAATCGGTGCCAAGGTCGCGGGCGTGCAAGTGGACCCGCGTGCGCTGCAGCCCGGATACTCCCCCGGCCCGCGGCACGAGGCCGATACGGAGAAAATCCTGCGCCTCTTGGGGCCATCGCCTGTCTCTCTGGAAGAGGGTTTCCGTCGCTACCTTCGCGCGCGCCGCGAAAACATTTTGGTACCACAGTCCTGGATGTTTGAGGAGGAAAGGAAATGAAGGAATGCCTGAACGTGGCCGTAGTGGGTGCTGGCATTTTCGGCACCGTGCACATTCGTTCGTTCCGTCAACACGGTCGCGTCAACCTGGTCAAAATCTGCGAGTCCAACCCGAAGCGAGCTGAGGCCGTCCGGCAGGAATATGGCGTTCCCGTGTGTTCCAACTATCGCGAGATCGCCGCGGACGAGAGTATTGACGCGGTGGGCGTCGCCACCCCTGACCACCTCCATCGCGAAGTAGTGGTGGCGATGCTGCAGGCCGGCAAGCACGTCCTGGTGGAAAAGCCGCTTGCGACGTCCACCACCGATGCGCGCGAGATGGTGCGGGCTGCCGAACAGGCGAAAAAGCACCTTATGATTGACTTTCAGAACCGCTGGAACCCGCCCTTCATAGAGGCGAAGAAGCGCATCGCAGATGGCGAATTCGGCGACCCCGTCACTGGGTGGGCGCGTCTGGCTAACACTCTTTACGTGCCACGGCAGATGCTCTCCTGGTCGGGCCAGAGCGGACCGCATTGGTTCCTCCTGCCGCATGTCGTGGACATGATCTGCTGGCTCTACGAACGGCCGGTCAAGCGGGTTATGGCCTATGGCCGCAAAGAGATACTCAAGAAAATGGGCATGGACACCTATGACGCCATTCAGGCCATGCTCTTCTTTGACGACTGCGTGGCCACAGTTGAGACCGCTTGGATTATGCCGGAGAGCCGCCCCAATCTGGTGGATTGGCGCGTTTTTCTCCAGGGTACGCGAGCGGTAATTTCGGTGGACCCGCTGGCCCCCACACTTGAGATTACCGGCGAGAAGTTCCAGTGGCCTATTACCGGCGCTTTCCAGGATGCGTTCGGGCGCGTCCAGGGCTGGCAGGCGACACCCATCCTTCACTTTGTGGATCGTCTGCTGGCTGGACAGAAGCCGATGTGCGATGGTAGAGAGGGCTTCCACAATACAGCTGTAATTGCCGCGATCGTGAAGTCGGTGGAGAGCGGCAAGATGGAACCGGTGGAACAACTTTAGCGAACGGTTTTTTTGGATGGGGGCTGCGGGGCGCACTGTAGTGCGCCCCGTACGGCGCAGAGGAGGATGCTGTGCTGACGCTGCTACCGGACCCGCAGGAGATACGTCATACAGAATCGGCCTACACGCTGACAAACGCGGACCGAGTGCTCATGTCGCCGTGGAATGGCGAGGACGCTGCCGAGGAAGTACTGGTGGGTGCCTTACGGCGGGTTATTGGCCGGCCCCCGCTAGTGGAGAGGATGCCTCTGGGCGGCGTTGCAGGCGCCACCGTAGCCGTGGCGCGGAACGAACGCGCTGCCAGCACAGTGGTGCGGATGGCGGTGCGCGCGCTCCAGGAACCAGTGCCCACTGCCGCCGTGTGGCGCGACGGCCCCTGCATGCCTGCTGAGCGTACGCTGGCCCGCCGCATCCCGCTCCGTAACCGTGGCATTGGGCGTGACGAGACCTACGTCCTGCTCGTGCACTCCGACGGCATTGCTGTCACTGGTTCGGGTCGGCGCGGCCTTTTCTGGGGCTTGCAGACTTTGCGGCAGGTTCTCGCCGCGGCTCGTAACCGTCGCGTCCCCGGGCTCACTATTCGCGACTGGCCGACCCAAGAAATCCGCGGCGTTCACCTGGACATGAAATACTTTTTCCAGACGCCGGCCGCCACCGAAGAGTGGCTGCGTGGGCTCTCTGCTCTGAAAATCAACTGTGTGTTGTTTGAATACGAGGATAAGTTCCCCTACCGGAAATATGCTTTCCTTCGTGACCCGGAGGCGATGGTGCCAGCGCGTCTGCGTCGCGTCCTGGACACTGCTCGCCGCCACCACATCATGGTCATACCTCTTGTGCAGTCGCTCGGCCACTTGGAGTTTGCCCTGCGCCACCCGCAACTCGCCCACCTGCGCGAGGAACCAGATATCTACTTCCAGGCCTGCCCCACCAACCCTGATGTCCTGCGCTTCGTCTGCGACCTTATTGACGAGGTGATGGACTATCACCTGGACGTCCCATTTTTTCATATCGGGGCCGACGAGACGGGTTTCCTTGGGAAGTGCCCGCGCTGTGCCCGCGTCGTGAAGGCGAAAGGCGAGACGCAACTTTACCTAGACCATATCACCCGTGTGGTGAAACATGTCATCCGGCGCGGCAAACGCCCCATAATGTGGGAGGACATTGTTCGCGTTCATCCTGAAAGCGTACGTCGCTTGCCCAGGGAAACTGTCCTCGCCTACTGGGACTATGGTCAGACATGTGAGCGCCACTATCCGCGTGACCTCAATCCTACCCTTGCGCGTTTTTACCGGGTGGGTGCGAAATCCCACGAATTGTGGCCCGACACGCTCAGCATCTTTGAGTTCTTTGACTACTATCGCAAGCAGGGCTTTGACGTTCTTGCCATGCCCTGCCTGAACTACGGGACGTTGGTGCCCAACATTCCCAGCACTGCGCGCAATACGCTCAAGTTCGCCGAAAAGGCGGCAGTTTGCGGCGGCCTGGGCACCATCAACACCCAGTGGGCATGTTTCAGGTTGCCATTTGATGTCGTCTGGTACAATTACGGGCTTACCGCGCAGGCGACGTGGTTCTGGCCACCGGCGGACACAGTGGACTTTGAGACACAGTTCAGTCGTCTCTGGCTCGGCATGTCGGACAACACGCTGGTGGACGCGACTAACAAGGTGGCCGAAGGCGTCGGTTTCCGCGCGCGGGGCGCCCGCCCATTCAACCTCTTGCACTTCGCTATCATGGACGCGGAACTGCACTACGAGCGCGGGATGGAGGATCGGCGTCGGCGTGGTTCCATGCCCAGGGACATGAACTTCACCCGCGTCCTGCGCGAAAAACTCCGTCGCTTGGCGGAACTGTCGGACCGCGGCGACATTGACGCGCGCACTGCGTGGGTGGAACAGCAGATGCGCGATGCGTTGCATCTCCTCAAGTGTGCACGCCCGACCACGCCCGTTGGCCGCCGCATGAAGGATCTCCTCAAGGTAAGTGCTGACTTCAAACTGAATCGCATTGCCACCATCGGGATACTTCGCCGTGCTTTCTCTGTGCAGCAGGGTGGCAGGCCCACGCGCGAGGAAGTGGAAGCGGCACTGCGCACCGAGAACCGTCTGCGCCGTGATTTGCAACGCGCTTATTCCCATTACCTGCCGCCCGGACAACTGAAATTTGAGATGCGCCTCCTCTTTGAGGGTGAGGAGAACCTCCTGCGCGAGGTCTTGGCCGGGAGCGCAGCCTCGTTTGTCGTAGGCTCGTGATATAATGAGACAGGGGACAGAAGGTGAGGTTGCGGCGAGGTGCACGATTGTCGCGCGCGTGCGTGGCTATACTCTTTATGGTCGCCCTCCTTGGTGCCTGCCTGGGTCCACTGAGTGCCGCTGAACTGAGTTTGGTCCTGCGCAATTACGAGATGGTGCGTGGGCAGCGTTACATGGGCGCGCTTGATTACGCTTACTCGAGTACTGATTCGAAGCGCCCAGGCTATCGATGGGTGGGATACGGCGCGTGGGAACTAACCAAGGAGATGCAATTTTCGCAGAGGTTTGCTACGGAATTTGACTTGGGCCTTGTGCCGCGGGGCACCATCGCGCGTGCCACGGTGTGCTACACGCTGAAGTTTACTCGCGATGCGCAGCCGGGGCGCGTGGACCTTTTCGTCTTTGACGGATTTCCTTACTCCGCCAACAAGTGTATAGGGCAGGTCAATCTCGGCGCGCAGAAGGCTGGGGGAGAAGTGACGGTGGAGTTTGATGTGACGGAGGCGATTGCCGCTGCCACCAATCTTGTAGCCTTCGAATTGCGCGCTTCGTATCCGCGGTACACCTGCTACGTCTTTTGCGGAGGCCGCAGCGGCCCAACGCCGCGCAATCCGGAACGCGTGGAGATCCGCCCAGAACAGCGGCCAGCGTTGGTTGTTGATGTGGACGTGCCAGAAGATTTGCCGGCCCCTTTATCGAACGCTCAAGTGGGCGTCGGTGAGGAGGCCCGCTTCGGCCCGCCCAAGGATATGTCCTATGCGATAGTTCAGAAACCGATCAGTTCTAAATGCACCGATAAAGATGTGGCATCGGGAATGCTGCGCCCTGATGTTGAGGGCCGCTATGTGGTGAGGGGAACGGCGCGCGGTGTCAGTCAGTATGCCACCATTGAAGCCCGCCGCGTTCTTAGTCACCGCCCGCGCGTGTGGGTGAATCCGGAAGCGCTGGCGAGACTCAAAGCGCTGCAAACAATGCGCGTGCCCGCGTGGGTGACATTGGAAAAGGAGGCCAACAAGTTTCTTGCCGCGATAAAAGATGGCACGTTCCAACCAGGATGGGGCGGCTTTGGCTATCTGAACACCATGGACGCCTTGTCGCTAATTTACCTGGTCACGGGCGACAAACGATATGTAGAACCGGCCAAGCGCCTCATGGAACTGATGGCAACGGAATCGCTCGGGAATGTTGCCAAAGACATTGGCTACAATATTCGCACCCTGGGCCGCGCCATGGCGATGGGCATAGATCGTCTTTATCCTGAGCTTTCGGCTGATGAAAAGTGGAAGTATGTTGACGAGCTGAACCACTGGCTGGCCTGGTACGATGCCGAGGGCTATCAGTCATATGGGCCCACCATGGGCAATTATTTCGCTGGCTATTTCGCCGCCCTCTACATGGCTGTTTATGCCACCTACCAGGACAACCCGCGCGGGCCGGTGCTCTTTGACCGAATGCGCGAGCTTTTCGAACGACACATCGCCGCCGAAACCACCAGTGGTGTCCTGCAGGGCGGCGATGACCCGGAAGGACGTTACGCTGACTTCTACTTTGATACCTGGTTGCGTTATCTGGTAGCGCGCCGAGACGCTGGAGGCGAAGACTTCTTGTCGGACCTCGCCTGGCCGCGCGAGATCGTGTATGCCTACATCCATCGTACGCGACCTGACAAACAGACGTTTCACGATTACGGCGCCTGGAGCGGATCCAATCCCACGCGTGTACCCACGACGGCCATGCTTCTTCTCTCTGCGCTCTTGGCAAACACAAAAGAGGGCGCCTACGCGCAGCAGTTTGTGAATGAACAATTCGATCTCCAGAAAAAGACGCCAACCGTTTCTGATTGCTTGTTCTACGACTCCAACCGTCGTGCGCGTGGTTGGGAGGAGGAGCCGTGCAGTTATTACACCCGCGGACTGAATCTTGCCACCATGCGCTCTTCCTGGGCACCTTCCGCGGTGTGGGCATCGTTTCAGAACGCGGGACGCCGCTTTGTTGACCATCAGCATTGGGATTTCGGCCATTGGTCAATCTACCGCGGATCCGATCCGCTGGTAGTGGACCCGTACAGTGATGATGAAGGCGCCGGCACGCAATTCCATAATTGTTTGGTTGTAGACGACGGCGGCACCCAGACCAATCCTTACAACCCGCGCCAATGCGGCGCTGAGGGAATCCCGCTGGCCTTTGAAGATACCGGCACCTACGTATATGTTGCCGGCGATTTCACCAATCATTATCGTTTTCGCGACAAGGCAAGTATCAAGATGCACCGGCGCCATTTTCTCTATCTAAGGCCCAACCTGTTCATCATTCTTGACCATTTCGAGTTGCCAGACGATCGCTTCAGCGCAATGAGCCGCATTCATTTCAGCGCGCCTCCGGAAATCGACGGCGCAAACATTTCTGCGCGACGTAATACTTCGCGAGTGTGGTTACGCGCATTCGCCGCGGATGCAGATCAATTAGTTGCCCCCACCATCTTGCGAGTTCAAGGGCGCTACCAGGAAAACGCTGTGGACGTGCTGTCTCCGGGGCGGCTTGGACCGCAGTCCATTATCCTGGTAGCAGCAGCCCTTGGCGCTGGCGAAGCACCGCCACGAGTTGATTGTGAATGCGAGGGTAAATCTTTTCGCGTGCGCTTCTGTGGCGCTGTTGATGCTGAAGTCGTTCTTCACGCCGACGGCTCCCCCGGCGGCAGCGTTATCATCGATGGTAAGACCTGCGCCTTGGCTACTGACATTCGTCCACTTCGGAGCAAATAGGTCTTGCTAAGTGGGCGGAGGCTGGACCCTGAGAGGGGCAACCTGTTTCCGATTCCCGACTTTGTGATAGAATTAAGGCGTTTACGCGAACTGGGTCGTTCCTTCCGGCGTGTGAGGTGATTGGTGCGTACCCGCCTTCGCGAGCAAGTTGGCCCAGTGCCGTTAGGGGTACTTTGCGTGAATCTCTGGCTCCTCATCTTTTTTCCGTGTGCCCTGGTGGACGCTGATGTCGGCGATGAGGCATTCAACCTTGCCTTGGAGCAGCTGAACAACAAGGAATACGTTGTGGCCTTGGAGGCCTTTGCGGCCTTCAAGAAGGATTTTCCCGACCATCCGCGTGTCCGTGAGGCTGCCCTCCGGTGTGGCGAGTGCTTGTATCGGTTGGGACGATATGCCGAGGCCGCGCAGAGCCTGCACGAGTTTGTGACTGCCAATCCCCGTAGCGACGAGACGCCGCCAGCATTGTGGTGGCAGGCTGACGCCCTCCTGCACTTGGGCAGACACCGCCAGGCAGCGGAGGCCTACGCTCGCCTCGCCCGCGATTTCCCGACGCACGAACTGGCGCGGGCCGCACGTTACTGGCAGGGTGAATCCCTCCGACGGGCCGGTGAGGTTGAGCTTGCCCTTGTTATTCTTGATGACGTCGTCCGCGAGGGCGATGAGAAGTTCTTGCCCTTGGCGTTGCACAGCGCCGGTCTGGCCGAGTTTGCACAGGGCGACTATGCAACGGCCCTGGAAAGGTTCCAGGCGCTTGTGAAGAAATATCCGCAACATGAGACCAGCCCGGAGGCCGCCGCGCAGGCGGCGGAGTGCCTGGTTCGCTTGGGGCGTAACGACGCTGCATTGGTCGCGTACTCAGAACTGGAGACGCGGTATGGCGCGCGTTTCCGCCGCGAAATCCTGCTGGGTCGCGCCCGCATTGCTCTCGCCAAGGCGGAGCATGCCACAGCCGCACACCTATTTGAGAGTGTGGCGGCGGAGTTTCCGGCAGACGCCGGTGCGGAGGGAGCGCGGTTCAATGCCGCCTCGGCGTGGTTTGCGGCGGGCGATTATGCCCGTGCCGCTGAGATTTTCGCGGTGCTGGGTTCTGGCAAAGGCGAGCGCGCCGCGCTTAGTGTGTACTGGCAGGCAAAGTGTCTGGTGGCCCAAGGGCAGTATGCTGAAGCAGCACCGTTATTCGCTCGAGCTGCAGCAGCGCTTACTGAACCGGAAACTCGAGCGAATGCGCTTGTGGCGGCCGGCGATGCCTTGATGGCAGCGCAACAGCCGGCCGCTGCCGCCGAGCGTTATCTGGAAGCCCATCAGGTGCTGCCAGGCGGAACTGTAGCGGCCACGGCGCTTTACAGTGCTGCCGTGGCGCGTAGCCAGGAAGGACGACTTGACGACGCAATTGTGCTCTGCCGTCGGGTGCTGGAGATCGCGCCAGCAGACGGAGGCGATCTACGCAGTCGCGCCACTTTCGCCCTGGGCGAGTTCCTGTTCCGCAAACAGGATTTCCAAGGGGCAGTGGCGGCTTTTCGCACACTTGAGGGTAAGCCCCCCTCGGGCGTTGCGCCCGTAACGCTCCTCAGCCGTCTGGCCTGGGCGACATATCATGTGGCCGCAGGACAGAGCGCAGCTGACTTCAGGCGTATCCTCAAGGAACATCCGAATTCGTCAGAGGCTGCTGAGGCCGCATTCATGCTCGGCTGGATTGCCGGTGAGCGCGAGCAAAGATACGACGAGGCTTTGGCGGCGTACCGCAGCTGTGCACGTGACTATCCGGGCACCGAAGCGGCAGCGCGCGCTACTGTTGAGGCTGGCGCTGTGCTGCTCCGGCAGCGACAGTTCGCTGAGGCCCGTCGGACACTGGCCGCCTTCGTTCAGTCGCCGCCCGCGAACGCTGTGCCTTTGATGCCACGCGCGCTCGTCCTCCTTGGCGGGGCGGAACTGGAGGATGGTGATGCAGCAGGCGCCCTGGCGCGCTATGCAAGTGCGCTAAGTGCGCTGAAGGCTGTACCAGATGCCTCGCTGGCCGCGGCGGCGCTGCGCGGCATGGGATTTGCGCTGCGGGCCTTGGGACGCCACGCAGAAGCCGCCGCACGATTTGATGAGTGCACGGAGCGCTTCCCGCAGGATGCGCAGGCCGATGTGGCCATTTTCTGGGCGGGTCGCTCGTACGAGGAAGCCGGAGAGTTAGCGCAGGCGGTGGCGCGATACGAACGCCTTCGGGCACAAGTGCCGGAGTCGGGGCTCGCCGCAGCCGCTACCTATCACAGCCTCGCCTGTCGTACACGTCTTCCCGGCACCGACCGGGAATCGCTGTCCCGCGAGTATGCGGAGTTCTTGGCGCGTTTTCCGCAAAGTGAATATATACCCAACGCCATCTATGACCTCGCCTGGATATGGCGCGAAGCGGGAGAAAAGGCGCGGGCTGCTGCCGAGTTCGAGCGTCTGCTCCGGGAGCACCCGCAGCATATTCTCGCGGCCGAAGCAGCGTTTTACCTGGGGGAGATGAAGTACGAGGGGGGTGACTATGCTGCTGCTGCGGGTTACTATCAGCGCGTGCTGGCGTGGAAAGAGATTTCTTTTCGCGACAAGGTGCTGTACAAACTCGGATGGGCACAGGAGCGGCTGGAACGTAAAGCCGAAGCGCTTGCCGCCTTCGGGGCGGTGGCAAAGGAGCATCCCCATAGCGAACTTGCTGCCGAGTCTGCGTATCGCGCCGGAAGGCTGGCGCGCCTCCAGGGGCAATTTGACGCGGCGGTAACTTATCTGTCGCAGGTACGTGGAGAACTGGAAGACCACGCTGCCTGCGAAATAGGTCAGGTGGAATTGGCACGACACAACTGGAACGCGGCGCAGGCGTGTTTTGAGAGGGCGTTGGTGCAGTTTCCCCAGAGTGCCCTGCGGCCGGAGATGCTTCTCGGTCTGGGGTTGGCCCTCTTTGAGCGGGGCGCGTATGATGAGGCGACGCGGGTGTTGCAGGAGGTGGTGCGAACCACCGATACTGTTACGGCTGCCCACGCCCAGTTTACGCTGGGCCAGGTTCAGTTTGCCCGTGGCGAGTATGCGGCAGCGGGTCGCGAGTTTATCAAGGTGGTGTTTTTCTACCGTGATGGTCAGTGGAAGCCGAAGGCCCTGGTAATGGCCGCGCGGGCGTATGACCGAGCTGGCGAACCAGATCGCGCGGCGCGATACTACGGCGAGGTCCTTAACCAGTACCCGGATAGCCTCGAGGCCAAGGTGGCGAGGGCTGAATTGGACCGGCTGACGGGACGGCGGCCTTAGGTGGAGCTGTGTTCCTGTGGTGCTCCGCGCAAGAGGAGAACAACGGATGTGCCAGCGCTGGTTGCGGGTAACACTTTTGTGGGTTGTGGTGGCAGTACTGACAGTACTGTGTGCTCCGCCCCTGGCCGCTAGGGAGACAGGTGCGGATATAGGGGCACGGGAGCGCACCCGCGCCCAGGTTCGTGCCCCGCGCACCTTCTTTGAATGGATGTTGCGCGGCGGCATCCTGATGATTCCTATTACCGGTTGTTCGGTCGTGTCCCTTGCCTTCGTTATTGAACGTTTCTTGGCGCTCCGCAAACGGCGCATCGTGGCCCCCACCTTTTTTGAGGATGTCAGTGACCTAGTGCGTGACGGCGAAATTGCCCGCGCTCAGGCGCTGTGTCGCGAGAGCCGCCTGCCGCTGGCGCAGTTGCTCCATGCCATTCTCCTATGCGCCAATGGCACACGCGCTGATATGGAGGCTGCGCTGGAGAACGAGGGGGGGAGGGTGGTCTGGGACTTGCGGCAGAACGGCAAGATACTCGGTATTGTTGCTAATATCGTTACGCTCCTCGGTCTTTTGGGTACGGTCTTTGGCATGATCAGCGCCTTTGAGGGTTATGCCTGGCAACAAGGCTCACCACGGCCGGAGGTGTTGGCGGTGGGTATCTACGAGGCGCTTATCACCACCGCAGCTGGCCTGAGCATTGCCATTCCCTCGCTTTTCTTCTACCACTACTTCCGCGGCAAGGCCGATGCTTTAGTCCGTGAAATGGAGGAGTTGGGGCTGGAACTCATCAACATCGTCTTGGAGAACCGGCCACCCGCGCCAAGAGGAGGCGGCCTGCGATGAAGGCGCTCAACGAGGCGGAAGAGGAAGTTAGCGTCACAATGACACCGATGATTGACGTGGTTTTCAACCTCCTAGTGTTCTTTCTGGTGGGCACAACGCTCTTCACCGGTGAGAAGGATATCAGCGTGCACCTGCCCCTGGCGACACGCGGCGAGGAGCGCCTCCCGGAACGCAAATACATTGTCATCAACGTTCGCGAGGGCGGCACGCTGGTGGTGGACGACCAAGTGGTGACCTACAAGCAACTGACCGACATCCTGTCCGCTGCCGCCCGACGCGACCGTGCTACGCCTATTATCATCCGCGGCGATCGCCGCGCATATCATGAGGACATTGTGCGCATCCTCAATACCTGCATCGTACTGGAACTCCCCAAGGTCAGCATTGCCGTGTATGCCACCGAGGAACCGGACGCGAGGGCCGCTGACCACCTGAAATAGCGGCGCGGCTACGAAACACGAAACAGAAACTGCTTGCCGTTCGGCAGAAGTGGTCGCGCATCGTGCGGGAAAGGAGTGCAAGAAATATGCCGCAAAGAGTCCGCCCCTTTGTTGGCGTCTACGTGCGCCAGAATCAGACCATGACAAGGGACATCTTCCCCGTCCTGGAGCACTACGGATATCGCTTCCGCGGTCTTGACCCCGACGACCTGCGCGGCCTGGAGCCAGGCAGCGTGGATGTCCTGCTCTTTCCAGGGGGTTGGTACCTGTTTGTGAACGAGGAGGCGTTGCAAAAACACGCGGACATCGCCGCGCGCATCCGTAGTTTCGTCGAGGCTGGTGGCGGCTATGTGGGCGTCTGCTGCGGTGCGATTAATGCATGTTACCTGGGCCTGCTCAATGCTGACCTGGTCAAGATGCTTGGCATCGGGCCGACTCCCATTGAGCCAGTGGATGGGAAACATCCTGTCTTGAAAGGGGTGGTGAAAAAATCAAAGGTCAAGTGGCGGCAGTGGGAGCGGATAGACATGCTGCGCTACAACGGCTGGCCGATGCTGCTGCGGGATGGGGCGCACATGATCGCCGCCTACGACCTCGACAAGAAGGTGGCCGCCATTGCAGCAGCGCGCTACGGTTGCGGGCGTGTTGTAGCTTTCAGCCCGCATCCGGAAGGAGCGACGTGTGCGCCCGGTGTCTTCCGTGACCGCGACCGACAACCAGTGGTCTATGACGGCATCGCCATGAATACGGCCCGCATGCTTGACAACGCGCTGCGCTGGTGTTCCGAGCCGGCGCGCCGGTAGGTTGCTCAAGGCGAGCGGTGAATTGCAGCAGCGCGCTATGGGGCGACATCAGAGAAGCGGCAGTCCAGGAGCAGCGTGGCAGCATGGCATGGCGCTGATGCGCCCGCGTGAGCGTGTTCTGGCCGCCCTGCACCATCAGCAGCCTGACCGTGTGCCCCTCTTCTACCGCGCCACTGAGGAAGTGACCGACTGTCTCATCCGGCACTTCGGTGCGGCCGGCCTTGATGACGTGCTTGAACTATTGCATGTGGACTTTCGTTTCATCCAGACGCCCTATATCGGTCCTCCGCGCGTGCCCGATGCCAAGGGGGTCATTGTTGACTATTGGGGTATTCCCCGTCGCCGCGTTCATACCGCCACCGGTTCTTATATGGAGCCGGTCTGCTATCCGCTGGCTGAGGCGCGCACGCCTGCTGAGGTTCGCGCCCATCCCTGGCCGAAGGTGGAGTGGTTTGACTTCAGCGCCGTGCGCGAACAGATGACCCGTTACACCGAATACGCGACCATGCCAGCAGCTGGGATTGGTTGTGATTCCCCGCTGGGCATCATGCCTGAACTCCGCGGAATGGAGAATCTCCTTATAGACTTGGTAGAGCGGCGCGAAATGTTCCGGGCGATTGTCGCAGAGATGATGCGTTTCCGGCGTGAATATCTGCGGGCGTTTCTGCCCCACGCGCGCGGGCTAATTTTTCTCCGCGTGGGCGAGGATTTTGGCAGCCAGCACGGGTTGCTCTTCAGCCCGCGCATCTGGGACGAGTGCATCCGGCCCTATTTTGTGGAACTGGTGCAGCAAGCGCACAAGCATGGTATTTACCTGTATTTGCATTCGTGTGGAGCGGTGCGCGATCTCATTCCGCGGTTGATTGCCGTGGGCGTGGATGTCCTCGACCCACTCCAGGTGGGCGCCAGGGGAATGGAGCCGGCCGCGCTGAAGCGCGAGTTCGGGGCGCGTTTGACCTTCTGCGGCGGGGTGGACCTGCAACGGTTGCTCTCGCGGGGTAAACCTGACGATGTGCGGGCCGGGGTGCGCGACCTCATCCGCGTCATGGCCCCCGGCGGGGGCTTTATCCTTGGTCCTACACACAACTTGCAGACCGATGTGCCTATCGGTAACATTATTGCCATGTATGAGGCCGGAGTGTCATTCGGCACCTACGTCTATGGGTGAGGGGGTGGAGATGGACGAGAAGCGCCGCGCCACGCTTGAACAGTTCTACCGCGATTACCTCCTCAATAACGTCGTGCCCTTCTGGCTGACCCATTCCCTTGACCGCAAATATGGCGGTTATCTCGTGCATCTGGACCGCGAAGGTAACCTCACTGGCACCGATAAGTACGTATGGTTCCAGGCGCGTGAGGTCTGGATGTTCTCAGCGCTTTACAATCGCGTAGAGCCGCGGCGGGAATGGCTTGAGGCGGCGCGGTTGGGAGTGAACTTCCTCAAAAAATATGGACGCGCCACGCCGGATACCTGGAACTATCGCCTGACGCAGACAGGCGAGGTGGTAGAAGGCCCTATCAGTTGGTTCAGCGACGGTTTTGCCATCCTCGGCTTCGCCGAGTATGCACGTGCGGCTGGTGATCACGAAGCCCTGGACATTGCGCTGGCGACGTTCTGGAGTTTCCTGCGTCGCGCACGTGATCCGAACTACGACAGTTACTACCCAACCGCCAGCGTCAAGACGGCAGCACGGCTGGTTGTGCCGATGTTCCTCCTACTCGTTGCACACGAACTCTTGGCAGTGCATAGCGATCCGCGTCTCCACGTGCTTCTTGACGACTGTCTCCAGCGCATCATGGAACGTCATTGCTGCCCCGGGGAGCGGGTGATTTACGAGACGCTGTCGCTTGATTATGAGCCTATGGACACTCCTGAGGGTCGTCTCCTTAACCCCGGCCACGCCATAGAGTGCATGTGGTTTGTCATGCACGAGGCACGCCGTCGCAACGACCGTCGCCTGTGGGAGCGGGCCACTGACGGTGTTGAATGGATGATGGAGCGTGGCTGGGACCGAGAACACGGTGGGGTGTTCGCCTTCGTGGACGTCAAGGGTGGGCGTCCGCGGGCTGGCGAGTGGTTCCGGGTCGCGGGTATTGACTGGGACACTAAAGTCTGGTGGGTCCACTCTGAGGTGCTTTATGCCACGCTCCTGGGATATCACCTGACCGGCCGACCGGCGCTCCTGGACTGGTTCACGCGGGCACACGAGTGGACCTTCGCACACTTTGCTGACCCCGATTACCCGGAATGGTACACTTTCCTTGACCGGAGCGGGCGGCCGACAAACCGTGCCAAGGGCGGTGAGTGGAAGGGCGCGTTTCATGTTCCTCGCGCACTGCTATTCTGCTGGCTGACCCTACGGGAGATGCAACGTGGCGTGTCGTCCGTAGGTGGGGTGGGTTGTGCAGCAGGCGGAGGCGTGGTTTGAAGGCAGAACCCTGGAAAGTGCTCTGCATGGCCGACATCAGCGCCGCGCCATGGGTGTTGGGGTTGCTCCAAGCGGTTGCGACGGTGGAGGTCGCACAGGCGGATCGGCAGGTGCTTGAAGAGCGCATCCACGAGTTTGACGCCTACTTCGCCACGCTGCAGGTGCGAGTTGATGCAGGCATCATCCGACGCGCGACGCGTCTGCGTGCCATCGCTACCCCGAGCACGGGCACCGACCATATTGACGTGCGAGAGGCCGAGGCAGCGGGTATCGTTGTCCTGTCGCTGAAGGATGACCACGAACTGCTTGAGCGCATCACCGCCACTGCGGAACTGGCCTGGGGCCTCCTGCTCGCCTGCGTGCGGCGACTGCCCTGGGCATTTGCCGCTGCCCAGCGTGGTGACTGGGCGCGCGACCGCTACCGGGGGCACCAACTGGCCTATAAGACACTGGGCATCCTTGGCTACGGGCGCCTGGGTCGTATGGTGGCCGAATATGGGAAGGCCTTTCGCATGCAGGTCATCGCCTGCGACGTGCGGCCTTTCTCGGCTCCTGGTGTAGAGCGTGTGGACCTGGACACGCTTCTGGCGCGCGCTGACGTGCTTTCCATCCACATCCACCTTTCTGAGGAGAATCGTGGTCTTCTGTCGCGGGCTGCCTTTGCGCGGATGAAGCCCGGCATCGTCATCATCAACACCAGCCGCGGCGCCATCATTGACGAGGAGGCCTTGCTTGAGGCACTGGAATCGGGCAAGGTGGCCGCCGCCGGACTGGATGTCATTGAGGGCGAGTGGCGTGAGGACCTCGCCGAGCATCCACTTATTCGCTACGCCCGTTCGCACGAAAACTTGGTCATCAGCCCCCACATTGGGGGTGTCACCTGGGAGTCGCAGGCGATGGCATTGGAGCACACCGCGCACAAACTGGCGGATTACCTGCGTCAACTGAAGTAGCGAGCGTGTTGACTGAAGCAGAGTAGCGGGTCGGAGCACTTTTTCGCGGGGCGGCCTGATGTGTGTGCGCTTCAGTGACCTCGGTAGTGAAGGGAGTATTGAAATGGAAGCGAAAGTTATTCTGGAAACGAACCTGGAGGGCATTCCGCTGCTGCATCGTGGCAAGGTGCGCGACCTCTACGCTGTGGGCAACGACCTCCTGGTTGTTGCCACCGACCGCATCTCGGCCTTTGACTGTGTCCTGCCAACTGGTATCCCGCGCAAGGGGGAGGTGCTTACGGCTTTGACGCTCTTCTGGCTGGCGTACCTGGGAGACCTGGTGGAAAGCCATCTCATCACCGCCAACGTGGCGGAAATGGACAAGGCCCTCAAACCGCATGCGGCAGTGTTGCAGGGCCGTAGCATGCTCGTACGAAAGGCGCAAGTGTTGCCGATTGAGTGCGTGGTGCGTGGCTACTTGGCCGGTTCCGGCTGGAAGGAATACCGCAGCCGGGGCACGGTGTGCGGCGTTCGCCTCCCCGCCGGTTTGCGTGAGGCCGAGCAACTGCCGGAGCCTATCTTCACGCCGACCACCAAGGCGGCCTCGGGCCACGATGAGCCCATGACCTTTGTGGAGGTGGAGGATAAGATCGGCAAAGACTTGGCCGCGGCGGTGCGCGAACGCAGCCTGGCGGTATACCGGCGCGCTCATGATTACGCTCGCAGTTGCGGTATCATCCTCGCCGACACTAAGTTTGAATGGGGCCTGGTGGACGGCCGCCTGGTGCTCGTGGACGAAGTGTTGACGCCCGACTCGTCGCGCTTTTGGCCGGCTAGTTGCTATCAGCCGGGGACCTCACCACCTTCCTATGACAAGCAGTATGTGCGTGACTACCTGGAGACGCTGAACTGGGACAAGCGGCCACCCGCGCCGCCGCTGCCTGATGAGGTGGTGCGGCGCACCACGGAAAAATACCTCCAGGCATGCCGGAATCTGACAGGACTGGTGCTGTGAGGCGCGACGCCGCATCGCGCCGCGGCCGCCGGGAGATTGGTGTCAGTGGCGCTGGTGTCGGCAGGGACTTGGGGGGCACACTGAGGGGAGGCTACTTCTCGCAGTCGCGCAACTGGGCCAGCAGCCTCCTGATGATCGTCCCGCTCCTGGTGGTTTACGAACTGGGAATCCTTTACGTGCAGGTGCCGCACGCGGCAGCTGCTGATTTCATCAAGGGGCCGCTCACCATCTTCGGCCGCCGGGGCATGCTGGCCTTCAATCTACTGGTGGCGGGCGGTTGTCTCGTAGTCGTGAGTTTTCTGCGGGACCGAGGGGAGCTGCGCCTGGCGTTCTTTCCCCTGATGGCGGCGGAGGCAGCTATCTACGCGTTCCTCCTGGCGCCGGCGGTGCAACTGGTGCTCGGCGGGCGTGTGGCCGACTTGGCCATTCGTCTCCCGCGCCACGTATCTCTCGCCAGCGTAGTAGTCTCGGCCGGTGCGGGAGTGTATGAGGAATTGCTCTTCCGAGGTCTTCTCCTCGGATTTCTCTACTTCGTCGGCCTACACCTGTTGCACCTGAAACCGCCACTTGCGGCGGTCATTGCCATCTTGGTGGCAGCCGCCGTCTTCTCGCTGATGCACTTCCTTGGTCCGGCGGGGGAGCCGGCGGATATCGCCCGTTTTCTCTTCCGTCTGGTGGCGGGGGTACTCCTGGGTATCATCTTCCTGCTCCGGGGTCTGGCAGTGGCTTGCTATACCCACGCGATTTACAATATCATTACCTTTGGACTTCAGGGCAGGTGAAACCCATAGCGTGGGTTGCTGGTGTGCGGGGGTTCGCGCAGTGAACACGAGATGGATGTTGCTGCTTGCGGCACTTGTGCTTCTCGCCGGCTGCGCCACCGTTCCGGTGACTGGTCGCCAGCAGTTCAACCTTCTCAGTGAGGAGGAGGAAGCACGCCTCGGAAGGGAGGCCTACCGTGAGATATTGGCCCAGGCGCGGCTGAGCAATGACGCGCGGCTGGTGACCATGGTGCGGCGCGTGGGCACCCGCATCGCTGCGGTGACCAACCGGCCCGAATTTGAATGGGAGTTCAACCTGATTGAGTCCCCCGAGCAAAATGCCTTCTGTCTGCCTGGGGGCAAGGTAGCGGTTTACACCGGCATCCTGGAAGCCGTCCAGAACGAGGCGGGACTGGCAGCGGTACTCGGTCACGAGATTGCTCACGCGGTGGCGCGGCACGGTGGCGAGCGACTGACCGAGAACCTCATCATCAGCCTAGGCGCCGCTGTCTTGGGCGAGGCAACGCGGCGAAAACCGGAGAGCACGCGGCGCGCATTGATGGTGGCCTATGGTGCGGGAACTACCTTCGGCGTTGTCCTGCCCTACAGCCGCAGCCACGAGTTAGAGGCGGACCGCATGGGCCTGGTTTACATGGCCCATGCCGGCTACGACCCACGTGAGGCGGTGGCCTTCTGGCGGCGGTTTGCAGCCAAGGGTGGAAAAGTGCCAGAATTTCTCTCCACTCATCCTGCCAGCGAGCGCCGCATTGCTCAATTGGAAGATCTTATCCACGAGGCGCTTGCGATCTACGCCGCCAATCCCAACAAATATGGCAGTGGCGAGAGGATCGCGTCATCGCCCTGAAAGAAATTGGTTGGTTTGCTGTGCTGGCGATGGGGGTCGTTTTTTCCATTACTTTCGTGGACGGGCAGTTTGTGGCGGTGCCGGGCATCTCTCCGGTGCTTGACAACCGGCGAAAAGCGCTGTTATAGTTGCGGTCACGGCACATTGGCTGAATCATCACGGGCGCGCGCGTGTGATGCAGGTGACCGGTGCGGTTTGGCGGGAGAGACACATGCGATATGCTTGGCTCTGGGCAGCAGTCGCAGTGGTGATATTGGTTACAACTGGTGCTTGGGCTCAGGAAGGGGCCCTCCAAGTTAACCCGATAGAAGTGCTCAAGGCCCGGGGGTTGCCGGAGATGAGCGTGGCCGCGGCGCGTGACTTGCTGGTGAAGCGTGCCGAGAGCGATCCTGAATCGGTAGTCAAGGCTGTAGCCACGCTCCTTGAAGAGAACGACGTGCAGGTCCGGATTAACGCGGCTGTGGTGCTGGCCAGAATTGCAGCGCGAACCACCGCACCCTCGCTTCCGACAGCGCTGCAGCAGTGCTACCGCGACAGTTCGCTGGGGGTGCGCTACTGGGGTTTGCGCGGTCTTCTGGCAGAAAAACAAGCGGGAGTTGTTCCGACTGGCGAGGTCTTGGCGAATGCCCTGCAGCCGAACCAGAGCCGCGTCCTTCACCTTCTGGGGGCGGAAGTTGCCGCCGAGCGGCGGATTCAGGAGGCGGTAGTGCCGCTAATGGCGCTTCTCCAGGACTATGCCAAGGCCTATGAGGAGGCCCGGACCAAACTCCTCACTGTCACGTTGCCGCCGGGAATGGAGGGCGCACCCACTTCACCTGGGGGCCCCCCGGTACTGACGCCAGCCGAAGGTGCGGGGTTTCCGGGGAAGATGATGGAGCGAGAAGAACCGCCGCCCCCTGGTCCAGTCCGGCCTGTAGCCCTTGCTCCGGCCGCGACTACGCGCATCAATATTGCTACGTTGACCCGCGAGGAAAGGCAGAAGCTGGCGGAGCGCTTTGACGAGAATCAGGCCGTCACTGATCTACGTTGGCTCGGCTCGGCGCTGGAGCAGATTACCGGGCAAGACTGGGGCTTCCTGGGCGAGCGGCCGGCATTGCCGTGGGACTTGGGCGGGTGCGTCGTGAAGGCGGTGGGCTGGTTCCAGGCGAGCCGCGGCAAGCCCGGCAGCGGTGTGGCCGTGCCAGAGAAAGGAACGCCACCGGCCAAAGCCGCTCCTCCGGCCGCCGGCGAGCCGGGCAAAGCCGCGTCCAAGTGATCCACCCGCGCAAAGCAACCAGTTGCGCCGCTGCCAGAGTTTTCTTCACGTTGTGCTGAGAGGTGAGTGTGATGGGAATGGTGCGGCTGACATCGGTGCTGGTTATCCTTCTTCTGGGGGTGCCTCTGTGCGCGGCGCAGGAAATCTATTCGGTCAATGACGCTGCTCGTTATAAACCGACCCTCGGGCGAGTCGGGGGGACGCTCTGCCTCGCGACTATTGCTGACCCACGTTCATTCAATGCTATCATGGCCAAGGAGACCTCAACCACCACTATCACTAACCATATCTTTGAGGGCCTAACCCGAGTCAACGGTATCAGCGGCGAGGTGGAGCCGCATCTGGCGGAGCGCTGGGAGGTGTCGCCCGATGGTCTTACTTGGACGTTTCACCTGCGCCGCGATGTACAGTGGAGTGATGGGCAGCCCTTTACCGCGCGCGATGTGGAGTTTACCTTCAACTCGCTCATCAACAACGATGACATTCCCAACTCGGCGCGCGACATATTCACCGTGGAGGGCAGATTCCCCGAGGTCAAGGCGCTTGATGATCACACCGTGCGCATCGTCATGCCCACGCGGTATGCGCCCCTTCTTGAGGCGCTCAGTCAGGAAATTCTCCCCCGTCATAAACTGGAACGATTCGTGCGCGAACGCAAGTTTGCCTCCGCTTGGGGCCTGGACACCGACCCCAGGGAAATTGTGGGCACGGGTCCGTATATGCTTGCCAAGTACCTGCCTGCTCAGCGTGTGGTTTTGCAGCGCAACCCGAACTACTGGCGCAGGGATGCCGCCGGCAATCGGCTGCCTTACATTGCCGAAATTATTTACCTTATCGTGCAGAACGAAGACGTGGCGCGACTGAAGTTTGATAGTGGCGAGATTGACGTTTATTCAGTACGTGGGCAGGAATACTACGACATGTACCAGAGGCGGGAGGCGGGCAACTACAGCATCTTTCGCCTCGGGCCGGCATATGGCAGCAATTTTCTTTTCTTCAATCTGCATCCGGGTAAGAACCCCGAGACGGGGGAGCCGTTCGTTGATCCAGTGAAACTGGTCTGGTTCAGCGACCTGCGCTTCCGCCGGGCCGTCGCCTACGCCATTGACCGACCGGGTATGATAAAGGTGGTGATGAACGGTCTGGGCTATGTACAAGATGGCCCGATGAGCCCGCGCGAGGGCTACTTCTATAATCCCAACGTGGAGAAATACCCGTATAGCCCCAAGCGGGCGCGGGAACTGCTGGCCGAGGCTGGTTTCGCCGACCGCAACGGTGACGGCATCATTGAGGACGCCGCGGGCAATCCGGTGAAGTTCGTCATCCTGACCAACAGCGGCAATAAGGTGCGCGAACAGATTGTCGGCATGATTGCCCATGACCTGCGTAAGATCGGCATGGACGTCAAGACCGCGCTCCTGGAATTCAACCTCCTGGTTACCAAACTTGATACCGGCGTCGGTTGGGACGCGGTGCTCCTGGGGCTGACCGGCGGGCCGGAGCCGCATTTCGGGCGCAACGTCTGGCACTCAAGCGGCCAGCTGCACATGTGGCATCCGCGCCAGAAGCAACCAGCGACACCATGGGAAGCACGCATTGATGAGATTTTTGACCGCGCAGTGCAGGAACTGGACCGCGTCAAACGCAAGCAGTTATACGATGAGTGGCAGTTGATTGTCTCGCAGCAACTGCCGCTCATCTACACGGTCCTGCCCGCCAGCATTGTCGCGGTGCGCAATCGCTTCGGCAATCTCGCCCCCGCCACCTTCGGGGGCGTGCTGTGGAACCTGGAGGAACTCTATCTAACGCGCTGAAAAAGCCCCTCGTTTGAGGTCATGATCGCCGCGCCGGGCTTCTCGGTGATGGACAGGTAGCGCGGCGCATCGGTCGCAGGAATGCCTGCCGCGCGACGAGGTAGCATGCTGACCCACATTCTCCGCCGTATTCTGATTGCCGTGCCACTCCTCTTGGCGATGTCCTTCGTGACCTTTATCTTCATGACCGTTGTCTATCGCGGCGATCCCCTCGCACAGTATCGCCTTGACCCCACCACCAGCGAGGAATCGCTCAACCGTCTCAAGAAGCAGTATCATCTCGACAGACCTCCCATAGTGCGCTACTTTCTCTGGCTGGGTGGCATCCTCAGGGGCGACCTGGGGTTCTCGCTTCACCAGAAGCAGCACGTTTGGCCCATCATCCGGTCGCGCATCGGGCCAACCCTGTTATTGTCGCTGAGTGCCATGTGCTGTGCTTGGCTGCTCGCAGTTCCTCTTGGGATCCAGTGCGCTGTGCATCAGGGCAAGTTCCGCGACCGCTTCTTCAGTTTCCTTGCCTTCCTCGGCATGGCCGTCCCTAGTTTTTTCTTCGCCCTGCTGCTTCTGTGGGGCATTTCGGTGGTAGGAGTCTTGCCGCTGGGCGGCTACCAGTCGCCGCAGTTTGATAGTTTTTCCTTCGGCCGCAAGGTGGCTGATATTGCTGCTCATCTCATCCTGCCGACGCTGGTGCTGGGTTTCGGCGCCATGGGCGGCCTCCAGCGCATTATGCGCGGCAACATGCTGGAGGTGTTGCGCAGCCAGTACGTCACCACGGCACGCGCCAAAGGCCTCTCGGAAACGCGCGTAGTCTACTGGCACGCACTGCGCACGGCGATCAACCCGATGATTACCATCTTTGGCTACGAACTCAGCGGCCTGCTGAGCGGGGCGGCGCTGATGGAAATCGTCATCAACTGGCCGGGACTGGGTAACCTGATGCTGGCGGCGGTGCGCGCCCAGGATCAGCCACTGGTCATGGGCAACATGCTCATCAGCGGCGTTCTCCTGATTCTCGGTAACCTCGTTGCTGACATTCTTTTGGCCCTCTCGGACCCGAGGATTTCGTACTCATGAGCGCGGCGGCCACAGCGCGGGGGCAGAGCATAGCGGGAGTGCAGGGCCTCAGCCCCTTCCGCCTAGGCCTGCGCCGGCTGCGGCGCAATCGCGCCGCCATGGCCGCAGCAAGCATCCTGGTGCTGCTCTTCACTATCGCCGTCTTCGCTGATTTTATCGCGCCGTATACCTATGACTCCGAGGTGCGCGATACCTCCTACGCGCCACCTCAACTGCGCTGGTCGCGCGTGCCGGGCCAGTGGTTGCCGCGGCCATTCGTCTACCGGCGGTGGTATGATTTTGATCCGGAGACCAACGAACGGCGGTGGTACGAGGATCGCAGTCGCCGCTACCCTGTTGTCCTCTTCGCCCGTGGCGAGGAACACCGGCTTCTGGGTGTTTTCCGCACCGACCGCCATCTCGTTGGCCTCGGCGCCCCGATTCCTGAGCCGGTGCCGCTGACGACGAAAATTGAGGCGCCGGACGAAGAACAACTGCCGCCGCGCCTCTACTTCTTTGGTGCTGACGCGCGCGGACGTTGCATTTTCAGCCGTTTGTGCTACGGGGCGCGGATCAGTATGTCCATCGGCCTCATCGGTTCGGCCATTACCTTCCTCCTCGGCATGCTCATCGGCGGAGTTAGTGGTTTCTATGGCGGCAAGGTGGACCTGGTCATCCAGCGCCTCTGTGAGATGGTGATGATGATCCCCGGCTTCTACCTGATGTTGGCGCTGCGTTCGGCATTGCCGCTGCATCTGCCGGCCACGCAAGTCTACCTTCTCTTGGTGGTCATAATGAGCTTCATCGGCTGGGCGGGGTTCGCGCGCGTCGTGCGCGGCCTGGTGCTCAGCATTCGTTCCCGAGAGTATGTTCTCGCTGCCGAGGCCCTCGGTGCCAGCCACCCGCGCATCATACTGCGGCACGTTCTACCTAACACCCTCAGTTACGCCATCATCTCCCTGACCATGGCTATTCCTGGATACATTCTCGGCGAGTCCGGCCTCAGCATGATTGGCCTCGGGATTCAGGACCCTGAAGCCAGTTGGGGCAACATGCTCAGCGAGGCCATGGCCATTCAGCAAATCAAGGATCATCCCTGGGTGCTCCTGCCGGGGTTGTTCATCTTTCTCGCCGTGGTGGCCTTCAATATGCTTGGTGATGGGCTGCGCGATGCCTTTGATCCTCAGGGTCTCACCCGCCAGGTGCCAACATGAACAACGGCAATCTGCTTCACGTTGAGGACTTGGTGGTGTCTTTCCCGACCGAGGAGGGCGTGCTGCGGGCAGTGGACGGCGTGGATTTGACGCTCCGTCCGGGTGAGACGCTGGGACTGGTCGGCGAGTCTGCTTGCGGCAAATCGGTTACGGCGCTCGCCATCATGCGCCTGGTGCCACCGCCGGGGCGTATCGTGCGGGGCGCCATCCGGTTTGAGGGGCGCGACCTGTTGGCGTTGCGCCCACGCGAGATGCGTGAGATCCGCGGTGGCCGTATCAGCATGATTTTTCAGGAGCCGATGACCTCGCTCAACCCCGTGTTCACTGTCGGCTATCAGATTGAGGAGGCAATCGCGCTGCACCAGCGCAAGCGCGGTGCCGCGGCCCGCGCGATAGCAGTGGAGATGCTCCGCCGCGTCGGCATCGCCGAGCCGGAGCGTCGCCTGCGCGAGTACCCACACCAGATGTCCGGCGGCATGAAGCAGCGTGTCATGATCGCCATGGCCCTCGCCTGCCGCCCTGCCCTGCTAATTGCTGACGAGCCGACCACCGCCCTTGATGTTACCATCCAGGCGCAGATCCTTGACCTCCTCCGCGAGTTGCAGCGCGACCTAGGCATGGCCATTCTCCTCATCACCCACGATCTCGGCATTGTTGCCGGCATAGCCGACACCGTGGCAGTAATGTATGCCGGCAAGGTGGTGGAATATGCGCCGGTGCGGGCGCTCTTCCAGCAGCCGAGGCATCCGTACACCCTGGGCCTGCTGAACTCGCTCCCCAGTGAGGCGCTGCGTGGCAAGCGTCTGGAGGCCATCCCAGGTCAAGTGCCTGACCCGTTCTGCCTGCCGCCGGGCTGCCGCTTTCATCCGCGCTGCAAATACCGGCGAGAGATTTGTGAGCGGGAGGAACCGGCGCTCACGACAAAAGCGGCGGGGCACCGCGCGGCCTGCTGGGTTCTGGAGTAGGCGAAGGTCTTGGGTTTATGTTCGCGGCATGGTGGGCGGTGCGAATTATGGCATCAGTGAGGGACTATCGGCCTTGGAGTCGCGCAACAACGTACTGGTTCGCGTCAGGCACCTGAAGAAATATTTTCCTGTGCGAGGTGGCCTCTTCGCGCGGCCGCGCGCCTGGGTCCAGGCGGTGGACGATGTTTCCTTTGACATCCGCGCCGGCGCCACGCTTGGGCTTGTGGGCGAGAGCGGCTGTGGCAAGACCACCGTGGGACGCACCATGCTCCGACTCCTGCCGCCCACGGCGGGCGAGGTCTTCTACCGTGACGTAGCGCTATTCAGCCTGCCGCGCGCGCAATTACGCCGCCTGCGGCGGCACATGCAGATTATCTTTCAGGATCCGTTCCAGTCGCTCAACCCCCGTCTGAGCGTTGAAAGTATCGTCGGCGAGAGCCTTACTATTCACGGCCTCGTCCGTGGAAAGGAGCGCCGTGAGCGCGTCGCAGAACTCCTCCGCCGCGTGGGCCTCGCGCCCGAAGCCATGAACCGCTACCCGCACGAATTCAGCGGTGGCCAGCGTCAGCGCATTGGTATTGCTCGTGCCTTGGCGCTCCATCCCGACTTCATCGTCTGCGACGAAGCGGTCAGTTCGCTTGATGTGTCAATACGCGCTCAGATCCTCAACCTCCTGGAAGACCTGCAGGAGCAGTATGGCATTGCCTATCTTTTCATCGCCCACGATTTAAGCGTCGTTCGCCACATCAGTGATGAAGTCGCCGTCATGTATCTCGGCAAGATCTGCGAACAGGCCCCTACGGAGGAACTTTTTGGTCGTCCACTGCATCCCTACACTGAGGCGCTCCTCTCGGCGATACCTGTGCCGGATCCAGACCGCCAGCGTCAGCGCATCATCCTCCCGGGTGAGGTTCCCAGTCCCATCAATCCCCCATCCTACTGTCGTTTCCACGACCGCGGTTGTCCCCGGCGCATGCCGCTATGCCGTCGGGAAGAGCCATCCCTCGTGGAAGTCGCTCCCGGTCATCGCGTGGCCTGTTTCGCCGTGACGGGGCGATAACCAAAGGCCAAAAACCGATTGTCTCCTGGGAGGAAACGCGTTTTGGTCGGCGTGGAGGCTTGCCGCTGCGCCCTGTGCCAGGCGAACAACCGTCAGCGTCTCTTGCTACGGTTGGAACTCCCGCACACCGGCGGTCAGTGCCATGGCTCTTGTGGGGTCACCATGGTTTCCTGTCCCGCCTGAGACTTGTTGTTCCAGGCCGCCCTATGGCTGAAAGGAGCACAGTGCGGGGACGTGCCACCAAGCGGTCGGTCAGACGCTTGACTCTCTGACCTGCGGACAGCCGCAAAACTCATACTCCGGATCTGTTTGTTGCTCCGGACGGTTTGCCTTTTTGACACAGCGGCGGCATTTCCTGCCAGGCAAAGCGCGCGTCAAACCACTCTGGGTCTTCCGCCCGCAGCCACTGGAAGCGCCGCCGGTGGCAGGAGAGGAGTATAATCTGCTGGCCATTGGTTTTGCGTGTCTGCACGCGTTCGCCGAGAAAGCACACCGCCGCGCGGAACCGTTCGTCGTCAAAGTTGACGAATGGGTCATCTAGGATGAGGGGCAGCGGGTGCGTGCCGCCAGCAAAGGCCGCCAGCCCGAGGCGAATCGCCAGATAAAGTTGATCACGCTGGCCTACGCTGAGGCGCAGAGGTGCGGCCTCCTGTTCAATTACCTCCTGGTTATCCTGCCGCAGGAGACGGAACCTCAGGTTGTCATCAAAGCGCAGATCGCACAGCGTGGGAACGATGGCGGGCAGGATTTCATTTACTTGGCGGTTAAGGGCGTGTGACCAGCGGGCATGAACCTCCTGGGCCACTGCACGCATCTCGCTCAGGGCGAGTATGAGCGCGTCACGGTGGCGCTTGGCGCGGGCAAGGAGCGTGCCAAGTGCCTCTGCTTCCCCTTCAAGCAGCGGGAGTTCCTCGCGCCACCGCCGTTGGATATCCCGCACTGCCTCAGCTGCTTCTGAGCAACGCGCTGCCAGTTTCTGACGTTCCTGTTCCAGTTGGCGCACCTGTTCGCGGTAGAAATTGGCAGACTGGGGTGCCTCCAAGCGGTGTAATTCAGCGTGTTCCGCCATGAGTGATGCAATCTTGACATCAAGGTCGGTTATCTCTCGCGCTAGATCCTCCGGTTGGCCGGCCTTCCGGCATCTCTCCTCGGCCTGTGGAATTACCTCCTGTCGCAGACGGTCGCGTAACTCGGCCAGGCGCAGGCGGTTTTCGTATTCCTTGGCGGCAGCCTCAATGGCGGACTCGTCGCCGATACCTGCCTTGCGCATAATGTCTCGTGCCTGCAACTCGTACTGTGCCGCTTCCTCATCCAATTGACAGACGGTGGCCTCCGCCGTGTTGAGATTTCGTTCGGCATCAACCAAGAGTGCCTGTGCCCGGCGTGCGGCGCGGATGGCCTCCAAGAGACGTTCCGCATTCGAGGCGAGGCCGCCAGGTTGGGGGCGAATTCCGAACTTACCTTGCAGGAGGGCCAGTTCCTGCTCCAGTTGACTCAGGCGCGCCTGGACTTGGCCGTGGTCACGTCGCAAGCTAAGCAGTGGCTGGCAACGGTGCTCCAGTTCCTCAAGGGTGTGCGCGGCTTCGCGCAGCGCCGCGACGGAATTGCAATTACACCGCTGCGCAAATTGGCGCACGGCATCGTCAAAGGTGCGCAGGCATTGTTCAGCTGCTCTTACCGCGGCATCGCCCTTCTGCAAAGTTGTCACGGCTGCCTGGTAATCATCCGCACCGAGTCGTTTGGCTGAAGCACGCAACAAGCAGCCACAGGCCACGCCTCCCACTCCGAGGAGCGTGAGAACCCCGAACAGCAGTGGCGGTAGCGCGATCCGGCCTGCCCCTGCAAGAACAGTCAAGACCCCGGCGGCGATAGTGGCCAGCAGCGAGCTCATGACAATGAGGTTGGCGATTTGTGTGCGGCGAGCGCGAAGATATTGAATCTGCTGCAACCGTTCGCGCGCCGAGTTGACTGCCGCTCGCCCCTCCGTCGCTTGCAACTGCAACTGGAGCGTAGTTCGCTCCTGCTCGCGCAGCATGCCACGCTCGGACTCGGAGAGCGGTGCCAACCGGGTGCGCAGGTCCTCCACTTGCGCCAGGCTTATTCCTGCTGCCGCCAGGCTTCGTTCTGCTTTTGCTAAGTCGGCGCCAATGCGGGCGGCATCCTGTTCGGCCACGCGTGCTTGCTCCAGTATCCCGCGTGCCGTATCTTCGTCTTTTTCGCCCGCGCACGACAGTTCCCCGTGGCGTTCCAGTGCCTGTTGGGCACTGGTGTAGGCAGGCCGAAGTTTTTCGGCTATTACACGGCGGACCTTCTCGCGCTCTTCAAGGGCACGTTTTCGCTTAGCAAGGAGTTCACGTAGTTGCGGTGCCTGTGCCGCTGGGAAAGTCGCGAGATATTCCAGTTCAGCAAGAGCACGCTGGTGCTGCGCCAAGGCGGCATGCGCAGCGCGCGATTCGTCCAACGCCACCTGCGCCTCGCGCCGTCGCGCCAATAGTTCCTGGAAATAACCACAGTGAATAGCGACCGCCAGAGCCTTCTCCTGGCGGGTGAGTGACTGGTACTCCGCCTCGCATGGAGCAAGGCGCTGTCGGGCTTCCTCGATCTTCTGAATCTGGGTCCTACGATCATGAAGTTCTCTCTCAAGGCGAGTGATTTCAGTGTCAATTTGTATCGTCGGTCTGCTACCCGTTCGCCCAGGATATGCCGACAACGCCTCCTCTAGCGCAGCAACAGCCTCCGCGGCGGTTCGATCCCCGGAGGTGCTGCCTGCTAGACGCTGCACGAAGTCACCGAGTTTCTCCAGGCAGGTTTCGTCGCCGGCGCGCCCCTGAGCAACGTAGGCAAGTTTTTGGAACTCTTCTGCGCTCAATCCGAGCAATGTGCGGCCCAGGTTATACTCGCGGCTGCCGTTGCGGTAGTGCGCTGTAACGTCCTCGTGGGTAGCCAAGTCGCGCACGCACAGTGTGCCAGCGGCGAAATCCCACTCGGCCTGCAGTTCGCGCCCGTCCGTTGCCAAGCGCAGATGCACACCAAAGGGCTCGGTGCGCGGCCGCCAGACCTCCACGTGCGGCAGGTGTGTCGTTTTTAACCGGCGGCGGTCATATTCCAGACCATAAAGCGACGCAAAAAGCGCCGTCGCCAGCGTGCTCTTGCCGGTTTCGTTGTCGCCAATCAGGAGCGTGATACGTTCTGGACAGAAGGCGATTGACACCGGCTCGCCGTTAAATGCCCCGAACCCCAATATTTTTAACCCGCGCAGGCGGATCACCGCAGGGTTACCTTACCCAAAGTGAGCGCGTCACAACCGTAGATGTATGCCTCACGGATGACTTCGCGCTCCTCGTCACTGGTAGCCGATTGGAATATTTGCTGCATGCGACGGCGGAAACAATCGGCAACGTCAACAGCAGGGCCGGCAGGGATGGGGGCCTCCAGCTGGAGGTCGTAGTCGGGCCAGGTCTCATCCGCAATTACCGTATGCCAGAAAACCTTCCGCAGGCGTTCCGGTACGCGAAATCGCACTCCAGGGGGGTGTCGCCCTGTCAGCCGCATAACCACGATGTCCGCCGGACTAGCCCCGCTGGTGGTGAGTGCCTTTTCCAGTGCCATCTCAAACGCGGTCTGGTGGGAGAGGCCGGTTACGTCAAGCGCCACCGGACGTATCTGACGACAGTCCGCTGGCACGAGACGCAGATCCTCTTGTTTCAAGGGCTGGCCTGGCACCACGCAGCCGATAATGAATCCCTTCGGCCCGGTGGCGTTGAGCGCCAGCGCGACAGGTGAGCCGGCATAGGCGCCGACGATACGTCCTGCGGAGCGCACTAGACTCATTGAATGGTAGTGTCCAAGGGCCACATAGGTGTAGCCAAGGTTCGCCAAGTCTTCGGCAGTGAAGGGCGCGACTTGCGGCTCGTCGTGCGGGGTGGGGGACTGACCCAGCAGCGACCCATGAATGAGAAGAATGCTCACATCGCCCGCAGGAGCTGGCACTTTACTGAGCCAGTTACTGGTGCGGGACACATGTTCAGTAAAGGCACAGCCGGTGACGGTCAGGCTGCGGTCGGGCAGCGGCTGCACCGTCTCGTAGTTCTCCCCGCGAAAGATGTAGATGTGCTCGCCCCAGGTCGGTGCCGCCGCGCCGCGTGAGCGATAGAGCACGCTCGCCGGGTTGTAGAAACTGGCGGCTGAAGCGCAATCATGGTTTCCCGGGGCAATCAGCGTGGGAATCGGATGCAGTTGATTCAGCGTGTCAATCAGAAAGTTGACCGTTTCCGGCGATGGTACCGGTGTGTCGGTGAGGTCCCCAGGGAGGAGGACAAGATCCACCTGCTCCTTTCGGGCGGTCTCAACGAACTGGACCAGCGTCTGGCGTACCTCGGCCCGCCGCTGCTCCGCTTGTGTCTGCGTGAACTGCAGGCCAGAGGTGCTCAGTCGGGCCTCAAGGTGAAGGTCGGATATTTGCGCGAATTTGATGGGTTGCATCGCCTGCGCATATCCGCAAACACTGGTAGAGGAAGTCCTCCGGTAACGGTGATAATTATACACCACGGGACTGACATCGCCAGCAGGTTTCAACTCTGCAGGCGCAAGAGCCGCGTTTCCCGGCGACCATCGGCCAGGCACAGGCACACCGTGGCCTCTGCTGCGGTGGGGGCGGAGATTTCCACTTCTCCTCGCTCAAGGTCGTAATCGACTGTGGCCACGCAACTTATGTCGTTGAGGATGACCTCCAGCTGTCGCGTCTTGAGATAGCCTGCCACCACCAGCTGGCCCCGCGGCGGCAGGTGGATGAGCCGGGCGTGGGTGTGCAGGAAGGCCGCCCGTTCCCGCGCCAAAAATTCACGTTGCTCTGCGGTCATCTGGCCGTAATGCTCACGTCCCCCGACTCCCGGGAACTCGTGATAGGTGACCAGGTGGCCACGCCCGTGGCGCCGCGCTTCGGCCACGAAGCGGCGCGACTGCTCAGCGGGCACGCGGGCGTCGCGCTCGCCGTGGAAAAGCAGCAGCGGCGTCAGAAGGTTGGCGGCGGTGGTGATGCCGCTGCGGCTGGCGTATGCCTCTGGATGCTCATCGGGCGAGCCGCCGATCCAGATGTTCATCTCATCGCGGAACTCGCCCACGACATCGTCGCGGTACCAAAGGGCATAGTCACTGATGCCGCACTCGGCAACCGCGCAGCAGAAGTAGTCGGGAAACTTACCGACCAGCGCCATGACGTTCCCGCCGCCGCCACTGCCGCCGGTGAGGGCGACCAGTTCAGGCCGAAGGATGTGTTCGGGAAAGCGCTGGCGAGTGAATTCAACGGCGTCCACCACGTCCTGCAGCTCCCAGCCGTTGCAGTCGGGTTTGCCGGTGGCATCGCCCCGCCCGCGCATCTCTGGTCTGATAACGAACCATTCAGGTGCGGGCGAGGCAGAGAGGTTGTCGGCGTGGTGCGACTTCACCTGGCCGTGCCAGCCGTGCATCTGCACCAGGAGGCGTCGCGGCTCAGGTGGGATGGCGAAATCCGCAAAGAGGCGGAGGCTCGCATCAAGCGAGGAAGGATACTCAAGATACATCAGTCACCGTTCTCCAGCGGGCGTTCACCACTCATCATTGATCGTAGCGCGTTCGGCTTCCACCTCCTCAAACCAGGTCTCCAGTTCGCGCAAGAGGCGGCGGACCTGGTCAGGATACTTCGCGGCAAGGTTATGCTGTTCAAGCGGATCCTCGGCCAGGCAATAGAGTTCCGGGGGAGGGGGTGGCGGCACCTCACGCGGCGGGTCCGGCTCGTGCCGGATGCCGTTGATGATGAAGTGCTCCGGTTCGTACATTGAGACCTTGAGCCACTGGATGTCGGGTACCTGCATCGCCTCACGGATGGCCAGGCGGACGAGTTTCCATTCGCCGTCGCGCACAGCAGCGTTGCAGGTGGCCAGCGGTGTATAGCGGTTCCATTGCCAGAAGCGCTTTGTCATCACCTTGCCCGCCTCGCCGCGCAGGACCGGCAGGACGTTGACCCCGTCCAACTTGAGCCCTGCGGGCGGGGTGATGCCGGCGACGGCGAGTAGGGTGGAAAACCAGTCAGCGAAGTGCACCATCGCGTCCACCTGTCGGCCGCCGTCGAGTCCGGCGGGCCAGCGCAGGAGCATGGGCACGCGGATGCCCCCCTCATACACCGAGCCTTTCGCACCGTGAAACTGGCAGTTGAAGCGCGTCAGGCAGTTGTCTCCCTTGCTGCCTCGCTCCTTTGGTTTGCTTCGCCTGTGTGCCGGTTCGTTCCCGGCACCACCCAATCCCGCGCCGGCAACCTTAGCCCCAGTGCGATGTGAAGTCAAGGACAAAGTGTTGTCGTGGCCATCGGACTTATAGTAAGTTGACTGGAAGGAAATGGTGTCTTTGCCTCTCAGCGCACGCCGGATGGAGATTCAGGCTCCGCGGCTGGTGGAGGCTGGCGCCGGTCAAGGATTATGCCTTGCGATGAACTCCCGTGAACGCATTCTTGCCGCCATCCAGCACGAGAAGGTTGACCGCGTCCCCACCGACATCTGGGCCACGCCGGAGGTGTGGCAGAAACTCAGGGAATATTTTGGCGCTGAGGCGGACATCCGTGCCGCACTCCACATTGACGGCATCGCCGGTGTCGGGCCGAAGTACATCGGGCCGCCGCCCGCCGCCCCGCCAGGTGAGACGGCTGATTTCTGGGGGCGGCGCTGGCGGAAGGTCAGTTACGGCTGCGGCGAATACGACGAACAGGTTTTTTATCCTCTGGCAGATGCGGCAACTGTGGACGATTTGGAGCGCTATCGCTGGCCGAGCGCCGATTGGTTTGATTACTCGGAAATGCGTGCCAAAGCCAGCGTCGCACGCCGAAAGCAGGCGGTCATGTGCGGCTACATGGCACCCTTCTACTATCATACGCTGCTGCGCGGCCTAGAGACTGCGCTCATGGACCCGCTCCTGCGCCCTGATCTCACTCGTCACCTCCTCCGGCGCTTGTGCGATTTTTTCTATGAGCATCACCTGCGCATGTTCGAGACCTGCGCCGGCCTCATTGACCTCACACAGGTGACCGACGATTTCGGCACCCAGACGGGGCCGATGATGAGCCTGGCGACCTTCCGCGAGTTCTACCGCCCGCACATGCAGCGCTTCATTGATCTGGCGCATGGCTTCGGCCTCAAGGTCTTCCACCACGACGACGGCGCTATCCGCGACTTCATACCGGACCTAATCGACATGGGCATAGATATCCTCAACCCGGTGCAGTGGACCTGTCCCGGCATGGAACTGGAGGGGCTGAAGCGCGATTTCGGCCAAGCGCTCTGCTTCCACGGCGGCGTGGACAACCAGCGGGTTCTCGCCTTTGGCAGCCCGGCGGCGGTGCGCGCCGAGGTGCGCCACTGTATTGACGTGCTGGCGAGCGACCGCACCGGCTACATCCTGGCGCCCTGCCACAACCTGCAGGCGATCTCGCCGGTGACGAACATCATTGCCATGTACGATGAGGCGTGGCGCTACGGGAGGTTCTAGCCGGAGCCACGCTTGTTCCCCAGGGCAAGGGGATGCTATGATTGGCAGGGGCGTTAGGCAGGAAACTGAGAGGGGGCCTGCGGTGGGGAGCTCACTCATGGGCATGAGAGTAGCGGTTGCTCTACTGAGTGGCGTCTCACTGTCGTTTGCCTTGTTCGCGGGTGAGGCGGAGCCGCCGCGCGTGCGCAGCGCCGCCGAGATTCGCCGCGAGATTGAGGTGCTGGAGACGAAACTCGCCAGACTGGAGGTCGAGGCCCGCCAGGCGGAGCAACGGGAGGATGAGGCTCGCGCACTCGCCGAAATTCAGGCGGAAAGCCGCGAGCGGCTCCGGGCCTATGAGGAGCGGCTGCGCGACCTCGCGGCCGCCGAGCCGGAGCGCGCTGCGCGCCGGGCGCTGCATGCGGCGGAGCGCGCGCACATCGAGGCCCTCCGCACCATTGACCAGAAAATCAGCGCCCTCGCAGGCCCCGGAGCGCTCGCCGAGGCGCGTCGTCTCCTTGAGCGGCGCGAACTCCAGGAGGCGGGGTGGTCGCTCTACCTCGGCCCGAAGCACGAGCGCGCCGCAGCCCTGGAGGAGATGGAGGCCGAGGCCCGTGCACTAGGGTCCCAGGCGGCGCTTGACCTCCTCGCTGCGCTCCGGGGCCTCCACGAGGAAGACGTCGCCGCTGGCGAGAAGGAGTTCCAGATCCGCGCCCAGCGCCTGGAGGCACGGGTGAAGATCGAATCGCTGTTCCAGCAGCTGGCGCAGGTGCTCGAACGGGTACGCGCCGGGCACTAATCCGACGCCCGCGATCTTGCACAGATGCCTGGATGCGCGTTGATGGGCGGGGAGGAACAAGGCCCCTCGGATGCGAGCCGAGGGGAAGATATGTCGCAACACGTGGGCTTTCAAGGCGGGAACCTGGGTATGAACGTGTTCGGCGGTCAGGACTTTTGTGTTAGCAAGTCCCGCCTGTCATGACTTTCACCACTCTGGTGCCCAGAGGTAGTAGAAGCCCGGACCAAGGCTTGGCGTCAGGGTGCGCAGCGCCTGTTCAAACGTGCGGGTGAGGTCACTTGCTTCTGCGGACGAGGTGACGTAGGCGCTGCCACCGCGCCAAGGGGAACGCGTGTAGATAATGACGTGCGCGTCCCGGATGTTCGCCAGGTGTTTGGCTTCGGCTACAGCGTCGTCCAGGTAGCCGACACGATCCACCATTTTCAGTGACAAGGCCTGAGTGGCCGTCACCACGCGACCGTCGCCAAGGAGGGTGAGATCGTCGGCGTTCATGGTCACACGCCGCTCACGCACCGTTGTCATAAACCGCTCAAAGAGTTGTTGGTTGATTTCCTGGAGGAGAGCGCGCTCCTCCTCGGTCATGGGGCGAGTAGCTGAGCCGATATCTTTTTTGTCGCCGGACTTGATGGTGACCGGTTTCAGGCCGAGTTTCTGGTAGAGTCCTTCCACGTTGGCACCCTGCATGATGACCCCGATGCTGCCGGTAACGGCAGTGGGGTGGCAGATGATGGTGTCGGCGGCGAGGGCGACGTAGTAGGCCCCGGAGGTGCCCAGCCCCATAATGCAGGCGACGATGGGTTTGCCGGTCGCTTCGCGGAAGGCCCGCAACTCGTGGTAGAGGACATCGCTCGCGGTGACCTCGCCACCGGGGCTGCTGATGCGCAGGATGACGGCCTTCACTCTGCGGTCAGCCGCGGCGCGCTCAAGTTTCTCCTTGACTTCGCCGATTGTGGTAGTCCGCCAGAGGAAAGTGCCATCGCCGATGAAGCCGTCCACCTCACACATGGCGACCTTATTGAGCTCAATGAGGCGTGCGGAGGGGATAACCACCTCCTCGCGCAACTTGCCAGGGCCGAGGTTCAGCGGGGCCACGTAAACACAACCCGCTGCGCTGAAAACGGCGAAGGCGACGCTGCAAACAAGAGCGGGTAGAGACATACTGCCAAGCGTCCTCATGGCAGAAGACCTCCTACTGGGGCAGCAGATTTGCTTTGCAGCGATGTTCCTTGCTTTCCGTCATGAAAGCAAGCAAGCGCGAGAGAGGTTACTCCCCCGCGCTCGCCATGTTTCTCGGCTCCCGTCGCGCCCGCACTACTTGGGGATAACTGTGTCACTCTTGGGGGCAGCTTTCGGAGCGGGCTTTGGTTCTGGCTTGGGCTCCGGTTTGGCCGGCCCGACCACGGTTGGCGCCGCCGCAACCACAAGGATTTCCGCACGCCGGCTCCGGGCCTTGTCCACCGTGCCGTCCGACTTCTTGATCAATTCCGAGTCCCCATAGCCAGCGATGCTCATGCGATGCGGCGGGATACCTTTGCTGGCGAGATACTCCCAGACCGATAACGCCCGCATCGCCGAAAGATGCATATTATTCTGATAGGGGCTATGTCTGATGGGGTCGGGGTCGGTATGGCCGCTGATGATAATCATCTCGGACCTGTCCTTGAGACGGGCGGCCACTTTGTCCAGTAGTTCCTTGCCGCTGGGCTTCAGGGTGTGGCGTCCCGAGTCAAAGAGGACGTCTCCCTCCAGTTCAAGGACTGGCCCGCGGGCAGTGTCACGCGCGGTCACACCAGGGATGTCGCCCACGTCCCGGCGCATCTGCGCGAGATATTCCTGGTAGCCTTTCATCTTGTCCAGGGCGCCCTGGTAACTTTTCATGACCATCAATTGGGCGTCCACTGTATTCTGGAGGTTTTCCCGCACTTTCTCCAAGTTCTCCACCTTGGGACGCAGTTCGGCGATGATTCCGGCCTGCTTGTTGTTGAGTTCTTCCAGCGCGAGATAGCGCTCGTAATCCGCCCGCGGCACGAGTTTGTAGTTGCAGCCCTGTACTGCGATGCCCAGCACAACCACCATGACGCATACTGGCCATACACCTGCTCTCATCGAGTCAGACTCCTTTCCCTGGACGCCCAAAACCTCTACCCCACGGCGTCTCCTGTGAGATCGCCCAGTGGCTACAAATTCAGCATGCGCACGAACTTGACGACGCTATTCGTGACCGGATTGTGCAGTGGCGGGCTTATCGCCCCGCACAGCAGCAAGTAGCCGCCAAAAAGGACCAGGACGGCGCTGATGCCCAATAGGATGTTGGCGAAGAGACTGCCGCGGACCGGCGCGACCGCTGCGGGTGGAGCCATTGGCACCACCTGCGGTCCGAGTTGCGGCGCACCCTCTCCCTCCTCAGCTGCCTCCTCTTCGGCGGCTTCCATGAGTGTTTCGCCGACGCCCTCAGTGACGGCCTCCGCTTGCTCCAGGCCGACGGTTTCTTCCTCGCCGACCAAGTGCGTCTCCGCAGTACTTCCTTCCTCTTTCTCTGCCGCGGTGAGCAATTCATCGGCGGCGCTAGCTGCGGCGGGTGCTCCGGCGGGGGCTTCCAGTTCAGCCAGGTCCACCGTCTCCAGCACGTCCTCCTCAGTGACACCCTTTTCTTCGCTAAGGACATCAGAAACGACGTCGGTGTCGCTCAGTTCACTGCTGCTGCTCTTGGGCGTCTCCTCGGCAGGTAGTGCGGCCAGGTCAGATGAGGATTCCTCCTCCACTTCCTCGGCTACCTGGAGAATGTCAGCGCTAGACTCCGACTCATCGGCGACGAGTACGGAATCGGAGGACTCTTTCTCTTCAGAGAAGTCAAAGACCGGTTCCTCGCGTGCCGCGGCAGCTGGGCTTTCCTCGGCCGCCTCACTGGCGGGGAGAACGGAGGTCTGGTCGGACACGTCCGCCCCTGGCGCAGCCTCGATCTCAGCGAGGTCAAGTTTGCCGGTCTTCTCGCCGGTACGGGCGGGCGACTCCTCCTCTTCTTCGGAGAAATCAAAGACCGGCTCTTCCTTGATCCCCGTGGGCGTTTCCTCGGTGTCGCTGGCGGCGGCGAGCACAGAGGTTTGGTCGGAGACGTCGGCGCCCGGAGCGCTCTCAATCTCAGCCAGGTCAAGGCGGGAGTCGGATTTCTTCTCCGGTGGGGGCTGCGCGATTGTCTCGCGTTTTTCAACCTTCTTTTTGAAGGCCTGTACATCGGCGGTGCGGAACTTCTTCTGGCCCGCGTCCAGCAACATGCGCAGTTGGCCCTTCTGCACTAGTTGGTCCAACTGCTCCCGGGTCAGTTGTAATTCGGCCAGCACCTGATCGTATGACATGAATTCGGAGGCCATGCCAACCCTCCTCTCTGCGGCCGGGGCGGTACGTTACTGCCCGGGGCAGTCTGCGCCTCGCCCGCCTTCCTGAGGCCTTTGCCTCGTTTGCCCCTCTAGTCTTTCTTCCCTGCCCATCCTGTATTATAGCACACGCCGAAAAAAACATGCAAGGTCAATTCCAAAAAAATACTGCGGCCCCGCGTCGCCGCGGGACCGCAGCTGGTGCCAAGGAGTGTGCCAGAGTTCAGGATTTGTTCTTGTCTTTTTTCTCGCACTCGGCAACGACGGTTTCGGTGGTCAGGAGCAGCGTTGCCACACTGGCCGCATTCTCGAGGGCACAGCGCACGACCTTGGTGGGATCAATGATCCCTGCCGCCATCATGTCCGTGTACTCGCCCTTCTCGGCGTCAAAGCCGAAGTTGCCTTCCCCCTCCTCGACTTTCTTGGCAACCACGGAGCCATCAAAACCGGCATTGATGGCAATCTGTTCCAGGGGACGGCGCAGGGCGCGGGCGACAATATCGACACCCGCCTGTTCCTCGGGGGGAAGTTTGAGTTTCTCAACGGCCTTGGCGGCGCGCAGTAGAGCGACGCCACCGCCGGGGAGGACGCCTTCCTCAACGGCAGCGCGAGTGGCATGGAGGGCATCCTCCACGCGCGCCTTGCGTTCTTTCATAGCTGCTTCGGTGGGTGCGCCCACGCGGAGCACGGCCACGCCTCCAGCCAGTTTGGCCAGGCGCTCCTGCAATTTCTCGCGGTCGTAGTCGGAGGTGGTCTCATCAATCTCGCGGCGCAACTGGGCGATGCGGCCCTCAATATCTGCCTTGGCGCCGCCGCCCTCTACAATGGTGGTCGTGTCCTTGTCCACGACAACCTTGCGGGCGCTGCCGAGGTAACTGAGATCCACGTGCTCCAATTTCACGCCCAAGTCCTCGAACACCCCCTTGGCGCCCGTGACGATGCAGATATCTTCCAGGATGGCACGGCGGCGCTCGCCAAAGGCGGGGGCCTTGACGGCGCAGGAGACCAACGTGCCCCGCAGTTTGTTGACCACTAGTGTGGCCAGGGCCTCGCCTTCCACCTCCTCGGCAATCACCAGAAGAGGCCGCCCGGTCTGCGCCACCCGCTCAAGGACTGGCAGGAGGTCCCTGACGGACGAGAGTTTCTTTTCGTGGACGAGGATAAGGGCGTTCTCCAGCACGCATTCCATGCGTTCGGGGTTGGTAACAAAGTAGGGCGAGATGTAACCTTTGTCGAGTTGCATACCCTCGACCAGTTCAAGTTCCATCTTGAAGCCCTTGCCCTCCTCAACAGTAATGACGCCGTCCTTGCCCACCTTTTCCATGGCGTCGGCGATCATGTTACCGATTTCGGGGTCGTTGTTGGCGGCAATGCGGCCAACGTGAGCGATGTCCGCCCGCCCTTTGACGGGGATGCTCCGTTGGCGCAGATCCGCGACGGCGGCCTCAACGGCCTTGAGGATGCCGCTGCGCAGGGCAAGTGGCTCCAGACCAGCGGCGACATGGCGGAGGCCGTCAAGAAAGATGGCCTCGGCAAGAACGGTGGCCGTAGTAGTGCCGTCACCGGCGGTGTCGCTGGTCTTGGCGGCGACCTCGCGCACCAACCGTGCACCGATGTTAGCGAAGCGGCCCTTGAGTTCAATTTCCTTGGCGACGGTAACGCCATCCTTGGTCACCGTGGGCGAACCGAAGGATTTCTCAATGATGACATTGCGCCCGCGCGGGCCGAGCGTAGCCTTCACCGCGCGCGAGAGGAGTTCCACACCTTCACGAACCGCAGCGCGGGCAGCCTCGCCACGGGCAATCTGTTTCGCTGCCATGCCTGACTCCTGTTCCGGAAGACCTGCTCTTGTCCTCCCTCTCTCCCAGCACCTATTCCACCACGGCGAGGATGTCTTCCTCGCTCATCAGCAGGTACTCCTCGCCGTTGATCGTGACTTCCGTGCCGGCGTAGGAGGTGAAGAGCACCCGATCGCCCTTCTTCACCTGCAGTTCCACCTTCTTCCCGCCCTTCAGCGTGCGCCCATCGCCGAGGGCAATGACCTTGCCCTCCTTGGGCTTCTCCTTGGCGGTGTCAGGTAGGACGATGCCGCCGGGAGACTTGGCTTCGGCCTCCACGCGCTTGACAAGAACGCGGTCGCCAAGGGGGATGATTGTGCGGCTATCCTTTGCCTTCTTCGTCGTCATCTTTCCTCGCTCCTTTCCTCCACGGGCGGGACGTTACTTTTGGGCCTGGGTGTCGCAGGGGCACGGTCCTGCGGCGAACCGATAATCCCCAGACCCTGCTCCGGCGACTGCGCGCCGTAAAACTTGCGCAACATCTGCTCAACCACCTCTCGCACGAGGACGCGGTTGAACGGTTTGGGGACAAAAGAGTAGGCGTGCGCGGCAAGAGCCCGGATCATCATCTCCTTGGAGGTGTCGGCGGAAATGATGACGAAAGGCAGCGGCTCACCATATTCCCGGCAGATGATGCTGATGGTCTCCAGGCCGCTCAGGTCCGGCATCTCCATGTCCATGATGGCGGCGTGGACGAGGTACTGCCGGGCGACCTCAATGGCTTCAGTTCCCGACCGCGCCAGGTGAGTTTCGTACCCGTAAGGTTGAAATGTGGTCTGGAGCGCGGTGAGATACTCACCCTCGTCATCGGTAATAAGCAGGGAATATGGTTCTCCTGCTGCCTTCTGACGCACCATGGCCGTGCTCCTTGGGAGAGTGATAGGCTCCCTCAGCACGTATTCCAAAAGTACGCTCCGCAAACTTCATGCCGATAAATGCCTTGGTGCCCAAAATTATGCCATGACACATGCCAGCGCTGCGTGCTGGTGACATGGCACGGACTCGATATCATAACGTATTGCTACACAATTGGTTACTGCATTCCATTGCGTCGGTATTTAGCGTGACGCCTCTTTCATGTTCCAAATTATTTTAGCACGCTTGGTGGGAGTGGTGGCCGTGGCTGTCAACGGTGCAGACTTGGCTGGCAAACTGGACTGTCACATTGACATACTGAACATTCAGCCACCGGTTGGCGAGGGGATACTTTTGGAAGCCACGGTGCACGGTTCGGAGCGATATTAGCTGGACACTGCTCTTGGATAGGTATCAAGCGGCCAATACGGCAGCAATAGATTATCCCTCCCCCGCCACTGACTTGGTGGGCACGGGGCGGGAGGTTTCCCCACTTTCTTGTCTTCCTTCACCCTGCATGGCGGCGCGCCGCATAGTCTGCCACCGCCTGTTCTTGCTCTTCTGTTTCTATAGAGCCAGGACGCAGGCGGCGGATTTCCGCAATGGCCTCCTCGGCGCTGCGACCCTGACTCACTAAGTAGCACGCAATCATTGTCCCCGTGCGCCCCTTGCCTGCCGCGCAGTGCACGGCCACCGGTTTGCCCGCCGCCAGTGACTCCCCAACCACCGCCACGAACTCCTCCACCTGTTCTAGGGCCGGCGCGGCGAAATCGGGTATGGGAATGTGTCGGTAGGTGAAGCCGAATTCCTCAATGAACGACTGCGCCAGCGGGGTCTCACTCAGGCCCACGATGAGTTCGATACCCTGCTCCTTCAGATATTCCAAGTCCCGTCGCAGGGCGGTCGGGCGTCCCATGGCCGCAATCTTGCCCGGTATGACCCAACTGAACGCATTTGGCCTACGCATGGTCTGCACACCCCGTCCAGTAGAAAACTGCGCTAGAACGAAGCCTAGCAAATCTTCGCGCGAGGGGTCAAGACTGGTAAGATATTGGTCTTGGATTGCCGCTCGGTGGTTGGTTTTCGCCGCGGTCTTGAGCGCGTTTGCGACAGCAAAGAGGTCAAAGTGCCACGAAATGAGGCCACCTTGGGGAGGCGCAATCCCGGCGAATACAGGCCGTAAGACCCACACCACTGCAGTGGTTCTCATTCCGCCGGAATCGGTATGGCCACCTATCCAAGCGATTCGCCGCGTGCTCGACCGCCAAGTGCGGCGGTGGATGCCCCACGTTACACTCCTCTATCCCTTCCGGCCCCGTAATGAGTTTCCCGCGCTCCAGTCACTCCTTGCGCGCGCCTGTGCCAGCGTGCCTGCCTTCTCCCTCAGGCTCGCCGAATTCCGCTGCTTTTGCCACGGCTCTGGGCGGTGCACGCTCTGGCTCGCCCCCGAGCCGAAGCAGGCCATAATCCACCTTCAGAGTGTGCTGGCCCAAGTGGTGCCCGATTGCAATGATGTGGCGGGGATCGCCGGGGGATTCATGCCGCACCTCAGCGTCGGCCAGGCCGCCAACATGACCGAAGCCGAGCAGTTGTGTCGTGCCCTGCAGACTCGCTGGCAGCCCCTCTCCTTTGCCGTCCGCGAGGTTTGTCTTATCTGGCGTAATGAGCCGCCCGACGACGTCTTCCGCATAGCCTGTCGCCTGCCGCTTGGCTAACCGCCTATGGGCGGGCAGGCTATCGCAGTAAAACCCCAGATTCTTGCTTGCCGAACGGCAAAGGACTTTGCCACAACCTCTCCTCGCGCATCGTCCCCTGGGGTGCCGCATTTCATTGTGCATAGCTTTGGGGCATATCACGAGTTTCGCTGCCCCAGAGTCGGGACGTCGCGTCCCACAGATTTGCTGTTCGGCTCATCCCTGGTTCCCTTCGGCCCCCGGATTGCCTCATGAATGAATGTGTGCGGAAACCGCCGGCTTGCACTACCCCCAAGCAGTGGTAATTGCGCCCAGATAGTCTGCCACCGGCCCCCTCTGTAGGTGTGGATGGGCAGATTGGTTACGGTAAGTCCCCAAACACTCGTAGTACCTGTCCTGTCCTCCACAACAATCGCGAGTTACCCGCGCATGGGTCGCTTCAAGGCAGGCGCGGAATGTCTTGTCCTCTTCCAGTTGAGTCATGACTCCTGCCCCGCATGCGTCACAAACGTAGAATCCCTTGCCACGCCGCCCCTCACACAGGACAATCATGCGACCGGGGGCGGTCTTCGTTATCTCAGCGACCGGGGACGTACCAGGAAGGTGGGTGATATCGCGCTCTGGCGTCAGCGACTCGACAAAGCGGGTGGTGCACATCCGCGGCCGGGCGGAGTGTCGGGTTCCGCGGCGAACCGCCGCGTTCGGTAGCGAACCCAAATTGCGGGACGACATACTAGCGCGGCGGCAGCCTGCACCTGCAGGGAACTCAGACATCGGCTCCCCAGACTCCCAGCGAAGAAGACATTGTGTGTTAAACATCGCGCGTACTGCCGTTTCTCCCACTCGCGCTCCGCAACCCGCTTTTGAGCCCGTAAGCGCCCCGTTCCTTTCGTGGTCGTGGTTACTTGCTGCTGCAAAGCCTTTCGCTGTGACCGCAGCCCAGGCGTTCAGAGCAGCTCAATGCGCCAAAACGCACACAGAGCTAGGACAACTGCCCCCCGTTGCTCCCGTCTTGGTCTTCTTGCTCCCCATCACAGTCATTAATGGGGTGGAAGTAGTCCACACCGAAATTACTCAAACTGTGGTCCCGCACTGGCTCTGCAAGCCTTCCCTCTTTCTTGTGGCCTATGAAGTAAAATTCGGCTGCACTCGCGACACACCACCGCAAATGCAGCGCTACCATCCTTGCCACTGCCACGCGCAAGGTGCATCTTCTTCTCCGGCCCATAGAAAGCGAACGTCCCGGACGAAATACCAGTGCGGTGGGCGGTTTGCTAATTCTGGCGGAATATCTTGCGTTGGTTTTGAGGGATCGGTCGAGAACAAAATCCGCCACATGTGTTTCCCTCTGCCTTCCTTGCCGACGACGATTATTCCTACGTCCGCCCAGGGTGCGTCTTGGGCACCTACCCACTTGTCCGGCGGCTGGGTGACAGTCCCAGAGGGATGGCCGGCCCACTTGGGGTGGGGTGTGCTGACAGCCCTACCATTGGGGATGTTCGGATTGCGCGGCCTTCCGCGTCCCCCAGCATACGTGCGTGAGAAGACCAATTACCTCAAGCGGGAGGCATGATAGCTACAAGAGAACGTCGGCTATCTGCTTTCCCCTTACGCCGCTCCCCCTCCATGCTGGTCCACAGTAAGTTGAGCACTACGACCACGATCGCTGCAATCGTCGTGCTACGTCCATCATGGCACACCATCTGCGGCCGTCAAGAATGGTTCGTTACGTCTTCGCGCCCGCAAACCACGCCACTAATTGTCAGGGCAACCCGCTGCGGGTGTCCGAGGTCCAGACCTATCGCCGCCGTGCTAGTATCCCTCGCATGTTCTCCCCCAGGACTGGCAGGAGGGACTCAGCGGGCAGGTCAAGGGAAAGAAAACGCCCCAGTTCCCAGGCGAAGTCGTGGAAAACCGCATCGGTACCGAAGACGACGCGCTCGGCGCTGACGCGCACCAGGGTCTCCTCCCACGGTATCCGCGAGGTGAAACTGCCGCACCACTCCAGGTAAACGTTCCTGTTGGCCAGCGCCAGTTCCTCTGCCTCCAGGCGCCCCTTGTCGCCGCCACCTGAATGGCCGAGAAGGAAGATGGCGTCGGGATACGCCCGGACGATGTCCCTGAGCATCGCGGGTGAATCAAAGGGGCCGTCCCAGGTGTGCAGGAGGATGGGCAGATGGTGTTCCTGCGCATACCTGAGCGCCGGCTCAAAACGCCTGTCGGTCACCGGTGTGCGCCAGTAGGAGCACAGGAACTTGAAGCCGACGAAGAACGGGCGTGTGAAGAACTCGTCCAGGCGCGGCGCAAGTCTGTCAGCGTAGTAGGGGTTGAAACCGAAGTAACCGCGGATGCGCTCGCCGTGCCGCCCGGCCTTCTCCTCAAGTTTCGCGTTTCCTTCCAGGGGGTCGGCGAAGAGGGCATCCTCGCCGGAGACGATGATGGTGCGGATGCCGAGGCGGTCCATCTCCGGCAGGGCGGCAGCAACCTGGTCCTCAATTTCCCGCTCCGGCAGAGGCCAGAAGCCGGTTGTGCCGAGGTGGCCGTGCGCGTCAATGATGTTCACGCCCAGGAGTTCACCCCGGCGGAACTTTGCCCAGAGCGTCTCGTCCCGGCTTGTGCGTATGGCAGGCGCGGCGGCCCTTGTCGCGCGGAGTCCCAGGAGGCGTTCTAGGTTGCCGTGCGCAATCGCCGCGCGCTGCGCGTCGGTGATGTTCGCGTGCATGAGGGCCGCTACCGCCGCGCCGTTGTGGGCCTTGCCGCCGGTGGCGAAGACGAGGCGCTCGGTGCCGAATTCCCGCGCGACGAGTGCGATTGTCCCCCGTGTGTGCACCCAGGAGGTGTCGGTGAGAAGATTCGGCCGTCGTCGCATCAGGTCCAAGAGACTGAAGTTGAAAATCTGCCCCCACATCGCGTGCATGCAGACGAGTGGAATCTGGGGGAAGGACTCGGCGAGGGCGAGGAGGTCTTGGTCGTCCGCCACCTCCCGCACGCTCACGAAGAGGACAGGGTGGAATCTGGCGACTTTTTTCAGAAGCGGCTGGAGGTGACGCAGTTTGTGGCGCAGGGTTCCGGGAAAGACGCGCAGCGCGCGAATTTTGTGCGTGCGCATGGCCGCGATGAGTTCGTCCACTGAACGCGGTTCGTGAAGCATTGAGGGGGCGATGACCAGTGAAGGGACGAGGCGTTCACCTTTGGGGTCGGTGGCCTGCACTTCGGCGAGTAGTCGCGCATTACCGGTGGCGGGATGATGGTCGCGCGCCTGCACGCTCCAGACGAGCGCGCGGGGGATGCCGAGCCGGTCCATGTGGCGCAAGAGGTCGGCGCAGGTGGGGAACTCCGGCGGCGCGGTCGCGCCGTAGCCTACCGGGCCATTTGCGTCAAAGAGAGGCGGCCAGCGTTGCATGGTCTATTCCTTTCGGCGAGGAGCGCTGGGCCGGAGACCTGTGCCCGCGCCCCGGCTCTCACGCCACGGGTTCTCCTTCGTCTCCTCCCTCTGCCGCCGGCACGGCCTTGAGGGGGTCAAACATCTCTGTGATGGGGCCAAGTTGCCGCTCCAGGTCGCGCGGCGGTTCGTAGCGGTCAAGGTCTTCAGCGTTGGAGAAGCCCTTGATGAGTTCCACCATGTAGAGGAAGTTGCGCAGGGGGATGTCCGGCGGGACGCCGTGGTCCACGCAGGGCAGGTAGCGCTTGAACCGCCGCTGCGCGGCGAAGCGCCGCTTGACCTCGGCGCGGACGCGCTCCAAGCCAAATCGCAACTCGCGCTTGTCAATCCCGCCCCAGGTAATCATGCGCGGGTACTGCGCCAGATAAACCGCCGGGTCGTTGTTGGCTGCGATCTCCATCGGCTGAATGCCGTCCAGTCCTGCCGGGATGAACTCTTTGAGGATTTGCGAGTTGTGGCCATCGCTGTCCATCACCACGAACTGCACGCCGTGATTCCTGAAGAACTGTATCAGACGCCGGTAGCGCGGGATCATGAACTCGCGCATCATCGCCCCGGAAATCATCGCCTGGGTCTTGAAGGCCATGTCCTCGTTGATGACCACGAAGTCCGCCTGGATGACGCGCAGGACCGGCGTATAGAGGGCGATGAGAAAGTCGGTCCAGAAGTCCATCATCTCATGGACGAGGTTCGGCTGGTCATAGAACATGATGCTGAGGTTCTCGAAGCCGACCCAGTCGCGGATAGTCCAGTAGAGGCCGCGGCAGGTGAAACTGACAGGCTCGGTGCTCTCCCGGCACAGCGCGATGCGGTTGAGGTAGATGCGCTGGTCATTCCTGTCGTAGTTCCAGGTGCGCGGGTCCGGCAAGGGCGCTGAGCAACCGTCGGGGAGGTAGCGGCGTGGGTCGGCAGGATTGTGCCGCTTTTTCATTTCCAGGAAGTCGTCGCGGTTCTTGACCGGAAACTCGAGATAGGAGCGGGTGACGAACCCGGGGGTGGCGGGGTCCACGTGGTCCACGCGCTTGACGCCCATCTCGTCAATCCAGATCTTCTTGCTGCCTCGCTTTTCCAGGACCTTGACTTCAAAGGGCGGGATGGGCAGGGTGCACACCTTGCCGATGCCGATGCCGCGCTCCTCGCCGACGAACTCCGCCCAGCGCTCGCGCTGCTCGGGCCGCAGACCCTGCTTCATCCAGGCGTTGAAGGTGGATTCGCGGGGGCCGCCATACCAGTAGAGCGGGCGGTCTACCTCCTCGCCGCGCATGAAGCGCAGGAAACGCTCGCGATTGGTCATCCAGCCACCTCCCTGCTCGCTGCCGCACACCGCGGTTGGCGGGGCAATATACCCGATAGTGGGAGCGGGGGCAAGAATCGGTGCCATCGTCGCCAGTCCCGCTGTTATCTATCATCTCCGGCAGGCAGTAGCTTGGCGGGCTCTAGGGTTGGGATGTGTGTGATCGGCAGCCGCACTCGTGACCCAAGATAGTCACGGCATACTGGGACGTCCACCATCCTCTCCCGACTAAAAGGAGGCCGGAGGCGGACCTGCGTGCCGTCTTGGAGTCGAGCATGGATTTCGGGGAATGTGTGCCGCGTACTGCCGCGCAGCGCCCCGCCCAGCGCGCCAGCGGGATGCTCGCCGAGGTTTGAACCGGCGACGACTGGTCAGCCGAGGTGCGACAGCGGCGGCAGGCCGGCTTGCAAGCGGCGCAGGATATCCCAGTAGGCGCCGCGGTGGCCGGCGGCGATGGCGTGAACCAGGACGGCGTTATCGTTGTAGTTGTAGTCCTGCGTGCCTCCGATGGCGGGCAGGAAAAAACGCGCGTCGTCGCCAACCAGATCGCGCACGAGGCCCGCCGCGTCCGGACCGAGGGCGGGGGAGAGATAGAAACTCGGCTCGAGGCTGGCAGGATTCCCGATGAGGCCGCAGTCACCGGGCGACGCTGCCAGTTGTCGCGCCAGCCGCGTGCCGGGATAGACGCGCACGCCCAGAGAAATCCCAACGCGGTCGGGGCTAAGGTGCTTCATCAACGCAATCGTTTCGGCCACGGACTGCGGCGTCTCGCCCGGCGCGCCGAGGAGAAGGTCATACATAAAGACCAGGCCGGCCTGGCGGCAGACGCGTGCCGTCTCGGCGAGGTCTCTGGCCCGGTGGTCGCGGCCAAGCGCGGCCAGCATCCGGTCGTTGCCGCTGTCGGCACCGAAATTGACGCCGACACAGCCGGCGCGGCGCATGAGGGCGGCGAGTTCGCGCGAAAACGGCACTGGCGCTGCGTAGGTGTACCAGCGCACCCTGTCCTGAAGGCCGGCGCCGAGAATGGCCTGGCAAACGGCGATGGCGTGCGCCTCCGGCAGGTTGAACTCACTATCGCAGAGGTGGAGGCAGTCCACCCCCTGGGCCAGGAGGCAGCGTATCTCGGCCACGACATCGGCGGGCGGTCGCAGACGCGGGGTGTGTCCCTTCACCACGGGGTCGGCGCAATAGATGCAGCGGCCAGGGCAGCCGCGTTTGGTCTCAATGCCCACTTGCCCGCCCTGCGCGAAGTAGGCGCGATTGTCCACGACGTCACGCGCGGCGAGTGAAAGGCGTTCAAGCACCGCTCGGCCCGGCGGGTTTTTCCGCCAAGCGCCGTCATGCCTGTAAACCAGGCCGGGCACCTGCGCCAGTAGGGGGCCGCCCTGTAACGCGTCGAGGAGCGGGCCAAGCGCAGGTTCTCCATCGCTGCGCACCCCGTAATCCGCGCCCGCGTGGTCAAGGAGAAGCGTCGGCATCAATGAGAACCCGCAGCCGCCCACCACGATCGGTCCGTCGTAGTGCTGACGGATGAGGTCAATGTCGGCGCGGAGGACATCCACGAACGAGGCCCGCGAGGCGAAATAGCAGTCGTCAGTGTTGCGAAAGGTAAGGGCGACGAGGTCGGGCCTGCCCTCGGCAAAGGCACGGCAGGCGGCGCGGTTCGCGTCCTCAGCCCAGCAGAGGTCGAGGAGCCGGACTTGATGTCCTTCCACCCTGAGGGCCGCGCCGAGGTAATCCAGAGCCAGCGGCGCGATAGGTGGCCTCATGCGGTTGGTGTTGACGAGGAGGATCGTTGCCGGAGGCAACTTGTGCTCCTCAGCGCGGGGCGGCGGGCACCGGTCCGGCGGTGGTCAGGAGTTCGCCGCCAGAAGCGCCATAGAGGTGCTCGCCAACCCAGCGACAGAGTTGCATGGCGCGCTCCAGTCGGGCGACCGGTCGTATCTCCAGGGTTTCCGGATTCAGGAGACAGAGTTCCTGCTGCCGGATAAGCCAGAAGGAACCATCGGCAGGCCTGCGGAAAACGGCTCGCTCCGCCGGCGGCTCCATGTCACGCCATTTCACCACCTCACGACGGGCGAGGTCGTAGAGATACATCGCCTGGCGCGCGTCGGCCTCGAGGATACCGATGAAGCGGCTATCATGGCCGATGTCAGCAATAACGCCCGTCTCGTCCAGGCCGGCTCGCACCGTCAGACGTTCCACCTCCTGCAAATCAAGGTTATAGACGCGCAGTTGTGCCTCGCTCGGCTTGCCCTCGATCCCCTTGGCGCGCTCGACGCATCGGCCTGAGACCACGATGCGCCCCAACCGCGGCAGAATTATCATCCCTTGCGGAGAGATGTCGGTCATGTCCTTGGGCAGGCCGAACTTCCTGCCGGTGGCGAACTCATAGTAGCCGATGCCGGTTCCGGTAGACCAGCGTTCGCGGCGGCCGCCGATGTAAAGGCGACCATTGTGGCCGGGGAGAAGAAAGTGGCAGTGGTGCGCCTCAGTGGTTCCCTGGCCGAAATAGCCGATGAGCCAGGGGTTGACGGCTCGGTTGCCCGCCTCGGTCTTGCCGGTGGAGGTCCAAGGGTGCTGCGGGTCGTATTCCCAGAGGTTGGTATTCGGATAGCCGCAGAAGTATGCCTTGCCCGCGACGATGGCGATTTGCGGGCGGCTCGGCCCGTGCTTGCCGAAGTAATCGAGTTTCTTTGTCTCCGGATAGTAGCGGAAGAAACCATTGTATGACTCTGCGTTGCCGAAAAGTGAGCCATCGGGCAGGAGGGCGAGCGATTCAATAGGCACTGGCTCGGCGTGCTTGATGGCGAAGCGCGCGCGGCGCCATGCTTCTGTCGGGCCTGTGGTGCCAGCCGGCGATTTGGCGGCGGGACGCCAGAAGACGTCGGCCTCGCCATCGGCGCCGATGACGACACGCTGGAGGTCAACCTCCGGTGGCGTGCCCATCGGCCAGGGACGTGTGTTCTTCCATTCAACTTGCTTGTAAGCCTTCTGGCCGATGGGTGTATAGGGGCGTGGTTGTCCTGGAACGACAATGGCAGGCAAGATGCCCCCATCCACACACCAGACGACTTCCTTTTTTCCATGTTCCAGGAGTTCCGCGGAGACGACTTCGCCAGTGCTGACGGTGATGCGCGCGCCCTCGCCTCGCCGCTCGGCCAAGCAGCGCTTCTCACCGGTCTCCACATTGACGGCGAAGAGTTCCCACTCGTCCTGCCCGACGGCGACATAGGCCCAGGGCGGGTCCACGCCGAGGTAATACCCGTAGGTGAGTTTTTCGCGTCGCTTACCAGTGCCCACGCCGCTGAAGAGTTTGTACTCCAGGGTGTCCGGATTCAGGCAGAGGAGCGATGTCGTCCCGCCATAAGCCTGGGTCGTGCCATAAATCATGCCGTCCGGGCCGAGAATCAGGCGATAGATGCTGCGGTCGTTGGTGAAGGGCTTCCACTCGGCGAGTTGGCCAAGGATCTTTACAGCCTCCTCCTCCGGCTCGTAGTACCACATCTGGAGAAAGTCCACTGGGAAGAAGATGCGGCCGTTGCCGGCGCGGCACGCCGGACCACCGTGGAAGCCAGGCAGGTCAAAGATGCGATATTTGCCGGTCTCCAGGTCCAGGACGAGCCATTCTGCATCCGGTCGTCGCTGGCGATCCTTGAAGGCGACGTATTCGCGTCCCGTCGTCAGTTTGACGCGTTCAAACTCATGGCCGGTGGTGTATTTGTAGTTCATGAATTGAGCGATGAAGTTCCAGTTGCCGCGAGGGTTGGGCGAAAGGACGCTAACCCACATGCGTGCTGTCCTGACCGGCGTCGCCACCGTCTCGACCTGCAGGAGCGGGATAGTCTCCGCGCCTGCCAGTGCCACGAGGGCCGGCATCAGAGTCGCAAGGGCCAGTAGCACCCATTTCTTCATCGCAGTTTCTCCCAGCGCGAGAAGGAGCCAAGGCACATGCAACGCTCGCAATCGCCTGCGAGAGCCAACAGCTCAGTCACCTTGAGACTATGGCGAGGTCCAGATGGTGGTCGGGGCAGTGGCGTGCAGCCAGTAACCGCGGCCTTCTTGGCACTGACCGGCGGTGACGCGATATGGTGGCCCATATCCCCACGCGGCGTTGACGGCCGGGTCGGTGGGCGCAGGTTGCCAGGGTTGCCCCGCGTTCGGACCGACGACGCCAATCAGGTTCCAGCCCGCGTTCAGTTGTACACTGGCGGCGGGGCGGTTGCCGACGATGCGCCGCGAGAGTGCGCGTGTGGCATAGACCCAGTATCCGCGCTTTGCGTCAATTGACGTCGGTGCCACGTAGTTGGAGCCGTTGTACTCCCAGACGCTGGCAACGGCGTCCGGCGGGAAGACCGCTGCGGGGGTCGGGTCTTGGGGACGCAAGGGCAGCGAGACGAGGTTCCAGCCTGGGGCAAGATTCAGGGTCCAGGTCTCAATGACGCGGCGCACGACGAAGGCAGCAAACTGCGGCGCCGTGTGCGTAAAGCGCCAGGCGATGTGGGGCACCTCACCCACCGGCGCTGCCACCGCGGTGAGGTTCATCGGGAGGGCCACCGGATTGCCGTCGTAGAAGCCAGTGACCACTGGGGCGCCGTAGTAGTTTTGTGCGTCGCGGATTTCGTAGCGGTCACCGATCCGAAGGACGCTGGAGAGGTCCACGTTGACACTCGCAGCTAGGTCCCAGTTGAAGACGGCGACGTGGGCACGGCCCGGCTCATAAAGATTTGGACGAACTGCCACGTGCACCCCCGTCGGCTGTGCGGAAGTGTAGGTGCTGTTAGCGTCCACCCCCGCGGCTGCCTGCCAACCGGCGAAATTGTATGAGGTGTTCTCCAGGCGGAAGCCGCTCGTGGCCCCGCCGCGATACGTGTTATTGTCCCAGAGGACGCTGGTGAGCGGCCCGCGAATCCACTGCACCAGTAGGCCCTGGCCGGTGCGGCCCATCAGAGTATTGCGGGTGACCGTCAGCGTCGGGTAATTCTTCACGTACAAAGCCGGACTCGTGCCGGTCATCACATAGTTGTCGCTGATTTCGCCGTCAATGTTGGGGGTGTCATAGTAACCTGTCTGGAGCGACTGCGCGCCGTCGTCCGCACGGCGATACAGATAGTTGCTCAACACTTTCATCCGCTGCATCGGGTTGTTCTTGCTCGCCATCAGGATGTTCCATTCGCCGTTGTCAAAGTTGATGTTGCCCTCCACCCAGAAGCCGTCGGCATAGCCCCCCTCGGTGTAACACTTGAAGCCGGTGGTAAAGTTGCGGAAGGAGATGACGTCACGAATGTAGCGGGTGCCGTCTTGGTTCTGGGCATAAATAGCACTGCCGCGCGTCCAGGGGTTGGTGGGCGTGCCCGGCGGGGTTTCGGTGTCGTAAAGGCCGTTGGCCCAGAGGAGCGTGCCGTAGACCTCCCCGCCGTCGCCGACGGAACGCCAGTAGCCGATGCCTGGATGGCCGGCGTCGTGGATGACGCAGTTGATGACCTTGAGGCCGCGTCCAAGCATATTGATGCCACAAGGCCGGCCGGAGGGTGGACAGACGCGTACGGTGCTGGTGTTGGTAATTTCCAGGTCCCAGAACCAAGTCCAACTGCTGTCGGTGTCGGTGATGATGCCGCCGTTGACGGTGGCGCGCTCGCCCGGATAGGCGCGGATGATGATGGGAGCTGACTGAGTACCGTCGTGGCGGTTATAGAAGACAGTAGAACCGCCTGTGCCGTAGGTGCCGCCGCGTAGCCAGATGATGTCGCCCGGCTTCACGACGGTCGTCTTGCTGAGGGCGGTCTGCAAGTCCCATGGGTTGCTCCAACTGCCGTCGCCGCCAGGGGTGCCGGTGGGCGAGGCATAATACTCGGCCCCCTGGGCCAGGGCGTTCACTGTCAGCAGGAAGGCAATTATCAATACTGCGTGTGGACGCATGGCTTGTCCCCTTGCTACCTCCTCCTGCATCGTATTGTCTACTGTTGCCGCGTTGGCGTCAAGGGTAAATCCGGCACTCGATGTTTCCACTGCGTGGCAGTAGGCTTTGGCACAGGAACTGCCTGCGCACTGGGGAAGCGGGGACGGCGGATTTCTGGAGAGGATGAGCACTGATGAGGATAGAGTTGGGCGGCAGGCTGGTGTTGGTGACCGGCGCGACCGGTGACTTGGGCCGAGCGCCTGCGGGGAGAAGTCCGGGCCCTCGGCAGACGCGCCGTGGTGGTACAGGCCGACGTGACCGACGAACAATCGGTGGTGGTGATGCAGCGGGCCGTTGCCCGCGCGCTTGCCCGTCCCGTCGCCGCTCCTCCTGTGCCTCCCGCCCGCCCCGAGAAGGCGGCGGCGTCCTGGATCGAGAGGCCGCCTGTACGCTGGGTTGCGTACCTGAGTGGCGGAATTGGCAAACGCGCCGGATTCAAAGTCCGGAGTCCGCTTGCGGACGTAGGAGTTCGACTCTCCACTCTGGCACCGGTGCGGTTTGCGGCGGGTCTGAATCGCGGCCTGGGCCGCTTTGCCCTGTGATTGTCCCTGTGCGTCATGGCGCTTCGCAGCGCGCTATCAGGGTCTTTACGAGCCCGATGATTCGGTCTTCCACCCCGTCGGCCCACCGCGAGGGCCAACCCCAATACACCTGTGAGGCCCCGGCCTCGAGGCCGCCTTCCACCAGTTGCCTTTCTGTGCACAGGTAGCCGAAAAGGTCGTTGCAGTAGCCGGCGATCCACAAGCGGCGGTTGGGGAACTCTTTGCGCAGTCGCAAGGCGTAGCCGGCGGAGGGCTCGCCCGGGAGGGCGACCAGCAAAAGGTCTTCGCCGAGCCTCACCACCTGGACAGGGGCGGGATATCCTTTGGGCGGCTCACCGTGTTTCGCGGTCCATTCGAGCAGGTATTCGGTGCGGGCCTGCTCGAACTTATTTCCCTGCCCACGTTTCGCTTCGAGTTGTTCCTTGGTGACAGGGCGTGCGAAAGGCAGTTCGACGCGGTCGAGGACAGCCGAGATTGGCCCGGGGCGCAACGGGTGCAGGGGCTTGGCCAGGGCGCGTTCCACAGAGGCGGCGAGCCGGTCGCCCGTCTGCTTTCCGACGTGGATGTTGTAGTCGCCTGCCCTCTCCTTCGGGTTGGCGTCGCCGCCGCAGCCCATCATGAACATCGCCTGCACGCCTGGGTATTTTTTCTCGAGCGCGATCTGCGCGAACCCGGCGTAGTCGCCGTTTAACTGGTCAATGGGCCAGAAGGTGGTGTTGTGGCAGGCGTATCCGAACAGAAGCGCCAGCGGCTTGTCTTCCTCGTCACTCACGCGCAGCACTGGCACGATGTCATCGAAGGGTCCGTCGGGGTTGATCGCGACGCCGGCGTACCACGGGGCGCCGTCCTCGTTGTAGCGGATTTTCCGGCGGTTTGCGCCAAGGTCGCACGTGTCCTCCGTATAGGCAAGGCGAGCCGGTCGCAGGTCTGCGCAGGCGGCGATCAGTTCCACGATCCTCTCCTCGAGTTCTTGTGTGTACGCTTCCACGATCTTCATTTCCCCCGGCGGCACGAGGGCACGGTAGCCGGGCGTGAGGAGGCCCTCCAACAGCTGGCCACAGTGGGTGTGGGAGGCGTTGAGGACGATTTGCGCGCGCTTCAGGCCCGTCCTCTCACCGGCCCGCTTGCAGACCGCATCAGCTAGCGCCGCGGGCCAGCCGGGCAGGTCGGTCGTGACGATTACCACGCGCCGGCCATCGGTGTCGGCGATGGCCAATGCCTTAGCCCACAAGGGGTGCATGACGCCGCGCGATGGTCTGCGGCGGTCGGCGTATCCGAACTGCCATATGGGGCCCTTCGGAGTGATGTCCACACGGGCCAGGCCAGCCTTCCAGTCGGCGGCCTGCGCCCATAGGCCCGAAATGGCCAAGAAGGCTCCCGCGAGCAGCACGCCAGCACTATTCATCTTCATCATGGCAGTCGGGCCTCTTTCGTCGCGCGCAGGGAACACAAGTGGCGTCGTGCGGCCGACGCGCGGCCAAAGACCGTCCCCACCCTCGGTGCTCTCACTGCTTTTTGTACACGTTCTTTACACGCCGCTTTGGCTTGCCACGCTCCTTGCGCAGCGCCTGCACACAATGCCATGGTCATGATCGCTACTCCGAGAATCCTTCTCATCTGTCCGCCTCCCCGGCGTCCCGCCTTCCAAATGTGCAGGCGTTATCTCCGGCCCGTGCCGCCAACATACGGTCAGCGTCACCGACTTCCAGGCCGCTCCCTATAATATTAAGGATACCCTTCACGACGCCACGGTTGCAAACTTCCTTGACACAGCACAGGTGGTCGCCGTCGCTGGAAGCGATATGGCCGCCCCCGCGCACTCAATCCGAAGGGGTCGGTGGCTGGGGCGCTCATCGTCAGCGACATGATGGTCGTGCAGCGCGAGGCACACATTCCGGATTGCGAAACGCTGATGGCGCGCATGGACGACCATCCTGGCATGGCAAGGGGCTCCCGCTCTTGTCGAAGGCGCATCAGCGCCCGCTCTGGAACCGATCGCTGAATCGCGCCGTGCGCACACAGTTGTCACAGCGTTGTTCGTAACAGCGATGGCGCCGGCGGTGGGGGTGCTCCTCATCCTTTTACTGGCGGTCGCCGAATGACCGGTGGGCGGCAGACCAAACGTGGGGCTGTCGGCGTGCCCTTCACACTTCCTCAGGCGACGCCGGCCCTTCCGAAGATGTCCGAGGCCATGCCGGCGATGTTCTCGCCGAGTTTGCGGCAACGGTCGGCGTAGAGGCCTTCCGGGGCACGTGTGGAAACCGCCCCGAAATGGAGGTATGGCGAGCCGACGGCAATCCCGCCGGAGTAGATGAGCATCCCCCGCACGAGCATCGCGGCAATCATGGTGATCTCCGCCAGGTCAGCACCGCCGCCGCCCGGCCAATTTTGGGAGGCGAAGACACCTCCGAGTTTACCGGCCAGGTCCACCTCCACCTCATCCAGGAACTTTTTCATCTGCCAGGAGCATGTTCCCTCGTAGGTGGGGCAGCCGAAGATGACAGCGTGCGCGGCGCCGAGAAAGTCCTCATCCACTGAGTCAATCGGCATCATCCGCACCTCAACATCGTCAATAGCTTTGCACCCCTCGCACACCAGTTCGGCCATCTTCCGGGTATTGCCTGTCTCCGAATGGTAGACGACGGCGACCTTAATCATGAGCTTCCTCCCGCATTCGTATTAGCGCTCCCACGCCGGAGCGGGTCGCGCAGATATTGCTTCTGGCATCCTGGACAGAGGTGGAAGATGAACTGTTTGAAGACCTCATCCTCCATTTCTTGGGGGTCGCGGTCCTTGGTGGCCTCCAAGATGCGACGCATCTCGGCCAGGTGATCCTTTTTAAGGTCGGCGGCGGTGAGTTCCAGTGGGTCATAGGCGGCATAAACGCGGATATCTACCACGTAGCGGACATCCTCGTCTACCAGGAGCGTCTTGCCGCAGAGGTCGCAGACAAATCCATTGGCGGACATCGTTGGCGTCCGGGCAGTTCTCAGTTTTTCTCCCCGAGTAGCCGAGTGAGTATGGCTTGGACTCCCTGGGGGCTGGCCTTGCCCCTCGTTTGGCGCATTACCGCCCCGACGAGCGCGTTGAAGGCCTTCTGCTTTCCTTTCCGGTAATCGGCGACGATGGTGGGGTTCGCGGCGATGACTTGGGCGACGATTCCTTCCAGCGTACTGGCGTCACTAATCTGGGCAAGACCCTTCTCCTGCACGACGACCTCAGGATCGGTGCCCTCGTCCACCATCTCGACCAGAACAATGTCGCGCGCATTGGCGGCGCTGATTTTGCCCTCGCTCACCATACCCACCAGGCGTGCCAGGGCCGCTGGGGTCACCTGAAGTTGTTTTGTAGTTAGGCCGCGTGCGTTCATCAGGCCCAGAAGTTGATTGGTAACCCAGTTACAAACCAGCTTGGCGGGCGCGTTGATGCCGGACTGCCCTGCGACCTCTACCGCTGCCTCAAAGAAGTCGGCCAGCGCCCGGTCGTCGGTGAGCACGCCCGCGTCGTAATCGCTGAGGCCATATTCACGGACGAAGCGCATACGCCGTCGTGCGGGCAGTTCGGGGATGTGTCGCCGCGCTTCGGCCAGCATGGCGTCGGAAATTTCCATCGGCACCAGGTCCGGCTCCGGGAAATAGCGATAGTCATGCGCTGCCTCCTTGGTACGCATACGCTCGCTGCGCCCGGCGGCCTCGTTCCATAAACGAGTTTCCTGTGCAACTTGCCCCCCCTCGCGAAGGACGCGCGTCTGCCGCTCAATCTCGTAGGCCACTGCTTTGAGAACTGCGGAGATGGAGTTGAGATTCTTGATCTCTACGCGACTGCCCAAAGTTGTCTGTCCAGCGGGTCGCACGGAAACACTGGCCTCGAAGCGGAGTTTTCCTTCCTGCATCTGACAATCGCTGACGCCGAGGTAGAGAAGCGTGCTGCGCAGCGTCAGCATGAAGGACTCCACCTCCTTGACCTCGTGCATGTCAGGGGCGGTGACGATTTCCATGAGTGGCACGCCGGCACGATTTAGGTCAACCAGACTGTAATGTTCGTTGCCGCGCTCCAGGTGGAAGAGTTTGCCTGCATCCTCCTCTAGGTGTACGTTGCGAATCCCTATGCGCCGCGGCGCGCCGTTGACGGGGATTTCAAGATATCCGTCCACGCCAATGGGGGTGTAGTTCTGCGAAATCTGGTAGTTCTTCGGGAGGTCGGGGTAGTAGTAGTTCTTGCGGTCAAGGCTCGTGCGCCGGGCGATGCGGCACTCCAGGGCTAGGGCGGTGCGCACGACATACTCAAAGGCGCGGCGGTTAACGACAGGCAAAACCCCCGGCAGGCCGAGGCAGACTGGGCAGGTTTGTGTGTTCGGTTCGGCACCAAAGCGGGTGGAGCAGCCACAGAAGAGTTTGGTGCGGGTGGCAAGCTCCACGTGGACTTCCAGTCCGATTACCGGCTCGTAGTTTGCGGCGGGCGTGGCCGCAGCCGAGGTTTCTGGTCGGGTGGTGCTCATCGCTTGCCGCTGGTCAACAGTTCCTCATTCGGCCTCTGTCAGTCGGGATTGGTCGGCTTCTCTACAGGAGGCACCGTACTCGGTGCTTCCACGGCTTTTTCGGCCGGAGCCGGCTTGACTTTTATGGCCATGTTACCCCGAAACGGCGGCAAAGGAAAGCGGGCAGAGCCACCGCGGGCGACGAACTCGCTCTCGGCAAGGACCTCGCCGGTGTGGGTGTCCCAATATTGGGCCACATATTGGCCGTCACGTAGTCCCGGCAGGCTGACCGCCTTGCCCTCGTGGAGCGGTGGCGTGCCTCTGAAGGACTTGTCAAACAAGACTTGGTCGCACACCCAGAGATAGCCGTTTTGGTCGTTGCGCAGACATTCGGCCCGCATCCCAGGCACGGGCAGATCGCTTACCGAGTCCACCACTTGGGCGGAGGCCATCTCCAGGTTCCGTCGTCGGCGATCCTCGCCCGCGGCAAAACGCGCCAGCGCCCGGAAGTAGAAGTAAAGGTCGCGGTCGTCAATGAAATCCCACCACCACTGCATACCCGCACCGGCAAAGGGCATCATGTAACTCGCCCAGATGCAGATGGGGATATAGCGTTCGGTGAGTTCCGGCGTACTCCCGCGGAAGTCGTAACCGCACTCGGTCATGAGGGCCGGTTTGCGGAAGACCGCCTTCTTATGAAAGATGTCCTTCATCACGTCCACGATATTGACGTTGTAGTGATTGGTGCTACTGTAGGCGATTTCGTCCAGGGCGATGAGGGCTGGGTCGTGCTCCTTGTTGGCGAAGTTGGTGGTCAGAAGGTGCCGGCCCTGATCATAGCGGCGAATAGTTTCGGCGCAATCCAGGTGCCAGCGTATTATGTTTGGTCGTTGCGCGCCGTATTGGCTGACCAAGTCAATCTCATTGCAGAGCTCCCAGCCGGCGATGTGGGTCTCGTAGCCCCAGCGTGCCATGATGTAGCGCAGCATACGGCGATAGTATTTCTGGGCGCGGGAATTGGTCCAGAACTCCCAGGGTTGCTCAAGGAAACCGCCATTGCGCACATTGTAGGGGCTGTAGTCCCAGTCGCCCTCAAACTCGGTGGAGAGGCGATAGTGGCCGAACGTAGTGAGCGCCACCTGGGAATAAATCCCGTGGCGGCGCGCCTTGTCAAGCACATAGTCAAGCCGCCACGCATTCTCCAGGTTATACTGGCCCAGGTCGTGATAGTGGGCGTCGTACGACTTGCTCCACTCTAGGGCGAACGACCATGCTGCAAGCCAGATGCGGGCAAAGTTCATGCCGCCGCGCCGCATGCCGTCCAGGTAACTGTCGTAGGCGAAGGTGCCGCGGTGCCTCAGGACGGCCACACCGAGCATTTCTGCTCCTTTGGCATTGAAGGCAGCAGGTATGTTGTGGCCGATGGGGTAGAAGAAGTCGCCGTTCTCAAACTCAAAGTAGCGCGGGTCGTCGCGACATACCCGCACAAATCCAGGATTGGTAGAGGGCTGACTCAAGAAGGTGCGGCGCTGCGTCTCCAGGCGGTCGCCGTCATCAACAGTGATGAAATAGGTATAGGTGCCCTCCTCGCGGGGGGCGAAGCGAATCCGCCAATCACTGCGGCCCACTGGCGTGAGGATCTCCTCGTTCTTTTCCAGACTGCGCAGATAGTTCTGGTAGAAGAAACCAGGGACGGTTGTTACCTCACCACTGGGGGCGATAAACGTGCCCTGGATGTCTACTGTTTCAGGGTCAAAGGGATCGGCATACTCCCTAGAGAGTTCAAAGGCAACCTCAAACAGCCCGTAGCGCGGAACTGTTTCTGCGTTGGTTCGGAAATTGATGAGGCGCAGTTCTGGCCGCGGCGCTGGCATGGCGGGGCTGATAGTTACGTTGTCCACGTAGAGCGTCGTGGATGCGGCGGCGCGTGAGAAGAACTTTATCCCCACCTCGCGTAGTCTGCCCCGCACCCTGACGCTCCAGGGTCGGTAGTGACCCACAGGTGACCACTCTGTGCTCGTGCCCGAGACGTCAACCTGATATCGCGCCCACCGCCGCACAGGCGGACGAAAAAGGTTGGTTGTCTGATACCAGTGGTGCTCGTCATCCTTGACATAAACGCATACCTGAAGCGGGGCGCGCTCGGTAAAGGCGCCGGCTTCCGCATCGGTGTAAATATCTACCTGGAAGGTGCGCGCCTCTGACCAGTCAAGCGGCTGGGCTAGCCGGACAACGGCTTCCCCGGGAAAGGTGGCAGACAGGTGCAGGGCGCGCCCGTCGCGGCCGGGTGCCTCGGCCAGGATAGCCCGCCCCGCTATCGCGTGCCAGCCACCTGTATCTGTTTCGAAGTCAAAACGTGCGGCGGCTGTAAGCGGTTGCCGCGGAGGTAATGCCGCAGGAGCGGGCGGGCGCGTACCGGTTCGGGACGCTCCCGTTGCTACCCAGGCCAGTCCCATAGCCGCCAGAAGGCAGACAAGTTGCCCATTCATTTCGTGGTTGCCCCTTCCGGAATCCCCCCGCCATTTACCGGTCGGCTTTCCAGTTCGCGGATGCGCTGTTCCAGCACCTGCTTCTGGGCCTCAAGTTCGCGGACCTTCGCCTCGTGGGCCTGCATGGCAGCGCGAAGGCGTTCCTCGGCAGCAGCCAGGCTCCTGCGCAGTTGGTCACGTTCCGCCGCTGCTTGTGCCCGGTCCTTTTCCGCCGCGGCGCGCATCGCTTGAATCTCCCTGTTGAGCGCGGCGATCTGCTGGTCTTTGGCTTGCTGCGCCACGCGCGCAGTGCTGACTTCCTCAGAAAGTTGCTTGACCAGCCGCTTCAGTTCCGCGGCCACACGCTCCTGCTCTACGGCACGCACCGCCTGTGCTTCGGCATCGCGTTGTGCCTGATCGCGGCTGCGTCGCAAATCCTCCAACTCTTGGCGCATCTTCTCCAGTAGGCGGCGCTGCGGCTCCAGCGCTTGCTCTGCGAGTGCCAATTTGGCCTCCAGCCCGCGTTTCTCCTCGGCCCAAACTGCCGCGGCGGCGCGCTGCTCGGCCAGTTCTTGTTGCCGCGCTGCCAGTTGTGCACGAAGTTGCTCCTCGCGCTGGCGCGCCTCGGCTAGTTCAGCCGCGCCCGCTGGCTGCTCGCTATTGGCGGATCGCGGCCGCACCGGCACGGGGAGGTTCCGGCGCAGGCCGAAATACGCGGAGGCACCGAGTATAAGCGCCGCCCCTAGGGCGAAAATCCACGGGGGCAGACTACGCTTCCCCCTGCCGGCCTGAGATGAATTCACGGTGTTTCTCCGATGATTTGTTCGTAGAGCCGTTCGGCGATGATGCGCTGGCCACGCCGTCGCGGCGACAGGTAGTATACCGGATCGGACTCTCCCTCCTCGCGGTATAGCCCCTGCCACTGTTCGCCAAGCAGCGCGAAGGCGCTGTAGATGTCAGCAATTGCGGCGCCACTGCGCAGGGCGACGCGTTTCACTGCGCGCGCGTAGCCGCCGCTCAGGGCGGGGTTGAAAACGAATGGCGGTGGGGTGACAAGGATGATCTCCGCGGGGGTTACGCCCTGGAGTCGCTCCACCAGCGCCCAGAGGAAACGTTCGTATCGCTCCTCCGGCATGTAGTTGAGGATGTCCTCAATGCCGCTGGCGAGGATGATAAGGTTGGCATGCGTCTGCTCCGCAGTGACCGGTACCAAGGCCAGTCGCTCACACGGCGGGTAAACCGTGAAGTGGCCCCGGCTTAGGCGCGTTACCTCAACCTTTGCTTGCGGGAAGCGGGTACGGAGCATGCCCTGCAGGATATCATAGTAAGTGTTAGCCGTCTCCTCGCTTGGCGGACTGGTGCCGGCGAGCCCAGGAGCACTCAGGTAGTCGTCCACTACCAGCACTCGCACCACCTCGCCCTGTTGCAGCCGACGCAGCACCGAGCCCCTACGCGTTGGCGCAGGATCGCCGCTGACCCGGATAAAGACGCGGCGCCCTTCGGTGTCTTCTAGGCCGCTGCCGCTGGCCCGTAGGGGTGTCGCCAACGTCCGACCTTGCGCCACCCGTACCGTATGCGTGGCGATGGCCACCCCACGATGTTCCAGTTGGAACCTGAGCTCGCCGGTCTCCCGGGGGAGGGCGTAGCGAAACTCCCTGCCCACCCATCGGTCCGCATACAACATCATTACCTCACTTTGTCGCTCAATAATATTGCCCTCTGCACCAACCACTGTCGTGTTCAACGTTGCTTCAAGCGGTTCATCAGTGGTGCAGCGAAAGCGCATCTGAAATGCCAGCGGCTCGCCGGGCAGGAGAACGTTGTGCTCGGCGACCACGTCCACGAAGACGTTGACGCGTTGCGGTTGCCGTGCCTCCACACGGATACGGCGGCGCACCGTGTCCACGTAGCCATAATCGTCGCGGCATTCCAGCGCCACCTCATAAACGCCAGGGGCGCGATAGGCATGGATCGGCTCGCGTTCGCGGCTCGGCAGCGCTCCGTCGCCGAAGTCCCACTGCCATAGCACCACGCGGCCAAAGGCGCTAGTAGAACGGTCACGGAATCGCACGCGTATCAGGCAGGGCTCCTGGTTCGCCCCGCTCCCCCGCGCTCGCTCTCTGGCCGTGTCACCGCCACGCACCGCGCGGCTGAATTGCACCGCGTCCACCTCCTCGTGCACGAAGAAGGCGTTAAGCGCCTTGGCGCGCGCCTGGCACGCCACTACCTGTGTGCGCAGTTCGCGCAGGAAGAACTCTTCGCCGATGATGCTGAAACGCCTTTCTCCCGGGCGCCGCCAGCCCGCCCGGGCAAGTTGGCCACCCAGCGTCTCCACGTGGTAGTAGGCTATCTTGTGAATCCCCTGTGTCAATGTTATGGTGGCGGAGTAGGTGGGGTCCCAGTTGGGCGCGGGGTTGTGCCCGCCAGGCCACTGCACTACCATTTGTCCGTCGATCAGGAGAAACGAAGCATCATCTGAGTTTGTGATGAAAGTGTAGACGCCGGACTCCGGACAGTAGAGTTGGCCTTCATAGATGCTGATGTAGTGGTCGTGTTCCTCCTCGCGCTTGGCGAAGGGATTGACATTGTCGTCAATGAGCGGCCAATCGCTCTCGCCATACGTTTTTTGGCTGGCCTCAATCAGCCGTTGCAGGTGCGCCCAACTCATGGCGTTCTGGCGCAGGGTGTTCTCCATGGTCTTCAGACGCAGCCCACCGAGCCGCTTAGTCCAGGTCTGTTGGATGGGCTGAGCGGCGGGGTTACCGTAGTAGCAGGCGTAGCGCCTCGTGGCCGGATTGGTGACCTCAAAGTGCAACTGAAACACGCCCATCTCCGTTTTGATTATCTCAAACCGCACCGGTTGTCCCGCGGCGTCCACGAGGCGCAGGTCTCGGCCATCGGCGGCGGCTACCCCCTGGGCCTCAATCACGACGCTGGCGGTATTGATGCTGCCGGTTGGGTCAGGCGTGATGATCTCCACGATCTGGCGGTGCGACCAGGCCGGGTCCCACCAGGGCAATTCGGCCTCGCCAGTATCGCTTGGGGTACTCGCCGCCACGCATAAGCAAAGTACCGCGGCCACGATGGTCGTGATGGCAAACAGGGCGCAGCGCCATCGGATGTCACAAACGCAGGGTAGGTGTTGCATTCACCGCCCGCATGTCTGGAACGAGGCGGGCGTGTCCCTCCCGGAGCTTGCTCCGCTTCACGGTCTGCTTCCCGCCCCAATGCAAATAATTTTAGCAATCCGCTCAATGTGGGGCAAGAAACGCGAGAAATCGTTCTCAAGGTAAAGTAAGGTTTTGGTCCTCAGGGCGTAGAACGAAAGTGGTAACGGTGATGGTGCCCAGGGCCCCATCAAAAACCCGCAGACTGATGGGCTGCCAGGCAGGACCAAAGTAGTTCTCGGTGAGGACCCTGGGCCGTGCCACACGGCTGCTGCAGGCGACGAAGAAAGCGCGCCGGACGCCCGCCACCCGGCTGATGTCCTCGATGCGCCTGACGGCCCTGCGCGGGTCGTCCGCCGAGATTCCCCATGCGGTCATCCGCCCACGATAGTGGTAGTTCAGCGGGGTGACGACATAGGCCGGGTCGGTCAGAATGATGTCGCCCACCTCTTCCCGCGACTCCAGGTAGGTAGCCACCTCGCGCCAGCGCTCCTTCTCGTAGGTTGTGTCGTAATAGACCGCCAGTTCACCCAAGTTGGCCAACGCCACCGCTAGGACCAGTCCGACTGCCAACCCGCGCCAGCGGGCGTTGCCCACTGCGCCCGCAACGAGCATGAGGGAGAATGGTGCCACAAAAATCAGGTGCTTCGGTTGAAAATGCCACGCGGCTCCGAAAGACACGATCAGATAGAGACACGCTGGCAGAAGAATGTGGGCCCCAAGGATTGCCGCTCTTTGTGTAGTCCTCCGGCAGAGGATAAAAGCCACTGTCAGTAGCCCCAGTGCGCTCACGCCGAGCAGGAACGGCTCAAAATCAAGCGGTCCTGCGAGCCACTGTCCGAATGCCGCTACTAAGCCAGACACACGAGCGTTGAACGGCACGGCTGGGAGCCTGGCGTCAAGGCGCCATGCTGTTGCCAGATTTGGCAGCCAGGGGAGAAACGCCAGGGCCATGCCCACCGAAGCCAGGCAGCCGCCGATGATGTTCCGCCGGCTCAGCCGCCCGGCTGCAGCAAAGATGAGCGCGTGAGTGATAATAGCCAGCAGACCGAGCACAAAGGTGTAAAGCAGTAAGATGCCGAGGAGAGCATATGCACACCACAAACGTGCTGGCACATGTTCAGGTGTGGCCAGCATTCTGAGGAAAACGCAGGTTAGACCGAGTGCCAGCAACGTGACGAGAGCATAGGGCCGCGCCTCTTGGCTGAAGTACACCTGAAAGGCGGAGATGGCGGCCAGCGCGCCTGCCAGAAGGGCCAACCGCTGGTTGAAGAGCTGCCGCGCCACCAGGAGGGTCAGCGCCACCGTCCCCAGGCCAAATAGGACGGAAGGCACGCGCGCGTAGCCGTCCAGGCGAAGCCCCGGATTGTTCCCCCACTGCACGCGGTCCGGTCCCCAGCGCATCTCCACCGGCCGCAGCCAGAGAAAATGCAAGAGGGCATAGAACGGCGGGTGATTGTCATAACTGGCCGCCTCGCGCAGCATGCTGGCGAGCGTCGGTTGTGTGGCCAGCCGCAGACTCATCACTTCGTCAAGCCACAGCGCCTTGCTTCCCAGGCCCCAGAAGCGGAATCCGGCAGCGAGGGAGAGAACCAGAACCCATGCCAGCGGCATGCGCCGGGTGGCGGTTCGCGCGTCGGCATCAGGCTTGGCAGTGTCAGTCATCATAGTGCATCGGCTGAGATTGTATCCCTGCAGGCTCAGCCTAAGCAACAATCAGGCACTTCTTGTTGCTGAGGGAGTGAATCTCCGGGCTGTCAACCCCTATCCCTTCTCCGCTGGGTGCTATAATCGTTCTTGGCAGTTGGAGGATTGGTAGGTTGCAACCGGGAGTCGCGCCATGCGTGTAGACGACTGTGGCTTCGGCTGGATTGTGATTGACGGGCGGCGCTACGAGCGGGACCTCATCCTTGCCGGCGGGCGCGTGATAGCCGACTGGTGGCGGAAGGAGGGCCACAACCTGGGCATGGGCGATCTCACCGCTGTGCTCGCCGCCGCGCCTGATGTTCTCGTGATTGGCACTGGCCAGGCTGAGCGGATGGAGGTGCCGCCAGAGACACGTCGTGCGCTCGCCGAAAAGGGTATTGCCCTGGAAGTCTATGACACCGCCACCGCCTGCCAACGCTTCAACCAACTGGCGGCCGCTGGCCAGCGCGTGGCCGCGGCGTTTCACCTGACCTGCTGAAGCCCGTCTTGTCTGCGAAACCGTCGCGGCCTGGACGTGGTCGGCTCGGATGGGGGATGCCCATTACCGACCGTCCCGGTTGTCCAGCGCGCACTCCGGCTGCCCGGAGCCTGATGCCACTATCAGGACGAATTCTGCCTTCTGCCGGTCCAGTTGGCGCAGGATCGCCGCCGCCGCTCCCCGAAACACCCGCTCGCTGGGCTGTGTCAGGTCACAGGCGAGGATGACCCACGCCTCCTTACCATAAACTATGCCGACATCTTCTAGGAGGTCCACAAGGCGGTAAGGCGCGTCCATCAGTACCAGCGGCAGGTGCATCCCCGCCAGCCGACGTAGATGCTGGCGCCGCTTGCCGCGTTCGCGGGGTAGAAAGCCCTCGAAGATAAAGCGTTCAACCTTGAAGTCGCACAGCGACAGCGCCGCCATCAGCGCCGACGCCCCCGGCACGGGAGTGACAGGAATGCCCGCCTGCGTCGCGGCGCGGATGAGGTAGTGGCCGGGGTCGGCAAAGACCGGCGTGCCGCAGTCGCTGACGATGGCGAGCCGCCGGCCGCGCCGCAGTTGCGCCAGGATTTCCTGCGCCGCCTCCTCCTCGTTGTGCTCGTTCAGGAGGAGGAGTTCCTTGGCGATGCCAAGTTTCTTGAGGAGTGTGCTGCCCTCGCGGTAGGCCTCGCAGATGACCGCGTCCACGGCCTGAAGCGTCGCAATCGCCCTGTGCGTGATGTCGTCCGGGTGGCCGATGGGTATGGCGACCACATAAAGACTCCCCTTCGTTTCTGCAGCGTCCATATCTTGCATCCTTGCCAGTCAGTCTTGGGACACTGTTTGCGGGCGACAGGCGGTGGAAGTCCGCAACGATTTTCGCATCCGCTCATCGCGCCGGCGGCGCGGTGGTGGATTCCGGGGCCGCGGGCAGGGCGACGCGCCAGAGGCTTCCCTCCGCAGCCAGATACAACTCGTTGCCACACCAGACCATGATACCACGACGGCTCAGCCTTCCCCAATTCTGCCAGCGCATGGTCGCTGGTTCAAGGCTGACCAGGACGCGGCTCTTCGGCTCCGTCGCCGTCTCCATGTCCAGCCACAGCGTGCCGTCGTCGCGCCGCGCGATGCCCGCGACGCTGCCGTCAAACTGGCGCCAGTCCAAAAGGCGCCTCGCGGCGAAATCAAAGCGGTAGATGGCCTTCTCCGGCGGGATGATGCCAAGGATGACCGATGACGGCGCGCCGTCGGGGCCGGGGACGCGCGTCAGGCAGTTGCCGCCCGCGGCGATGCCCGGCCGGATCGTGACGCGCTCGACCTCGTTGAGGTCCATGTCAAAGACCACCATCTGCGCCCCGGCGCCGGGAACGGCAGGATGTCCTTGTCGTACTTCCAGGGGTTAGGGAAGGTGTTAGGGTAATCTTGCCGCCGGCGCAACAAAAGAACTCGTGCTTCTGGTCGACCATCTCATGTCGAGCCAAAAAACTGCACCCAACTATGAACGACTCCCCATCAGCCTCCCCTCGTCCGGAGCACCGCGTCGCCCGATTGCCGGTGGCCGTCATTGCGGACCTCAGTCAAGAGAGCGACGGCACTTCAGGCGTTCAAGGGGTTGGCGCCGGCTGGTCTAGCGGACGGTGTCGTTCCTTCCCACTCATGGGACTCGCGGGCATACGAAGGAATAACTATGGCTCACGTGCCGGGGTGAAAGTGCAGCCGCAGGCCAGCCTGGCGGCAAGGCCGCTTCTCTGCGCGACCGGCTACCCACGTGCCAGAATCGGGAGACCTGCAGGCTAGCGAGGGCGGAGGTGCGTAATCATGCCATGGCCATACTGGCGCGGGGTAGTTGGGTGCCCCGCGCCTGCCCCGGACCTGCCAGCATCTCTCCCCGCTCAATCACCACGTTCGCAATGGTGGCATGGCCACGCATGGGACCCCCGCTTGGGTGGGCGTCTGGTTGGGATCTCCGACGCGTTGTTTCTGCACTATTTTCGGCGAGGTGCAGCCGCGCTTCGGCGCAAGAGGGGGCCATGCGGTGCTTGACAGCTCGCGAGGGCGGGGGCTAAACTTCGACATGGGTCGGGGGCTTTCGTCGGATGGTGCTGGCGGAACTTTGAGGTGCGAGCCGTGGGCGCCGGCAGGAAGCGGGCAGGGACGACCAGGCAGGATAGACGGTCTTGGCTGGGTCGCGTGTGGGCTGGGCTGCGCACCGAGGACAGGATGCTTGTCCTGGTCCGCGCGGCGGTGTTGTTCGGCGCGGGGGTGTGGCTGGCGCTGGCACCTATTGGCGCCGACGTGCGGGCGCACTGCGGCGTGCTGCTGGGCGTCTTCCTCCTCTACAGCGCGCTGATTGCGTTGCTGGTTACTTGCCGCCCCGGGCGCGCCCGTAGCATCTACCTGGGGGCGCTCGCTGCTGACTTGGCCTTCCTCTACTTTCTCCTCGGTGCCACGGGCGGCATTGACAGTCCGTTCCTGCCGGCGGCGTTCTTGCTGGGGGCGCTGACCGCCTTTCACTATGGGCCGGTGCTCGGGGTTCTCGCGGCGTGGACGGCGCTCGGGCTGGCAGTGGCAAGCGACGCCGCGCGGCTGGCCGACCGCCACTGGAGCGCGCTGCCGCTGCTCTTCATCTTCGCCGCGGTCGCGGCGGCCTACCTGGGCTGGTTGGCGCAACGTGAGGCGGAGGAGCGGCGGCTCATCGCCCGACTCAATGACGAGTTGCGCGCCCGCGCCCGCGACCTCGAAGCCGCCTACCAGCGCTGCCAGGAGGTCCAGGGCCACCTCCTCGACGCTGAACGGCTCGCCACCATTGGCCGCATGTCAGCGGAGATGGCGCACCAGGTGCGCAATCCGCTCAGTTCCATCAGCCTCAACCTGGAATTACTAGAGGATGAGGTCTGCCGCCTGCCCGGGGTTTCGGCGGCGGAGACCGCCCGGCTCTTCGCGGCCATCCACCGCGAGGTTGACAACCTTGCCGAGGTGACGGAGAGTTACCTGCGCTTCGCCAAGTTGCCGCCGTTTCGCTGGGAGAGCGCTGACCTCAACGAGGTCATTCGTGAACTGGTCGTCTTTGCCCAGCCGCAAGTGGAGCAGCGCGCGGTACGGCTGAGCCAGCGGCTGGCACCGTGCCTGCCGCCGGTGCGTCTGGACCGGCGGCAGTTCAAGTTCGCGCTCATGGGCCTGCTGACCAACGCGCTGGAGGCCATGGCGGCGGGCGGCCGCCTGCGCATTCGTACCCAGGCCAATGGCCACGGCGTGGAAGTGCACATCTCCGACACAGGTGTGGGCATTCCCCCCGAGCATCTGGAAAGAATCTTCGAGCCGTTCTTCACCACCAAGCCCGGCGGCACGGGTCTTGGGTTGTCGCTGGCGCGGCGCATCATTGAGGCCCACGGCGGGCGCATCTACTGCGAGTCCATTCGCCAAGTGGGCACCACCTTCACCGTGGTGCTCCCGTGTGACGGGAGTGGAGGCGCGCATGGCTGACGCGGAGCGCAATTTGCCGCGCCCCTGTGTCCTCGTGGTGGACGACCACGAGAGCGTGCGCGAGGCGCTCGGCCGCTCGCTAGCGCAGCGCGGCTGGCAGACGCAACTGGCGGGCACGGCACGCGAGGCGCTGGAGCGGGTGCGCCGCGGCGGTGTGGACGTGGTCGTTGCCGACCTTAAACTGCCCGGCGCCGACGGCATCGAGTTGCTCAAGAACATCCGGGCCATCTCGCCGGCGACGGAGGTGGTAATGATTACCGCGTATGGCACGGTGGAGCGGGCCGTGGAGGCTATGAAGCTGGGGGCGGTGGATTTCGTCGTCAAGCCCTTTCGGCGCGCGGTACTCCTGGATGCGGTGGAGCGCGCCTTGGCGCGCCAGTGCCAGGCGACGCTGGCAGCCGCCGAGGTCAGCCCCTGCCCCGAGATTGTCGGGCGCAGCCGGGCGATTCGCGAGGTCATCGGATTAGTCAAGCGCATCGCGCCCAGCCCGGCCACCGTACTCATCTACGGGGAGAGCGGCACAGGCAAGGAATTGGTGGCCGACGCCATTCACCGGCTCAGCCCCCGGCGCGACGGGCCACTGGTCAAGGTCAGTTGCGCCGCCCTACCGGAGATGCTTCTGGAGTCGGAACTCTTCGGCCACGAGCGCGGTGCCTTCACCGGAGCGGTGGAGGCCCGTCGCGGGCGCTTTGAGGTCGCCGACCGCGGCACGCTCTTCCTCGACGAGATCGCCCAACTCTCGCCGGCGATGCAGGGGAAACTCCTGCGCGTCCTCCAGGACGGCCGCTTCGAGCGCGTCGGCAGCAGCGAGACACGCCAAGTGGACGTGCGCGTAATCGCCGCGACCAACACGGACCTCAAGCAGGCCATGGAACGGGGTGCTTTCCGCGAGGACCTCTACTACCGGCTCAACGTCCTGACCGTCCACCTACCGCCGTTGCGGGACCGGGCGGAAGATATTCCTCTCCTGGTGGAGCATTTTCTGCGCCGCTACTGTGAGCGCAATGGCCGGCAGATGCTGGGGATTACCCGTGAGGCGCTGGACTGCCTCCTCCATTTTCATTGGCCGGGCAACGTGCGTGAACTGGAGAACGTGATTGAGCGCGCCGTCGTCTTGGCCCGAGGGGACCGTATCACGGTGGAAGACCGGCCGGCCTGGATGACCGGAGCGCCGGGCCAGGCGCAGGAGGTGCGCATCCCCGTCGGCACCAGTATCGAGGAGGCGGAGCGCCGCCTCATCGAGGCCACGCTCCGCCGCACTGGCGGCGACAAATCTGCCGCCGCCGCTCTCCTCGGCATTACACGGCGCACCATCTACCGCAAACTCGGAGAGCGGCCTGAAGTCCCGCCTCCTGCTGTCAGTGACAAATAATCTCGCGGCTCCCGCCTCCTCCTTGCCTTTCTTGACGAAATTTCCCACCGGCGCGATGTGATGGCCACGCTGAAGGACAGGATGTCCCACTCCCCGGCCCACGCCCCCTTCTGGCAGAACAGCGCCGAAGTCAGCATCCCCAGCCTGGCCAAGCAGTTATAGCAAGGGCGCGCTTTTGGCACAGCTGTTGCTACTGGGTGCGGTGGCGATGGCAGGCAACTGATGGTGCGAGAGCGGCCGGGCAAGATACTTGTCATAGACGACGACTCTGATTTCCGGGAGTACGCCCGGCAGGTTTTGGAGCAGGAAGGCCATGAGGTGCTCCTGGCGGCGGATGGTGCCATGGGGCTGGAGTTGGCCAGAAGCCAGCAGCCCGAGGTGGTAATAGTGGATCTCCTCATGGTGCCGGACGACGGCTTTGCGACGTGCGAGCATCTCCGCGCATGGCCAGAGACGCGACACGTGGCCATCCTCGTCGTCTCTGCCATCGAGCGCAAGATGCACAAGCAGTTTGCCTCGGCCGATGTCGGTGCACGCCTGGATGCCAATGGGTACCTGACCAAGCCGGTGCCGCCGCGGGAATTGACGCAGGGAGTGGCGCGGCTGCTGCAGTTCGCGCGGGCGCGCCGGTCCGGCGCCTGCGGGGGTAAGGAGGAACCATGAGCGCTTCGCCGGCAACAGCCGGGCCCTACTTCATCGGCGAGGCGGAGTGGCAGCGCCTCCTGGCTGGGATTGAGCGCGGTCCGCTCTACGCGACGGTGGTCGAGGGGGAGGGGCGGGCGCGCTTGGCGCGCCTCGCCCCCGGTGAGGTGGGGCGCATCACGCTACGCTGCGCGCCGCCAGTGGAAACGGCCAAGTCCTTCCTCTTTCCCGTACGCGAGCGTGTCGCCGTCTATCCGCAGGGAGCCACGGAGCCGGACACTGGCCTCTCAGAGGATGAGCCGCAGATTCTCCTCGGGGTGCGGGCGTGCGACCTCTTGGCGATTGAAATCCTCGATCACGTCCTGCGGGAAGGAGAGTTTGAGGACCCCTTCTATGCCGAGCGGCGCGAGCGCACGATTCTGATAAGCGCCGACTGCATCGTGCCCGCCCCCACCTGTTTCTGCAATCTCGTCGGCGGCAAGCCTTACCCCGAAGGCGGCTATGACCTGAATCTGACGCCGGTGACGGATGGTTTTTTGGTGGCCATTGGCTCGCAGCAGGGCAAGGAGTTGGTGCTGGAGCGGGCGCATAGTTTTGCCGAGGCAACGGCGGCGCAGCTGAGCGAGCGTGAACGGGTGCGGACGGCCGCTGCTGAGGTGCTAGAAAAGCAGAACGCGCCCTTCAAGCCAAAGGTGCCGCTCGATGAGGCGCTGGCGCGCGGCGATCTCCGCACCTTCTGGCAGAAGTCGGCCGCCGCCTGCGTTGAGTGCGGCGGGTGCTCCTTTGTCTGCCCCACCTGCCACTGCTTCCTGCTCTACGACCAGGTCGCAGCGGGCGAGGGCGGGCGGAACGAGCGCTTCAAGGCTTGGGACAGTTGCTTCTTCGCCAGTTTCGCCAAGATGGCGGGGGTAGGTGGCGTCAAGGTCACGCCGCGGCCGGAACTGCCCCAGCGCTTCGAGAACCGCGTGCGCCACAAGTTCGAGTGGTTCAAGCAGATCCTCGGCCGGCTCGGCTGCGTCGGCTGTGGCCGCTGCCGCGAGGTCTGCCTGGGCGGCCGCGACCTCCGTGAGGTCATCAAGGAAATCGGGGGATAGCCGTGTCCAACCCATACGCTCCCGAACCGGCATGGCTGGAGGACGTCATTGTCGAGACGCCCACCATCCGCACCTTCGTCGTGCGCCCGGAGAAGCCGATGCCCTTCCGTGCCGGCCAGTTCGTGCAACTGACCGTCCCCGGCGTGGGCGAAGCGCCATTTACCCCCTCCTCTTCGCCGGCCTGTCCGGAGCGCCTGGAGGTGACGGTGCTGCGCACCGGGCGGGTGACCGAGGCGCTCCATTCGCTGGAGAAGGGGGCGCTGCTCGGCCTGCGCGGCCCCTACGGCAAGGGCTACCCGGTGGATAAATTCCGCGGCAAGGAGGTTGTCGTCATCGGTGGCGGCGTCGGACTGGCGCCGCTACGCTCGCTGCTCTATGTCCTGTTCCAGGAGCCGCAGGCCTACCGGCGCGTCGCCATCCGCTATGGGGCGCGCACGCCCGACGAACTGCTCTTCCGGCGCGCCTACGAGGAGTGGCGTCGGGTGCCGGGCGTGGACATGGAGGTCACCGTGGACGTCGGCGACACCAGCTGGACGGGCCGGGTGGGGGTGGTGACGGTGCTCCTGGAGGCTCCCGGCTTCGACGTCGCCAACGGCTATGTGGTCTCATGCGGGCCGGGCATCATGCTGAAGTTTGTCACCCAGCGCTGCCTGGAACTGGGATATCAGCCCGCGCAAATCTACCTCTCAATGAATCGACGCATGAGTTGCGGCATCGGCCGCTGCGGCCGGTGCAACATCGGGCCGTACTACCTCTGCAAGGACGGCCCCGACATGTGCTACGAGAAGATCAAGGACTACGCCAACGCATTGTGAGGCATCCGATGGCGGAGACGGTGAAGACGACGCGGTGCCTGCTGTGCTCGCTGGCCTGCCCGCTGGCCCTAGACACAAGCAGCATCGGCAGCAGTGGCGAGGTGCTGACGGAGTACGTGGCCGATGATGTGGTAACACAGGGGCGGCTCTGCTATCGGGGACACTACCTGGCAGAGATGGCCACGCACCCGCTCCGCCTTACGGCAGCGGCACTGGGCGGTGCGCCGGTATCGCTGGCGAAGGCGATCGCTGAGATCGCCGCGGCGCTGCACCGCGCGGGGGTAAGCGCGGCACTGGTGGTGGACGGAAACCTCGCCACCGAGGACATCGTGTCGGCGCTGCTGCTGGGCAAGCGGGTGGTCGGGACGGACCTTGTCGCCGTGTATCTGCCGGCGACGGATGCGGCCATGCTCCGCGGGCTGGCGCCCGACGTGCCGCTCTTGTCGCTCGAGGCGCTGGGACGTTGCCGCGCATTCCTGGTCGTGGGCGATGCCTTCGCCACGCATCCGGTCCTGAGCCGCCTGGTGCTGGAGGCCCGCCAAGAGCGCAAGGCTCCGCTCTTCGCCATGGACTGCCTGCCCAACCATGTCAGCGGCTTCGCGCACCAGTTCCTACGGGTGCGGCCCGGCGGCGAGGCAGCGGCGCTGGCGGCCATTTGCCGGCTGGCCGGCGCACCGCTGGCGCCGGAGAGCGCTTGGGCGGAAGGCCAGTCCGCCAGCGCGCTCGCGGCGATGGCGGGGCTGGACGAGCCAGCGCTGCGACCGGTGGCGGATACGCTGAGGCGGAGTGCGCCAGCAGCACTCCTCTTGGCGCCGGTGGCGGGGCGGATGGCCAACGTCAGGGCTGCCGCCGCCGCCACCTCATCGCTGGCCAGCGCCTGCGGCGGCCAGGTACTGCCCCTCTTCAACTACGGCAATGCCGTGGGGGCGGCGCGCGCGGCCTCGGCAGTGGGCGCGAGAACGCTCGAGGCAATGATGGACGCGGTGCGGCAAGGCAAGGTGTCGGTGCTCCTTGCCCTGGGACTCGACCTGCTGCGCGTCTTGCCGGAGGCCGATGCGGAGGTCTTGCGGGCGCGCGTGGGTCTGCTGGCCGTGGGTGCTGCCTTTTACGGCAGATCTACGGCGGCGGCGTGGGCGGTGGTGCCGCTGGCGATGTGGTTCGAGGGAGAGGGCAGCATCTTTGCTGCCGGGGGAGCGAGACTAGCAGTTGGGGCTGCCATACCTCCCCCCAGCGGGGCGTTGTCGGCGCGGGCGCTGTGCGAGCGCCTGGCCAGTGAGATGGGGGCAGTGCTGCCGCCCGCGCCAAACTTGGACGGTTTCAACGTTTTTGTGGGCGAGCCAACGGTGCCGGTGTTGCCAGAGGTCGGGGAGGCCGGGTTAAAGTTGGTGGCGAAGGCTGACGTGCCGGACTTCCACGCGGGGGAAATTTCCCGCGCGCTTGCCTGGCCGCGTCACCTTGAACCTGAGCCCGAGGTCTGCCTTGGCCCCGCTGAGGCGAGGGCGCAGGGGTTGGCTCGCGGCGCGAAGGTCATTGTGCGCGCCAGCGGCCGTGAGGCCGCCGCGCGCGTGCGCATCGCCAGCGACATCCCGGCGGGAATGGCCACCATATCGGCGGCGTTTCCCGAGACCCGTTCCCTGTTTGCCCGGCGCACGCTCGCCGGCGAGCCGGAATTGCTCCCGGTCGAGGCGGGGCTGAGCCAGGAGGCACACTGATGCGCGATGCGGCAACCGCGACCATCTCCAAGCGTGTCATCCTCGACATGGATCGCTGCATCGGCTGCCGCAGTTGTTCGGCGGCCTGCTTCTATAGCCATCAGGGCATGCCCAATATCACCTATGGGGTCGTCGCGGAAGGCACGCTACCGGTCATCTGTCGGCAGTGCGATGATCCCGCTTGCGTTGAGGGCTGCCCGGTGCGGGCGCTGCGACGCGAGGCAAGCGGCGTGGTGCGCCGCAGCCGCATGTTGTGCATCGGCTGCGGTTCCTGCGTCTATGCCTGTCCGTTTGGCGTCATCCATCCCGACCTCAAGGGGCATCTGGCGGCCAAGTGCGACCTGTGCGAGGAGCGGGTGCTGGCGGGCGGCGTGCCTCGCTGTGTGGCGGCCTGCACCAGCGGAGCGCTGCGGTTCGAGAGCGTCGAGTCCCTGGCAGCCAGCAAACTACTCCTGCTGAGCGGGCGCACCGCCGGCGAGCATCCCTATCGGCGGAGGTGAGCGCATGGGCACGGCGATTTGGTGGGTCCTATTCTTTATCGCGGCCTCGCTCGGCACGGCCGTCCTCGGGCTGCTCACCCGCTGGGTGGACCGGAAGGTGACCGCGCGGGTGCAGTGGCGGGTCGGCCCGCCCTGGTATCAGCCCTTTGCCGACATCCTCAAACTCCTCGGCAAGGAGACGATCCTGCCGGAGCCTGCGGGGTGGGGGTTCTTGCTGGCGCCGATAGTGGCCTTTGCCGCGACGTGCGTAGCTGCCGCCATCGTCGTCGCCGCCAACGTCCGGCCGGAGGCGGGCTTCGTTGGCGACCTCATCGTCGTGCTGTATTTCCTGGTGGTGCCGAGCTTAATGCTCGTCATCGGCGGCTCGCTCTCCGGCAATCCGCATGGCGCGGTGGGCGCCAGCCGGGAGATGAAACTTCTTCTCGCCTACGAACTGCCGCTGGTCTTGGCAGTGCTGGCGGTGGTGCTCGGCATGAGCGGCGGGCCGACGCTGCGGCTGGGGGCGATTGCACGTGCCGAGATGCGCGGCACGCTGCCCGCGGTTGCCAGCGTCCTCGGTTTCCTCATCGCCCTCTTTTGTGTGCAGGCGAAGATGGGCCTGGTGCCTTTCGACATCGCCGAGGCGGAGACGGAGATCATGGGTGGGCCGCTGGTGGAGTACTCCGGCGCGCCGCTGGCGATGTTCTACCTGACACGGGCGATGCTGTTCGCGCTTCTGCCCATGTTCGTGGTCACCGTCTTTTGGGGTGGGTTTGGCCCCCACCTGCGCGGGTGGCTGCTCGGCGCGGCGAAGTATCTCGTGGTCGTGGGGGCCATGGTCCTCATACGTAACACCAACCCGCGGGTGCGGATTGACCATGCGATGAAGTTCTTCTGGTTTGGCTTGACGCCGACGGGATTTGTGGCCGTCGCCCTGGCGGTGGCGGACCTGCGCTGAGGCGGCTCGGCCCCGGCGCGGCGGAGCGGGAGGCGAGGCGACAATGGGACTGCGGCTCTGGGGGTTGAAGAAATCGCCCTGGGTTTATCACGTCAACGTAGGCGCCTGCAACAACTGCGATATTGAGGTGGTCAATTGTCTGGCGCCCCAGTTCGACGTCGAACGCTTCGGCATGGTCCTCGTCGCCACGCCACGCCATGCCGACGCCCTCCTGGTCACCGGCGGCTGCACGCGGCAGGCGCGGCCCCGGCTGCAGGAGGTGTATCGCCAGGCGGCGAAGCCCTGCCTGGTGCTGTGCATCGGCTCCTGCGCCTGTAGCATGGGCATCTTTGCCGGCTCCTACCACATGGCCGGGCCGGTGGACGAGGTTATCCGCGAGGTGGACCCGCAGGCAATTGTCGCCTATGTGCCCGGCTGCCCGCCGCGGCCACAGGCGATTATCTCCGGTGCGGTGAAGGCGCTGCAATCACTGTAAGGGAGGAGGCAGGTCGTGGGTGAGCGCGAGGAGGTGTTGCGGCAACTGGAGGCGCGACTGCGGGGGCTATGCGTGCGGTTCTGGCGGCGTAATCCCAAGCGCGTCTACGTGGACGTGCCGCCAGAGCATTCCCTGGCGGCCAACTGCATCCTCTATGAGGAGTTCCGGGGCCGCCTGGCCACTGCCAGCGGCCGGGACACGCGCGATCGCATCGAGGTGCTTTATCACTACTGCCTGGACGCACTGAACTTGGTGGTGACGCTGCGCACCTGGGGCGATAAGCCGGAGCCGGAGGTCGAGTCGGTGGCGCAACTCTTTCCGGGGGCGAACTTCATCGAGCGGGAGATACACGACCTGCTCGGCATCCGGTTCCGCCATCACCCCGACCCGCGGCGGCTCATCCTCGCCGACGACTGGCCGGCGGGCGTGTATCCGCTGCGGCGGGACTACCCGGCGCGGGGTGGCGAGGCGGCGCGCGCCCGCCTAGTGGCGCTGCTCACAGGAAGCCCGCAACCGGTCGCGGCCGCCCTCGGCACCGCGCCCGGCGCAGGAGCCAGGACATGAAGCGCACCATTATCCCCGTGGGTCCTTACCACCCCATCCAGGAGGAGCCGGAGTTCTTCCAACTCGTCGTCGAGGGGGAGCGCGTGGTGGACATGGACGTCCGCCTGAGTTACAACCATCGCGGCATCGAGAAGCTCTGCCAGGACCTCACCTACGACCAGATTCCCATCCTCCTGGCGCGCATCTGCGGCATCTGCTCGGCCTCGCACCCGATGGCCTTCTGCCAGGCGCTGGAAGACCTGTGCGGTGTGGAGGTGCCTATTCGCGCGCGCTACATCCGCTCCATCATCTGCGAGATGGAGCGACTCCACAGCCACCTTCTCTGGGTAGGCTTGGCCGGGCACTTCATCGGCTACAACACCGTCTTCATGTGGGCCTGGAAATACCGTGAGCCTATCCTCGACTGGTTTGAGCGTGCCTTCGGCAACCGCAATCACTACGAGAACTTCTGCTTGGGCGGTTGCCGCCGTGACCTCCCGGAAGCGGAAGTCGAGCCGCTGCGCCGTCTCCTCGACGACCTCATGCCCAAGGTGGAGATGTTGACCAAGGCGGTGCTGGACGACCCGGTGCTGCGCGTGCGCCTGCGCGGCATCGGCGTCCTGTCGAAGGAGGACGCCCGGCGCTGGTGCACCACCGGCCCCACCGCCCGCGCCTCCGGTCTGCCGATTGACGTGCGCGCCAACGAACCCTACGCCGCCTATGACCTAGTGGACTGGAAGGTGGTGACGCAGGAGGAAGGCGACGTCTTCGCCAAGGCGGTGGTGCGACTCCTGGAATGCTTCGAATCGGAGAAGATTATCCGCCAGTGCCTAGACCGGCTGGAGCCGGGTCCGATCCGGGCGGAGGTGCGCGAGGTGCCGGCGGGCGAGGGTATCGGCCACGCCGAAGCGCCACGCGGCGAGACCTTCCATTACGTCTGCGCCAATGGGACGAATTACCCCGAGCGCTACAAGGTGCGCGCACCTACCTACGTCAATCTGCCCAGTTTCAAAGCTCAGGTCATCGGCGCGGAACTGGCCGACGCCATGCTCATCGTCGCCGCCATGGACCCCTGCTACAGTTGCACCGAACGGGTGGCGGTCATTGAGCCGCGGCGGGCGGGTGTGCGCCGCCTCACCCAACAGGAACTCCTCCAGATGAGTTGGGCCAAGACCGAGCGGATTCGCCGTCAGGGGTGAGCGCGATAATAGAGGTGTGAGGCGTGAAGATGGACGAGGTGTTGCTCCTGCAAGCGCTGGTCGTTCCCACGGTGGCGGGCCTGGTGTGCTGGCTTCTAGCCGGGCCGGCGCGCCGGGCACCCTTCTGGCTCGCCTTCCTCGTCAGTGCTTGGACGGTGGGCGTCACCTGGCAGGTCTATCGCCAGGGCGGCGCGGCGCTGAACTGGCCTTGGTTCAATGTCGGCGGGGTGGACCTCGGCCTCAGCCTCAACGTGACGCCGCTGGCTGGCTTCATCGCCCTGGCGGTGGCCGGATTTGCCTTCCTCATCGTGCTTTATTCGGGCGGCTATCTGTGCGACGAGGTGCTGCCGGCGGGGCGCTACTATGCCTATGTCCTCTGGACGCTGGCGGGCGCGCTTCTGGCGCTCTACGCCGACCATTTCCTCCTCCTCCTCATCGGCTGGGAGGTAGTGACGCTGATGCTCTTCCTCCTAGTCAACTTGGGCGGCACGGAGGCGGCGGCCAGGGGTGCGATGAAGAGTTTTGCGATGCTCGGCCTCTGCGATTGCGCCATGCTGGCGGCGATGGCTCTCCTGTGGGCGACCGGGGCGATGCCGCGCCTCATCCTCAGCGAAGTCCCTGCCGGTGGCCTGCCAGTCGGCTCCGCCATGGGCTATCTGACCTATATCCTGCTCTTGTCCGGCGCGCTCGCCAAGGCGGGGGCCATGCCGTTCCACACTTGGGTGCCCGCCGCCGCCGAGGGCGCGCCCACCAGCGTCATGGCCTTCTTGCCCGCCTCGCTTGACAAGTTGCTGGGCATCTACTTCCTGGCTCTCCTCTCGCTGCGGCTCTTCGCCATTGACGCGGTGATGCAACTCCTCCTCCTGGTCGTGGGCATGGCGACGGTCATCGGTGCGGTGATGATGGCCATGATTCAGCACGACCTCAGGAAGCTCCTCTCCTTCCACGCGGTCAGCCAGGTGGGCTACATGGTGCTCGGCATCGGCACGGGGGTGTGGGTGGGCATCGTTGGCGGCCTCTTCCACATGCTGAATAACGCGATTTATAAGTGCTGCCTGTTCCTCGGCGCGGGGGCGGTGGAGCGCCGCGCCGGCGGCACGGACCTCGACCGCCTGGGCGGACTGGGGCGGGCCATGCCGGTGACCTTCGCCTGCTGCGCCGTGGCCTCATTTGCCATCTCCGGCGTCCCACCCTTCAACGGCTTCGTCTCGAAATGGATGGTGTATCAGGGGTTGCTGGCGAGTCCGTCGCGGCTCGCGCCGCTGGCACTTGTGGCGGCCATCTTCGGCAGCGCGCTGACTCTGGCCAGTTTCGTCAAGGTGCTGCACGCCGTCTTCGCCGGCCGGATGTCATTGGCGGCCTCCGAGCACGACCCTCGCGAAGCGGGGCCGGCGATGCTGGTGCCGATGATAGTCCTGGCCGCTCTGTGTGTCCTCTTCGGGCTGCGGTATGTTCTTCCGACCGAGAGGCTGCTGGCTCCCGCGCTCAGCGCCATGGGCGTGAGCGTGCCGGAGGCGGCGGTGGGCGGGTTGTGGCGACCGCTGCCGGCGCTCCTCCTGGTGCTCCTCGGCCTGGTGGGCGGTTTGCTCATCTTCCTGATAGGGCGCGGCGCGCGTGTGCGCCGGGCGTCCACGTTCGTCGGCGGCGAGACCCTGCCGAGCGAGCCGGTGCGCGTCAGCGGTACTGGGTTCTACGGCACGGTGCGGCAGTTGCCCATTGTCGGGGACATCTACGGTGACGCCGAGCGCATGGCGTTTGATGTCTACCGGCTGGGCGGGCGCTACGGCGGGTCGCTGGTCGAGGCGCTGCGGGCGCTCCACACCGGCGTCCTGCCGCTCTACGTCAGTTGGACGCTCATGGGCCTGATGGTGCTCCTCGTCTTCTTGATTCAGAGTCGGTGAGGTTGCAGGCATGGGGGACGTCACGACGCCGCTGTATGGACTGCTGGGATTCATCATCCTGGCCTCAATCGTCGCCATCGAGACCCGGGACCTCTTGGCGACGGTGATTTCGGTAAGCGCGGCGGGCGCGGGGCTGGCCATCATTTTTCTGCTTCTCGGCGCGCCCGACCTGGCCATCACCGCCGTCGTTGTCGAGGTGGTGAGCATGGTCCTGCTCATCCGCGTGGCCATCCGGCGCGATGACACCACCCAGGACAAGGCGCGGGACATGTTCAACGTCGCCGCCGGCCTGGTCTTCCTTGGACTCATCATCTTCGTCTGCGTCTACGCCTTTCGCTGGATGACGCCATTTGGCGCGCCCCTGATGACCGTGTCGCGCGGCTACGTCGAGGGCAGCATCGCCGAGACCGGCGCGGCCAACGCAGTGACCGGCATCCTGCTGGACTACCGCGCCTACGACACGCTGGGCGAGGCCACGGTCATCTTCGCCGGTATCGTCGGCGCCTATGCCGTCCTGCGGCGCATCGGGAGGAGACACGATGCCACGGCCCGGAATGACGCTCATCGTTAAGGAAGTGACGAAACTGGTCAGCGGCTTCATCGCGCTCTACGCCGCCTACATCGTGCTTTACGGCCACCTGACGCCCGGCGGCGGCTTTGCCGGCGGAGTGATTCTCGCCTGCGGCTTTATCCTCATCGTCCTCGCCTTCGGCAGGGACTTCGCCGCGCAGGTGATTTCCGATGCCGGCGCGAAGTCGTGGGACACCTTTGGTGCCATGCTGTTCCTGCTGGTGGCGCTGGTCGGCTACCGCGTCGGCGCCTTCTTCAGCAATTTCCTGCCCCTGCGGAGCAATTTCCGCCTGGTGAGCGCGGGCGCCATCCCGGTCTCCAACATCGCCATCGGCATCAAGGTGGCGGCCTGCCTGCTGGGGGTATTCCTGGCGCTGTCGGTTTACCGCGCCGCACGGGCGGGCGGGGGTGAGGAGGAAGAATTGCATGATTAGCCGCGGCATGTTGCCCTACCTCCTGGCGATGGTCCTCCTCGGCATCGGTGTATATGCCATCACCTGCAAGAAGAACCTCATCAAGGTCATCGTCGGCATGGTCGTCGCCGAGTATGCCGTGAACCTGTTCCTGGTCCTCCTGGGCTACCGGGCGGGGGGCGTGGCGCCCATCCTAAGCGAGGGCGAGAAGGCAGCGGACCTGGCGCGGCATTCCGTGGACCCGCTGCCGCAGGCACTCATCCTCACGGCCATCGTCATCGGCCTGGCCATCACCGCCCTCATGGTGGCGCTGGCACTGCGCATCCACGAGAGGTACGGCACCTTCGACCTGTCGGAGATTCGCAAGTTGAAAGGCTGAGAGACATGACGGATCTCTTTCCGCTCGTCGTCGCCGTGCCACTGGGGGCAGCCTACCTCTTGCCGCTCCTCGGCCGGATGCGGCCGAGGTGGCCGCTCGACCTGCTAGCGATCCTGGTCGTGACCTTCGTGGCCGCCTTCACCCTTGCCGGCCTGATGCAGGGAACCACCGGCACCCTCTGGCTCGGCGGCTGGCGACCCGGCACCGAACGGAGTATCGGCATCAACATGTGCGTGGACGGCCTCACACGCCTGATGCTGGTGACGATTGCCATGGTCTCGCTCGCGGGGGTGCTCTTCAGCATCTCCTACATGAACCGCTTCACCGGCAAGGGGCTCTATTATAGTCTCTTCTTCCTCATGCTCGCCGGGATGAATGGCGTGGTGCTCACCGGCGACCTTTTTAACCTCTTCGTCTTTCTCGAAGTCGCTGGCATCGCCTCCTATGCCCTAGTGGCGTTCGGTTGCGAAAGCGAGGAACTGGAGGCCTCCTTCAAGTATCTCGTTCTCGGCGGGCTGGGCTCGACCTTTATCCTGTTAGGGGTCGCCCTCTGCTACAACCAGGCGGGGACGTTGAACATGGCCCAGGTGGCGCAGTTCGTCGCCGCCAAAGGCATCAACCCAGTCCTCACCTTGGCGGCGGGGTTATTCTTCGCCGGATTTGGCCTCAAGGCCGCGATGGTGCCGTTCCACGCCTGGCTGCCCGACGCGCACCCTTCGGCACCAGCGCCCATCTCGGCGATGCTCTCCGGGGTGCTCATCAAGGCGCTGGGCGTATACGCGCTGTGCCGCGTCTTCTTTAACGTCCTCGGCCTGGGCGGCGGCATCTTTCCCCTGGTGTTCATGGCGCTGGGCGCGCTCTCAATGGTCGTGGGCGTCCTCTTGGCGGTGGGGCAGTGGGACTTCAAGCGCCTCCTCGCTTACCACAGCATCAGCCAGATGGGCTATGTCGTGCTTGCCGTCGGCCTCGCCGGCGAACTGATGGCGAAAGCAGCGGTTGAACCGGCGGCGGCCGCAGCACTCCAGGCTACAGCAGCGCTGGCGCTCTTCGGCGGCCTCTTCCACCTCTTCAACCATGCCGCTTTCAAGTCGCTGCTCTTCCTGTGCGCGGGCGCGACCGAGTACGCCACTGGCACACGCGAACTCAAGCGGCTCGGCGGACTGACCCGGAGGATGCCCGTGACCAGCGCCTGTTGCCGCATCGCGGCCCTGAGCATCTCCGGCGTGCCGCCCTTCAACGGCTTCTGGAGCAAACTCGTTATCGTCCTGGCCCTGGCGCGGGCCGGCCACTACTGGCTGGCGGGGATGACGGTGGCCGTGAGTTTCCTCACCCTCCTCAGTTTCGTCAAGGTGCAACGCTACGTCCTTCAGGGTGAGTTGCGCCCGGAACTGGCCGGGGTGCGCGAAGCGCCGGCCTGGATGTGCGCAGCGATGATTATCCTCGCCCTCGTCTGCGTCGGCGCCGGCGTCCTCTGCCCGCTGATTCAGGCCGACCTTTTGGCCCCAGCGCGCGACGCCCTGCTCAATGGGCTGGCCTATGCCCGCTGCGTCCTGGGAGGCTGAAGATGAAAAGGCTGATGCTGTTCGTGGTGCTTTTTGTCCTGTGGCTCCTCCTGGTGTGGCACGCCACGCGCCAGGATATCATCGCCGGGCTGGTCGTGGCCTTCTTCATCGCCTATGTCTTCGGCGGGGTTTTCCTCACCGAGCCGAAACACATCTTCGCCCCGAAGCGCTGGTTCCTCTTCCTCTGCTATGTGCCCTACTTCCTCTACTACTGCGTGCGCGCCAACCTCGACGTCGCCTACCGCGTCGTCCACCCCGACCTGCCCATCCGCCCGGGCATCGTCCGGGTGCAGACGCGGCTGAAGAGCGACTTGGCCAAGACCTTCCTGGCTAACTCCATCACCCTCACTCCCGGCACGCTCGCCGTGGACATCGTCGGCCAGGACTTATACGTCCACTGGATAAATGTGCCGCCCGACCCGCAGGTCTGGCAGCGCGCCATCGTGCAGAAGTTCGAGCCGATTCTCGCGGAGATCTTCGAATGAGCCTGGTGGATTTTGTGGTCGTGGTTCTTGTCGTCGCCTCGTTCCTCTGTCTCTACCGCATCGGGCGAGGGCCGACCGTGCCCGACCGGATTGTCGCCATTGATACCCTCGGCACGCTCATCGTCGGCTTCTGTGTGGTGATGACGTTGGCGACCGGGAAGGATTACTACATCAACATCGCCATCGCCTGGGCGCTCCTCAGTTTCATCGGCACCCTGGCCCTGGCCAAGTATCTGGAAGGAAGGCCGTATCATGACTAGCACGGCGGCGACAATGATTGTCATCGGGGTACTCTTTGACCTGATGGGCACCATTGGCCTGGTGCGCCTGCCCGACGTGTACAACCGGCTGCAGGCGGCGACGAAGTGCGTCACCTTGGGCACCTGCCTCATCCTCATCGGACTGTTGGTGCGCAACGGCCTGGACGCGCTTGGCATGCGGGCGCTCTTGTGTGCCATCTTCATCCTCTTGACCTCGCCGGTGGGGGCGCACGCCATCGCCCGGGGCGCGCACCTCTCCGGCGTGCGCCTCTGGGAGAAGAGCGTCGGCGACGCCTACCTGGATCACCGCCAGTCTGAAGGCTCGGAGGATGTCCATGCGGAAACCCAAACTCCGTGAACTGGCCGAGGCTGTGCGCGCCGTCCTGCACGGCCCCTGCACTTACGCCTTCCCCAAAGCGCCCTCGCCTGCCCCGGCTGCCTATCGCGGCAAGGGCCGCTTCAACGAGGCCGAGTGCATCGGCTGCGGCGCCTGCGCCGAGGTCTGCCCGGCCCACGCGATTGAGGTACAAGACCGCGCCGGGGGAACACCGCCCCTCCGCACCATCATCCGCCACGACGATCGCTGCGTCTTCTGCGGCCAGTGCCAAGATCTCTGCACCACTGGCAAGGGAATTGAATGCACCAACGAATATGACCTCGCCACCTTCAACCGCGCCACATGCGCTGTGAGCGTGCAAAAGGAACTGGTCCTCTGCGAAAAGTGCGGCGCGGTGCTCACCACGCGGGAGCACCTGCGCTGGCTGGCCCAGCGCCTGGGCAGCCGTCGTTATGCCAACCCGACGCTCATTCTCATCGCCGATAAGGAACTCGGCCTCCTCCGGCACGAATCGCCGCGACCGCCGGAGGAGCCGGCGGGGCGGGCAGATCTTCTGCGCATCCTTTGCGTCGCGTGCCGGCGCGAGGTCCTTATACGCGAGATGTGGGGGTAGACAGGCCAGGGGCCGCTCATGCAGACAGCGTGGCAACGAAACCTGGCGAATTTTCTTCGCCCCGGCGCGGTCTTGGTCGGGGTGGGTAACCGCTTGCGTGGTGATGACGCCTGCGGCCCACTCCTAGCCGACCGTCTGCGCGGCCGCATCCCCTGGGCCGTCTGCGACGCGGCCACCGCTCCCGAGAACACCATCGGCCTCATCGCCCGCCTCTGCCCGACGGCCATCATCTTCCTCGACGCGGTTTCCTGGGGCGCGCCCGCCGGACAAATCGGCTTCTTCCCCGAGCAGGCCATTCCCTGGGGCGGCATCTCCACCCACGCCGTGTCGCTCCGGCTACTCGCGGCGTTCCTACGCGAGGATCGCGATACTCCGGTGGCGCTCCTCGGCGTGCAGCCAGCGCAGATGGTTCTCGGCACGCCGCCGAGTGCGGCTGTGCGCGCGGCAGTGGCGAGCATCGCGTGCTGGCTCATCCGCGCGGGCGGTCGCCGCAACGGCGCGCCGGCGGCAGGAGATGCTCCCGGCGGCCCGGCAGGGCCGCTCCCTGCCCCGGCATTCCCGCGCTCTCGGCCGTGAGCCAGGCGCCTTGCTTGCGGGAAGCGACTCATGCCGGAACATACGAGCGCGGACAACCTGCGGCTGCGCCTCCGCTGGCTCGGCCAACTCCGCTCGCTGGCGGCCGCTGGCATTGCCGCCTTTGCGCTCCTCGTGCACTTCGTCGCTGGCCTCGCCTTGCCATGGGCAGCCCTCCTGGGGGTTGCGGCAGCGGCCGCATGCTGCAACGGCCTCTACTTCCTCTGGCTGCAGTGGCTTGAGGCCCGCCGCGGGCCGGCGCTGACCTTTGAGGAGCTCGAACGCCTCGCCAACCTCGAAATCGCTCTCGACTTGGTGTTCCTCACCGCTGCCCTGCACTACTCCGGCGGCATGGAGAATCCCTTCATCGTCGCCTACTCGCTGCCGCCGCTCATCGCCAGCATTCTTCTAACGCCGCGCTCAGCCTACCTCCAGGCGGCGTGGGCTACCGCGCTCCTGCTGGGCATGGCGCTGGTGGAAGCACTCCTGCCGGCCTGGCATCACTCGGTGGCCGGCTATCTGCCGCAGCCCACCTTCCGCGAGCCACTCATCCTCATCGGGGAGGTGGGCGCGGTCATCGTGGCCGTGCATGCCTCGGTGTATCTGGCGGGGGCACTGGCGCGGCGGCTGCACGAGCGCGAGCGGCAACTGCGCGCGGCGCGCGACTCGCTCCAGGCGCAGACAGCGGAGTTGGACCGCATCAATCGCGAACTGCGCGCGCTCGAGGAGGGCAAGTCGCGCTTCCTCACACTCGCCGCCCACCAGTTGCGTGGCCCGCTCGCCGCCACCGAGAGTTGCCTGGCCGCCTGCGACGGCTATGCCCACGACCCGGCGCGTCAGGCGGAACTTCTCCGCCGCGCGCGCGCCCGCATCCAGGCCATGATGCAGACCATCCGCGACCTCCTCACCTTGGCCCGCACCCAAGAACTCGGCGAGTCCGCGCGGCTGGCACACGTTCCCTTCGCGGCGCTAGCTGCCCGTGTGGTTGAGCAATACCTGGAGTTCGCCGCCTCGCGCCAAGTGGACCTGGTATATCATCCGGGCGACCGCGGTGCCTGGGTCCTCGGCGACGAAAAGGCGCTGGCCGATGCGCTGGGCAATCTGGTCTCCAACGCCGTCAAGTACGCGCGCGAGGGCGGCCACGTCAAGGTGAGCACGCGCCAGACGCGTGGCGAGGTCATCTGCGAGGTCGTGGACGACGGCATCGGCATCCCCGAGGCCGAGAAGGCGAACCTCTTCCGGGAGTTCTTTCGCGCACGCAACGCCCGTGCCAGCGGCCAGGAAGGCACCGGCCTCGGCCTCGTCATCGTCAGGGAAATCGTGGAGAAACACGGCGGCCGCGTCACCATTGAAAGCCTGGAGCACCTCGGCACCTGCGCTATCATCAGCCTCCCCCTCGCCCCGCCGCCGTCGGCGCCCCGCCCGGCTGAGGCGTAATGTTGCGCGACCCCGCGCCGGTTGCCGTTGACGCCCACAACGCACCGGCCTATAATTGCCCCCGGGAGTTTCAGGGGGGCATGCCATGTTCCAGGTCGGCGGAGGGCTCTGAATGCGTCACTGGCTGACTGCAGCCATCCTCGGTCTGTCGCTCTTGGCTGGGGGAGCGCTGGGCTTCGAGGCTACGGGCATCATCAGGAAGGTCGACGCCGAGAACGGCGTTATCGTCATTTACGCCAACGGTGCCGAGCGGACGCTGAGGGTCGCCAGGGACGCGCAATTCCTTGATGCTGCCGGCAAGCCTGTGGCCGATGGCCTCCGGGCCAGGGAGTGGAAGGAAGGCGCGAAAGTAACTGTTACCGTCGAGCGCGACCAACACGCTGGTGTCGATGTAGTACATCACCGCGCCTCGCGGCGCATCTCGATCACGGTCTGGCTCAGCGGCTTGCCTTTGATCCGGATGGACTTGCGGAACTCCGTGAGGTCAGGAAACCCCGCGAGGGCCTCCTCTCGGGTGGCACGATCCGGGCCACCTCCTTGCCCCGTCGCGTGATCACCACGGACTCGCCGCGTTCGGCAGCCTGCACGAGGGCGCTGAGTCGTCTTCGCGCCTCCTTCAGGTTCACCGCTCCCATGGGGCGCCTCCAAAAGGTTACACCAGAAGTATACACCATTTGGGACCCGCGTCAAGCGCGTTGGAGGACGGCGGCATGAGGACGTTCACCGATAACACGGGCCGGACGTGGACCGTGACGCTCAACGTGGACGTCGTGAAGCGCGTCCGCAGCCCTGCCACGCGGGAGAGGTGACGGCATCGTAGGCGCAGATGCCGGCGGCAGTGGGGAATTGCTGCAGGACGGAGAGAAGGGCGATGCGCGCCGGCAGGATGATGCCCGGTGGCCAGCTCGGGCGCTGCAGGATGTCGAGGTCGCGCTTGCGGTTGAAGTCGCGGCCTTCGGGCGTGTCCTGGGCTGTGCCGGGGTCCTGATCGACGAAGAGGTCACCGGCATTGCGGCGCAGCCAGAGCGGCCGGTCCGCCCGGGCGCTCACCGCCTCGGGCAGCGGTGCCAGGGTTGCGGGGAGTTCGCCGGGCGGCTGCTCGCCCAGCGCGCAAATGAGGCACAGCGATTGATACGGCTGGTCTTGCAGCGGCGGCGACTGCGGCGTGAATGGCTGCTCCAGTGACAGACAACTACCGTGTCAACTTCGTCCCATCCGGCAGTGTTACCGTTGTGGGCGTCGAGGCTTCGAGCCGGAAGGCGCCATCCGGCTGGCGCGCCACGTACACATGGCTCGCCACGGAGACGGCATCGCCGACGCCATAGTGGTAGAGTCGGAGGACGCGGCGGCCATCTTGATCGGCGTCGCGGAAATCGTCGTCGCGGACGGCGCCCTCCAGCACAATGACGTTGCGGTGCCCGGTGTAGTTGGGCGCGAACTTGCGCCCCTGCTCGTTGATCATCCAGCGCTGTTGTTCGGGCGCGCGCATACGGTTGCCGCCGCTGTCCCACTGCCAGCCGTTGGCGGCGCGCACGGCGGGGTCATCAGGCAGATGAAAGTAGGCGACTTGCCGGGCGGCATCCAGATAGGCCAGTTCCATCGTCAGCCGCTCGCGGGCGGGCGTGCCGTCGCCCCCGCCCCAGTTGGTGATGACGACGGTGCGCCTGCCGTCGCCATCGGCATCGGGGAAGTCGGCGTCGCTGAACGGCCGTCGCCAATCCTGCAGCGGCTCCTGCAAGTACATGAAGATGTACTTGGGGCAGATCGTCTTCACCCGCCAGGCGTGGCGGCCCGATTCATCGCTCGCGGTGACGCCATCGTAGTACTTCGGGTCCGCCAACAGCATGTTGGGATTCATGGAGCAGATGACCTCGCCGGCTCTTTCATCCACAGCGAGAATCTCCGACTGGTAGAGGACGGAGTTGAGCGCCAGCGTCACGCCGGCGCCCGCGACCTTGACGGCCTTCCAGGGCTGCGGATGTGTCGGCGCGCCGATGAGCAGTTCCTGTCCGTCGAGCATCCCCGCCGGCAGCGGCGGATCAACCGTGATATGGTTCGCGGCATAGTCCACGGCAGTGATGCGGGCGGCGTAGCCGGGGTTCGCGGCGCGGATGGTCAACCGGCCGTCGGTCAGCAGCACGCCGCCGACAAGATGAGCCAGGCGAAGACCTTGGTCATCATAACTGATGAAGCCGAACTGGCCATTCAGGGTTGCGCGTCCCACCTTGACCTCGCGCCGGCCGTGGCCGTCGCTGAGGATGAGGTCCCGCTGCCCTGAGGCCAGGCGTATTTCCACGCCCACAGGCGCGTCAGCGGAGGCGTCGGCGGGCGTTGCCGGCAGCAGGCGCGCCGAGACGATTTCAGGCTCCTCGCCGCGATAGGCCTCGATCAGTTGCGGCCACACGGTTTCCAGGCCGTCCCCGCCGCCGTGCTGCACGTGCAGAAAACCAATGGTGCACAGGTATTGGCTGCCTTCAAGTCCCTTCGCCTGCGGATCGGAGTCGCCGGCGAAGACCGCGTCGCCTTCGTGGCCCAAGAGCGTCGAGCGCACGAACAACGGGGCGGCGTCCTTGACGAAGGCGCTCTGGAGCATCCGCTCCTCGAACTCCCGGGACATCTGCCAAGTGGCCTGAAGGACAGGGTCAGCCCGGCCTTCCATAGGATCGAGGTGGCCCATCAGCGCCTTCTGTCCGGCGGCAGAGGACAACGGCTGCATGGGGACGTTGAAGACGGGCTTCTCGGCCGCCGACCGCGCCGGGCCGTGAGTGCTCCAGGTGTGCAGCCTGCCGCCGGCCGCGCGGAGCACGTTGAAGACGTAACTCGCGTCGCGGCCGCCGATGTCAATGAGCGCCGCCTGGCGCTCGTAGCGGGTGACCTGGGGGCAGGCGGCGAAACGCGCCTGGCCAGCGACGTATTGCGCGCCCGCGGCCGGCTGGAAGGCGGTGGTCCAAGCCGTGCCGCCCACATTGATTTCCGTGGTATTGCGCATGGGCAAGTCGTCAATGGTGATACCGAGATGGGCGTTCATGTGACCGGGATGGGGCGCGCCGCCGCGGTTGCCGGTGTCGGGGACAGCGCGGACGCCGTGGCTATAGAACTCGAGGCTGAGGGCATCGGCGTGGGCGTGGCCCTTGCCGGCACCGTGGCGGAAGGTGAGGGCGCGCTTCCGAGTAAAGTCATCGAGTTCGCTGCCGGCCTCAAGGATGGCCAGGCCGAAGCTTTCGAGATTGCGCGAGGTGGAGGCCAGTTGCGGGTCGCGTTGACCGGCGGCGGCTTGCTCCACGCGCGCCCATTGCTCATCGCTCTCGCGGCCACGCCCCAGGGCATTCTTCATCAGCCATGCCATGCGCGGGTCGCCGGTGCGCGCGAAGGCGAAGCGGATGCTGTCGGCGAAGTCGGCGATGGTCTGGTGCACGCGCGGGTCCATGGCCCGTCCCCAGTCACCGATGCGGGGATGGTAGCCGCCAGCAACGCGGCACTCCAGCGGGAAGAAGGCCCCGCTCAGCACCGCAGGGAACCGCCGCGTGTCCGAAAGATCGTAGTCGCGGCTGCCGCCGGCCGCAATGTAGCGCCCCATCATCTCCGCCGCCGTCACCAGCACCGAGCCGGAGCCTTCGGTGTAGCTGATCGAGCCGATGCTGTTGCTGCCGTCGCGCAGGCGGCCAGTTATGGCCTGATCCTGAATGCCGCCGTCGTTGGTCATGTCCCAATAGGTGAGCGTATAGAGCCAACGTGCCATGCGCTCACCCGCCGGGTTGGGTCCCTGGACAGCGATGCACGGCAGCATCATCAGTTCCGAGCCACCCTGCGAGCAGCGGATGATATTGCGATGGATGCAGTCCGCGGGGTACTGAAGCAGACGGGTGTCGAGGAAGGCGATGAGGTCTTCTTGAGTCTTGATCTAGGGAACGCGCACACGCGCCATCTCCGCCAGTTCGTCAGCGTTCTGGAGGATAAACGGAAAGAGTGCGTCATAGAGCCGGGCGAAGCCGTCGGGGTAGCCGATTTCCCAACCAGAGTATTGAATTTTGCCGAAGCGGCCGGCAGTGAAGGTGAAGCGGATGTGGCGCGAGAGGCAGTTGCCGAGCCCTTCGCGGATCTGGGCGCTCCAGTCGAGGGCGGGGTACCAATCGGCGGCGCGGATCAGCATCTGTGCGCCGGCGAGCGCCGCCTCCGGGTCGCCGGTTTCCAGGCAGATTTCGGGCATGCCCTTGACCGGCCACTGGCCGCGTTCGGGGGTGTTCCAGGTTTCGTAGCCGGCGCCCCAGGCCTGGCGGAAGCCCGCGACGCGAGCGGCGCGCCCCTCCGGGTCGAGTTGCGGCTCGGCCCCGGGCAGCAGCGGTCCATCGGCCAGACGCGGCAGCACGCGCTCGGCCGCCGCGCCGTAGCGCCAGGCCGACTTCGCGTTGAGCGCTGCCGCGATGGCCTTGACCTTGGCCGGCTCGTTGAGCAGGGCGCGGAACTCGGCCTCGGTCTCGGCGCCGGACGCGGCCAGGCAGGCGGCGCGGAAGTTGCGCCGCATCTGCGCCAGTTCGGCGTCCGTCGTCAGGTAGCGTCCGGTCTTGAAGCCTCGTTTGAACGTGTTGCCGAGTTCGTCGCGCAGTTCTAGCCGATCCACCGTGAGGTTCCCCTGCGACTCGGCGGTGAGGGAGAACTCGATGACATATTCGCCCTCGGTGTGGGCGGGGGAGAACATCCGCGCGGTGTCGTAGTAACTGTTGAGGTAGTTTATGGGCATGGCCCAGTCGCCGACCACCTTCCCGCCCGGGCCGGTGACGCGCATCCGCCCGAAGATCGGCCACTCCGGACTGGGATTCTTCGCCGGGTCGGCCTCAGGAACGCGGGCGATGACGAAGAACTTGTAGACTGAAGGAGAAAGTCGGATTCTCCACGCGAGGCAACCCCCGGCTGGCTTCAGTAGCGCGGCCTTACCGCCGCCGGCTTCCGGCCCAACCCGCGGCGTGTCCTCGACCACGGTTGCGCCATCGGCGGTGCAGAGTTCCGCCTCGATTTACGCGGACTTCGGGACTTCCTTGAGGGCCATGATCTGCGTGTCCCACCAGCCCCACGCGGCGGGGCAGGCGAACAAGACCATTGGCGCAATCAACGCCAGGATGGCGCGTCCTGCCGATCTCTGGCAGTTCGTCCTCATCTTGCTTCCTCCTCATTGGCATCCTGTGAGATGCTTCCGACGAACCGGCACAAATGGGCGCGAAAGACGAGTGCTTCGCCTCTGGCATCCTTCGCCGCCTGACCTCCAGCCGCTTCCCCGGCTCGCCACAAGAGTGTATTTCACCAGCCGTAGAAAAAGCAAGGCGCTGTGCAGCCGGTCCTCGTTGTACAAGCGGATGATCCCCTGGAATACCATCCGGCCCGCCGCCAGGTCCTCCGGCTCGGCCTCGTCAGACGGTTCGCCCAGGGTACAGTGCGCCGGCTCGGCTAGCCCGTTCCGCTCGGGGCAGTGCGGCCGGCTACGCGCGTGGCCGCGCCCGTTCTGGCTGAGCACCTTCTTGAACTCCTGACTGATGTACCTCGAGCCGTTGTCGGTCTGGACCACGGCCCGGCCGCCGGGCGGCTCCGATACGCCGGAGGCCACGCCTTCGCAAAGCGATTCTGGGAAGCCACCGACCGCGACGGGCACTGGCGATGCCACAAACGACGGGACCTCCGATGGCACGGGGGACGGAACCGGCGACGGCACTTCCGATGCGACGGGAGACGGAACCGGCGATGGGACTGCCCCACCCAGCGATACCGGGTCGGATACGGGCACGGATACGGACAGCGGAACGGCAACGCCCTCCGGGACTGACACGTCAACGGCTACCGCTGCCGGCAGCGCGACGCCGACTGCCGGCATCGGGCCCTGCTGCGCCGACTGCTTCATTGACGGCTATGGCGCGGGCGTCATCCTCCTGTCGTGCAGTTATGCGCCGAACTCGTGCGAACTCTTCGCCAACGCCCCCACCGAGTGCTTCGAGCCTGACACATTCTGCACCTACAACGAGACCCCCATGATGCAGAACCAGGACAACGTGGCCTGGCCCATGCCGGTGCCGTGCGACGGCGAGCCGTGGGAGACGTGCACGCATCAGGAATATGGCGTCCTGCGCGTCTATGACTACACGTCCGACGACTGCGCCGCCTGACAGGGAGAATCCTCATGCACACTTGCCCCCATCGTGACGCATCCATCGGGCCCGAGGATAAACCCTCGCGCATCGTCCGCTGCGGCTGGCTTACCGACGAGTGCGGCTTCAGAGTATCCCTGGAACTTAGCACCTGCGACGGCTGCCAGGCGGAGGGAAGGTTCGAGGACCGCCGGCGCATGCGCACGATGCTGAAGGCGGCCCTGTCCTCGCGGATCACGTCCGGCATGGGCATAAACAGGTGCGAGGAACGCACCATCACGTCAACCGCTTGGTTTGTATTGCCGAATAATGCTATGGAGGCCGTACCGGTAAGGGCATCCTTCCCGCGGGCGAACATACCGGATTCGCAGTAGGTCTTGAGAGTCGTGATAACCTCCTTCTGCATCTTCTGGAGATCGGCTACCTCGTCAAAAGCGATAGCATCCCAGATGCCTACCAGCCCCATCTTGCCTGTGGCCATGTTGTAGAACAGATTCGGCACCGTGGTCGGCCCCGTGAGGAGGATGGTGTACGGCGACAGTTCCTGGTAAGCATAGCTCTTGCCGGTGCCCCGAGGCCCCAACTCGACCAAGTTGTAGTTGCGCTCGCAAAGGGGTATCATTCGCACCAGAAACAGCATCTTAAGCCGACGGTTGAAGTGAGCTGGCTCAAGGCCGATGGTGCGGAGTAGCAGATCCAACCACTCGTCCGTAGAGAACTCGCGACGACATTGGCAATACTCCGCGAGGTCGAAGGTGGCGATCTGGATCGGTTTCAGGCCGTCGATCCAGAACGGGCTCCGCTTCCCCTTGGCCTCGTCGTATTGGTGACGGATGTCGATCTGCGCCCAGATGCCGCCCATGAGTAACCGCTCATACTCGCGTAGAAAATGCTCCGGGACATGGACGAACTTGTGTCCGAAGTTGACCAACTCGGCCCAGTGCTTGTCGTCATCGGACAGATAACGGACCTTCACCTTGTCAATTAGCGTGTGCTTGCCCTTGTCCTTGACCAGCGATTGAACCTTGTTGGCCTCGTCCGGCCGCACAAAGTTCGCGGCTATCGTCGAGTTGACGACGCGCAGTCCTGCCCCGATGGCTACCGGGTCGTCGCTCGCACAGTACTTGCCGAGCAGGTACTCCAGCACGAACACCGGCACGTTCGCGCCCACCTTCACTTTGCGGACAAGGTCTTTTCGCACCACCTTGCCGGCAAAAACGCTCGTTGCCTTGCGGTCTAGTTCGGGCATTGTTCCTGCCTCTACATGGCGATGGCCACTTCAATCTTCTCCAGCCGGGCCAATTCAGCCCCCGTCGCGGCATCAAGCAAGTATAATCCGACAGCCTTTTGGTCAAGTTCCTCCGCCACCATCAGCGTGACCGTATTGGGAGCGACCTTCTTAGAGTCCGTCTCGTCTCTGCTCAGAGCAACATCGCCGGTTGATTCCTCAAATCCGTAGGACGCGCTCACCGCCCGTGAGATGGCCTTGCCTTTCGCCCGCAGTTCGACGCGGACTTTCGGCGGCTCTACGTCGAACAGCCCTTCGCTCGCGCCCGTCACCTGCACGGAGAAGAACCGCGTCGTGAGTCTTTGGCTGCCCGGCAGAAGCCGCCAGACAATCCCTGCGGGCACCCGGACGGCTGGCTTCGCCAGCGGCTTCAGGACCAGGAGCGGGACAAGGGCCTCCTGTGGGGAAAGCCCGCCGTGAAAGTACGCTCTGGCCCCGCCCTTGCACTTGAAGCACGCGAACGTCAGGGGCGTCGCCAGGTCAAAGTCGCCTTCCATGCCCAACGCACTCAGTGGCGCGCGCAGCGTGGCGTTGTCGGCCTGGCCGCCGCGGCCCACCCACACTCGGCGGTGGAGGTCCACGGTCTGGCCGCCCGGCGCTTCCACCTTCATGTCTTCGCTCAACTCCTCGGCGAAGAGGTGCCCGTGGTCGGAGGCCAACACAATCCTCTTGACGCCCAGCTCCGCCAGGACGCGAATCCCGCGCCGCAGGTCGTTCAGCACGCCGTCCATCTGCCTTCGGGCCTGCGTGATGTTGTCCTGCTCGCAGAGCTCGTCGATTTCCTGCGAGGTCACCAGGATCAACTGGGCGCTGCCAATGCCCTCGCGCACCTTCTTCGCGGGCTTCGGCAGCAGGTCGTCCAACTTGGCATCGAACACCTCCACGCCCGCACGTTCCTTTAGGAGCGTCACGCGATCCTTACGGTCCTTAATGACGCTCCCGCCAACCTCCAAGGCCAGCCTTCCTCCCCCAGCCGTCACCACCTTGGCGGCCTCGTGTGCGCCGGGCAGGGGCAGGCGGTGGTCTGGGGAGACGTCGATGTGGGCGACCGTAGTGCGTTCCGGGGCGGGCGTCGAGCAGTCGCGCGGCATGGTCGTGCGGATGTCCGCGTCGCGGGCCAGTTCCAACGCGCGTTGCCTGGCACGCTCCGAAAGGCCGCCCTCGGCCAGCGACTGCAGCCGCCAGGCGATCCGGCGGACGAGGTACTGCTTGTGGCCAGCCCGCGTCGGTTCGCCGAAGACCTCCTCGCGCTTCGCGCGCAGCTCGCGCGTGGTCATGCCCTGGAGGATGGTGACCTCCCTGCCAACGTTCATGTGCGCCTCCTTCCTCTGAATCTCCCTTGCGCTAACCATCAGACACATGAGGGCTTATGTCGCGCCGGACATCAAGGGAAATCTGCGGAGATTCTGGAGGATTCTCGGGCGCGTTGGCAGGCCACGTCTTGAGGCGGAGGACGCCCTGGGCGAGGACGGCAGCGACCTCGTGCATGCGTTCGCGAGCACTCAGCGGGCGGCCTGCCTTCGTTGCAGCTTCGGCGGACAAGTCAGCGGACGTCATGGATGGTCTCCTTGTGGAAACCGCCCGCCGTCGTCCCGCAACGGCGGTACTATGGCGGGCAAGCCCACAACGTCCTGCGCTTCGCGCCCGGAGAGTTGTCTGGCAGGAAAGTCGCGGGGCCTGGCATGGCCCCCTACTGTTTACATAACCCGCTGAAGTCCGAGGTGACGGATTGGGGTGCGAAGGCGACGCGGTCGTTAACTGCACGGGGGAAGGAAGGGCGTGTCGAGATTTACGGTTGCGCTCACCGGCTGCGAGCGGAGCGAGCAGTCCGGTGCAGCGCGTTGTTCGACAGCTTACGCCTCGTCAAAGAAGTCCGAATCAACTCGCTTCACGTGGTAGGTCCGCACCGTAGCGACTCCGACATCGAAGTCAATCATAAGCTCGGCGAGACGCCGCCCATCAATCAGAACCACCTTCGGATCGATGTGCTCAATATAGGCAACCGCTTCCGCTGTAAAGGCACCCGTCGTTATGAACACGCCTTTCTTCGCACGCTTACCGTGCAGCGCCCCGACGAACTTCTGGATTTCCGGGCGCCCAACTGTTCCATCCCACTTCTTTGCCTGCAGGTAAATTACCTCCATCCCGAGTCGGTCTTGACTGATGATACCGTCGATGCCTTCGTCACCCGATCTGCCAACCGCTTGACCAGCGTCGCTGCGGGAGCCACCGTAGCCCATCTTGAGTAGCAACTCGACCACGAGCCGCTCGAAAAACTTGTCGGAGCCCGCCTTCACCCGTGCCAGGACCTCCGACGCCAGACCACCTCTGATCTTCTCGTACGCCGTTTCGAGGGCTTCCTCCGGCGTTTCCAACTCCACCTCAGTCGCAGCCGACCGCCGTCCTCCTTCGACCTCAGCCTTCCTGCTGCGAAACGCAGCAAACTCCGGGTACCGTTCAAGAAACTTGATGTCTATGCGCTCTGGAGGGGTCTTCAGAACCTCCCTCCCACGCTCGGAGATCTGAAAGTGACCGCGTCGCGTTGAAAGCAGAAGACCCGCCTGTTGCAGATACACCTTTGCCCATGCCACTCGGTTGCTGAATCGCGACTGGCGGCCGCTGGGCAGTAACTCGTTCCGATCAGTCGAGTTGAGTTCAAACTCCGAAGCAAGCAGATCCCGCGCCTCCGCAAGTGAGTGCTCCTTGCCATCCGCAGCCACGCGCAGGAGCGGTAGCATCAGCAATTGGAAATCAGGAACCCCCAAGTTCACACTCCCTTGTCTGTCGAACGGCACGCGCATCAGCCGCACGCGGAGCGTGTCGGCTGCAACCCGTTGTTATGCGGCAATTACTCTTCGCTCAACATTTCGTAGGCTTCTTTAATGATTTCAGTCAACACTTCCTTGTTCTTTTCGATTTCACCTGGTTGCAATCTGA
>Ga0272448_1000080_pt1 | contig 130757 bp, 104 predicted proteins | sample YNPCB0191_FD_202220 | JGI IMG/M metagenome (GOLD analysis project Ga0272448, IMG submission 202220) | Hot spring sediment microbial communities from Yellowstone National Park, WY, United States - YNP-CB-019-1 | ecosystem: Environmental > Aquatic > Thermal springs > Hot (42-90C) > Sediment... | reverse complement strand
CGCGATTAAGCGCGCGCAGTTTCTGGGCGGCCATCCCATGGCCGGCAAGGAGAAGCGCGGCGCTGCCGAGGCGGATCCTGAGCTGTTCCGCGGCCGCACCTGGGTTCTGACGCCCGTCGAGCCGGGCGAGTTGCAGAGCGCGGCGGCCCGTGAGCTGATCGCTTGGATCCGCGCTATCGGCGCTGCGCCCCTGGTGCTGGCGCCCGCCGAACACGACCGCGTGGTGGCATTCACCTCCCACCTTCCGCAGTTGCTCTCTACTGCGCTGGCGGCCGTGCTGGCGGATTGCCTGGAGCGTCCCGAACACCTCCGGGCTTCCGGCCCCGGCCTGCTGGACATGACCCGCCTGGCCGCCAGTTCCTTTGAGATCTGGCGCGACATTCTGGCGACCAACAGCGACGCCATCCGGGAGGCGCTCGACGCTTGCCTGCAAAGGCTGGCCGGCGTCCGCGCGGCACTGGAATCGCCGGAGCTGGCCGCCGAGTTCGAGCGCGCCGCAGCGCTGGCGCGTAAGGTGCGAGAGGCGTGAGATCAGAGATCTCGCGAACCTGAACCGACAGCCTGTTCCGAGGCGGCCCGGCCACGCCTGCCGGCGCCGAACACGAACGCCACCAGCGCCAGGGCGCCCAAGGCGAACAAGGTGTCGCCAGGCACGCGCAGCCAGCGTAGAGTCTGCATCAGGGGCGTGCCCAGGAATTCCGTGCTGCGCGCGTACCAGTAGCCGCGATCCACCGCCGCCCAGGTCTGTAGCAGTCCCACCGGCAGCAGGCTGCCCACGCACATCGCCAGCAAACCAATGTTCATGGCCCAGAAGCTGAATTTCAGCAACTTATCGCTCCAGGCGGCCTGCGGCTGGAGGGCCCGCAGGCAAACCAGCATCAGCCCGATGCCCAGCATGCCGTAGACCCCGAACAGCGCGGCATGCCCGTGCACCGGCGTGGTGTTGAGTCCCTGCATGAAATAGAGCGCGATGGGCGGGTTGATCATGAAACCGAACAGTCCCGCGCCCACCATGTTCCAGAAGGCGACCGCGGCGAAGAAGTAAATCGGCCAGCGGTAGCGCCGAGCCCAGCTTGCCAGTTTGCCGCGGCGGATGTCGTCCACGGCCGAGAAGGCCACCATGGTCAAGGGCACGACCTCTAAGGCGCTGAACACCGCCCCGAAGGCCAGCGCCGCGGTGGGAGTGCCGGCGAAATACAGGTGGTGGCAGGTGCCGATGATGCCGCCCGCCAGGTATATGGTGGCCGACAGCAGCGCCACGCGCGCCGCCAGAGCTGCACGCATCAGCCCCAGGCGCGCGAAAAAGAAAGCGATCACCGTAGTGGCGAAAACTTCAAAGAATCCTTCCACCCACAAGTGCACCACCCACCAGCGCCAGTACTCAACCAAAGAGAGGTGCGTGTGCCGGCCCCAGTTCAGCCCTGCGCCGTAAAACAGGCCGATCGCCGCTGCCGAAAGCAGGAAGATCCATACCAGCGACCGCTGCTCGCCGGGAGTCTTCAGCGCGGGCCGCATCGCGCGGATCACCAGCCAGAGCCAGATCAGCAAGCCCGCAAACAAGAGGATTTGCCAGCCGCGGCCCAGGTCAATGTACTCGTAGCCTTGGTGGCCCCAGTAAAACGACGCAGCGCCGCTGAGTCGGTTCTTTATGCTCAGCCACTCGCCGGCCAGTGATCCGGCGACGACCACCAGCAGCGCCAGAAACAACAGGTTGACCCCGAGCTTCTGAGCCTTGGGCTCCGCACCGGCGACCAGCGGGCCGATGAACAAGCCGGCGGCTAGCCACGCGGTGGCGATCCAGAACAGGCCCAGTTGTATATGCCAGGTCCGCGTCACGCTGTAAGGCAGCCACTTCGCCAGCGGCAGCCCGTAGAAGCCCTCGCCCTCGACGCCGTAGTGTGCGGTGAGGACGCCCATCAGAATCTGCGCCAGGATCAACGCCCCCACCACCCAGAAGTACTTCAAAGTGGCGCGCTGCGAAGGCCCGGCTTGCCAGTTCCCCAGCGGATCGGCGGCGGGCGGCGCGATCGCTTCCTGCTCCTGGCGACGGGAAGCGTACCACCACACCATGGCGCAGATGCCGGCCAGCAGCATGATGATGCTGACGCCGGTCCACATAACGCTTTCGCCCGTCGGCCGATTGCCCACCAGCGGCTCGTGCGGCCAATTGTGCGTGTAGGATACCTGCCGTCCCGGCCGATTGGCGGCCGAGGCCCAGGCCGTCCAAAAAATGAAAGCCGCTAGCTGCCTCATACGCTGCGCGTCGGCGACGGTTTCGGGCGGGATGGAATAGGCAGGATTGCCTTTTATGAAGACGTTGGAGTAATGCGCCAGGCAGGCCTCGACGGCGCGGGCGCGGACCGCGTCAACGCGCAATGAACCGCTCGCCGGGTCGTAGGTGTTAGCGCGGTAAAGTTGTTCGAGCCGCCCTCGCAGCGCGGCTTGCCGCTCGGCGGTCAATTGCTGGTAAGTTTGTGCGCCTTCCTGGCGCGCCCACTCGTTAAGTACAAACACGGCCTCGCGGTGCAACCAGTCGGCGGTCCAGTCCGGAGCCACGTAACTGCCGTGCCCCCACACGGAGCCCACCTCCATGCCGCCCAGCGCCTGCCAGACGTTCTGCCCGGCGGGGATCTCGCCGGGACCGAACAGTTCCGCGCCTTCATTGGTCAGCACGCGCTCGGGAATCGGTGGCGCCTGCTGATAAATCTGCGTGCCGATCCAGCCCAGAACGCCGAAAGAAACCACCACGATAACCGCCAGTGAGATCCACAGCTTTCGCATAGCCATCCCCTCGTCTCAGACGATGAAGCCCCAGCCTTGCATGGCCGGCTACAGCCACGCTATGACTTAAGTCACAATCCTACCCGTCAGGGGCGCCCGGCGGGAAGCGCCAGTGTGCCAGACCATGTTTCGAACGAGCGGCCTCCACGTTCGTCGCCCTGGTACAAGCCGACGTAGGTCATCACCCAGTGGCTCACAAATTCCGGCGGATCGCCCTGGAACGGCACGCGTTGGTTCAACACCCGCCAAGTTCCCGTGTTGACGTAGGTCTGCTGGAACAAGCCGGCGGTATCAGGCGCGACGCGGAGCGGTACAAGCTGCTGGTCATGGGTATGTCCGTAGACGATGGTGCGGGCGCGCCGGTTCTTGAAGGCCGGCTCGCTCATGGCGTCTTGCGCGGTAGGCCGCTCGTTGGCGCAGGGCAGCTTTTCGCTTACCCAGGAGAACAGTTGTCCCAGCAAGTGCAGCGAGACGCCTTTGGAAAACTTCAGCGCGATCGCCAGCTTGTCCAGGGTAAGAGCGGGCAGGTATTCGGCGCACTCCCGCACAAAGGGCAAGTTCAGGAAGCGATCCGCCACCGCGTCCCAGATCCGCTTGACTTCCTGGGCCAGTTTCCGGTCCGTGCAAGTGCGTTGCAACAGGCTGTCCACCCAAACCGGAGCCAGCAACAGCGGGCGGACGTGGTCAATCTGCCGCAAGCCGGCGAGGCATTCGGCGGGAAGCTCCTGGCCAAGCTGCCGCTCCACGGTGGCGCAGAAGCGGTTGAGCAAGTCAATCACGATCGCGTCCCCGATAGAGGAAAGTTTGCGATCGCCGTGAAAGTTGAAGACGTCGTAGTAATCGCCGTGCCGGAAGTAGGCCTGATGGCGGCGGCAGATTTCCTCCAGGGCGGCGGAATCCTCTGGCTGGTAAGGGAAGGGCTGCTCCGGCGGCTGCGCCAGCCCCATGCGTTCAACGATCAGCCGGCGCATTTGCTCGAAGGCCGCGCCGGGTAAATGCACAAACCAATCGTGATTGCCCGCCAGGTAATGGATGCGCACGCGGAAGGGAACGCGCTCGGGAGAATCCGGCTCGCGCGAAACGCGCGCCACCTTGCCGTCGGCAGTGGCCGGCGGCAGGGTCATCACCTCGGGCGAGTTGAAGCTGCGCAACACCTCGAGCGCGGGCTCATTGCGCTCCAGGATCGCCTCCACAATTTCTCGCACCTTGCTCCGGAAGCGGGCGTCGTCGGCGCCGCTCCAGGGACGCACGTAATCCGCGTCGCCTTCCTCACTGCTGGGCCAGCGCTCCGAGCGGATTACGTCCAGGATGTCCCCCAGCAGAATCAAATCCAGCTCTTCGATCGGACGGTAGGTTCCATCGGCCCGCCAGGAGGCGTCATAGGCCATGTCGCGCAAGCGTTCGCGAAAGATGCGGAATGCCTGGGCCGGAATCGTCTTGCTAAATCCGTTGTCGGTAAGGTGAATATCGCTGATTAGGACCAGCATTTTCTGGCTCCCGCCGCAGGATACAGAGCGGCGGGAGCCGGTGTCAACCGGCGGCGCTCACCGCCGGTGATGTGAGGAATCGTCGGAATTTTCGGGGAAAATCTGACGGGTGAGATCCTCGGGCGGACGAGGCCGCCACTGCCGCCAGGCGCCATAACCGCCGGCGAGGCTCGAGGCCGCCAGCGTGAACAGGGCCGTAGCGTCCAATCCGCCGCTCCATATAATCGCGCCCACAGCCAGCCCGAAGCGAATCAGCCAAGGCGCCACCCGCGCGCCGCCGATACGGCGCTGGCCCAAACAGACGAGCGAGCGACCCAGAAAGTGCGCGAAGAAAACCGTCAGCAGTCCAAGCGCGGCGCGCACCAGATTCATGGGCACCATAGGCCCTCCCCGCGCTGCGCCTCGCGATTCCGCTCGCCGCATGCCGTCGGCATTTCAGCGCCCCTCCAGCTTGCCGACGCGCTCCCGCAACTCGGCCACCTGCCGCCGCAGCTCAGGCAGGCGGGCCAGGTTCGCCAACTGTTCCAGGTATTCCTTCAGCGGCCGGGCGGGCGTGCCCCAGACGAGCTGGCCGCGGCGCACGATCTTGGAGCTCAGAATGCCGCAGCCGGAGCCGAGCACGGCGTGCGATTCGATGCGCGCCTTGTCGCCGATGCCGACCTGTCCGCCGATAACGGCGTAGTCCTCAACCACCACGCCGCCCGAGAAACCGGTTTGCGCCGCCACCACCACATGCCGGCCGATCCGGCAGTTGTGCGCGACGTGGACAAGGTTGTCCAGTTTCGTGCCCTGGCCGATCCAGGTCACTCCCAGCGCGGCGCGATCCACGCAGGAGTTGGCGCCGATCTCGACGTCATCCTCGATAACCACGCGGCCTACCTGCGGGAACTTCTCGTAATGATCGCCGGCCAGCGCGAAGCCGAAACCGTCAGCGCCGATGACGCAGCCGGAATGCAGGATGACGCGGCGGCCGATGTCCACGTCGTCATAGATGGTCACGCCGGCGTGCAGCAGGGAGTCTTCGCCGATCGTGACGCGCCTGCCGATTACGGAGCCCGCTCCGATGCGGCAGCGCCTCCCGACGCGCGAGCCTGCCCCGATGACCACTTGCGGCCCGATCTCGACCTGCGATTCGATTTCCGCCTCCGGATGAATCACGGCCGTGGGATGGACGCCCGGAACCGGCGCGGGCGGCGGGTGGAAGCGCGCCACGGCGCGGGCGAAGGCGGTGCGCGGCTCGGGGGTGCGGATCAGAGTGCGCCCGCCGGGATTGGGGAAGTCAGGCGGCACGATCAGGCAGCCGGCCGCCGAAGCGTGGGCCTGCTGCGCCGCTTTGCGGTTGGCGACGAAGGCCAGTTCGGTGGATCCCGCGTTCTCCAACGGCGCTACGCCGGTCAGTTCCTTCTCGCCGTCGCCTTCGAAGGTGGCAGCCAGCCACTCGGCCAGTTCCCGCACGCGCACCGGGTGAATCCTCCGCCTGTTTGTATGATACAAAGTTATGCCCGTGGATCCTTCGGCGGTGATCGCGCCCACGGCGCGCGTGGACCGGGAAGCCTGGGTCGGGCCGCAAAGCGTCATCGGCGAGTATGTGGTGATCGAAGCCGACGTGCGCATCGGGGCCTTCTGCCGGCTGGAACCCTATGTCTACGTCAGGCGGTGGACAACGCTGGGCGACTACAACGAAATCTCTGCCGGCACGGTGCTGGGCACCGATCCCCTGGATAAAGCCTTCACGGGCGAGCGCAGTTATCTGCGCATCGGCAATCGCAACAAGATTCGCGAGCACTACACCATCTCGCGCGGGACGCGACCGGAGTCGGTGACGGAAATCGGCGACGGCAACTACATCATGACTTCCGGCCACATCGCGCACAACTGCCGCATCGGCAACAACAACGTAATTTGCAGTTGCGCGCTGCTGGCGGGCTACGTGGAGGTTGAAGATCAGGCATTCATCTCGGGCGGCGTGGCCGTTCATCAGTTCTCGAAGATCGGGCGGCTGGCGATGATCGCGGGCGGCGTGCGGGTCAACCGTGACTGCCCGCCGTTTTTCCTTTACGGCGGTCTGTATGCGGAGCCGAAGGGATTGAATCTGGTGGGACTGAGGCGCGCCGGCTTCAGCGGCGAGGAAGTGTCGGCGCTGAAAGAAGCGTTCCGGTTGCTGTACCGCTCGGGCCTGAAGCTGGAAGAGGCGCTGGCGCGCATCGAAGCGGAAGTGGGCGGCGAACATGCGCGCCACCTGGCGGCCTTCATTCGGCGCTGCGAGCGCGGTATCGCGCGGCCGCATGGACTTCGGGAGGCTCAACGGCGCGCTGCACCGGAGGAAGACCGCCTGTGAAATGCCTGCTCGATCCGATGCGAAGCCGCTGGATTGATGAGCGGGGTCGGCGGGCATAAGACCGCACCGGAAGCGGCAGTGAACCGGCTGAATGCCTTGTCGCATCTGGGGGACCGCGCGTATGCGCCGGAGGCCCGCTGTGCGCGAGCGGCGGCGCCGGCGTGCTCCGCGTCAACGTCCGTGGCATGCTATTTTCGATGGCCGTCGAGTTTCGCGAGGTGACGCTGGCGCCGCTTGAAGGGTTCACGGCAAGCGCGCCGGATGGGGCCGTGATCGGCCTGATTGGGGAAGACGGCGCGGGCCAGCGCGCCCTGCTGCGATTGGCGGCGGGGCTGGAGAAGCCCGCCCGGGGGGCGGTATCCGGCCCGCAGGTGCGCAGGTATCTGGGGCCTCACGACGCGCTCAACCTGGCGCCGGCGGGCTTGCTGGCGGTGGATCACACGCTGGCATTGCACGACGCGTTAGTGCACGCTCGCGCAGCCGTAAGCTTGGAACGCCTGCGGCGTGCGAGCGCCACAATCTTGCTGGCGTCGCACGAGGAGGCGTTCCTGGAAGCGCTGTGCGATGAGGTCTGGTGGCTCCACCAGGGACGGCTGGCGGCGCGCGGCGATCCGAAAGAGACTCTGGAGCGCTACCGGCGACACATTGCACAACGCTTGCGCGCCTGGGGTGAAAGCGTGGCTTCACCGCCGGCGCCGTCACTGCGGCGCGGCGACGGACGCGCCCGCCTGTTGGCTGTGGAAACCCTGGGCGCCGACGGCCGGCCGACTATGGTCTGGCAGAGCGGAGAGGCGGCAAGCGTGCGTGTCACGGTGCGCTTTGAACAAGCGGTGGAGGATCCGGTGGTTGGGATCATGATCCGCACGCGCGTGGGCTTCGAGGTTTACGGCACGAACACCGAGTTGGAGCGCGTGAAGCTCGGCCCGTGCCAGGCCGGCCAGACGCTCCGCGTCACCTTCTCCTTCCGCTGCGAGTTGTGTCCCCAGCAGTACACGATCACCGCCGCCTCACACGACCCCGACGGCGTATGGCACGACTGGCTGGAGGACGCGGTGGCTTTCTCGGTGACCGACAGCCGCTACACGGCCGGGGTGGCGAACCTGCGCGCGCGGGTCAGCATAGAGAGCGCGGCCGGCGCGTGAAGCCGCAACAATGAATCCCCCACGGCTGTTCCGGATCGCTTGGTTGGCGGCCTTCTGCGCGCCGTTGTGGGCCGGTGCATGCGCTGAGGATCCGGGCTGCGTCGAGCGAGTGTGGGCTGCGGGCAGGCTCTGGGCGACGGTGAAATATTTCCACCCGTGGCTGGCATGGCGGGCTGTGGATTGGGACGGAGCGCTGCTGGCGGCGATCCCCAGAGTCATGGCTGCCGACAACAGGGAAGCGTACGCGGCTGCGGTTCAGGCGATGCTGGACGTGCTGGGAGATCCGGCCACGCACGTAGCGGGCGCGTCCGAGCCGCCACCGCGGCCCGTGCCGCTCAGCCGCAAGACGGCGGACGGCATCTTGATCGTCACTGTAAACCCCGCCACGCTGGGAGCGGGCGCTGAGGCCGCGCGGCGTTTGCGCCAGGTTGCGGCGGAACTCACAAGCGCCCGGGCGGTGGTGTTCGACCTGCGGGGCCACGGCGCCTGGAGCGATGACGAGCCGGCTGCGGTCGGAATGGCCTTCCTCTCCAGCGGACTGAATCATCAGCTTCAGTTCGCCGCGCTCCGCGCGCCGGGCCATCGCTCGCGCATGTACTCCGGGTTGCCGTCGAGTGCGCCGGGCGGGAGCATGTTCTACCATGCGGCTTACTACGTGCGCGACGGCGCTGCTTTAGAGGCCCGCCCGGATGCGCTAACCAAGACCGTGATCTTTCTGGCGGACAAATCCTCCAGCCTGCCGCCGATAGCGGCCGCGCTCCAGGCGGGCGGATGCGCAAAGATCGTGGCGCAGGGGAGCGCGAGCGACGCCTCGCTGGTGGAGCGCCAGCGCTTCGAGCTGGCCTATGGGGTGCAAGCGCTGATGCGCACCAGCGAGCTGGTCTACGAAGACGGAACCACGGGCCTGCTCCCGGATCTGGTATTGCCCGCAGAGGCCGGCGACGGGGCCCTGGAGGCGGCGCTGGCGCTGGCGCGCAATCCGCAGGCCAGCGCTTCCCCGCCCCGGCGGAAGCCGGCGCCTTACGGTTGGCCTCCGGCGGAACGAGTCTACGCGGAGTCCGATCACCCCAGAGTGGAAATGCGCTTGCTAGCGGCCTTCCGAATATGGGCGGCTTTCCGGTACTTCTTCGCCTATCGCGATCTGATGCAGGAGGACTGGGATAGTTTGTGCGCGGCATCGCTGCCGGCTTTCATTCGCGCCGCGGACGCTCGCCAGTACGCACTAGCCATCGCCGAGCTGGTTGCGCACGCGCGCGACACGCACGTTGAGGTGAGCAGTCGCGCGCTGGAAGAGTACTTCGGGCGAGCCTCGCCTCCCATTCGCACCCGCATGATTGAAGGTCTACCCGTAGTCACGCAGCTTTTGGACGAAGAAGCGGCGCGTAAAGCCGGCGTGGCGCCCGGTGACGTGGTCCTGGAAGTGGACGGCGAGGCGGCGGATGCGCGAATGCGCCGGCTAAGCCGGTATCTGTCGGCGTCCACTCCGCAGTCCCTCGATCACCTCATCATGCAGCGCTGGCTGAGGGGCCCGCCCGCCGAACCGGTGAGGCTGAAACTGCGCGACGGCAAGGGCCGGAGCTTCATGGCGCGTCTGCCCCGCAGGATCGAGCGCGACAAGAGGCCTTGGCGGGCCGGCCCGGTGACGGCGATACTGCCCGGCAACATAGGCTATGCAGATCTGGAGCGGCTGGCGGGCGAGCAGGCGCCGGAGATGTTCGAGAAGTTCCGCGGCACAGGGGCGATCATCTTCGACCTGCGCGGCTACCCTCAAGGCGCCGGCTGGCTGATCGCGCCGCGCCTGACGGAACGCAAGGCAGTAGTGGCAGCGCGATTCCGCCGTCCTTTAGTGCTGTTCCCCGACGGTCGCACCGGCGACATTCGGACGCTGGGCGCAGGTTGGGAGTTCATACAGCATCTGCCGGAATCGGCGGAGTGGAAATATCTCGGGCCGACGGTGGCGTTGATTGACGAGCGCGCCATGAGCCAGGCTGAGCACGCCGGACTGTTTTTGCGGGCGGCGAACGGCACGCGCTTGGTCGGCAGCCGCACGGCCGGCGCCGACGGCGATGTGGCGCGCTTCTGGGTTCCGGGCGGCATCATAATCAGCTTTTCGGGTCAGGAGGTCCGCCATCCGGACGGTGCGCCGCTACAGGGCGTCGGCCTCATACCGAACGTCGAAGTGAAGCCCACGATTCAGGGCGTGCGGGCAGGACGGGACGAAGTGCTGGAGCGCGCGCTGGAATATCTGGGCGTGCGCGAGGCCCGGGTACGGGGCGTTGGTGAAGCCCGCTGATGCTCAGGCTGCCTTGGCCAGCGAGGCCTGGGGGATGCGGCGGATCAGGTCGCTTAGCTCATGGCGGTTGGCGGGGCCGATGGTGAAACAGTCCACGCAATCCAGGGCCAATGCGTAGCGCAGGGCTTCGTCCACGCGATCGCTCAAGCCGCCCTCGCCCAGAATCTTCATGCCGATGACGCCCTTGCCTGCGGCCTTGAATTGCCGCAGCACGGGTACCACCGCGGGCGGGTCGGCGTCCATCAACAGGCCGGCGAAGTTGATCCTGGCCAGCACCACACGCAGCCAGGGGTTGCGGGCGGCGGTCTGGAGGGCTTCCAGTGAATGGCACGAGACGCCGTGAGTGCGGACGATGCCTTTCTGGCGCGCTTCGGCCAGCACCTCCATGGCCCCGCGTCGTTCCTCGGGCCAGGCGGCGGTGCGCACGGCGTGCAGCAGCACTATGTCCAGATATTCGGTCCCCAGCTCCTGGCGGAAGCGGTCCAGATCGGAGCGCATCTCGTCGGCGGTACGCGCCCGGGTCTTGGTGAGAATCGTGACTTTCTCGCGCGGCACGCGCTTGAGCGCTTCGCGCACGTGGGGATGGGTCCGGTAGCCGTCGGCCGTGTCCCAGAAAAACAGTCCCTGGTCATAGCCGAAGTGCAACAGGTCGGCCAAGCCTTGAATTCCCAACTGGCGCTGGATACTGCCGCCCTTGGTGCCGGTTCCGATGGCCAGGCGCGTCAGCGGGACTTTGTCCGGGCCAAGCCGGATCACATCACTGGCCTTGCCGGCCGCCGCGGCCCACAGCCGCACCACAGGGTTCAGCCCGGCGGTTGCGCCGGCCGCGGCGAGCGCGGTGCGCAGAAAATCGCGTCGCTTCATGTCGTAGTCTCCCTGCGCCTCCGCTAGCGGGAGGCGTTCCTTGAATTATAGTCGCTCCGCGCGGGCTTCGCCGGAAGGCGGCCTACCGCTATACTGATTACTCGATGCTCCGAGGGAGGAGATCCTCACCGATCCGCTACCGGGATGCGGGCGTGGATATTGCAGAGGCCGACCGCGCCGTAGCCGCAGTGCGCAAGCTGGCCGAACGAACATTCAGTCGGAAGGTGCTGGCGGGCATCGGCAGTTTCGGAGCGGCCTACCAGCTTTCCGGCTACCGGCGGCCGGTGCTGGTGGCTTCAGCCGACGGCGTGGGCACCAAGCTGAAGGTGGCCTTCCTGGCCCGCCGGCACGATACGGTGGGTGAGGATCTGGTCAACCATTGCGTGAACGATATTGCGGTGCAAGGGGCCGAGCCGTTGTTTTTCCTGGACTACTTCGCCACCGGCAAGCTGGAGACCGGCGTGGCGAAGCAGGTTGTAGAGGGACTGGCGCGCGGCTGCCGTCGAAACGGCTGTGCGTTGATCGGCGGCGAGACCGCAGAGATGCCCGGCTTCTACGCGCCGGGCGAGTACGACCTGGCAGGCTTCATTGTGGGAGCGGTTGAGCGGTCGCGGCTGCTGGGCAAGCAAGCGGTGCAAGCCGGTGATCTGCTGATCGCCTTGCCGTCTAACGGGCTGCACACCAACGGCTACTCGCTGGCCCGCAAGCTGCTGTTCGAAGTGGCGGGCTACGGTCTGGATAGCCGTCTGCCGGAGTTGGGCTGCACGGTGGGCGAGGAGTTGCTCAAAGTGCATCGCAGTTACTTAGCTGTGATCCGGGCGCTGCATAATGGCAATCTGTTGCGGGGCGCGGCGCACATCACCGGAGGCGGGATCACCGACAATACGCCGCGGATCCTGCCTGCCGGGCTGGCGGCCGAGATCGAGACGGCGGCCTGGAGTCCTCCGCCGATCTTCCAATTGCTGCGCCGGATCGGCAAGATCCCCGAAGACGACTGGCGGCGCACATTCAATTTAGGGGTGGGCATGATCCTGGCGGTCGCGCCGCGCCGCTACCGGGAGGCGGCGCGTGTGCTGGAGCGGATGGGCGAGGAACATTTCTTGATAGGCCGCGTGGTACGGCAGAGGCGCGGCGAGCAATCACGAGTGCTTTACCGATGAAACGTTTGGGCATCCTTCTTTCCGGGCGCGGTTCGAACTTCGAAGCCATCGCCGATAATGTCGCTGCCGGGCGGCTGGAGGCCGAAATCGCCGTGGTCATATCAAATCGTGCGGAGGCTCGCGGGCTGGAAATTGCGCGGCAGCGCGGCTTGCATGCCGTGTGCATCCCCTCCAAGGGGCTGGACCGCGAAGTCTACGATCGCATGGTGGTGGCCGAGCTGCGGCGCTGCCAGGTGGATCTGGTCTGCCTGGCGGGCTTCATGCGTCTGTTGAGCGCTTATTTCGTGCGGGAATTCCCCAATGCGATCCTCAACATTCACCCTTCCCTGCTGCCGGCTTTCCCCGGCTTGGACGCGCAGCACCAGGCTCTGGAGCACGGGGTGAAGATCAGCGGCTGCACGGTGCATTTCGTGGACGAGTACCTGGACCACGGGCCGATCATCATTCAGGCCGCCGTGCCGGTGCTGGAGGACGATACGGTGGAGAGCCTGTCGGCGCGCATTCTGAAGGAAGAACACCGCATCTACACTGAAGCTATCCGCATTGTGCTTTCCGGTCGCTGGCAAATCGAGGGCCGGCGGGTGAGAATCCTCCCGCAATAGAAGACCGTAGCCCTTGAAGGTACGCCGCTCAGGCGTCCAGAACCTCGCGGACCTTACGCGCCAGTGAGGACGGCGTGAAGGGTTTAGCCAGGAAATTCAAGCCCGGATCGAGCGCGCCGGCGTGGGCAATGACATTCTCGCTATAACCGGACAGAAACAGGACCTTCATCCCGGGCCGCGCACGGACCAGCTCATCTGCCAATTGCCGCCCGCTCATGCCCGGCATTATGACGTCGGTCACCAGCAGGTGAATGTGACCCGGGTGGGTCGCGCACAACCGCTGTGCGACCGCCGGCTCAGAGGCCTCCAGCACCGTGTAGCCGAGTCGTTCCAGGGAGCGCCGTGCCAGATGGCGCACGCCAGCCTCGTCTTCCACAACCAAGATGGTTTCGTTGCCGCCGGTAGCGTCTTCGGCGGGAGTTTCGCCGGCAGGCGAGACCGGCTCTTCTACCAAAGGCAGGTAGACGCGGAACGTCGTCCCCTGCCCCGGAGCGCTCTCGACTTCGACCGCGCCGCCGTGCTGTTTGACGATGCCATAAACCATCGCCAGGCCAAGGCCGGCCCCTTTCCCTCGGGGTTTGGTGGTGAAAAAAGGCTCAAAGACACGCTTCCGGGTTGCTTCATCCATTCCCCAGCCGCTGTCGGAAACCGCCAGCACGACATAGCGTCCCGTCAAGACTCCGCCGTCGGCCAGCTCATGTTGATCACATTCCAGGTTCTTGGTGGTGACGCTCAGCCGGCCGCCCTGAGGCATGGCGTCCCGGGCATTCAGAGCCAGGTTCATAATCACCTGTTCGAGCTGACCGGGATCGGCTTTGACGTTGCCCAGCTCCGGGTTTAACGAGAGGCGCAGCTGGACGCTTTCCGTGACGGCCTGCTGTAGCAGCTTCTGCATGTTGGATATGAGTTGATTCAGGTTGACCACCCGGAGCTGCATGATCTGCCGGCGGCCGAAGGCGAGCAACTGGCGCGCCAGTTCGGCGGCTCGTTCCGAGGCCTGGAAGATCTCCTCGGCGGCAACGCGGCGCGGATCCTCCGCAGATAAGCTTTGCAGCAGCATCTGGCTGTAGCCGCCGATCACCGTAAGAAGATTGTTGAAGTCGTGCGCCACGCCGCCGGCCAGTCTGCCGACCGCTTCCATTTTCTGGGCCTCACGCAGCCGCTCTTCCAGGCGCTTGCGCTCGGTAATATCCCGCACCGCCACCGCGCGCAAACGGCGGCCCTTCCAAAGCAGCGTCTTGGCGCAAACCTCGATCGGGATCAGCGTTCCGTTCTTGTGTATCCCGGTTAGCTCGTAAGGACTTTCATAGTCGGCATTGATTCTGGGTTCGGCCGCCGCGCGCGATTCCGGCGTGAGAAAATCCCAGGTGTATTTGCCAACCATCTGCTCCAGCTCGTAGCCGAACATCTGCGCCAGGGCCGGATTGGCGTCCAGGATCAAACCGTCGTCGTGAATCAACAGGCCTTCAAAAGCCGCTTCGGAGAGGCGCCGGAAGCGTTCTTCGCCGCGCTGGAGATCCTCTTCGACTCGCTGCGACTCGGCGGCCTGTCTTGCCAATCTCCGGAGCCTACTCAGCAGTAGGAGGACACCGGCCAGAACCCCCAGCCCGCCCCCAACGGCGAGGGCCAAGTAAGCACCCGGACCGACCGCCGTCACCGCGACAACCGTGCACGCGGCCACCACCGCAACGATTGCCCAACCCCGGCTCATCCTGATGACCTACCTTGCACGCCCAGTTTCTCTCATTTTCGAGGAAAATGGAAGGCCCCCGCAGGGGCGCCGACGCACCCGGTTTGACAGGCGGCGGTCACTGCGTGATGGTCTGCCAGAATTGGTTGGCGCTGTCCTGGCAGCTCTGGTAGCAGAACCAGCAGGCCACTCCCTGGAGGACCGTAGTGGTGGTCTTGATGCCAAGCTGGGCCAGCGCGGCATCGGCCTCCTTGCCCATGACCTGGGCCTTTACTTTGGCGCCCTTCCAGCCGCCGGGCAGCTTTCGCAAAGCGCGCATGTGAGCGGCCTCCAGGGAAGGCTTGTCCACTAACAGGAACTGGGCCTTGGACACCACCAAGTCCTCGCCGGCAAGTGAGGGTAAGTTCTGGGCCGCGGTGCTGGCGGCGACCGAGAGGGTCATCTGCGCGGCCCCGACACGGTTCCAATTTTCAATCACGTTGACGAGGATCGGGTAACCGATCCCGGTGGACAGCCGAACCGCCAGCCCCAGGGCCCCGCCGCCAGGAATCAGCCCCAGAACGTTCAAGGCGACCTCGCTGACAAACTTGACCTCGGCCAGGCGGAAGATGGCCACTCGCAACTGTTCATCCACCTGCTGGTTGATCCGGCGGGCCTCCAGGAAGATCCTTTGCAAGTAATGCGTATCGTCTTGGTAACAGGCCTGCTGGTGATCCAGCCAGCTTTTCATGGGCATGGGACCCTGGCGGGCGCGGGCGGCGAATTCCTTCCACAGACGGGGGTAAGATTCGAGGATTTGTTGACGGAGTTGGCGTTGGGGCGGGGCGTCCACCTCCATGAAGCCGGGGCCGGCATAGCGGCCGAAGCTGACCTGATTGAGGACGTTATAGAGGGTGTTGAGCACTACGCTGGACTCATAGGCGGACCAGTGGGCGCGTGTCGTGTTGGCCAGTACGCGGGCCACGGCGACTTGGTAAAGGAAGCGCTTGAGTTTGTTGGAATCGAAAACAAAGGCGGCGGCCTCGGGGATTGATTGGTTCATGGGGCCTCCGCCCGGATGATCGGCGGAAGCAGCGCCGAACTTCACGGCATGGCCCGGGGGTCTTTGCCTGAAAAGTGCCAATGCGGCTTCCGCGCAGTTCGGGCGCATCACTGCGGCGGCGGACCCGCGCATCCTGCAATTCGGCTTGAAAATAAAGTTCTAAGCCGCGTTCCGGAGCTGAACCTCGCGGTTATGGGCCTTCAGGCCGGCACTATGCGCTCCCGATTGCGGTCCCAACGCACGTACTTCTGCCGCCGGAAAGACTCCACGCCCATGGCGCAGGCCACGACGCCGTAGTAACCCAACTTGCAATCGCACTTCAGCGGTTCGCCCAACCGGATGGCGCGGATCAGGTTGCGGTGATGCAGCGTTATATCCTCGCCGCCGGTCTTCTGGTGCACGATTTCCTTGGCCTCCTTGGCGTATAGCGATTGGGGTCGGATGACGAAGCCGGTGCGCGTGAACTGTAGTGTGGCCTTGTGCCCCCGCAGGACGTGATCCACCGGCGTATCGTTGGCCATCGAGGAAACCAGCAGCACGGTGGGGCCGCCCGGGTAATCCAGCATGATGTTGAAGGTGTCCGGAACTTCCGCCGGCCCTTGCCGGAAGTGCCATTTGCCGCCGCAAGCCGCCCCGCGCTCGGGGAAGGTCAGATCCAGGGCTTTGATGATGCGGGTGACACGGTGGATAAACAAGTCGCTGGCGATACCCGCCGAGTAGTCCCAGTAGCGGCGCCAGTGCAAGAAACGTTCCGGATCGAACGGGCGTTTGGGGGCCGGCCCGAGCCAGGCCTTCCAATCCAGATTCTCACCCGGCCGCAGGTCCGGATCGGCGGGGCCGGTCCAGAAATCGTTCCGGTAGTTGCGCGAATAGTCAATCTGGGCGATCACAACGTCGCCCAGCACTCCGGCTTTTACGTACTTTTGCGCCGTCTCATAGGAATCGTCCGACATGCCTTGCACGCCGACCTGCATCTTGACGCCCGTCTTCTGGATGCGCGCCACGACCTTGCGGGCCTGCTCGACGGTCTGCGTCATGGGCTTCTCGCAGTAGATATGTTTGCCGGCGGCCGCGGCATCCATGGTCATCTGAAAGTGCCAGTGCTCGGGGGTGGCGATCACGACGTAGTCAATGTCGCGATTCTCGAGCAGGCACCGGTAGTCCTTATGCGGCTTGGCGCCGGAAAGCCGGACCGCCTGGTCGAGCCGCTTGTCGTAGACGTCACATACCGCAAGTACGTCCACATTGTCGCTGTCTCGCATCTTCATGAGCGCGCGCAGGTGCCCGGTTCCCATGCCGCCGCAGCCGATCAGGCCGATGCGCAGCCGCTCGAGGGAGCCGGCGATCCGGGAATAACTGCGGGCCGCCAGCGTCGCGGCGGCCGCCGTCGTGAGGAATGATCTGCGAGTGAAGGAGTCCATAGATTCTGATTGTAGGCGCACTCTGCTAAAATCGCGAGGCGCCCCAATGACGGCCGTGCGTCGCGCGTTCCTGCTGGCCTGGCTGGCGGCCAGCGCCCTGCTGGCGCCGGTAGTGCTGGCGCCCTGGGTGCTTCCCGAGGAAGTGGTGCTTGAGGCCGCGGCCAGATGCCGCAGCCAGCACCGAAACGGCCAGCCGTGCCCGCTTTGCGGCATGACGCGCGGCTTTCTCAGCATTGCCCGCGGAGACTGGTCGCAGGCCGAACGCTGGAATCCGGCGAGCGTTCCCGTGTACCTGGCGGTTGCCGCCAACGAGCTGGCGGCTGCGGCGGCCGCCATCGGCCGGCGGCGTTAAACGCCCGGCGAGGAGGTGGTGGCAGGCGTATAATTGGGGTGGACCGGCGAGGCGGCCCGCTATGAGAACCTTGATCGGGTTATTGCTCGGCGGCGCCTTGTGCGCGGCGGAGAAAAGCCCGCCGGCGGCACAGGCCGCCAATGACCAGGTCCAGATCCGCGCTTGGCTCTATGCCGACGCAGCGAGCCTGCGGAGCGAGCTCGGGTCGGATCTCGGCGGCTATTACACCGTCGTGCGTCTGGAGGTTACACCGAAGGCGGGGGAGCTGGCCGTCTCGCCCGACGATTTCCTGTTGCGCAGCAGCAAGGACGGACAGCGCAGCGGCCCGCTGGCGCCCAGCCAGGTAGCGGGCCGGGGAGCGCTGGTGGTGGCCTCCAAGGGCGGCGGGGGGTTGATGGCTGAGAATCCCGGCCCGGTTTGGGGCGGCTGGCCGGGACCTCCTCGGCGCATGGGCGGCGAAAGCGCAGTAGTGGGCAACGCATCTGAGGCCGGCGTGCAGGCCACGGCCCGGACCGACACAAAGCAGCCGGAGGACCCGCTGCTGGCGGTCCTGAAGTCTCGCGCCTTGCGCCAACAAAGCAGCGCCCAGCCCGCCAGCGGACTGCTTTACTTTCTGCTGGAGGGCAAACACAAGCCCAAGGACCTGGAACTGCGCTACGATGGTCCTGCCGGAAAGTTGTCCTTGCGGTTTCACCAGTAACTGTTCGGATCACGCATGAACATTCGCGAGCTGGACAGCCCTGCGTTGTTGATTGACCTGGACGTGATGGAGCGCAACCTGCGCCGGGCGGCCGAATACGCCGCGACACACGGGCTGCGGCTGCGTCCTCACACCAAGACTCACAAGATCCCCGAGCTGGCTCGCCGTCAGTTGCAATTGGGCGCCGCGGGCCTGACGGTGGCCAAGGTGGGCGAAGCGGAAGTGATGCTGGCCGCAGAGCCGCCCGAGCTGCTGGTGGCCTACCCTATCATCGGGCGGGCGAAGCTGGCGCGGCTGGCGGAAGTGGCGCGGCGCACCCGTGTGACGGTGGCGCTCGACAGTTTGCAAGTGGCCCGCCAGCTTTCCGATGCGGCGCGCGAGGCGCAAGTGCGCTTCGGGGTGCTGGCCGAGGTGGATGTAGGACTGGGACGCGTGGGGGTCGCGCCGGGCGACGAACTGACGGGACTAATTCGGGGTCTGTTGCGCCTGCCGTATCTGAGCTACCAAGGGATCGCTTTCTATCCGGGGCACATCAAGTCTCTGGACAACGACGGCGTGGAGCAAATCGAAGCCCTTGATCGCCTGCTCGATGAAATCCTGGAGCGCCTGAAGCGGGAGGATTTGGAGCCGGGCATCGTCAGCGGCGGCTCTACGCCCACCTTGTTTCATTCCCACCGCATCCGCGGATTGACCGAGATACGGCCGGGCACTTACATCTTCAACGACCGCAATACCTGGCTGGCGGGCGCCTGCAAGCTGGAAGACTGCGCAGCCTCGATTCTGGTGACGGTGGTCTCGCGGGCGCGACCTGGGCAGGCGATCATTGACGGCGGCTCCAAGACTTTTTCCTCCGACCGGCTTACCCCCGTCTCGGAGGTCAGCTTCGGCTACGTGATCGAGGCGCCGGGCGCGGTGTTCACACGCATGAACGAAGAGCACGGCTTCCTGGATGTGCGTAAAGCGGAGATCGAGCCGGCGGTGGGCGACCGCTTGCGGATCATTCCCAACCACATCTGCACGGCAATGAACCTGCATGAGCGGGTGTACGGGATCCGCGGGGACCAGGTGGAGGCGGTCTGGGAAGTGGCCGCGCGCGGCAAGTTACAGTGAACCCGGCGCAGCCGTGCGGCGGCCGGGGGCAAAAAGTAATGTGCGCGTTGACACGGGGGTTTGGGGGGTAGATAATCGGAGTGCCCAGAATCGAGGTTCCAGCTTACAACCATGGGGAGGGGACCATGCGAGGGTTAAGGATGTTTGCCGCCGCCTCCGCCCTGCTGCTGGCCTTGGCGCCGGGCCGGGCGTTTGCTCAAACCATTACCGGTTCGATCTTCGGCACGATCGCGGATCAGAGCGGAGCGCCGGCCCCAGGCGCACGGCTGACGCTGATGAACTCCGCGACCGGCGCAGAACGCTCCGCCGAAACCGACCAAAGGGGCGAGTTCGTGTTCGCCGCCTTGCCGCCGGGGCGTTACCGCCTCACCGTAGAGGCCACCGGTTTCAAGTCACTGGTGCGCGAAGACATCTATTTGACGCCCTCGGAGAGGCTCTCGTTGGGCGTGCTTACCTTGGAGCTGGGCGCCATCACCGAGCGCATAACCGTCACGGCGGCCGCCACGCCCGTTCAGACGGCCAGTACTGAGCGGTCAACAGCCATCACCGCGTACCAGGTAAGCAGTCTGCCGATTTACAGCCGCGTGGTCACCACGCTGGTGGCGCTCTCCCCGGGCGTCGTGGACACGGTTGGCGCAGGGGCGCGCAAGCTGGGCGGCGGTGGCGGCGGAGCGATTAATTTCAACATTGCCGGCGGTCGGAACGTCGCCAATAACTTCACCGTGGACGGCATTACGATGAATGCGGTCGGCGGCGCCGCCAACGCGGCGTTCGGCATCGCCATGGAATCCGTGGCTGAAGTCAAAGTGATGGTAAGCAACTATCAGGCCGAATATGGGCGCCGCGCAGGCGGTGTCGTCCAGATAGTGACCAAGTCCGGCACGCAGGATCTGCACGGCGTCGGCATGTACTACATGCGCAACGAAGCGCTGAACGCCAACAACTTCTTCAGCAATCGACTGGGCCAGCCCCGCCCCCGCAATCGCTTCAACGCCATAACTTACAGCCTCGGCGGCCCTGTCTGGATCCCGCGCCTGCTGAGCCGTCGCGAGCCGAGGATGTTCTTTTACTGGAGCCACGAGTACCAGCCGGCTAAGGTGACTGGCGGGTTGCAGTATTCCACAGTGCCCACCGCTCTGGAGCGCACCGGCGACTTCACACAATCCCTGGACGTGAACAACGCTCTAATTGCCGTCAAAGATCCGACGACGGGCGCACCATTCCCGGGCAACAAGATCCCTGCCGGACGGCTCGACTCGAACGGCCAGGCGCTACTGGGAGTTTTCCCGGCGCCTAACTTTCTGGATCGCAACATCTCCCGAGGCACTTACAATTACGTCACTCGATTTACAGGCAAAGATCCGCTTTCGCTGTACACGTTGAAACTGGATTATAACATCAGCTCAAAAGACACCTTTAGCGGAACTTATGCTTATAACAAAGACGATGACACAACTCCCAACCCGGGCGGGATAACGGCAGCCTTCCCCGTCTTGCAAGGCGCTACCCACAACGCGGGACAATTGGCCACGGGCCGCTGGACTCACCTGTTTTCTCCGACTGTTATGAACGAGGCAGTATTCGGATACGCACAGATGTTCGGCCCCATGGCGACCGGGCTGACAAGCGAGGTCTTGAAGTCCATCCAAAGGGGAACCTACGGATTTCGGGCCGGCCAGCTCAATCCCGCCAACAACCCCTTGGACTTTTTGCCTGGCATGAGTTTCGGGGGGGTGGTCGGCGCCGCGAGTATGAGCTATGACGGGCGTTTCCCTTACTGGCTGACCCGGTACACTACGGACGCCAGCGACGCCGTTAGCATCAGGCTGGGATCACACTTGTTGAAGGCCGGAATTTTTTACGAGCGCATGCGCCAGTACGACGGCGGTTGGGCCGCGCACTTCAATGGGACCTTCGATTTCGGCAGAAACGTCAATAATCCCTTGGACAGCAATCATCCGTATGCGAACGTGGTCCTCGGGATTTTCAATAGTTATACGGAAGCCACTTCCCGTCCCGTGAACTTAAGGCGGGCGGCGGGACTGGAGTGGTTCGTGCAAGACAACTGGGCCCTCAGTCGGCGCCTTACGTTGGATTACGGAATCCGGTTTACCTGGTGGACCCCCTTTGTGGCCCAGGGGGCGCCAATGGCGACCTTTAACCCCGATCTTTACAATCCCGCCGAGCAGGTCAAGCTTATCTATCCCACGCTTAGCGCCGGCCGGCGGGCGGGAATGAATCCGGTCACAGGGGCGATATACCCTGCCACGCTGATCGGATTCATAGCTCCCGGCGCAGGTGATCCGACCAACGGCATGGTGGTGAACACACAGGTTCCCGGCTACCCGCCCGGACTCCATCACAATATCGGCCCCGTGGCCGGGCCGCGCATAGGCGTGGCCTACGATCCCTTCGGTGACGGAAAGACCGCCGTCCGGGCCGGCTTCGGCGTTTTTTACGATCGCGTTGCAGGCGGCTCTAACACGGATGCTGTTTACTCATTCCCGGTCGTGCATACCCCGGTGGTTTACTTCGACCGCATTTCCGGGATCCGTTCCGCCCAGGGCTTTCTGGCCGTACCCTCGGTGGCCGCCTGGCAGAAGAACATCAAGTGTGCTTCCACAATGAACCTTAGCTTTTCGCTCCAGCGGGACGTTGGCTTCCGCACTGTGGTTGACGTCGGGTATCTCAGCTCTCTGGGGCGACACTTGACCTGGCAGCGGGACCTGAATTCAATCCCGCTGGGAACCCGGTTCCTCGCCTCCAACAGGGATCCCACCAACCCGGCTGTCCCCCTTCCTGACGTTTTTCTAAGGCCCATCATCGGCTACGGCAGCATCCAATTCCGGGAAGGCGCCGGATCCTCAAACTATCATTCGCTACAGGTTACTGCCAACCGTCGTTTAGCCGACAACCTCGCCTTCAGCTTTGCCTGGACTTGGTCAAAAGCCCTCGACTTCAGCGACAGCGAGTTCGGCGGCGTAAATACCGTAGCGCCGTTTCGGGAATGGAATTACGGACTGGCCGGATTCGACCGCACACACGTGATAAAGCTCGCTTGGATCTGGAATGCCCCGGGTTTGAGGTCGGCTCCGGCGCCTTTGAGGGGAATCGTCAACGGCTGGCAGGTTTTGGGCATCGCAACCTTTTCCAGCGGCGCTCCCGTGGGTGTGGGTTACAGCCTGGTCACTTCGGTGGACCTGAGCGGGACGCCCAGTATCAGCCCCCGGATCCTGGTGGTCGGCGATCCGGTCCTACCGAGAGGCGAGCGCACCTTTAGCCGGGCGTTCCGCACCGAGGTGTTCCGTGTGCCGCCGGCCGGCACGCTGGGGACAATGTCCAAGACTCTGCTGCGCGGGCCCGGAATAAACAACTTCGATATTTCGCTGTTCAAGAACATCCCAATCTTCAGGGAGCGACTCCGGGCACAACTGAGAGCGGAGTTCTACAATGCCTTCAATCACACGCAGTTCGCCTCCTTCGACGCCAGCGCGCGTTTCGATGCCAGGGGCGCACAGGTGAACGGCCAGTTTGGGCAATACACCGGCGCACGCGATCCGAGAGTGGCGCAGCTTGCCGTTCGGCTGGAGTTTTGAGGAATGGGGAGACAGGCCATGCCCACGCGGAGAGATTTTTTGCTAAGTCTGGGAGCGGCAGCCGCCCGCTTTCCGGCAGCCCCCGGCAACCAGCCCAACTTCCTGGTCATTCTGGCCGACGACATGGGTTTTTCCGACGCCGGCTGCTATGGCGGAGAGATTGAGACACCCAACATTGACCGTCTGGCCTCATCAGGTCTTCGCTTTACGCAGGCCTATTCCACAGCGCGCTGCGGTCCTTCCCGGAGTAGCCTGCTCACCGGGTACTATGCCCAGCAGACCGCCTCTGACGTAATGACCCCGGGACGCATACCCGACTACGCCTGGTTTCTTCCCGAGTACCTGAAGCCTCTGGGTTACCGCTCATACCATTCCGGCAAGTGGCACATCAAGTTGGTTCCCGGCGAGGGCGGCGTGGGTTTCGACCATTCCTACACCATGCTCGACGAGGATCGCTACTTCACGCAAAACCGGCATGAGTTAGACGGCGAGCCTCTTGCCAAGCCCGAGGCCGGTTACTACAGCACAACCGCCATGGCGGACTATGCGATCCGTTTTCTCCAGGAACACGCGCGGTATTACTCCGACAAGCCTTTCTTTCTCTATCTGGCTTTCCATTGCCCTCACTTTCCCCTGCACGCGCCGGCCGATGACATCGCCAAGTACAAGGACAAATTCGCCGAAGGCTGGGACGTAGCCCGGCAGCGGCGCTGGGAGCGCATGCGCGCCATGGGAGTGATCAACTGCGACTTGGCCCCCCTGGAGCGGAACATGTGGACCAGGTGGAACACTCCCGATCAGGAGTTGTTCGCCAAGATCGGCCCGGGCGAAGTGACTCGCGCCGTGCCGTGGGCCTCCCTCACCGCCGAGCAGAAGAGCTTCCAGCGAACCAAGATGGCCATTCACGCCGCCATGATCACCCGCATGGACATCGAGATTGGCCGCGTTCTCAAGCAACTCGAGCAGATGGGTGCGGCGCGCGACACTGTGGTGTTCTTCCTGTCCGATAACGGAGCGAGCTCTGAACAGATCATCCGCGGCGACGGTCACGATCCCGGCGCTCCCCCCGGATCGGCGCGATCATATCTGTGCCTGGGACCGGGGTGGGCGGCCGCCTCAAACGCGCCATTGCGCCTGTACAAGTCCTGGGTGAACGAAGGCGGCATCGCTTCACCGCTGATCCTGCACTGGCCCAACGGCCTTAGTCAACGCAACGCTCTTCGCCATACGCCCTGCCACTTCGTGGACATCGTGCCCACGATTCTTGAGCTGGCGGGGTCCAAGCTGAGCGCGGCCCCGGTGGAAGGCGCGCCAAGCCTGGCCGGTCGCAGTCTGGTTCCCGCTTTTCACAAAGACGGTGTGGTGTTGCACGATTTCCTTTATTTCAGCCATTACGGGCACCGGGCCCTGCGTATGGGCGACTGGAAGGCCATTTCCACCGGCAACGGCTTCGGTGCAGCTTTCCGCGACTGGGAGCTGTACGAGATGAGTCGCGATCGCTGCGAGCAGGTGAACCTCGCAGGCTTGCATCCCGAGCTGGTCAGCCGTATCGCGGCCCGGTGGACGGAACTGGATGAAGAGTTTATCCGCCGCCGGGAGAAGGCCCCTCCCAGCAGCAAACGTCTGATGATAGGCGGGCGAGTTCGTACGCTCGCCGAGCGCCTCCGGCCGGGACGATCAAGCCCAGCTTGAGCGGCCGTCGCTTAAAAGTATAGTTTCAACGCCAACTGCACCTGGCGGGCGGGGTTAGTCCCTGATGTACGCCCGTAACTCGCGCTGGACCGGTTGTAATCCGGCACGGTAAAGTTGGTCTTGTTCAGGAAGTTGAAGAACTCTCCGCGCACCTCCAAGCGCCGATCCTCGCGGTAGCCCTCATAATCCAGGAAGAAAAAAGTCCGGTCGCGCTGGATCGGGCCGCCGATAAAGCGTCCGGCGAAGGCTGCACGACCTGGCGCGAGAAACCCTGGTTGCTGGTGGCGTAAGAGTTGTTGTCCAGCCCGTCCAGGATGAAGTTGTTGAACCAAGCGCGCTGGCCGTTGACGTTGAAAGAGCCCTCGCGGTTCATGGTCGAGCGGCGCACCCCGGGGGTCAGCAGCGCCAGCTCCGAGCAAGACCGGCCGTTGAGCGGCAGATTCAGGATCTGTTCGGCGCGCACCACGTGCCCCCGGTCGCTGGAATCGCTCTCCAGGGGCTTGGCGGCGTCGGTGACGGTGATGGTCTCCGAGGTGGCGCGGACCTCCCTGTTAGCTGTTAAGTTTCGGATGCAACCGTGTCAACGTGGGGCTGCAATCGTGTGCAGCCCCCGCCGGCCCTTATGATATAATGCCCCCCGGGCGGCGTCAAGCCCTAAAATCATCCGGCCATGCATCCGGTATCCATCAAGGACATCGCCCGCGCCGCCAGGGTCTCGCACTCCACGGTATCCCGCGCTTTGCGCGGCAGCCCCCTGGTGAATCCCAAGACCGCCGCCCGCATACGGCGCATGGCCAAGAAGCTCGGCTATCTTCCTAGCGCTTTGGGGCGCAGTCTGAAGACCCGCCGAACACGCACCCTGGGCGTGGTCGTCAACACCATCGCCGACCCGGTGATGGCCGAGCTGGTGGCCGGCATCCAAGAGGTCGCCAACCGCGCCGGTTACTCCATCCTGCTCGCTGAATCTCACTCCGAGCCTGAGCGTGAGATACGCGCCGTGCGGGCGTTGCTGGAACATAGAGTGGACGGACTGCTGGCCGCGGCTTCCAGGGTGGGGCCGGGATACGCTGGCTTACTTGAACCCATCGGCGTGCCCATAGTGCTCATCAACAACCAGCACCCCAAGCTGTACCGGCACGTGGTGAGCATTGACAGTCTGCCGGGCAGCCGCGCCATTACCGAACACCTGATCGCGCTGGGGCACCGCCGCATCGGCTATATCGGCGATCGCTTCGGCTACCAGACCGACGTGGAGCGCTTCACCGGATACCTGGAGGCGTTGCGCGCCCACGGGATCGAAGCGCGCCCGGAGCTGGCGGTCAAGGGCGACGGAATGATAGCGGGCGGCGTTGAAGCCATGACCGCGCTGTTGGAGCTCCGCCGGCCTCCGACGGCGGTCTTCTGTTACAACGATCTGACGGCCATCGGCGCCATGCGGGCCATTCGGGCGCGCGGTTGGCGCGTGCCGCAGGATGTCTCGGTAGCCGGTTTCGACGATCTGTTCATTTCCGCCGACACCAACCCTCCCCTGACGACCGTGCGGCAGCCCAAGATGCACATGGGCGAGCTGGCGGCGGAGATCCTGCTGAAGGTGCTGGCGGGCGAGAATTGCGAGCAGGAGGTTAGGGTACCCGGCGAGCTGGTAATCCGGGAATCCACCGCCCCGCCCCGCGCGGAATCTATACCAGGAGACGAATGATGCATGCCTTGCGCTTGATGCTAATCGCTGCGGTCGGCATTCCGGCTGCGTGGGGCCAGCTCAGGCTGATCGCTCATCGCGGCGGAGTGGTGGAGGAGGCGTTTGCGGAAAACAGTCCCGGGGCGATTGAAGAAGCGATCCGCCGCGGCTACTGGATGATAGAGGTGGATCTGCGCCGCTCGCGCGACGGACGGCTGGTGATGCAACACGACGAGAATTTTCTGCGTTTCTACAAGGAGCCGGCGCGGGTGGGGGAGCTGGACTGGGCGCGCATCGTGCGGCTAAGGGCCCAGCCGGGAGGCTCGCGCCCGCTACAGTTTCACGAGCTGGCGGCGCTGGCTTGCGGGCGAATCCGGCTGATGCTGGACATCAAAGAGGACCGATGGCCGGCGACCGCCCTGCGCGAGATGGAACGGGTTCTCGAAGAGAACGGTCTGCTGGAAAGCACGTGGTTTATCTCCAATGACCAGGCCAAAACGTATTTCAAAGGCCGGGCGCGCATCGGCGTCAACCGCGCCGAGCTCCAGCAGGCCCTAAAGCGCGGCGAGCCGGTTTCCAAGCTGTATTTCCTGTTTTTCCACGGGCGCGATTTCACCGCCGAAGACGTCGAATTGTGCCGGCGTACGGGCGTGCCGGCCGTGCCGAGCATCAACATCTTCCACTACCCGGAAGGCGATAACATGGCGCAGGCGCGGCGCGACATAGAGCGCCTGCGCCGGCTCGGCGTCACGCACTTTCAGATTGATTCGGTGTACGACCGCTGGTTGAGATAGGCGCGTTCAACATTCCTCGCGCCCGGCGTAGAGTTCGGCGATCTCTGCGCGGAAGTTCTCCAGGGCGCGGCTGCGGCGGAGCTTGAGGGTGGGGGTCAACTCGCCGCGCTCGATCGAGAAATCGCGCTGCAAGACGCGGAAGCGGCGGATCTGCTCGAAAGGCGCCACCTGCCGGTTGACGCGTTCGATCGCCTTGCGCACCGCCTGCTCGGCGGGAACGCGCAATGTTTCGGCCACAGCCGGGTTGATCGTCACCAGCGCGGTGAGATATGGCCGCCGGTCGCCCACCAGCAGGACCTGGTTGATTACAGGCTCGGATTTAAGCAGGGTCTCGATGCGCGCCGGGTAGATCTTGCGCCCACTGGAGTTGACGATCAGCTCTTTCTTGCGCCCGGTGATGTAAACGTAGCCCTCACCGTCTATCTCTCCCAGATCGCCGGTAGCCAACCAACCGTCTTTGAGCACCGCAGCAGTAGCTTCGGAGTCCTTGTAATAGCCGGAGAACAAAGTGGGACTGCGAAAGCAAAGTTCGCCGTCTTCGGCCAAGCGGACCTCTACGCCAGGCAGGCACTTGCCGATACTGCCGGCCTTGGGGCGCCCCAGCGGGTTCAGCGTCAGGATGCCGCCTTCGGTCAACCCGTAGCCTTCAACCAGCGGCACCCCAACCGCCATATAGAACTCCGCCAGATGCCGGCCCAGCGGAGCGGAGCCGGAGGCGCAGACCTTCAGGCGCCCGCCGAACCGGGCACGGATCTTGCAGAAGACCAAAGCGTCTGCCAGCTTCAACAAGGGCCGCATCCAGGCCGAAACCGGTTCGCCTCGCTGCCTTCGCGCGACACTGGCCAGTCCCAGCCGCAAAGCGGCATGGAACAGTAGCCTGAGGGGCCAGGGGCGCTTGCGAACTTCCGTCAGGACGGTGGCGTGCACACGTTCCCATAGGCGCGGCGGGGCGACGAAAAAGGTGGGCCGCACAAGCGCCAGCTCCTGGGGCAGCTTCAAGAGGCTTTCGGCGAACCAGACCGGGACGCCGCAGCGGATGGGGACCAACTCGACGACTATGCGCTGGGTGATATGGGCGGAAGGCAGGAAGGCCAGCACAGAGTCCTGCGGCCCCAGGGCAAGGACTTCCGGCCCCATGTCTGCATTGGCCACCAGCGCGGCGTGGCTCACCAACCCCATTTTGGGCTCGCCGGTTGCGCCCGAGGTCAAGTAGAGAATAGCCGGATCCTCCGGCCGGACGGCAGCCTGCGTCCGCGCGATCCAGTCCGGCTCGCGCGCCAGTAACTGGCGGCCCAAGCGCCGCAGATCGTCCAGGGTGAGCGCGCCTTCGGCCTCGCCGGTCAGCAGGATCCAGTGGGCCACGGTCTGCGGATCGGCAACCCCTTTCAGGGCGCGCAGCGTAGAAGGATTATCAACGAACAAAGCGCGCGCTTCCGAGCGATGAAGCATGCGCGCCCGCTCGGCGGGCGGGTAAGCGGTGTACAAGGCGGCCGCCACCGAGCCGTTGGCCAGGATGCCGAGGTCAGCGAGGTAGAATTCGGCGCGGGTTTCCGCATCCAGGCCTACCACGTCGCCGCGACGGATGCCAAGCTGGTACAGGCCGGCGGCGATCTCTACGGCAGCCTCGCGATACTCGCGCCAGCAGTAAACCCGATACTTGCGGGCCTCGCCCTGATAGTAAGGTTGATAAAGCGCAGGCAGCTCGGGCCAGCGTGCGGCGGTTTCCTCCAACACCGTGAACATGTTGCGGCCCGGCATCGGGGAAATGCTAGCACGGCGGCGCGCGGGTGCGCCACATGGCGGGGTGCGATTAGAATTAACCCATGGCGTACGAAAGGGAACTCGAGCTGGCCGCACGTCTGGCCCGCCAGGCCGCCGAGCTGGCCTTGGCGCTTCGCGAGCGCGGGCTGAAGACGGAATCAAAGCTTGATCTCTCGCCGGTAACGGCCGCGGACCGTGCCTGTGAACGGCTGATCGCGGCGGCGCTTGAAGAGGTTTTCCCCGAAGACGGTCTGGTCGGTGAGGAAGGCGCCAGCAAACCAGCGCTTTCAGGCCGCCGGTGGATCATAGATCCGATTGACGGGACGGTAGACTACATCCGCGGCATTCCCACTTGGTCGGTGTTGATTGCGCTGGAGGACCACCAGGAGGTAGCGGCGGGAGTCTGCTATCTGGCCGAACAGGATGAGATGTATGTGGCGGCCAAGGGCGCGGGGGCCTATTTGGACGGCGAACGGCTGCACGCCTCCGATATCAGCGATCCCGGCCAGGCGCTGCTGTGCGTAAACGCGCTCCAGAAGATAGGGGAACTGAGCTGGGGCGATAAGCTCACGGAGTTCATGAGCCGCTTCCGTGCGGTGCGCAGCTTCGGGGGCTGCCAGGACGCCATGCTGGTGGCCTCCGGCCGCGCCGACGCCTGGATCGAGCCGCACGCCAGTGAATGGGATCTGGCGCCGCTGAAAATTATTGCCGAGGAAGCGGGTGCGGTGTTTTTCAATTTCGATGGCGGCGCCGGCATCTACGGCGGCAACTGCGTGATCGCGGCCCCGGGGCTGGCGGGAGCACTGCGCCGCTGGCTGGGAGCGTAGACCGGATTGGCGAGCGGCGCGTCGCCGGCCGTGGACTTCGGCAGCAGGTTCGCCAACTTCCACGATCGTGCCCGCATCTGCCCGGGGACTTCCGGGTCGCGGGCGCGCTATAGTCGCCTGTAGGATGAAACTCACCCGACGAAGCTGGGCGGAGCCCTTCAAGATCAAGGTGGTTGAGCCCGTGAAGATGACTACGCGCGCACAACGCGTGGAAGCCATCCGCGAGGCCGGCTACAACACTTTCCTGTTGCGCTCCGAGGACGTCTACATTGACCTGCTTACGGACTCAGGCACCTCGGCCATGAGCGACTGGCAATGGGCGGGCATGATGCTGGGCGATGAAGCTTACGCCGGCAGCCGCAACTTCTACCATCTGGAAGAAACCGTGCGCAAGTATTACGGCTACCGCTATCTCATCCCGACCCATCAGGGACGCGGCGCCGAGCACATCTTGTCGCGCGTGCTGATCAAGCCCGGCGACGTCATTCCGGGCAACATGTACTTCACCACCACCAGGCTGCATCAGGAGCTGGCGGGCGGGCAGTTCATAGACGTCATCATCCGGGAGGCTCACGATCCCGCCAGCGAACATCCTTTCAAGGGCAACGTGGATCTGAACAAGCTGGAGGACGTGATCCGCCGCTACGGGGCCGCGCGCATTCCTTACGTAAGCCTGGCGGCCACGGTGAACATGGCGGGCGGGCAGCCGATTGCGCTGGAGAATCTGCGTGCGGTGCGCGAACTGACGGCGCGGCACGGCATCCGCATCATCCTTGACGCCACCCGAGTAGCCGAGAACGCCTACTTCATACAGCAGCGGGAGCCGGGCCAGCGCGATCGCCCGGTGGCTGAGATCGTCAAGGGAATCTGCTCGCTCACCGACGGCTGCACGATGAGCGCCAAGAAAGACGCGCTGGTGAACATCGGAGGTTTCCTGGCGGTGAACGACCAGGCGGTTTACGAGGAGGCCAGCAACCTCGTGGTGGTTTACGAAGGGTTGCACACTTACGGCGGCATGGCGGGCCGGGACATGGAGGCGGTCGCCCGCGGCATCGAAGAATCGCTACAGGACGACCACATACGGGCGCGCGTGGGTCAGGTGCTTTATCTGGGCGAGAAGATGCGCAACTGGGGGATCCCCATCGTGGTTCCCATAGGCGGGCACGGGGTCTTCATTGACGCCCGGCGATTCCTGTCTCATATTCCGCAGCGCGAGTACCCGGCGCAGGCGTTGACTGCGGCCATCTACGTGGATTCGGGCGTGCGCAGCATGGAGCGGGGTGCGGTCTCGGCAGGTCGGCGCAAGGACACCGGCGAGGAGTACTTCCCGGAGCTGGAGCTGGTGCGGCTGGCGATTCCGCGGCGGGTTTACACGCAGGCGCACATGGACGTGGTGGCGGAATCGGTGCTTTGCGTTTACGAAGAGCGCGAGAAGATTTGCGGCTTGCGGATGGTTTACGAGCCGCGCTACCTGCGCTTTTTCCAGGCGCGTTTCGAGCCGCTGCGGCCCGGGGCCTTCAGTTAGGCGGGGCGCCGGCTCTGAGATAATAGAAGCGTGCCGAAGGCCAAGGATCTTCTGGCGACGCTGGAACGCACCGAGCAACAGCTCCGGCTGTTTCAAAAGATCAGCCGGTTCATGGTCAAGGAAATGAGCCTGCAAGAGGTTTTGCAGGGCGTGGTCTCACTGGTGGTCGAGTTCATGGCCTGCGACTCTTGCCTGGTTTACCTGATTGACAACGACGAACTGGTGCTGTGCGCCTCCAACAATCCTCACCCGGCTGAGATCGGCCGCCTGCGTCTGAAGCTGAACGAAGGCCTGACCGGCTGGGTGGCGCGCGAGCGCCGCCTGGTGGCGATTTCGCGCGAGGCTTACAAGGATCCGCGCTTCAAGGCATTCCGCGATCTGCCCGAGGACACCTACGAGGCTTTTCTGTCGGCGCCGGTGATTGCGCGCAGCCGGGTGGTGGGCGTCATCAACGTGCAGCATCGCAATCCGCACCAGCACAGCGGCGCTGAGATGGAGCTGCTCACTACCGTGGGCGAGCTGGTGGGCTGCGCTCTGGTGCTGGCGCGCATGGATCCTGCGACCATCGAGCGGGCCAACCACGTGGAGCTGGTGCTGGCTTCCGGCCCGCCGCGTCCCTAAACGGCGATGAAGCTTCTGGCGATCCTGGCGGCGCTAGCGCCGCTGGCTTGCGCCGCCGAGCGCTGGAGCATTCGGTACTTCTACGACGAAGACGAATCCTCGCTGACCCTGAACGACCTTCAGTTCCCTTCCCCCCGTCGCGGCGTGGCGGCGGGCTATGTGACCCTGAAGGGTCGCGACCGCCCGGCGGCGCTGCTGACCGGCGACGGCGGGGAGCATTGGAGCCTGATTCAACCGCCGGATATTGCGCATTCGCTGTTTTTCCTGAATGAGACAGTGGGATGGATGGTGGGGCGCAACGGGCTGTACCGCACCATGCAAGCGGGGCGAAGCTGGGAGAAGCTGCGCAGCCCGCCCTCCGTTTTGCGCGTGTTCTTTTTGGATGAGAAACGCGGCTGGGCGGTCGGGCACAACAAAGGCATTTATGCGACCCGGGACGGCGGAAACAGTTGGACGCGCGTGGCGGTGGCCGATCAACCAAAATCCGACCCGGAGACGACGGTCTACGGCTGGATCACTTTCGCCAGCCCGCGCGACGGGCTGATCACCGGCTGGAGCCGCCCGCCGCGTCGCGATGAACAGCGCCGCCTGCCGGACTGGATGGAGCCGGAGCGGGCCGCGCGCCGCAGGGAGTGGCCCACGCTGTCCATACTCGTGGACACGCGCGACGGGGGCGAAAGCTGGCGGCCTTCGGTGACCTCGATGTTCGGCCAAATCACGCGCGTGCGCCTGACGCCGGACGGTCGCGGACTGGGTTTGGTGGAGTTCTCACACAGCTTTGACTGGTTCTCGGAAGTTTTCCGTCTGGACTGGCGCACCGGCAACAGCGAGCGGTGCTTCAGACGCGCCGATCGCGACGTGACCGACGTGGCGCTCATCACAGACGGTCCGGGCTATCTGGCGGCCATCGAACCGCAAGGCTCTAAGGTGCGCCTGCCGATTCCCGGAAAATTGAAGGTGCTGCGCAGCCGGGATCTGGCGAACTGGGAAGAGATGGAAGTGGACTACCGGGCGTTCGCGCGCCGCGCCGTGCTGGCCGTAGCAGCGCCTGAGCAGGTCTGGCTGGCCACCGACACAGGCATGATCCTGAAGCTGGTGCGCGACTGAGCAGGGCAAGGCGCGGCAGGGCGGTGCGGGCGACCTACGGGCCTGCGTCCATCAGCCGCCCGTCCAGCATGTGAACCACCCGGTGGGCATAGGAGGCTACAGTGGGATCGTGCGTAATGAGCAGAATGGTTTGGCCCAGCCGCTCGTTCAAGTCGCGCAGTAGCTTCAAGACCGCGGCCGAGTTTTGTGAATCCAAGTTGCCGGTGGGTTCGTCGGCCAGCAGGATCGCAGGATGATTCACGATGGCACGGGCGATCGCTACTCGCTGCTGTTCGCCGCCGGAAAGCTTGGAGGGCTTGTGATTCAGCCGGTCGGCGATGCCGAGCAACTCAAGCACTTGCCGAAACCAGGGGTCCTGATCCTGATCGCGCCCGGCGATGTGCCGCGCGATGGCGATGTTATCGGCTGCGGTAAGCGTAGGCAGCAGGTTGAATTTCTGAAATACGAAGCCCACCATCTTGCGGCGCAGAGCCGTGCGCTCGGCGTCGGAGAGCCGGCTTAAGTCGTACCCGCCGACTATGACGGTTCCGGAAGTGGGCGCCAAAAGCCCGCCCAGGATGTGAAACAGTGTGGACTTGCCGGATCCCGAAGGTCCCGCGACACAGAGAAATTCGCCGCGCGGGACCGTAAGATTCACTCCGCGCAGCGCGTGCACCTCAACTTCGCCGACGCGGAAAACCTTACGCAGGTCGCGTACCTGGATGATGGCTTCACTCATAAGCCAGCGCCTCGATGGGATCCTGGCGCGCAGCGCGCCAGCCGGGATAAGTGGCGCCCAGCAGCGCGCCGGCCAGCGCGATGGCGCCTGCAATGCCCCACCAGTCCGGCACGATCATCTGGGTGAGGGAGGCGGGGGCCCAGCTCATGATCACCAGGCGGGTGGCGTAACTGAAGAGTATCCCCAGCAGGGTCCCGCCCAGCGCGAGCAGCACGGTTTCGCGAAACAAGATATTGAGCACGTAAGCGGGCGAAGCGCCCAGGGCTTTCAGTATGCCGATCTCGCGCGTACGTTCCAGCACCGCGGTGTACAGTGACAAGAACACGACCAGAAAGCCCACCACGATGGCCAGCGCGATGATCACGGCGATGAAAGCTTGCAGCCCGGGCACGTTGTTCACCGAGATCAGGGAGGTCAATTCCTCCATTGAGTAAATCGGGTAGTTTTTCAGTTGAGCCTTCAAGGAAGCGATGACGGCCGGAACGTTGGCCGGATCGTCCACCTTCACCCACACCTGGCTGATCTTGCCGGTGTTGGCGGTGAGATCCTGAAGGACATCCAAGGGAATGACCAGGCGCGCCAGCTTGCCCTCCTCGACCACGCCCGCCACGCGCCAGTCGCGGTTGAGTAAGCGGATGGTTGAGCCGGCGCGGAGATTGTTCTGCCGGGCGTAAAAGTTATCGACGATGATCTGGCCCGGGCCGCGAATCGGGCCGCCGTCCAAGTACTTAAAGCCGCCGCTTATGCGCTCGAACTCATCCAGTTTGACGCCGGTGATGGTGGTCACGCCGCTTAAGGGATGCGTCATGCTGCCCACGGCGTGGGTCACATGGGGCTGGCGCAAGAGGAAATCCACCATTTTTTCCGACATCGGAGCGCTGGAGAGTCCGATCAGTGAGGTGCCCGGCGGGCGCACGACAATATCGGCGCCGACGCCGCGGGCGCGGCGGGCCACGTCGGCCAGCATGCCGCGACTCAGTCCGACCAGCGTCAGCATCATAGTGACCTCGACTCCTATGGCTATGACGCTTAGGGCCGTGCGGACGGGGCGGTGCTTCAGGTTCTCCAGGACAAGTTTGTTGACCAATCCCCTATTATGGAGGGCGGCGACGCCTGCCCGCTACATCCACAAGCTGCGTCGGCGGCTGCGCAACAGCCAGATGAAGAAGGGACCGCCCAGCATGGCGGTGATGACACCCACGGGAATCTCGGTCGGCGCCAGGACGGTGCGCGCCAGGGTGTCGCACAACGCCAGAAAGGGCGCGCCTGCCAGGAAGCAGCAAGGAATCAGCAGGCGGTGGTCGGCGCCCAACTTCATGCGGAGAGCATGGGGCACGATGAGGCCGACGAAGCCGATCGGCCCGGTCAGGGCGGTGATCGAGCCGGTGACGAAAGACCCCGCCAGGTAGCCGGCTAAGATCAGCTTCCCGACCGCCACGCCGCGCGATGCCGCCCAGTCTTCACCCACCGCCAGCAGGTTCCATTCGCGCGCTTTCCAGAATACGAAGCCTAGCGCCGGCAGCACGGCGACGGCCAGCACAGCGAGCGTGGTATAAGAGACCGCCTCGATGCCGCCCATCAGCCACCGCACGATGGCGATGGATTGCGCAAAGCCGGCCAGGTACTGCAACAGCAGGATCAGCGCCAGACAGATGCTGTTGATGGTGATGCCGGCCAGCAGCAGGGTGAAAGACGACATACGCCTGCCCTCGGAGGCAATGCCGACCACCAGGAACAACACCAGCCCGGCGCCGCAGAACGCCGCCACCCAAACGGCGGGCAAGCCCGCCACTTCCTGCCAGCCTAGCGCCAGCGCCAGCACCGCGCCCAGCGAGGCGCCGCTGGAGATTCCCAGCGTATAGGGCGTCGCCAGTGCGTCCCGCAACAAGGCCTGAAACAGCGCCCCGGCCACCGCCAGCGCGCCTCCCGCCAGCAAAGCCAGAAGCACGCGCGGCAGGCGGGTCTCGAAAAGGATCTGGTAGTCCGGCGATGCGCCTGCCCAGGCGCGGGACAAACTCACTGTCGCGGGTCCGATGAGGGGCAGGGCGATCAGGCTCGCCAGCAGCGCCAGGGCCGACAGCGCGATCGCAGTCCAGAAGCGGCGCTTAGTCGCCATACAGGATCCAAGGTCTGCCGCGCGGTCCTTGCGCTATGGCGGTCTGGACGCCGAAAACATCGCGGATCGCAGCCGGTGAGAGAACGTCGGCCGGCAAGCCGCAGGCGCGGACGCGCCCGGCGCGCAAAGCCACGATCCGGTCGGCGAAGCCCGCCGCCAGGTTAAGGTCATGCGTGGCGGCGATGATCAGCAGATCGCGCCGGCTGATCTCATGCAGCAGCCGGTAGATGGCGATCTGATGCCCGAGGTCCAGGAAGGTAGTGGGCTCGTCCAACAGCAGCACGCGCGACTGTTGCGCCAGGGCCGAGGCCAGGATCACGAGCTGGCGCTCGCCGCCGGAGAGGGAACGGAAGTCGCGCCGCCGGAAGGGGAGCGTATCGGTGAGGCTCATGGCGCGCTCCACGGCCGCACGGTCCTGGGGCGATTCGAACAGGCCGCCGGCGTGCGGGGTGCGGCCCATCAGGACGACCTGCTCAGCGGTGAAAGGGAATTCGATGCGCACGGTCTGCGGGACGAAGGAGACCTCGCGGGCGAAAGCGCGCCGGGGCCACCGGCATACTTCACGATCAGCATACAAACACTGCCCGCGATAACCCGGGCGCAGGCCCGCCATGACGCTCAGCAAAGTGGACTTGCCGGCCCCGTTGGGGCCCACCACGGCGACGAACTGCGGAGCGCCGAACTCCAGCGATACGTCCTGAAGAACGGGCGTCCCGTTGTAGCTCAGGCCCACGCCGCGCAAGCGGTACATCGCCGTCACCGCGAATGAATCAGCGCCGCCAGCTCGCGCGCCGCCTCGGCGACTCGCGGACCGGGAACCAAGAAAGCGCCCGAGGCCACGGCGTAGACCCGGTCAAGCCGCACGGCGGAGAGCGACGGCTGGCTGCGCCACAGGGCTATGACGGCGCGCCTGCGCTGCTGGCTGAGGCTTTCAGGCTCGGCCATTTCGCCCATGTCCAGGATCACTTCGGGGTCGCGGGCCAGAATCTCTTCGAGCGGGACTTTGCCGTAGGATGAAACAGTATCTCCGAAAATGTTTCGGCCGCCAGCCAGTCTAATCAGCTCGTCCAGATACGACCCCTGCCCGGCCACCACGATGCCCTCCAGGCGTGCGGGCGTGCGGCCGAGCACGAACATCGTCCGCCGCTTGGGCAAGCCCGCGGTCCGCCGGGCTACGGCATCCAGCTCGGCGCGCAGCCGTGCGTTCAAAGCCGCCGCGCGGCCCGCCACTCCGGCCGCCGCGCCGATGCGCTCGATGGACTGGTATATGCCGGCCAGGGTGCCGTCGTCCACTTCCAACACCGGCAGGCGGGCGCTCGCCAGGGTGGCGGAATTGCGCACGCCGGTGCGCTCGAGAATTACCAAGTCCGGGCGAGCGGCGAGGATCAACTCCAGATTCGGGCGCAGATAATCGCCGATCTTGGGCTTGCGCGCCGCCTCCGGAGGATACCGGCAATAAGTGGTGACCGCCACCACACGATCTCCCAAGCCCAGCGCGTAAAGCATCTCGGTGATGCTCGGGGCGGTTGAGACGATTCGCTGTGGCGGCCCCAGCAGAGCGGCCGCCAGTGCGGCCCAGAGGATCACCATTGCACTCGCAGACCTCCGGTGATGCTGCGCGAGAGATTGCTGTAGCCGAGCACCTCGTGATAGCGCGCGTTGAGCAGATTCTCCACGCGCAAATAGGGCGTCAGTCGCCGCACCGCGGGCAAGGTCAGCGCCGCGTAGACGTTCTGATAGCCGGGATTGCGGGTCACGCCGAACAGGTCGTTATCCTGCCGCTCGCCCATCAACAGGGCGCCGGTCTGGAAGCACCACCGCCGCGGCGTCCAGGCCAGCGTCACAGCGCCGGAATTGCCCGGCCGGCGGGCCAGCTCCTGGCCTACGCCGGTGAACAGAGAGTTCGGCGAGCTGGATGCGGTTATGCGCGTGCGCAGGCGCGTGTAGTTTCCGGAAAGAATCAGCGAGGGCCGCAAGCGGGCCTGCGCAGACACCTCCAACCCGCGCGCCCGGCTGGCCTCCACGTTTCGCCAGGTTGAGGGTTCGGGGAACGGCAGGAAAACGAAGACGATCAGGTCACGGAAGTAGTTGTCGAAGAGGGAAACCTCGGTGCGCAGACGCCGGTTGAACCAAGCCTGGACCAGCCCGGCTTCGAAGCTGGCGGTTTTCTCGGGCCGCAGCGCGAGATTGCCCACGAACCATGGGTCGCGCGCGTAGTTTTGAAGCAGGCTGGGTTCGGTGATGCCGCGGCCTGCGCTCAAACGCAGGAAGGTTTCCGAAAGCGGCCCGCGTTCGCCCGCCAGACGGACGCTGGCCGCGGCGCGCGGGGCCGGTTTGAAGCCGAAGGCGCTGCTGTGTTCCAGGCGCACGCCGCCGGAAAGAAACACGCGCCCGCCGAGGTTCTGCTGGCGATAAGCGAACAGCCCGTGATTGTCGCGGGTTGCGGGAGCGCCGGTGACTTCGCCTTGCTGGCGCTGGTACTCATAACCGAAGATCGCTGCGCCGCCGGCGCCGCTCAGGGTTCCCTCGTACTGTAGACCGCGGCGGCTGGCGATCCAGACGTAGGGGTCGGAGGGAAACAGGGTCACCTGACTCTTGACGAGGCGGGCGCCCGGGGGAATCGCCGAGGCCGGCAGATTGGGATCCACCAGCCGCACCAGGTAGACGCGAGGCACGGGATGAGATACGTCGCGCACCAGCGCAGCCAGGTCGTAAGGGCCGCCCACCCCGTGGTCAATGTATGTGTCGCGGAGCCGGTGATAGTTGAAGCTAATGCGCTGCGCGTAGTTGGGTCCGCGCACGTCGTCCAGCCGGAAAGCCGCCAGCCAGTCGCGGCTCAACTGCCGCGCGTCGTAATTGATGATGCCGTAGCCCACGCGGTCCGGAGCGCCGACGGCGGCGTCGAGACCGCGCGCTACAAACCGCACCTGAGTGGCTTCAGAGAGGCGTCCTCCGATGCTGGCTGTGCCGTAAGTGTTGCGGAAGAAGTCATTGGGGAATTCCCCCGCGGTGTGAAACTGTTCGGCGCCCAGCGAGTAATCGAGCCGTGCGCCGGAGCCGCCCGAAAGCCCGGCGAGCCAACGATCGGTCTGGAAGGCGCCGCGCTCGTAAGCGAGCGTTGCGTGCGGCCGGCGGCTCTCGACGTCACCCCGGCGCGTGAAAACCTGTATGACGCCGGAGGCCGCCTCCGCGCCGAACAGAGCGCTTCCCGGCCCGCGCACTACCTCGACGCGATCCAGCGTGGCGGTGGACAGTGATGCCAGATTCAGCTCGCCGCCGGGATCATTGAGCGGAACGCCGTCCAACAGAACCAGGGTCCCCGTGCGCTGGCCGCCGCGCGTGAAGACTTGAGTAAGGCTGCCGGGACGGCCGTAGCGGACTAGGTGCAGGCCGGGCAGCTCGCGCAAGGTATCGGCTAGAAGCGGGAGCTGGCGGGAGAGCAAGTCGGAGCGGGTCAGCACGTCGCCCGCCATACCGGCCTCCTCCAGGGTGGTCTCGCGCCGGGTGGCCGAGACCACCACCCGCTGGGGCAGCGCGCGCACGGCGAGCTGGATGCGAGCGGGGACAGAGGAAACAAGTTCCAGACTTTTTGTTTCAAACCCCTCAGCCGCCACCAGCGCTTGGCAGCGCTCTACTCCGGTCAACTGGAACCGCCCGTCGAGGCCGGTGAGCGCCGTGCGTCCTGCGCACTCCAGGCGCGCTCCGGCCACAGCGGCCCCGGAAGGGTCCACTACGACGCCTTCAATTGCGGATTGTTGCGCCCGCAGGACGCCCAGAGCGGCGAGACAAAACAGAAAGGAAAGCTTGTCGGCACGCATGAGTCGTTCTCCCTCGGAACGTTTCACTCATCGCAATTCGCGCCGCCGAGCACACCCGGCGCCGCGAATCTCAGGCGAGGAACCGGTCTCCTGACTTGCGACCAGGCCTTTTCCCGATGCTAGGTGCGCGGCCTTCCCGCCCGAAGGCAGTGACCGCGCGGGCCCGTTCGCGGTCGCTCACAGTTGCGGGGCAGTGGCGGATTCTCACCGCCTTCCCGTACATTCCTCGCCCGCTGGTGAGGGCCGCCATCTCCGGCGACCAGAGCAAGTATAGCAAAGCCGGGCCGGGCAAGGACGCCGCCGTTCCTCACCGGGTCAGACCGTCGCGCTGCCGGGCCCTGCCCCCGCTTCAGAAGGTGAAGCGCAACTGGAATTGGATGTAGCGCGGCGTGTTCACGTAGCCGGTGATGCGTCCGAAGGAGGCGCTGGTGGGATCCACGTTCGGATTGCTCAGCACCTGGTGGTTGGGGGCATTCAGCAGATCCACGCGGAACTGGCCCTGGAAGCTCTCGGTGAGGTTGAAGCTCTTCTGGAGATTGGCGTCCCACTGCTTCAGGGTCGCCGTGCGCAGCCAGTTCAGCCGGTTGGGAAAGACGCGCCGGTGATAGCTGGTGGGCGCCTTGGTCGAATTCCGCTCGAACAGGTCGGTGTTGAACCAGCGGTCTTTTGTGCGCTGTCCGGGCGGCAGCGGGATGTCGCGCCAGTTGTCCCCGTAATAGAAAACGTTGCCGAAATCAATGCACTCGCCCGACTGGATCTGAAGGATGGAGCCGATCTGCCAGCCTCCCGCCAGGGCGTTCCGCCAGCCGCCGCGATCCAGAAGGGGCTTGCCCTTACCGAAGGGCAGCTCGTAGATGGCGGTCGTCACCCAGCGATGGGGGCGGGAGTTGTCGCTTTCCCTCCAGAGGGGCTCGGGATCGAACTCGTTGGCCATCCAGTCCTTGCTCAAGGTGTGCGACCACTCATAGTGGGTGTTGAGGAACCAGCCGCCGGAGAAGCGCCTCTCGAAGCGGGTCTGGAGGGCGTTGTACCAGTTCTTGCCGATCGGCACTTGCTCTTCGGTGAGGCCGGTCATGTGCGGGTAGGGCCGCAGCAGTTGCTGCTTGCCGATGGTGCGGCTGGTGAAGAAGCTCAAGGTCGAGTACTGCTGGTACAGCAGCGGATGGCTCGCGGCCAGCGGCAGGTGGAGGTTGTAGAAGGGATTCGTCACGGTGCGGTTGAGATCGTTGGCCACGGCTTCATTGCGGACCAGCCCGCCCGCCCAGTACTTCTCGGGCAGCGGGCGGAGATTCATGCTGATGCCCAGGTTACCCACCCAGGAACCCGTGTAGGCCAGGGCGAACGACGAGCGGGCGCCGATCTGCCGCTGGATCTCGAAGCGCCAGCGATGCTGCTCGGCCGGCTCATAGGCGGGGTTGATGTAGGAGAAGCTCCGGCCGACGTAGGCGTTGGCGCCCAGTTTGTTGCCCACCGGCACATTGAAGCGCGTACCGTCCTCGCGCAGCGGGAACGGATCGGTCAGGGGCGAATTGTTATGGCTGAAATAGCCGTAGTTCCAGGTTTCGCCCTGGGTGGTGGTCATGATCGTTCCGGTGCCGCGGCTGAAGCCGGATTGATCTATGGTGGTGTGGGAAACGTTCAGCGTGTCGTAGTAAACGCCGTAGCCTCCGCGCAGCACCAGCTTGGGCGTCAGCGCGTAGGCGAAGCCCAGCCGCGGCATCACGCGCCAGGTGGGCGCGGTCCGCGTACGCGGTGCGTTCACACCCAGGTAGTTGACGCCGCCGCGGATGACAAACTCCGACGCGGGACGTTCGGCCAGGGGGGAGGCTGCGTAGGCAGCCTGCATGGCGGCGGCCAGGATCACCTCGTGGCGGGGATCAAAGTCGCGCAGGCCGCGGTCGAATCGCTCCCGGATGCTGCCTTCGTACTCCAGGCGCGCTCCCAGGTTCAGCGTCAGCTTCTGCGTGATGCGGAAGTTATCCTGAACAAAGGTTCCCTGATAAGGGGTGGTGATGTAGGAGGAATCATTGGTATCAATGGACATGGCGTTCGGCACGCCCATCAGAAAGGCCGCCCATTCCACGCCCAGGGAGCCGAAGCCGGTGGTGGTCGAAGTTCGCCGGAACAGGCCGTTGCGAAACTCGAAGTAGCCCGAACTGTAGCCCGGCGATCCGGTCGTGCGGTAGTACATCCGGCCGTCCCAGCCCAAGCGCAAGCTGTGCCTGCCCTTGTACTTCATCAGGTCGGCGCGGATCGCCCCGACCGAGACCGGGTTCAGCCGGGGCACGCCGCCGCTGACCGAACGGCAGGCGGAAAAATCCACCCGGGGCAGGATATGGGCGTCACCCGCCTTTTGGTCCACATACTGGGGCAGGCCCACATCGGAAGGCTTGTATTTCAACTGCTCTTTGTTCAGGCCGCTGTCGTAGTAACGGTTATAGGACACCGCCACGTTCAGGATCGTGGTGGCGTCAAGGGTCCGCACATAATCGAGGCCGGCGTTCTTGTTGATGCGATGCAGAGCGTTGCTGTGCAGCCAGCGCGCGGTCTCGTAAGTCCAGTCGTTGCGGTCCTCGACGAACTTGTTGTAACTCCAGCGGACGAAGAAGCGGTTTTTCTCATTCGGCGTGTAGTCTACGCGGTTTTGAAACGCTTTGTAATCCCAGTTGAAGGGGATGGCCCCGTTGAAATAGTTGTTCTGCCCCTCGATGTCCATCTGCGGCGGGTTGTTGGGCAGGGGGTAGAGCTTTTCGTAGAACTTGTACAGCGGGTTGATCTGCCGGCTGGCGGGGACGATGTTGCCCGGAATGGGCTGGCGCTCGTAGATGCCTGTGGCGGGGTTGCGGCGGGTGGTGAGCGGATCGTAGAGCTGGTACTTGGGGGCATTGACCGCCAGGCGGCGGGAGAAGTCGCCCCGGCGCTCCTCGGCAGTGGGAACCGAAAAGAGTTTGTTGCCGGGTTCCTCGGTCTTGGCGTCCTTGAACCCGTTGAAGATGAAGTAGAAGAAGAGTCTGTTCTGGCCGTTGTAAAGTTTGGGAATCTTGACCGGACCGCCGATCGAGGCGGCATAGTTATTCGATCGCCCGGAGGGCTGCTTGGGCTCGCGCTTGAGTTGTTCGGCCAGGGCGAAGTCACCGGCCGCTTCGGCGGCGCGGATGCGACCCCAATAGGCCGCATTGTCGTTGCTGGGCGTGGCGTTCCAGCGCTGCTGCCAGTGGCTTTCGGTCAGGGCGCCGTGGTAGCGGTTGGTGCCCGATTTCGATTGCATGCTGATGTAGGCGCCGGTGGTGTGCCCGACGCTGGCGTCGAAGCTGGTCGCCTCGACGCGAAACTCCGCCACCGCGTCGGTGTAAGGCAGATAGGCCGAGCGCCGGGAGTGGCCGGTGTTGGGTGTGCCGTCAATGGCCCATTCGTTGCCTCCTACGCCCCCGGCCGTCGAATAACTCGAGGCGCCGATGGTGGAATGCAGCCCGAGATAGTTATAGCCGCTTGTGCGCTGCATGCCTTCGGCCAACCCGGCCATGAGCATGACGCTGTTGCCCAGCACGGGCAGCTCCATGACGCTCTTGTTATCGAAGGTCTGACCGACCGAGGCGGTCGTGGTTTCGATCAGCGGGACTTCCGCGCTGACCGTCACCGTGTCGGCGGCCTGGCCGACTTCCAGGACGATTTCGAGGTTCACGCGGGCGCCGACGGCCAGGACGATGCCGGTTCGGACGTACTTCTTGAAGCCTGACGCCTCGGCCGCCAGCGAATAATTGCCCGGCATCAGCAGCGGCGACTCGAAGTAGCCCGACCCGCCCGTCGTCGTACGGGCCGTCGTGTTGGTGTCGGTGTTGGTGATGACGACTTGCGCGCCCGGAACCACCGCGCCCGTCGGATCCTTGACGATGCCCAGCAGCGTGGCTCGAGTCTCCTGGGCTGCGAGCGCAGAGGCGCTCGCGAGAGCTGCAAGCAAAACGCGGCAGCAGAGCCAGTGCTCCGCCCCGCTCGCCTTCCGGTAGGACACTCCCTCACCTCACCCCTTCGGCATTGCGCCGGTATTTTCTTCCGCAACCCCGGAAGAATCGAGTGTACTCCGACCTGTCGGGCGCGTCAATCCCGCCGAATTCTTCCTGCCTGGCCGGGGTTTGGCCCGCGCCCCGGCGCAAGGAGGGGGAGCGCCCCGGAAGTTGTGGCGCGGGGTGTACATTGGAATTGTTCGGGACTCCGCTACCGAAGTCCGGGCTGGGGGGCGATGAGCGCTGCTTCGGATTTTCTGACCACGACGCTGGGAGCGACCAGCAGGACGGTATTCCGGCTGGGGCTGTCGGCCTCCTACCGCCCCGGCGAACGCACGGTGCGCGCCGGGCTGGATGCGGGGATGAACTACCTGTTCTGTTACGCCGTGGACACGCACATGACGCGCGTGATCCGGGAGCTGAACGCGGACCGCCGGGAACGGATCCTGATCGCCACCGGGGCGTGCAACTGGGGGCTCTGGCACACGCCGCTGGAGCGGGCGCTCGAACGCGCGCTGCGGCGCCTGCGCACCGACTACATTGACGTGTTCCACTTCTTGGGGGTGCTCAAGCGCGGCCATTTCGGCCCGCGCGTGCGCGAAGAACTGGCCCGGTTGCGGGCCGATCCGCGGGTGCGGGCGGTGGCGGTCTCCTGTCACGACCGGAAGCTGGCCGGGGAGCTGGCGGCGCAAGGCGTGGTGGATGTGTTGATGGTCCGCTACAATGCCGCGCACCGGGGGGCCGAGAGCGAAGTGTTTCCGCACGTCGCGGCCCACAACACCGGTGTGGTGAGCTACACGGCGACGCGGTGGAGGAAGCTGCTCGCTCGCCCGCGCGGCTGGCCGGACGGCGAGCCGATCGCCACGCCCGGCCAATGCTACCGCTTCGTGCTGTCCAACCCGCACGTGCACGTGGCCCTGACTGCGCCCGGCAGCGAAGCGGAATTGCGGGAGAACCTGCGGGAGGTGGCGCGGGGCCCGCTGGCCGAGGACGAGATGGCGTTCATGCGCCGGTTCGGGGACTGCGTGCACGCCCGGGCCGGCTGGTTCATGGGCGGCTGACGGGAGGGGCGAGCGGCGGTCCTCAGGCCGGCGCCCGCTCCGGCGCTAGACTATGGTCATGCTCACTCGCCGGCAAATCTTCGAGCTGCTGGGAGCGGGGGCGCTGGCCGGGCGGGCGCGGGCGGCGGCGCCCGGAGCGGCCCTGGCCCACCGCACGCTGGGACGCACGGGACGCTGGGTCACGCCCTTCGGGCTGGGCGGCCAGGCGGCTCTGCAATTCCCCTCATCAGAGGCCGAATCGGTGGACATCATCGTGCGCGCCATAGAGCTGGGCGTGAACTACCTGGACTGCGCGAACGCATACGGCCCCAGCCAGTCCCTTTACGGGCAGGCTTTCTGGAAGCTGCGCATTACGCCGGGCCATCCGGATCACGACGCAGCCTTACGCGAGCGGCTCTTCATCGCCAGCAAGACCGGGCAGCGCTACGCGGCGGATCGCAGCCGCCCGCAAGCCTCCACCGCAATCACCGACCTGCGTCGCTCCCTGACCCAGATGTTCGGAGACGGACAAGGCTGGATTCCGGACGGCGCTTATCTGGATCTGTTCCAAATTCACAATCTGACCACCAGGCAGCAGGTGGATCAGATTTATGAGGCCCTGGAGTTGCGCGGCGGGAAGATGCCGGACCGCATCGGAGCCCTGGCCGGGCTGTTAGACTACCGCGACGGCACCAATTTTACCGGATTGAACCCTGAATACCGCCGCTGGATCCGGCACATCGGCATCAGTGGGCATCAAAGTTCTCAGGTGCTGATGTACGCCGTCCAGCGAGACGAGCTGAACATTTTGGACACGGTGTTGGTGGCATTGAACGCCAACGACCGGCATTATTTCTCGCACCAATACAACGTGATCCCGGTGGCGCGCGCCAGGGGCATGGGAATCATCGCCATGAAGCTGTTCTCGGCGGGCGGCATCTACACCGGAATGCAGCGCCAGCCGCGCGAGGCCGCGGAATTGATCCGCACAGTCAGCGTGCCGGGCGGGGTGGACAGCGCGGATTTGATCCGCTATCCGCTGTCGGTTCCGGGAGTGGCGGTAGCGATCGCGGGCGTATCGCGGGTGGATCGGGAGCGTCCGGAGAACGATCAGATCGCATACAACCTGACGGCGGCGGCGATGGACCGGGCTTCCGAAGCCGAGCGACAAAGGATCGAACTGGCGGTGGCCGAGCGGCACGGAACCCGCACGAATTACTTTCAGGAAGCTTCGCAAGGCCTGGTGCATCCGCCGGCGCCCAAGGTCGAGCAGGACGGCGATCGCGTCTGGGTGCGCTGGACCACCGGGTTCGCGGCCGCAGAACCGATTCGCTCTTACAAGATTTACTCCGGCCCGGATCTGCGAGCCTGGATTCCCTTCCGGCCGCAGACCACCGAGGCGCCGCTTTCCCTGCCCCTGCCTTCCTACATGGTCGGCGACGATCCGGTACGCGTAGAGGCCTCTACGGAATTGCCGCCGTGGTAGGCGGCCGCCGGGGGCGGTACAATAGCGGCTGTTGCTGGAGGCAGCGGCACGCGAGCGCTTGCGAGTAACCCTGGTGGCGCCGCGCAATCCCCTGAACATCGGCGCGGCGGCGCGGGCGATGAGCAACTTCGGTTTCACATGCCTGCGCGTGGTGAATCCTTACGAGGTGGCGTTTCGCGAGGCGCGTTCCGCGGTGGGCGCCGCAGAACTGCTGGCGGCGGCCGAGCAGTTCGGCAGCGTGGCGGAGGCGGTGGCCGATTGCGCGCTGGTGGTGGGCACAGCGGGGCTAAATTTCAGGGAGCCGCAGCATCCGGTCAGACGGCTGGAGCTGGGCGCCCGCCAGATCCGCCGAGCGCTGGGGAGTGCGCCGGCGGCGCTGCTGTTCGGCTCGGAGAAGTTTGGGCTTTCCAACGAAGATCTCAGTTACTGCCATTGGGTGCTCCGCATTCCCACGCGGGAGGAGCATGAATCCATGAACCTCGGACAGGCGGTGGCGGTGTGCCTCTACGAACTGGCGCGAGATTCAGCGGCGGCCCGGCGCCAAGCTGCGCGGCCGCGGCGCGCCAGTGCCGGCGAACTTGACCGGCTGACGGAATTGATGCTGGAGGCTTTGGAGAGCAGCGGCTACTTGAATCCGGTCACCGCCGCATCCACGCGATTGAAAACCCGACGACTGGTACGGCGTCTGGAGCTTTCCGCCAAAGACGCTCAAGTGTTGATGGGAATGTTTCGCCAGATCATTTGGAAGCTGGGGAGCAAGCGAGAATGAGCAAGACCGAAATGCGATTGGAACTGCTGCGCCCTCTGGATGAGGTCTTAGCGGCGCGCATGGTGCGCGCGCATTCCATATACGGCCTGCTGCGTTTGGCGCCGGAGGCTTCCGGCCAGGCGCTGCGCGTCACTTTCGACGCCACCCGATTGACCGAGCAAGACGTGGTCTCCGCGCTGCGCCGCGCCGGCCTGCCGGTCAGCCTGCCCCGCCCGAGCGCCGTTCCCAACCCGGCTTGAACAGCGGCAGATAATTCTCCGGGTGGTAAGGGTGGCGCAGGATCTCCTCGAGATTGAGATCCGTGCCCAGGCCCGGGCGTTGGGGAATCTCGATGTAGCCGTTGACCACTTCCACCGGATGCGTGACGATCTCCCGCTCCCAGGGCTCGTTGAACTCGTCGAAGATTTCGTGTATGAGAAAATTCGGCAGCGAGGCGTTCAGTTGCACGCAAGCCGCCGAACAGACGGGGCCTTGCGCACTGTGCGGCGCGATCATGCCGTAGTGGGCGTCCACCATGTCGGCGATCTTGCGCGCAGCGAACAGGCCGCCCAGGTTCAGCGGTTCAGGCTGATAGATGCTGACCGCGTTGTAGGAGAGCAACTCGGCGAACTGCTGTTTGTTGAAGAGATTCTCGCCGGTGGCGACGGGTACAGGGCTGCGGCGCGCCACTTCAACCATGGCGGCGATGTTGGTGTGCGGCACCGGCTCCTCAAACCACATGGGTCGCAGCGGCGCCATGGCTTCGGCGAACTCGATCGCGGTGGCCACGTTGAAGCGGCAGTGCCCTTCGATCAACAGGTCTACCGAATCGCCGACCGCGGCGCGCACCGCCCGGATGATGTCCAAAGAAAGATCGAACTCGCGCCGGGGGAGCACACGCCAGTTGTCTCCGAAGGGGTCGAATTTGAGGGCGGTATAGCCGCGCCGCACCACGGCGGCGGCTTTTTCCGCGAAGTTTTCCGGGGTGCGGGGACCGCGATACCAGCCGTTGGCGTAGGCCCGCAGTTTTTGGTGACAGCGCCCACCCCAGAGGTTATAGATAGGCTGACCGACCGCTTTGCCGACGATGTCCCAGCAGGCGATCTCAATGGCCGCAACCGCGCACATGTGTATATGCGCGCCGTCGCTATAGACGTCGCGGATGAGTCGCTGGCTTAGAATCTCGATCTGGAAAGGGTCCATGCCCAGCACGAACGGCTTGAGTTCTTGAATAGCCGCCTCGACGGTGCGGGCAAAGTAGTTCAGAGTGCCCTCACCCACACCGTATATGCCTTCGTCGGTGGATACTTTGGCGAACAGCCAGTTTTTCCAGGGATTGCCGGCGATATAAGTGTCAATGGCCGTAATCTTCATCGCTGTTATGATAGCGGAGCTTCTCAGGTCGCCGGTTCGGCCCGGACCGGATTCTCCAATACCCCCAGCCCTTCGATTTCGACGCGCACCACGGCGCCGGGCGCCATAGGACCCACTCCGGCCGGAGTGCCGGTAGAGATCAGATCGCCGGGCTCGAGCGTCATCACTGCCGTTACGTAGGCGATTATCTCAGCGACCGAGAAGATCATCTCGGCGGTCGAAGCTTCCTGCACCTTTTCCCCGTTGAGCCAGGTGCGCAAACGCAGGGCCTGAGGCGACAGGTGTTCGGCCGGTACAATCCACGGGCCGACGGGGCAGAAAGTGTCGAAACCCTTGGCGCGAGTCCATTGGCCGTCTTTTTTCTGAAGGTCTCGCGCCGTAACGTCGTTGACGCAGGTGTAACCCAGGATATACTGTGCGGCCTGTTCGGGGCGCACGCGCCTGGCCCTGCGCCCTATCACTACGCCCAGCTCGCCTTCGTAATCCACGCGCGCGGAAAGGCGCGGGCAAACAACGGGGTCGCCGTGAGCGGCCAAAGCAGAGGGGGGTTTCAAGAAAATGAGCGGCTCGGCAGGCACAGGGTTGCCCAATTCCTGAGCGTGCTCGTGATAGTTACGCCCCACACAGACGATTTTGGAAGGCCAGCAGGGGGGCAGCAGGCGCACTTCCTGAAGCGGCCAGGCGGCCCCGTTACGTCCTTCCCACAGAGCGCCGGTTTCAAACACGGTGCGGTCCTCGACGACACCGTACTTGACAAGAGGCGATGTGTCCGGCGTGGCGGCCGGCAAAGCGGGGTCAAGGGTGAAACGAACCAATCTCAAGGTGCGGTAACCTCCACAGGGGATGATGGGGCGCTTTCGTTGCCGTCCGCATCTACGGCGGTGACGGCGTAACGATAGCGCTTGCCGGATTCAGTGTTGCGGTCTGAGTAACTAGGCAGCTCCAATATGTTGCTCAATGGCGCCAGTGCTTCTCCCTCCGCCGCCCGCCAGACACGGTAGCCGCGCAGGTCGGGTTCAGTATTTGGATCCCAGGCCAGTTCCACACCGCGCAGACCCGCGGCAACACGCAAGCCGCGCGGCGCGGCCGGCGGGAAGCGGTCCACGGGAGTTATGGAAACCGGCTGAGAAAGTTCGCTGACGGCTTCCGAGTCGCCGGTCTTCAGGAAAGCCTGGACGCAATATTCGAAGCGGCGGCCGAAGGCGGCGCCAGGGTCGGTGAATTCAGGCTTGTCGCTCTCACCGATGGGTTCGATGTCCTGCCCCTCGGCTTCGCGGCGAAATATGCGGAACCTCACCTGCGGCTGCGTCCTGGCGGCGGCCCAGCGCAAGCGCACACCGGCGGGAGCGGACTCGGCCCTCAGCTCGGCCGGGGTCTCGAGCGGCGGCACGACCGGCACCACAGCCAGGTTGGACCATTCGCTCAGACGTCCCTTCGGCCCGGCGGCGCGCACGCCGAGGACAAGCTCCCGGCCAACCCAGGGACGCGCCGGGAAGGAAACCCTGGCAGGGCCTGGCTGAGCGGTCTGAACCGGGATGGGCTGAGCCTGAGCGGCCCAGCGGCGGGTGTCGAAGTAGCCCTCGGGCGGCGGTCCGGCGCGCAGTTCCACCACGGGCAGTCGGCGCAACGCCAAACCGTCCGTCGTCAGCGCCGGCAGCGTGAACTCGACTATGACAAGTTCACCTTGCTGCCTGGCCCGCAGGTCGGTGATGCGCTCGGGGATGTTAAGCGAGGGCGGCAGGGGATCGCCGGGCGCGCCGCAGCCGGCCAGCAGAACAGCGAGAGCAACAAGCGCCAGCGCCGGACGGCTCACAGGATATACCGAGTCAGGTCCTGGTCCTTGATGATGTCAGCCAACTGCCGGCGGACGTAGGCGGCGTCAATGCGCACGTGCTTCTTTTTCAGATCCGGTCCCTCGAAGGAGATTTCCTCCAGGACCTTCTCCATGATGGTGTGCAGGCGGCGGGCGCCGATGTTTTCGGTGCTCTCGTTGACGCGGGCAGCATAGCGAGCAATTTCCTCCAGGGCGTCCTCGGTGAAGGTGAGTTTGATTCCTTCGGTCTCCAGCAGGGCGGTGTATTGCTTGACCAAGGCGTTTTTCGGCTCTTTGAGGATGCGGATGAAATCCTGCTCGGTGAGCGGCTTCAGCTCCACGCGGATGGGGAAGCGCCCCTGAAGTTCGGGGATCAGATCGCTGGGTTTCGAGACATGAAAAGCGCCGGCGGCGATGAACAGGATGTGGTCGGTGCGCACGAAACCGTAGCGGGTGTTGACGGTAGTGCCTTCGACGATGGGCAGGATGTCGCGCTGCACGCCCTCGCGACTGACGTCCGGGCCGTGCCCGCTCTCGCGGCCGGCGATCTTGTCGATTTCGTCCAGAAAGATGATGCCGCTGCGTTCGACACGCTCCAGGGCCACGCGGGTTACCTGATCCATGTCAATCAGCTTCTGCTCCTCTTCCTGGGTGAGGTAGTCAAGGGCCTCGCTGACCCGCATCTTGCGCTTGCGGGTGCGCCCGCCGAACAGGCCGGGAAGCATATCGCGAATAGAGACGTCCATCTCCTCGACGCCGCTGCTGGTGGTGATCTGGAAGGTGGGGCCGGGTTCGCGGACGTCAATTTCAACTATGCGATCGTCGAGTTTTCCGGCGCGCAGCCGTTCGCGCAGCTTCTCGCGGGTGCGCTCCAGGCTCTCGCTGGGCTCGGGCTGGGCGGGCATGAGCAGCTCCAGCAGGCGGTCTTCGGCGTTCCGCTCGGCGCGATCGCCCACTTCCTCGGCCCGTTCCTGGCGCACCATATCAATGGCGATCTCCACCAGGTCGCGGATCATGGATTCCACGTCGCGGCCTACATAGCCCACTTCAGTGAACTTGCTGGCCTCGACCTTTAAGAAGGGGGAGTTGGCCAGTCGCGCCAGGCGCCGGGCGATTTCGGTCTTGCCCACGCCGGTGGGGCCGATCATGAGGATGTTCTTGGGCATTACCTCTTCGGCCATCTCCGGATCCAGGCGCTGGCGCCGGATGCGGTTGCGCAAGGCTACCGCCACGGCGCGTTTGGCTTCCATCTGGCCGACCACATATTTGTCGAGCTCTCGGACGATTTCGCGGGGAGTAAGTTCGTCAAGCGCGGGCTCTTCCTCTACGGATTGCACGGGAAGATAGATAACCATCAGCCCAGCTCCTCGTAAGTTACTTTCTCGTTAGTGTAGATGCATATCTGGCCGGCGATCGCCATAGCTTCTTCGGCGATGCGGCGGGCATCCAACTTGGTGTTGCGCATGAGCGCGGTGGCGGCGGCCTTGGCGAAGGGACCGCCCGAGCCGATGGCCGCCACTCCCTCGTCGGGCTCGATCACGTCGCCGGAGCCGCTGATGATGTAAGTGTTGGCGGCGTCGGCCACCAGCAACAGCGCTTCCAGGTGTCGCAGGACCCGGTCGGTGCGCCATTCTTTGGCCAGCTCGATTACAGCGCGAGTGAGGTTGCCGTTGTGTTGCTCGAGCTTGGCCTCAAAACGGGCGAACAAAGCCACGGCGTCGGCGGTCGAACCGGCGAAACCGGCCAGAATCCGGTCGTTGTACAGGCGGCGCAGCTTGCGCGCCGAGGCCTTGAGCACTTCCTGGCCGATGGTGACCTGGCCGTCGCCCGCCATCACGACCTTGCCGTCGCGGCGCACGCAGAGGATGGTGGTGGAGCGGGCAGGCAGAGCAGCCTGGGCGGGAGGATGCGCCTTGGACATGGGATCGTTTTCATTGTAGCGCGGCGGGGCGGGACGCCATCGCGGCGGCTGCTTGAGGGACCGGCGCGGCAAAGCGCCGTCCGCAGGCGAGCGGCTTCAGGCCTCCGCCAGGGGCCGGTAAGCGGCGGCGGTCGTATCGGTCTCCCAGATCTTGACCTGGGAGACGCGCACGCCGTTTCCGCGGGCGGTCGGGCTCAAGGTCCTTTCGATCTCCTGGCAAAAATAGCGCGCCATGTTTTCGGCCGTGGGATTGATTTCATCAAACGGCGGAACCTCGTTGAGCAGGCGGTGGTCCAGGCGTTCGACGACGATTCTCAGCGCGCGCTTGAGCTCCGCGAAATCTACGAGCAAACCCGTAGGGTCCAGTTGCTCGCCCGCCAGCGTCACTTCGACCTTGTAATTGTGGCCGTGAAGTTTCTCGCACTTGCCGTGATAGCCGCGCAAGGCGTGGGCGGCGGCAAAGCTCTCCTCGACGGAAATTTCAAACATTGAAGAACCTCTCCACGTCTTCGAGCCTGGTGGTGAAAGAGTACTCCGGCAGGCTACGGAAAAACACCTGGCCGTAAGATTGCTTGCTGATCCGATTGTCTAACAGAACCAGCACGCCGCGGTCGGCGGCGCTGCGAATCAATCTGCCGAAGCCTTGCTTCAAGGCCAGCGCAGCCTGAGGGATCTGGTACTGGTAAAAAGGGTTGCCGCCGTCTTCGCGAACGGCCCGGATGCGGGCTTCGACCACCGGGTCAGTGGGCACCGCAAAGGGCAGCCGGTCAATAATCACGCAACTGAGCTGCTCGCCGGGCACGTCCACGCCCTGCCAGAATGAAGCGGTGGCGAACAGCACGCAGTGCGGCGTGCGGCGAAATTCATCCAGGAGGGCGCTGCGCGGCCCGGTTCCTTGCAACAAACAGGGATACTCAACGGCCAGTGAAACCTGATCGTAAATCTGGCGCATCTGCTGGTGGCTGGTGAAGAGCACGAAGGCCCGGCCCCGGCTATGGCGCAGGATGCGCACGATTTCTCCAGCGGCCTGACGAGCGAAGCCGGGTTCGCGCGGGTCTGGCAGATGCTGAGGAACGTAAAGCAAGACTTGCCGGCGGTAGTCGAAATGCCCCGGGACAATCAGGGTGCGGGCTTCGCCGACCCCCAGGCGCTGCCGGACGTAATCGAAGCTGCCGCCCACCGCCAGCGTGGCTGAAGTCAGCACCACCGAATCCACGCGCGCGAAGAGCTTCTCGGCCAGGATCGCCGCGACGTCTATGGGAGTGGCTTGCAGAAAGCAGCCGCGTCCCCGGCGCTCGATCCAATAGACAAATCCCCGGTCCGCAGCTTCCATCCAGAAACGCAGATTGCGGGCCAGCTCGCCGGTACGCCGCAGCAGGGGCCCGACTTCCTCAGGCGGATTCTTGATCAACCCCAGGTGCGCAGCCAACAGTTCCAACCCGCGCAACAGGTCCAGATAGGCTTGCTCGTGACGCTCGAGAAACTCCTGCTGCTCGCGAAAAGCCCAGCGGCCTTCCTGCTCGCCAAAAAGCGAGAAAAAGCCTTGGGCCAGCTCATCCAGCCGCTGGAGAACCCGGTCCAGCTCGCCGGAGCCGAACTCCTTGCGACGCGCCACCGCAGCGACATCCCGGCGGAGCTCCTGGAACTGGTAGTTGGATACTTGCACGCCGAAGTACTGCCCGGCCACTTCCTCGATCTCGTGGGCCTCGTCTAAGACCACTGCCGAGTATTCGGGAATCACCGCGCCTGCGTCGTTCTCCTTGAGCGCCAAATCGGCAAAGAACAGGTGGTGATTGACGATAATGATGTCGCTGGCCAGGGCCCGCTGGTGCATCAGGGTGAGAAAGCAGCGCTCGAACTGCGGGCATTTCTGGCCGGAGCAAAGCTCCCGTCGGGCGTCCAGCTTGGACCAGGCGGCGCTTTCTTCCGGCAGGGTCTTGATCTCGGCGCGATCGCCGGTTTGGGTAGTTTGTTCCCACGCGCGAATCACCTGGAAGTCGGCGACTTCCTCCAGGCCCTCGAGCAGCAGCTCCTTGTCGGCATCGTAAACCTTCTGCCGGCAGACATAGTTATTGCGGCCCTTCATGTAACAGACTTCTAATTTCCGTCCCAGGTGCTCTTCAAGGAAGGGAACATCCTTGTAGTAAAGCTGTTCCTGGAGGTTCTTTGTGCCGGTGGAAATTACAACGCGCTTGCCGGAGAGGATGGCGGGAACAAGATAAGCCAGCGTTTTTCCGGTACCTGTGCCGGCCTCCACGATCAGGTGGCGACCCTGGGTCAAGGCCTCCCAGACGGCTTCGGCCATCTGCAACTGGCCGGGACGGTACTCATAGTTCGGGTGCCACCGCGACAGGGCGCCCTTGGGTGCAAACACCTGGCGGACTGTAGGCTCGCGCGTGCCCGCGGGCATGGCCTACTTTCAGTATAGGGGCGGCGTGGCGGGCGCCGTCTCAGGAGGCAACCTCGAAGTCCCAACCGAAACCCGGCGCGTCGGAAGGGCGGGTGTAGATGCCCTCCGGGCCGCGACTGAGCAGGTTGTCCTCCTCATACCGCCGGTAGACTTCGGGCGGGCCGCCGGGCGCCGGCATGAACAGCTCCGCCCAAGGACTGTTGACGGTGGCCATGATGAAATGCACGGCATCGCGGCCGCCCCCGCCGTGGGGGATCACCGGAATGTCATAGGCGGCGGCCAGAGCCGCTATGCGGCGGAGTTCGGTCAGGCCGCCGCACCAGTGTATGTCCGGCTGCCAGATGGCCGCCGCGCGATGTTCCAGCAACTGGCGAAAGCCGTAGCGGGTATACTCGTGCTCGCCGGTAGCGATGCGCGTGGTCTTGATGGCGGCGTTCAGCCTGCCGTAGCCCGCATAGTCGTCCGGCGGCAGGCATTCCTCCATCCAGTAAACGCGATAAGGCGCCGCCAGTTCGGCCATCTCAAGGGTGTAATCCTCCCTCCAAGCCATCCAGCAATCCAGCATGATGTCCCCGTCAGGTCCCAAGGCTTCGCGGGTGCGGCGAATGAGTTCAAGGTTCTTCTTCATGCCTTCCCGGCCGTCGGCGGGGCCGTGCGGCATAGCCAGTTTCAAGCGGCGGTAGCCGAACTCTATGTGCTGCTCCACATCATTGCCGGTGCAATAAGCCGGGATACGCTCCTTGGTAGCGCCGCCCAAAAGGCGGTAGACGGGCTCGCCCAGGGCCTTGCCGACCAAGTCCCAAAGCGCCAAGTCCACTCCGCTGATGGCGTTGACGGCGACGCCCATGCGCCCGTAGTGCATGGTGCCGCGCCACATGATGTCCCAGAGTTTTTCGACATCGAATGGGTCCTCGCCGACCAAGAGCTTGCTCAGGTGGCCTTCTACCACCGCGCCGCCGCCCGGTCCCCCGGAGCCGTAGCCTTTGACGCCCTTGTCGGTGCTTATCTCAACCGTGAAAGGATCCAGACGTCCCGGATCCGGGAAATAGAGGGAGCGGCGAGCCTTGTACTTCGGGTAAACCGACATCGGGCTGGCGACCTCAACCCCTTGGGTGGACCACGATCCGGGCGCGGGCTGGTAGGCAGGAAGCGGACGCCTGGGCCTGGTACGCACAAGCCGGACGGCGGTTATCTTCAGGCGGCTCTTTTCATGCTCGAACGGCAGGGCCAGCGGGGCAGCTAAGGCCCCGGCGGAACAGGCGCCCAAAAACTCTCTACGGCGCATCGGCGGCATCTCCCCAGCCAGTATGTACGCCCCCTGGCCGGGAATGTCAACAGCCCGGAGTCTGCACCCTCATCCCCGCCGCCGGCGGCGCCTGTTCTTGCGCCGGTTGGACGAGTCCGGGAGCTATCTGCTTATCCCTCCAAGAGTTTGATTGCCGAGTAAAGCCCCCCTAGCACCAGCAACGTAACCACCACCGCAAGGCCCCACCGCAGCAACCTCTGAGCAGGCGTGCTTTCCATCGCCTGGTCGTGCTTGATGTGCTCATCAAGACTTTCGAACATGGCCCCACCTCCTGATGCACAGGCCCGTATGAGACCGACATTTATGACGGTTATATTTTAGTATGGTTGAGGACAAAAGGCACGCGGAAAATTGGGGGCCCTGCGATTCAGACACTGTGGAGGGGTAGGAGCGCGTGCCCGGGCCGGAGCGGGCAGGGACGGGAGAAAAACGGCGAGCTCAATCCCCGCGTGCGGCGTCGATCTCCCGATGGATGACCACCGTCACGGGCACCGGACAATCGCTCCAACTCCCCGCCGGGCCGGGTGCGCCGCCTAAAAGCTCAGCCGCAAGCCGAAGCGCATTTGGCGCTGGGACGGGGTCGCCAGGGCCGTCAGCGTGCTGGTGATGGAGGAAAAATTGTTCAGCGCCTGGATCGTGCCGTCAGGGTTCAAGCGCATGCTGGCCACGTTGGCCGAGGGGTTGGCGAACTTGGGCGTATTGGTCAGGTTGAACGCCTCGGCCTTGAACTCCATCTTGAGGCGTTCGCTGAGTGCGAAGGTGCGGAACAAGCTGAAGTCCAAGTTCCACATGCCCGGGCCGTACAGCGTGTTCCGGCCCGTGGTTCCGAAGCGTACTCCCGTGGGCTGGCGGAAGGCCAGCGGATCGAACCAGGTCTTGTTGGAGCCGATCTCGCCCGGAATTTTCACCTTGCCGGAAACGACCAGATCGGCAGTCTGCGAGCTGCCCGGCGCGTTGAGCGAGGAGCCGTCCGCCGTCACCGTAAAGGGCGTTCCGCTGTAAGCACCCCAGACCCCGTTGGTCTGCCAGCCGCGCAACAGCCAGGAGGCAGGGCCGGCGGCGGCAAACTTCTTCCCCGGCCCGAAAGGCAGCTCGTAAAGGAAGCCCAAAGTGAACATGTGGGTGCGATCGTAGCCCGCCGGCGCGCGGTTGCGCCGGAGGGTCGGCCCCCAGTTCGTCAAGGGCATCCCCGCCCAGCCGTCCTCGTCCGCCCAGTTGATGGTCTTCGACCACGTGTAAGCGCCTTTGAGGAACAGCCCGCCCGCGACCCGGCGATTGAGCGCCATCTGCAAGGAATGGTAGTTGCCGCTCACCCAACCGTCCCACATCAAAGCGGCGATCTGCCGGCCCTGCGTCGCGGCCAGGGGCCGGCCGGCTGGACCGCCGCCCGGAGGCGCGGCGTTGATGTCCAGGTCGGCCAACTGGTGCACGGTCTGCGTGCCCACGTAAGCTCCCGAAACCACGACCTCGCCCGGCAGCCTCCGCTCGAGAGTGAAGTTCCAGGACTGGATGTAACCCCGGTGTATCTCGCCTGCCCAGGGACTGCGCGGGCCCATGTCCACGCTCGAGGGCAGCTCCAGCACCCCCTTGCTCACGTCCGGCAGCGGCACGGCAGGGATCCCTTTATCCAGCGTGTCAATCCAGGCCCAGGGATGCGAGGAAACGAAGGAAGCGCTAATGCTCGCCGGATAAAGACCCCGCAACGGCCGCGAGAACGGCAACGGGTCGTAGGTCATGCCGTAGCCGCTCCGCACGACCGTGTTCGGGCTCAAGCGCCAGGCGAAGCCCAGCCTCGGGCCGAACAGCTTCCTGCTGGTGGTAATGCCCACATTGTCCGGATTGCCTCCCAGCCGGCCCAAATACACAAGGTTCGTCGCCGGATCCCAGCGTTCGATGCCGCGGTCGCGCCGCGTGATCAACGGATAATATTCGTAACGCAAGCCCAAATTCAGCGTCAGGGTGCGAGTAAGCTGCCAGCGGTCCCGCACATACCAGCCGAATTGCCATTCCCGGTTGGTCATTTCGAAAAACTGCACCGTCTTGCCCATGGAGGTGACCAGGCCGAGCAGGAACGTCGCGTATTGGTTCAAGTAGTTGGCCGTGTAACCCCGGGTCCCGGTGGCGTTGCCGCTGAAGGTCAGGCTGCCCCGCGGTCCCGAGCCCACTTCCGGCTGCCAGTGGTCCATGTGGTAGCGCACCATGTCGAATCCCCAGCGCAGCTCGTGGGCGCCCTGAATCTTGGTCGCATTGACCGTGTAGGTATAGGCCCGCTCCTTGCGGAACAAGGGAAGGTACCCGAACGTGTTGCCCCAAGCCGTGAACCCATGGTTGATGGCCGGCATGCCACTGTAACAGGCCCCGCCGGCCATCTCGGGGCAGGCCTTCTTCACCTGCGCCGGACCCCCGGCATATCCCGTCACCACCGGATCGTTGGTGTTGGGGATGCCCCAGACCTCGGTGCCGATATTGCTCCCGAAGTCGGGCGCCACGCGCGACTGCTCGAATTTCGTAAACGCCACGGTGGCGTCCAGCACCAGGGTCGGCGACGCCGTCCAGGTCTGCCCCACGGTGAAGATGTTCACGTCCATGATGTTGGTTCCCGGACTTCCCGCCCGGCTCAAGCCAGGACCGCCCACTTCCCCCAGGGCGAACTTGGAATTCCAGTAACCGTCCATGCGGCTGTACTTACCCCAAATCGCTAACTCCGGACGGGCGTTCCAGTTGATTTTCAGGTCATAGTGCTTGCGGTTCAGTTTCTCCGTGGCCGCGCTGTAGTAATTGTTGAGCGTACCCTGCGAGGTCCCCGCCAGGTTCGGCAGCGGCGCCTTCTCTTGAATCCGCCGGCTGATCGGATGGATCCGCCCCGCCGGAAGGCGGTTGCCCGGGAAAGGACTCCGCCCGCTGCCGTCCGGATTGCCCGTCAAGGGATCGTAAATCGTCGCCGCCAGCCCGCTGAAATCTCCGTTCCGAATGGCTTGTGTGGGAACCGAATCGTTGGGCCGCGACACGCCCTGCCGCTCCAGAGTGGTCTCTTGGCTGAAAAAGTAAAACAGCTTGTCTTTGACGATGGGACCGCCCAGGGTGCCGCCGAATATGTTGAAAATGGACTTCGGCTTGCCTTGGCTCGCGGGCAGGAAGAAATTCCGGGCGTACAGGCGCTGGTTGTCATGGTAATGGTAGGCCACGCCGTGCACCTCGTTGGCGCCGCTCTTGGTGGCCACCGTGACCGCCACCCCGCCGGCGATCCCTTGCTCGGCATCGAACGACCCCGTGCTGATATTCACCGTGTCAATGGATTCGACCGGAGGCACGTAGACCAGATGCTGAGGGAGCCAGATGAAGACGTTGGTCGCGCCGTCCACCCGCGTACGGTTGTTGTTCAGCGCCGTGCCGTTGACGTTCATCCCCAAACCGCGCCCGATGGCGTCTCCCAGGTGCTGGAAGTTGGCCGGCGTAGCGCCCGGAACCAGGTTGATCAGGCTCTGGAAATTGCGGTAATTGGAGAGCGGCAGGTTGCTCACCTCCCGGCTGCCGATCTCCGCCCGCACGTCGCTCTTGTCGGTCTGGAGCATGGCCGCCGAAGCAGCCACCGTGATCTGTTCGGTCACCGTGCCCACTTCCAGCCTGAAATCCGCCCGCGTCACCGTGTTGATCGTGACCGTAACGTCTTCCCGAGTGACGGTGCGGAACCCCGAAGCGGACACCCGGAGCTGGTAGCGGCCGGGCAGCACGTTCACCAGCGCGTAGCGGCCCGCGGGATCGGTTTTGGTCTCCCGGCTCACGCCCGTGTCTTTGCTGGTGATGGCGACCGTGGCCTGCGGCACCACGGCATCGCTCTGGTCCACGACCGTCCCCACGATCGAGCCATAGAGAACTTGCGCCGCTGCCGGCCGTACCCCCAAGCCGACAACACACGTCACAGCGGCGAAAACAAAGCGTCGCATTGGCTTTCCCCCTCGGCGTCATTGTCTCCGCCCGCCCGCGAGCTTGTCAAGCCGAATCGCCCCTTGCCTGCGATCAGCCCCTCAGGCCGCTAGAAAGGTCATATTACTGCCCGAATCGCAGTTGGGGGCCTCGCAGCAGGCGACCAACGGCGTGTCCGCCCCGGCGCCGGGCGGCGGCCTACAACCCCATGCGCTCCAGCTTGCGGTACAGGGTCTTTCGCTCTATCCCGAGTATCCTGGCAGCCCGGCTCTTGTTGCCCCCGGTAGCCTCAAGCACCCTGCGGATTTGCTCCTCTTCGGCGGCGGCGAGGGTTTCGGCGGCGTGCTCGCGGGGCGCCGTCGCCGCGATCGCGTCTTCTACCGCGGGACCGTCAATGCGACCGTTCGGCGCCAGGATTACCAAGCGTTCGATCATGTGCTGGAGCTGGCGGACGTTGCCCGGCCAAGTGTAATCTTCCAGCGCGCGGAGGCCGTCAGGCAACAAACGCGCCTGCTGGCCGTAACGTTCGTTGTATTTCTTTAAGAAGAACTGGACCAACAGGGGCACGTCGCCGCGGCGCTGGCGCAGGGGGGGCATGACAATACGAACCACGTTGATGCGAAACCACAGATCCTGGCGGAACTTGCCGTCTTCGACCTGCTTTTGCAGATCGCGATTGGTGGCGGCAATCACGCGGACGTCCACCGGCTTGGGACGAGCCGCCCCTAGAGGCCGGATCTCGCGGTCCTGGAGGAACCTAAGCAGCTTCAACTGGAAACCCGGTTCGATGTCCCCGATTTCATCCAGCAGAACTGTACCCCTGTGGGCGGCTTCAAATACCCCGACACGGTCGCGGTCGGCGCCCGTGTAAGCGCCCCGCAGAGCGCCGAAGAGCTCACTTTCCAGCAGGCTGGGGGCGATGGAAGCGCAATCCACGGCCACAAAAGGCTGGCCGGCCCGGGGGCTCTGGGCGTGGATCAGGCGGGCCACCAATTCTTTTCCCGTGCCGGTCTCGCCTTCAATCAACACCGTGGCATCGGTGGGCGCCACTCGGGAGATGACCTTGTAGATTTCGACCATCTGCGGCGAGCTGCCGATCATCTGGCTCTCAGGCGGCTCGTCGGCTTCAGGCTCTTCAGGTTGCTCGGATCGAGCAGCGCGGGCCTTCTCGGCGCGCTTTACGGTGTCCAACATCCGTTCCAACTCGAAGGGTTTGGCGATGTAATCAAACGCACCGCCCCGGGTGGCCGCCATTACGGTTTCCATGGTTCCTCGCGCCGTCATCAGTATCACGGCGCAAGAGGGATCACGCCGCCTGGCCGCCTCCAAAACATCCAGCCCGGTGCGCTCGTCCAAGTAGATGTCGGAGATGACGATCGGATATGCCTGCTCGGCCAATCGCTCCAGGGCTTCGCGAGTGGAAGCCACCGCGTCCACCTGGTAACCCTCCAGCTCGAGGAAGGTCACGATGGTAGTGCGCACGGCAGTGTCGTCTTCGACCACCAACAAGCGCTGCAACTTCCCTACCTCTGTTCGAATTCAGCCGCGCGGCGCGGCGCTGAGTTGACGCCGGCCCCGCTCTCGGTGCGGGCCGGTAATACCACTGTAAAACAGGAGCCCTTGCCGGGCTCGCTCTCGACCTGAATGGAACCGCCGTGGAGGCCGACGATCTCCTGCACGATGCAGAGGCCGATGCCGGCGCCGGCCTCGCCGGAGGCCTCGGCGCGCCGCGTGCGGTAGAACTTCTGGAATATCTTGCGCAGCTCCTGGCGGTCCATTCCGATGCCCTGGTCGCGCACGGCGATCTGCACCCGCTCTCCACGGCGGTGACCGGTAACGGACACCTCGGTCTCGGCCGGTGAGTACTTGATGGCATTGGTCAGCAGGTTGTAAATGGCGTACTCCATCAGCTCGCGATCGCCGGCGAGGGTGCCGTCAGAGACCGGCTCCGCTCGCAACCGTATGCGCTTGCGTTCCGCCAGGGGTCGCGCGCGGGCCACGCATGCTGAGACCACTTCGTCGGCCTCGAACGGCTCGCGCCGCAATTCGATCTGACCGGCGGAGAGCCGCTCCACGCTCAGAAAGGTCTCGATCATTCGGCCCAAGCGTTTGGATTCGGTGTTGATCAGCTCGGCGATTTGCCGCCGCTTGTCTTCACTCAGGTTATAGCGGGCCATAAGCTCGCTAGATCCCTGAATAGCGGTCAGCGGGGTGCGCATCTCGTGAGTGACGAAGTGCATGGCCTGCTGATAGCGGGTCTTGTCAGCTTCGGCCTTACGCCACCGGCGGCGCACGATGAGGAATTGGTAGGCCCCGGCGCCCACAGTAGAGAGCCAGGCCGCCAGCGCCGGGCCGAAATAGGGGAAGACCACGTTGCGCGCGAACAGCCAGTAGGGCGCCAGATGGGCGGTGACCAGCACCAGCGCGGCCAGCAAGTAGGCCTGCCAGCCTGATCGCAGCCAGAAAGCCAATCCCGCAGCCGCAACCAGGACGAGGCTGAAGCCCAACGGCCAGAGAAGCGGAGCATCGCGCAGAAACTCGCCGCGCTCCAAAGTCTCATAGACGTTGGCGTGCACCTCGACGCCCTGCATAGTGCGCCCATAGGAGAAGGGCGTCATCAGCCGGTCTCGGGCTGCCGAAGGCGCGGTTACGCCGACGAAGACAGCTCTGTCGCGGAACTCAGCGGCGCGCTCCGGCCGCGTGAGCAACTCCGCCACCGACACGCGCGGGATGGCGGAGATTCCCCACGGTCCCGGCGGCAGGTAGCGTACGCGCAGCGGGCGCTGAGGGTCGTGCCCGGTGGGAATTGTCCTACCGGCGATTTCCAGTTCATCAGGGGATTCCAGGATGCCGTCGGCTTGGCGGGCCAACCGGAAGGCCTCTAGGGCCAGCGCCCAACGACGATCGCGAGCGCTGGCTTTTGCCAACGGGATCCGGCGGGTTACGTTGTCGAGCGGGTCCGGGTCTGCGTGCACGTGGCCTAGCGCGGCGGCGTGCCGGCGAAATCGCGGCAGCGGGTCCTCCCAGCGCCGCCCGTCCTCAACCAGTTCGCAAGCCAGCACCAGGCGCGGCGTCCGGGCCAGGGCGGCCTCCAAGCGGCTGTCTTCTTCCGGGTCACCTTCGTCCGCCAACGTCACGTCAACTGCGACGGCGCGCGGCGAGACCCTGACAACCCGCTCCAAGCCCTCGGCCAGGATCTCGCGCAGATGGCGGATGCCGCCCATCCGCCCCAGGGTAGCCTCATCCACGATCAGCAGAGCGGCCGCGGCGGCGCGCGCCGGCGGAGGCCGGCGGCGGAACATCCAGTCGTAAGCGTAGTTGTCAATCTGCCCGCCAAGCCAGCCGCCGGCCAGAGCCAGCGTGAACGCGATCGCCAGCACAACCAGGTAACCCGTGACGTATCTGGGCGCCGGCCCCATGAGACGCCCCTCATCGGGAGGCGACTGCTCCCCCCGCTCGCTGCATCTGTTTCTCGATTTCCTCAGCCTCGCGCGGCAGAGCCCCGCTCAGCAAGCGCGCGCCGTTTTCGGTAACCAGCACCATATCCTCAATGCGGATGCCGATGCCTTCCTCCTTTATGTAAACACCGGGCTCGAGCGTTATTACGTCACCAGGTTCCAGCGGCAGGTTGACGGTCTCATTGTGGACGTCGTGCACGTCCAAGCCGACGCGGTGAGCGATAGGATGCAGCAGGCGATCACCAAGCGACCGGCCTTGCAGATCCTTGCCGTGCGAGTCAATGTAATCGCGCGCCACCTTGTACAGCCCGGTGAGATTATCTCGACTTCCCAACTGCACACCGGGGCGCACGGCGTCGAAGGCGGCCTTCAATGCCCCTAATACGAGATCGTACAGCTCGCGCTGGCGAGCAGTGAAACGCCCGCTGATCGGCACGGTGCGCGTCAGATCGGCCGCGTAGCCGCCACAGCTTGCACCGACATCCATCAGTAGAAGGTCGCCGGCCTCCATGCGGCGGGCATTCTTCTCGTAATGAAGAATGAGCGCGTTCGCACCCGAGGCCACGATAGGCGCGTAGGCGGCATCCTCGCACCCCCGTTCCAGAAACAGGCCCACCATGGTGGCCGCAATCTGGTACTCGTAAAGCCCGGGAGCGATGCGTTTCCAGGCCGCCCGGTGCGCCTCGACGGTCACCGCTATGCTGCGCTCGATCTGGGCCAACTCGCGGGCGGATTTTTTCATGCGCAAGCGCGCCACGGCGGCACGGGCATCCGCCGGCGGTCGCAAGGGGGCCAGAGTTCGGAGCTTCTCAGCCTCCGGGCTGGAGCTGAGCGTGTACAACTTCGGATGCGAGTTCAGGGCGCGGAGCAACTCCGTCTCCAGACGCGAGCGCGGCAGAACGGTCTCGAAGCCGGTCAGCTCACGGGCCTGAGGATCCTCGGCGGACAGCCGCGGACCGTCATAGATCAGCGTCCGGGCATCTGGCTTGGGCAGGAACAGAATCTCAGCGCCGGGCGCCAGCAACAAGGCCGCACCGGGTTCCTGCCATCCGGTCAGGTAGTAGAAATTGGATTCCTGCCGGAAGCCTGCGCGCCCGCCGGCTGCCCCGTCGCTACGGCCGAACAACACGATGACGCCGTCTGGCAAGGCGTTCAGCAAAGCCGCGCGGCGCGAGCGGTACTCGTTAATAGCGTCCCGATCCTGCGCGCACGCGCACAGGCAGAACAACACTAGCGCCCCTCGCATAAATTACGAGTATATCGCCGGCAGCGCGCGGCAGCGAAAGGAAAGCTCACGAGTCCCCGCGGAAACGTTGTAGACTGCAATTAGCGACCCCTCCGGGGGCAAGTCGGAGTACGGAAATGCGAACCCAGTGGGTGGCCAAGCGTCAGATGGATCCTGTCCGCACGCAGATGCACTACGCGCGCCGGGGCATCATCACCGAGGAGATGGCCTACGTGGCGCAGCGGGAGAATCTGCCCGCGGAGCTGGTGCGCGCGGAAGTGGCGCGCGGGCGGCTGATAATCCCGGCCAATGTTCATCACACCAATTTGGAGCCGATAGGCATCGGCATCGCGACGCGCTGCAAGATCAACGCCAACATCGGCAATTCGGCCGTGACCTCAGACATCGCCGAGGAGCTGGAGAAGCTGCGTATCGCCGTTCGCTACGGCGCCGACACGGTGATGGATCTTTCCACCGGCGGCGACATCCCGCGCATCCGCGAGGCGATTTTGCGCCACTCGCCGGTTCCGGTAGGCACTGTACCGCTGTATGAGGCGCTCGCGCGCGTGCGGAACGTAGAAGATCTGACGCCGGAGTTGGTGCTGGAGGTCATAGAGGAGCAAGCCGAGCAAGGCGTGGATTACATGACCATTCACGCCGGGGTGCTGGTGGAATACATCCCGCTGGTCACCCGCCGCGTGACCGGAATAGTCAGTCGAGGCGGCTCGATTATGGCCGAGTGGATGGTGCGTAATCACCGCCAGAACTTCCTTTACGAACGCTTCGAAGACATCTGCAAGATCTTCCAGAAGCACGATGTTTGCTTCTCACTGGGCGACGGCTTGCGTCCGGGTTGCCTGGCGGACGCCAGCGATGAAGCGCAGTTCGCGGAATTGAAGACGCTGGGCGAGCTGACGCGCAAGGCCTGGGAGTACGATGTGCAGGTGATGGTCGAGGGGCCGGGCCACATCCCGATGGATCAGATTCAGCTTCAGGTGGAAAAGGAGATGGAGCTTTGCGACGAAGCGCCGTTCTACACCTTGGGGCCGCTGGTCACCGACATCGCTCCGGGTTACGACCACATCACTTCGGCCATCGGCGCGGCCATGATTGCCTGGTACGGAGCCTCGATGCTCTGTTACGTGACGCCCAAAGAACACCTGGGCCTGCCGGATCGCGAGGACGTCAAGCAGGGCATCATTGCTTACAAGATCGCCGCGCACGCGGCCGATGTAGCGAGGCGCCGGCCGGGGGCCCGCGATCGCGACGACGAGATTTCGCGGGCGCGTTACCGCTTTGACTGGTCCCGGCAGTTCGAGCTGGCGCTGGATCCGGAAACCGCGCGGGCCATGCACGATGAGACCCTGCCGGACGCCAGATTCAAGGACGCACACTTCTGTTCGATGTGCGGCCCCAAGTTCTGCTCCATGAACATCTCGGCGCACCTGCCAAGCCTCGCCGGGCCGGCGCAGAAGTGAACAGGAGGCCGAGCCTCAAGCGCGGAACGGGGCGAGCCTCAGGAGCGGGGCGTGCGGCAAGCCACGATGTTTATGTGCGCAGGACCGCCCGCCACAGCCTTCAGCTTTAGCAGCGCCTCGAAGGGACCGATGGGGCCGTCGGCGGCGAACCCGGCTGTGCGAAGCAGTTGCCAGCAGAGGTCGGGACGAGACACCGCCTCCCCGGCAGCCTCGGTCCCGAAGCTGCTAAGCCCGGAGAGAATGAGCACCCAGCCGCTGTCGCCAAGATTGCGAAGCAGCGCCACCGTGGCAAAATCTTCGATGCCGGTTTCGGCCCGGACGAAGCGGGAGGGCTCACCGGGTCTGGGCGCGACGTTTTCAAAGTAGACCCGGCCGTCGGCGGGATCGTAACGCGCCAGGAAATTCAACTGCCGTTCGAACAGCTCGGCCCAGGGATTGCCCCGCGAACTGCCTAGAAGGATCACGTTGCGAGTCTTGAAGTCGCGGATTTCCGCATGCCGGGCGAAACGCACTTGGGTCCACTGGGCGAAGCTGGGATGAATCTGTAGGATCCGGGCCACCACGTTGATGTCCGCCAGGCTGGTGTACTGGCGTCCGGCGATCAGCCGGGCGGCATCCGGGTGGGCGCTGCCGGCAGACTGGACGTAAGACCTGTCAATGTAGTCTTGCAGACCCAGGTTCTGGCGGCTCATGTCCTGCAACAGCGCGAAGTTGGAATCGGCCGCCACCACCAGAGTCGGTTGCTTGCGGTCGTAGAGTTGCCCCCAGAACAACCTGTAGGCAGCGACGCTGTGTTCCCACGCCGCGGGAGGCGGGACCGACGACCGGTACCGCGCGACCGCCCAGTACAGGACGCTGGCCACAAGAGCCGCCACGGGGATCCAGAGCCACCAGTGCGGGGAGCGGCTCGCACTGGATTTCCAGGGTCGTTGCCCTCCGTCCTTCACCGCCCCGCTCGGGCCGTCAGCCCGCCGCACCTCGAAAATAGGGACATAGTGGCCTTTGGGGATGGTAATTACCAGCGGTTCGCTTTTGCCCTCGCTCTGGAAGTACTTCTCGAGCCGCTGGCGAACTTCTCGGGCGCGGACTCGCACGATGTTGTCTTCAGCGGCGTTATAGCCAGGCGGACGGCCGAAAACTTCACAGCCTATTTGCTGCTCCTTGATCTCGGCGGTCTGCCCGCGTATGGCCTGGTCACAGACGTAGAGCAAGAATTTGCGAAGCACCGGCGCCTTGGCAAAGGCCGAGCTGTCGGCAACGCGGAGCACCAAATCCCAGCGGGGATCCGGTTTGCCCCCAGATTGTTCGGTAGACCGACCTGGTGCTGCGGCGCCCACCTCTACCCCCTGATTGTCGGCGAGAACTAGATTATCACAAGGGGCCAGGGAGAGTCCTCTGGCAATCGGGCTGCCAGGCCGTGGCAGAGCCGGCGGCCTTCACAGTGAGCTCCCCGTTACACCCCTTGTGGGACCCGCAGCCTAGCACTACCATCTCCTACTGACGGCAGGTGACAGCCCTTAGTACGTCTGCCAGCAGGAGGTTGGTTGACATGGCTTCTCGTGGACGCGCCCTTCGAGCGCTTTTGCGCTTCCCCGAAAGGGTTCGGTTTGCAATGATTCACGTGCTGCGGCACTGGGCCTGGGCCGCGGCGGTCGCGCTTCTGGCGGCCGCGCCTGCCTGGCTGGCCGCCCAGGCGGTGACCGGGAGCATCACCGGGCTGGTGACCGACAGCAGCGGAGCGGTAGTGCCCGGCGTCACCGTAGTGGCCGAGAATCTCACCACAGGCGTAAAGTTCCAGACCGCGACGTCGAGCACGGGCAACTACGTCCTGGTGAACCTGCCGGTGGGCCAGTACCGCGTGACGGTGTCCACCGCGGGCTTCAAGACCTGGAGCCGTTCGGGGATCGCAGTATCCAGCAACGACAATATCCGGATTGACGTGTCCTTGGAGGTGGGCGAGGTGAGCGAGCGAGTGCAAGTCTCCGCCGAAGCCCCTCCGCTCAGGACCGAATCCACCGAGGTCAGCAGCACCATGGAGCGCACCCTGGTGGAGAACGTTCCGCTGCCCATCGCGGGCATCGGCGGAGGCATGCGCAACGCATTCAGCCTGATGATCATGCTGCCGCAGGTGAAAAGCGCCGACGGTCAGAGCGCCTGGGATGATTTCCAGGTCGGAGGAGGACAACAGCATGCCTGGAACGTAGCCGTGGACGGGCTGTCAGTTGAAATGGGTTGGCGCAACCACGTGGGCTACATGAACCGACTCACGCCGCCGGTGGACGCCATTGAAGAATTCCGCATAGACACGGCCACCTTCAAGGCCGAGGAAAGCCGCGTCAGCGGCGGAAACATCGTGATAGTCACCAAATCCGGCACCAACGAGTTCCACGGCTCGCTTTACGACTACTACCAGAGCCAGGTCTTCAACGCCAACAGTTGGCTCAACAATAAGTACGGCCGGCCCAAGTCCATCTTTCACCGCAACGACTTCGGCGCCACAGCGGGCGGGCCTATACTGCTCCCCAAGGTTTACAACGGAAAAGACAGGAGCTATTTTTATTTCACTTATGAGGGTTACCGCTTCCCGCAAACTTCGGGTGTCAGCGAGCTCACAATCCCGTTGCCGGAGATGCGCAATGGCGACTTTTCGAACTGGAAAAAAGCCAGCGGCGAGCTGATACCGATATATGACCCCATCACTACCAGGAGCACCGCTTCAGGTTTCGTGCGTGAAGTGTTTCCGGCAAACAAAATCCCGCCGTCACGGCTGAGCCCGTTGTCGAAAGCCATCGCCAGGTACTACCCTGATCCCAATGCCCCTGGTCTGGTCCGCAACTATCTCACTACGGGAACCGCGCCTCGAAAAAGAATTGAAAACGCCTTTTCGACGAAATTCGACCATTCTTTCAGTGTCCACAACAGATTGGCGTTTACCTGGACCAAGAACGGCTACCACTGGAATAACCAGTACGACAAGGACCCGACGAATCCGAACAACTGGCCGGGCACGTTGCCTTATCCACTCGCCGGGCGCATTTATACCAAGGGCGACCAGTATTACGGCAATGTTTTCCGGCTGAGCGACACGCATACATTCACCCCCACCATAGTGAACACCATCACTTTGGGCTTCCACCGGCTGACCCACCCCGAACACGACGTCACAGCCGATCCCCCGGGCCAGAACTGGGGCGACAAACTGGGCGGAGTCAAGAACAACCCCTGGTACAACACCAGTTTCCCAGGAGTGTTCTTCAATACCGATAACTATTACCAGTGGGAGAGCACCAAGCTCTGGGACGAGTACCACAACGTCTACGGACTGGACGAGAGCCTTTCCTGGATCCGCGGCAGCCACAGTTTCAAGTTCGGCTACAGCTTCCAGTTGCTCATGCTGAACACCAATAACCGCAACGTGGCCGCGGGCAACTTCAACTTCCACCGGCTGGAGACGGCCGCCCCGGCCGACAACAGCGGCAACTCAGGCAGCTCTTTCGCCAGCTTCATGCTTGGCGCGGTGCACAGCGGCAACTTCTCGGTCCCTAGCGCCGGCCTGCTGCGGTTCCCGTACCATGCCTTCTACGCTCAGGATGACTGGAAGGTGACCTCACGCCTCACGCTCAACATCGGGCTCCGCTACGAGATAAACATCGGCGCTTACGAAAAGCATGACCGCATGTCGTTCTTTGACCCCAACCTGCCCAACCCCGCGGCCGACGGCTATCCGGGTGCCCTGCGCTTCCTCGGCTTCGGGCCGGGCCGCGAAGGCCGGCGCAATCTGTGGAACAACGCCAAAGGCTGGGGGCCGAGGTTCGGCCTGGCCTACCAGCTTACTGACAAGACGGTCTTTCGCGGCGGCTACGGCATCTTCTATGCTCCGGAGAAAGCCCCGGGCCTGACTCCCTCGGCGGTCGGCTTCACCAGCTCCCCGAGCTGGAGCTCCGCCGACCAGGGCATCACGCCGGCTTTTTACTGGGACGACGGATTCCCGCCCTGGCAGATGCCGCCATTCATAAACCCCGGCTTCAACGTGGGCTTCGGCGTCTCGTGGTACGGGGCCGATGAGATCGCGCAACTGCCGAACACGGGGAGCTGGAACCTGGCGGTGTCGCGCGTCTTGCCGGGCAACTTTGTGTTCGACGTCACTTACACCGGCAGCAAAGGCACGCACCTGCCCAGCGATCGCCCCAATTACATGCAGATACACCCGCAGTATGCCAGGCTTGGCAGCCTGTTAAACAAGCAGATTGATGATCCTGCCGTAGTGGCGCTCGGTTTCAGACCGCCGTTTCCGTCTTTCAAAGCGGTGATGAAAGGCAACGCCACCCTGGGCCAGGCCTTGCGCATGTTTCCGCAGTACACCGGCGTGAGCACCGGCGGCATGCAGAATCACAGCGGGAGCTCCACTTACCATGCGATGATTCTCAAGCTCAACAAACGGTACTCCAACGGCCTGAGTCTGCTGGCCACCTACACCTGGGCCAAACTGCTGACGGATGCCGATTCATCGGATCCCTGGATCGCAGGCGTCGTGGGAGCAGGCATCGGCGCCGGCGCAGCACAGAACCACTGGAATCGCAGGGTGGAAAAATCCTACGGGGTGCTGGATCTGTCTTACCAGTTCAAACTGACCGCCAGCTATGACCTGCCGTTCGGCAGCGGGAGGAAGTTCATCACCAGCGGGTTGCTCAGCCACCTCGTGAGGGACTGGAACCTGAGTGCGTATGTCTTTGCGCAGAGCGGCTATCCCATGGGCGCCGTGGATACCGCCTACAGCAACAATCTTCGCAACGGGACACCGCGCCCCCACATTCTCAGTCACGATTTGCGAGCTCCGATTTCCGGCAGCCGGTTTGACCCCGATAAGGACGTCTTCTTTAATGCCAAAGCCTTTGCACGCCGTACCGACCCCGCCAGCGACCCGTTTGGAAACGCTCCCCGTTTTGTGGGATCTACGCGCATGTTCGGGCTCTTCCGCGAGAACGTTTCCATCACCAGGGCAGTTCGGTTCACGGAAAGAGCCAGGCTGGACCTGCGGTGGGAAATCTACGATCTGTTCAACCACAAGACCTGGAGCAGACCGGTAAGCTTGGATCTGGCCAACAGCCAGTTCGGGGTGATTACAAACGCTTCCGGCAATCGCAGCATGCAGCTAGGTTTGAAACTGGTGTTTTGAAGGCCGTCGCGCATCGGCCGGCAATTCGCCAAACGCGCACAATGAGCGGCCGCCGTCCGCACCGGGCGCCCGCCGTCGGAATAACGCAGAGGAGGACAAATATGCTCGCACGTTTGATTGCTACCGCGGTTTGTACATCGGTTTTCCTGCTCGCTGCGGCCCCGCGGAAAATCCCCAGGCACGTGCTCGCCTTTTACTACGGCTGGTACGGGAATCCCGAGGTGAGCGGCAACTGGAGCCACTGGAAGGACGTGGACCCTGTCAACAAGACGATTGCCAGCTCAACTAACTGGCCGGTCTTGGGGCCGTACGACAGCCATGATCCGAAAGTGGTGGACCAACACTTTCGCTGGGCTAAGAAGGCCGGACTGACCGGGTTCATATTCTCCTGGTGGCGCCAAGGTGATTTTCACGACCAAGGCATGCCACTAATGCTGGATACGGCCCGCAAACACGGCATGAAGATCACGGTCTATTATGAGACCGTGCCGCCGCGCGGCAGCCCGACGCCGGAAGGCGCGGTCGGCGACTTACTCTACCTGCTCGGCAAGTACGGAAAGCATCCTGCCTGGCTGACGGTTGACGGCAAGCCGGTGTTTTTCATCTACGGACGGGCTCTCAACGAAATCAAGCTCGACGGATGGAAACAGGTGATAGCAGAAGTCAACCGGAAACATCCGGGCGGAGCGCTGTTTATAGGTGACCGCATTTCCGAGGAGGCCGCGCAGGTCTTCGACGGCATTCACACTTATAACCCAACCGGGCGCACAAAAGGCATGTCCGCGGAGCAGCTCCGCGTCTGGGCCAGAGAGTATTACCCAATGACGGTAAGAACCGCGGGACAGAAAATAGCGGCTGTGACGGTCATCCCCGGCTACGATGATCACAAGCTGGGACGGCCCGAGCCGCGGCCCATTACTTCCCGGCACGGCGGAGAGACTTATCGCATTCTTTGGGAGGAAGCTATAGCCGCCAACCCCGACTGGGTGCTTATAACGAGCTGGAATGAGTGGCATGAAGGCAGCGAGATTGAACCCTCGGCCCAGGACGGGGAGCGCGCCCTGAAACAGACCGAGCAGTTCGCTCCGCGCTTTCTGAAACTTCGTCCGCGAGTAGTTTCCGGATCCTGAGTCGTCCGGGATGCCGGCACCAGACCCGCGAGTAGATGCACAGTAAAGTAAAAAATGAAGCAGCTTAGCGCCCTGACGCTTTGGTGCCTGCTGTGGGCGGCGCGGCTTGGCGCGCAAGCCGCACCCGCCGGTTATGAACTGGCGAATGAGCGCGTCGGCCTCCGGGTGGACCAGCAAGGGAGGATCGCCGAGCTGGTCAACCGACAGACCGGCCATGCATACATCCAAGAACCCGGGCAACCGCCCTGGCGGCTCTTTTATCGCACCGGCACCGGCTACTACCGCCCAGGCGACGCTCTGGATCTCGAGATCCCGCCTGTCGAACAGCCGGTCCGCATCGCCCAAGAAGGGGATGCGATCGTTCTTGATTTCGACTCTCTCACCGGACATAGCGCCCGGCGGGGCGAAACCAGACGCCTGAATGTGAGGCTCCAGATCCGCATCAGGCTCGAAGGCGATCGGCTGCTGTGGACGGCGACGGTAGACAACCGTGAACCGGGCATCGAGATCAGCGAGATCTGGACGCCTTGGTTGAACGGGGTGCGGGACCTGGGTCTGGGCGCCGAGGCCGACGTGCTCTACTGGCCGGAAGGGGCCGGCAGGCGCATTGTAAACCCGCGCGCCGCGCTGGCGACAAGCGCGGGCGGCCCCTCGCTGAAGATCACTTACCCGTGGCTCGCCAGCATGGCTTGGTTTACCTTGAACAACGGGGAGGAAGGGATTTACCTGGCAAGCCACGACCAGACTTTAATGAGCACTACGCTTGGCGTGGCTGAAGAGGGTGGCCGCGGGCTGTCGCTCTCGATAGTGAAGTATCCCTTCGTCAAGACGGGCGAAAGCTGGAGCTCGGAGCCTGCTGTCCTGCGGCTGTACCGCGGGAGCTGGCACGAAGCCGCGCGCACTTACCGCGCCTGGGCCAGGACCTGGCTGCCGGAGAGCGATCCGCCGCGGTGGTTGAGACGATCCCCGGGCTGGGCGCACCCGGCGCTGGGTCGCAAAGGACAGAGCGGCCACATTACCGGGCGTTACTCAGACTATCCCGCAATGTGGAGAGCGGCGAAAGCCTCCGGTCTGGAGGCTTTGATAGTTTTCGGGTGGGTAAGGCAGGGCTTCGACAATCGTTACCCGGAGTACGAGCCGGACGACGAGATGGGCGGCGCCGCCGAACTACGTCAGGCGATTCAGGAGGTGGAGAAAGCCGGCGGCCGGATCATTCTGTACACGCAGGGGCAACTCCTGGATCCCGCAACCGCGTTTTACCAAACGCAAGGGCGCCGCCTGGCGGCCAAAACCATCTGGGGCGACGATTATCGCGAACAGTACGCATTTTTCGGACGCGGAACATTTCTGGAGGTCATGCGCAACAAGTATTTCAGCGTAGCGTGCCCGTCAGCCCCGGGCTGGTTCGAGCAACTTCGCTCGCAGTTTGAGATGGTGAAGGGCTATGGTGCGCACGGGATTATCTTCGACCAGATGGGAGGACGGCCGCCGTACATATGTTTCGATCCCGAACACAAGCACGCGCGGCCTTCCTTGGCGAACGCTCCGGGCAAACTCCGCAACATGAGACGGCTGCGCGAGATTATCAAGGCCAGGGACCCCGAGTTCGCCTTCGTCATCGAGCTTGCGGCTGACTGCTACCTGCCTTGGGTGGATATAGTCCACGCCTGGGGCCCGGGATTCTTCCCTGGCCCGGACTCCTTCGGCGCCCTGCTCCGCTATACCTTCCCGGAAGCCGTTCTTACAAACCGTAGCGGAGGTTCTCGCGATCGCAAGGCTCAATACGGCCACGCCTTCACGCTCGGCCTGCGCTTCGATGCCTCAACCGGTGAAGGGCAGGATCCGTCGCTAGGACCTTACTTGAGCCGGCTCTGCGAATTGCGCAGACAGCACGCCGAGTTACTGCTGGAAGGCAGGTTTGTGGACAAGGAGGGTTTCCTTGTGAGCAACGACCGCGTCGCAGCCCACGGATTTTCGGCGGGCGACAGGCTGGCGGTGGCGCTCTGGAATCCTGAACCCAATCCGCAGAAAGTCAGTGTGCTGGCGCCGGGCTATTCACTGGAGACGGTATCCTGGCTTGAGGCAAAGTGGTCGGGACCGGATCACACGTTAAAGCCGAACGATGTAGCGGTGTGGATCTTTCGCAAGTAGGAGTCAAGAGCATGGCGTCGCAAGTGAAGCTTTCCCTTGCCCTGGCAGCCGCGGTCCTATGCGCGCCGGCGGTCCGCTCCCAGACAGCGCCGATTTTCAGGGTGGGCGTCTGCACGCACTTCAGTCAGAATAAGGGCCTGTTGCCGGTCAATCTGAGCCTCATACGCGAGGCCGGCGCGACGTCTATCAGGGACGAGGCCCCCTGGCGCTCGCTGGAGCGTGAGAAAGGACGCCTGGCCATGCTTCCCATGTACGAGGAGTATGTGGACGCGGCCGTGCGGGCCGGCTTGGAGCCGCTTGTTATCCTCGACTACGGCAATCCGTCTTATGACGGCGGCGACAAGCCGATCTCCGGCGAGGCTCGCGAGGCGTTTGCGCGATACAGCGAATTCCTGGTGCGGCATTTCAAGGACCGGGTCAAGCTCTGGGAAGTCTGGAATGAATGGGACATAGGCATCGGAGGAACTACGCCTGGATCAGCGGAGACTTATGTAGCTCTGCTTAAGACAGTCTACCCGAGGATCAAGAAGATCGCTCCCTCGATTACGGTTTACGGCGGCGCCATGACGCCAGGTGCGGTCCAGCGCACGTGGCTTGAGGAAATGCTCAAAGCCGGGGGCCTGAACTATCTGGATGAGTTGTCAATACACACTTACACTTACAGCGCGACGGGGCGCGAACGCACGCCTGAATACTGGGCCGAATGGATGGCGCGCGTTCAGGCCCTGGTCAGGCGATACAGTAGCGGCAAAGAGGTGGCCATCGTGGTTACCGAGATGGGGTGGCCGACTCAGGTTGACCGGCGCGGCACTCCCCCTGACATCGCGGCCGCATATCTGGCGCGGATGTATTTACTGGCGCGCAGCATGCCTTACATCAGAGGCATTTGGTGGTACGACTTCCAGGATGACGGATGGCGCTATTCATACAATGAACATAACTTTGGCCTGGTACGGCCGGACGCGACGCCGAAGCCGGGCTACTTCGCCTTGAAAGATGTGGCCCAAATCGCCGGGCAGGCCGAGTTTCTGGGACGCATAAAGACAGAAGATCCCGAGATATACATCCTCAAATTCAGGTCCTCCGGCTCGGATGTGTGGGCAGCCTGGAGCGCCCACGAGGACGACGAGTGGCAAGTCACACTGCGTTGTACGGATCCTGATCCCCGGCCGGTCGAAATCCGGCTGGTCGGCGCCGGGGCGGCCATACGGCCCTGGGGATCGCGCAACTGGCCGGAATCCAAACAGCCGGTGGTGCAACCATCGGAACTTACCCTTACGGTTCGCCAGACGCCCTGGCTCATCCGCGGAGACCTGAAGAATGTGACGGTAGCCGGCATCCAGCGTCGTGAGTTCCCCGAGCTTGGCCGCGGCGCCGCCTTCCTGCGCTAGAGCCTGTATCAGCCGGCTCCGTGTGAGCGGCGTCTCCTGGAGCTGATCGGCCTCGGGATCAGCCCGCTTTGAGCTCCGCCAGCGCCCGGGCCGTGTCGGCCTCCAGTTCGGCGTGCAGGCTGTTGCCGTGAGCGTCCATGGTGACGATGGCGAGGAAGTCCTTCACCTGAAGCCGCCACATTGCCTCCGGGATGCCGAATTCCATCAAGTACACGCCGAGGACCTTCTCAACCGCACGGGCGTAAAACTGGGCTGCCCCGCCGATGGCATGCAGGTAAACGGCCCCGAATTCCTTCATGGCGGCCGAGGTGCGAGGCCCCATACCGCCCTTGCCCACGACGCCGCGCAGCCCGTAGCGCCGTATCACCTCACCCTGGTAGGGTTCCTCGCGGCTGCTGGTAGTGGGACCGGCGGCCTTGGTCACCCAGTCGTCGCCTTGCTTCACCATTACGGGACCGCAGTGGTAAATTACGGCGCCGTTCAAGTTCACCGGCGGCGCGTTCTTCATCAGGTAGGCGTGCACGGCATCGCGCCCGGTGAACATCTCGCCGTTGATCAGCACCACGTCACCGACCTTCAGCGCCCGGACCGCCTCCTCGCTGAGCGGCGTGCGCAGCACGACCTCACGGCCGGTGAGCGGGTAGCCGGCCTCCTTGGCCATTCGCTCGACGGGTCGCGCCGGATCGCGGTACAGCCACCCAGTGATCGCGCCGCTGGCCGGATCTAGCCGGATGCCCAGCCGGCGGAAGGCCCAACACTCATAAGCCACCGAGACGAAGAAGCTGGCCGGCAAGCGATTGGCAGCCGTTATCTTGCAGCCGATAAGCGACGTGCGCCCGCCGAAGCCCATCGGCCCCACGCCCAGGCGGTTGGCCTCCTGCATGATGCGAGCCTCCAAAGCAGCCAGTTGGGCGTCCGGATTCACATCGTCCAAGGACCGGAAAAGCTGGTATTTGGCGAGCGTGTAGCCGTGGGCGCGGTCGCTGCCGATGCAGACGCCTACTACACCGGGCGCGCAGCCGTAACCCTGCGCCTTCCAGACCGCGTGCAGGATGCACTTGCGCACCCCTTCCAGATTACGGTCGGCGCGCCCCAGGTGGTCCAGCTCGCAAGGCAGCGAATATTGTGTGTTCATGTTCTCGCAACCGCCACCCTTCAAAATTAGCCGGATCTCGATCTCATCCTGTTCCCACTGCTCGAAGTGCAACACGGGCGTTTCCACGCCGAGGTTGTTCCCGCTGTTCCTGCCGGTGATCGAATCCACCGAATTGGGACGAAGCTTGCCCAGCCGGGTGGCCTCGGCGATCGCCTCGCGGATTGCGGCGGCGATTTGAAGCTGGTTGACGCCCACCGGCGTGTGAATGACGAAAGTGGGCATGCCGGTGTCCTGGCAGATGGGGCCTTGGTCCTGGTGCGCCATGTCAATGTTGCCCGCGATGATGGCGAGCGCCTGGGCGGCCCGTGTGCCGGGATCCTCCTGAGGCAGGGCCATGGAGACCGCCGCGCGGACGTCCGGCGGCAGGTTGGTGGAGGTCTGAGTGATGAGTTCCAGCAAGCTGTTGGTGAGGAATTGCATACGCATTCTCCGAGGACTCTTCCATAGTAACCCTGAAACGCCCTCAGGGTGAGAGCGGGAGGTTGCGAAGCGCCGGCGCGGCAGGGCGCGGCAAAATTAGGACAGCGAGGTCCTTTTATGCCCACGAAGAGTTTTTGGTAAGTTGACGGGAATAATGCTATACTCACACACACGGAATTGGATATCATGGCGCATTAATTTCGCAGGGTTTGGGTGACTTCAATGGATAATCTTCTGATCATCCGGGCGGTTTTTATTTTGCTGCTGGTCGTAGCAGCTTACTTCATGCGGCCCCTGGGGCTCAGCGGGCCGCTGGCGGCGGCGGCCGGTCTCGGCTTGGGAGCGGCCATTGTTTTGTTTGAGATGCGGGTCAAGGAGATCAGCCTTAAGAGGCTGATCGGCGCGGCAGCGGGATCGGTGCTGGGCATCCTGGGCGCTTACCTGATGTCGCTGGTGTTGGGCAGCGCCATGGCCGGACACCCCAGCTTGCCGTTTCTTCAGGTGGCATTGTTGCTGTGGATGACCTATGTGGGCCTGGTGGTGGGAGCCAGCAAAGGCGAGGTGCTGAATCTGGCAGCGCTGGGCGGCGTCTTCGGCGGGGAGAAGGCGTCAAAGCAGTCCTTCAAAATACTGGACACAAGCGTCATCATTGACGGGCGGATCGCGGACGTGGCGGAGACCGGCTTTCTGGACGGTACCCTGGTGATCCCGCAGTTCGTTCTGCGCGAACTCCAACTGGTGGCCGACTCCGCAGACGCGCTCAAGCGCAACCGGGGGCGCCGCGGTCTGGACATCGTGCAGCGCCTGCAAAAGATGGCTCACCTAAGCGTGCAGATTCTGGAAGACGATTTTCCGCACGTGCGCGATGTGGATATGAAGCTCATAGAGCTTGCCCGCGAGTACGACTGCAAGATCGTCACAAACGACTTCAACCTTAACAAGATGGCCCAGTTGCATGGGGTGCAGGTGCTGAACATCAACGAGCTGGCCAACGCCCTCAAGCCCGTGGTATTGCCCGGCGAGTCCTTGCGGGTTTTTATTCTTAAGGAGGGCAAGGAGTACAACCAGGGCGTGGCTTATTTGGACGACGGCACGATGGTGGTGGTGGACAACGCCAAGCGCATGATCTCAAAGACCATTGACATCACCGTTACCAGCGTGCTGCAAACCACCGCCGGCAAGATGATTTTCGGGCGCTTCGACGAACGCGTGCACGCCGTTTACGATAAACCTGCCCACCCGGAAAAGCCCGAGCGTCACGAGAGGGGGGCGCACAAGGAATCGGGCGCGGCGGCCTCGCAAGGCGGTTGACCTCGCACAGGGCCCGGGGGCGCGTTACAATCGTAGCTTCCAAGGCCTCTCGGTCTGCGGTCGGGCCGGATTACTGTCATGAAAGTCGTCGCCATACTACCCGCTGCCGGGCTGGGCACCCGCATGGGACGCAGCTCGGCGGAGACCTCCGGAGTCAGTCGCAAGCAGTTCATGCTGCTGGACGGCTCGCCGATCCTGCTGCACACCCTGCGCAAGTTCCTGGCCTGCTCCCTCGTCAATGAGGTGGTCGTAGCGCTGCGTCAAGAGGACATAGGTTGGTTCTCAGAACTGCTCCAGCGCGAGGCGCCCGTCAAAGCCGTCCGGTTGGTGGTGGGCGGCAACAGCCGCCAGCAGTCGGTGGAAAACGCGCTGGAGGCGCTCGCGCCGGACACCGAGCTGGTGGCGGTGCACGATGCGGTCCGTCCCTTCATTGACATGGACACGCTGGAAAAGGTGATTCAGGAGGCGGCCCAGACGGGTGCGGCCATAGTGGGCATCGTGCCGGTGGACACCGTAAAGCAGGTAAAGGGAAACAAGATTCACGCTACGCTGCCTCGCGAGCGTCTAATTCTGGCTCAGACGCCGCAGGTCTTCCGCTACCGCTTGTTGCGGGAGGCCTTTGCGCGCGCCCGGCAGGACGGATTCACCGGCACTGACGAATCCAGTCTTGTCGAGCGGCTGGAACAGGTGGAAGTCAGCGTGGTGCCGGGCAGTGATCGCAACATCAAAATTACCAAGCCCTCGGACATGGAACTGGCCCGGCTGTTTTTGAACGAGGAAGTGGCGCGCCGCAGGAGCTGTTAGGTGCCGGAGCAGGACTGCCGGAGCGGGTTGGGCTGGGACATCCACCGGCTGGTGAGCGGGCGGCCACTGATTCTGGGCGGCGTGCACATACCTTCAGAGCTGGGACTGGCCGGCCACTCCGACGCCGACGTGCTCTCGCACGCCATCACGGACGCCATCCTGGGCGCCGCGAGCCTGGGCGATATCGGACAGCATTTCCCGGATAGCGACCCGCGCTGGGCGGGTGCGGACAGCTTGATTTTTCTGCGCCGGGCGCAGGAACTGGCAGCCGAGCGGGGCTTCGCGATCATCAACGTGGACGCCACAGTGATAATGGAGCGGCCCAAGCTGAGCCCCTACCGGGCAGCCATCAGGGAGAAGCTCGCCGAGACGCTGGGGCTGGATCCCGAGCGCGTTTCGGTGAAGTTTAAGACCGCGGAAGCAATCGGCCCGATCGGAGAAACGCGGGCGGCGGAGGCCTTCGCCGTGGCGACCCTATGCCGGAGGGTCCCGGTGCGCGGAGCCGGCTGAAGCCGGCGGCCTTCCAGGCATCTTGCGGCCCGGATTGTGGAATCATAATGAGCGATGCGGATCGAGTTCGCACGGCAAGGCGTCTACCTGCCGGACCTGGATCTGTGGCTCGATCCGACTGGCCCGTGCCGGCGGGTCTGGCTCTCCGACGCCCACTGCGATCACGCCCCGCACGGTCTGGTCTACGCCACGGCCGAGACCGTGGAACTGTATAAGATCCGACACGGGAGCACGGGATCGCTGCCGGAATTTCGCGTGGTGGCTTACGGGCAGAGCTGGGAGCTTTCCGGAGCACGGCTGACGGCCTATCCTTCGGCACATTTGCTGGGAGCGGCGCAGCTATTGATCCAGTGGCGCGGACGCCGCATTCTTTACACCGGCCACATCAAGCTCCGGCAACCGCTGTGCGGGCGTCAGACGGAGACCGTGCAGGCCGATCACTTGATAATCGAATCCACCTACGGCCTCCCGATTTTTCATTTTCTTTCCGGAGACGAGGCTCGCCATCGCATAGTCGGCTTCGCCCGCGGCTGCCTGGAGGAAGGCGTCACGCCGGTGCTGCTGGCTGCGGAGTTGGGCTGCGGGCAGGAAGTGGTCCATGTGCTTTCGGAAGCCGGAGTGCCTACGGCGGTGCATCCGGATCTGGCGCGCTTCCTTCCCTTCTACGGCGCAGCAGGCTTTCCTGCCCCCGGGTGGGCACTATACGAAGGCGACACGATGCCGGCTCAAGCGTTGGTGGCCGCTCCCCGGTTGCACGATGTGCTCGGCATGCGTTCGCGTCGAATCCGGGTGGCGTACGTCTCCGGATGGGCGATGCTGGACAACGCACGCGCGCGCACCGGAGCCGAAGAGTTGATTCCCTACTCCAGCCACGCGGACTTCCAGGAGTTGATGGACCTCGTACGGGCCAGTGGAGCGCGCGAGATTGACGTGGTGCACGGCTACACAGAAGCTTTCGCTCGCATTCTGACAATCGAGGGCTGGGTGGCGCGCGCCGGCGAGCGTCAGGAACGTTCGGGGGTCCACGGTTGATGGACGATCTGGCGGCAGTCGCTGAACGAGTGGCAAGTTACAGCAGCCGGAGGAAGAAGACCGAGCTGCTGGCCGCCTACTTGCGACGGCTCTCCGACGAAGATCTGCCGCGGGCGGTACGCTTCCTTTCCGGGCGCCCGTTTGCCGCTCACGATCCCCGGAGCCTTTCGGTAGGTCATGCCATCTTATGCGAGGCGGCAGTGGCCGCCAGCGGCTGGGATCAGGAGACGGTGCGGCTCGCGATCCGGGAGACGGGTGATGTCGGAGAGGCGGTGAGCCTGCTGATGATTGGCCGCAGCGAAGGACAACCGCTGAGCCTGGCGCAGGCAGAGGCGTTATACGGGGAGCTGTACCGGCGGCGCCGTGCGGCGGAGAAGACCGAGCTGTTGGTGCAATGTTTGCTGAGGCATAGCCCGCATAGTCTCAAGTACTTTATTAAGATTGTCAGCGGCGACCTTCGAATCGGCCTCCAGCAAAAGACGATTGAAGATGCCGTGGCCTTGGCAGCGGGAGTCCCGCCGGACGCCCTGCGGCAGGCCAGCAACCGCCTGGGCGACGCGGCACAGGCCGCTCTGGCCGCGCGTCACGGCAGTTTGCAGCAGGCGCGCGCGCGTCTTTTCCGGCCTCTGGAATTCATGCTCGCCAAGCCGATCGGATCCGCCCACGACGTCCCCGACCCGGAGAACTGGCTCATCGAAGATAAGTACGACGGCGTACGCACGCAGGCCCACTTGGACGCCGGGCGGGTCATGCTTTACAGCCGCGGCTTGGCCGAGGTCACCGGCGCTTTCCCGGAACTGGAAGCGGCGCTGGAGGCGGTGCCCGGCAGCGCAGTGTTGGACGGCGAGGTGGTGGCTTACAAGGACGGGCGAATCCTGCCCTTCGCCGTATTGCAGCAGCGCCTGGCGCGCAAAGTGGTGCCGCTGTTTCTTCCGGCGGAAGCGCCGGTGGCTTTCATAGCTTACGACTTGCTTTTCCGAGACGGCTCGGAACTGCTCGATAGGCCGCTGGAAGAGCGGCGCGCACGCCTCGAAGCCACACTGGCAGGCTGTGGGCCGCCCCTGTTGCTCTCACCTCAGTGGACTGCACATACCGCCGCTGAGCTGGAGAGACTGTTTCAGGAGGCGCGCGCCCGCGGCCAGGAAGGTCTGGTGCTTAAGCGTCGCGGGAGCCTTTATGAGGCGGGACGCCGCGGAGGCGCCTGGCTGAAGTGGAAGCGCCCGCTGGCCACCCTCGACGTGGTGATCACGGCCGCCGAGCAAGGCCACGGGCGTCGCGCCGGCGTGCTGAGCGATTACACTTTCGCAGTGCGTTCGCCGGAGGGATTTGTCAATGTCGGCAAGGCGTACTCGGGCCTGACCGATGAAGAGATCCGCGAGCTAACCGCTCTGCTGCACGCTGCCGCCGTGGAACGCCGTGGAGGGGCGGTTCTGGTGCGTCCGGAGATCGTTCTGGAAGTGGCCTTCGACGCGATTCAGCGCAGTTCGCGGCACAACTCCGGCTACGCGCTGCGTTTTCCGCGCATCGTGCGCTGGCGTAGAGACAAAAGGCCCGGCGACGCCGACGAGTTGGAACGTGTGCGGCAGATCTATGAGCGTCTGGCGGAATCGGCCCGGCAGCGAAAGTAACCGATGGCAGTCCCGGCATGCCGAGGCGGCTCACCGCGGCGCGGACGCGATTCGCCTTAGACGCAACTGTTCGCGCCCGCCGGCCGAGAGCTGAACTGAAGCAGCCTGCGACTGATACTGCCGCAGGAAGTCAGGATCACGTTCGGCCCACGGCTCCAGGCTCTCCCAGGCGTAGAGCTTGTAAGCGCCGGGCGACACACTGGTCAGCCGGAACCGCCCGCCATCCTCGCACGTTGCGTTCTTGTAAAGATCCGGGCGAGCAGGTTGCGGAGGGTCAGGGACGAGCGTGACAGTGCAGGCGGTTGCGGCTTCCCCGGCCTCGGTCTCCACCAAGCCTTCGATTTGTGCCGCCCCGGCGGCCAGCACGATTTCCAGTTGCGCTCCGGGCACCAAATCCGCGGCGCGACCCAACACGTCCTGGCCCGCCAGGCGGATGGCTTTCAGATACGTACCTTCCGGCAGGTTCGACACAAGAACTTCGTAGCTATCGCGGACCACCGGCCCCAAGCGAAAGGACCCATCCCCTTGGGCTTGCCCGCGCACCTGAGCGAACCTCAGCCCGGGAACCGAGAGCGACACCCGTACGCCCCGAAGGTCAACCTTCGCAGCTCCCTCAAGCCGAACGACGCCCCGCACTTCCACGGGCGGGGAGAGCGTGACGATGAGGCCTTCGACGTCACCGTTGGTCACTTCGACCGGCTGGCGGGCCAGCGGGGCGCCGGATCGCTCGCCGCTGGCGACCGTCAGCAAGTATGATCCCGGGGGGACATCGCGGATCTCGAAGTTTTCCTGCTCCGCCACCGCGCTCTTGCTGACCAAGTCCAGGCCTGAAGCCGACCACCGCCCTCGCGGCATAAGCACGATAACCCGGCCGCGCGCGGCCGGCGGGACACCCGCCGCGACCAGCCGCCCACTGACGCGGTATAGGAAGGTACGCCGCATGCGAATGTCGAACCCGCCGACTTCCTGACCGGCGGCCAGCTCCACGGGTGTGGCGGAGGCTTCCTCAGGCGCACTGGGGTAGAAGGTCGGCGCAAGCGCCTGCGCCCGTCCGCCTGGCGCGCCCAGCACCCTAATTGGCATCCAACCCCGGAAATAAGCCAGGACATAGTAACGTCCTGGCGGCAACTGGGCCACGCGATATTCGCCCAGGTCGTTCGCCTCGGCATAGCCCACCGGAACCAAGCGGCGACCGTTCTCCCCGTAACCCTGGCGCAACACCGTTACGCCTATGTGAGGAAGCGGTTCGCCTTCCTCATCCAAGATCCTGCCGCTCACCACCGCCTGCGGCATCAGCTTCACCAGCAACCCAGTCAGCTCTTGCCCTGCTGCCAGCTTCACGATCTGCGCAGCGGAACCGGGGCCGCGGGTGGCCGCACCCTGGCGCAAGTAACCCACCTTTTCGGCCGAAAGGGTGTAGGCTCCGGGCTGCACGTTCTCGAACGCGAAACGACCGTCGGCATCACTGGCTGCTCCGTAAGACGCCTCGCGACCGCCGGCGCGGCTGAGGTAAAGGCGAGCCCTGGCGAGCGGCTCCGCGCTAAGGGCGTCCACGACGCGCCCTTCGATCCTGCCGGGTTGTACAAACTCAGCGGCGCCTTGAAGCCACAGCGCCGCCGCCACCCACGGTATCGCCGTCCAAACCATCCCAGCCTGCTTGAAGTTATGACGCGGGCGCGCCGGCCGTGGTTGCCCGTGGTGCTATTCCTGCTGTAAAACTGCCGGCAGAGCGGAGGGCGGGCGCGAGACGCGGCCCTCCAAAGCTTCCTCAATCGAGATGTTGTTGGCTTCCAGCGTCCGTCCGGTGGCGGAGTCAAGCTGCACCTTGGCCTTCATGTACTGACTGGCGGCGGCCACCTCGGTGGAACGCGCTTGGGCCAGATCACGCTGGGCCTGGATCACGAAAAATATGGTGGAGGCGCCCAGGGCGTACTTCTTCTGCTCGGCTTCCAAGGTCTGCTCTTGAAGCACGCGCGCCTTGACGGCCGCTTCGTAGGCCGCGCGGGCTTGCTGGACCGCGATCAGAGCATTACGCACATCTACGCGGACTTGGTTCAGCAGAGCCTGGTGACGCAGCTCCTGCTGGCGAAGGCTTAACTGGTCCAGTACCATGTCGGCCTGCGCCGAGCGATTGCGCAAGGGGATGTTTAGCTGGAAGCCGATGGCGTAATCCGGGAAGTTGCGGGCGAAAAGCTGAGTGAGAGCTTTACCGTAGCCGCCGATGAAGAAGGGGTCAACAGCGTTGGGATTGCGAGGAGTGGGACCGATGCCGGTCCCGGGCACGGCGGGAATGGGCAGTCTGTTAATCTGCCCGACCAAGGCGTTGTTGCGGAAATCCGCCACGAGGTCGAGCTGCGGGAGCAAGTTGTTGCGGCTGCCTTGCAGGCCGAGCTTGGTGTTCTGGATCTGTATTTCCGCCTGCGTCACATCCGGCCGGTTCTTCATGGCCATCTCTATCAGCTCTTGAATAGGGGTTATGGGTTCGGTGGAGGGGACGTAAATCCGGTCAGTCGGGACCAAGCGGGCCTCGGCGATCAAGGGACTGGCCACCCCTGTACGGCTGAGCGCGTTTTTCAGCAGAGTCTCCTGCTGGAGCAATTGTGTCTCCGCCTGGGTAAGGGCCTGCTGGCTGGAGGCCACCTCAGCCTCGGCGCGCACAATCTCGATGGGAGCCAGCGTGCCTATCTCCACCTGCTTCTTGTTGTCCTCGTAAAGCTTCTGGGCCAGAGCCAAGGCCTGCTGCTTGACGCGGACATTCTCATTGAAGCTGACCAGGTCCCAGTAAGCGCTGACGATGGCCGAAACAGTCGAGATCACCTGCTGGCGGAAAGCCAGATCGCTGACTCTCTGGTTATTCTTGGCGATACGAATGTTGCGAGTGTTGACCGCCAGGCCGAAACCGCGCAACAGGGGTTGCTGGATGCTGAGTGAGAAGCTGGCGGTGGTCGAAGGGTTGAAGTCGCTGCGGCCGGCGTTGGTCTCCAGCATGGAATTGTTCCAGCCGAAGCTGACCGTGGTACCCGTGATGAAGCCCTTCTGGATGCCGAAGTTGACCACGTCGTTGCGCAGAATCAAGGCGTTGGTGCCGGTAGTAAAGGAGTTACTTTGGGGGCTGGTGCGGTGGCTGAAGTTCGCCTGGGTGAAGACTACCGGATCGAGATTGGGGATGGCCGTGCCGGTCTGTACGATTATGGCGCCTCCCGTTTCGCCGCCGCCGGTAGTGGTGGCAGCGGTTGTGGTTCCACCCCCGGCCCCTCCGGCGCCGCCGGTGGCCTGGGCCAAGGCGCTGGTGGTGGCGCGCTGAACGGCGGTGGGCACGCCGCGCAGCAGACCGCCGGCCTCGGCTCTAAGCAAGCTGGCGTTGGCGATCATCGGGTTGTAGCGCTGCACCGCGATGTCCAGGTTGTTCTCCAATGCCAGGGCTACCGCATCCTGCAAGGACAGGTAAATCCGCCCGGCGCGGAGCAACGACTCCAGCCGGCTGGAGTTCGCCAGGTTGACCGGCGGTATCTCCTGCGTTCGGTAGGGGCGCGTGAAGCCGGAGAAGAAACCGCCGGAGCCGGCCTGGCTGGTCTGGGCCGGGGCAAGGCCGGCGATCAACAACAACACACACAGAGCGGAGAGCATCGGTTGGATACTTCTCATGGTTGATCCCTTCCGATAGAGTGGCCCTGAGGCCTTCAAATCAGCTATGACGATTGCCGGGAGCAGGATGTTCCCGAACCCCAATGGTAACGCAGCCGGCCGGGGCCGGGCAGAGCGGGCAGGATGCGCTATAGTATGCGCATGGCGTTGGCGGAAGCCAATTCGGTGCTCGAATTGTTTCATCGTACGGGAGGCTACCTGCGCGGGCACTTCCGGCTGACCAGCGGACTGCACAGCCCGGAGTACCTGCAATGCGCCGTGGTCCTGCAATATCCGGAGCACGCCGCACGGCTAGGCGCGGAGCTGGCGGCCGCTCTGCGGGAACTGCTGGGCGCGCGCAAAGTGGATGTGGTGGGCTGCCCGGCGCTGGGCGGCATCATTATCGGGCACGAGGTCGCCCGGGCGTTGGCCGCACGCTCGATCTTCACCGAACGCGATGCCGCCGGCGCGATGACGCTGCGCCGCGGATTTCAAGTCCAGCCGGGCGAGATCGCAGTCGTGGTCGAGGATGTAGTGACCACTGGCGGCAGCACGCGCGAGGTGGTTGGGGTCCTGCGCGCCGCAGGGGCCGAGGTCGTTGCAGCCGGTTCGATCATTGACCGCAGCGGGGGGCAAGCGGACGTCTCGGTGCCGCGCACAGCTCTGGCGACGCTAAACGTTGTGACCTACCCCCCCGAAGATTGTCCCCTATGCCGGCAAGGCGTGCCCATCAGCAAGCCGGGGTCCCGGCGCTAGTGACGGCATGCGCCGGATCAAGATCACGCTGGCTTACGACGGCACGGATTTTCACGGGTGGCAGGTGCAGCCGAACCTGCCTACCATCCAAGGCGTGCTTCAGCAGGTGCTGGCCGAGATTGAAGGCCGGCCGGTGCACGTTACCGGCGCAGGGCGAACCGACGCGGGCGTGCACGCGCTGGCCCAGGTGGCGGCTTTCGATCTGGTCAACCCCATCCCGGTCGAAAACCTGCGCCGAGCAATGAACCGGCTGCTGCCGCCGCAGATCCGGGTGCTGGAGGTGCAGCAGGCGCGCCCGGACTTTCACCCGCGCCACCAAGCCCTCAGCAAGACCTACGAGTACCGCATCTGGCGAACCGAGATCTGCCCGCCTTTCGAGCGACGCTACGTGCATCACTTCCCTTACCCGCTGGATGAGCCGCGGATAATGGAGGCGGCGCCGCTTTTGGTAGGCGAACACGACTTCACGGCGTTTGCGGCCACCGATGAAAGGGACCGCGAGGGCGGCTCGAAGGTTCGCCGGATTTTCGCCTCGCAGTTGGACCGCCGGGGAGACCGCTTGGTTTATCGGGTCACGGGAAGCGGTTTTCTGAAGCACATGGTGCGCAACATCGTGGGCACGCTCCTGCGGATTGGACGCGGCAACCTGGACGCGGCCGGCTTGCGGATGTTGCTTGAATCCGGCAAACCGGCCGGAGCCGGTCCTACCGCCCCGGCCTGCGGCTTGTTCCTGATCGAGGTGCGCTACGCCGAGCCCGCGCTTTGAGGCGCGGCGCGGACTTCGGCGGCGCGGAAGTGACGGTCAGGCAACAGCAGGTAGATCAGAAACGCGGAGAGGGGGTGCATCAGTCCCGCCAGCAGGAACACGGGGGCGTAAGAGAAGTGCTGCACCAGCCAGCCGGTGCCGAGCGCGGCCAGGGCTCCGCCGATAGCCCCGCCGGTCCCCGAGAAGCCCGTAGCGGTCCCGATCTCCGGCCCGCGGAACAGGTCTATCGGCAGCGCCTGCAAGTTGGCCACCCAAAACGCGTGCCCGAAAGTGACGAAGCAGGTGGCGGCTATGGCCATCCAGGCGCGAGGCACGAAAGGCGCCAGGATGGCTACCGGCAGAAACGCAGCGCCCACCGCCATCACGAACTTGCGTGCACGTCCCAGCGGCCAGCCGCGCCGGATCAAATATCCCGAGAGCCAGCCGCCCAGCGGATAACCGATGTCGCCGAAGATGTAAGGCACCCAGGCGTAGCGGCCCACCATCGCGAGGTCGAAACCCCTCTCGCGGCGCAAATACTCCGGCAGCCAGAAAATCACAAAGTAGATCACCGGGTCGGTGAAGAAACGGGCTAGGATCAGCGAATAGCAGCCCGGCATGCGCACCACCTTCCGCCAATCCACGCCGGCGCGCGCGGCTTCGGAGTCCTCAGGCGGCCGGAGCGCCAGCTTGAGATCTTCGTATTCGGAGGGCCGCAGCCAGCGGTTGCGATGCGGGGGTTGGTAGATCACCAGCCACATCAACAGCCATAACAAACCCAAGCATCCGGTGAACACAAATGCGAAGCGCCAGCCGAGATGCAATGTCAGCAACGCCACCATCGGGCTGGCGATGGCCGAACCCAGCGAAGAGCCGGCATTGAAGATGCCCACGCCCAGAGCTCGTTGTGCGGGCGGAAACCATTCGCCGATGGCCTTCGCCGCCGCCGGCCAGTTGCCCGGCTCGGAAAGCCCCAGCGCGAAGCGACAGGCCGCCAGCGACCACTTGCCGCGCGCCAGCGCGTGTAGCATCTGGGAGACTGACCAGCCGGTGATGAACGTCGCGAATCCGCGCCGCGTTCCCAGCCGATCAACCACATAACCCGAGCCGGCGTACATTATGGCGTAGGCCAGCATGAACAGCGTGACCACGTGCGAGTAATCCTGCTCGTTCATGCCGAACTCGCGGCGCACGTCTACGGAGACCACAGCCAGAGCCAGGCGATCGGCGTAGTTGATCATGGTCGCCGCACAAAGCATTCCGGCTATTACCCAACGCAGCTTGGGGATCTTCATGGTTCGCCCCGGGGCAGGAATCCGAAACTGCCTATCGCCAAGCCGAGCGGCTGCACCGGGTCAGCGACAAACGGCGGCTCCACACGGAACTCAACCAGTACGGGACCCGGCGGGGCTGGGGCCAGCGGCCAGCGCAGCGTGTGCCAGCCCGAGCCGCGCGCAAGCTGCCCTGCCCCGATCAGCTTCCCTTCAACCAGCACGCTGGCCCGAATCGTCCCCCTCGCCGGCGGCGGGCCCATGTTCACGACAAGCTCAAATGCAGCGGCGCCGGGCGGGCGGCGCAACCTAGCTGTGGCATAAGGGCGGGACCAGCGGAAGTGACCGCCCGAAGCATACCAGCCTTCGCCAAACTGCCACACAGGCGCCTGCCGGCTCATGGTGATGTAGGAAGCATCGAGTTGGCCCGGCGCACGCGCCAGCGCCGCGAGCTCCCGGCGGGCCGGATCCCAACTCAGCAGCACGACCCCGGCGCCTTCACGCAAGCTCCCCGCCAAGTCGCGCTGTTCCGCCGGGTAGAACTCAATCTCACCGCGTCCGGCGAAGTAACGGGTCGCGGCCGCGATTCCCCAACTGTGCAGCGCCGCAGGCACGCCGTCATAGATGTATGCCCGCGCTTCGGGATTAGCCGCCACAACCTCGCGCAGCCGGGCGACGTAGCGCCGGTTCTCATCCGCCAGTGAAAGCGCCTCCCGCCGCTGCGCGCGCAGTGAGGCGTGATTCCAGGGAAGCCACACCAGAAGGAATGCCAGCGCCACGGCCGGATGTACCCGGGAGGCTGCCACGCCGGCGGCCATTGCCAGGCCAGCCAGCGGAAGATAAAGATAAGCGCCGAACAATCGCCGGGTCAGCAACAGCATCGGCAGCAGCAACAGGCCGAAGAAGGCCAGGCCGACCCATGCCCGTCTGTCGCGCAGCAGAAACGGCAGCGGCAGCACCAGCAGTCCCGCATACGGCAGCAAGAAGATCTTCGACGAATAAAAGCTGATGGAACGCCAGAGCTCGGCCGCAGAGAAGTGCAACGTGTATTCCGACTCGCGGCCGGCGTTGACGGCCAGCGCCTGGCAGCCGATCGCCAGCGAGACGGCAAGAAACGGAACCAGCCGCTTCCAGTTCTTTTCCCCGAGCCAGAACTCCCACAGCGCCAGCACCGCCGGCAGCATCACCGCCATTTCCTTGGACTTAAGCGCCAGCCAGAAGCAGGCGAAGCTAGTCCACCACCAGCGCGCGCCGCGGCGCGAATAACTCAACAGGCAGGCCAGCGAAAAGGTCGTGCAAAACAGGTCAAAGATGTACATCGGCTTCCACAGGGCGTCAAAAACGCCCATGTGGAAAGCGAAGAACAAGCCGCCCGTCACGGCGGCGGCCAGGGGCAGCCCAAGGCGGCGGCGGAGCAGCAGCCAAAGCAGCCAGACGTTCGTCAGGTGCAGTAGATGCACGCTCAACACGTACCACGGGAAATCGAGCGCCGCCGTGCGCGCCATCGCGTTGAAGTACAGGTGACCCACGGGACGAAAGTTTTGCGGCCAATAGCGCGGCGCCAACAGGCCCCGGATCCAATCGGCAGGCGCAAGGTAGCGCGTCCAGTAGATGTTGTCCAACTCGTCGCCGTGAAAGAAGCCCTCGTAAGCCCCGCGATTTACGATCACAAACAGCAGCCCGAACAACGCCAACAGCGCCGCCGCGCGTGCTCTGGACATTGGCCATATTGTATCGGCCGACTGCCGACTGCCGCCCGGCGTAACCCGGAATCGCGATCCGGCGCCGGCTGCTGCCGGGGCTGGCAATCAATTAGCTCGGGCGGCCTGCGATCGCTTGGGCGGGACACCCTTGGGATGGCAGTCGGCACACTTGACGAAGTGGATATTGTGGCGACTGGAGGGATCGCGGAAAGTGGTGTCCATGTTCTCGACGTCCAAGCCGCAGTTGGACATCTTGGGGTGGCAACCGGCGCAAGAGGCGCGCGTCTGCTGCGTGTGGCGCTCGTGGCAGGCCAGGCAGCTTATGCCTTCATGCACGCCGATGGGGGTGCGATCATCGCCGGAGGCCACCTGGAAACTCGCCAGCGGGGCATGGCACTGGTAACATAGCGCCTGACGTGGGTCAGGACTCATCCTGACCCTTCGCCCGCCTTCGCGCATCTCCGGCAAGGGAAGCAGGCGTAGCGCGACCGGCGTCCATTCGCGCCGATCAAACAGCGCCAACGAGGGCCGGTGCGCGGGCTGCCGCGGCCCGGGCAGAGCTTTCTCCACCCAAGGGCGCTTGAGCGGTTCGCCGGCCCGATGCATCTGGTGGCAGGCCGCGCAGGGCAGTACGGGACGCTCGGCCAGCTCGGGCGTCTTCAGTCGCCAGGGACCGGAGTTATCCAGCGGCGCAACTAAGTCGCCGATGTGTCCTTCGAAATGCATGCCGTGACAGCGCAGGCAATCGTCCATCAGCGCCCGCTTGCGGTTGTGCTCTTTGTCCAGGAATATGCGCGCGTACGTCACGCTGTGCGGCCCGGCCTGCCAGGCGGCGAATTCGCGCTGATGACAGGCGCGGCACCGCTCGATCAAACGGGTCAAGTTGCGGCTGGGGATGCGAATATCGTCCGGGACCCGGCCCCTGAAATGGCGCACCAGCCGGCGCAGGTTGTCCAGATGGAAGCTTAACTCGGCGGCGAGCAGGCTGCCGTGGCAGGCCGAGCAATCCTGGTCGCGGTGCGTGGAGACGCGCCAGCGATCGAAAGACGGCTGGATTTCATGGCAGCGCGTGCAGGAGCGCCCGCCGGAGGCCTGATAAGAGACGGCGCCGCCGATGAACAAGAGGGCCGCAGCAAGCAAAGGCGCCGCAATAAACCATTTCCGCCGCTTCATGTTCAGATCCTCCCCCGCCGGCCGCTCCACTCTTTCACCATGTGCGCCGAGGCCCAATACGCGATGGCCATGATGGTCAGCACGGGATTGAATCCGCCGTTAGTGACGTGCACGGAGGCGTCCACCACGTAAACGTTTTCGACATCGTGCACGCGGCAATAACGGTTCACTACCGAACTCTTCGGATCGTTTCCCATGCGGCAGGTGCCCGCCTGGTGCTGGCCCCCGCTCAAGCCGGGGCCGGGTACGCGTTTCCAGGTGCGGATCGCGCCGGCCTCTTTGAGCCAAGCTTCGGCCTTATCCGCGATGTGCCGGCAGATCTCCAAAGTATGCGGGTGCTTGCCGCCGGACAGCCGCGCCACGGGGATGCCCCAATAGTCTTTGACCTTGGGATCGGCCTGCACGCGCGCGTCGAAAACCGGCATCTCCTGCACCGGACCCTGGACCATGATGCTGCGGCGGTACCATTGCCGCATGAAATCCTTATGCGCCTTGCCCCAGCGAGGCACCTCCGGGGGCATGCGGCCGATGAACTGGTAGGGCAGCCGTATGAACTCGTTGGCCAGCATGGCGCCGCCGCGCAGCCCGCTATTGCCGTGATTGAAATCGCAGATGGCCAGGGAGGCGCCGGGACCGATGTCGTCGTAAGTGATCTGCTCGAACAATCCCACAGCGCCGCAGTAGGAGTGCCCCTGAAGATTGCGGCCCACCCAGTCATAGCGGTTGCCGATGCCGTTGGGAAACAGCCGACTCTTGGAATTGAGCAGTAGCCGCGCCGACTCGATGGCGCCGCAGCAGACCACTACCAGGTCGGCGGTCTGAACTTGCAGCCGGTCACGGGCGTCGAAGTAAGCCACACCGGTCGCGCGCCCGCGCGAATCAGTCTGAATCTCTTTTACGACGCATTCGGTGCGCAACTGGCAAGCGCCGGTGGCCAGCGCCTTGGGGATGACGGTGTTTTGCGTGCCGTTCTTGGCATTGACCTCGCAGACGAAGCCCACGCACCAGCGGCAGCGCATGCAAGCCGGGCGCCCGTTGTAGGGTACGCTGTTGCGCAGCATAGGGATGTCGAAGGGATGTAAGCCCAGGCGCCGGGCGGCAGGTTTCAGAATCTCGTGCTCGCGCGTGGGCGGGCTCAGCGGCGGCATGGGCAGCGGCTTGCGTCGAGGCGCATGGAAGGGGTCGGGCCCGACGTCTCCCGAGACTCCGATCTCGTACTCCGCCTTCTCGTAGTAAGGTTCCAGGTCCTGGTAGCTGATGGGCCAGTCTTCCAGGGTTGAGCCTTCCGGGCAGCCGTAGGTGGAGCGCATGCGGAAGTCCTGCTCCATAAAGCGCCAGGCCATGGCCCCGTAAGTCAGAGTCCCGCCGCCGACGCAGGCGGCGTTATTGTGATAGCCCGGCTCGGAAGCGCGCAGGATGCGCTCCTGGCCGTCGGCCTCCACGACTACCCGCGGATGGCGCTCATCATCCGGGCCGGTGCCGTTGCCCAGCACCGTGGTGCGCTGGTTGCGGAGATCATCCTTGCGGCAGTCGTAAGCCGTCAGCCACTTGCCCCGCTCGAGCAGCACGACGCTGAAGCCCGCCTCCGCCAACTGCTTGGCTACGATGCCGCCCCCGGCGCCCGCTCCGACCACTACCGCGTTCACATGCTTCATGAATTGCCTCCCTGGGCCGGTTCGCCGGTGAGGTCGTAGTGCTGCCGGCCGCGCACCGGGACCAACGGTACGCCCAGCATCCGCCAGCTTACGGCGTCGCGGTTACCGCCGTGGCGTGGATCACCGTAGAAGCCCTGCATGGTGTGGTCAATGACGAGATTGAAGAAGGCCTTCAGCTCTCCGCTGAGCCCTTCGAGCAGCCGCGTCTGCTGGTCGAAGTTGAGTTGCGCGAATCGGCGCCCGAAGCGCCGGCGAGATAACCGGTCCAGCTCCGCCAGCCCGCGGCGGTAAACCGGCTGAAAGCGGCGGAAGTGACCGGCAAGGTGCCGATCAATGTAATGGATTACGCCCGCTTCCCTTGCACCGGGGTCCTGATCGGCGGGGATGATCTGCTCGCTCAGGGCGATCACGGTCTCGGCCTCATCCGGGGTAAAGCAGCGCCAGGGACCGGCTCGGCCGCAACCCACCAGCGGCGCTACGGCAGCGCCCGAAGCGGCAGCGAGAAACCGCCGCCGCGGCGGTTTGAACGTTTGACTCATTCCGGCTTGCTCCAAATCCGATAGGAATACCACAGGAGTGCTGCCAGGCGGGCGGCTCCCGATAGAATAAAAGCTTGAGCGCTGCAAACCCGTTGCTTGAGATCTCCTTGCCGATACCGTTTAGTCGGATCCGCGCCGAGCACGTGGAACCGGCGATAACTCACCTGATCCGGGACGCCGGCCGGCAAATGACGTTGTTGGCAAGCAATAGCCGCCCCCGCACCTGGGAAAACACGCTGGTTGAACTGGACCGGTTGACCGAGAGGCTGGACTACGCCCTGGAAGTGGTCAAGCATCTGGAATCGGTGGCCACATACCCCGCGCTGCGGGAAGCCTACAACAGAGTCCAGCCGCAAGCCAGCGCGTTTTACGCCGGAATCCCGCTTCATCCAGGTCTATGGAAGGCGATCCAACAGTACGCCGGCACGGCCGAGGCGGCATCACTCACCGGCGTGCGCCGGCGATTCCTGAAGAAGACTCTGGATAATTTCCGCCGCCACGGCGCGGACTTGCCGCCGGAAGGCAAGGTGCGTCTGGAGGCTATCGAGACCGAGCTGGCGGAGCTCGCCACCCGCTTCGCTCAGAACGTGCTGGATTGCACCAACGCCTTTGAGCTGTTGATCACCGACGAGCGCCGCCTCGCAGGACTGCCTCCCAGCGCGCTGGCCGCCGCGCGCCAGAGCGCCGCCCGAAAGGACATGGACGGGTGGCGCTTTACTCTCCAGCAACCCAGCTACACGGCATTGATGACCTACCTGGACGACGCGAGCATCCGCCGGGAGGTCTACCGCGCCTATCACACGCGCGGGACCAGCGAGCCCTGGGACAACCGCCCGCTGGTGGGGCGCATGCTGGAGCTGCGCCGGCAGAAAGCCAAGCTGCTCGGATACGAAAACTTCGCTGAGTTGACGCTGGAAGATCGCATGGCGGGTTCCGCCCGGCGCGTATGGGAATTTCTGGAGGACTTGCGCCGGCGGACCGAGCCCCGCTTCACGGCTGAAAACCGCGAGCTGGAGGACTTCCGCCGCAAACTGGAAGGCGAACGGGCGCCGGCGCCGGAACCCTGGGATCTGGCGTACTACGCCGAGAAGTTGCGCGCCGCGCTTTATCAATTCGACGAAGAAATGCTGCGGCCGTATTTCCCGCTGGAGCGGGTGGTGGAAGGTATGTTTCGCATAGCCGCCCGACTTTACGGCGTGAGCATCCGCGAGCAGCCGGATGTGGAAGTCTGGGATCCGCATGTGCGGTACTACACGCTCCATGACGAGGACGGCACGCTGCTCGGCGGTTTCTATGCCGACTGGCACCCCCGCGAAAACAAGCGCGGCGGGGCCTGGATGGGTGCGCTCATCACCGGGGGACCGCGAGGGGGCGTTTTCCAGCCGCACCTCGGGGTGATCTGCGGCAACGTTACGCCGCCCCTGAGCGACCGGCCGGCTCTGCTGACACATCGCGAGGTCGAGACGCTGTTCCATGAGTTCGGCCACCTGCTGCACCACTGCCTGAGTCGCGTGGAAGTCCGCACGCTGGCCGGAACCAGCGTGGCCTGGGATTTCGTGGAGCTGCCCTCGCAAATCATGGAGAACTGGTGCTGGGAGCGGGAGGCGCTGGATCTTTTCGCGCGACACTGGGAGACCGGAGAACCAATACCCGAAGATCTGTTCCAGCGCATGCGGCAAGCGCGCACCTTCCGTGCCGCAAACGCACAGATGCGTCAATTGGGCTTCGCCTGGCTGGATCTGGCGTTGCACACCCGCTACGACCCGGAGCGCGACGGTGATCCGGTAAAATACGCCCGGAACATCCTGGAGCAGTTTTCGCCGGCGCCACTGCCGCCGGAGGACGCGCTGGCGGCTTCTTTCACGCACTTGTTCGCCGACCCGGTGGGATACGGCGCCGGCTATTATTCTTACAAGTGGGCCGAGGTGCTGGATGCCGATGCCTTCTCGCGCTTCCGCGCTTGCGGCGTATTCAGCCGTGAAGTAGGACGGGAGTTTCGCGAGCTGATCCTGGCGCGCGGCGACGGTGAGGACCCGGCTGTACTGTACCGGAAGTTCATGGGGCGAGACCCCGACCCGAGCGCACTGTTGCGGCGCTTGGGGCTCCTGTCCGCGGCGCCCGAGCAGTTCACTTAGGGCGGGGTGAGTTGACCCGCCGGACTATAAGCCGGTTTCTGTACCCTTACGGGCGGCAGTCATTCATCTGGGCCGCCCATTACTGAGCGGCTCAAGCGACCTACCCGGGAGTCAAGCGGAGCGGGCCACTCCTCCTCCCCTATTTGGTCTTGCTCCGCGTGGGGTTTGCCCTGCCGGCCGGATTGCTCCGACCGCGGTGCGCTCTTACCGCACCTTTTCACCCTTACCGAGGCCTGCGCAGCAACGCCGGCGCCTCGGCGGTATGTTTTCTGTGGCACTTTCCGTGAAACCCGCTTTGAGCGGATCCCCCCGGCCGTTAGCCGGCACGCTGCCCTGTGGAGACCGGACTTTCCTCCCCCGGCAAACCGAGAGCGACTGCCCGTCCGGCGGGCCTGTTTCTTATTATAAGGCTTTACCCAGAATTACCAGAGGTTGTATTCTGAATGTTCCGGGTGTTTGGGAATACCGGGCCATACAACAGCGGAGGTGGCAGATGTTCAGTTCGACACATTTCAGGTTGATGGCCGTGCTGGCGGTGGCCGCGCCAATTCTGCTAAGCCAGGGCTTGACCACCACGGCTAGCAAGGACGACTGGGAAGAGATCAATTTCGCATTCGATCGCTCCGTTCTCACCGACGGCTACCCGAGCTTGCTACGCCTGGCCGAGTTGCTCGAGAAACATCCGGACTACCGGGTGCGTCTGGTGGGTCACGCCGACCACATGGGCCCGGACCGGTACAACGAGAAGCTCGGACGAGCCCGCGCCGAAACCGTCAAAAACTTTCTGGTGAAGTACGGCGCGCGCGAGAACCAAATCACTGTCGAGACCCGGGGTGAGCGCCAGCCTAAAGTCCCCGGCCAGACTCGTGAAGGCCGCTGGATGAACCGGCGGGTGGAGATCACCGTCACCGATGCTCAAGGCCGCGTAATCAGCGCGGCCGGGATCGGCGAGGCCATCAAAGCCATCGAAGCCGCCGAACTGAAAAAGATCACCGATTGCTGTGAGAGCATACTGCGCAAGCTGGACAAGCTGGATGAAATCCTGGCTTTACTGAAGGATCTGAAAACCGAGAACGAGCGGCTCAAGCAGGATGTCGCCGCGCTCCAGCAGGCCCAGGCCGCTGCGCAAAAACAGGTGACCCAACTGGCCGAGGCGCCCAAGCCGCCCTCGGCGGCCGAAATCGGGCAAGTGGCCGAGGCCGCTGCGCGAAAGGCGGTCGAGGCAGCCAAGCCCAGCCGGTTCAGCCTGCTCGGCCTCAACATCGGACCATCGCTGGGTGAGAGCCAGTTCACCAGATTGGGCCGTGGCAATCTTACCTTCACCGGTCGCGGGCGTTATTTCGCGCCTTTCGGACAGAGTCAAATGCACGCGCTCCAGGCGGAAGGCGAGTACCTGTACTACCGCGACCGGCAGGAGGGCCAGTTCGATATCGGCCTGGTGAACCGCTACCGGAACATGCAATTGGGCCTGTTCTCCTCGATCAAGCACGTCGGGCTGACGGACCTGGGCGGCGGCACGCTGGGTCAGGGCGCACTGACCGCAGATTACTTGTTCAGCCGCGGGCGCATCGGAATGTTCGGCACCAAAGGCTATCTGGACAACCGCGTCATCAGCCGCCGACCAATCAATCCAACCGGCACGATTTGGGAAGAGAGCTACCTGAAGATTGTGGATCAGATAGGGGCCTCGACGACCATCGGCGCCTGGAAAGACGCTTACTTTGACGCTAACTTCGGCGCTCTGTTCCGTCGCGGGGGAACCAATCGGCCGGGCGGCATGTTCCGCCTGGTGCAGCCCATAAACCCGCAGTGGGCTTTCACTTTGGAGGCAGGGCTGAACGAGACCATGGTGGGCCCGAAGAACACGGGACGCCTGGTGGTCGGGCTTCAGTTCGGCAATTGGCTGCGGCCCAAGCAGTACACCGAGGTGAAGCACCCCGTGCCGGTCGAGGTCCCGCGATTGCGCTACGAGCTGCTCACTCGACAGGTGCGGGTGGGCAACTCGGCGCCGGTGGCGGACGCCGGCCCGGACCAGATCGGCGTGGCCGCGGGGAGCATCCGGTTGGACGGGTCGGCTTCTTACGACCCGGACGGCGATCCGCTGACTTTCGAGTGGAACCAGATCGCCGGTCCGGCAGTGTCGCTGAGCGGAAAGAACACCGCGACGGCCAGCTTCACGGCGGCTGAGGGTCAGAGTTACCGCTTCCGGCTGACGGTGAAGGATCCCCAGGGCGCCATGGCGAACGCCACGGTCCTGGTGACTACCGCGGCGCCGCTGGCGGTCCGCATTGTGCGTTTCACAGCCAATCCGCCGACCATCCGCGCCGGCCAGAGTTCCACGCTGGTCTGGCAGATCGAGAACGCCGAGAGCGCGGAAATATCAGGCATCGGGCGAGTGGATCCCCGCGCAGGGACTACGACCGTGGCCCCGACGCGAACCACCGAATACCGCCTGACGGCGCGCAATCGCACCGGTGAAGTGAGCGAGACGGTCACTGTGGTAGTCGAGCAGCCGCAAGTGAGGATCCTCAGTTTCTATGCGAGTCCGGCCAACATCATGGAGGGCGAATCTTCGACCCTTTACTGGCAGACTGAGAACGCTGAGACCGTCACTATCAGCGGCGTGGGTGCGGTAGCCGCCAGCGGTTCCACTGCGGTCTCGCCCACGCAGACCACTACCTACATCTTGACAGCGCGCAACCAGTACGGCGAGGCCAGCTCCCAGGTCACGATTCAAGTTACTCCGGGAGCCCTGCCGCGCATAGTGAAGTTCGCCGCCGCACCGCCGGAGATCGTCGCAGGCGAGAGATCGAACTTGCTTTGGGTGGTGGAAAACGCCACCGCGGTTTCAATTCAAGGCATCGGGAACGTGGAATTGGCCGGCACGCGTGAGGTCAGTCCCGCGACGACCACCACCTACACGTTGACCGCCCATAACCAGCGAGGCGACGTGACGGCCACGGCTACGGTCGTGGTCATTCCCAGAGTCCGGATCACATCGTTTACCGCCAACCCCACCAGCATCACGCCGGGCATGGCGGTGGTGCTGTCCTGGACCACCGAGAATGCGGTCTCAGCATACATCTCAGGCGTGGGCCCGGTGGCTACCAGCGGCTCCGCCATCGTCTACCCGAAAGACACCACAACCTACACGCTCACCGCGCTGGGCAATCGCTCGCAAGATACCGCGCAGGTGACCATTACCGTCACCTCGCCGCCTCCGCCGCCTCCGCCGCCCCAGCCGCCCAAGGGTAACCCGCCGGTCGCGGACGCCGGCAAGGGCTTCGAAACCCTGGTGCGTCAGGTGCGATTGGATGGGACCGGCTCCAAGGACCCTGACGGCGGCCCGCTGACCTACTCTTGGCGGGTGCTGCAAGGACGGGCCGCGATTCTCGATCCGTCCTCACCGACACCCACCGTCCAACTGGCGGGGATGTTCGGCGATTACGTCTTCGAGCTGACCGTGACCAACAAAGCGGGCTTGTCGAGCACGGCCACGGTTACGGTGAAATTCGTGGCGACGCGGATCTACTGAGGCCACTCGGGCGGATCGCGTGGTGCGGTCCGCCCGCTTACTCGATCAATTCCATTCCTGAGAAAAAGTAGCCCAGCTCGAAGGCGGCGGTTTCCGCGGCGTCAGAGCCGTGCACGGCGTTGCGCTCGATATTGCTTCCAAAACGCTGCCGGACGGTTCCCTCCGGCGCCTGCGCCGGGTTGGTCGGCCCCATCAGATCGCGCCATTTCTGAATGGCGCCCTCGGCTTCCAGCACAAGCACGATCGCCGGGCCCTGGCTCATGAACCGGCAGAGCGACTCAAAGAACGGCTTGCCGCGGTGCACGGCATAGAAACCTTCGGCCTGCCGTTGGGATAGCCGCAGCATCCGCATGCCCAGGATGCGGAAGCCTGCCTGCTCTATCATGGTCAGAATCGCACCGGCCTGGCGTGCGGCGACGGCGTCGGGTTTGATAATGGCCAGTGTGCGCTCGCTCATAACCTGCTCCTCACTTTCTCGCCAATCTCTGCGGGCGACGCACAGACCGTCACGCCCGCAGCCTCCAGGGCGCGAATCTTATCGGCCGCTCTTCCGGTCCCGCCGGAGATGATGGCGCCGGCGTGTCCCATACGGCGGCCCGGCGGCGCGGTCTGGCCGGCCACGAAAGCGATCACTGGCTTGCGGACGTGGTCCTTAATGTAAGCCGCCGCCAACTCCTCGGCGTTGCCGCCGATCTCGCCTATCAGGACTACGGCGTGAGTGTCCGGGTCCTGATTGAACAGCTCCAAGGCGTCAACAAACGTGGTGCCGATGATCGGGTCGCCGCCGATGCCGATGCAGGTTGACTGACCGATGCCCAGCTTTGTGAGCTGATCCACCGCCTCGTAGGTCAGCGTTCCGGAGCGGGAGACGACACCTACGTGGCCGGGCTTGTGTATGTGTCCGGGCATGATGCCTATCTTGCACTGGCCGGGTGAGATGATACCGGGGCAGTTCGGTCCGATCAGCCGTGTGCGGCGACCTTGCAAGAAACGCCAGGCCTTCACCATGTCGAGAGCCGGAATCCCCTCAGTGATCGCCACAACCAGCGGCAGGCCGGCGTCGGCGGCCTCCATGATGGCGTCCGCAGCGAAAGCCGGGGGAACGAAGATCACGGAGGCATTGGCGCCTGTGGCGCGCACCGCCTCATCCACCGTGTTAAAAACCGGCAGATCCAGGTGCCGAGCGCCGCCTTTGCCGGGAGTCACGCCGCCCACCACCGTGGTGCCGTAGGCGATGCATTGCTGCGCGTGGAAAGTGGCCTCGCGCCCCGTGAAACCTTGCACCAACAGCCGCGTGTTCTTGTCAGCCAGAATGCTCATTGCGCCAACCTCACAACTTTCTCCGCCGCCTCCCGCATGGTATGGGCCACTGTGAAGTTCAGCCCCGATTCGGTCAGAATCTTGCGACCCAACTCCACATTGGTCCCTTCCATGCGCACCACCACCGGAACTTTCACCTTCAGCTCTCGCGCCGCGGTCACCACTCCGGTGGCCAGCGTATCGCACCGCAGGATGCCGCCGAAAATGTTGATCAGCACCGCCTGCACGTTTCGGTCCGACAACAGAATGCGGAAGGCGTTCTGGATCTGCTCGGCGTTGGCCCCGCCGCCCACGTCCAGGAAGTTGGCGGGGTTACCGCCGGCGTGCTTGATGATATCCATGGTGGCCATGGCCAGGCCGGCCCCGTTCACCATGCAGCCGACATTGCCATCCAGTTTGATGTAGTTCAGGCCAAAGCGTGAAGCCTCCACTTCCAGCGGGTCCTCCTCATGCAAGTCGCGCAGCTCCATCAGATCCTTGTGGCGATAGAGCGCGTTGTCGTCCAGGTTGATCTTGGCGTCCAGCGCGTAAACCTTGCCGTCGGTGGTAAGCACGAAGGGATTGATCTCGGCCAGCGAAGCATCCGCCGCTACGTAAGCCTTGGCCAGCGCGGTCATCGCTGCGGCGGCGGGGCTGATCGCCGCCTGCGGAAGCCCCATGCCGTAAGCCAGCTTGCGAGCCTGGAACGGCGCCAGGCCGAAGCCCACGTCAATGTGCTCCTTAAGAATCAGCTCCGGGCTGCGCGCGGCGATTTCCTCGATCTCTACGCCGCCTGCCGCGGAAGCCATTAAGACCGGCATCCCCACCGTGCGGTCCAGTACAATGCCCAAGTACAGCTCGCGTTCGATGGGAAGGGTCTCCTCCACCAGCACGCGGTGTACGATGCGGCCTTCCGGTCCGGTCTGGTGCGTGACCAGGCGCATGCCCAGCATCGCCTTGGCCACTTCCATCGCCTCCGCGGGCGTCTTGGCGACTCGCACACCGCCGCCCTTGCCGCGCCCGCCCGCATGTATCTGAGCCTTCAACACCACCGGCGCACCGATCTTCCGCGCGGCAGCCTCGGCCGCCTCCACCGTGTACACCACCTCGCCTCGCGGCACCGGCACGCCGTACTGAGCGAGGATCGCCTTAGCCTGGTATTCGTGGATCTTCATGGATGCCTGCCTGTGCTAGGATGTGTGTTTCCCGAGCCTCAAGCGGGGGAATTTCACACTATAACAGATGGACCTGCCGCAACTGTTGCACCGCCTGGCGCAGCGCGAAGATCTCGGCCAGCATGAAGCCTACCAGGCTATGACCAGCATCCTCCGAGGCGAAGCCTCCCCCGTGCAAATCGCCGCCTTCTTGATGGGCCTGCGGGTGAAAGGCGAAACGGTCGAGGAGGTGGTGGGGTTCGCGCGCGCTATGCGCGAAATGGCGGAACGCGTGGAAGTGGAGCTGGCCGGCGAGTCGCTGCTGGATACCTGCGGGACCGGCGGCGACGGCGCAGGCACGTTCAACATCTCGACGGTGGCGGCCTTCGTCGTGGCCGGCGCGGGCGTGCGAGTGGCCAAGCACGGCAACCGCTCAATATCGAGCGCTTGCGGGAGTGCGGATGTGGTTGAGCGGCTCGGCGTCCGGTTGGCCCTGAGCCCCGCCGAGTCCGCGCGGGCGATCCGCGAGATCGGCATCGGATTCCTATTCGCTCCGGCCTTACACCCGGCCATGCGGCACGCTCAGCCCGTGCGGCGCGAGTTGAAGATGCGCACGGTCTTCAATCTGCTGGGGCCGCTGGCGAACCCCGCCGGCGCGAACGTGCAGATCGTCGGGGCTCCCTCGCCCAGCGCGGCGCGTCTGATCGCCCTCGCCCTGGCGGCGTTGGGTTTGGAACGGGGTTTTGTCGTCCACGGCTCAGACGGCCTGGATGAAATCACCACCACCGGTCCGACCCTGGCCTTCGAGATCCGCCGCGGCGCGGTCTCCGAGCGCCGCATCACTCCCGAAGACTTCGGCGTGCCCCGCGCCAAACCCGGCGATCTCAAAGGCGGCGATGCCGGCGCCAACGCCGAAATTGCACGGCGCGTGCTGGCCGGCGCACGCGGCCCCCAGCGCGACATCGTGCTGGTAAACGCCGCCGCTGCTCTGGTGGCCGCCGGCAGAGCCCGCGACTTTTCGGAAGGCGCCGCCCTGGCAGCCGAGGCCATAGATTCGGGAGCCGCGCGGAACAAGCTGGAGGCGCTGGCGACATTCGCGCCGGCGCCCGGCTGAGCCTCAGCCTTCAAGAACCATCTCGAAGCCCAGCAGCCCGGCGATGGCCTCAACCGGCTGGCGCAAGTCGCCGTAGAAAGTCACCCGGTGCCAACCCCAGCGATCCCACTCCGCCAGCAGCTTGAAGGGATCTTTCACTTCCGCCGCCAGCTTTGTGCGGCAGGCCTTGTCTTCCTCGACATTGGCGACTGCCCGGGCCTGATGAAAGATGACTTGCCTGCGTCCGGGATTGAATTTCAGCGTAGAGGTGATCTGGCCTACCGGCATCAGCGAGCGCACCGCGGCGCCTTTGCGATCCTCGGAATGGTCTCGGATATGATACGGATTGCTGGGACCGTTGGGGCCGTAAACCTTACTGGGCGCCACGCAATGCGCGTAAATGATCTGGTTCTTGGAGGTGTCAATCACCGGATCGGAAATGTAACCCGGACGGCCAACCAAGTAACTCATCACTAACATCGTGATGGTGGACTGCAAATCGGCCTCGCAGGCGCCCACCCAGCCGTCGTTGTTCAACTGGAAGAAACCAAGGCAGGGGTACGCCGGGAGCTTGCCGCCGTAAAAAAGATTCAGGCAGTCCACGGTGATGGCCTGCGCCTTGTGTTTCACCATCAGGTCGCGCATGGCCACGTACATGCTCCCTGACTTGCCGATTTCCTCGCGTGAGGGCTCGACGACCTTGGCCGCCCCCCGAATCCACGCCTGCGCCCATTTCTGAGCTTCCGCGCGGTCGGCGTTCTGGTAGGCGGCGTTGATTTCCTGCGAGTTCACCGGGCGCACCACCGTGCCAAACACTTCCTGGATCGCCTTGGCATCCTGTCCGACCGGGCGGTCAAGCACGTCCAGCATGACGGAAGCTTTGAGCTTCTTGAGCGCCTCGAAGGCCCGGACCGCCTGCACGACATCCTCCCAGCGAGAAGAAGACACTCCGGCAACCTTCAGCCCTTGCCGGCGTGCGCGCGCATACGCGGTCAAGAACTCTCCGCAGCCGGCGTACAGATCGTTGACGAACAAGGTGGGCTTACCGGCGGAAGCGATCGCCATGCCCGCTCCGGCCCAGATGCCGATCATGTAGATCAGATAGCCGTCCACTTCGGCGTCGCTTTCCAGCAGCTTCCGGCCGTCGTCCGCATTGTGAGCGGTGGCGGGCAGGAACTCGACGCCAGGGCATGACTGGCGCAGGCGTGCGGTGAGCTCCTTCTTGCGGCCCTCGTAATCATAGCCCTGGTACGGCCAGGTCGGCTTCTCCGGCGGGATGTGGGAGAACACCAGGCGGATCCTCGCCTTATCCGCCGGAGCGCTGATCATCGCGCTCTGCGGTGCGGCGCCCGCCGCCACGGGACAGGCCGCCATCACCGCACAGCCGGCGCAACGCGTCAGGAATTCCCTGCGGCTGGAGTCTTGCAGAACCGCAAGCTTGGTCATTGTGATTCTCCTCTCTGTCGAGTTTAAGACCCGATATATCACAAACCCGCACGCTGCCGCTTGCTATCCGGCGAGCCTTCACGGATTCCAGCCGCAATAAGTCAGGTAGCCGCCCGAGAGGTTGCGGGCCCGAAATCCGTGCTGAAGCAGCACACGCAGGGCGTAATAGGCGCGTTGGCCTATGGCGCAGTTGAGCCAGATCTCGCGATCGCGGGGCAACTCCTCCAGACGTTCGCGCAGCTCTCCGAGCGGGATGTTTACGGCGCCATCAATGTGATCGCCCGCGAACTCATCAGGGTCTCGCACATCAACCAACAGGGCGTCGGTCTTGCCAAGGGCGCTCCAGTCCGCCAGCGGCATGTCGCCGCGCAGAACGTTGGCCGCCGCCATGCCGGCCAGGTTCACGGGGTCGCGCGCCGAGCCGTACTGCGGCGCGTAGCACAGCTCGGCGTCCTCCAAATCGAACACCGTCGCCTTCTTCTGGATAGCCATGGCGATGACGTCAATGCGCTTCTCGACGCCCTGCTCGCCTACCGCCTGGGCGCCTAGGAGGCGGCCGTCGGCGGTACCGAAGATGAGCTTCATCTGGATGCGCCTGGCGCCCGGATAATAGCCGGCGTGATGCAAAGGATGAACGTAGACGGCTGCGTAGTCGCTGATGCCCGCGCTTTTTAGCTGTTTCTCCGTGGCTCCCGTCATGGCCGCGGTCAGGCCGAAGACGCCGCACACCGCCGTGGCCTGCACTCCCCGGAAGCGCGCCGGACGCCCGCAGATGGCATCCGCCGCTACACGTCCCTGCCGGCTGGCCGGACCGGCCAGCGCCACCAGCCGCCACTGCCCCGTGATCCAATCGCGCACCTCGACCGCGTCGCCCACGGCCCAGATGTGAGGATCGGAAGTCCGCATCTGCTCGTCTACCCGGATTCCGCCCGCCTCACCGATCTCTAGGCCGGCCTCGCGCGCCAAGGCGACCTCCGGTTTGACGCCCAGCGCCAGAACCACCAGATCAGCCGAAAAACTGCGCCCCGAGGCCTCCCGCACCAACAAGCCGTCGCCGGCAGCTTCCACTGCGCTCAGGCAGGCCTCGAGCCGGACATCCACGCGGTTGGATTCAAGCTGCGCCAGTACGGGCTGGGCCATCTCGGGATCCAGTGCCGGCAGCACCTGCGGTTCTTTTTCTAGCAGTCTGACGAGGATCCCGCGCTGCGCGAGATTTTCGACCATCTCCAGTCCCAGGTAGCCCGCGCCCACCACCACAGCGCGCCGCGGCCGGCGCGTCTCGATCCACTCCCGCATCGCAGAACTGTCTGTAATCGTGCGCAGCGTGAATACTCCCGGCAGATCAACTCCGGGCAACGGCGGACGCAGCGGAGCGGCGCCGGGCGCTAATACAAGCGCGTCGTAGGACTCGCGATAAAGCCGCCCGCTAGCCAGCTCGCGCACCTCGACTTGGCCCCGGGAGCGATCCACGACCAGGACTTCGTGACCGGTGCGCACGTCCACCTTGAACTGCTTCTTCCACAATTCCGGGGTCACAACCAGCAGCCGGTCCTGATCACGGATAACGCCGCCCACGTAATACGGCAGGCCGCAGTTGGCATATGAGACGTAAGGGCCGCGCTCGAACATGACGATCTCGGCCCGTTCATCCAGCCGGCGCAAGCGTGCGGCACACGCTGCCCCGCCGGCCACACCACCAACAATAAGGATTCGCTTAGGCATGCTAGCAATCAGAAAAAAAACTGCACTATGTAGTTGACACCCAGACCGCCTACCACCAGACCCAGCACCAGCCGGATCCAGCGCTCCGGTAGGTGTTTCTGGAGCCGCGCGCCGGCGTAGGTTCCAAGCAAACCGCCCGCCCCGAACAGCGCTCCCAAGGCCCAATCCGGGCGCGCCGCCGCCGCACGCGGGTCCAGCGCCAGCAAGTGGAAGAAGGCCACCCCCGCCACCGAGGTCATGAACGTCCCCGCCAGGGCTGCGCCGGCGACGGTGTATACCGGCAGGCGCATTATCGCCACCACGAACGGCGCAATAATAGCGCCTCCTCCGATACCGTAGATGCCCCCCACCAGCCCCACGGCCAGCGCCAGCACGAACAGCCCCACAGGACTGAAGCCGTAAGTCCGGCCCAAAAACTGGTATTCGATGCGCCGCAAGCGGACCGCCACAATACTGACTGTCGCCCCGGCCGGCACGCCGCGCAGATTGCCCGCTCCCGCCCGGCGCCGTGCGAATTCATAAAGCAATCGTACTCCCAGATACATCAGCACGCAGCCGGCGAACAATTTGAAGCGGCGCGGATCAGGAAGATACCGCACGCGGATCAGCGCCCCGAAAAAAACCCCGGGCAGCGTACCCGCAATCACGGTCCACGTCAGCGGCCACGTCATGCGCCCTTCACGGATATAGCGATAGACTCCGCCCGGAATCGCCACGATGTTGTATATCAGGTTAGTCGGACTGACGCCCGGGCCGGTGTAGCCCAGAACGCTGACCTGAAACGGCAACAGCAGGACCGCACCCGAGATGCCGCCCGAGGCGGTCAGCGAGGAAATCGCCAGCGCCACCAGGGGCGGCAGCAGCGGCGAGCAACTTACGCCGGAGACGGGAAAATAGGCCACGTCAGCGAATCAACTCGCTGAGGAATACCAGAAGGCCGCTGCCCCCGATGCCTGCTGCGACGCTCCAGATTATGAGCTTCCTCTCAACCGGCAGCAACGGCTCGTATTCCATTTTCTCCAACTCTTCCGACAGCTTGGGCTCTTCCATCGCTCACCCCGCAATCACGGGCGGCTTCATGCCGCGGAAAAAGAACCAGGATATCGCCAACCCGATCCAGATAATGAAACCAAACAGGCAAAGCACGTAGACCGCCGCCAGGCGTCCGATGCCTTCCTCCCAGAGCTTGCGGAAATTCGACACCACCCCGATGGTAAAGAAGGTCATGACGAAGAAAATGCCGCGAAAGACGTTGGCCTGCCCCATCGCCGCTTTGGCCTTCGATATCAACGCCGGCGCCAGCGCGCCTATGCCCACTATGATGAGGAACGTGGCCATGTAGCCCAGGACGAATTTCGGGAAGCGCTGCCAAATCTGCCCCGCCGCCACCTTCCCGCCTTCCCGCCGCTCTATCTTCGCCGACCAGACCCAGGCCAGCACGAACGCCCAGACGCCGATGAAAGCGTCAATAAAAACCTTCACCGTGGCGCTGGCGCCCATGATCCAGCCCGGCTCGTAGTTGCCCAGGCCTTCCGCGGCCGCTTTGGCGCGAATGAGCGCGTCGGTGATCGCTCCGCTGGCCACCGCCGCCCCGTCGGTCTTCACCGCCAGACCCATCCAAGCGCCCGCCACCAGCGGTTCCTGGTAAAGGAACTGCTGCGCCAAAAACGGCAGCAGCAGCAACTCCACCACAGCGAAGATCACGACCAGCGAGGAAACCATCACCGGAACAACCGGACGCGCCTTGATCGCCGAGCCGGTAGCGATTGCCGCCGAGACCCCGCAAATCGAAATGCCTGAGGCCAGCGGCGCCGCCCATTCGCGGCTGAACCGAAAATATTGCCGCGCCACAAAGTACACCACCGCCCAGAACACCAGATAGGCCACCAAGATAGCGCATAGACCCTGGAACATCACGGCGCTGGCCAGCCCGACCTGCTCGGCGGCGGTGACTCCCAAGTAACCACCCAAAATCACAATCGCGGTCTTTACGTATAGCTCCGGCCGCACCGCCGCCTTCATCGCCTCCGCCCAGGAGGGCAAAAAGTTACCCACCAGCAGACCGGCGATTAGCGCCAGTATAAATCCGGCTTCGTTGGTGAGGTTCAACGACCAGCCGATGCCGTAAGTCTTCAGCTCATTGGGCGTGGCGGCAATGTAAGCCCAGCTTCCCAGGATCCAGCAAAAGTAACTTAGAAAGAAAACCGCTGTGAAGCCGCGGGCAAATGCTCCCGCGTCCGCGCCCAACAGGCGTGCTCCCACCAGCATCAACGCCAACAAGAACAGATAAGTCGCCAGCAGGCTGACCGAACCCGGCAGCCCGGCGTAAGCTTTGGACGCCGGGCCCAGAGCCGCCGATATGCGGGTCCAGATGCTGGTGCGCACCGCCCAGCCCAGCAGATCCGCGCCTGCCAGCGATGCCAGGGCCAGCACGAACAACAGCAGCCCCAGGCACACCGCCAGCCAGTCTTCCGTCAAACGCGCCCTCTTGTCATTACTCATAGTTCACACTTGCTGGTAAGCGGCGGCCAGGCTCTCCCTAACCGAAAGGGCGATCTTATAGAAGATCGTAATCATCAAGCAACCCACGGCCCAGATCGCCAATGTGATGGCGATTTCCGGCAGCGTAGGCGCATAACGCGCGACCTTGCCCAGCGGCGTAGGCACGAAGCCGCCCACAATCAATCCCAAGCCCTTGTCAATCCACAGAGAAAGGAAAACCGTCACGCACGCCGCAGCCAGTACCCGCTCGTTGTGCCGGTAACGCGGTACGATCAGCAACACCAGAGACACCGCAGCCAGCGCGATCGAGGTCCACATCCAGGGCGCCAGCGGAGCCTGCCCCTCCAGCCCGACGAACAGGTAAACAAAGTGCTCCTTATGCTCGGGGATCCCGCTGTAAAAAGCGGTGAAGACCTCCATCAGGAAAAAGAACACGTTGATGATCATCGCGTAAGTCACGATGAGCGCCAGTTTCTGGATGGTTTCGCGCCCGGCATCGAAACTGGAAAGCCTGCGGATGATCATGCACAGCAGGATCAGCAGCGCGGGCCCGGAAGCAAAAGCCGAGGCCAGAAAGCGCGGCGCCAGGATGGCCGTCAGCCAGAAAGAACGTCCCGGCAGGCCGCTGTAGAGGAACGCCGTCACCGTGTGGATCGAGATCGCCCAGGGGATTGAAAGCAGAATCACGGGCTTGATCCAGGTCGGCGGCGCCAGGCCCTTGCGCTCCGCGCTCAACGTCACCAAGGCTATGACGGCATTCAGCAACAGATACCCGCCGAGTGAGACCATGTCCCAGAACATGATCGAGTTCGGGGTGGGATACAGCATCACGTTAAGCACGCGCGTCGGCTGGCCCATATCCACAAAGATGAACAGCATGCACATGGTCACCGCGGAAATGGCCAGGAACTCACCCAGAATCGTGATCTTGCCGAAAGCCTTGGCGTTGTGCAGGTAATAAGGCAGCACCACCATGACGGCGGAGGCCGCCACTCCCACCAGGAACGTGAACTGTGCGATGTACAATCCCCAGGTGACGTCGCGGCTCAGCCCGGTAATGCCCAAACCATACTGAAACTGCCGCCAGTAGCAGGCCACGCCCAGCGCGATTACAGCGGCCAGAAAAGCCAGCCAACTCCAGTAGCGCCGGCTGCCCACCACCGCTTTTTCGAACATGAACACTGGCGCACCCCCTCAGACGATGTAGTAGACCTCGGGCTCGGTGCCCAACTCCGGCTTGCGCCGCAGGCTGTAGCGCTCCCGCAACAGGCGGCGTACCTCCGAGTTGGCGTCCCGCAGATCGCCGAACGTCAGGGCCTTCTCCGGGCAGGCTTCCACGCAAGCCGGCGGCAAGCCGCGCTCCAAACGCTCCTCGCAGAAGGTGCACTTTTCGACGACGCCCCTGGTGCGTGTGGGGTATTCAGGATTGATCGCCTCGACGTGCGGTCGCGGATCCAGCCAGTTGAAACTGCGCGAACCGTAAGGACAGGCAGCCACACAGTAGCGGCAGCCGATGCAACGGTGCCAGTCCATCATGACGATGCCGTCTTCGGCACGCTTCCAGGTGGCCTGCGTCGGGCAGACCCGAACGCAAGGCGGCTGGTTGCAGTGATTGCAGAAGACCAGCACCGGGCTGCCGCGCAACTCCTCTCGCATGTACTCGCCGGCCTGGGAGGTGAAGGCGTGCTCGAAGGACTCCTTCCAAATCCACTTGACCTCATGTCGCGGTTCAGCCAGCGCCGGCACGTTGTGCGTCCGGTGGCAGGCTTCAATACACTTCCGGCAGCCTTTTTCGCGAAGGCACTTGGCGGCATCAATCACCATGGCCCAGCGCTTGCCCTGAACGACGGGCGATGCCTGTTCGGAGAGCGCCTCCACCGCCGCCTTGCCGGCCCAGGCCAGGGCGCATCCGCCGGCCAAAGAGATGAATCCCCGTCGGTTGGTACTCATGGCTCACTCCTTTTTTTAGAAGAGGCGGGCACCAGGCCGGCCCGTGCTGTGCGGGGCTCGTTGTGGCAATCCCAGCAGTAGGGCGTGCCCACTCCGGAGTAATTGTGACAGCGATCGCAAAACTCCGCCTTATTGCTATGGCACTGCGCCAGGCAAGTGTTGGTCAGGCTGGCGCGGAAAACCTTGCCGTTGAAGGCCGTGACCTGTCGAACGTTACTGCGAACAACCTGGTCGCGCCACTGAATCAGCAAGTCCATATGCGAGGCGCGCATGTAGTCGGTAGGGGCCACGCATTGAAGCTGCGCGCCGGGCAGCCGAATATCGGGACCGCGCGCACTCTGACCGCGGGCCAGGTTATACCAGATCGGAAAGGTTATCAGGCCCAGGAACAACGCCAGGCCCGCGAAAATGATCGGCTGGTCACGCATGGCTGGCCTCCTGTTGCGCCGGCGCCGGCAGCGGTTCGCCGCGCAGATCCGTACTGCGCTGTTCGCCTTTCATGACGAGAGCGTTGCCCACCAGTTCGTGCACGCCGGCCACTTCCACGGCGCCCGGCCCCAGCCAGTACTCAAACAGCGGAGGCAAGGTAGCCTTGTCAATGGCGCACATGCAGGTGACCAGGTTCACGCCGTACTTCTCCTTCACCCAGCGGACCGCGCTGGCCCGCGGGAACCCGCCGCGCATGCGCGCTTCGAAGTTCTCGTCGGTGCCCAGACCGGATCCCGAGCCGCAGCAGAAAGTCTGCTCGCGGATGGTGTTTTCCGGCATCTCGTAAAAGTGATTCACTACGTGGCGCAGGATGTAGCGCGGCTCCTCCAGCAAGCCCATGGCGCGGGCGGGATTGCAGGAGTCGTGATAGGTCACGCGCCAGCGGTCGTTCCGGCTGGCATCCAACCGCAGCTTGCCGTGCCGGATCAAATCCGACGTGAACTCCGAGATGTGAATCATCCTGGTGGAGCGGGCGTGCTCGAAGCGCGTGCCGGTGACGGGCGAAACCGGGACCTCGAGAAAATCCGCCGGCCCGTTCATGGTGTCCATGTACTGGTGCATCACGCGCCACATGTGGCCGCACTCGCCGCCAAGAATCCACTTAACCTTTAGGCGTTTGGCTTCCGCGTAGATCTTGGCGTTCAGCCGTTTCATCATCTCGTGCGAGGTGAACAGGCCGAAGTTGCCGCCCTCGCTGGCGAAGGCGCTGAAGGTGTAGTCCAAGCCCACTTCGTGCAGCAGCGCCAGGTAGCCGAGCAGCGTGTAGTAGTGCGGCGAGGCGAAGTAGTCCGCGGAAGGCACCACAAACAAGACCTCGGCGCCCTTGCGATTGATGGGCGCCTCGACCCGCACGCCCGTGATCTGCTCCAGGTCGTCAACCGCGAAGTCAATCGAGTCCTTGAAGCCGTGGGGCTGCACGCCCAGGTGATTGCCGGTGCGATAGCAGTTGGCCACCGGCTCCAGCACCCAGTTGATGTTGCAGCCCACCAGATTGAGCAGCTCGCGGGCGATCATGGTGACCTCGGCCGTATCTATCCCGTAAGGACAAAACACCGAGCAGCGCCGGCACTCCGTGCACTGGAAAAAGTAGTAGAACCACTCCTTGAGCACCTGCTCGGTCAGCTCCCGGGCCCCGGCCAGCCGTCCGAACAGGCGGCCGGCCAGCGTGAAGTAGCGGCGGTAGACCGAGCGTATCAGTTCGGCCCGCAGCACCGGCATGTTCTTGGGATCGCCCGAGCCGATGTAAAAGTGACATTTGTCGGCGCAGGCGCCGCAGCGCACGCAGATGTCCATGAACAGCCGGAATGAGCGGAATTTCCGGAGGCGGTCACGCAGTCCGTCCAGGATGATTTCGCGCCAGTTCGGGGGCAGCTTCCAATCCTCCTCGAAGGGCTGCCAATGGCGCGGATTGGGCAGGCCCAGATACTCCAGGTGGCGCGGGGCCGCGCTGTAACAGAAGTTCCCCTTGCGAAATTCGAGCGCCGGATCCATCCAGTCGCGTTCAGGCGGGCGGTAACTGATCTGGATGAGTTCTTCAGGCTTGGGCGTCTGATCCGACATGGCGCTCACTCCTTGTCCAGCGGCAGGCCGGCCGCAACGATCTTGTCGTGGAACTCCTCTTCCCACTCCTGGTAGGTGTGCACTTTTACCGGGTAATTCCACGGGTTTATGTGGCGTTTCGCGCGGTTGTTATTGGCCAGGTTCCGCGTGGGGCTCAAGAAGACTCCCGCCATGTGACAAAGTTTGCTGAACGGAAACCAGGCCACCAGGGCCGAGACCAGCGTGAGGTGCATAAAGAACAACGGGGCCAGGCCGGCGGGCACTGTGGGCGAAAGCGTCACCAGACCGAGAGCCAGTTGCTTGATCTCCGGTATCGTCACCTTGGTGAAGTACCGCATCCAAACGCCGCTCAGCGCGATGCCCAGTAACAGGAACAGTGCAAAGTAATCGGTAAACAGCGAAATGTAGCGCACGCGTGCGTCGGCCAGCCGGCGTCCCAGTAGATAAATCAGCGCCGCCACTATCGTCACGTCGGTCAAGTAAAGCACCGGCGCGCCGATTTGAAAGAAGCCGTCCAGTTGGTGAAGAGCCATGACGCAGGCGGGCACAGGCTCCAGAAAAAAGCGCAGATGCCGGACAAAGATCACCAGGAAGGACCAGTGGAAAGCCAGCGCCGCCAGCCACAGCAACTTCGCCTCGCTATGGATCAGGCGCGCCGGCGGGCTGACCTCGGCCTGCGTGTTGCGGAACAGCGAGCGGAACAGCAAGACTTCCAGAGCCACGCGCCCCACTACGCCCAGCGTGGTCGAAGGATTGTCCAGCCGGTTAGGTTTCAGAAACGGCAAGGACCGCTGCTGCCCGCAAGTGGTCGGGATGCGGAAGGGAACCGGCGAGAGCGCCCATCGCGCCACTCGCCAGCCCAAACCGACCAGAAACGCCAGAATCCCCAGGTACGGCACGGCGACGCCCGTCACCACGCGCAGCCCGTCTATGCTGCCACCCAGGTAACCAGCCGCGGCCAGCAGCAAAACTGCTGCCAGGGCATGAATCAGGTACATCGGCCTCACCTCGCTTGGAACCGGTCCGCCGCCGCTAACGCCAGCCGGCCCTCTCCGCCAAGTAATGCCGCCGGCGCAGTTCTCCGATTTTGATCTCGGCGATCTGCTCCCGGCAACGCACATACAGGTCGCAGGCCAGCAGCAGGGCTTCATCAATCCGTGCGTCCAGCTCGGCCGGCGTCTCCGCCTGCCAGCGTTGTTCGCGCAGGATCTGCTTTAACAACGGCAGGAACGCCAGCGCCTCCCGGGGGGTGAAATCCTGGACCGCCCGGACGCGGACGATGCCTTCCAGCGCCTCGCGCAAGCCTTCCTGGCGCATCGGCCCGAGCAGTTCATCCAGCAACAGGCTGAGCCCTTCGCGCAGCGTGTAGCCGACCGGATTGCGGAAACGATCCTTCTCCTCCGCCAGGAAACGGCCGGCAGGCGGCGGATAGCTCTCCAGCGTACGCCGCAGCCATTCCGCCAGGATGGCCGCCTTGCGGGGATCCCGCTCGGCCGTCCGCTGCCCGCCTTCCCGCACGGCGAGCCTCGCTTATACGCAGCCGGTCGGCTTGGGCAGCCCCGCCAGCTTGCAGGCGCCCTTGGCCGGCCCGGACGGGAACAGCTCGTAAATCTGGTTCAGTTTGAAGCCGGTCTCCTTGCAGAGCTTCCGGATCATCGGGGCGATGCCGAACTGGAGGTAATAGTTGCGAATGTAGTTGATCACCTTCCAGTGGTCTTCGGTCAGCTCAGCCACCCCTTCGGTGGTGGCGAAGTCCTTCGCCACTTCTTCGTTCCAGAGGGTCGGATCCTGCAAGAAGCCGTCCTCGTCAACTTCGTATTTCCTTCCGCCAACTTCAAAGATGGGCATCTTCTCAAATCTCCTTACTGTAAACCGGCGTTGCGGCGCCGGAAAATCCTCACATCATATCTATGTATCCGCAGGGGCAGGCCTCGGCGCATTTCTTGCAGCCGTTGCACAGCTCCAGCTTAATGCGGTAGTGCTTGCCCTTAGGCAGCCGCACGAAGGCGTTGGGCGTGCAGTACATCCAGCAGGTTTCGCAATCCATACACATGCCGCAGGACATGCAGCGCTTGGCCTCCTCCAACGCCTCGCTAAGACTCAAGCCCTGCTGGATCTCGGCCTCCATGTCGCGTTGCTCGACCGGCAGATGCTGCCGCTCATGACGCGGTATGGCGGGATACCAGTCCAGCTTCACTCGGTCGCGCGTAATCGGCGGCGCCGGTACGGGCTTCTCCAGCTTCTTGCCCCGCAGATAGGCGTCAATGGCCTCGGCGGCGAAGCGGCCCTGGCCGATCGCGGTAGTCACCAGCGCCAGATTCATGTCGTCGCCGCCGGCGAAAACGCCCTCGAGCTTGGTGCGACCCCATTCGTCGGCCTTTATCCAGTCCTTGCCCTCGCGCAAGTCTGTGAATCCGTCGAAGGCCGGCTCCTGGCTGATGGCCGCAATGATGGTGCTCGCTTCAATCTCGAACTCGCTGCCCGGAATCGGCACCGGGCGCGGGCGTCCGGAGGCGTCCGGCTCGCCAAGCTGCATCCGGATGCAACGCATGCCGGTGGCCGCGCCGTCGCCGAGCAGGATCTCGACCGGGGCCGCCAGGAACTCGATCTTCACCCCTTCTTCCAGCGCGCCCTCGATCTCGGGCTTGATGGCCGGCATCTCGGCCCGGGTGCGCCGATAAACGATAGTGACGTCGGCGCCCAACCGGCGGGCCACGCGTGCGGCATCAATGGCGGTGTCGCCGCCGCCAATGACGATCACCTTGCCGCCCACCTGGACTTCCTCGCCGCTGTTGACCCGGTTAAGGAATTCAGTGCCGGTAAACACATTGGGCGCGTCTTCCCCAGGCACGCGCAGCTTGATGCCCTTGTGCGCGCCGATACCTACAAAAACTGCGCGGTACTGTTCGCGCAGTTCGGCCAGCGAGATATCCTTGCCGATAACGGTGTTGGTGCGCAGCTCCACGCCGAGATCCAGAATGCGCCGGATCTCGGCGTCCAGCACCTGCCGCGGCAACCGGTACTTCGGGATGCCGTAGCGCAGCATCCCGCCCGGCTGGCTGAAGGCCTCAAACACCGTCACCTGGTAGCCGCGGCGGGCAAGCTGATAGGCGCAGGAAAGGCCCGCCGGGCCGGACCCCACAACGGCCACCTTCTCCGGGTGGCGCTCCTCGGTGAGCTTTTCCAATTTGAGGCCTCTCTCGATGCCGAAATCGCCCACGAAGCGTTCCAAGGCGTTGATCGCCACTGCGCCATCCTTGCCGGTGCGGTTGCAGTCATCCTCACAGGGATGCGGGCAGACGCGCCCGCAGACGGCCGGGAAGGGGTTGCGCTCGGTGATTTTGCGCCAGGCCAGCTCTAGAGCCTCATCCGGGGTGCGCCCGTAGGCCTCGTACTGCCCGATGGTGGTCAGCCAGCCGCGTATGTCGTTGCCGCACGGGCAGTGGGCGATGCAAGGCGGCGTCTTCTCGACGTAGCGCGGGCGATAGGGGCTGATCTCCCCGCCGCCCACCGCGGCCGTCTTGATCACCGGTTTCTTGACTTCTTTGAACAAAGGCATGATGACACCTTGGTAATTCGCTACTCTCGGCTCCCTCGCCGCTCAAGCGTTCATCCTTCCCCTCTGAATCGGGGGCGGGCCGGAGCCCGCCCCGGTTTAGTATCTGATATGCGCCGACCGGGCGTAAGTCAGCCCGGCATGTTTGAAGTCGTCAATATGGTAACGCGTGAATTCAATTCCGGTCAGCTTGAAGAATCTCGGCCATCCGATCCGCTCGATCCACTCGCCCATGCGCTCGTACTTGCGGGCGTGCCGGGCGTAGACCTCCACGATGTTGACCACCGCGTTGACCACCTCCGGCCAGCGGGGCGGATTGTTGGGCAGGAAGGGGATGGCCAGCTTGCTGAACTTGGGCGCCGAGCGGGCGTTGGAGACCTTGCCTCCTACCCAGATGGACAGCCCGTCGTTGTCCGGGTCGTTCAAGGGCATGGCCGGGCAGACCGTATAGCAGTTGCCGCAGAACATGCACTGGGCCTCGACCACCTCGACCGACTGCTTGCCGTCCACGGTCTTGGGCCGGATGGCGCCCGTGGGGCAGGAAGAGATCAGGGTGGGCAGCTCGCAGACCTTGGGCAGAATGTCGTGCAGGATCTTGGGCGGCTTGCGGTGAACGCCCAGGATGGCGATGTCCGAGCAGTGCACCGCCCCGCACATGTTCAGACAGCAGGCCAAGGCGATGCGCAGCTTGGCGGGCAGCTTCTCCTCGGTGAAGTGATGGCAGAGAGCGTCCATCACCGCCTTGACGATGCCCGAGGCATCGGTAGCCGAGGAGTGGCAGTGCACCCAGCCCTGCGTGTGGACAATGTTGGAGATGGCGTTGTTGGTGCCGCCCACCGGGAAGCCGGCCGCCGCCAGCTCGTTCTTCAGCGGCTCGATGTTGGCCGGATCCTCCAGCAGGAACTCGACATTGTTGCGCGAGGTGAAGCGCAGGTGTCCGCCCGAGTATTTGTCGGCCAGGGCCGCGAACCAGCGGAGGGTCTGGACCGAAAGCAGGCGGGGGGAGGCAGCCCGCACGGTGTAGAGGCGCTCGCCCGATTCGGCCACGTGGCAGAAGACGCCGGGGGCGATCCGCTCGTGGTACTTCCACTGCCCGTAGTTGCGCTTGATGACGGGGGGCAGGAACTTGTCGTAGGGCGGCGGCCCGATGTCCGTAATGCGTTTGGTGGTTTGTTCTGCCATGTCGTATTCCTCCTTTCTGTCTGCCCTACTGGCTCTGCTCGCTCTGGAAGAAGATGTAGGGGTTGTCGCGCGGGGCCGAGATCATCTCGGGCTGCGGATCCAACCCGATGGCGTCCAGGAAATTAGCCATGCCCACGCGCTGGATCAGCTCGCCCACCCGCTCGCGGTTCATGCCGTACTCGTCCCAGAACTCCCACACCCGCCGGATCAGTTCCACCAGGGTCTCGTAGAGCTCGCTCTCGGGCACGAAGGGAATGAGCACGGAGCTGAGCAGGGCGCCCTGCACGATGGGCGCCTTGGAGCCGATCAGCACCACGGCGCCGCGCTCTTTGCCCGGGCGCAGAGCCTTGGGCATGACGTTTATGCAGTGCATGCAGCGCACGCACTCGGAGTTCTCGATGGTGAGCTTGCGCCCGTCCCATTCCATGCACTTCGACGGGCAGCGCTCGCAGACGTCCTTCTGGATGTCCAGACCCTGGGCGGCGTACTCGGCCACGGCCGCGTCGTCCTGCTGGATCTCATCCTTCCAGGTGCCGATGACGGACAGATCGGCGCGGGCGATCGAAGCCACGCAGTCGTTCGGACAGCCGGCGAACTTGATCTTGAACTTGTAGGGGAACGGCGGGCGGTGCAGCTCGTCCTGGAACTCGCGCGTGATCCGGTCGCACATCTGCATGGTGTCGTAGCAGGCCCACTCGCAGCGCGCCTGACCCACGCAAGCCGAGGGAGTGCGCATCGCCGAACCGGAGCCGCCCAGATCGAAGCCGTTGCGCGCCAGCTCCTGGAAGCAGGGCTCCAGCTTGTCGGTGGTGGTCCCCAGGAAGATGATGTCGCCTGTGGAGCCGTGCATGTTGGTCAGCCCGCTGCCGTACCGCTCCCAGATGTCGCACAGAGTGCGTAAGGCGTCGCTGGTGTAGAACCAGCCGGCCGGCATGTTGACACGCATGGTGTGGAAGTGCGCCACGTTGGGGAACTTCTCGGGCACGTCGCTGTAACGCCCGATCACGCCGCCGCCGTAGCCCAGCACGCCCACAATGCCGCCGTGCTTCCAGTGACCTCTCTTCTCCTCATAGGAAAGTTCAAGCTGCCCTAGCAGGTCCTCACATGTCGCGCTGGTCTGCCGGGCCTTCTTGATTTCCTTGACGAAGCTCGGCCAGGGCCCGCTTTCGAGCTGGTCGAGCAAGGGTGTTTTCACTTTGCCGTCCTCGGCCATTTGACCTCCCAAATCCTATTTAAATCCTCACCTAGCAATGCTCTCAACGCGCCCGCCGTCGCCGCCGGGCGTTTTCCGATCCTGCTCCCTCAGCGACGCGCCGCCATGGCCGCCGTACGGTACACCAGGTGCGCAAACTTCGAGTACGGCGCGTAGAGCAACAGCGCGAAGATCAGGACCAGGTGCACGAAATAAACCGCGTACATCACGGGCGCTTGCGCCAGTCGCAGCAGCTCGGCCGCAATGCCGGTCACCACCACGCCCGCCAGAACCGACAAGAAAAACCAGTCAAAATAGGTGGCCGCCGCACGCCGCGCCGGATCCCGCAGCCGGTTCACCAGCAACATCAGCACACCAATAAGGATCACCGCCGCCGCCAGATTGGCCAGAATCTTCAGCGGATGGGCGATGGGAAGCGGGGTGCGCAACAGGCCCGCCATCGAACCGATACCCACGGCCGTGCCTACTACACCCAGGCCGATGAAGCCCCACAGGGTCAACAGGTGCCCGAGGCGCTGATCGGCATGTTCCCGGCACTTCGCAAAACGGGAATGCGCCAGGATCTCACCCAGCGCCGGAACTAGTCCCCGCAGTATCGGGCCGTCATGGCCGGCGGCGCGCAACCCGCGAATGAACCGCGCCAGCCCGGCCGCAAACAGCACCACTGCCAGGCCCGAAACCGAGAAAAATAGCGCCTCCATCACCGGGATCGGGAACAGATTGGCGAATTCCATCTCCGCCGTCGGTTCGCCCTTCGGCGCCCAGGCGGCGATCGCCGCGAACACCAGCACCGGCAAAAGCAGCAACGCCAGCAACGCGCGCGGCGAAGCCACCGCCGCACCCAACCATCCCGGCACGGCGTAATGGCGGATAGCCTCGCGCCGCAGCGCCCCCATCACGTCGCCTGGACGGGCTCCACGCGGACAGCGCGCCGTGCAGTCGCCGCAATAATGGCACAACCAGATGGCGGGATCCGACAGCACCCGTTCCTTCAAGCCCCACTGGGCCTCCAGCATCTGCCGGCGGGGAAAGGGCGCGCCCTCAGGCGCCAGCTCACAGACTGCCGAGCAGGTGCCGCACTGCATGCATTTCTTCAGATCCCCGCCGCCGGCGGCCACCACCCGCCGGATGAACGCCTTGTCGGGCTGAACCAGCAGCGCCTCCGCCACGCGATACTCCTCCTAGAAGCCCTTATAAGGGTTGGGACCCATCTGGCGAATCTTCTCCACAAAGTCGTTGATCAGCGCCGGCAACCGCCAGGATTCATCCATCGCCAGCTCGATGACCTGGATGCGCTCGCGTTCCAGTTGCAAACGCTGAAGCGTCTCCTTGACGTTCTCCATGCGCCGGTTGGCCAGCTCGCTGCCGCGGATGAAGTGACACTGGTAGTTGTCGCCCCACTTGCAGCCGATCAGCATCACGCCGTCCATACCCCGCGAGAGCGCGTCCGCGATCCAGACTATGTTCAGCGAGCCCAAGCATCGCAGGGGAATGACTCGCACGCTGGCGTCGTAGTGAAGCCGCTTCAAACCCGCGATATCCAGCGCCGGATAGGCGTCGTTCTCGCACATAAAGGCCAGCACGCGCGGCTTTTCCTCCTCCTCGCCCGGCACCTCGATGGCCTTGATCATCGAGGCGATCATGTCCACCGAGTAGTTCTTGAAAGAGATGATGCGCTCCGGGCAGGCGCCCAGGCATATGCCGCAGCGCCGGCAGCGATAGAGATTGGGTTTGGGCGTCCCCTTCTCGTCTTCGTCCAACGCCCCGAAGGGACACTCCTCGGTGCAGCGCTTGCACTGCGTGCAACGCTGTAGGAAGAAGCTCGGGTAAGAGATGTCGCCGGCCCTGGGATGCACGGCCTCGCCGCGCAGCGCCATCTCGATGGCCTGGATGGCCTTCAGCGCCGCCCCCATGGCGTCCCGCTCGGCATGCGAGCCGTCCATCGGCGCGCGCGCCGCTCCCGCAGCATAGATCGCCGTGCGCCGCGTTTCGTAGGGGAAGCACACAAAGTGGGAGTCCGGAAAGCCGTAGCGCAACACCGGCAGATCGGGCCCCTGGCGGTAAGTCAGGTGCAGGATTTCGGTGCCCTTGTGCGGCTTGAGCTCCTCGGCCTTGCGAGCCGCCTCGGCGCGCTGCGCCTCGGTCTCGCCCTTGACCATCTTCAGCTCGGCGTCCTCCAGCGCACGGATCGCCTCGCCGTCGGCCGCATTCGGAACCATCCCCGTAGCCAGCACCACCAAGTCGGCCGGAATCACCAGGTCCGAACCTAGCAAGGTGTCCCTGACGTTCACCGCCAGCCGCCCGTCGGGTTGCCTTTCAACCGCCGTCACCTCACCCTTGGTAAAGAAGTTCAGCGGATCGTCCTGGGCGGCGCGGTAGAAGCGCTCATACTGGCCCGGTGTGCGGACATCCTTGTAGATCACGTAAATCGCCGCCTCCGGGTGCTGCTCCCGGATGTAGCGCGCTTGCTTGAGCGTCGCCATGCAACAGACCGAGGAACAGTAGGGCAGATGCTGCGCGTCGCGCGAACCGGCGCACTGTATGAAGACCACGCTCTCCGGCGCGCGCCCGTCGGACGGCCGCCGGATCGCGCCGCTCGCCGCCATGCGCTCCAGCTCCACGTTGGTCACCACATCCGGGCTGGCGCCGTAACCCAAATGCTCTAGCTTGGAGGCTTCGTAGGGTTTCCAGCCGGTAGCCATCACGATGGCTCCCGCACGACCCTGTACCTGCTGCCCGTCCTTTTCAATCGTGACCTCGAACGCCCCGGGCTGGCCTTCGGTCCGCACCACGCGTGCAGAGGTCATCACCTGGATCTTCGGGTGATAACTGACGGTTTGGATCTTCTCCGCCAGAGGGTTGCTAGCCAGCTCGGTGTAGGGGGGCGCCGTCGGAAACCGCTTTCCGATGGTGGCCAGGAAGCCGCCCAGTTGCGGGGCCTTCTCCACCAGCACCACCTGATAGCCGGCGTTGGCCGCCTCCAGCGCCGCCGTCAGGCCCGTGATTCCGCCGCCCACCACCAGGATGGTGCGGGAAATTTCTTCACCCAGCGGCTCCAGCGGCTCAGCTTTCTGCGCCTTGACCACGCCCATGCGCAGGTAGTCTTCGGCCAGCTCCTGCGTGTCTTCGTCCTTGGCCGGGTGAGACCAGATCACGTGCTCGCGCAGGTTCACGCGCTCCAGAACCATGCGCGGGTCGAACCGGAAAGCTTCGGTTTTCACGCGCGGCGAGCAGGCCGCAACCACGACGCCGTCAATGGTCCCCGCCGCCAGATCATCTTGAATGGTTTGAACGCCTTCAGGGCTGCACAGGAACGGGTGCGTCTTCACCAGGGCTGCCTTGGCTTCGCGCTGCGCCACCTTCTCCAGCCGGGCCAGGTTCAGAGCCTCCCCGATACCGCAACCGCCGCAGATGTAAACGCCGACCTTCTTAGCCATGCCGCACGCTCCGAACCACGCACTGAAGGGCCCCAAGGGCCGCCGCCGTCGCGTCCTGGACGCTAGCGGAAACCTCCTCGGGCCGGCGCACGCAGCCGGCCGCGTAAAGGCCGATCCTGCGCGCTCCGTTAGAGGCGAACCGAAACTCGTCCAGCGTGAAATCCGCCGGCAACCCTTCGCTCTGGGGAACGATCCCGGTGGCCAGCACCACCAGCGCCACGCGGCGTTCCGATTTCCTGCCGCTCATCACATCTTCCGCCGTGACGATCAAGTCGCCGGTGGCCGAATCCTCTTCGATCTTGCCCACCTTGCCCTTGACCAATTCGGCGCCCGTCTCCGCCTGCATGCGCGTCAGGAACTCTTCCAGACGGCCGGGGGTGCGCAGGTCAATGTAGAAAATCGTGATGGGGATATCAGGATACAGAGCGCGCACGTAGCCCGCCTGCTTGAGCGAGGCCGCACAGCAGACCGCCGAGCAGTAAGGCAAATGGTTCTCGTCGCGCGAGCCGGCGCATTGCACGAAGGCGATCGAAGCCGGCGGCTTGCCGTCTGAAGGCCGCAGGATCTTGCCGCCGGTAGGGCCGTTGGGGGCCGCCAGTCGCTCCATCATTACATTGGTGATCACGTTGGCGGCGCGCCCGAAGCCCAGCGTCTCAAGCCGGCCCGCGTCATAAGGAACCCATCCGGTGGCGGCGATTACCGCCGCCACTTCGTAAGTACGGCGTTCTGGTTGCTGAGCCAAATCAATGGCCTTGTACTGACAGGCCTCCGCGCAAGCCTGACAGCAAGGCGGGCAGACGCTCCGCTGGATCGCATAGCGCGCCGGGAAGGCCAAGGAGTGCGGCAGGTAGGCAGCCTTGGTCCGGCCCATTCCGTAGTTGAACTCATCCTCGCGCTGGGCGGGACAGACCTCCGCGCAGGCTCCGCACAGCGTGCAGGCCTCCGTTACGTAACGCGGCGAGACCTTGACTGTGGCCTTGTAGTCCCCCGGAACGCCGCTCAAGGATTCCAGTTCCGTTTGGGTCAGGACCGTGATCCGGGGGTTATTCTTGATCCGGCGGAAATTGATCTCCAGACCGCACGCCGGCGGGCAGAGCTTGGGGAAATACTGGTTCATGCGAATAACCCGCCCGCCCAGGTAAGGTAGTTTCTCGATCAGGATCACCTGGCAGCCGGCTTCGGCGGCCTCCACCGCCGCGGTCAATCCGGCGATGCCGCCTCCCACTACCAGGATTGGTTTTGCTTGTTCGCTCATTTCAACGCGCCCGATTCACGCAATGCCTGCCGCCGGGCTTCGGCCACCGACGGCCTGATCTTCATGGTCTTGTGGTGGAACAGACAAAATCTCAGCCAGGCGACGCCAAACTCCAAAAGCTCGACGTCGTCGCCGCGCATGGCCTCCACGCGGGCTTCGTCCACCTCGAACAGTTCCAACAGGCGGGTCTCGAAAACGAAGCGGCGGAAGCGGTCCAAATCGTAGCAGGCCATGTAGTACATGTCCACTTGGTTGGGCGCCAAGGCCTGCCCGGAGTCCCAGAAGGGATCCAACATCAATGCCTTGAACGAAGCGCCCATCATGTCGTATTGTTCGAGTCCCTGGTCCTGGATCCAGGCGCGCACGGTCCAGGGCTGCGCGCAGCCGTGCCCCTGACAGAGGTCTTCACGTATCAAGAAGTAAAAAGGCTGGTCGCCGGGCGTGGGCTTGTCGGGCGAGGCCAGTCCCAGCGGATACATGCGACAAGCCCAGGGCCGGTGCGCATAGATACGACAACCCTGTTCGCTGACGAAAGGACAGCGCTTGCTGTCGGGATCCATCTTGAGCAGGACCGTAGGGATCTTCTGCTCGGCAGTGAATGGTGCGATGGTGAAACGCTCCAGAAACTCCGAAGAACTCAACTGCAAGGCCCGCTTGATTCGCAGGACGTCGTAAGGGGTCAGCACGATGGCCACGTCCGCACAGCAGCGGGTAAAGCAGGGCAACGAGGGATCGCAGCGGAACTGAAAGGTGTCATCGGGACCCAAGCGGGGTGCGTCATCCAGGATCGCCCGCGGCAATGAACGCGGCTCATTCATGGGAGGCCTCTTGATTGTTGGCAAGGATGCCGGAGCGCAGCGCCTCGCGGGACCAGACCGGCAAGGGTCCCTGATCGCCGGTCACGGGATCGTATCGGTAGCGGTAGGAGGCTACTACGTTGAAGCGGGTCTGCATCCAGACCCAGCCGCGCACGAAGTAGGGGCAATCATCGTTGAAGCACACGTACTGAAACTCGCCGCTCCAAGTGCTGAGCTGGGGATTAGCCCAGCGGACCATAGGCTGGTTGCAGTAGATACACCTCACCTGCCTCTCCTCCCTGCCGGCGTTGTCCATCGGGCGCCCAAACTGAGGGGCGCCGTGAGGTCCCCGGGGCAAAGGGAACCTCACGGCCGGGTTGGCGCCTTCGCTAACCACCGAGCAGTTCGTGCTCTTTAAGCTGCGGGAAGATCGAGAGAATGGGCCGCGTGAACATCTGCCACTGGCCGGTGGCCGGATCCCAGCGGCAGTTGGCGAACACGCGCCAGTTCTGCTCATCCATGGACGGCTTGTCGGCGCGGAAGTAGTAGCCCGGCCAGCGCGTCTCCTGGCGGAACAGGATGGTGCGCACATGGGCCTCGGCCTGCCACATCCGGTGGACGTTCTCCCAGCAACGCATCAGCTCGTGCAGGTTGGCGGCCGCCAGCTTCTGGGAATCTTCCTTGAGGAAGGCCAGCAGCTCCAGCGCCCGATTGAGCTGGGCTTCGTTGGTGGTGAACTGAGCCGTCACGCCGCCGGCGTACTCGTCCATGATCTTCTGAAGCCGGAACATGAACATGCGCGGCTTGATGTAGTTGGGGTTGATTTCCGGGTCGGTGGTGGCGTTCTTGTGTTGCTCGTAAGTGTCCAGCGGCTTGAGGATCTCCGCCTTGAGCCGTTCGACCTGGGCCTGGTCCACCGCGGGCATCGTATTGTTCTCGACGATGAACTTGATGGCGGACTTGGCGGCGATGCGGCCCTCGGCGTGGGATCCGGAACTGAATTTGTGGCTGGAGGCGCCGCTGGCGTCGCCGGCGCAGAATAGCCCTTTCACCGTGGACATGTTGCAGTATCCCCAGAAGTAGACCGGCTTGGTCTCAGGGGTCTGCAAGTCCTCGGGGCCCGAGACCCAGGCGCCGCTGGCGCCGGAGTGCGAGCCGATGAAGTAGGGCTCGGCGGCGGCGATTTCGCTGGAGCGCTCCTCGGGCTGCACGTTGGTAGCCGCCCAGAGCAAGGCCTGCGAGATGGTCATATCCAGGAAGTCCTCCCAGGCCTCGGACTCCAGCTCCCTCATCTTTTTCTTGTAAGCCTTCTCGTCGTCTTTGTACTGGTCGGCGATCTTCTGGATGGCCTCCTCGGTCCGCATGTAGATGGGGCCCTTGCCTTCCATCACGTCCAGCATGCCAAGGTAGTTACGCAGGTTGGCCGGAATGGGTTTCACGCGGCCGTAGGGGGCCCACTTCTCCAGCTCGGAGCGGCGCTCGACCATGTAATCGCCGCCCATGGCGTTGGTGGCGCGGCTCTTGAACAGCAAGAACCAAGCGCCCACCGGACCGTAGGCGTCCTTGAAGCGCACCGGAATGAAGCGCACTTCCTGGCAGGTCATCTCGGCGCCGGCCTTGATGGTGAAATAAGCCGACGAACCGGAGTTCCATGGTGGATACCAGGCGCGCCCCATGCCTTCACCCGAGCTGCGCGGCTTGAAGACGTGCACGGCGCCGCCCATGGCCACCAGCGTGGCCTTAGCTTTGAAGATGTAGAACTTCTCTTCGCGCACCGAGAAACCCACTGCACCGGCGCAGCGATCGCCGTCCATCAGCGGGCCGACAATGAAGACCCGCTCGAAGATCTGGCCGACGCCGGACTGAAGCAGGGCGTTCTTGGCCGCTTCGGCCACCACCACCTTGTAGGACTCGCCGTTGATCATGAGCTGCCAGCGGCCCTCATGCACGTATTTGCCGTTTTCGTCCAGCCAGATCGGCAAGCCCCACTTCTCGAACAGGTGGACGGTGGAATCCACGTGGCGGGCGATGTTGGCCACCAGATCCTCACGGGTGATGCCCATCAGGTCGTTGCGGACGTACTCCACATAGTCCTTGACGGTGTTAACGCCGTCGCGCAGGCCCACGTACTGGTTGATAGCGGAGAGGCCCATGGCTACGGCGCCCGAGCGATCTACGGCCGCCTTGTCTACCAGCGTCACCTTCAGGCCGTGTTGCTTGGCCCAGTAAGCCGCCTCGACTGCCGCGCCGCAAGCCGCCATGCCGCCGCCGAGGATCAACAGATCAGTTTCGACTACCACATTCTCGAAGTTGGCCATCGGGTTTGCTCTCCTAGCGCTTTAAAGTGAAGACCTCAGGCAGGCCCAGCGAGGCCGGCTCGGTGAACAGCGCGGGGCTGCTCAGATCGCCTCCTGTGGCATACCCGCCATCCGGCACCGCGCCGCCTTCCGGCGTAGTGCGGATGGGAAACTTGAACCGCTTGATCATTCCACTACGGAATTTCACGGTCCACATGATCGAGTCGGTGGAACGCAGCGGGGTCACCGTTGCGCCCATAGGGATGAAGTCGGCGTAACCACGGACCTCGACGGCTTGGGTAGGGCAGATCTTGACGCAGTTGTAGCACTCCCAGCACATCGTGACATCCCGGTTGTACGCCTTCATGGTGGCCTTGTCCAGCACCATGAGATCGTTGGGGCAAATGTACTGGCAAGCGGTCTTGTCCAGCGCCTTGCACCCGTCGCACTTCTCCGGATTCACGTAACTAGGCATTAACCCTCCCTAACGACTGCACCTGCCTTAGGAGTCGCGGCCACACCGGCCGCCTCCTGAAGGCCTTTCGGAGCGCCCGCAGGGTTTGCGGTACTCTCCACCCGGCCACGCTTGTGGCCCTCATAAAAGCAATTGCGCCGTCCCCACTCGCCGAAGCGACAGGGCTGGCAGAAGTAGACCTCGCAACGAAGGCAGACCGGATCGGGGTTCTTACTGCGAGAGGCGATGGCTGCCGCAAGCCGGTCTAGTATTTCGGAGGTCTCCCGCAACTGATGCGCGGAGAACTGACCGAAGATGCCGGCCGCCAACTGATCGCGCGCCGCCTGAAACTCTTCCAGCAGGCGCTGGCTGGCAGCGGTCAGAGTAAGTTGGCTCGAGCGGCGGTTCAGCGGAGAAACCACCCGCCTGAGCAGGCGCTGCTCAACCAGCTTCTGCACCGCCTTGCTCGCCGCCGCCTTGCTCACCCCCAGGAAGGCTGCCGCGTCTCCCACCGTGTGGGTGTCGGTGTTGGCCACGAAATACAGGAGCTTGAACTGCGTGAAGCTCAGCCTGGCGCCGGCCACCTCGCGCAGCACCTGGCGCTCGAACACCTCGCGCACCGACCAGGCGAAGACCCGCGCACTGCGCAAGAAATCCTTCGCCAGCTCGCACCGCACCGCCTCTTGCATTCCCTCGCCTACCGCCGCCCACCCGGCGGCCGCGGGCTCGTCGCCCGCCGGCGGACCCGAATGGGTTAACCAGGTACAATATAAACCTGCTTAACAGTCGGAGTCAAGGGTTTTCAGATATTAATATCTATGAACCCTGGTAGCCCTTCAGCCCCTAACGTTTTGAGCAACTTCCGGCGCCCCCCGCTCGCCTTCCCCGTCCGATGAAGCCGCATCGCTAACGCCGATGCCGAGCTTCTCACGCAATCGCACCACCTCTCCCACCACCAGCACGGCCGGCGGCTCGACGCCGGCCTCGCGCGCCGCCCGCGCAATCGCACCTAAAGGCGCCGTGATAACGCGCTGCCGGGGCCAGTAGGCCCTCTGGATCATCGCCGCGGGAGTCTGCGGGTCTCTGCCATGCGTTATCAGCCGGGAGGCGATCTGTTCCAGGTTCTGCACGCACATCAAAAAAACTAATGTGTCCAGCCGGCTCAGCGCTTCCCAATCCAAGCGTCCGGGTTGCTGGCGCGCTTCATGGCCGGTCACGATCGCCACTGCGGAAGCGATCTCGCGGTGAGTGACGGGAATGCCCGCGCCCAAAGGCGCAGCCAGCGAGGAGCTTACCCCCGGCACCGCCTCAAACGGCACTCCGTGCTCAACCAGGTACTCGGCCTCTTCGCCCCCACGTCCCAACAGGTACGGATCGCCGCCTTTGAGACGCACAACCATCTTGCCCTCACGCGCCTTGCGCACCAGCAGCTCATGGATTTCTTGCTGGCGCGACTGCTGCCCGCCGGCGGCTTTGCCCATGTAAATGATCTCGGCCGAGGGATTGGCCAGGCTCAGCACTTCGCACTGAATTAGCCGATCGTAGATCACTACGTCGGCCCGTCGCAACAGCTCTGCCGCACGCAGGGTCAGCAGATCAACCGGCCCGGGGCCGGCGCCGACCAAATAGACTTTGCCCGCGATGGCGCCTTTCGGCGGCTCCGCGGAGCTGGATTTTGCGGTTTCGGCGGGCAACTGAAATCGAATGATATCATATTGATCGGGTTGCGGGCTCCGCCTGGCGTACGCCGCCCGTTACTACAGGGAGGATAAGGACGCATGTCGGTGATCACTATATCCAGAGGCACCTTCAGCGGCGGCAAAATGCTGGCCGAATGCCTGGCCGCAGAATTGGGCTATCGGTTAATAGACCGCGACGTGATTGTGGAGCGGGCCGCAGCTTACGGCGTCTCCCAACACGAACTGCGCGAGGCCTTGGAGAAGCCTCCCAGCTTCTTGGAGCGCCTGCGGCACAAGCGTTACATGTATCTGGCGCTGGTGCAAGCCGCGCTGGCCGAGGAGATCCGCACCGGAAAGGCAATCTACCACGGCTTAGCGGGACACCTGCTGCTGCGCGGGGGAGCGCCGATATTGCGCACGCGCATAATCGCTCCCCTGGAGTTTCGTATAACCATGTGCCAGGAGCGGCTGAAGCTGACCCGGGCCGAAGCCCTGGCTTACATCCAGCGCGTAGACCAGGAGCGCCGCAAGTGGACGCACTACCTCTACGGCGTGGACTGGGGCGATCCTTCGCTCTACGACCTGGTGATTAACCTCGAATATCTCAGCATCCGGGAAGCCTGCCAGCTTATCGCGTCCCTGGTGCGCCGGCGCTGCTTCGAATTCGACGCCGAGTGCCAGCGAACCATGGACGATCTAGCGCTGGCCAGCCGCGTGAAAGCCAACCTGGCGATTCATCCGCCCACTTCGCATCTGGAGTTCGAGGTGGAGGCCGACGGCGGAGCGGTGCGCATCCGAGGCAAGGTCGCGCGCGTCGAGGAGATAGACGAAGTCGCGCGCGTGGCGCGGGAGACGCCGGGAGTGACGGCGGTGAACGTCGAAGAACTGGTGCCGTCGGTTCACGTTTGATCCCAACTCAAACATTTTACAGGTAGAATGTTTTATTCGCCCGGCTGCCCGCCCGCCGCCCTCTGCTACAATCTTTAGCGAGGCCCGATGCGAGCAGCAGCAATCCTCGGGTTGCTTCTCGGCTTGCCGGCCGGCCCCCTCCGCCACTCGCCTCCTGTGTTGCCGGCCCTGGCTGCCGCCGTGCAGCGGCCGCGCGGCGAATGGCCCCTGCCGGTGGCTGAACCCAAGAAGAAGAAGCAAGAAGAGGAAGTCACCCAGGTCTTGGAGTTGCCCAAGGAGCCGCCGGCCGCGGTGACGGCCGACAGCCGGCACCTGAGCTTTCAGGTGGCGCCGCTCTCCGGCCAGGGGCTGCTTTCGCAGCAGGTGCGCACCGCTTTGCGCGCTTTGTTGCAGCAAGTGCGCGGCGCTTCGATAGTCAAGCTGAGAGCCTTTGTTGCCGGCTCGGGCGATCTGCGCCGCGTTCAAGCGGTGGTCAGCGAGAGCTTCGCTGAGAGGCGGCTGCCGTTGCCCGTTCTCAGCGTCGTGCAGGTGGGCGCTCTGCCGCTGGCCGGGGCGCAGGTCGTGCTGGAGGGCACGGCGGTTGAGAAGAGGGTCGTTAACCCGCATGGTTTGGCGTTCATCTCCGGGCAGCCCGCAACCGCTCCCGATCCGCTGGCCCCCGTGGCGCCGTTGCTGGAGAAGTCCCTGGCGGATCTAGGGACGGCGCTGCGCGCCGCGGGTGCGCCCGACGGAGACGTTTTGCACGTGACTTGTTTCGTTGCTAACCTCGAGGACTGGGCGCGGCTGCGACAACGCCTGCACAGCCAGTTTCCAAAGGCCGCCTTGAATCTGCTCCAGCCGCAGCGCGCGCCGACGCGGGCGCTGGTCGAATGCGAAGCCGTGGCGCGCCTGAGCGCGCCGCCCCCGCAAATCCTGGTCTTGGTCAATCCGCCGGGTCTGCCGCAATCCGGGTTCTTCTCTCAGCTCGCTCTGGTAGGTCCGGCGCGTCTGGTGCTGACCGGAGCCCAGTTGGGCTTTCGCTACGGCGAACAGGATGCCCGGTTGGCCTTCCAACGCCTGGGTCGCACGCTTCAGGAGGCTGGGACCTCGTTCGACCGGGTGGCGGTTTCCCACGTCTATCCGCTGTCGGCCGCCCTGGGCGAAATGGTTCGCCGCGTCCGTTCGGAGTTTTACAATCACCAGGCGCCGCCGGCCTCCACTATGTTGCCGTTCGAGGGGTTGCCCTCTCTGGACGCCTCTTTCGGCGTGGACGTAATCGCTGTGGCGCCGCAGGCGATCGCAACGCCCGAGGCGCAAGGCGGCCCGCGCGGCGCGAAGGAACCTCAGTAGGTTATCTTCGATAGGGAGTCCTCATCATGCCTAAGACTGTCGTGACATTCGGAGAGATCATGCTGCGGCTGGCGCCGCCGGGCTTTGAGCGCTTCTTGCAGTCGCCTATGTTCGTCGCCACCTTCGGCGGCGGCGAGGCCAACGTGGCGGTGGCGCTGGCGTGCTTCGGC